>Ga0160428_1000070_pt1 | contig 126005 bp, 102 predicted proteins | sample SolpanmetagenomM_FD_108198 | JGI IMG/M metagenome (GOLD analysis project Ga0160428, IMG submission 108198) | Solar panel surface microbial communities from Lawrence Berkeley National Laboratory, California, USA - M | ecosystem: Engineered > Built environment > Solar panel > Unclassified ...
CAGTGCCGAGGAGATGAACTACCTCGAGCGGATGCAGGTAGCCGCCAGCCGCATGTCGACGCTCATCCGGGACCTGCTCAACTTTTCGCGCATCTCCACCCAGCGCAACGTCGACGAACCGGTACAGCTCAATGACGTCCTGACCACGGTGCTGGGGGTGCTGGATCTGGCCATTACCGAAACCAACGCCCAGGTCCAGGTCGATACCCTGCCAGCCTTATCGGGCGATGCCGTGCAACTGGGCCAGCTGTTCCAGAACCTGCTCAGCAACGCCATCAAGTTCCGGCGGGCTGACGTGCCCCCCCAGATCCGCGTCAGCAGCCAGACCCTGTCGATCAATGAACTGCCGACAGCGATCAAACCCGCCCGGCGGGCCCCCTGGTATCACCGAATCGAAGTGGCTGACAACGGCATTGGCTTCGATGAGAAGTATCTGGACCGCATTTTCCAGGTCTTTCAGCGGCTGCACGGCAAAAGTCAGTACGTGGGCACCGGCGTGGGGCTGGCCATCTGCGAGAAGGTGGTCGTCAACCACGGCGGGGTAATAACCGCAAAAAGCCAGCTCGGCCAGGGCACGACCTTTGTTATCTACCTACCTGCCAGTTGAACTGTCAGGCAGCAGTCCGCGACACAACATACACGACTGTCTAGTCAGGCGAATGGGAAATCTCCCTTCGCCTGAGTAGCCCCGAAATCAACCGGGTATGCTGGCGACAGACGGCGGATTACAACGTCAGTTCATTCTGATACAGCCCCACCAGTGCGTCGACGGCGTAGTCGATCTCGGCGGGGGTGTTGTATTTGCCAAATGAAAACCGGACGTATCCCCGGTCAGGGTCTATGCCGGGCAGGGCAGCCAGCACGTGCGACCCGACACTGGACCCGCTCGAACAGGCCGATCCGCCGGAAGCCGAAATTCGGGCAATGTCGAGGTTGAACAGCAACATATCGTTCAGGTCCGACGCGGGCAGGCTGACGTTCAACACGGTGTACAGACTATCGTCGAGATTGGCCGAGTCGCCGTTGAACGATACGCCGGGCAACCCGTTCCGCAGTCGCTCGATCATCCGTCGTTTCAGGCCGGTGATGTGCTGCCGGTGCTCGTCCATTTCGGCGTAGGCAATTTCGAGTGCTTTCGCCAGCCCCACGATACCGTACACATTCTCCGTGCCGCCCCGCATGTTACGTTCCTGCGCCCCACCGTAGATAAACGGGTGAATCTTCGTGTCGGCGTTAACGTACAGAAACCCCACCCCTTTCGGTCCGTGAAATTTATGCCCGGCCCCCACGATAAAGTCGACCGGCAGGGTTTGCAGATCGTGGCGAAAGTGGCCCATCGTCTGCACCGTATCGGAGTGAAAAACAACATCGTAGGCCCGGCACAGCGCCCCTACCCGCTCGATAGGCAACAGGTTGCCGATTTCATTGTTGCCGTGCATCAGCGATACCAGCGACCGCGCCGAGGGGCCACCCGTAATCCGGTGGTCGCGTAGCAGCTTCTCCAGGTGATTCAGGTCCACATGCCCCTGCGCGTCGATATCGACCATACTCAGCCGGATCTTACCCGCAGCAGCCAGGTGTTGCAGCGTGTGCAGCACGGCATGGTGTTCGAGGGGCGAGGTGATGGCATGGGTCAGGCCAAAGGTGTCGATACTGCTGCAAATGGCGGTATTGTCAGCTTCGGTACCACCGGAAGTAAAGAAGATTTCGGCGGGTGACGTATGCAGCAGTGACGCCACCGTTTTTCGCGCTTTCTCGATCGCCGTACGCACCATTCGCCCGTGGCTATGAATAGACGAGGGGTTGCCAAACTGCTCGGTCATCAGCGGCAGCATGGCCTCCAGCACGGCCGGATCGAGTTTGGTGGTGGCAGCGTTATCAAGGTAAACGGGCGAACTGGTGGTCATGGCGAATGCGTTGGGAGACGGTGAATCAACACGCAAAAATACGGCGAAGTTGCCGCCAGCCCAATCAAATCCTGACCGCTTCTGGTACGAAACTGGCGGATACGCGCCCGTTTCCGGGTTAAACACAAGACAAAGGCAGGCAGTTATGCCCTCAACATGCAGTCACTACCAATGAATTTTTCACAAGCTGCCGATCTGATTTATACGGAACTGGTGCGCTGGAGCCGGACGGGCATCAAACTGATTCCGAACCTTGGCCTTGCCATTATCATCCTGATCGTGTTTTCCTTTATCTCCCGCTGGGTTAGCCGGTGGGGTGTGCGGGGGCTCAACCGAATCAGTCACAACGTTTCGCTCATCAATCTGGTGGGGGCGCTGAGCCGTGTATTGCTGATGGCTGTCGGGCTGTTTATCGCCCTTGGCGTGCTGGGTCTCGACAAAACGGTGGCCTCCCTCCTGACGGGTGCCGGTATTCTGGCCCTCGCCGTTGGGTTCGCGTTTCAGGATCTGACAACCAACTTTATTTCCGGGGCTATGATTGCCCTCGCCCGCCCGATTCAGGTGGGCGATACGGTCGAAACAAACGGCTACACCGGCAAAGTCATCGACATCAAACTCCGATCGGTCGTTATTGACAATGGGCAGGGGCAGACGGTGGAGATTCCGAGTAAAGACGTGTTTCAGAAGCCAATCACCAACTATTCGCGCATCGGGCAGCGCCGGGTCGAAGTGGCGGCCAACGTGTCGTACCTCGATGATCTCGAGCGCACCCAGCAGGTCGCACAGCAGGCCATCCGGCAGTTACCGTTCGTGCTGCCCGACCGGCCCGTCGACCTGTTTTACAAGGCATTTGGCGACAACTCGATTCAGTTTGTCGTCTGGTTCTGGATCGATCCGGTCAAAACCAGTCCACTAGCTGCCTCCAGCGACGCCATGAAAACCATTAAAAGTGCCTTCACAGCCAATCAGATTACGCTGTTCTTCCCGACGGTAACGTTCGACCTGAAGCAGAAGCTGACCGATTCACCCGGCGTTAGTTGATACTTCGTGTACTGAGTACGGCTTCATCATCTTCGCCTTTGTCGGTTCCGTTCCCCGGTGTCGAGTCCGGGTCAGGCTGATCTGACCTGAGTACCTGAGCGGCAAACAGCTTGGTTCCCTCGCCCGCCACTTGCACGACGACGGCTACAGATCGACGTTCCCCAACCGCCAGCGACAGGGTGCTCGTCGTGAGCTGGTTACCACTGACGGTTATGCCCTCCCCATTGACAAACGAGCAACCTTCGGGCAGTGTCAGCCCTGCGGTTACGCCCGTGGCGGCCAGCCCACCCCGGTTGCTTACTTCCATCGTCAGCGTCAGCGACCCGCCTGCCGATGTGCTCAGGCCACTCGCCGACAGCCGCAGACTCAGATCAGCCGACAGCGAATCGGGCCGGGGCTGATTTGATGCAACAGCGGGCAATGCGCGTTGATACGGGTTCGGTGACTCGTAGACGGGCGAGGCATCGCTGGTGGTTCGCAGACTTGTCAAGGCCATATCATCTTCTCCATCGCCAGTACCGCTACCGGGCTGACTGTCAGGATCGGTCGTGCCACTGGCGATTACCTGTACGGCATTCCGGCAGGTAGCCGCTACAGTAAGATTTACGTCGTAGCTGAACCAGACAGTCTGGCCGGCTCGTATGCTGTCGACCGCCATATCGATAACCCCGTTACTGGCCGCTACGCTACCATCAACGGCCGACAGGAAACCAACACCGACTGGGAGCCGATTCTGGAGTCGTACCGTTCGGGCCGTAGCAGGACCATCATTCATCAGCGCAACGGTCAGCCGCACCCGCTCGCCGACAGCCGTCACAATCCGATTACTGTACTGCATCACCGACAGGTCGGCCAGAGCCGTGGTCGAATCGCCGGGCATTACCGTGATGAGTACCGGAGTCGATGCGGGACTTTGGCAGTTGGTGGCCGTCGTCTGCACGCAGACAGCGGTGAACGAAGTCGTTTGCGACGGTGCCGCAATGAGCGTGTTCCCGCGCGCGCCGGTACTCCACGTCGTTGTATACGCACAACCGGTGGCGGTCAGCGTTACCGATTCCCCCTGCGTCAGCGTCGACGACGTGGCCATAATCGTGGGTGCCGCCGGACTGGTACAGGCATCGGGGAAGCCCTTGAAATAACCGTCCAGGTAACTCAGTCGCTTATCGATCCAGTTGGTGGCGTAGCTGGTTTCGTCGGGTACGTTGGGGGTTGGCCACAGGCGGCCCTCCCGACTGTACGCCCCTTCTGCGGTTAGCCGCTGCACATTGGCTGTCAGGTTATTTTTAAGCGCTGACGTGGCAAAAACGCCTGTTCGCAGGGCGAACCACCGGGTTTTCATTCGTTCCTGAAACGAGCCCGGATTCAGCCCCAACAGCTTGTCGTACAACCCGTTGCTTAGAATATCATTCGTTGTTTCGTCACGGTTACCGGCCCACATGTAACCCAACGTACCGTCGAGATCCCAGGGAATGTAGATGTACGGTTCATTTTCTTTGTAGCGGGCAATGTACAGGTTCTTTCCCCGGTTGTCGGTGGCCCGGATCAGGTTAAGAAACAGGAAGTAATCGATCAGATTGTCCGTCTGCCAGCGCGTACTCAGCTTACTTTTAAACGGCTCGTCGGTACTGTTGACAACAAAGTCGGTCAGGCCGTACAGGTTCGTCCAGAAAGTGGTGTCGTTGGGGTACTTTAGTTCATAACCGGCCCATGTGTCGCGGTTGGCACTGTTGAGCGAAGGCACGCCCGTAAACAGTGTTGCAGCTGTCCAATCGACTGATTTGTAGAGTTCGCCCCGTACGCTGCCGTTGTTATTCGTCTTTTTCAGCTTTAGCTGCTTCCGGTCAATCGGTTCGGTAAGCAGGTAGACACCGTTGTACGCGCCGTTCAGAAACACGTCTACGTAGCGGGTGCGAATACCCGGTATGGCGTCCGGCTCCTGACTGGCGTAATACAGCTTGTACATCTTCAGCCAAAGTGCGTGCGTGGTGGCGTTGCTGACCCGCAGTGGCTCGTTGTACATCGCCAGCAGCAGCCATTCGCTGTCTTCGCGCATACCGAACAGGCTCGTGTCTTTGGTCGATTTCCCCGTGGAATCGGTGTAAAAAACCACCTTATAGGGCTTTTTGGGCAGTGTACTGGTGTAGGCTCCCCTGATACTGACCCCAGACCATTTCAGCCGGGTCATACCGGTCGTATCACTGATTGTCAGCTTAGTCATGATCGCCGGGGTGTTCACGATGTCTTTGCCCCGGGTCTGTATAGTCAGCATCGGCAGCGAGGTAAACATCAGTGAGTAGCTCGTACCGTTGCGGTCGACGGTATAAAAGACACCCCGTTTCAATGTCGTTACGCTGTCGGGCAGGGTATATACCTGATCGAGCGTAACCGATAGCGGTTGCGTGTTGGTGGTGGCCGGTAGCTTGTTGCAGAGGATAAGCTGATTGGCCGTATCGATACGGTAGCGATCAGCGGAAACAGATTGGGCAGTGGTAGCCAATGCCGAAACCAGGAGTAACGTGGTATGAAGTAACAGGCCGAGAAATAGCCGTACTGATGCCTTAAAAATGAACATGTGTGGATACGAATGTTAAGCAAAAATACTTATCTCTTTGCGAAAATTCATACACAGTTCATCCACTTTTAATACAACATTTCCTGTTATCAGGCACATTCTGCACGAATCGCCTGATAACAGGAAAAGGTCGGTAATTACCGACTTAAATCGGCTGCAGCTTTTTCATCGACCAGCCAGATCAGTTCCCCGTTTGTTGGCTTGATTTCCTGCGACGGGTATTTGTCGGGGTTATACGCTCCTTCCAGCACTTCTTTCAACGGCCCGGCTTTCTTCGGACCAGCGACCAGAAACAGCACGCACGTCGCCCGGTTCACGACCGGGGCCGTCAGCGTCAGGCGGTACATATCCTGTTTGGTCAGGAAGTAAGCGGCTGTCCAGGCGGTTTTTTCGTGGACGACCTCCGTACCGGGAAACAGCGACAGCGTATGCCCATCGTCGCCCATGCCCAGCAGCACCAGATCGAACGTCGGGCCAGCGTCGCCGAAGTACTCGTGCAGCACCCGGTCGTAATCAGCGGCTGCTTCCTGCGGCTCCAGGTCGGTTTTCCAGACGTGGACCTGCTCCTCGGGCGTGTATACGTGGCCCAGCAACGTGTCGTAGGCCATCCCCGCATTGCTTTGCTCATCATCGATGGGCACGTAGCGTTCGTCGCCCCAGAACACGTGCAGCTGCAGCCAGGGAATCTGCTCGACATAAGGCGGTTTGGCCAGTAGTTCGTGCAGCGCCTTCGGGGTACTGCCACCCGACAGCGCAATCGTAAAGCGATCCTGCGTTTTGAGCGTGTCCTTGATTCGTTTGGTAATCAGGTCGGCAGCAGCTTTGGCCAGATCAGTCGGGTTCTTCTTGATAATCAGTTCCATAGAATTGGTTTACAGTTTTCGGTTCACGGTTTTCAGTTGCTGCCCGGTTTAGTGGACCGCCGTGCGATGAACCACCAAAAACCGTAGACTGAAAACCGTAACCTGTTATAAAAAATCGGCCCGCATGGGGGTAAAACTATCGATCAGCACGCCCGATGCCAGGCATTTGGCGCCGTGCCAGACATTGGAGGGAACGTAAAACATATCGCCCTGCCGGAGTTCCCGCGTTTCGTCGCCGATGGTGATCGCAAACACACCACTCTCAACATATGACATCTGCACGTGGACGTGTCGGTGGACCGCCCCAATGCCGCCGGTCTCGAACGCTACCTTAACGACCATCATGTCAGCCTCGTAAGCCATTACCTTGCGTGTCACCCCTTCGGCCACAGGCTCCCAGGCCAGCGATGTGTCAGTAATGAAAATGGACGAAGCCGGTGTCATGGTAAAACAGGTTGATGGAAATTATAGCCAACTATCGTAGTAACAAAAGACGAAAGTAGGGTGTTAAATCAACGAAGTCCAATTCTCCCCGACGGACAGTAGCCGATAACTTCCCTTTATCGGCCATAACCAAACGCTATGACTTGCCGGAACCCGGATCAGCGCCGGGCGTGTTAGTATTGCGGACCCATCCACTCAGCACGCCGGCCATTCCCCGGCGTTTCGTTTTAGTACATTAGTTGATAAAGTCTATAGACAAATAACATTATGGCCACTGAGATCACCGACCGTGTTAGTTCAGCCGCCCGGCGCGACATTCTTGACCTCGAACGCAAGATCAGTTCGTTCCAGTCGGGTGACATTGCCGATGAAGCGTTTCGTAAGTTCCGGCTTACGCGCGGTGTTTACGGGCAGCGGCAGCCGGGCGTGCAAATGATACGGATCAAGCTGCCGTACGGCCGGATCACGGCCGATCAACTCATCCGTATTGCCGACCTGTCGGACAAGTACGCGACGGGCAACCTGCACGCAACCACCCGGCAGGATATTCAGTTACACTTCGTCAAACTGGCCGATTCGCCCCAGCTTTGGGCCGAACTGGAAGACGCCGGTATCACGCTCAAAGAAGCCTGCGGCAACACCGTTCGGAACGTAACGGGTTCAGCCCGCGCCGGTATCGATCCCAGAGAGCCATTTGACATTACGCCCTACGCCTATTCGATTTTCGATTATTTCCTGCGCAACCCCATTTGCCAGGATATGGGCCGGAAGTTCAAAATCGCGGTATCATCGAGCGAGGCTGATTCGGCCTACGGCTATATGCACGATGTGGGGCTGGTGCCGCGTGTGCAGGAGGGCAAGCGTGGTTTCAAAGTGATGCTCGGTGGTGGGCTGGGTGCCCAGCCTTTTTCGGCGCAGACGGCCTCCGAGTTCATGGAGGAAGAGCGGATTATTCCGTTTATCGAAGGCGTAATCCGGGTATTCGACCGCTACGGCGAACGGCAGAAACGCCACAAGGCCCGGATGAAATACCTCCTCAACGACATCGGTCTAGAAGAAATGCTCCAGCGCGTCGAAGCGGAAACGCGGGCATTAAAAGTGAAAGAGTTTGACGTTAATGGTTCGTGGTTGTCGCCGAATGAGCCGACGCCTGAAAGCCAAGCAACAACGAACAACGAACGACAAACTACGAACCCGAAGTACGATACCTGGCTGAAAACCAATGTGTTTGAGCAGAAGCAGCCGGGTTGGTACGCCGTACAGCTGCGCGTGCTGCTGGGTGATATGCACTCGGACACGGCGCGGGCACTGGCGGAGGTTGTGAAGCAATACGCGGCCGACGACATTCGGGTAACGGTCAATCAGGGGTATTTACTCCGGTTTATCAAGCCCGAAAATCTGCCCGCCGTGTTCGACGCACTCGACGCACTGGGGCTGGCCGAACCGGGTTTCGACACCACCGCCGACATCACAACCTGCCCCGGCACCGACACCTGTAACCTTGCTATCTCGAGCAGCTACGGCATCACACGGGCGCTGGAAACAATGATGCGTGAGGAGTTCCCCGATCTGGTATTCAACGACGATATCAAGATCAAGATTTCGGGCTGCATGAACGGCTGCGGTCAGCACTCGGTCGCCAATATCGGCTACCACGGCTCGTCGCTGAAGAACGGTGCCTACGTACTGCCAGCCTTGCAGGTACTGCTTGGCGGGGGTTTCAACGGCAAAGGGGAAGGCCTGATTGCCGATAAAGTCATCAAAATCCCGGCCAAGCGCGGCCCCGATTCGCTGCGCTATCTGCTCCGCGATTTCGAAGCGAACACATTCGACGGTGAGTACTTCAGCGACTACTATGCGCGGCAGGGGAAAAATTATTTCTACCAGTTGCTCAAGCCACTGGCTGATCTGAAAACGCTCGTCAACACCGACTATATCGACTGGGACCATACCGAAGCTTACGTCACGGAAGTAGGCGTGGGCGAATGTGCCAGCGTACTGATCGACCTGGTCGCAACGACGCTGGACGAAGCCATCGAGAAAGCCGGCTGGTCGCGCGAAGCCCTGGCCGATGGTCGCTGGGCCGACGCCCTCTACCACGCCTACAACGTGTTCGTCACCGGTGCCAAAGCGGCCCTGATGAGTCGTGACGTGCCGACCAACACACAGTACGGTATCATCAACGATTTCGACAAAACGTTTGCTGGCGAATCCGGATTCCACGGTACCGAAGGGGACTTTAAAACGCAGGTGCTCAGCATCAACAAACAGGAACCATCCGAAGCGTTTGCCCGGCAGTTTCTCGCCGACGCTGACGCATTCCTCCACTCGGTACAGACGTACCGCAGTGCGCAGATCGAGCACGACGGTCTCCCCGAACTCCATGAGTTAGTGCAAGCCAAGGATAGCTAAGTTAAAGAGCGAAAGAGTGAATGAGCGAAAGAGCGATAGCTTGCGCCAGCCACTCGCTCTTTCGCTCATTCACTCTTTCGCTCTTTAGAATGAAACTTACCCTCGTTGGGGCGGGTCCGGGTGATCCCGACCTCATTACCCTCAAAGGGGTGCGGGCGCTGCAACAGGCCGACGTGGTCATGTACGATGCGCTCGTTCACCCCGACCTACTGGCCCACTGCCGACCGGATGCCCTGACGGTGTACGTCGGAAAGCGCCGGGGTGCCTACTCGTGCATGCAGGAAGACATCAACCCGCTGATCGTGCATTACGCGCGGCAGTATGGGCACGTCGTACGGCTGAAAGGTGGCGATTCATTCGTGTTTGGGCGCGGCTACGAAGAACTCGACTACGCCCGGCAGCATGGTATCGAAACGGCGGTTGTACCGGGGCTGTCGAGCAGCTACGCCGTACCGGCATCGGCGGGGGTACCGCTGACGACGCGTGGACTGTCGGAAAGCTTCTGGGTCATCACCGGCACTACGAAAGCCGGTCAGCTCTCCGGTGATCTGATGCTGGCGGCCCAATCATCCGCAACCGTTGTTATCCTGATGGGTATGCACAAGTTGCCGGAGATTACCCGCCTGTTTGCCGGGCAGGGTAAAGCCGACACGCCCGTTGTCATCGTTCAGAACGGTACCCTGCCCGAACAGCGGGTACTGACTGGTCACGTAGACACCATCGTTGAGCGGGTCGCTGAAACGGCTCGTGAGGGCGTCCCCATCGACAACCCGGCCGTTATTGTTATTGGTGCCGTAGCGGGTCTGACAACCGATCAATACAGTTCGATAGTGGCAGCGGCTGAACAGGACTAGGTTTTCAACGGACTGGCATAAAAAAACGACTCATCGTTCCGAACGATGAGTCGTTTTTTTATGCCAGTCTACAGATCTATAAATTTCGGGCAGGTAAAGTCAATAAATAAGGGACCTATATACACTGATGTTCAAGTTATTATACGGGCGTAAAAAACCGATTTATATGGCAAACAATACACGTGTATGTAGTAGCTTCGGTCAGGATAGCTGATTGATACGTGCGGTTTTGGCTGTCCGTCGATGACGTTTTCGCTTCTCGAACGATAGCATACTATACCAAACTACCGGATCGGATGAATAAAGTATATGTACAATACGGTTGTGGCTTGTCGGCTCCGGCCGAATGGATCAATTATGACGTTTCGCCAACGCTTCGCATTCAGAAACTACCAGTGGCAGGGCCGTTGCTGAAAAAGCGGCTCAACGCTGTTTTCCCGGATAATGTCCGTTACGGCGACATTATCAAAGGGTTACCTCTGGCCAACGATACGTGTGATGGGTTGTATTGTTCGCACACGCTGGAACACCTCTCCCTCGATGACTTTCGGAGCGCCCTGCGCAACTCCTACCGTATTCTGAAGCCCGGCGGCATCTTTCGCTGCGTCGTTCCGGACCTTGAGTCTGCCGCCAGAACGTACATTACAGCGTTGGAAAGCGGCAATCACTCCGCGAGTATCGACTTCATCGACACTACATTGCTGGGCGTCAAATCAAGGCCGGCCGGTATCCGAAGCCACCTCAACTCGCTGTTCGGTAATTCACACCATCTGTGGATGTGGGATACAAAATCACTGGCCAAGGAGTTATGGAAGGCTGGCTTTACAACGATTCGCGAATGTCGATTCAATGATTGCGAAGACGAGATGTTTAAACTTGTCGAGGCCGAAGACCGCTTTCAGGCTGCCGCAGCTATGGAGTGCCGGAAATAAACCAACCGCAGTGAATAGGCTAGTGAAAATACATTGACTAATTTTTTGTCATGCTGACCGGTGCGGCAGGAAGTAGCTTCGCTAGCCGCAAAACAGGCCTCATCCGAAGATGCTTCCTACGTCAGCATGACAAAAAATAATCGTTTTAGAATAACCTAACCTGTTTGTAACGAATCACTTAGTACTATTTACGCCTGCTCACTCACAAACGGCACGACTTCGTTTTGGCTTATTTTCTGTTGCTCGCCTGTTACCATATTCTTGACGGTCAGCTGTCCCGTCTGCACTTCTTCAGAGCCGATTAGCACGACGAACGGGATTTGCTTGGCATTGGCGTAGTCGAGCATCTTTTTCACCTTCGCCAGGTCGGGGTAAATCTCGGCCGGGATATTGGCCGCCCGAAGCTGACTCAGCAATGGCAGGGCTACCGTGCGGGCTTCCTCATCAAATGGAATAATCAGCACCCGGGTACCCTGCCCCGCTCCTGCCGGAAACAGGTCCAGTTCGTCCATAACGTCGTAAATCCGGTCGACGCCAAACGAGATACCCACGCCCGACAGACCCGGCATACCAAACGCACCCGTCAGGTTGTCGTAGCGACCGCCCCCGCTGATGCTGCCGATGGATACACCGTTGGCTTTCACTTCAAAAATAGCTCCTGTGTAGTACGATAGCCCCCGCGCCAGCGTCGGGTCGATTTCGATTTGCGCCTTCTCCAGCCCGGCCAGATCAGCCAAGCGCAACGTCTCGCGCAGTTCATCTACACCTTTCTCCCCCGTTTCCGAATCTGTCAGCCACGTCTCTAGTTTGAACAGCTTGTTATCATTAGGAGAATCACTAAACGCAAACAGCGGGTCTAGCTGGCTGATCGCTTCCTCCGAAAAGCCGCGCTCCCGCAGTTCATCGAGCACCTTCTCCTGGCCAATCTTATCCAGCTTATCGATAGCGACGGAGAGCGGCCCCTCCTGCCCCGGCATACCAATCGCTTCCGCAATACCAGCCAGGATTTTGCGGTTGTTGATTTTCAACGTAAAATCCCTGATCCCCAGGTTACTCATCACCTCGTGGATCATCAGGATAATCTCGGCTTCGCAGATAAGCGAATCGGTACCTACTACGTCGGCGTCGCACTGATAAAACTCGCGGTAACGGCCCTTCTGCGGTCGGTCGGCGCGCCACACCGGCTGCATCTGATACCGCTTGAAGGGCATCGGCAGGTTGTTGCGGTTCATCACCACGTACCGGGCAAACGGCACCGTCAGGTCGTAGCGGAGCCCTTTTTCGCTGATCTTCGGCGTCAGTTTTTTGCTGCCCGTTTGCAGGTCGGCGTCGGTCAGACTACCGGCAAAATCACCGGAATTCAGGATCTTGAACAGGAGTTGATCGCCCTCATCACCGTACTTCCCCATCAGCGTCGACAGGTTTTCCATGGAAGGCGTCTCGAGGGGTTGAAAGCCAAACCGTTGAAATGTCTGGCGAATGGTATCGAAAATAAAGAGCCGTTTGCGCATCTGCTCCGGCCCGAAGTCACGAGTGCCTTTGGGTAAGGTCGGTTTTTGCATGTCGCAAAAGTAATGGACAGGAGTACAGGATTAGCAGGATTTCACGATTAATGATAGCCATCAGCCTGCGTTATGTGGTTAAAAAGGGACGAGATCGCTATCGTTTTATCCGAAAAAACGCTATTTTTGCGGTTCGAAAATCTGAACCGTCATTTATAACATACAATACCGTCATGGGAATTACTGAACTGAAGCGGAAAGGCCGCCGGAACCGCGCCATCGCCAACAACAAAACCAACGCTATCAAGCAACTGCTGCGCCGACCCATCATCCGCAACGTCGATGTAGACGCTATCAAGGCTTCGTTTGACGAAAAGAAGCAAGCCTAGGTATAAACTGCCTTAGTCATCAATCCTCACCCCGACCGGGTGAGGATTTTTGTTTGGCAGTGGTCAACGACTGATTGTAACTGCGACTCCGCCCCCGATCTCTTTTTTTCAGTTCCCGCCGGACAAACCGCCGGTAATCAAGCTGTGACCGGAAGCGTTGTGCCTGCCCGAACAGTAGCAATCCGCCCACAATCAGGATCAGGCCGTAAGCACCCCAAAGCGCCCACTGCGTCATGGGCGCGCCCTGCATCCGTCGGGTAGCCGCTTCGCTGAACACGCACAGACCCACCACAAACGCCAGCAGACTTATCGGCGTGAGCAGGTGCCATTTGGTGCGTGTGCTCATACGATTAATCATCCGTTGACCTGGTGGTTTTCTGAGTTTTGCCATCGCTATAGGTTGCGTTCTTTTATTCGTCTACTTGAGTTCATACAATCGTATGAGTACGTAACAATTACGTAATATACCCCAAACTACGGCACTTGTCAAGCTTTGTCTCTGCTATATAACGGCAAAATACGGACCAGCATTTCGTCAGGATGGGTAATCGATCGTAGCGCCCGTTTCACGAAACCCCTTCGGTTCCCGCAGTCGTTTCCAGCCTTCGCTCAGGAAGCCTACGCCGTAGCCAATCAGTTGCACAAACGCGGCTTCCACGCTCAGTAATCCCACATACAGGCTCTTTTCTTTACGGGTTGCATCGATCAGGATGGCCAGCGAGAACACCAGCAAACCCGCCAGGGCCAGCCCAAACAGCCATGGACTGACGAGCAACCAGACAGGGGCGGAAAAGACGTACAGCGTAAACAGGGCCGGGAATGTATGAACCAGCTTTAACTCGCGGGGGTAGTAGCGCGAGATATTGATGCGGGCACGACCAAAGAACCGAAGTTGCCGGTAGAATTGAGCAAAACGGGTTCGTCGTTTGTGGTAGATGTAAGCGTCGGAAATCAGCCCGGTGGTGAAGCCGCAATCGATGATCCGAATGGCGAATTCAATATCCTCCCCCATCCGGCTGAGCCGGTAGCCGTGCGTTTTTTCCCACACCTGCCGCGACAGCCCCATGTTGAAACTACGAGGGTGATAGGTACCGCCCAGATTGGCTTTACTGCCCCGAATGCCGCCCGTTGTGAACGGCGATGTCATCGAGTAACTGATCGCTTTCTGAACGGGCGTAAAGTCAGGGTGTGCGCGGTCGGGGCCACCGTAGGCATCGAGCCACTGACCCGCCAGCTGTCGGCTGACGGTGTCAAAGTAATGAGGTGGCACCAGCGCATCGGAATCGAAGATCACGAAGTAATCGCCCGTGGCCCGCTCGAAGCCGTAGTTGCGCGTAAAGCCCTGCCCCGAATTCGGCTTCTCAAAATAGCGGATCGCCAGTCTGTCCGTAAATGCCTGGACAACGGCTTCGGCCCGCTCCGTCGACCCGTCTTCAATCACCAGCACGTCGAAGTTGGTATACGTCTGCTGGGTCAGGCTCAGCAACAGTTCACGCAGCTCGTCGGGGCGGTTGAAAACGGGAATGATAACGGAAAAACGCAACATTGATTTTTATTGACAGGATTACAAGATTGACAGGATTTGATTATTTCTTTGGTTTCGTTCACCGATTTGTGTGCTTGTTTTCAGATGAATAGCTTTGAATGTACATCTGAATATCCCGCCGTAATACATGCAACACAGTCACTTAACCGAACAGATTATTGCCGCAGCCTATACTGTACATAACACATTAGGAGCCGGTTACCTGGAAAAAGTGTATGAAAATGCCATGCTGCTTGAGCTTGATAAACGGGGGCTACAGGCTGTCAGTCAGCAACCGATTCCCGTATTTTATGAATCAGTGATCGTCGGCGATTTCTTCGCCGATCTGCTCGTTGAAGACTGTATTCTTGTTGAACTCAAAGCCGCCGAGAACCTTCATCCGCGTCACGAAGCTCAGCTAGTCAACTACTTGACCAGCACGGGTCACGACATTGGTTTACTCATCAATTTTGGCACATCTGTCACCATCAAGCGCAAACACCGCACCTACCGACGAACTGAGTAGGATAGGTTACAGGCAGTTATAAATCATTGGTACATCCAACAAAAAAATCCTGTCAATCCTGTAATCCTGTCTAACCAATCACCTCACGCAAACTTTCGTCGTTGGCCTGAATGATCCGGTCGACCAGGTCGTCGGTCAGGGCGACGGAAAGGAACAGGCTTTCGAACTGCGACGGAGCCAGATAAATACCACGATCCAGCATGGCGTGGAAATACCGGCCGAACAGCGCCGTGTCGCACGACTTGGCCCCGGCAAAATCAATGACGGGCCGGTCGGTCATGAACAGGGTGAACATCGAGCCAATGTGATTGATCGTATAGGTCAGCCCCAGTTTGTCCAGCGACTGCCGGAAGCCCGTCGTCAGCTTCGTCCCGATCTCGTCAAGCCGCGTATACACGGCCGGGTTATCGTTGAGGTGATGCAGCATCGCCAGTCCCGCCGACATGGCAATGGGGTTTCCCGACAGCGTACCGGCCTGATACACCGGACCGGCAGGTGCGACCATACTCATGATGTCGGCCCGGCCACCGTACGCGCCCACCGGCATACCCCCACCGATGATCTTACCCATCGTTGTCAGGTCAGGCGTGATACCGAACCGTTCCTGCGCTCCGCCCTTCGCCAATCGGAAACCCGTCATTACCTCGTCGAAAATCAGGACGACGCCGTGCTGATCGCACAATGAGCGGATACCTTCCAGAAAACCAGCTTCGGGCAGGACGCAGCCCATGTTACCAACAACCGGCTCAAGAATCAGGGCTGCTACCTGATTATGGTTGTTCAGCAGCAGTTCCTCGACCGCAGCCAGATCGTTGTACGGGGCCGTCAGCGTATCGGCGGCCGTGGCTTTGGTGACGCCCGGTGAGTCGGGAATGCCCATTGTCATAGCCCCGCTACCGGCCGCGATCAGAAACGAATCGCCGTGGCCGTGGTAACAGCCTTCAAACTTGATGATCTTGTCGCGACCGGTAAAGCCACGCGCTACACGGATAGCCGCCATCGTGGCTTCGGTACCCGAATTGACCATCCGCACCATCTCCACCGACGGCACCATCGACACGATCAGTTCAGCCATCTCGACCTCTTTACGGGTGGGCGCACCGAACGAAAACGAGTGTTGTATGGCGTCGGCAACGGCTTTCTCAACCGGCTCGAAGGCGTGACCCAGAATCATCGGCCCCCACGAATTAATCAGCTCGATGTACTCACGGCCATCTTCATCGTACAGGTACGGCCCTTTCGCCGACTTAATAAACAGCGGGTTCCCCCCCACCGACCGAAACGCCCGTACAGGTGAATTGACACCACCGGGAATAATCGTTTTGGCTTTCTCAAACAGTTGCTCGCTCGTGTTCATATGTGTAATGAGCGAATGAGCGAATGAGCGAATGAGTGAATAGGGCTGACGCAATCTACCATTCACTCAATCACTCATTCACTCATTCACTAATTGATTTTTACAAACCGCCCGCCGTCGAATTTGACGATGGGGACGATCTGGTTGTCGTTGGCTTGTGTGTAGTCGAAACCCGATAGCAGGTAGTCGTCGGTATCGGAGCGCATGGCGTCACGGTTGCGCAGGCCACCATTTTTAGCCAGTTGGCGACCGAAAAATAAAAGCATGTCGTATCCCTCACTGGCAAATACAGACGGTATGGTGTTGCGTTCGGCCAGGTAAGTTTGATTGAATGTCGTTACCACTTCCCGATCAGAACTAACGTAATCGGGGTATAACAGATACAGGTCGCGCCGGGAAAAGGTCGACGTCCCGTTTTTGTACATGTTAAAGGCCGATGCCGTCGCCAGCAGAGGTGCATTGACCCGTCGACTGCTCAGGGCTTCCTGCAAACGCGGCCCATCGGTATCGGTGCTGCTCGACAGAAACACGTGACCGATGGCAGGTGCCGGTGTGGGGGTAGCTGCCGTAGCCGAACCGGGCCGGACTGCTACGCCGGGCGTTGACATGCCCGGTGTGGATGCCCCCGACATCGAATCACCGGGCCGGGGAACCGGTTTAAACAGCGATGCAGCCGTGGCCTGTGCCGTCGGGCCCATCCGGCGGAAGTCGGCAATCTGGTAGCGCTGTTGCAGCAGTTCATCGCGGTACGTAGCGGCCAGTAGTGAGTCCTTTCGCGTGTTGCCAAAGTAAATGGCCGCCCGGCGTAAGCTATTGACCGACTGCGCCTGACCGGCTACCTGCTCCGCCTGCCGCACAAGCGACGACTGCGCCAGAAACGACATCGGCTGGTCCTGAATCAGTTCACTACTCGTGGCGATCGGGTTCAGCAGAATCACCCCGTTCTGATTGGCCCAGGCCGACACAATCCGGTTTGGCTCGACATACAAGGGTCCGATAATCAGATCGGTCTGCGCGAACGCCGGGCTGTTGACCAGTTCGAGCGTCTTGTTGGGATCATTGTCCAGATCGTACGCCAGCAGGTTCACCGTTACCCCTTCCTCCTGTAGCTTTGTCTTCGCCAGTAGCATCCCATTGTACAGGTCGTATACATACTGGTTACTGCGCGACCGTTTGCCGTTGGTAAACTCCTCGATGCGAAACGGCATCATCACCGCCACATTGTACGAACTCTTTACCCGGTTGGGCCGCGTCGGAGCCGGTGTGGCTGGTCGGTTTGTGCGAGTGGGCTGGGTTTGTGCCGTTGCGCCGGACGCGCTGGTCGTCGGTGTCAGGCGCGGGGCAGCCGTTCCGGGAACACCGAACCGATTCGTCAATTCGTCCGACAGTTCCAGGTCAGCCCGATCGCTGGACGATCGTTGAATCAACTCGATCAGCGCCAGGCCGACGATGCGGTTGTCGGGGTAGGTCCGGTTAAGTTGTTTTAGCGCCCGCAGATCGGTGGCGCGGCCCAGTATGGTTTGCTCAGCACGGGCAGCATCAGCCCGCAGGGTCGGGTCGTTCAGGCCGTCCAGCGTTTTCAGCCCGTCGTCATACCGGCCTTCTTCCAGTTGTGACACCCCCAGCAGGTACGTCGCGTCAGGCTGTTTGGGCCAGTCGGGAAAGCGGTCGGCCAGTTGGCGCAGCATCAGCCGGGCCTGATCAAATTTTTTCTGCCGGTATGCAGCCAGGGCGTAGTAATAGTGCGCGTACGGAGCCACCGCCCCGCCCCGCTGAATGATCGTATTTAGCTCGGTTTTAGCCCGTTCATAGTCGCCGGTCTGCACCAGCCCGACGGCCGCCCTGTACCGGCGCTGCGCATCGGTCGATGGCTGGGCGTGGCCAGTCGTCAGCACCGACAACCCGATCAATCCGCTTACAACGATCCCTTTTCCAATCATGGGTTACGTGGGTTAACGCACGAGAGCAACGCACATGCGTTGCTCTCGGCCAGACAGTATGTACATACCAGACTACGAATGAGCCGGTATAGTTTATTTTTTGCTCTTGGCTTTCCGCTGCGCTTCGTCGGCCTGCTTGCGGGCATCCTCAGCCGCAGCCAGCTGCTTCTGTAGCATCGCCTGAAAACCACCCGGTTTCTTGCCTTCACCAGCCGCATTTTTGCGCCGGTTCTCGTCCAGCAACGCCTTGATTTTGTCTTCATCGACAAATCGGCGGATAATCTGCTGCTGCGCAATCGTTACGACGTTCGACACGAAATAATAGAACGTCAGACCAGCCGGATACGAGTTCAGCACGAACATGAACATCAGCGGAAACACGTAGCTCATTGCTTTCATGTTGACCGGACCGGGCTGCGTGGGCGTGTTCAGGTTGTTGTAGTACGCAAACGCGATCGACGACGCCGTCATCAGCACGGTGAACAAACTCAGGTGACTACCGATAAACGGAATGGCCGGGAAAGTGAAAAACGCGTCGTACGTCGACAAGTCTTTCGACCAGAGAAAGGGTTCCTGCCGCAGTTCGATCAGGTTTGGGAACAGCTGGAACAGCGAGAACAGAATCGGCATCGTCGCCAGCACCGGGATGCACCCACTCAGCGGACTGACGCCCACTTCCTGATAGATCTTCATCTGCTCCGACTGCTGCTTGGCCATGTCGTCGCCGACGCGCTCTTTCATGGCGTTGAGTTCGGGTTGCAGCACCCGCATCTTGGCCATGCTCACGTACGACTTGTAGGTCAGGGGCGTCAGCAGGAGTTTAACGAACACCACCAGCGCAATAATCAGCAACCCGTAGTTCGAGATAAACTTACCGAGGAAGTTGAATACCGGTACGAAGAAGTACTTGTTGATCGGTTTCAGCAGCGAATAACCAAGGTTGACGTTACGGTCAAACTCCGGTGCCACATCGCCCAGCAACTGAAATTCGTTGGGGCCGTAGAAGAACCGATACTGCCCTTTGCCCGCTTTCACGTCGGCCATCGGAAGGGCCACGTCGGCAGTGGCGGTTTTCACGACGTCGGTAAAGGTGGGATCGACCAGTGTTTTAAACTCCGCTTTCGGCAGGGCACCGTTCCGGGCGATAAAGCCCGACAGGAAGTATTTGTGCTTGATAGTGAACCACCGAACGGGCTCTTCAGCGACGACATCTTCGTTGCTTTCGCCTTCTTTCAGGCTTTCAAAATTCTCGTCGGCCGACAGGTAGTTGATCGTAGCGGCCCGGCGGTTGTTGCTCAGGTCGTTTTCGTACTGTCGCATTTTGTCTTCCCAGAAGAACCGGATATTGTCGTTGGTCACGACATTGTTCAGGCCGTTCAGCTTCAGATCATAGTCGAGTACGTAGCCTTCAGCGGGCATCATGTACACCTGCTCCACCGACTGCCCCGGTGCCACTTCGGCCCGGAACGTGATCTGCTTTGGTTGCCCACTGATCGGCCCGCTCTGCGCGTCAGTCGTGAAATACAGTTTGTGCAGGTTGATTTTACCCCGGTTGGTCGGCAGTTCAAGCGCACTCTGACTGCTTTGCGCATCGATCAGTACCAGCGGCTTCTGATCGTAGGTTTTGTACTTCTTGAGAACGACTTCCTTCACCTGCCCGCCCAGGGTACTGAACGTGATTTTCATGTCGTTATTCTCAACGACGATGTCACGGCTTTCGCCGGTAGCGGCTGCGGCAAATTCGCCAAATGTGGCCCGCGCAGCTGCGGAATCGAGGGGAAGACCGGCTTTTGCGACGGCGGCCGTAGCGGCTGATGCGGTGGTGGGACGGGTGGTCTTAGTGGTCTGGGCAGGCTCTTTGAGCGGAGCCGGTTTCGGCACCAATAGCTGATAGCCCACCAGCATCGCCATAATTAAGACGATGCCAATAATCTGATTACGATCCATTTCTTGAGTTTGTCGTTTGTGGTTTGTCGTTCGTAGTTATTCGTTGACCGGATCAGCCACAAACTACGAACGACAAACCACAAACCTAATTTTCACAAAATTACGCCAATCGGGCGGTTAACCAATCACTTCGGCGGTTTCTACAGGAGTGGTCTCCACGCCGGATGTAGCGTCGGTAGTGGCGGAGAGCGGTGCATTCTCCTTCTTGCGGCTGTAGGCCAGGGCCGCACCGACAAACTTCACGAACAGCGGGTGCGGATTCAGCACCGTGCTTTTCAGTTCGGGGTGAAACTGCACACCCACAAACCAGGGATGCCCCGTCAGCTCCACGATCTCGACCAGCCCTGTATCGGGGTTGATCCCGGTCGGGCGAAGACCCTCTTTCTCGAACTGAGCGAGGTACTCGTTATTGAACTCGTACCGGTGCCGGTGGCGCTCCTGAATAGTGGCTTTGCCGTAAATCTTGTGGGCCAGTGAGTCGCGCTTGAGCTTACAGGCGTAGCTACCCAGTCGCATCGTACCACCTTTGTTGGTCACGTCTTTCTGACCGGCCATCAAGCTGATCACCGGGTTGGGCGTTTCAGGCTCCATCTCGGTCGAGTGCGCGTCGGCGATACCCATCACGTTGCGGGCGTACTCGATCACGGCCATCTGCATCCCCAGACAAATACCCAGGAACGGAATGCCCTTTTCGCGCGCCAGCCGCACCGCGTTGATTTTACCATCGATACCCCGCTCGCCAAAGCCGGGCGCGACCAGCACCGCATCCAGACCCGACAGCACATCAGCGCAGTGGTTTTCGTCGACCAGCGTTTCCGACTGAATCCACTCCAGCTGCACCTTGCACTCGTTCTGCGCACCAGCGTGGATAAACGCTTCGGCGATTGACTTATACGCGTCTTTCAGCTCGACATATTTCCCGACCAAACCAATTTTGACCGTGTCGCCGGGATTTTTGAGCCGCCCCAGAAACGACTTCCACTCGTCGAGGTCGGCGTCTTTGTCGTTGTAGAGATCCATCATGTAGAGCGCACGCTGATCGAGTCGCTCCTTCTGCATCAGCAGGGGCACGTCGTAGATTGTACTCGCGTCGGCGGCTTCGATCACCGAACTCACCTGCACGTTACAGAACAGGGCGATCTTCCGGCGAATCTCCTGCGGCAGGGGGTGCTCCGTCCGGCAGACGATGATATCGGGCTGCACGCCGTTTTCGAGCAGCATCCGGACCGAGTGCTGCGTCGGCTTGGTTTTCAGCTCGCCCGCCGATTGCAGGTACGGCACCAGTGTCAGGTGAATGACGAGCGTGTCTTTTTCGCCCAGCTCGAACTTCAGCTGCCGCACGGCTTCGACAAACGGCAGCGATTCGATGTCGCCCACGCAGCCACCGATTTCAGTGATGATGATGTCGTACTGCCCCGTGTCGCCCAGTAGGCGGATGTTCCGCTTGATTTCGTCGGTGATGTGCGGGACGACCTGCACCGTCTTGCCGAGGAAATCGCCCCGGCGTTCGCGGGTGATGACGTTGTTGTAGATACGCCCCGTCGTGATGTTGTTGGCCTGTGAGGTAGGCCGGTTGAGGAAGCGTTCGTAGTGACCCAGATCGAGGTCCGTTTCGGCCCCGTCGTCGGTTACATAACATTCGCCGTGCTCGTACGGGTTTAGCGTACCGGGGTCGATGTTGATGTATGGATCAAATTTCTGGATGGTCACTGACAGCCCCCGCGCCTGCAGCAGCTTGGCCAGTGATGAGGCAATGATGCCTTTACCGAGTGATGAAGTTACCCCGCCCGTAACAAAAATATATTTCGCGGATTTCGGTCCCGTAGCCGCCATGATTGAAACCTGTTTTGGTCGTTACGGGGAATAAAAGTACGCAGAAAAACGCAGGATTCGGCCCCGCCCGTCCGGAAAAGTTACCGATTACGAACTACCCGGCTGATTGTTTGCTGGTTAGGATCACCAATTTTTTGCGCTTTGTAGTCGGCCCCTGTACTGTTCTTTACATCCTGTCAACTGAACAACAACCGGCAACAAAAATTGATGCCGTCTCCAGAAATCACCCGGAATTCCTGCATAGTTTTTGCGTATCTTACGTTAGTATGTTGACCCGACACCAGAGCATTCTCCACCTTACCCCCCGGCCCCCTGAAGGGGCAGAGTCCCGCAAATGAACCGCTCCCCCTTCAGGGAGCCGGGGGTAAGGTGAATCGAAGCGCAAAACCGAAGGGTCCTGACCAACAAAATTGAATGAAACAACGGCTGATAGTGCTTGGCCTCCTGCTCGTGCTGACGGGTCGGGTCTGGGCGTCGAAGATTCTGATTCCGATGGACGACAGCCAGAAGAATCACCTGAAAGCGTACGGCATTGCCTATTGGGTGCTGAAAAAGTATGATACCGAAATCGACTGGCTGCTCAACTACCGGGGCGGTGCCTTTATGATGCCGCAGAATCAGGCATTCATCAATGAAATGGTCATCCGGGGCGTCAGCTACGAAGTTATTTCCGACGCGCAGTCGGGGCAGATTATGAGCGAGGTCAACGCCCCGGACGCTAACATGGACGCCGTAAAGCTGCAAAAGCCGCCCAAGGTGGCCGTCTATTCGCCCAAGACCAAGCAGCCCTGGGACGATGCCGTGACGATGGTGATGACCTACGCCGAAATTCCGTACGACGTCGTGTTCGATGAGGAAGTACTCAACGGCAAACTGCCCGAGTATGACTGGCTGCACCTGCACCACGAAGATTTTACGGGGCAGTACGGCAAGTTTTTCCATTTCAAGGATCAGCCGTGGTACATCGCCCAGAAGCAGGAAGCCGAGACCATCGCCCGGAAATTCGGTTACGACAAGGTACCACAGCTGAAGCTGGCCGTTTCGCAGAAAATCCGTGATTTCGTGCTGGGTGGTGGGTATCTGTTCGCCATGTGCAACGCTACCGACACCTACGACATCGCCCTGGCATCGCACAACACCGACATTGTCGACTCGTTTTACGACGGCACCCCCGCCGATCCTAATGCCAACAACAAGCTGGATTTCGGGCAAACGTTCGCCTTCCGCAATTTTCAGGTCTACACCAACCCCTACCTGGTCGAGTTTTCCAACATCGACAATCAGCCGGAGGAACGGGGACTGAGTGAGCACAACGATTACTTTACGCTGTTTCAGTTCTCGGCCAAGTACGACCCCATCCCGACGATGCTGACACAGAATCACCTCAACGTCATTAAGGGCTTTATGGGGCAGACGACGGCGTTCAAGAAAAACTTTATCAAACCGGATGTCGTGATTCTGGCTGAAAACCGGGCAGCTGGTGAAGCACGGTATATTTACGCGCCCCACGGCCGTGGCTTCTTCACGTTCTACGGCGGTCACGACCCCGAAGACTACCGCCACGAAATCGGCGAAGAACCCACCGACCTCAACCTGCACCCCAACTCGGCGGGTTACCGGCTGATTCTGAACAATATCCTGTTCCCGGCTGCCAAGAAAAAGAAGCAAAAAACGTAGCCTACACAAAAGCGGCCCGGCCAGAAATGACCGGGCCGCTTTGTAGTGTACCCTATTTAGTCGTTTGGCAGTGGCTGGTTTTTCAGTTCCACCACCAGATCGCCCATTGTAAACCGGTCGAACACCGATGCCGCAGCCGGATTACCGAATTCCGGCTTAAAATTCGGGTTGGCCCGCAGAAACGACGTACCATCACCCCAGAGCAACCCAATCAGCACTTCGGCAACGATGCGCCCACCAACGGGGCCCAGATGGATGTGAACTGCATTTTTGGCATCGTCAGTGGCCCCTTTGGGAAGTTTTCCGGTTTCCTGTACCCATTGATCCTGCGCTTCCGCCAGAATATAAAACCACAATGGCGCGTGTCCGGCAAATTCCGGCGAAATAGTAACAATTGATTGGTTAGGCTTCTTTCCCGTTAATCCGTCAACATTGGCTTTGCCTACCAGTAACCGTTCGTCAGGAATAGGAATCAGGCCCATGCGCTGCGCCACAGACTGCCCTGATGGTAGTCTTACCTTATTGCCCCGAATCAGGTTGCGTAACGCCAGCATATTGATTTCCTTACGCGGTGGTTCGGCACCGGTTTCATCGATTGGGTCATTGGTGCCTTTTATCGAAAACTCAGGGAGCGCGGCCAACGGTGATACAAGCGAGGTATCAATCTTGTAGGCAGGCTGAATCCGCTTCGGCCCCTTATTGTCGGGCGAGAGCTTATGGCCGGGCGTCTCGAAAAACAATGCCCAGTCGATACCCCAGCTGGCCGGAAACTCCCGGAAGCCGTTCAGTCCATCGTCAGGTATTTTCGAGAAGACCATCTTGCGCCCGTCAAGCCCTTTGGCTTCGGTCTGGCTGGGTAGATTTTCCGCGCTCAACCGGTAAACGGGCCGGACCATGCTGTGGCCAAACCGGTAGGCCGCCACGCTGAACTCAAGCGGCATAAACGGGTCGTTTTTTCAGTCGTAGAAATGCAGGTTGGGCTTTGGATCGGGAGAAACCAGATTCGGCCCTTTTTTGGGCATGGCCCCGGTCAGTTGCGGCAGAATATCGCTGACCATCGGGCGTCCCACAATGTGCGGTAGAAAATCGAAGACGACCAGCCACTGATAATGCCACCGCACGAGTTTCTGAATCTGCTCAAACTTCTCCAGCTCTGGGTGCTTGTCGGCCAGCCGGTTGTGCAGGCGCATAAACAGGCCGTGCACCTGCGACACGATCACGTTTTCATCGTTGCGCTTGTCGCCAATCAGGGCGCGTTCGTGGAAGCGGGGCAGGTCTTTGGTCAGGTTGGTGCTGGGGACGCCACCGGTCAGAAACCGATCACCGAGTCGAAATTTCCGGCCCGCTTCATCGAACAGGTAAGGCTGGTCGGTAGGGCCGCGACCGTACAGGTTGTCGAGGTCGAGAGCGGGCGTGCGGAAGTTGACTAGCCCATCGGGGTCTTTTAGTTTCTCCTGTAGGCTGGTTGGGTCGAAGGTGATGTCGTGGTCGATAAACTGCCCGAAATAGGTGTAGCCTGCCGGAATACCGAAGTTTTCCTCGTCGTCGTTATCCGTTTCCGGTGTAACGGATGGCTTACCGGTTTTTTTGTCAATTTCAGGGTCGGCCGTCATTGCCTGCGCCAGCGCAGTGAGCGACTTTTCAGTGAAGATTGTCGGTTGAACCGTGCTGAACATACGGCCGAAACGGCCCTGATGCAGGGGGGAGTTTACGGTCGAATCGAGACCGCGCAGTGGAGTGCCATGCCCGGAGGACGGGCGTTGGGGAACGAGGACAGCCATTTTGGTAAGAAAGAGGTTGGTAAGATAATGATTTCCAGTGCGTCGGGCGTCGCCACAAACACACCATAAAATTCTGAAAATCAACTATCTACGAACAACCGTAAAAACACCCATTTTAGTAACCGTAAGTCCGTCATTAATTGACCGGTTCTAACTGCGCATTTTTACGTATTTCTGCACTATGAACAGCTTTACTGAATCACAGCGATTTCGACAGTGGTGGCTCTGGGCCATCATGCTGGGCGTTACGGCGTTGATTTTGGCTATCCCCATTGACGTTGCCGGTCGGTGGATTAGCTGGTTTCCTATCCTCCTGGTTAGCCTGCTACTGTTCGCCTGGCGACTGGATACGCGCTACGACGATACCGGCATTCACTATCGCGTCTGGCCGTTTATCCGTTGGCGCACCATCCGCTGGGCGGATGTTAGCTCAGCAACGGTTACGCAGTACGACTTTGTTGGGTATGGTATTCGCTGGAATTTTGGCGAATGGGTCTACAACGTAGCGGGTAACCAGGGGCTTCGCATCGAAACGACGACGGGCAAACGTATCCTGATCGGCACGCAGCGCCCCGACGAACTGCGTGCTTTCGTATCAATGCTGACCATGCCTGGCTCAGGCCATCAGGAGTAAAAACAAACTGTTTTCAGCTTACCGGCTCATATCGCCACACTGGTCGTGGCTAGCCGGTTTTTTATGCCCCGCCCTATACCTATTCTATCGTACCATTGGTTCGTAGCGGCCTCGCTGCTACTACCCTGTTCCGCCGTTGCCCAACCAAGTCCACCAGCTTTGCCCCGCGTAGAGCAGCCCACCTTTCGGCGCGATACGGTCGACATCAGGCGGCTGGGTGCTGTGGCCGACGGACAGACGATGAATACCACTATCATTACGCAGGCCATTGAGCAGTGCAGCCGCAACGGGGGTGGTACGGTGCTCATTCCGCGCGGACTCTGGCTGGCCGGGCCAATCGTACTAAAAAGCCATGTCAACCTGCACCTCGCCGAGGGAGCATTGCTTCAGTTTACCAGCGACCGATTGGCGTACCCGCTTGTTAAAACAACCTGGGAAGGGCGCGACGCCATCCGCTGTCAGGCTCCGCTGTCGGCTACCGATGCCGAGGACATTGCCATCACCGGCAAGGGCGTAATCGACGGGGCGGGCGACGCGTGGCGGATGGTCAAGAAGAGCAAGCTCACCGCCGATCAGTGGAAAAAGCGGGTCGCATCGGGCGGAGTCGTCAATGCGAAGGGCGACACGTGGTACCCGTCGGCGCAGTCGCTACGGGGCGCTACGGCAGCGGAATCCGGGAAAGCACCCACCAGCCTGAATCCGGCCGACTTTGCGGACACCAGAGATTTCCTGCGGCCCAATCTGCTGAGTCTGACGCGCTGCCGCCGGGTACTGCTCGACGGGATTACGTTCCAGAACTCACCCGCCTGGTGCCTGCATCCGCTGCTGTGCGAACAGGTTACACTGCGTAATCTGACCGTCAGGAATCCGTGGTACGCGCAGAACGGTGACGGGCTGGACCTGGAATCGTGCCGCAACAGCGTGGTCGACAATTGCACCTTCGACGTGGGCGACGACGGCATCTGCCTGAAGTCAGGCCGCGACGAAGAAGGGCGCAAGCGGGGGGTACCCACCGAAAACGTACTAGTCAGCAACTGCCGGGTTTACCACGCCCACGGCGGCTTCGTTATCGGCAGCGAAATGTCGGGCGGGGTGCGGAACGTGCTGGTGAAGAACTGCACGTTCATGGGCACCGACGTGGGGCTGCGCTTCAAGACGGCGCGGGGACGCGGGGGTATCGTGGAAAACATCTACGTCGACGGCGTCGACATGACCGACATTGCCGGGGAAGCCATTCTGTTCGATATGTACTACATGGCTAAAGACCCCGTGCCGCAACAGGGCGAATCGAACGAACTGCCCGAAATTGCCGCCCAGCCGCTCTCCGACGCAACGCCCCGCTTCCGGCAGTTCACCGTCCGGCACGTCACCTGCCGGAGTGCCGAAACGGCCATTCTGATCCGCGGGTTGCCCGAACTGGCCGTCAGCGACATACTGATTGAAGACGCCGTACTGCAAAGCCGGAAAGGACTGGTCTGTATCGAAGCCGACCGCGTTGCACTGAAACGGGTATCCCTGCTGTGCACCACTACGCCCGTTATGCAGTTTCAGAACAGCCGTCACGTCACCCTCGACACGATCCAGTATCCGGCCTCGACGGCGGTACTGACCAACGTGACCGGCAACCGCTCCGCCGACATCCGGTTGCTGCACACCGACACGTCGAAAGCACAGCAGGAAATCAGCCTGGGCAGCACCGTTGCCGCCGGCAGTTATTCGCACTGGTAAAGTGTAGCCCAGACGTGGACGTCTGGAGGGCGCAACAGCGACCTAAAAAGCTGCCGTCTGAGGTAGTTGCCCTACCGGGCACCCGGACCTGGAGGTCCAGGCTACTAAAAACCGTATACCGAAAACCGACACTATGCCCCGCCTGTATCTGCTTCTGTCTTTCTTACTGCTGGCCAGCCGATTAGTAGCGCAGTCGCCGGTGGTGCAGTTCCCCTACCCCACGTCGTTTACGGTGGCGCAGGACGGCAGCGGCAATTTCAAAACGATTCAGGAAGCCATCAACGCCGTGCGCGATTTGTCGCAGGTGCAGGTGCTGATTTATATCCGAAACGGCACGTATCGCGAAAAACTGGTGGTGCCATCCTGGAAAACGAATATCTCGCTCATCGGTGAAAGCGAAGACAAAACCATCATTACCGGCGACGATTACGCGGGTAAGCCCTTCCCCGGTGGGGTCGACGCCACAGGCCGGAGCAAGTTCATCACGTACACCACGCACACGGTCCTGATCGAAGGCAACGACATTATTCTCGAAAACCTGACCATCGAAAACACGGCCAACCGCAACCGACCGGGGCCGCGCGTGGAGCAGGCGGTGGCGCTGCACGTGGAGGGCGACCGCTGCATCGTGCGGCACTGTCGGCTGCTGGGCCATCAGGACACAGTCTATATGGCCACCTCAATCAGCCGCCAACTCTATCAGGACTGTTACGTCGAAGGGACGGTCGATTTTCTGTTCGGGGAAGCGACGGTCGTCTTTCAGCGGTGTACCATCAACAGCCTGGCGAACGCGTGGATTACGGCCGCATCGACCCGGCCCGGTCAGCCGTTCGGCTTCGTTTTCCTCGACTGCGTACTTACTGCCGACTCATCCGTCACCAGCGTATACCTCGGCCGACCGTGGCGACCCTACGCCCGTACGGTGTTCATTCGTACGCAGATGGGCCCGCACATCCGATCCGCTGGCTGGGAGAACTGGCCGAAAACCACCAATTACAAGACGACGTTCTACGCCGAATACCAGAGTCACGGGCCGGGGGCAAACCCGCCGGAGCGCGTCGGCTGGTCGACCCATCTAACCGAGTCGGAAGCAGCCCGGTACACACTCAAAACGATCTTCGGGGGTGATCGCGGCTGGAACCCGGCACCGGGCCTGACCTACCGGCGCGACACCTCGTTTAGCGTCAGCAGTGCGTATCAGAACACGAAAAAGAAGTATCCGCAGATCAGCATTGCCAACCCGAAACTGGCGAAAGGCGTCACAATAGCGGCCAACTGGCCCTACTGCACGCACAACGGAAAGACCTTATTTCTGGACGCTTTCTACCCGACCGTCAGCCCGAAAAAACGACACCCGGCGGTGCTGCTGATTCACGGGGGTGGCTGGCGCACCGGCGATCGGTCGATGAACGTGGCGATGGCGAAGCGGCTGGCGAATGCTGGTTACGTGGCCGTCACCGCCGATTACCGGCTCTCGACTGATTCGCTTTACCCGGCGGCTGTTCACGATTTGAAAGAGGCCATACGCTGGCTGCGCGCCCATGCCGACACGCTGGGTATCGACACCAGCCGCATTGCCGCGATGGGCTGTTCGGCGGGCGGTCAGCTGGCAGCTCTCCTCGGTACCACCGGCAACCTGAACACACTCGAAGGTACCGGCGGCACCATCGGTCATTCCAGCACCGTGCAGGCCATCGTCGACATCGACGGCTTACTTGCGTTTGACCACCCGGAGTCGGGTGAGGGCGACGACAGCCGAGCTATTTCGGCGGCAACACACTGGTTTGGCGGGCCAAAATCGGAAACGGTCGCGCTGTGGCGGGAAGCCTCCGCCCTGACCCACGCTGACCGGTCTGACAGTAGGCCTGCGCCAATTCTGATCCTGAACAGTTCCGTCGATCGGATGCACGCGGGTCGCGACGATCTGCTGGCGATCTACCGGAAGCGGGGTATTTACACCGAAGTACACACCTTCCCCGACACGCCCCACCCCTTCTGGCTCTTCAACCCCTGGTATGAACCCACCATGACCTACACGCTGGCGTTCCTGAAGCGGGTGCTGTAGCCCAGACCGGCCACCGCGTGGGTCCACGTCTGGTGGCCGACAGGCCAACGGCTACAGGCGAATGCTTTTTTTGTGATACCTGTATTTGCCGTTTCAACTCATCCACGAACGGCAAATTGGTATATTTGGATGCTTTTTTGGCCTGGCGGCCACCAGACCGGGAGGTCTGGGCTACATTACCTAAACCACGCGTCGACCATGGCGCTGCGGGATTGGTTTTTCAGTCGCTGCGCCATGTCGGCGGGGATGAAGGGAAAAAACGTGATCCCGGTTAGCTGCTCAATCTGACTGACGGGCACGACAAAACTGGTCAGCGGCTGGTCAGATGCCTCGTTGTTAAGCAGGAAACCAATCATGCGGATGTTAGGACTATCGCAGTAGAGCAACACCTTGTAAAACTTCTCCGGCACGCTGACTTCGTTGACTTTACCAATCGTTGGCAGGCCGGGTTTGAGCACCGGGCCCGTGATCACGTAAATCCCCCGATCGCGCAGACCCCACGCCCGTACCTGCCCTTCCAGTTCCTTCCAGATACCACGGTTGAACTGCGGAGCCTGTGGCGTCATGTTGCTCATGAAAAACGTTTCCTGCATCATCTTGCGGGAATATTTGAAGTCGCCCGCCGGAGCCAGGTGCCCCCGGTCGTAACCGGACTTCGTATAGTCAGACGGTAGCGCGGAGCCGGTCGGCACGGCAGGGTCGGGCGTAAACCGCGAGCCTTCTCGATCTGTGTCGCCGTTGATTTCTTCGGGCAGCAGCGGATACGCCACCCAGTCGGCCACTTTATACTGATCCCGGAAACGCAGTGTGTACCCGCTGTGCTCGATGATCTCATCACCGGTCTTATGAGCCGGTAGGATAAAGCCCGGCCGCTTCTCAAAATCAAACAGCGTTTTGCCGCCCGAACCGGGTGTCGGCACCGACGAGTTGCTCCCGTTGTCGCTGGCTTCGCTTTCGTCGTCCGTCCGACGGTCGCTGGCTACATCGCCGTCGTTGGTCGGTTCAGGGGCTTTATACGGGTTGTTGCCTATCCGTTCGTGCCGCGCGGGGCCCAAACCCACCAAAGAACGTACGTCGTTCCAGAACGCAACGACCGGCTGGCTACGACCGCCATAGTGCAGAAACAGGCCAATGAGAAAGAAGATAAACAGCAGCACCAGGGTGTTGCCCCGCAACCGGAAACCCCGGCGATGGTAATTTTTCATACGGTATACAGTTTACGGTAGTCAGTATTCGGTTTACGGTTTTCGCTATACGGTTTACGGCAGCTACCGTGGCGCGGTCCGTCACACGATGGTCCGAAGTGAACGCAAGTTATTACGAATTGGTGGTATACAGGTAGCTGTCAGTTTTCGTACAGCATAAACCCAGCTCTGATTACCGACTACCGAACTCCCCGACCCCACCCGCTGTTCTGGCTCCGTATGTCAGCATTACGTTTATACGTCATCGGCGGGGGGGCAGCCGGTTTTTTTGGGGCTATCACGGCCGCGCAAACGTACCCCGACGCTACCGTCACGATTCTGGAGAAAAACCGCACGGTGCTCAACAAAGTCCGCATTTCGGGCGGGGGGCGCTGCAACGTTACCCACGCCTGTTTCGACAACCGGCAACTCATCAAACACTACCCACGGGGCGAAAAACCGCTCAAATCGTTGCTCACGCAATTCAGCGCAGCCGACACCGTCGACTGGTTCGAGCAGCAGGGCGTACGATTGAAGACCGAAGCCGATGGGCGGATGTTTCCGGCAACCAATACGTCGGAAACCATCATCGACTGCTTTCTCGACGCGACCGACCGACTGGGCATCCAGATCCGTACCAGCTGCGGGGTCGACACGCTGACGCCCGCGCCCGGCGGAGGCTGGCAGATCAACCTGCTCACCGGCGAAACGCTGATTGCCGACCGGGTACTGGTCGCGACGGGCGGTTACCCGCAGCGCGGCAGTTACGACTGGATTCCCGAACAGGCCGACGAACTGATCCGACCCGTACCGTCGCTGTTTACACTCAATGCACCGGCAAGCCCGCTCCTTTCGCTGGCGGGGGTATCCGTGCCGATGGCGGCCGTGTCGGTGATGGGCACGAAGCAGGAACAGCGCGGCCCGTTGCTCCTGACGCACTGGGGGTTCAGCGGTCCGGCGGTGCTTCGGCTATCGGCCTGGGCGGCCCGCGATCTCGCCGACCTCGACTATCACTTTACGCTGCGGGTCAACTGGGTTCCGGAACAGAACGAAGCGCAACTCCGCACGACGATGCAGACCTTCCGGCAGCAGAACGGCAAAAAACAGGTGTTTTCGCAGAGCCCCGTGGGACTACCATCGCGGCTGTGGCAGGCGCTGGCGGCAGACGCCGGTATCGCCGATGAGCAGCGCTGGGCCGACCTACCCGCCAAACCCCTCAACCGCCTGATCGAATCACTGACCAACAGCCGGTTCGCCATCACCGGCAAGAGCACCTTCAAGGATGAATTCGTTACCTGTGGCGGCATTGACCCGGATACGCTTGATGGGCAAACGCTCGAAAGCCGGGCGCAGCCGGGCCTGTTTTTCGCGGGGGAAGTCCTCAACATCGATGGCATCACCGGCGGCTTCAATTTCCAGAACGCCTGGACAACGGGTTACGTAGCCGGAAAGAATCTGGGTGTGTAGTTAGTGGTTCGTAGTTTGACCGGCGGAACCAGGTCATGATAGTGACCGCTCAACTTATTGATCCATTCACCGGTTGACTCACAGCCAACAACCTACAACTTTGCGTCCGCTCCGCACACGGACACATAACTACGAACGACAAAGCACGAACCAAGAACGACAAACCACAAACTTCAAACCGTAATGCTTGACCAGATTCAGGAAGCCGCCCGTTACATTCAATCGCAAACCACCGTACAACCCCGCGTCGGTATCATTTTGGGGACGGGGCTGGGGGCGCTGGCTACGGAGATCAGTATCGAAACTGAACTGTCGTACGAACAGATTCCGCATTTCCCGCTGTCGACCGTCGAGTTCCATACCGGCCGGTTACTGCTGGGCACGCTGGCCGGACAGCCCGTTGTGGTGATGCAGGGTCGCTTTCATTTTTACGAAGGGTACAGCATGCAGCAGGTCACGTTTCCGGTGCGGGTACTGCGCGAACTGGGCATTTCGACGCTGCTGGTGTCGAACGCGTCCGGGGGTATGAATCCCGATTTTGCCGTCAGCGATCTGATGGTTATCGACGATCACATCAGTCTGCTGATGCCACAGGGCCCACTGACGGGCCAACACGACCCCCACTTCGGCGACCGCTTTCCCGACATGAGCGCCCCCTACGACGCCGACCTGCTCGAACTCGGTTTTGCCCTCGGCAACGAGCTGGGCATCGCGCTCAGACGAGGCACGTACGTCTTCGCGCCGGGGCCCCAACTCGAAACGAAAGCCGAATATCGGATGCTGCGGCAGTGGGGAGCCGATGCCGTGGGGATGTCGACGGTGCCGGAAGTAATCGTGGCGCATCAGATGGGGCTGCGTGTGTTTGGCGTGTCGGTCATCACCGATCTGGGTATTCCCGAAACGCTCGAACGGGCCGACATTGCGAAAATCATTGCCGCTGCGGCTGCTGCCGAACCGAAGCTGACCCGGCTGATGAAAGCCATGATCGAACGGCTAAAGGACTAATCAGCAGTCAGTACAGTCAATGGGTCCACATTTTTTTCGGTTTTTGTATGCGCTGAATTATCGTTTATCTTTGAAGAGTACCAGAAGCAAAGCTCACCACACATGAATCACAGGACTGCCCGCCCGGGGCTGTTCGGTAGTTGCTACCGGGCTGCCAATCTACTTCGGTCGAAAGCAGTCAGCAGTCTGCTCATTATACCCTGGCTGCTGGTGGGTTGCCAGGCCCCCAAAGACAAGCCTGTTCGTATCGGCTTTTCGCAACGGACCATGGCCGACAGCTGGCGACGGACGATGCTGACCGGGATGAAGCTGGAACTGTCGTTTCACCCCGGGATTGACTTTATCGTCAAAGACGCCAACGGGCAAAGCAGTCAGCAGGTTACCCAGATTCAGCAATTGATCGATGAGCAGGTCGATTTACTGATTGTTTCGCCCAACGAAGCCCGGCCCATCACGTCCGTTGTCGAAAAGGCCTATCAACAGGGTATACCAGTCGTCGTGCTGGACCGGCGGACGGCTTCCGACGCTTATACGGCCTACGTGGGTGCCGACAACGTGGCAGTGGGCCGTACGGCTGGTATGTATGCCTGTTCCGTGCTGAACGGAACAGGCAACATCGTCGAAATCGGAGAGTCGCCCGGTTCATCGGCCGACATCGACCGGCACAGGGGCTTTGTCAACGCGATCGCCAAACGACCGGGTATCAGGCTGGTGCGCAAGCTGGCGGGCGACTGGGACAAACAATCCTTCTCGGATGAACTGACGCAATTGCTCACAACCCGCCCGGCCATTCAACTCATTTTCGCGCAGAACGACCGTAACGCCCGCAAAGCCTACGCGGTTTGTCAGCGGCTGGGCCTGGCCCAATCGATTAAAATTATTGGCGTCGACGGCTTGCCGGGGCCCAACGAAGGGATCGACCTCGTGGGCCGGGGTATCCTGACAGCCACGGTCTTGTACCCGACTGGCGGTAAAGAAGCCATCCGTACGGCCCTTGCCATTTTGAACAAACAGCCGTTCAAGCGCGAAAACCGCCTGCCGACGACACTGATTGATTCATCGAACGTGCAGATTACCCGGCTTCAGGACGACCGGCTGATGGAGCAACAGGCCGACATTCAGAAACAAAGTCGATACATCTCCGACCTGACACAAACCTACGCGTCGCAGAAAACGGCCCTCTACAGCACGCTGCTCAGCCTGATCGTCGTGATTTGTCTGGCGACCTGGGCGTTTTCGCTGGTGCGTGCCAAACAGACAGCCTACCGGATTTTAGAAAAAAGGAACGCTGAAATTCTGGACCAGAACAGGCAGATTGAACTTGTCTCGCAGCAGGCCCGCGCGGCTACCGACGATAAACTGCGTTTTTACTCGTACATCTCCCACGAATTCAACACCCCGCTCGGCCTGATTCTGACGCCCACCGAAGATTTGCTGACCAGAAAAAATGTCAGTCCGCAGGACCTCCGGCGCAATCTGTCGCTGGTACAGAAGAATGCGTATCGGCTGCTGCGGCTGGTCGATCAGCTGCTCGATCTACGGAAAGCCGATGCCAGCAAGCTCAGACTAAAAGCCGCCGAGCAGGATTTGATTGCCTTTACCCGTGACATCGTTCAGGATTTTAGCCGCAAAGCCGAGCGTCAGCGCATCGACCTGCGTCTGCTCACCAGCCTGCCCGCCCTACCCGTCTGGTTCGACACGGAAAAACTGGATAAGGTGCTGTTCAACCTGCTCTCGAATGCGTTCAAATACACGCCGAGAGGTGGCTTCATCCACGTGCAGCTGAGCACCGACAAACAGCAGGCCTTTCTGACCGTTACCGACAACGGCGATGGTATGACTCCCGATGAACAGGCGCATGCGTTTGACCTGTTTTACAGTGGTCCGCGCCCGTTCGATCTGGCCAAAGGCGTGGGACTGTCGCTCTCGCTGGAATTTATCCGGCTGCACCGGGGCGACCTCCGGGTCACGTCGGCGAAAGGCCGGGGCACCTCGTTTGTCATTCAGCTACCCCTTGGCAATACCCACCTCGACGCGGGCGAAAAACTACCCGATCCGCAGGCAGACCACGCGATCCCGAATCAGCTATTGATCGAACCCGCCGACGAACTCACCCTGGCTCCCGCGCCTGATCGACCCCGGCCGGCGGCAACGCTGCTGATTATCGAAGACAACGACGACCTGCGTACGTATCTGGTTAGTCGACTGAGCGATGAGTTCGACGTGATTGCCGAAGCAACGGCCGAGCAGGGTTGGGAACGTACGCTGGAAACGATTCCCGACCTGATCGTCAGCGACATCATGTTACCCGGCCTGAATGGCCTTGGTCTTGACGGTATGCAGTTTACACAGCGGGTTAAATCCGATCTGCGTACGTCGCATATTCCGGTCGTGTTGCTGACGGCCAAACGGCAGATCGAACAGCAGATCGAAGGCACACGCGCCGGAGCCGACGTGTACATTACCAAGCCTTTCAACACGGTCTACCTTATTGAAACACTACACACGACGCTGGCGAACCGGGAAAAATGGCAGCGTCGGTACGCGTCTGATTTTCTGGCGCAGTCGCCCACGACAGCCGGTAACCGGCAGGATAAAAAATTCCTGAACGAACTGACGGCCCTGATCGAACAGAACCTGACCGAACCCACCTTCGGCGTTGAAAAACTTAGTCGCGATATGGGCCTGTCGCGGGTGCAGCTGTACCGGAAAGTGCAGGCGCTGCTTGACATGAATGTAATCGACTACGTGACCGAAATACGGCTCAAGAAAGCAAAACGACTGCTCACCGAAAGTACCAAAACGATGGGCGAAATAGCGCAGGAAACCGGCTTCAACTCCCCTGCTTACTTCACTACTTTTTTCAAACAGCACACGCACAAGACGCCGTCTGAGTTTAGACGCTCTGCCATAAACGTATAGGTAAGGCCAGTGGTAGCTAATTCGGCCATTGGTTCGGGACAAATAAACAGTGACCGCAACAAAACCGAAAGCGGCCGTATCAATAGTATAAATCCAGATTACATTACCTCAAATAAAATGCTGACAATCAAGCATTTATTTAGTTGAATCGCACGAAATTTTTTGAACATTTTTTACAAATCACCTGCGAGTCGTTTTATGTAGTTTTACTGAGTAATCGCACTATTAATCCGATTTACTAGAAACCTATGATGAGTTAGCCGCCCTGTTTTTCTTTTGGTAGTGAGACAGCTTCATGCCGAAAGAAAAACGGCGTGCCAACCAAGTTTACCACAGCCTGATCTGCCTCGCGTAGTCAGGCTTTTTTTAGTTTCTATGTCCCCACTCATCACCTGTTTCGGAGAGATCCTCTGGGACATTCTACCCACCAGCCGGCAGGCGGGCGGTGCTCCCATGAACGTAGCCGCTGACCTGCGTAATTTTGGCGTCAATGCGCAAATCATCAGCCGGGTCGGCGACGATGAACTGGGTGTCGATATGATCCAGTTTCTGTCTGAGAAAGGCATACCGACTGATCTGGTACAGATCGGCAGGACGCATCTGACGGGCGTCGCCAAGGCGAATATTTCGGACGCTCACGAGGTTACCTACAAGATCGTGCAGCCCGTGGCCTGGGACTATATTCAGCCCGACGCTGCCTTGACGGAGGCTGTTCGACAAAGTGATCTGTTTGTTTTCGGCAGTCTGGCCGCGCGTAGTCCGCTAACCCGCGACACGCTGATGAATCTGCTGGGCGTGGCCCGGCGTAAGGTTTTCGATGTGAACCTGCGCGCCCCCCACTACGAACGAACTCTGATCGAGGCATTGCTCCAGCAGACTGACATCGCCAAGCTGAACGAGCACGAGCTGATCGAACTGTCGGAATGGTATGGGTACGAACCGAACCTGCACCGGGCGATGGAACAACTGCGCGACCGGTATCAGCTCGACACGCTCTGCGTGACTTTGGGCGAAGCCGGGGCGGTTATGCTCGACAAGACGGGTTTCACAACCCAGTCTGGCTTCGACATCGACGTCGAGGATACCATCGGTAGTGGCGATGCGTTTCTGGCGGCTTTTCTGTTCAAGACCCTGCAACAGGAGCCGCCACAGCAGATACTAGCCTTTGCCTGCGCAACGGGGGCTTACGTGGCCACGCAGCGGGGAGCTACCCCGGCGTTTACCGAGGAAACAATCACATCGGTCATTCTGAATAGCACCGAGGACTAAGCTACGACCGCACAAAGCCGTACGGGTGACCGGAGCAACGTCCATGAGGTTGCTCCGGTCACCCGTATGACTCTATTAATTTGACTAGTTAACCCGCAACCGTTGCCCCGGCCGAACGCGCGAACGGGCTGAAATCCCGTTTTTGCGGCTCAACGACGATACCGACAGCCCGTATCGACTGGCAATAGAACTTAGTGTTTCGCCCGAGCGCACCCGGTGAATGGCCGTCCGCTTGATCCGGACCCGGCTACCGCCCGACTCTGACGACCGGCCACCGCGCAAATAATCCCAGACCGAACTCGTCAGCAGAAAGTGGTCAGAGTTGAGCGTATTGGCCGGGAACGAGAAAATCGTCAGCGGACTAAAGGGATTTCCTTCGTAGCGGGTTTCGAAGTGCAGGTGCGACCCGTAGCTACGGCCCGTATTGCCGCCCAGACCCAGTTGGTCACCGGCTTTTACCAGTTGCCCCTGCTCGACTGTTTGCTTCGACATATGGCCGTAGAGCGTTTCCAGTCCGTTATAATGGCGCACCAGCACATACCGGCCGTATCCATCGCCGTTCCAGCCCACCACCCGTACCACACCGTCGAAGGCTGAGTAAATCGGGTCGCCGGTTTCCAGGTCGAGGTCAGACCCCGTGTGCCAGCGCCCCCAGCGGTACCCGAAATTCGACGTCAGCTTGCCTTCGTTAAGCGGGGCCGACCAATAGCGGTTCACGGCCGGGTCGTAGAGCTTGATGTCGATGGCTTCGTTAAAATCCAGCGGGTCGATGTTGTACGGATCAATGGTACGCGAGTCCCAGACAGCGTAATAGTCGGCAATCTTCACCCATTCGTTACCGATCAGGGCCGAATCGATAATCTCGACTACGCTGGTCTGTCCCTGATCGATCTGACTGGTATCTTCGCTGACAACCGGGTTCAACTCTTTCTTTGGTTCAAATTGATTGTTGAATCGCAGTTGGGTCGTTTCCTGATCGTAGATATCGTCAGATTTCGCCGGCTGATCGACAACGGGCTGATTCTGATTGGTTTTTGTCTTCGGCGTGATGGTCAGGTTCTTCCTGAAACGGCCACGCTCCTGCGCCTGTGCCGTAATGACCATACTCAGGCAGGTCGTAACAAGAAGCCATCGGAAAGCCAGTGTTCTCATGCGTTATCGCAATAATGCATAAGGCCTTCGGACAGTTTCATCCGAAGGCCCCTGCCCTGTAGTGTCGGTTTACACGAGCGCCTGCTCGTTCATTTCCAGCGTGACCAGATACCGTTCGGCATCCAGCGCGGCCATGCAACCTGTTCCGGCCGCCGTGATGGCCTGCCGGTACACGTTATCCTGCGCGTCGCCACAGGCAAAAACGCCGTTGACGCGGGTACGGGTGCTGCCTTTTTCGGTCTGAATGTAGCCGTGCTCATCCAGTTCGAGGTAGTCCTGAAAAATATCGGTATTCGGCTTGTGACCGATAGCCACGAAAAAGCCCGTTACGTCGAGTACGCTGGTTTCGCCCGTCACGATGTTCTTCACGCGTGCGCCCGTTACGTCCTCATCGCCCAGCACCTCTTCGGTTTCCGTATTGTACAGAATCTCGATGTTGGGCGCCGTCCGAACGCGCTGCTGCATGAACCGGGACGCCCGCATTTCGTCGCGCCGAACCAGCATATACACCTTACGGCACATATTGGCGAGATAACTCGCTTCTTCAGCTGCGGTATCACCCGCGCCGACGATAGCGACATCCTGCCCCCGGAAAAAGAATCCGTCGCACACGGCGCAGGCCGACACACCCCGCCCATTGAGCCGCATCTCGGAAGGCAAGCCCAGCCACTTGGCCGAGGCACCTGTCGAAATAATGACAGCATCGGCAGTCAGCTCGTGCTGATCGTCGACGATAACGCGGTGAGGATGGCTGGAGAAGTCTACTTTCGTAACCATTCCGTACCGAACGTCGGCACCGAACCGGCGGGCCTGGGCTTCGAGGTCCATCATCAGCTGCGGCCCCTGAACGCCTTCGGGATAACCCGGAAAATTATCGACTTCGGTCGTGATCGTCAGCTGGCCACCGGGCTGGGGCCCCTGATACATAACCGGCTTCATATTAGCGCGTGCCGCGTAAATGGCAGCGGTGTAGCCCGCCGGGCCGGAGCCGATAATCAGGCACTTTACATGTTCAGCATTCATCAGTTACAGGCAAATAATGTTGTCGAATTACTCAATCGTACCGTTTACTAAGAACGGGGTATACAGACAACATACGCAAATTTGAAAAAATTTCCGGCCGAAAGCAAAGTTGCCAGGCCTGCCCTTACAGCACCCGCCACTCGATCCGGCGGTTGAATTGCCGGTTGTCGTCGGTCGTGTTGGGCACCAGCGGGCGGGTCTTGCCATAGCCAACGGCTTTGATCCGCTCCGGGCTGATGCCAGCCTGTGTCAGGTAGGTCACTACGGCCTGCGCCCGCTTTTTCGATAGCGTCAGGTTGGCGGCTGCATCGCCCCGGTCGTCGGTATGCCCCGATATTTCGACGGCTACAGTCGGGGTGCTTTTCAGAAACTGAGCCAGCCGGTCGAGTTCCGTGCGTGATTTATCGGCGAGGTCGTAGCGGCCGGTTTCAAAAAACAGGTTATTGAGCGTTTCTTTCGCCGTTGCACCCGCCACGGCAGGCTCCAGTGGCACCGACAGCGACAGTCCACCCGACGAATCGCCTTTGCTTTTCTGCGTGAAGTCAAACGACAGACTTTTGAACAGGTAGCCCGGCACACTCACGTAGAGCGCGTATTCCCCGCCACTTGGCAGAACGGCCGTGTATTGCCCGGTCTGCGCATCGGCCCGGACACGCGAGATAAGCTGGTTGGTTTTCAGATCGATCAGCTCGACCGTTGCCGCCAGGGGTTTGTTGGTCCGGGCGTCGGCGACAACGCCTTTGACAACACTGACCGGCCTGACGCGGTCGCGCAGGGTTTCGGGCAGATCGAACGCGTACAGCCGTGATTTCTGCGACACGCCTTCCTTCTGTTCTTCGTAGGAATAGTACGCCCGTCGCCCGTTGGCGGCCACAAACAGAGACGCCTGATCTTCCGAGGTGTTGATCGGGTAACCTAGGTTCGTAGGGGCCGACCAGCGGACCGAATCGACGACGGCCAGGCTATCAGATACGAACAGGTCGTAGCCCCCCAGGCCCGTGTGCCCTTCCGATGCAAAGAACAAACTCTGCCCGTTGGCGTGAATAAACGGCGACGCTTCATTGGCTGCCGTGTTGACCGGCCCGCCGATGTTGATCGGTTCGCGCCAGCTTCCGTCGATGTTCAGGTCCGACCGCCAAATGTCGCGACGCCCCTTGCCGCCGGGCCGGTCAGAGATGAAATACAACCGCCGACCGTCGGCCGACAGCGACGGTTGCGACTCGTAGAAACGCGTGTTGACCGCCGAACCGAGATTTTCGGGCGTCGACCAGTCGGAACCCGTTTTGCGGCTCAGGTACAGGTCGCAGCTGCCGAAGCCTTTGCGCCCCTGACAGGCCGTAAACACCAGCGTACGCCCATCGGCCGACAGCGTGGCGGTCCCTTCATTGTCGGGCGTGTTGATGTTGGGCGACAGCGACACCGGGGGCGACCAGCTTTCACCGTTGAAGGTAGCGACCATCAGATCTTCGTCGCCTTCGGGTTTGAGGGCCGTAAACACCAGCGTCTGCTCATCGGCGGTCAGTACCGGAAAATACTGCGAGGGCGTGGTGTTGAGCACCGGCGACACCGGCTTCGGCTCAACCGGCTGCGGGTGCTGCGTGGCTTCCGCCCCAAAGCGGGCGTTGGCGATCAGCCGCCCGACGCGGCTATACTGCGCTGACCCTGGGGCGAACAGCGACTGGTATTTTTCCAGGTACGGCAGGGCTTCGGTATACCGCCCCAGCCGCATCAGAATCGTACTCAGCGATTGGTAAGCCCCCCCTGACGCCGGGCTGTCGGGCTGTAGTTTGACCGCGTCGCGGTAGGCCGTAATGGCCGGGTCGAAGCGTTTGGTAAACTCGTAAAGCTGGCCCAGTTTCAAATAAGCCTCGCCATACGACGGATCGACCTTGACGGCCTGCTCCATAAACGGAATGGCCTCCCCCGCTTTCCGCTCGCCAAACAGCCGGATTGACTGCACGTACAGTTCTTTGGCTTTCGGCGACTGGGCGAGCGAGATGAAAGAGAAAAGAAGAAAGAAACAAGACAGCGAAAAAACAGCCAGCCAGCGTTTCTTCGGGCCGTCTTGTTTCTTTCTTCTTTCTTCTTTTCTCTTTCTTCCCGCTAGGGAATATTCATGTATTTGTGTGTCTGCAACGAAATCTGCCATTGCGGATGGTCTTTTACGTATTCAACGATACGGGGCAGCATTTCATTGGAACGACTCCACTCGGTTTGCAAAAAGAGTTTGCAATCAGGTCGCAGATGGGGTACAAACGATTCGGCAAAGGCAAAATCCGACGCGTTATAGATGATGACTTTCAGCTCGTCGGCCCGTTCGTAGATAGCCGGGTTAGGCTTTTTGAATTTCTTGGGCGAGAAGCAGATCCAGTCCCACGAGCCCGTCACGGCTGCGCAGACGCCGGAGGTTTCGATGTTGGTTTTGAAACCCGCCGTTTGCAGCGCGTTGGTCAGCATGGTCAGATCGTGCATGAGCGGCTCGCCACCCGTGATGACGGCCAGCCGACCGGGGTAAGCCATAGCACCGGCCACGATCTGGTCGATACTCTGCTGCGGGTGCAGGCTGGCATCCCACGATTCTTTGACGTCGCACCAGTGGCAACCCACGTCGCAGCCGCCGAGCCGGATAAAGTAAGCGGCCCGACCCGTGTGGGCACCCTCACCCTGCACGGTATAAAACGCTTCCATCACCGGTAACGTCGTTGTTTCTATCGTTTGTTGTTGCTGTTCAGTAAGCATACACAAAGATACTCACTTCAGCCCAAACAGGAAGCGGGTCAGGCGGAAGGGTCTGATCAGCAACAGATACATCGCGACACACACCAGCCCCGACGACAGGCTGACGACCAGAAAGCCGTCGTACACACCCAGGCCGGTACGGGTCAGGACGTAGTAGCCAATGACGATAATGACGGTCTGGTGCAGGATATAGAACGGATACACCGCTTCGTTGAGTTTGGGCAGGATGGGCTTGCTGGTGTTCAGATAGCGATAGCCGTAACCGATGGTTGCCAGCACCGAAAACCAGGTCAGGCAGTTGACCGTGATCGTATAAATCGGCTCCAGTATGTCTTCACTAATCGGGCCATCGTCCCAGATGACGACAAGGCCGTAAAACAGGGCGGTACAGCCCAGCGTCGCGTACAGGAAGAGTCGACGCTGCCGGGCGATTGTTTCGGCGAAGGCGGGGTGGCTGGTCAGCAGGTAGCCCGCCCAGAACAGCAGCAGGTTCTTGACGAAGTAAGCCCAGTCGTTGTAGAGGCCGTGGGTTTCTTCCGGAAAAAACGGTTTGAGTACCAACTGACTGATGACCAGCACAACCGCCAGCCACAACGCCCCACCCCGCCGGTCGACCAGTCGCGTGACGCGATCCGTGAACCGCTGCCCCGGCGACGATTTCAGCCAGCGATACAGGGGAATGCTGATAAGGGCGTAGTTGAACAGGTACAGGATAAACCAGAGGTGGTGCCAGCTAAACGCCCCACTTTTGATGCCGTCGCGATACGGCCTAAACTCCAGCACTTTGGGATAGAAGTCGACGTAGCTGCCGGTGAACCAGCCTTTGAAAATCCATTCGTAGTAAATCTGGGGCGGCACAATAACGAACATACCGAACAGCAGCGGTACGAACAGCCGCCGGACCCGTTCGCCCGCGTAACTGCCATACGTGCGTCGTTTGAGGGCGAAAAACGTACCGGCCCCGGAAATGAAAAACAGCAGCGGCATTCGCCACTGGTGCAGCCACCGCATCACTTCTTTCATCGGGGCACTCTGCGCAGTGCTCTTGATGTGCCAGTCCCAGTCCAACACGTATAGCATGCCAGTATGGTAAAACAGCAGCGTGATGATGGCGATGATCCGCAGCCAGTCGAGGTCGTAGCGCCGGACGGCGTTGGGCAGGTGGGCGGCAGCCTCCTCGTCGGAAGGAGCGTCGGAAATGGGGTATTGGGCCATAGTGAGCGAAATTGGTTCGATGGCCCAAAAGTCCTGCTCAGTACGCCAGAAAGCCCTATTTTCCGGTCGTCGTGAAGTTCGCGCCTATCGGGACGCAGTCAATTGGCGGAATTGGGCGGGGGTTTGACCCGTCAGCCGCTTGAACGCCGTGTGAAACGCCGAGGTCGAGTTATACCCTACCCGTTCGGCAATTTCGTCGATTTTCAGGTTCGCCGTCCCCGGATCGGTTAGCAGGGCTTTGGCTTCGCGGATACGGTAGTCGGCCAGCAGATCGAAGAAGCTTTGTTGCAGCCGGTCGTTGAGCAGCTGCGACAGGTGGTGCGGACTGGTACCGAGTTGCTCCGCCAGCCTGGGCAGCGACAGATCGCTTCGCAGGTACACCTTTTCGTCGTCCATGAGCCGGGTCAGCTTCTGCAACACAGCCACTTCAACTTCTTCCGACAGAGCCGACTTTTCGTACTTCTTTTTCGGCTCCGGTAAGCGATCGACGGCCTGGGGCAACGGCTGAAAAAAAGCCGACCCACGCAGCAGCAGAAACGTGTTGGTATAGATCGCCAGCGTCACGTAACTGGCCAGCAGGTGATCGCCCAGATCGTGGTAAAAAACAAGGTTAACAACGGCAATCAGAATGGGTACCAGCACAAACAGCCCGCTCATTACCCACAGCGGGCGCAATACCGGCGAACCTACCAACTCCGGCCGCTGGCGCACTGACCGGCGCAATACCAGCAATGACAGCAGGGCATAGACCACGCAGCTCAAGGCCGTTATCTCACTGACGTACGGCCGCAAACCGGTGAAGTCTTCCGTCCATCGCTCTTCAGCCGCTATTCTGGGCATTTCAGGGTGCCAGGCGTCCGTGTAGGAATTGTACCGAAATTCAAGTGGCTGATCGATCCATGTCACGGCGTTGAGCAACCAGATCGCAAACGGTACCAGGTGCCATCCCCAACCGCGCGGCAACCGCTGACGCAGGCGACTGACGACGAAAAAGTAAAATAGTGGCCCGATCGTAAAATTGAACGGCTCGGCCAGATCGACTGTCCAGAGCAGCCGAAACGTGTAATTGGTATAGTTGAGAAAAATCTCGGCGCTGACCGCCGACAGCACCAGCATGAACCAGCCCAGGCAGCGGTTGGCGACGTCTTTTCTCCGGGTACCCGTCAGTAGAAACAGGCCCAGAAAAATACCCTGTGCGATACCGAGCAGCATCGCCAGGGCAAAGACATCAAGCCGGATCGGGAGAGGTTGCATTGTGTTGGCAGGATAAGGCAGGCAAGATACAGGTTTGCCAGCAAGTTGTAGCCCAGACCTCCTGGTCTGGAGGCCGCCAGGCCGATGAGGCTCCGCCATTAACAGTTGGCCTGACGGCCACCAGACCGGGAGGTCTGGGTTACAGAAAAAGGACCCGCCCGGCACGTATCGCCAGACGGGTCACTTCACGGCAAACCAGACTCTTTGTAAGTTTAAGGTTTGTAGTTCAAGGTTTAGGGTTCCTGTGCGGTAGCCAACTTTAAACCTTGAACCACAAACCGTAAACCCATTACCGTATTTCCATCTCGAATGGCATACGCATCTGCACGCCTTCGAGGGTTTTCAGCTTTTTCAGGTACTTCACGTACGGGGCCAGTTCACCCAGCTGCGCCTGCATACGGGTGTCGTCGGTGTCGTTGAACGAACTCATGATCTGCTCGAAAAACGGCTTCTTGCGCGGCTGGTACTTCAGCCGGTAATCGCCCGATTTGAGTTTGGCCGACTGTGCCGCCAGCCTGATCGCGTCGTCAAGGCCACCCAGCTGATCGACCAGGCCAATGGCTTTACCCTGTGTCCCGGTCCAGACACGACCACCGGCAATGGCGCGCAGACTGTCGATGGGCAGTTTTCGACCGGCGGCCGCTTTACCCGTAAACTGATCGTAGATGCGCTCGGTCTGCCGTTGCAGCACCTGCTTCTGGAAGGGCGACATCTCGTGCGTACCCGACGGAAAATCAGCATTTTCGTTGGTCTTGACGCGGTCGAAGGTGACGCCCACTTTGTCTTTGAAAAAGTTTTCGGTGTTGAACAGCAGCGAGAACACCCCGATCGAACCGGTAATGGTGTTGGGTTCGGCCACGATCTTGTTACAGCCCATCAGCATGTAATAACCGCCCGAAGCCGCATAGTCAGACATCGACCCGATGACGGGCTTCGCTTTCTTCGCCAGCTCGACTTCGCGGTACATCACATCAGACGCCAGCGCACTGCCCCCGCCCGAGTTGACCCGCAACACGATGGCCTTCACTTTATCGTCGAGTCGGGCTTTGCGCAGCTCTTCTACGATCGTTTCCGAGCCGATGCTGTTGTCGCCACTCTTGCCGGAGTTGATATCGCCCGATGCAATGATGACGGCAATTCGGTTTGAGCCGCTTCCCTCATCGGCATCGTACGAATCCTGGTACTTACTCAGCGATACGTAGTTGATTTTTTTCTTTTCCTCCAGCTTTAGCTGCTGCCGGATCAGCGCTTCGACTTCGTCCTGATAGCCGATATTCGTAACGAGTTTGGTGCGCAGGGCGTCGGATGGCTGACGAATAGCCAGCTTATCGGCGTAACTCTTGAGCGAATCGACGCGCAACGACCGGCTCTGCGCAATCCGCACCAGCGTATAGTCGTTGATCGAGTTCAGAAAGGACGTGTACTGCAGCCGGTTGGGCTCACTCATGTTCTCGCGGATGAAGGGCTCCACGGCGCTTTTAAATTCACCCACCCGGAAGATTTCGGGTTTCAGATTGAGCTTGTCGAGCGTACCCTTGAAAAACGTCAACTCGGCATCCAGCCCGTTCCACTCCAGATCACCGGCCGGGTTGAGGTAAATTTTATCGGCCACCGACGCGAGGTAGTAGCCTTTCTCGGTCATCGTTTCGCCGTAGGCATAGACAAATTTTTTCGATGCTTTGAAGTCGATCAACGCATTGCGAATTTCTTCGAGCGACGCCCAGCCCGCCTGTGGCATGGCAGCCGTGAGGTAAATTCCTTTGATCTTATCATCCGTTTTGGCGTGTTGCAGCGCTTCTTTGATATCGATCAGGCCGATGGCATCGTTGGGGCCACCAAACGTACCGAAGCCTTTGAACGGGTTTTCGGTGGTGCGCTCCTGTACCGGCTTGTCGAGGTCTATTTTTAATACGCCGTCGTCGGAAATGGATTGTTTACTGCTCGATGAAGACAGGGCAGCCCCCATACCAGCCAGCAGGATGAACCCGATAACTGAAAATAGTAGTAGCCCAACGAAAGTCGCTAATACGTATTTAAGAAATTGTAGCATGAATTCGAAAAAGTTGTGTTCTGTATTCCAGACAAACAAAAATAACCGGTCGATGCGCCAGACCGCACAAAAAATGTTGAACACGCCAATTCGCCGGATAAATGGCGGGATAGCCTTTTCGGCTGTTCGGGCCCTGGTTTTGTGGGGTCTCCTGACCGCCGGAAGCCTGCTGAGCGGCTGTCGGCCCGGCGGTAACGCCGGGTCTGCTACGACTGATACGACGCCCCCTGCTTCTGTATCGGTCAGCCCCGGCATGGAACCGCCCGTGGCCTTTACCCAGCCCGCCATCGCGGCTACGTCGCCCGATGCGGGCCGGTGGCTATACGAAGAAACCCGCACCGGCTACAAAGCCGTGACGGTTTCGCCCACGCTGCTGCGGTTCAACTTTCCCTACGAAGGCGGCTCGACAGCCTCGCTTACCCTGCGCCGACGGAGTGGCGAAACACACGTTTACATCGAAATCTCGAAGGGTCAGTTTAACCGTAGCTTTCAGGGCGGCACGGCCCGCGTCCGGTTCGACAACCGCCCGGCCGTTTCGTTTCCGCTTATCGCTGCGGCCAACGGGCGGGCCAACATTCTGTTTTTTGCCAACGAACAGCAGCTGATCGATCGCCTGAAAACGGCCCGTCGTATGGTCGTAACGGTTGAATTTGCCGGGCAGGACACCCGCGATATTCGGTTTAATACGGCCAATCTGCGCTGGAAACAGTCCCCAACCAGTTAACAACCGGTGGTTTCGTTGGTTACACCTGTAGCCATCTTGCAGACGCCCCGTCGCGACTATACTGCACCGACGTCTGTTACTCCTCTTTATGTCCGCTACTGACCGCTCATTTTTCGCCAATATCGGCTCCATTCTGCGTGATTCATTCAACGGCTTCCTCGACGATCGATGCCTGAAGCTAAGCGCAGCACTCGCTTATTACACTGTTTTTTCGCTGGCTCCCCTGCTGGTACTGGTTATCTCGCTGTTAGGTATTTTTCTGGGTGAAGAAGCCATTCAGGGGCAGATCGTCGGGCAGATCAGCGGCCTGGTCGGGGCCGATGCCGCCAAACAGATTCAGGATATGATCAAGAGTACGAGCCTGTCCGGAAAATCGAATACGGCACTGATAATCAGCATTATCACACTGATAATCGGCGCAACGAGTGTATTCGTTGAGATTCAGGATTCGGTGAATCTGATCTGGCGTGTGAAGGCCAAGCCCAAAAAAGGCTGGTTAAAATTGCTGCAGGACCGCGTGCTGTCGTCGTCGATGGTGCTGAGTATGGGGTTCCTGTTGCTGGTTTCGTTTGTTATCAGTGGCCTGATCGCCACGCTGGGTACGTATATCAATCGGTTTGCACCGGGCCTGAGTCTGGTACTCATCAGCGGCCTGACCTTCGCGTTGAGTACGCTGGTTGCCACCCTGTTGTTTGCGACTATTTTCAAGGTGCTTCCCGACGCCAAGATTTCGTGGAAAGATGTACGCTGGGGGGCTTTTTTTACGGCGCTGCTGTTTGTGCTGGGCCGTTACCTCATCAGTTTATACATCGAAACAACGGGCACCAGTTCGACGTATGGCGCGGCCGGTTCGCTGATTGTATTACTCACCTGGATTTATTACACGGCGGCTATTCTGTACTTCGGTGCCGAGTTTACACAGGCCTACGCCAATAATCTCGGCATCCGCATCGAACCCGCCGACAACGCCGTTTACGTCGAGCAAACCGAGCGCGAACGCGATGTAGCTACCATTCCGATTCAGCAGAAAACCGATCAGGCGAAGTAAGGTTGTCTTTACAAAATAAATACCGCACATCCTGCGCCTTCCCAGGGCTGTCAAGTTCATTAGTTAGGACTGGTAGTGGCCAAATTCCCATCGGCCTGTTTACCCGGCAGCGGCCGACCGTCCCAGCCCCCTGAAGGGGGAGTGGTTCATTCGTGGAATGCCCCCCCTTCAGAGGTTGTTTGGGGAAGGAGTTTTGTCATCCCGAGCCTGCGAGGGATCTTCGTTAAAAGCAAGAAAAATCGCCTGTTAGCGAAGATCCCTCGCAGGCTCGGGATGACAAATAGTGCCTTTTCGACTCGAAAACTCCTTCCTCAAACAACCTCTCAGGGGGCTGGGGGTTTGCCAATCAGTCACTTCCCTTACTTCTTATACGTAAAGGTCAGTATAACGGCTTTCCTGCCTTTGCCTTCGCTGGCAATGTACAGGTCGCCGTTGGGTGTAAAGCAGATACCTTCCGGCTGACGAAGCAGTTTCTCATCGAGACGTTCGCTGTACAGAATTTTGCCCTGCCGATTGATAACCAGCAGGCGGTGCCCAGCCGATGTCAGCACGTACCAGTCGCCCGTGGTGGGGTGAACCGCAATACCCGACGGCTTGTAGCTGTCAGGGTCGATACCCGCTTCGGTCAGCTGAACATCGCTGATATTTAATGCTTTATAGACGGTTTTTCGGGTCAGATCATACGTGTAAATGGCTTTGTCGCTGCCCGCTGTGCTGCCTTTTTTCACGGCAATCAACAACTGGTTGGCTGTGGGGTCGTAGCCAAGTCCTTCGACCTCCGTTTTGGCGGGCATACCGGTTTTTACATGCCCCCCTTTCACCGCTCCCGGCCTGAAGTGGGATAACATGCCATTACTTTCGAGCGCATACACCTCGCCCTTTACGTACTCGACGCCCTCGAAATCGCCGTAGCCACCAAAATCAATGTCTTCGATAACCGTCCCGGCCCGCGTGTCGTATACGTATACGGCGGCTGCTTCATCCTGAATGCACAGGAGCTGATTGGGCTTGTAATAGCTTAGCCCCGAAATCTCGTCCAGTTTTTTGGGCAGCTTCACAACGCTGGCAGGTTGGTCAAGCTGGTACGCAAACGAATAGGCCGGGACTTTCGATTGGGCTTCCGAAGGCGGCTGCGTTGTCGACGACGAACCGCAGCCCATCAGCAATAAGGCAAGGGCAAGAACACGCATTGATTTGTAGCGTTATAAAGTTGTAAAGTTGCAGGGTTGTAAAGTTATAGAGTTGCTACCGCCGAACGGGCTGACGCGCCAGCAACGTTACAACTATCCAACTTTATAACGTTACAACTCGACAACTTTACAACACTACAGCCTCTATTCTCCGTCATTCATAGCCCCGAAACAGGCGTTCGGGCGGTTTGGCTTTCGCCCCTGTCGGCGATCCGTTAGCTTTGATTGTGAACCAGAAAACCCGCGCTTCGTACCAGCTAACGACCCAGCAACGCTGGCAACTCGCGCTAAGCGTATTTGTCGTCTACTGGCCCCTGCGGCTGTACGTCAACCTGTCGAACCCGGCCTGGGCGCTCAAGCTGACGCGCCTGCCGTTTTTCGTCATGGAGTTTGTGCTGTTCGTGCTGCTGTTCTTTGTCTGGATCGGCATATCGGAATGGATTCACCGCCGGTTTTTCTCCGTCTGGTTTGGCGAAGGGTTTCTGATCGAATTTAAGATTCCGGCGCAGCTGGCAACGCTGGTCATTGCCAGTCTGATGGCCGTCGCGTTTAATTTCGGCTTCTCCCTTGTCTGGCACACGCTCGACGAATACCTTGAAAATCACATCGTTACCTACCGAACACAACCCCGCCCGACCTTTACCCCGTCGGAAGAACGGATGCGGCAGGAAGGCCGCGATCAGCGTCGACGCGCCAACAACGCGCTGACCGTCATGGCCATGCTATCCGCTTTTTACCTGGCCGCCAACCGACGCGCCTACCGCCGACTGGAGGATGTGGAAGTAAAAGCCGAACGGCTGGAGAAAGAAAACGTGACCGCTCAGTTTGCCGCCCTCAAGAGTCAGGTCAACCCGCATTTTCTGTTCAACAGCCTGAGCATATTGTCGTCGCTGGTGCATGCCGACGCCGATCTGTCGGAGACATTTATCGATCAGCTGTCGCGGGCGTACCGGTATCTGCTGGAGCAGCGAGACAATGAGCGGGTGCTGCTCAAAACCGAGCTTGACTTTATTCAGGCGTACCGCTTTCTGCTGAATATCCGCTTCGAAAACAAGTTCGACGTGATTATCGACGTGCCGGAAAGCGATCAGACCCGCTATAGCATTGCCCCGCTGACGCTACAGCTGCTGGTCGAAAACGCCGTCAAGCACAACCGCATGTCGACCCGCGAACCGCTGACGATTCGTATCAGTCTGGAAGCCGAATGCCTGGTCATTCAGAATAACCTGCAACCACGCCCGCAAGCCGAGCATTCAACGGGCGTCGGGCTGCAGAATATCGTTACCCGTTACGCTTTGCTGACCAACCACCCGGTTTGGGTGGGTGAGAACGACGGTAATTTTGTCGTCAAGATTCCGCTGTTGACCTAGCCCACGCCCACCATCACGCCTATGAACGTACTGATTGTTGAAGACGAAAACCTGACCGCCAACCGACTCGAAACCCAGTTGCGCAAATACGACCCGACGATCCGGGTGCTGGCGCATATTCCGTCGGTGGCCGAAGCGATTGTGTGGCTGCGTGCCCCCCACGATACGCTCGATCTGGTCTTTATGGACATCCACCTCGAAGATGACCTTGGTTTTCGCATCATCGAGCAAACCCAGCTGACAACCCCGGTTATTTTCACGACTGCCTACGACGAATACATGATTCAGGCGTTCAAGGTCAACAGCATCGACTACCTGCTCAAGCCCATCAACTTCGACGAACTGGCCGGAGCGATCAACAAGTTTAAGGCCCTGAAGCAACAGTTTGGGCAGTCGGCTCCGGCCGCACCCGATCTGGAAACGCTGATGAGTCTGCTCGGCCGGTCGCAGCCGACGGATTACAAAGACCGGTTTATGATTTCGGTCGGCACGAAGATTCGCAGCATCGAAACACCGGACATCGCGTACTTTTTTCTGGAAGACCGGGTGGTTTTTCTGTCGACGAAAGACGGCCTGAATCTCCCCGTCGACTACAGTCTCGACAAGCTGGCCCAGTTACTGAATCCACGGCATTTTTTTCGCGTCAACCGGCAGTATCTGGTGTCATTGTCAGCCATTCAGACCATCCATGCCTACTCCGCCGGTAAGCTTAAAATCGACCTGCTGCCCCGCCCCCGCCACGATGTGTTCGTCAGTGGCGACCGCATGACGGAGTTTAAGGAGTGGCTGGGAAAGTGAATTTGAGTGTTAAACACGGAGATACGGAGTGTAACACGGAGTAAACGGAGGATATAGTATCATTTCTCGGTTTGCTCTGTGGTACACTCCGTATCTCCGTGTTTAAAACGTAAACCACGAACTATGCCGTACCTTTGCGGTATGGAGGATACATATCTGGACGACGAAGAGGACGACGATTACAAACCCGAGAAACCGGAGCGGGAACACCGCCCGCGCGGGCAACGGCTCGATCAGCTCCTGACCGTGGCCGAACCGGCTGAGCTGATGCAGTTTCTGATAACCAGCCTGCCGCATAAAAACCGGAACAACATCAAGTCGCTGCTAAGCAATCAGCAGATCAAAATCGACGGGCGGGTGTCGACCCAGTTTAACCAGCCGCTTCGGCCCGGTCAGGTGGTGACGGTATCCGCTGCCCGCGCCCCAAAAACGGCGCAGTTTCGGGGCCTGACAATTATATATGAGGATCAGCACCTGATTGTCATTAATAAACAGGCGGGTATCCTGTCGATGGGTACCGAGAAGCAGCGCGATCACACGGCCTACAGCATTCTCAGTAGCTACGTCAAGCAGGAAAACCCCAAAAACCGCATCTTCATCATTCACCGGCTCGACCGCGAAACGTCGGGCGTGATGATGTTTGCCCGCAGCGAACGCGTACAGCGGCTGATGCAGGAAAGCTGGAACGATACCATCCGGCAGCGCACCTACGTGGCCGTTGTGGAGGGCGTGCCGTCGCCGGAGCAGGGCACAGTTGAGTCGTACCTGCACGAGAGCAAGGCGCTGATCGTGTACTCGAGCCAAAACCCCGACACCGGGCAGCTGGCTATCACGAATTACAAGGTCGTTCGTGAGGCAAACGGCTACGCGCTGCTGGAACTTGAACTCGAAACGGGCCGGAAAAACCAGATACGGGTACACATGCAGGACATCAGGCACCCCATTGCGGGCGACGCCAAATACGGTGCCGAAACCGATCCCATCGGCCGGCTTGGTCTGCACGCTGAAGTACTGGCGTTCGAGCACCCGATCACGAAGGCAGCCATGCGGTTCGACGCTCCCATTCCGAAGGGCTTCCTGGCGGTGCTGAAGTAAGTTTTCAGTAACATGACCGGTGGGTGTAGCCTGGACCTCCAGGTCCGGGTGGACGCGTAGCGGCCAAAAAGCTGCCGCCATAAAAAATTGCCCTATCGGGCACCCGGACCTGGAGGTCCAGGCTACACCTACCGGTCAGGCCACTGTATACTGAAAACTTACCCTACAAACCGGTATTTCACCAGTGTCCAGATCGCTTCGACACCATCGAACCAGGCGATTTTTTTGCCTTCTTCGATGGATCGCGGGTAGTAATTGATCGGTAATTCGTGAATACGAATCCCACGCTTCGCCACTTTCGCCGTTACTTCAGGGCAAAACTCGAAGCCGTTGCATTCGAGCGGGATTGATTGCAGAAATTTCGACTCGAATACCTTGTAACAGGTTGGCTCGTCGGTCAGGCGTTGGTTGTAGAGCAGATTCGTAATCCAGGTAACAATCTGCCCACCGAGGTAAAAGCTAAAATACGAGTGCCGGTTTTCGGGTTTCAGAAAGCGTGATCCGTAGATTACCTGCTCCCGCCCCGCCACGATGGGCTCAATCAGTTTGATGTAATCCTGCGGTTCGTACTCCAGATCAGCATCCTGCACAATAGCAATATCGCCCTGAATCTGGCCGATAGCCGTGCGAATGGCCGCGCCCTTGCCCTGATTGTGGGTGTGGTGAATCACCCGAACGTTTGGCACTGCACTGTAGGTAGCTAGGCGTTCGCGGGTACCATCTGTTGATCCGTCGTCAACGATGATAATCTCTTTTTCCAGCGGTACTGCCTGTATTTTTTCAATGATGGCGTCAATCGATTTTATTTCGTTGTAGGCCGGAATCAGAACGGAAAGAAGCATAGAGAGCAAGTACGCGATAGCCGGGCAAATATAAAAGGGTGATTCGATCATTTGCGAACCCAGTACGTCATGGGAAACGTAGAATCGGTACCGGGCCGAAAATAGTGAGTGAGCCCTGATCGTAACTGACGTAGTGCGTATACGTTGGTGGGTTTTTGCGTGGCTACGCTATCGTCGATCGCATACGGCCGGTTGTCGATGATAACCAGCTTTAAACTGGTATCGGCCAGAGCGCGGGCGTACACGTCGGGATGCAGACTGACGTAACGCGTCGTCTGCATTTCGGTGTTGATAAACGGCACATTCGGTGCGACATCGGACAGAAAATACAGCATCATCGCATTGTCGAAGATCAGTGCTTTCCCCCCCGGCCCCACCTGCTGCCGAATAAAGCCGGCGTTATATACTTCGCCCCTGTAGTCGGCCAGCTGCGTAAACCGCCGAACGGCATCGGGCCGGTACAGCCACAATCCAACGCCCAGCCCAACCGCCAGCAGGGCCGCCCCCAGCGTAGCCACGCGGGGCAACCGGCTCAGGTGCCACGATTGATTCGTCAGAAAACGGTCGGCCAGAAAGCCGAGGTGTACGTTGAAAAATACGGCCGCCGGGAAGAAGTAATGACTGGCCTGCGTTTTCAGCAGCGACACGCAGGCAAACACCGCCAGCAGCAGGGCCAGCCACAGCGCGGGCGTCTGTGCGTACTGCCGCCGGTACGGGGGTAGCCACACCAGCACCAGCGACACCGCCAGCAGACCCAGCAGCCAGCTCAGCTTCACCAGAAACTTCACCAGAAACAGCGTGTGCGACGGGTAGCCGCCAAACGGATAGATATACGTCCACTCGATATGCGGATTCAATCGACCGGTTGCGTAGAAGTAGGTGGCGGATAGTACCAGCGGCAGCAGAAACCCAAGCAGCGTCAGCAGTCCCCGCCCGACCATCCGGCCGAACGATTGGTGGCCCGTTAGCCACAGCAGTCCGAGATACCCTGCAAAGCCGACCATGTAAAACGCAGCCACGCTCTTGAAACACATCCCGATACCCAGCAGCGCGCCCGCCCCCAGCCACCGCCAGCCAGCACGACCACCGTTGCGAATAACCAGCCCGAACGCCAGCAAACCCGTCAGCGCAATCCAGCTTTCGGGTTCCAGAAAATTCATCTCCGTGAAGAAGCAGGTCAGCGCCGTCAGCCCCGCCCCCAGCGCAGCCGCCCGGTCGCCCAGCGGCCGGATAGCCCAATGGGCCGCCACGACCACCGCCAGTGCCAGCAGGGTAATCAGCCCCGAAATACTGACGTGGTTATAGCCGCCCAGCACCCCCAGCAGCACGTTGGTCGATGAATAGATCAGGTACGATTTCGAGGGAATGAAGTCGTACAACGCCCGTTTTTCATCGAGCGATCGGGCAACGTACAGGTACTCCGTTGCGTCGTAGCCGTAGCCCGAATTGTAAACGAAGACAAAAAAGACCAGACCAAACAGCGCCAGTACCGATAATAGTCGAAGCATAGTTAACCAGTCAAATTTTCGGATTTGATGCAGCTCTCGTAGCCCAGACCTCTAGGTCTGGTGGCCGACAGGCCAAAAAGCTACCGCCGTGAGTCGTTGGCCTGACGGCCACCAGACGTGGACGTCTGGGCTACACGGGCTACACGGTCACAACCTCCCGGCTCTGACCGACCGGGCGGAGGTTAGCCAGGCAGCGCACCAGCAACGTCATCGGAAACAGGATATCGACCCCGCCCGGCACCGTCGAGAGAAACATGCCCACGATAATCAGAAGCCCCGTAAACGCGAAGTAACGCGCCCGGCGAACGTTGCCCGCGTTTTTACCCGTCGCCCAGAAAATCAGCGGCAGGTGGTACGGAGCCAGATACAGCAGCGTCGGGTTCCAGGCCGTAACGCCATGATCGGTACCCACCCAGAGCAGCAGCAAAAACCAGCCCCAGAAACCCACGATCCCGAATAGCCACCGGTCCAGCCGCCGACTGACCGTGCCCCGCTGATATTGCCGAATCGTCACAAACACAATAATCAGGCCCAGCACGGCGAACACCACCGTCGGGTCGAAGATGATGGGCACCTGCTGCCGGAAGGTCGTAGCCCCCTTGAACAGCGTTTTATCGTCGGCCACAAACGGCTGCATGGCCCCGCCCGGTTGCCGGATCGTGGCGCGGGCCAGCTGATCGTACACATTGTTGGGCAGATACATCGCGTGCCAGCCGTCGGTCTGCTCATCGGCTGGTCGACCGATCGCCAGGTTCATCCCCAGCTTCGCCCACGGCTTTTCGCCCAGGTAATCGTTCATCCAGTCGCGGTACGACTTGCCCGTCATCACCGGTGCCGACGGTATAAGCAGGCTGTCGCCACAGGCTTCGACCAGTTTATCGCGGGGACGCGTGGAACAGTTGTCGTAGAAAAACTTATACTGGTACGTCCGGTTTTCGGGCAACATATTGGTTTCCAGCACCTGAAACACTCGTTGCCGCTGCGTCGCCGAGAGGTTCAGCACCTGCTCCCGTACCGTCCGGTTTTCCTGCTGATAGGCGTACATGAACAGGTACATATCGTAGGCGTCGATGTAGTACGGCAGGGTACCCCGCAGGAATTTCACGTAAAAATTATTTTCCGCAAACCGGAATCCCCCCCAGCCGTAGGTACGGTCGAGGTTGAGCGCGGGGTCGTAGACGCGGATGGCCGTATGCCCGAACACCGAATACAGTTCCTCCCCCGGTCCGGCCGTGAGCAGACTGATCCGGGCACCCGGCGACAGCGTCTGGGCGTTGGTCAGCGATGCGCCCAACAGTCCGATCAGCAACAGTACCAGCCGTAGCCTACTCGTCATCGTCTTCTTCATCGGTTTCATCGGCGTACTTGTTCCGACGCCCTTTATTCTTCTCAGGCTCTTTCCCCTGAACGCAGATAACCAGCTCACCTTTGATTGTTTTTTCGCCAAAATAACGGATTAGTTCCGACAACGACCCGCGCCGGTTTTCCTCAAACAGCTTCGTCAGTTCACGCGATACGCTGGCGGGCCGGTCGGGGCCGAACAGCTCGGCAAACTGCCCCAGCGTTTTGAGCAGCCGGTGGGGCGACTCGTAGAACACCATCGTCCGCTCCTCGTCGGCCAGTTCGCCCAGCCGCGTCTGCCGCCCTTTTTTGTGGGGCAAAAAACCCTCGAACGTAAACCGGTCCGTCGGCAAACCCGAGTTGACCAGCGCGGGCACGAAGGCTGTAGCACCGGGCAGACACTCGACCACGACGTCGTTCTGAATACAGGCCCGCACCAGCAGAAAGCCGGGATCGGAAATACCGGGCGTACCGGCGTCGGAGATCAAAGCAAAGGTCTTGCCAGCCTTCAGCTGCTCGATCAGCCGCTGCACGGTCTGGTGTTCGTTGAAGATATGATAGCTCTGTAACGGCTTGCTGATGGCGAGGTGTTTCAGCAACACCCCCGACGTCCGGGTGTCTTCGGCCAGAATCACGTCGACCGATTTTAGTACGTTGATCGCCCGCAGGGTAATGTCGTCCAGATTCCCGATCGGTGTCGGCACCAGATACAATTTCATGCCCGCAAGTTAACAGCTTTGCCCGGCGGATGGTGATATTTTTGGGACAAGCGGCTTTAGAAGGTTGATGTTTAACGTTCAATGTCTACTGGTTAAGGTTAGCCTGTCATTTGGGTTTGTGTTTAAGGCAGTCGCCCTCACACGCCAACATTGAACGTTAAACGTCAGACCTTAAACCCACAATTCATGCGCTCTATTTTCTTTTCGCTGCTGCTGACCGTCTCGGTGCTGACAGCCAACGCTCAACGATGGACGGCCCAGCAAGCCAACAACTGGTACAATACCCAACCCTTTCTGGTGGGGGCCAACTTCATCCCCAGCACCGCCATCAATCAGCTGGAGATGTGGCAGGCCGACACCTTCGACCCCACTACCATCGACAAGGAACTCGGTTACGCGGAAGGCATCGGCATGAACGTCATGCGCGTGTTTCTGCACAACCTGGTCTGGGAGCAGGACGCCGAAGGGTTCAAAAAGCGCATCGACCAGTTCCTGCAAATCGCTGATAGGCACCACATCAAAATCATGTTCGTGCTGTTCGATTCGTGCTGGAACGACGACCCGCAACTGGGCAAACAGCCCGACCCCATTACGGGCAAGCACAACTCGGGCTGGGTACGCGCCCCCGGCACCAAACGCCTGTTCGATGCGCGCACCTGGGCCGGACTGGAGCAGTACACGAAGGGCGTGCTGACCGCCTTCGCCAATGACAAGCGCGTGCTGGTGTGGGACCTGTTCAACGAACCCAGCAACAGCGGCTACAACGACGCCGTGGTGCCCCTGCTGACCAAAACGTTCGCGTGGGCGCAGGCCGTCCGCCCGTCGCAGCCGATCACCGCTGGCTGGTGGAACGACCACGAGCTTTCCAACGACGTCCTATTTGGCCAGTCGGACATCATCACGTTCCACAACTACAACGAAGCCCCCAAGCTGGAAGCGCAGATCATCGACCTGCAAAAGCGGTTCGGCCGCCCGCTGATCTGCACCGAGTACATGGCCCGCACCCGCAACAGCACGTTCCAGAGCAGCCTGCCCATTTTCAAAAAATACAAAGTCGGCGCGATCAACTGGGGACTGGTAAAAGGCAAGACCAACACCATCTACGCCTGGAACGCCCCCATGCCCGACGGTAAGGAGCCGCCCGTCTGGTTCCACGACATCTTCCGCCCCGACGGCTCCGTCTTCGACCCCGCCGAAACCGCCCTGATTAAGCAGCTAGCGAAGTAGACAGCTTATGCCACAGCGATTGACTATTCTTGGTTTTACCGAATAATCAATCGCTTTGGCACAAGCTGTTTGGCGATGTACTATTGCAATATGTCTTGTCGATCTTATGTGTGTTTTACCTAGATTTCGTAACTGCCATCACCTCGTAATGAATTTATTAGCGTTCCGTGGTATCGTATGCAATACTGTGTTGGGTGAACAGCCAAATAGAAAAGCTTGTTTGCGGACTTCGTGCGACAGGAAACTCGTCCCAAAGTCAAGCTTTTTGATCGTTATGCAGGTTCCGGTCGACACGAAAATTATCCCGCGAAGCGCGTTTCGTTAGTAGGTCTGCATTCGTGCGATAAGGTAAATCTCTCACAGGTTAGGCTTTAATAAGTAAGGTGGGTTGCGTCTGACAAAGTAAACGCGTATATTCTTGCGGATCGACAAAAGTGGGTCAAGTAAGTAGCGAAGAGTTTCGGGTTGGTATAAAATCAGATGAGTACTTTGCTATCCGCTTCGAGCTGTCACCGTTCTAGTGATAAAATACCCGCCGATGAGGATGCTTGGCAGCCCAATTATAAACTCGATCACCTAGCAGAAGTTAGTACATTGAATTGAAATCCTGCAAGTATCGAATTAAATACATAGTAGAAAGATAAAAGAAGTGGCGGAACAAGCGAACAAACTGGAGTTGCATTATTACTTTCGAGATAATTCACACTCGATGGATGCCTTTATCAGAAACCAGTGTGAAAAAGAATTACTGTATATATACAAAGAAGTCTTATCCCTTTTCGACATAGATGCGGAAGTAGAAAGCGAAGCTTTTGACGAAGGGGGGTTTAAAGGAGGTCTGGAAATTTATCGGAAAAAATTCAAATCAAATTACAATTTTGATCGCTTTGATAGGTATCTTTCTAGCTAGGATGCCGGTCGAAAATGAAGAACTAACCCGTCTTCAGATAGAAAACTTGTCACTAGACAACGAATTGAAACGTGAAGAGCTTAGAAAGATAAGAGATACCATACGCAATGAGAAGTCAGTTTCAGAAAGCACGATACAAAATGCACTTGATATTCTTGACGAAGATTATAAAGTAAACTGGCGACGCTCTAATTTTTACAAGAGATTGGTTACGTATCCCAAAATTGACAAATTATCAATTCAACGATTAAACTCCAATAGTAAGCCCGTTGAAGAAGCTAGAACTGTAGAGAAGTCTGAATTCGCTTATTTTATATTGCACAATGATAATGTTGCTTTTTTAATAGATGACAATGCCATTGTTGAAATCATATCCCCAGTTCTGAAGAAAGGAAATTTCTATTGGAAAGGGTTGTACAATGGAAAAGTAATAAGTTTTGAAATGTCGGATAAGCAATTCAAAAGCGATGTACTGGATAAAAAAATTGAATTTATAAATGGAACAGCGATTAGATGTATACTACAACAAAACAGGCAAATTGATGAATCTGGAATCATTAAAGTCACTCAAAATAGAGTTTTGACTGTACTGGAAATCATAAGAGGTGTGGATTTAGTTGCAACAAATCAAAGTTCCCAACTCAGGAGAGAGAAGGCTACTACTAGCGGGCAGTTCGAGATTAATTTTGATGTGCATAAATAATCTCAGGGTGGCACAATGATTCGACTGCTTCATTTCAATATTACAAGTGATATGGGGTTCCTAGGCGTTGAAAACCCTAAACGAGTTCGGTCGACACGAGATTCTTGAGGCCCGTGTTGCCCTAATAAAGCGAAGCAGCTAGGTTAGAGAAGCAGATGGGTACTTTATTGTCTGCTCTGCGTGGGGTAGCTGTCGGATGACAGGAAGCGGGCTATACAGTCAGACAATGCAGCATAGCAGGCAGGGAGTACAGAAATGCTAAATATATCTGTTGAGGTGGCTTGCGTCCATACTATCAGCCTCTAGGTCATTAATCGAATACAAAAAACTAAAAACAACGTGGTATTCCAGCTTCGTGCAGAAGAGAAATTGTCCCGATCAGGTCAATCAAAATAACAGCAATGACCAAACTCCCACAATCAATGAAAGACTGTAAAGTTGAAGCCCTGATTTATTACACGAAAGTAACGCTTGACTCTGAACACATTCTCAAAGCATCCAAAGAGGAAATTCAGGAGAAGCTTGATGAATACACGGCCAAAGGCTACCGGCTAACGTCGACAACATCGACCAATTTTGGCTTTGCTATCTACATCTACCTGTTTTTCGAAAAAGACGTTTAGGGGCTTTTCAGTACATCATGCAGCACGACGTAAAATTTGATCTGAGGCCCTGGACAATGAATGATTTGGGTAGTCTGGTCAGCTACGCTAACAATCAGCGCATTGCCCAGAACATGACCGACAAGTTTCCGTATCCGTACACGGAAACCGACGGGCTATCCTTTATCGAGTTTGCCACGGCCGACAGTTCAGCGCATATCTTCGCCATAGCCGTTGCGGGTGAAGCGGTTGGCGGCATTGGCGTTCATCCGCAAACGGATATTCATCGGAAGAACGCGGAGCTTGGCTATTGGCTGGCCGAGCCGTTCTGGGGACAGGGGATCATCAGCGAAGCCATAAAACGGGCGGTCGACATTGCTTTTGAAACGTACGATATAGACCGAATTTTTGCCCGGCCCTTCGGCACGAATGCAGCGTCACAGCGAGTGCTTCAGAAGAACGGTTTTGTGCTGGAAGGTCAGTTCAGGGGAACGCTCTACAAGAATGGGGAGTACCTCGATGAATTTATTTATGCACGAAGGCGGCAAAACTGGACGCCCGATTAACGGCCTTTCAAAACCAGTCTGTGCTGGGGTCAACAGGCTGCGTACGCCACCGAAAACAGCACAACCCAACGTTCTGATTGCTTGTGACTTAGACTAACATGGTGCATATCGTTAACGACGAATGCCTGGAGCAGACAAACGGTATGGCCAAACAAATTATGACGCTATGTCGTTTCGTTTGGGTTTTACATACACTGGAAACCAAATCTCATCACCATCACTCGATACGATTATGAAACTGAACATGCTTTTAGCCATTGGTCTGTGTACCGCGTTAACTACTGGTGCCCTGGCGCAGGACGACAAAGCCGTCAAGGAAGCCCGGAAAGCAGAAACACGGCGGGATGTTAAGAAGGTAGGCAACAAAGTAGAAAACGGCGTGGCCGATGGCGCACACGCGGTCGGTACGGCTGGCCGGGCAGTTGGTAAGGCGGGCAAGGCTACCGGACAGGCCGTGGCAAACGGGGCCAAAGCAACCGGCCGGGCCGTGACCAAAGCGACGAAAGCGACCGGCCGTGCAATCAGTGGCGAAGCTAAAAAGGTTGAGAACTAGGTTGGTTCCTGCGCTTATCAGCGTATCGACGTAGCCATTGGTTGATCGACCATGACGGGGGTTCCGGCAAGCACATGAACGTGCTTGCCGGAACCTCTGCCCTTTTCAGGGCTTTTCTCTTCGCGTTTGTCTGTCATCCCGAGAACAGGAAAGATGACAGACAAACGCGTTTATAATGCGGGGGTTATGGAATAATATGTTGGCTGTGTATTTGCTACGCGGGAAAACCTCAAACCCCGGCGATAACTCTGCGGTTAGGTGTGCATGAACGCCATAGACACGCTATCGACAACGGTTACAGCACTCATTGACGAAGGTCACGCCCCTGCCCACACGCTCAATGCGATTGTAGCCTGTGTCGGGAAAGCGCTGGATGCGGACCGGTGCTTTTTGTACGTTCGCCGACCGCAGCTGGGGCAGGGCCGCACTGCTTTTTGCTGGCGTAAACATCCGGGCATCCCGACAAAAAACACGATTCAGCCCCACTGGCAGGCCGATACTACGGATCTACCCGACGAAGACCCGCTGATCCGGGCCGGACTGGCGATGAAGCCCTCGGTGTACGTCGATGATGTTGAGACTGCCGGTCCGGAGGTACTGAACCGGCAGTTCGAGCAGGAAACCTTCGGCCATCGGGCCCTCATTCACGCCCATATTCAGCAGGACGGGCAACTATGGGGTATCTTATAGCCCTGCATGTTCGGCAGTCCCCGACACTGGACGGAGCCCGAAAAGGCCCAGATCGAATCCATTCTGCCCCGCCTGCAACCGCTGATCGCAGCCTACGTAGCGGCTGAGTAACCATCCGATCTACGCCATAAATGCATACATTTAAGCTATGCAAGTTCTCAATGCGAAGGCGTCGGTACCGGTTTATCCCATAGAGCCGGACGAGGTGGGCAATCCGCAATTCAGAGTGTACAAGTACGAAGGCAGTTTACCTAATCTGTCCGAGCTGCTGATCCCCCACCGGAAAGATCATTACCTGCTGATCTTTATCAAACACGCCGTCGGGCGGCAATGGATCGACACGACGGCGTACACACTTCAGGACAACACCATCTATTTTGCCAGTCCGGGCCATGTCATCGTCAAGGAAGAACTCACGCAGGCCTGGAGTACGGGGGTCGCGTTTACGGCCGAGTTTCTGTCGCTACAGGAAAACGCGTCGCTGAGCAAACTGCCGCTGCTTCAGAATCTGCAGAACAGACACGAACTGCGACTTACCGGTACCGACGTGCGCTTTGTCGAGGCTACGCTGCGTCAGATCGACGCCGAATATCGACAGCCCGGCGAATGGCAGCAGCGGATGCTGGGGGCCCACCTCACGGTGCTGCTTACGTACCTGAGCCGCCTGTATACCGGGCAGTTTCCACCAACCGAAACCTCCGCCGATACGCTGCTGCTTCGGCAGTTTCAGCTAAAAGTCGATGCCCATTTTCAGCACCTGCACGAAGTGAGTGAGTACGCGGCCATGCTCAACCTGTCGGCGGGGTATCTGAGCGAGGTCGTGAAGAATCAGAGCGGCAAACCGGCCATCAAACACATCCATGAGCGGCTGGTGCTGGAAGCCCGGCGACAGCTGTTTCACACCCAGCAATCGCTGAAGGAGATCGCCTTCGACCTCGGCTTTTCCGACGCATCGTATTTCAGTCGCTTCTTCAAACGCGAGACCGGCCTTACCCCGGCCGATTACCGCAGCAACATCCGTAAAATGTACCAGTAATGCCGCAGAATGTGTTCCGGCCGGGCACGGGGCACACAATACCTTTGTTCCGTTAACAAACGCAACGCATGAAAACAGCACTGATAACAGGAGCCAACAAAAGTATCGGCTTCGAGACAGCCCGACAATTATTGCAACAGGGGTATTATGTGTACCTGGGTAGCCGCGACTTACAGAAAGGGCAGCAGGCCGTCGACCAGCTAAAGGCGGATGGTCTGGATCAGGTAGAACCTATCGAGATTGACGTTACGGACGCGCACTCCGTCAAGTCCGCCCGCGCCGTGCTGGGCCAGAAAACGGCGGTGCTGGACGTGCTGATTAACAACGCGGGTATCTCCGGCAGTGTACCGACCGGTCCGCTGGACATGGACCTGAGCGAGTACCGGGACGTACTCGACACCAACTTTTTCGGCGTCATTCAGGTAACGCAGGCCTTTGTCGACCTGCTGCGGCAGTCGCCGGAACCGCGCATCGTCAACGTCACGTCGGGGCTGGGGTCGCTCACGCTACAAAGTGATCCGTCGTGGATTTACTACGGCATCATGCCAGCGGCTTACGTCCCGTCGAAAGCGGCCCTCAACGCCTACACCATCGTGCTGGCGCACGACCTGCGCGACACGCCGTTCAAGGTTAATGCCGTCGATCCGGGCTATACCGCTACGGATTTCAACCACCATTCCGGCCCCGGCACGGTCCCCGATGCGGCTGCCCGTGTGGTGAAAGCGGCAACGCTGGACACCGACGGTCCAACCGGTCAATTCTTCAGCGACGATAACGCACCGGAAACCGGAATCAGCCCCTGGTAAGCCCTGTCAATGCGACCGATAAACCGCCCGATACGTCCGCGTACCGGGCGGTTTGTTTTGTTGATCGGGTTATCTACCTTGTCAGCCACGAACGCATTTTTCGACGGTCGACCATGAAACTACGTCTTGCTTACCTGTTTCTGATGAGTGCCCTGCTGGCCGTAGCCGCCTGCCAGCAGAAGCCCTACGACGCGCCCCCGAAGGCGTCCGATTCGGTCGGAGTTGTCGGTACGTTTGTGTCTGCGAAGGCGTTGCAGTTGACTGGTCGCCGGGCATTCATCGTGGCGATGGCAATTAATTCGGCGGGAAATCTGTACGGAGCCGACAGAGCATCCAACCGCGTGCTGAAAATAACGGCTGATGGTACGGTCAGCACGTTGGCGGGCGACGGCACGGCAGGCTACGTCAACGGTGCAGGGGCGTTCGCCCGATTTGCTGAACTGGCCAGCCTCGCCGTCGACAGACGGGGGACGGTTTACGTTGGCGAGGGCTACCCCAACGCCTGCATCCGCAAAATTACGCCCGACGGGCAAGTGTCGCCCTTCGTCGGCGCCCCCCTCGATCTACAAACGCTCCCTTTTTACCCGGAGACACCCGCCGATAATACCGGTGAGAAGGCCCGGTTTATCGCGCCCATCTCGCTTGTGTTCGACAAAGCCGACAATCTGCTGGTTGCCGACGTGAGCAGTGTCAATTACTACGTACACAATGCGATTCGCCAGGTTACGCCCGGTGGTGATGTACGTACGCTGGTGGGCGATGTCAGCGGCATGTCCCGGCAGGGCCGCGTCGTCGATGGTGCTCCACTACCTTACAAATTTCTGCAACTGGCGGTTGATCAGACAAATACGCTCGTCGGCATCGAAAATAGCCGCTATGGCCTATACCGAATCCGCCGGAACGGCGACATGGCGGCATTCCGCTCGGCAAGTCTGTCTTACCCCAGTTCGTTGCTGTACGATTCAACCGATCAGCTGTTGTTGGGGACCGGCTCTAAAATTCTGCGTATCGACGCGACCGGTTTCTCTACGACCCTGACCGGTTCCGACAGCCAGGGATTTGTCAACGATTCACTAAAATCGGCCCGATTCGGCAGCATTTCGGCGATGGCGCTCGACCAGCATAACGTGCTTTACATCGCCGATAGCGGCAATCAGTGCATCCGACGCGTCCGGCTCAACTAATCCGTATGAAATTTACCGCTGCGCTCCTGCTTCTTGCTTTCGTACTGAGTTGCCAATCCGCGCTGTCGCAAAGCGTTTCGAAAAGACGTGTTGTCGTACTGACCGATATAGAGGCCGACCCCGACGATGCCGAGTCGATGGTGCGGTTTCTGACCTATGCCAACGAGTGGGACGTCGAGGGGCTGATCGCGACGACGTCGATTCACCAGAAAAGCCGCGTTGCGCCGGAGAGCATCCGCAACATCCTGTCGGCCTACGGTAAGGTGCAGCCCAATCTGCTGAAGCACGCACCCGGTTACCCATCGGCGCAACAGCTATTGACAAAGGTAAAGCAGGGACTGCCGGTGTATGGCATGGCGGGCGTGGGCGACGGGCACCAGTCGGAGGGCTCGGACTGGATCGTGCGGGTGTTGAAACAGGCAGACCCGCGCCCGGTCTGGTTTTCGGTCTGGGGTGGCCCCAACACGCTGGCGCAGGCCCTCTGGACCATTCAACACACGGAAACAGCCGCCAACGCCCGCCGACTTTACCAGAAAATACGCATCTACACCATCTCCGATCAGGACGATTCGGGGCCGTGGATTCGCAACACCTTTCCCGACCTGTTCTACGTCGTGACGCCCGGTTACAACTACGCCGACGCAACCTGGCTCGGCATGTCGTTTCCCTTTCCCGGTGCCAATACCGACGTCACGTCAGCCGACTGGCTGGCGACGCATATTCAGCAGGGGCACGGACCGCTGGGCGCGGCTTACCCCGACGTGGCCTATGGCATGGAAGGCGACAGTCCGGCCTTTCTTGGTCTGATTGCCAACGGCCTGAACAACCCCGAACGGCCCGACTACGGCGGCTGGGGCGGTCGCTACACGTTGTACAGACCCGACTTCCGCGACTCAAACACCGGTCGGTTCAGACGCGACAACTGGCCCCAGGACAAGCCGGAAACACGCCCGATCTGGACGAATGCCGCCGACTCGGTAATGGGGCTGGACAGGAAAAATTACACAACGGCACAGGCGACGATCTGGCGGTGGCGGCAGGCGCTCCAGAACGATTTTGCCGCCCGCATGGCGTGGTGTACCAAAGCGTTTGCAGCCTGCAATCACCCACCCGTACCCCGACTGGCGACACCCGATTCGTTTACGGTAAAGTCGGGCGAGACATTCCACCTCAACGCCAACGGCACGACCGATCCCGACGGCGATTCGATGAGCTATCTGTGGTTTCAGTACCGGGAAGCGGGCAGTTATCCCGGCCCGGTCAGCTTCAGCCCTTATTCGCCCAACCTGTACGATTTGTCCGTCACCGCCCCGCGTGTGAGCAGTGCCCAAACCATTCACTTTATCGTGCAGGTAACCGACAAAGGCACCCCCGCCCTCACCCGCTACAAACGGGTTATCGTGACGGTATTGCCGGGCACGTAATGGCTTGAACCAGCGTATTCCTTCGTTTACTTCAACGGGTGGCGGCTGACGCCTTCTGTGGTGATTTTCACCGGTTTGATCGACCCGTCGGCGGCAAACTCCATCCGGTCGATGCACGTTTCGCGGTGATTGCCGTCGGTTTCAGTCAGCGGTCGGCGGTGGTACACGATATACCAGTCACCACTCCCAGGCACCTGAATGACCGAGTGATGCCCCGCGCCCCGGGCCACAGTCGGGTCCTGCTGGAGAATTTTACCGACGCGCTTAAACGGCCCGAACGGCGAATCGGCCACGGCGTAGGCAACGGAATAGTCCGGCCCTGTCCAGCCCCCTTCCGACCACATAAAGTAGTATTTACCGTTGCGGATAAACATAAACGGCCCTTCGACGTAGCCCGCCGGGGTAATCTCGTGGAACGTTTTCCCGTCCGGGAACGGCAGAAAACCGGTGAAGTCGGGTTTGAGCCGGGCGATGTTGCAGTGCCGCCAGCCGCCGTAAATCAGGTAATACTGTCCGTCTTTGTCGTGGAAAACAAACTGATCGATGGGCTGCGCACCATTGTGAAATTTGTCGATGAGTGGCTTACCGAGGTAGTCGCGAAATGGCCCTTCGGGCTTGTCGGCCACGGCTACCCCGATGCCGCCCCGCTCCTGATCGTTCTGAATGTCGTTGGCCCCGAAAAACAGGTAGTATTTGCCCCCTTTCTCCGTAATCGACGGTGCCCACATCGCCCGTTTTGCCCACCTGATACTCGTCGTGTCGACGATACGCGGGTGCTTTGTCCACGTGACCAGGTCGGGCGACGAGAAGGCATCCATAAGCACCTGCTGGTTGTAGGGTGCCGAGTAGGTCGGATAAATCCAGTACTGCTTGTTGAAAATAATACCTTCGGGATCGGCGTACCAGCCCGGAAAAACGGGATTTCCGGCGGTGGTTCTGGTCGTCGACGGGCTGGTTGTCTGCGCCGTTGCGGTAAGCGTTGTCAGGCCCAGCAGGGCAATCAGGATACGTTGAGTACGGGTTTGCATTCGGTAACGTGTGCGTTCTGGCGTATATATCGATACCAGAAGGCCGTTCTTCCCCAAAACTACCCCGCCCCCTTTATTCCGGTCAGCTTCCACCCCATCAATGCGTACCGGCATACGGGCCGATTGCCAGCGTTGTACATCCGGCCCGTACGCCTTCCATCACCTGCGGACTGCCAGCGATTTTACCTGTGTCGGGCTAACGAAGCGTGTCCGAAACACGTCTTTCGCCAGCGTCGATACGACCGTGTATACGCCACTGTGCGCAGCGTTGTCACTCAACCATAGCCCCTGCTTCGTTTTACTACCCAGATAAACCGCCCTGTTATCAAACCGGAATCCGGATACAGGGATGGTCGGTTTATTCGGGGATGAGGCCGTACTGATTGAGCGAATTACCCGTTTTGCGGCTCTCGGCGGTACGCTCCAGTTTGAGCGATGCACTGGTCGGGACTTCGGCGATGTAGTATTCGATAGTACCGTTGGTGTTGGTCGGTCGGGGGTTCAGGTCAGCCAGAATCAGCCGTCGGTTGTCGGTTGAGATTGTCCAGGTACCAGTCAGAATCCGCCCGTCGATATCTTTCAGATTCACTACACCGGGCTGACTCAGGTCGAGCCGGAAGTTGACGTAGCCGGGCTTCGTGTTGCTGCTTCCCCCCTGCGCGTAGACCAGCAGGTCGCCCTCTTTCACGGTCTGTGCCATCCAGATGCGCCCCATCTGATCGGCAATCGACACAACGGGTTTGGGCTGACAACCGATCAGCAGACTCAGCAGGACGACCCCGATCAGTCGGGCCATTTGTGTTCGGTTTGGTTTCATGGCAGCAGGATTCGTTTTGTCAGTTTGCGCCCATCGGCACTGATGTGGACCAGGTAAATTCCCGTCGGCAGGTGGCTCAGATCGTAGTACCAGCGGGCCGTCGGGCGTACGAACCGGCTATCGGTCAGCACCGGCTGCCCGGTTTGCGTCAGCAGTTGCACCGTAGTCGACAGCGTGGAAAACCAGTTGGTGACAATGTGCAGCGTACGGTCACTGACGTACAGGTCGGTGTGGGTATCCAGTTCATCCTCCACGGCGATGACTACTTCGTTGATCCGGGCCGTTGCGACATTGGAATAGCCGGAGTTCCCCGCCGTATTGATGGCCCGGATGCGGTAGTAGTAGGTCGTAAACTCGGTCAGGTTCGGGTCGACATAGCTGGTTACAGCCGCCGGAACCTGTTTGATTTCCAGGAATGGCCCATTTGTACTGGTCGCCCGCTCGATACTGATCGTCACGGCTTTGGGGGATACGGCAGTCCAGCTGAGTCGAATCTGATCGTAGTCCTGCACCAGACCGGTCAGGTCGGTGGGGGCAGCGGGCGGGGCCAGCGGTGTCGTCACGCAGACGGCATCGGTATAACCCGACGGGCCAGCCGCGTTGACGGCCCGAATCCGGTAGCAGTACGGCGTTGCATCGGTCAGGTTATTGTCGGTGTAGGTCGTGGTGTTGGCGGGGATGTCGGCCACTTTCGCGAATGAGCCGGTCGCGCTGCTGCCACGTTCAAGCTGAAAGCCACTTTCGTTGGTACTCAGATCTGCCCAGGCGAGGGCAACCTGCGTGGGCGATACAGCAGTAGCCGTCAGCCGGGCGGGCGCAGCGGGGGGCACATCGGGCGTGGTGGCATCGGCCACGTTGGCATACGCCGACGTACCCACCGCGTTTTTCGCCCGAATCCGGTAGTAATAGCGGGTGTTGGGCGTCAGGCCGGTGTTCGGGTAGGTCGTCGCATTGGCGGCAACGTCGGCGATTTTGGCGAACGTCACCCCATCCGTCGACCGTTCGATCTCGAAACCCGTTTCATTGTCCGACGCATCGCCCCAGTTCAGATCGATCTGCGTGGTCGATGCCGCCGTGGCCGTTAGCCGGGCCGGGGCCGCCGGGGGGGCGTCGGGCGTGGTCGCATCGGCAATGTTCGAGTAATCCGACGGGCCAGCCGCGTTGACGGCCCGAATCCGGTAAAAATAGCGCGTCCGGGGGCTCAGGTTCGGATCGCTGTAGGTCGTTGCATTGGCGGCAACATCGGCAATCTTCGTCCAGCCGTCGCTCCCGTTCAGGCTGCGCTCCAGTTGAAAGCCGCTCTCATTACCCGACAGATCAGCCCATTGCAGATTGATCTGACCAAACGATGCTGCCGTCGCCGTCAGCCGGGCCGGTGCCGCCGGGGGGGCGTCAGGCGTGATGGCATTGACAACAATCGAATACGGTCCTGTACCGCTGGCGTTGGTGGCCCGAATCCGGTAGTAATAGCGGGTATTCGGTGTTCGTCCCTGATCGCTGTAACTCGTCGCGTCGCCGGGCAGGCTGGTCAGCTGTGTCCAGCCGTCGTTGCCGTTGGGGCTCCGCTCGACCAGCACATTTGTCGCCGTGGCAATAGCCGCCCAGCTCAAATTGATCTGCGTAGTCGATACGGCCGTTGCCATCAGATTTTGCGGACTGGCGGGTGGACCAGCGGGCGTAGTGGCGTCGACAACGCCCGAATAGCCTGACGCTCCGGCACCGTTTACGGCCCGCAGGCGGTAGAAGTAGCGCGTCTGCGGTTGCACGGTGTTGTCGGTGTAGGTCGTCGCGTTGCCCGCTATGTCGGCCAGTTTGGTCCAGGTACTGCCGTCGGGGCTGCGCTCCAGCTGGAACCCGCTCTGGTTGGCCGAGCCAGCGGCCCATTGCAGACCGATCTGGTTGTACGTTACCGACGTGATGACAAGCCGGGCGGGCGCAGCGGGCGGGCTGTCGGGCGTGGTCGCGTCAGCGGTGTTGGCATAGCCGCCCGGCGCACCGGCTGCATTCAGGGCACGAAGTCGGTAAAAATAGCGGGTGTTGGGCGTCAGGTTCAGGTCGCTGTACGTCGTTGCGTTACCCGCCGGATCAGCGATTTTGGTCCAGTTATCATTGCCATTGGGGCTACGTTCTAGCTGATACCCCGATGCGCCCGACACCCCCGACCAGCTCAGGTTGATCTGCGTGGTCGATGCGGCTACTGCGGCCAGATTCTGGGGGACGCCAGCCGGGGAAGCCGGTGTCGTGGCGCACTGCGTATCGGTATAGCCGCTCGGCCCGACCCCATTGACGGCCCGAACCCGGTAGCAGTACGCCGTACTGCCCGACAGGCCGTTATCACTGTAGGTCGTGGCGTTCGCACCGAGGTCAGCGATTTTGGTAAACGTGCCGCTGCTGTTCGGTGCCCGTTCGATCTGGAAACCCGTTTCATTGTCCGACAGATCAGCCCATTGCAGGTTGACCTGACTGCTACTGACGGCGTTGACGCTCAAACGGGCCGGGGTTGCCGGGGCGGTGGGGGCCGGGGCTTTGGTGGTACCGCAGGCTTCGTTGCTGTAGCCGGAGTACAGGCCAGCACTGTTTTTGGCCCGCACCTTATAGCAGTACGGCGTGTTGGCCGGCAGGTTGTTATCGGTATAAATCTTTTGCCCAAAATCAGCCTGAATAACCTGATACGTGCCACCCACGCTGGTGGCCCGCGATACCTCGAACGTCACCGGGACAACGTTGGCGTCCTGCCAGAACACCTGTAACTGACTGGTCGAAACCGACGATACGGCGAGGCCGGAGGGCGTAACGGGTGGCACTGGTGCGAGAGCCGTTGTGGTCGCGCAGGCCACGTTCGAGTAGTCCGACGTACCGCCCGGTCCCCGCGCCCGGACCCGATAGCAATAGGGCGTACCGCCTGCCAGTCCGCCGTCGTCGTAGGTTGGCGTCCGGCTGTAGGGCACTATGGCTACCTGCGCAAATGGCCCACCCGACGACGCCCCCCGTTCGAGCAGGAAATCGGTGGCGGTTCCTGCGCCGGGGTTGGTCCAGGTCAGGCGAATGGCCGAAGTCGACAGGGTGGCAGCACCAAGGCCGGTGGGCGTCGTCGGGGGTGTGGCGGGTGTAGTTACCGTTACTTCACCAGAATAGGTCGTCGCTGCCCCTGTTGCCAAAATTGCCCGGACCCGGTAGGTATACGACCCACTCCCCTGCACGGTGTTGTCGGTGTAGGTCGTCGCGTTGGCAGCCCCCTCTCCGATTTTGGTGAAGCTGGTGAAATCTTTCCGCTCGATCTCGAATTTGGTTTCATTCGTCGTGTTGTCTTTCCAGCTCAGCACCACCCGGTTATAAGCCGGTGCCGAGCCTGCCAGGTTCGACGGCGCGTTGGACTGGGCCAGTGCCGACAGCGACACCAACCCGGCCAATAGTGTGTATAGTCGTTTCGTCATGGTCGTATCGATTGATCGCTGGCCGCACATTAGTTGCCCACGCTGGCCTTTACCGCATCACTTTTTACCTGCTGCCCAGTCCGGCTTATGGCGACGACAGCGATTTCGTAGTCGGTTCCGGCTTCCCACTCAGTCAGAATGGCCTGCGCTTCGCCCAGCAGGGGTGTTATTGCCCGAAACGTTTCGCCCTGATCGCGGGCCACCACCCGATACCCCGCAAAATCAGTTGGCTGCGCCGGACGGTTCCAGTTGACAATCAGTCGTTTACTGCGCGTGTCTACCTGTACGTGTACGTTGCGCGGGGCGGTCAGCACGGCACTACCGATGATTTCTGCCAGTTGCCCAACCGATGGCTTTGACACGTTACCAGTGCTGTCGACCGCCTGCACGACATAGCGGTAGGCACCGGCGGGTACGTGTCGGTCGGTAAACGGCGGACGCGGGGAACGGCCTACGACCGTGTAAACGGGTCTGGTATCGGCGGCACTGGCCCGCAGTATGTGGTAGCTGCGCACGTCTTCAGATACGGATGCCTGCCAGGACACCTGCACCGAATCACCGGCCGCGATCAGCGTTTGCAGAAACGGAGCCACCGGCGCGCGTCGGTCTGGCAGGCGCACCGTCAGCGTGGTCGGCTTGCTTTCGTTGCCGGCCCTGTCGACCGCTGTCAGGCGGTAGTAGAACAGGTTCCGGTTGTTGCGCAGCAGCGTATCGCGGAAAGTCGATGGGGTGATCGGGTCGAGTTGACGCTGCGCGTAGTTATCGTCGGTGTTGGTCAGGCTGCGGTACACGAAATAGCCCGCAAGGTCAGCCTCCTGATTCGCCCGCCAGCGCAGGCTGACGTGGCCCAGCGTGTCGGTTTGGGCCACGGCGTCCATGGGCGACACCGGGGGCGTCAGATCGGGGTGACTGACCTGCACCGGCAGCGTATTGGCCCCGTTGCCGGCCTGATCTTCGGTTCGCAGGTAATAATAGTATGTACGACCTTCGGAGGCTGTTTCGTCGGTATAGGCCGTGTCGGTCGCCACCAGCAGACGTGGACTCACCGGCAGAAACGGCCTGTCCAGGCTGGGGCTTCGAAACAGCCGGTAGCCAATGCCGTCGCGCGTGCGGGTGGGTTGCCAGCTCAGCCTGACCTTGTGCGTATCCACCCGTCCACGAAAGGCGGTCACCGGCGCCGGCGGGTCCATGTCGTTGATCGTCAGCCAGGCGGGCGAACCAGCGTCGCCGGGGTTCGCAAACGGGTCCAGGGCCGCCACGCGGTAGTAGTACGTTTCGCCCGTCCGCAGCGTAGTGTCGGTATCGACGTATTGGGCAGGGGGCGTTTTTCCGCCGATGGCCTGGATGGCCAGTACCGGCTGCCGGGAGATCCGTACGTCGGGCCCGGTATTGCCCCTGCGCCGGTAGACGTGGTACGCCATCACATCGGTCCGGATGGGCCAGTTCAGCGCGATCCGGTGCGTTTTTTCCTGGGTCGCCGTCAACCTGACCGGTGCCGGTTCGGGTTTGTAGCTACCAGCCCGAACCGGCAGGCTGACGGCCCAGTTGTACTCCTTTCCCCGGTAAACAGCGTTGACGGCGTAAACGTAGGTTTGACCGGGAATGGCGGTCGTATCGGCGAAAAACATACCGGCAGCCTTCGCAAAGGCATTGTCGGTGTAGACGCGCGTCGCAAACACCTGCAGGAAGAATTTGGCTTCGCTTTTCTTCGGCAGCGTCTGCGTGACCTGGCGATACGTTTGCTGCGCCTGCTGATCGATAACCGACGCCCTCGGATCAACGGCCGTCGTGGCCTGCACGGGTGTCGTCGTCAGGCGCGTAAACGTTTTCTGGCTGACGTTCCGGCGCAGGATGTAGTATTGAATGGTTCGGGGGATGTAAATCAGCCATTTTACCTGCACGGTTTTCCCGTCGGGCGTGACGGCGGCAAAGGCTTTCGTCGACGTAACCGTCTTCTGACCGTACCCCGTCGACAACCCCGTCCAGGCCAGCGTTAGTAATGCTATAGCGAACGTTTTCATAGTGCTTTTTTGACTAAATAGATCACCACCAGCTGGTTAAAGCATCCCAGGCATCTTCGGCCAGATCAGCTGCTTTCTTTCCTGCGTCGGTCAGTACCCCCCCAATATTGGCCAGCAATTCACCGGCGGCACTGAACACCCGGCCCGCAGCATCGATGACGACCTGTACGCCGTCCAGCAGCCAGCCAAGCGCGCCCTCGCAGGACCCACCCACCGTTCCGTCGTTGTAGCACATATCGCTCACGTCGCCGTTGACTTTCAGGATAGGGCTGGCATTTTTCACGCCCAGCACGAAGTTGAAGCCGCCCACCACCGGCACGCAGATGCTTTTATTGTAGGCCAGGCAGAACGGGTCGGGCAGTGAAAACTGAATGTCGATTTTGTCGGAATACAGATCGAGGCTATAGTCGCTGTAGCCCACCTTCAGGGCAATCGTCGTACTGATGCGGCCCTGCGCCATGATACTCGGCCGCAGTTGCATGACTACGTCCGAATTAGCGTCGGACCGCAGCGTCGCCCAGGGATTGCCCGACGTGCTCAGGTCGAGCAGCTTGGCACTCAGGTGCAGTTGCAGACCAATCCCGACCGGTATCCAGTTCAGGCTGGGGATGGATTCACTGGTGGCGTAAACCAGCGTATAGCCGTTGGCTTCGGGCGTCAGGCTACCCAGTGAGCCGCACATCGCCGTCACCTTTACTGGCAGGTCCGGTGCGCCCACCGACACGGCGAACCCGGCTTTACCGGCGTACAGAAACGCGTCGCCCGTCACACAGGCCGCCGTCAGATCGCCTTTGGTCAGCTTGACGTGGCCGAGCATGGTCTTGTTGACGATGTCGAGTTCTACGTCGGCATAGCCCTGCAACCGCGAGGTGGTGGCATCGCCGGTTCCCTTCTCCTGCTCGATGTTGGCTTCTCCCCGGATCAGCATTTTAGCGGGCGTGTAGCCGCTGAACAGGATTTCAAATCCCGTTTTCCCCCACAGAAATTTGCCTTTGTCAGCGGCCGACTGAATGGGCATGGCGGCATACAGCCCAAAGCTGGTTTGCCCGTCGGGCACGTAGTTGTCGTCGAAAATACCGCTGGCCCCGCCCACGTGCTTCATGTGGCTATAGAGTCGGCCCTCGAACCCGTAGCCTTCGAGGTTGATGAACAGCGGTATACCGGGTGCTTTCGGATTGATGTACTTGAACCCGGCAAACCAGTACTTGACACCCTGCATTTTCCCGGCCCGGATCGTGGCACTCACCGACATGGCCGACGGGCTGTTTACCTGCATACCACCGGTCGCAACGAAGCCGTTGCCGTAGGTCGGGTCGCTGTCGAAGAGGGTAAACTGCACGCTGTACGAACCCGTTTTGGTCGAATAGCTACCGCCGTAAGTCTTGTTGGCCGTGGGCACCAGCACCGACGCCGGAGCCGAGCGTTCGAGCGTATAGCCCAGGCTCAGAACGCTGTTCCCGGTACCGGATTCGTCGGCCAGGTCGGCATTGGGGCCGCTTTTGGGCAGACCACCCATCGACCCCGCGGGCAGTTTGGGCATCCCGTTGACGGGCTGGTATTTCAGCGCGTTGTCGAATTCAAAGACGTCCTTATCGGGTTTGGCAAATACAAAATCGTACAATTCCTGCTCCTTGGTCACGATCTTATCGCCCAGCACCAGTTTGCCGTTGAACGTCAGCCGCGCGTTTTTTGCGTCCGGCTCGTCGCTCAGCACCACCCGCGCCAGGTGGTAGTCGAGCCCATTGAGGTAGGCCGTTTTCTGGGTGCTGCCGCCGAAATACGCTTCGGCATACTTCCCGACGTAATCGCTGACCAGTTTACCTTCGGGCGTAATGGCAATGTCGACGCCATCCATGTGAATATCGCGGGCGTCGATGCCCCGCGTGGGACTGGTGGCGTTGTAGGCCGAAATCCACAAGTCGGGGTGGAAGTAGCTATTCTCGAAATAACCGCCCGTCACTTTCAGCGTCACCCGGTTTCCATCGCTGGTATGCAGCAGGGTCCGCTCGGTCGCTTTGGTGAAAAACACATCGGCATCACCCAGACCGTATTTTTCGATACCGATCTGCAACGTTCCGACCGCCCCCACAAACGGAATATATACTTCGCCTGCCACGAAGCCCGTCGTCAGTTCAGAGTTCTTGATAAACGCAACGGCAGTGGTAATTTTTCCTTTATACCCCAGATAAGGTGACTGGATCGACAGATCCTTACGCCCGCCGATGGTCGATTCGTAGCCGTTTCCCCGGTTAACGACGGGGTTCAGGGGAATCGTCATCCAGCTCAGGTAGTCTTTCGACGTCGGGTGAAACTCATCCTGCCTATACACCATTTTACCGGCCCACAGATCGACGGCAGGGCACGACAGGCCCTTCACCCACTGCGGGTACGGCAGGTCATCGGCGTCGAACAGGTCGCCGAGCTGAACGTTGACCGATTGAAAGCTGAGAAACAGTCGGGCCTGCTCATCGACGCTGCCCAGCAGTACCTGTGGGTCGTCGATCTGCGCGGAGAACGTGATGCCGTCGCTGTGCTGAAACGGTATCGTCAGATCGGGAATCCCTTTCTTTTTGCTGCCGACTACCACAGAGCCGTTCAGGTGCGCTTTAAGCGTGTTGTTCTGAATTTCCAGGTACGAGTCTTCGTTGATGCTGAGCCGAAAGCCAGCCATGTCGGTCAGCAGTCCCCCGTATGCGTTGCCGAACGGAATCGTCAGCACCGATTGATCGGTCTTGTCGGCCGATGCCAGCGGGTACCAGTTGCCCGGCGTCGACACGGTCAGATTACCGTCGTAGGTACTGATCGAGCCGGTCGAAAACTTTCCACCCGTTCCCGGCTTATAGGCTCCCGGTGTCGTCAGCGTGATGGGGCTGTTCCAGACGAAACCGGTTTTTACGGAAGCCTCCTCAGCGCCCCGTTTAAGGGGTATCGTTCCGTCCGTTGGCAGGTCGTTATCCGCAATCAGGCGGATGGCCTCGCAGGTCGCGATAGCGGTACCGCCCGTGTGGTTATCGGTGCGCAACTTACGGGTACGCCCCTCGGGTCGGGTGTTTGTCAGGTCGACGTTCAGCTTTCCGCGTACGACCCGGAACCGGGGTTGTGACTTGTCGCCGGTTCGCCCCTGCACGGCACCGTCCACGGGCCGGATCACCAGGTCGGCGAACGCAACATCGACACTGACCCGAATGGGCGATTGAATGGTCAGGGTACCGCGCCCGGCAAAGTGGTCTGGGTTAGGATTGGTCACGTTCTGAATCGTAATGTGCTGCCCGGCAAACAGCAGTTCGCCCAACCCGGCGGCTACCGTACTGGTTTTTGTTGCCCGCCCGGGCTGCGACACGGGCTGATGAACCGAGGCAATGGCCGTTGCCCCCGCTGGCGGTGTCACCACCGATGAATCGACAACCACCGGGATTAGCCTGGCAGGGGTCTGCACCAGTTCCAGGCCCGGCGTTCTGGTCAGCGGGGGCAGGCCGGTGCCGTAGGTGAACGAGCAGACGGGCGCTTTGCCGTCGTTTTGAACATGCAGTTTACCGCTCCGGTCGATGGCCTGCACCCGCCAGGCGTACCGCTTGCCCAGTTGCAGGGGTGGCTGCGTGGGGCCATACAGAAACGTGCCTGTCCGCAGGCCACGTACCTCCACACCCGACCGGGGCAGGGCTACGACGTCGATAAACACGTTCGGATCGACGTCGGCCTGCGGCAGCTCGACCACGCGCAGGATGTACTCCACCGACACCGGCGATACCCCGGCGGGGGGTGTCCAGGTGAAGACCAGCGCCTGCGGCTGGGTGGCTGTCACCTCCGCATCGCAGAGGGGCGAAATCAGTATCGGCGGCTCCACCGAGCGGACAATGATCGGAGCCGAACAGCCAATCGGAAACTCCGCCGACAGCGGTTGACCGAAAGGCACGGCAGCGGTGTTGGTCGCCGTTTCGTTGAGTGCCCGGATACAAAGCTGATAGGTACCGTCGGGCAGTGGCAGTCCCCGTGCCAGCAAATTCTTGTCGATACCCGTCACCTCGACCTGATTCAGATCGAACAGTCCTTCGAGATCGGTACGGCTCAGCAGGGTCTGGCCCGGCGGCACCGTCAGCGGGCGCGGTGGGCGATAGCTGACCGACGTGCGAATCTCGATGCCGTTGTCGCCCGTGAGTTGCCCCGCCAGCCGGATCTGATACGTCTGTCGGCTGGTGTTGATGATAAACACCCGCACCTGCTGCCCCGCGCCGGGGTAGTCCTGCAAATAGGCGCTGTAGGGCGGCAACACGCTGACCTGCACTTGCAGCGGATAGGTTTGCGCCCGGCCGGTCAGCGAGGTCAGCAGCAGCCCGAAGGCCACCAGCCAACCCCACTGCCGGGCGAACGGCTGTCGATTGCGTAGCATGGTGTGGTTAGAAGGAAATGCCATAGCCGAGGTTCGCTCTGAGTTCGTTGAACGTCTGTGACTGAATGCCCGTGTTTGAATTGAGGTAGTTGGCCGACAGGCTGATTGTCTGCCGTTTAGCCACCTGATAGCCCGCGTTCGCCGTGACGGTCAGCACCTTGCCGGTAACGCCCGACTGCTGATTGACGAGGTAGCTGGCGGTAGCCGAGGTGGTCAGTTTTTTCTCGAAAAAAGCCTGCGTCGCGCCCAGCGTCGGGCCGAAAAACCGGACGGACTGATTGGTATCACCGACGGCGATGGGCAGTTGCGTCTGCGTGTACGACAGCATCCCGTTGATGCCCCAGCCGGTCGTGGTCTGCTGGTAGAAATAGCCCAGGTTCAGGTTGGTATTGGTGTTCTCCGTCTGGCTGGCCGTACTGGCGTTCAGGTCGCTGAGTTTCTGGTAGGTCGTGGTCAGCGTGAAGACTTGCATCACGTCGTCTTTCTGGAGCGTGTACCGCCCGTTGACCGTGGCTGACAGGTTGTTCTGCGCCAGCCGGAGCGTGTCGATCAGCGGTCGTAACCCCGCCTGCTGGCTGATGCCGTAGTTCGACAGCTGTACATCGACGCCGAACGCCGTTGCCGGATTGTACGACACCACCAGCGACCCGATTTTGCGACCTGTCCGGGCGGTTTTGTTGCCCGCCAGATTATCGAACTGAATGCCGTAACTACCCGACAGCCGAAGCTTACCCTCGAGCAGGGTCAGGTTGGGCGCGATGGCGTAACTCTCGATGTCGGACTGGAAATAGTACGCGCCCATCGTCTGAAAATTCGGATCGATGCGCTTGTACTGGAGTTTGATACCGGCGTTCTGCCCCCGATAGCCGACAGCGGCCTGTGTGGCCTGCGTCAGTTGCGTGGAAAGCCGGGGGGTGAACAGCTTACCGAACAGGCGCGTCACCGGATTACTGCCTTCGGTCGATACCAGCGCACTCCTGACATCGCGGGTGTAGGCGCTGACGGCCTCGTCCAGTTCGACGGTAATGTGTTTCAGGATCAGCAGCCGGGTGGTCAGGCCGACGACGAGATTTTCGGCCGGAATGACTGTCTGCGTAACGGACTGGGGCTGTGACGCAATCGACATCGTATCGTCTTTAGCCCGCAGCATAATCAGATCGACGTAGTTGCCGGGTTTGCCGTAGCCCACTTTCAGGGCGTAGCCCGTTCGCTGATAGGCCGGGATAATGTCGGGTTCGGCGAGGTTGCTGGAAATGGCTTTGTTGAACCGGCCATAGACCGCCCCCAGCCGGAACTTACCGGGGTTCAGCTCGACGCCACCACCCAGAAACGTGTGTCCGGCCAGCGTAAAGGGCGAGAAACTGACGTTGCGGTAACCCGCGTGAATCGTAGCCCACCTGTAAGTCGGCGATACGCCAAACTGGTTGAACGGTTGCCGGAAACTACTCCCCTGATTGCCCAGTACCGCCGAGAACGGCAGCGAAATACCACCCGGCAAAGCCACCGTCACGGCCCCGCTGATGCCGAATGGTGACGACTGATTCCGGGCGGCAATCCCGTTGGCGGCATAAAAACCGGCGTAGGCATTCAGCCCCCCCGACACCTTCACCAGTCCTGACCTGGGCGGAGCGGGATCGGTCTGCGCCGAAGCGGTGCCGCAAAGGCAGAGCAGGAAAGCAGAAAGCAGGAGAAGTGAGCGCATAAGCCAGTCGATCTGAGCATCCGGACGATGCACGCGGCTTAGTCGGCGCCGTGCAAATCCCGGAAACAAACCTACTGGTTATCAGCGCGTTGCACAATCGGATAAATGTATGACCGATTGAGCAGGGCACACCTGTTATAGACTGTCTGTCAACAGGTTATGCGACTCTGTACGGTTATTCATACGCACACGTTCATCCCCGAAACCCGTAGAACTGCGGGCTATAGGCGCGTATAAATCCGGTGTCGTTCACCCGCCCTATAATGCAGATCGCCCGGCCTATCCGACGTATCGGACAAACCGGGCGATCTGTTGCAATGCTTTCGTCAGGGAAAAGCGAGTACTCTTTTTTCTTAGCCAGTTGATTATTACCGGCCTGTCTGAGCAGTCGAGAGGTTGCCTTTTAGATACTGATCGAACCAGCTGAGGTAGCGCACGAGCCGGTCCTGCTGATAGCTAGGCGTGGTGATGCCATGGAACTGGTTGGGGTAGATGATGAGCTGTGTTGGGATGCCGAGCGTTTGCAGGGCCTGATACATCTGTTCGCTACCCGCTACCGGCACGTTGAAATCCTTCTCGCTGGCCATAAACAGCGTCGGCGTTTTGATGCGGTCGGCTTTCAGGAACGGGTACGACACCTTGAGCCATTTGTCGAGGTTTTTCCAGGGCAGACCCAACTCGTTTTCGTACTGATTGACGTACTGATCGCTGCCGTACATGGTTAGTTGCAACGAACTCCCTGCTCCGCTGGCAGCGGCTTTGAACCGGGTGTCGGATGCGATGACGTAGTTGGTCAGGATACCGCCGTAACTCCAGCCACCGATGCCCAGCCGGGCGGGGTCGGCCGTTCCTTGCTGCACCAGCGCATCCGCCGACCCTAAAATATCCAGCACTTCCCTGTTGCCCCAGTCGCCGTAGATCGCTTTGGTGTATTCGATGCCACGCCCGTTGCTGCCCCGGTAGTTGACCGCCACGACCGCATAGCCACCACCCGCCAGCACCTGCCGCGTCAGGTCGAAGCCGTAGGTATCCTGACTGACCGGCCCGCCGTGGATGTAGAAAACGGCGGGCCGTTTAGTCGCCGAGCCGCCGGACGGCATAAACAGCAGGTTCGACACCTGTGCTCCGTCTTTGCTGCGCGAGGTGTAGCCCGTTACGGTGGCCAGCGACAGTGGGGCGACAAACTCGTTCTGCACAGTCATCAGTCGGCGGGTGGCTCCGTCCTCGATGGCGTAGACTTCGGTGGGCAGTTGCGGTTCGCTCATCAGCGTTGCCCAGCCGCCTTTCGGGTTGGGTTCGAGGTCGGCAAAGGCGCGGTCGCCGGTAGTCAGGTAAGTAAGCTTACTATCGGCCACGCTGTATTCGGCGACTTGCGTTCGGCGGTCATCGTCGACCAGAATACCGATGCGTTGTCCGTCGTTCGACCAGCGGGCGTTGCGGATGGGCCGGTCCAGCGCCTGCGACAACAGGCGGGGTTGCGGCAGCGCCGTGGCGTTACCATCGACCGCAATCAGGGCCAGCACCGGCTGATCGTACATGATGAAGTTGGTCGATGCCGTCGAGCGCAGGTACGCCAGTTTCTTGCCGTCGGGGCTCCAGACCGCGCCCCCATCGCGACCCGGCCAGTTCGTAAGCTGCCGGGGCTGAACGCCCGACCGGGCCGCAATCACGTAGACGTCGGTGTTCTCGTTTTTGTCGGGATCGGCGCTGCGGTTGCTGGTAAAGGCCAGTTGCGTTTCGTCGGGCGACCAGGCCGGGGCCGTTTCGTCGTACACGCCTTTGGTCAGCGTATCGAGCGTTTTTGTGGCCACGTCGAACACGTAGAGGTGCATGGGTCGACGGTCGAGGTAGCCTTTCATATCGGCCTTGAACTGATGCCGGTCCAGGACGTAGGGCGTGCGGATTTTGGTCTTTGCCGAGTCGGAATAGTCTTTATCCCGAATCACCATCGCAATTTTCCGGCCCGACGGCGACCATTCGTATTCCTCCAGCTCGCCTTTCAGGTCGGTCAGTTTTTTGGCTTCGCCCCCGCGCCGGTCCATCAGCCAGAGTTGCGTACCCGTGGCCGTACCGGGTGCTCCGCTGCGGCCGGACAGAAACGACAGGTACTTGCCGTCGGGGCTCCAGCGGGGTGTCGATTCACCGTCCGGGCTGTTGGTGAGCTGCACCGATTCCGTGCCGTCCCAGCTGACCATCCAGACATCCGGGTTGCGCTTGTCTTTGCCCACGTCTACCCCCGACTGCACAAACGCGACCCATTTCCCGTCGGGCGACACCTGCGGATCAGCAATGGATTGCAGCCGCATGACGTCGGATGGGCGGATGGGTCGTTTGGTGACAGTGGCCTTGGTGGCGGTGGTTGCCGAGGTCGGCAGCGTCGACTGCGCCAGAGCGGCTGACGTAAGCAGCAGGGCGCTGAGTAAGGTAACGGTTGTCGTCATAGTGTCGAGTGTGTTCAGCGCGCGGCTTCGAAACCCTGAAAATACGCGACTTCTCCACGCGCTGCAAATTTGACGGATAAAGGCTACCTGACCGGTAGGCGATAAAACTAAAAAGTCGGCTACGGACGACTGAACTGAATGACCACCCGACGATTTTTGGCCTTCGCCGTTTCCGAACCGTCCGCCGAAACCTGCGCGTTACCGCCCTGCCAGTCGACCCGTAGTCGTGCATCGGCAATACCCTGATTTTTCAAATAACCCGCAACCAGTTTGGCCCGGTATTCCGACAGGGTCAGGTTTAGTTTTTGTTCGCCCACATTGTCGGTATAGCCCGTTACATGAGCGAGTACCTGCGGCTGGCTCGTCATCAGCCGGGCCACCGAATCAAGTGACGCTTTTGTTGCTGGCGTCAGCTCATATCGGCTCTGTTCGAAATAAACGGTCGCGGTTGCGGGCGCGGCCTTCTCGACCCGCTTTCCGTCGACCGCGCTTACCGACTCAGGCTTTGTGATCGCGTCGGCCCGCACCTCCAGAAACGTCAGTCCCTTGTTAAGTGTAAACGCCTTGTCGATCAGTACCCGGCCGTCATCCGTCGATACGAGCACCCGGTATGGACCGGGTTTTGCGCCCTCGAAGGTCACCGATCGCAGGATTTTGCCTTTTCTGAATTTAGTATTCATACCGGGCGGGACACTATAGCCGTGAGCAGAAATCGTTATAGCTGTAGCCATCTTCCGATCTGTCGGGTCTACCATGTAATTGACATCTACGTCGTCGGGTAAATCGTTACTCACAATCAGTTGATCTGCCTGTCGCACCGCCACCGAATCCTGTTTGCCCATGGTGATACCCACCCGAAAATCGGCCTTTCGAGTAGGGTTATTTACGAATGTTACGGGTAAGGTGACCGTGCGGTAATTTGGACTGGTAAACGAGATCGACGTAGCCGAACGCGGCAGCAGAATGCGAAATCGCCCGTCTTTGTCGCTCTGCCCCAGCCGGGTTCGGCTCGTGCCCGACATAGCATAGATGTCTACGGGCAGATACACCGCCGTCGTCAGGTCATGACATACCCCCGAAACGCGAACTGAATCAGTCGGCGTATCGGGTTGTAGCGGCTGGCCGAATCGGCTAATCAAACAAAGCGAGAGTAGTAGCAGGTGCATCATATCAGTCCATTAGTCCCTTTCCTGCCAGAATTTGGGGTACGCATTTCTCGATGCGCGACTCCCGCGTTTTGGCTTGTTTGGGGGCGGCAAAATGAAGCAGGTAGGCGCGTTGGCGGCCCGGTGTCAGCGCGTTGAACGCCCGTTTCAAATCAGCGTTTCCGTCCAGTTGTCGCTGCCATTCATCGGGAATGACGTAGTCGGCGGTCTTTTTAAACGTCACCTGTGCGCCTGCTTTTTCCAGCTCTATTGCTTCGCGGATATAGTTTTGCAGGACGTTTACCTGTTCGCTCACTTCCGCCACGTTCGTAAAACGAATCTGCCGGGTGGCCGCCTGCGTCTGTTCGGTCTGCTGAATCAGCATACCGGCCGGATCGCTCAGCAGCGCGCCCTTGTGAAACAGCAGTGCGCAGTAATCCCTGAAGGTGTGCATCAGCACCACGTTCCGGCCCTGAAAAGTGTAACAGGGAACGCCCCATTTCAGCGTTTCGTCGAGCTGGCAGTCGAGCAGGATGGACCGCAGCGCACTCAGGGCTTCCCGCCATCTGGGGGACTTGTCAATGTAGTTGTCAACGGCTGGGTTCATCGGTTCCTGGGCGTTAGGCTCGCTCAAATGTACTCAACCATCGTTGTTTGACAACTCAACATCAGCCCTTTATCGCGCTGCTTGTTGTACAGGAGGACGACGATCAGCGGCCATTACAGGCCGTTGTTTTCGACTCATTGCACCCTCACTCGGTGAGTGGTTAGGTTCTGGGGAACTCTACCCGACAGCGGCCGACCGTCCCGCCCCTAAGCTACTCCCGTAAGGTTTTTACGTGGTGTACGTCGATTGGCTTTATGAGCGGCCTTTTACCCCTAAATCCCCTGAATCCCCTGAAGGGAACTTTGCTCGCATTGATAATAAGTCCCCTTCAGGGGATTTAGGGGTACGAAGCTCTCAGATTAAAATGTTCAGAACTCATACAAGAGTAGCCCTGGAGGGTCGGGGCTGGGGGTGTAGCCGCTGGGGGTAAACGGCCCGGACCTTAACAGCCCTACTCCCTACTCGACAGCCCTATTCCGTTGTTGGATTCCGTAGCGGTGGTAATCGGTGAAGGTCAGCCGTTCGCAGCTTGCCGATATGCGCCGTCAACATCGGTTTCAGAGCCGGATCGACGCAGTAGGTCCGCGACAGTTCAAACGCGTGAATAGCCTCGGCGCGGGCATTGCGGCTGGCGTACAGATTGCCCAGTTCCCAGTTCATAAACGCGCTTTTGGGGTACAGCTTCATGGCAGCCGCCATAAACCGGATCGCGCTGGTCGTGTCGGGTTTCTTATCCAGAAAGAGTGCTTTATATCCTTTGCTTCCCAGCCACATAGCGCGGATGTTGGGCAGGTAAAAGCGGCCCCGATACACCAGCAGATTCCCCATCCGGGTTACAGGTCGCGCCTTTCGAAACACAGCCATCTGATTGTCAACATCGTATGGGTTGGGGCTTAAATCTGCCGTGGCTAAAAAGAACGTACCGGCTACATGAACCGACTGATACCGACTACTATCCTGGTCAGGATTTTCGCCGATCCAGTGCATGTTGTAACGTTGCTTTTCAGCCCGGCGCATACTATACCAGATGAATGGCACCTCCCCCGTCGGTTTCAGGTGGCGGTTGTAGTACTGCGTCAGTTCGCCTGACCGCTGCGTTAAATCGACTCCTTCGTCGTTGAAATAATGATAACTACCCGCTGACCCACCTGCCAGTTCGTTGAAATATTCCCAGGGTCGCACCACGGGTATTGCTGCCAGCAGAGCCGCACCAGCCGCCAGCACAGCGGGTATCTGGTACCAGCTACCCTGCTGAAACGCGTACCAGACCGCCAACGCGCCCAGCACGGCCAGCAGCGGCAGCAACGAGAGTGCATGACGAACCCCACCATACGTCGAGCCTGTCGCCAGCGCCAGCCAGAACAGGCCGAACAGTAATCCCAGCGCTGCCAGCGGCAACCGGGTCGTAGCCGGGAGTTTCCCCAGCCCGAGCAGCACCAGTCCGGCCAGTGAGAGCGCCAGCAAACCCAGCGGCAGTTTGGCTCCCCAGATGCCGGGCGCATAGTAGAACGGCGCACGTTTCAGATACGACTGCCCGAAGGCGAAGGCCGGAAACGGTCGCCCTTCCACACCCGCCCGGAAGGTGTCGGCCAGCCCCCACAGGTACGACGCGGGCAACAGAGGCACGTCGGCCAGACCGTGGAGCATCGTTTTCGACAGGGGTGATTGAATATCATCGATTTTGGTGGCCAGCGGGCGGTTGAAAAACTCACCCTCCGCCCGGCTGTCGCGGTACCGGAAGCCGTAAAAGCCCCACAGCACAACCACCGCCCCAACCAACACCCCAGCGACCATGCCCAACCGACCGGCGCGTCGTCCCACCGATTCCCGTCCAACGAACGTCATCACGACACCAATCAACCCGACGCCAATGACCGTGATAACGGCTGAATGCTTGGCCCCGAGTGCCAGCCCCAGACAGGCCGCCGTTACGAGCAGATCAGTGGGTCGCCACGACCGAAACGCCCGGATAGCCGCCAGCATGGCCGCACCCGACGTCAGGGCTACGGGCAGATCGGTCATGACCACGGGCAGGTGAGCCGCGACGGTCGGGTCGATCACCAGGTAGGCCAGCGTCAGCAGGGCTATCACCGGACCCAGCGTTTGCCGGGCCATGACGGTGAACAGCAACAATAAGAAACCGTTCAGCGCAAACATCGCCCAGCGAGCCTGCTGTTGCACCGCCACCGGGTCGTTGGTCAGGTACACGTTTTCCTCGGCGAACCTGCGTTCCTCCCTTTTGTCGTTGAGCGCCTTGAACGAGGGTAGTTTGTAGCCATTACGCAGTACGACCTCGCCAACCCACAGCTTGGTCAGGGGCGGATGCTCGGGGTTGATGCGGAACGAACCGGTACCGGCGTACGACGCACCGGCCATGATGTGGTAGGCTTCGTCCAGCGTGAAGCTATCGAGCCGGGTCGCCCAGTTTGAGCGCACGATGCCACCGAGAATCAGCAGCGCGGCACCGATCCAGAAAACAACCGGACGATGCATAAACCGACCCCGACGCACGGGTACCACCTGAACGGATTCATTGACGACAGTTGACATTTTTCTGGCTCTGGTATGGTTGAAAAGGACACGACCTGGCAGCGCGTGTTCGTGATCGAACACACCGCCCCGATAAAGACAGTAAACTCCGTTTGATTGGCCCTATGGGTTCAGCGTTACCTGCATGGCCTGCACCACCGGCCCCAGTAGCTGCATGGATTTATCTGACGACATAAACTCACCGTCGCCCGATACACTGTTCAGCGCCTTGTTCTGCGCAGGGCTCAATGTCGACGGCGGGCCGAGCGTGACAGCTAAAAACGACTGCGCACCCGCATCGAGCCGCCCACCCCGCCAACTGGAAACCGAACCGCCGTAGTCCCAGCCGAAGCCCCACAACCGAAACGGCTTTCCGTTGCGCCGTTCCAGTTCGTGCAGTGTCGTGCCAATGCGTAAGCCGTCAGCCGTCGACCAGCGCGTTGGTTTCGGGTTGGGCGACGGGGTGCCCTCGGCATCGGTCACGTACGGCCGAATCAGGACCAGTTCCGGGTGCTGTCGCTGCGACGAATCCCGATACAGAATCTGGAGTTGATCGGCGGTGTCTTTGTACAGCGTTGTCCCGACAAACTCCTCCCCTTCCGCCCCGTAAACGGTATCGCCCACGGTCACAATGCCCGGCCCCAGCCCCTGTAGCAGTTCTGCTTCCGACGTCGAATAACGAACCGGCCCGACGCGCTGACCGGGTACGATCCGAAAATCATTGCCCATCGCTACTTTCCCGCTGGTCACAGTCGATTCGCCCGGCGTGGAGTCGCCCGGTGTGGATGCACCCGGTGTGGATGCACCCGGTGTGGATGCACCCGGTGTGGATGCACCCGGTGTGGATGCACCCGGCTGACAGGCCCACAGCACTACCGGCAGGCCGACGAGCAATAACCGTATCACTTGAACATACCGGTTTTCAACGCCTTCGCGACCGCTTCCGATTTGGAATTGACGTGCAGCTTGTCGTAGATGTTGACGATGTGCGTCCGGACGGTTCCCATGCTGATCTGGCAGTGGAACGCGATCAGTTTGTAACTGTCGCCCTCGACCAGCCGGTGCAGCACATCGCGCTCTTTTTCCGTCAGCGCGTACGGATTCGTGTTTGTCGTCGGCGTCTGAAACGCCTGTAGTACTTTCAGCGCAATCGACGGGGTCATGGCGGCTCCGCCCGTCATCACCTCCCGAATGGCGTCGATAATCTTGTCGGCGGGTGTTTTCTTGAGCAGGTAACCCACCGCCCCCGCCGAGATAGCCGCGAAGATGCGTTCCACGTCCTCAAACACGGTCAGCATCAGAATTTTAGGCTTAGTCGTTTGCTGGCGAATCAGGTTTACCGCTTCGATCCCCGTCCGGCCCGGCATATCGATATCCATCAGAATCACGTCGGGCTGATCGCGCTGTACGCACCATACCGCGTCGAGCGCGTCGGGATAGGTCCCCGTCACGATCAGGTCATCGGTGGCGTCGAACACCAGCGCGAGTGTTTCGCGCAGGGAACGATTATCGTCGAAAATAGTAACGCGGATCATGGTCGGTCGATGGGGTGGTGTGGCACCAAAGCAAGCGTCTGACAAAGCTACGAAGCCAGGTAATGCACCGAAATCGGATAAGTATATGACGCCTAGCGCGTGGTGGCCGTCAGTTCGAGTCGTGTCCCCTGCCCCGGCGTCGACTGCACGGTCAGCGTCCCCCCCATGGCCGAAGCCCGCTGCTGCATACTTTGTTGCCCGGTGCGGCTGCTAAGCTGATTGGTGTCGAAGCCCCGCCCGTTGTCTTCGAGCAGTACGGCAAACTGATCGCCCCGCCGTTCAAAACGCATCGTCGCCAGGGTTGCTTCCGAGTATTTAATCAGGTTATTAATCGCTTCCTTACCAATCAGGTACAGGTTTCGGCGCACCTCCATCGATACGGGCAATTGCTCCAGCACGGGGTCGACACTGAACGTAAAGGCAATCTGCTTCGACTCCATCAGCGGCTGGGCATATTCCTGCAACCGCAGTACAATCCGTTGCAGTGAGTCGTTGCCGGGGTTGATCGTCCAGATAATTTCATCGATGGAATCCAGAATCTGCCGGGCGTCGACGTAGATTTTCTGGACCATCCGCTGCGCCGTTTCGGGTCGGTTTTCGCTCAGCAGCTTGTCGGTATGGCCGCTCAGCAGGGAGATACTGCTGAGCGTACTGCCCACCTCGTCGTGCAGGTCGTGGGCAATTTGCTGCCGCAGCCGCTGCGATTCTTCCAGCCGCTGCACCTTCGAGCGATTCAGGAGCCACGCGCTGATCGCCCCACCCAGCAGCAGCAGCAGCAGCCCACCGATGAGTCCGGCGTTGCGTTGCCAGCGCACCTGCCCGGCCGTTTCCTGCTCCAGTCGCTTTTCGGTTTGCAGCAACTGCTTTTCCTGCTGCAGCGACCGGATCCGGGCTTCTTTCTTGTCCGTCTCGTACTGAGCCACCATCCGTTGCAGTTCAGCATTCGTGCGGATAGCGATGGCCGAGTCGACCTGCCGATTTTTCTCCAGCTGGAAGGTATAGGCTAGCTGGTATTTGTTCTGAACGCCGTAGAGGTCGGCCAGTTGCTGCGTCAGCTTTTTCCGGTCGTCTTTGTAATCGTTATCCTCCGCCAGCGTCATCGCTTTCTTCAGATACGATTCGGCCTGCGCGTAGTCTTTCTGAGCCTGATAGAGGGTGGCGATAGTGCCGTACACATGGCATACGGCCAGTTTATTCTGCTGTTTTTCGGCAATGGCCAGGGCACGCCGGGCGTACTCCTGCCCTTCCGCCGGTTTGTTCAGCAGCCGCAGGGCGGTAGCCATACCATCGAACACGTCGAACTGAAGCATATCAAATTGTAGCTTCTCCGCCAGCTTCAGCGATTCCCGCAAGTGGACCATGGCCTGCTGCGGCTGATTCAGCGTGTTGTATAGTTCGCCGAGCTGGTTTTCAAAAATGGCAATGCCGCGCGGGTCGCCCAGTTCGCGAAACAGTACGCCCGCTTTCTGGTAGTAGGGCAACGCCTGTTCTTTCTTACCCATCTTCACCAGCGCGCCCCCGATCAGCCGGTACACAACCGGAGAACGTGGCCGGAAATCATGTTTTTCCTGCAACTGAATGGCCCGCAGTGCCGTCTGAAACACCATGGGCGCGTTGCCCATCCGGTCGTAGGCAGCCGCCATATTACTCAGCAGTCCGCCAATGATTACGGGGGGCATATTGTGCTGATCGGCTATCTCCAGCGCCTTTTTCGAGCTAGCCACCGACTGCTCGTAGTTGGCCGACATAATGTGCAGGATACTTTTACTCCGGTAGCCACGGATTACGCCGTTCCAGTCGTGGAGCCGGGTGGCGAGGTCGATCATCTGCTTACTCATCGAGTCGGCGCGGGCGTACTCGGATTTTTTATAGATCATGTCGATGATCACCGGGTCCATCGCCCGCACGTAAGCCGTGTCGACGGGCGCGTGCGTTTTCAGATAACGCGCCGACGAATCGACATTACCCAGCTGCGCCCTTGCCGACTGACTCAGCAACAGGCCAGCCAAACCAGCCATCAACAGTACGTAACAGTTTCTCATTCTAGCCACGGGTTTGCACGAATTACCTGTTTCCTGACTATCAACGCAATAGCCATTTTATTATCCGGTTGACAGACTTGTACTGCTGCAACAAAAATGCTCCCACAGCCAACTCATTCATGAGTCGTGCTGCGGGAGCGTTGGGGAAACAAATTAGTGGTATCTGGAAAGACGCAACCGCACCGTGGCCCGGCCCTCGTGGCCCGGCCTTCGTGTCTTTACAAAGGCCAGACGACCTCGATTACTTCCTTTTTCAGGTCGACCGTCGAGCGGGCTTCGTGGCTGTCGCGCCGGAGCGTAACCTTCCCTTTCACTACTTTCACCACGTCCTGCCGAATGACATGGGTCGCGTCTTTCTTGCGAAATACCGACACCGACTGGTCACTCGTCTCGACGGGCAGCTCAATCGATTTACCGGTTGCTTTCACCAGCCGGGCCGTGTTGGGCAGGGGTTGATTTTTGAGCAATGCCAGCGCCCGCGACGCGAGCGGCACGCCATAGCCAATGTAATTGTTACCGTAAGGATACAGATGCGCCGACTTTTCGATGATCGCCAGCAACTCTTTGTTCGACAGGTCGGGGCGGGCCTGCATCAGGCAGGCGGCAAAACCCGTAATCACCGGTGCCGACAGGGAGGTACCGTAGAGCGAAAAACAGGCCACGTTGGGTTTCAGGTACGGCAGCGGTTCGGGGCCAATGCTGCTGTAGCCGATGCGGTTCCAGTATTTGGCATTGGTGGCCCCGACAGCCAGCACACCCTGCGCGTCGGCGGGGGTGCTGATGATGCGCCAGCCCCGGTCCTCCCCTTCGTTGCCCGCCGACACGATAATCAGCATCCCTTTCTTATCGGCAGCCAGCTGTGCGGCCCGGCTAATCAGGCTCGTATGGCCGTCCATCTCACTGGGTTTGTAGTTCTCTTTCGGGTTGCTCATGCCCCGCGCGTAGCCCAGCGACGTGTTAATCAAGCGCACGCCCAGGCTGTCCATCCACTCGATAGCCGCCACCCAGTTGTCTTCCTCTCCCCGGTATTCGCGGTTGCCCTGATCGCTGCGGGCCAGGTAAAACGTCGCGTCGGTGGCCAGGCCATACTGCCGGTTTTCCTGCAAATCATTCCCTGCAATAGCCGCCAGTACTTCCGTCCCGTGAAAATCAGACATGGCGTCGAGCGAGCGGTACAAATCGACGCCGGGGCGCTCGCGATGGACATAGTCGCGGATGGCACGCACGCCTTTCCGCGCAAAAATTGGTTTGAGCGCGTTAGCGGAGTCGGCCCCGAAGTACCCCGCGTCGATTACGCCGATGGTTACGAACCGACCCGTCAGCCCGGCCTGCATAAAGTCAGGAGCCTGAATCTGCGTCATCACCGGTGCCAGCTGGGATTGAACGGGCTCATCGGTTTGCATCGCTGTCGGATTGCTAAGGCTGGCAATAACCAGATGCGGATCGATCGGCTCTATGGCTTTGACGAACGGCATGAGCTGCACCCGCTTTACCTGTTCAGCCGTCAGGCGGGCCGACACGGCGTTGAGCCACCGCGACCGGCTCAGGGGAGCAATGCCCGCGTTGGTCAGGGCGGTCAGGTAAGCGGCTGAAACGGGTCGGTCGGTATCGTCGATGGTCAGGTGCTGCACGGCCCGGCGGTGGTGAGCCACTGCCGACAGGGCCGGAACGGCGGTCGGATCTTTGGCCGCGAAGAGAATCCAGTATTTAGGCGTTGAGTCGCTGACGTGGCCCGTAACCTGCCCAGAAAAGGACAGACCGACCAGCAGCGCAGACAGGAAAAAGCGCATATGTACGTACGTACCGGGAAGAAAGGTTAAGCGGGGAAGACGGGCCGGAACTCTGACGGCTTTTCGTTTCCTTTGCAAACGTAAACCCTAAACGGGGTTTCATCATTCCCGCTATGCGTTATTTGCCCATCAACAACCAGCTTTTCGTCCGTAACCGCGACCGGCTGGCTTCGTTACTCAAACCGAAATCGCTGGTCATCGTCAACGCCAACGACATCCTGCCGACCAATGCCGACGGCACCATGGCCTTTCGCCAGAACAACGACCTGTTTTACCTGACGGGCGTCGATCAGGAAGAAACGCGCTTCCTGCTGTTTCCCGAACATCCCGATCCGAAGTTCCGGGCGGTGCTGTTTCTGCGTGAAACCAGCGAGCTGATCGAAATCTGGGAAGGCCATAAACTGACCAAAGCCGAAGCAGCCCAGACTACCGGCCTGCCCGAATCGCAGATTTACTGGACGCACCAGTTCGAGACGATCTTTGCCCAGATCGTTTTTGAAGCCGAGCACGTGTACCTCAACACCAACGAACACACCCGCGCCGACGTGCAGGTGCAGACGCAGGACGCGCGCTACATCGGGCAGTTCCGCAATCGCTACCCGCTGCACCGGCTCGAACGACTGGCTCCGCTGATGCACAATCTACGGGCGATTAAACAACCCGAAGAAATCGCCCTGCTCCAGACCGCCATCGACACCACCGACGCCATGTTCCGGCGGTTGCTGGGGTTCGTGAAACCGGGCGTTTGGGAGTACGAAATCGAAGCCGAGATGATGCACGAGTTCCTGCGTCGGCGGTCGCGGGGAGCGGCTTACAACCCCATCATCGCGTCGGGGGCCAACGCCTGCGTGCTGCACTACATCGACAACAGCGCGCAGTGCAAAGACGGCGACGTAATCTTGCTGGACCTGGGTGCCGAATACGCCAACTACAACGCCGATATGACCCGCTCGATCCCGGTCAATGGTCGGTATACACCCCGGCAGCGAGCTGTATACGATGCCGTACTGCGGGTACTGCGTGAATCGAGCGCGATGCTGAAACCGGGCAACCTGTGGGATGAATACCACCGCGAAGTGGGCAAGGTGATGGAGTCGGAGCTGATCGGGCTGGGCCTGCTCGACCGCGATGCCGTAGCGGCTCAGGACCCCGACGCCCCCTTGTACAAGAAGTACTTTATGCACGGCACCTCGCACTTCCTGGGTCTCGACGTACACGACGTGGGCAACAAATACCGGCGGATGGAGCCCGGTATGGTGTTTACGATCGAACCCGGCATCTACATTCGTGAAGAAGGACTGGGTATTCGTCTGGAAAACAATGTGGTCATTACCGAAACCGGCAATACCGACCTGATGGCCAATATCCCCATCGAAGCGGAGGAGATCGAAGACTTGATGAATCGTTGAGTTTGAGGTTTGTCGTTTGTGGTTCGTAGTTGCCTGCGCACACGTTTTTCGCCGGAAAAACGACAAACCACGAACGACAAACCTCAAACCTATCTTATGCCGCCGGTACCTTCTTGCTGGTTTCGAGTTCCAGCGCGATGTTCAGTCCGGCATAGATGCGCCGGATCGCTATTTCCATTCGTCCCCAGCCTTCGTCGGATTGCAGATCGATGTCCATGATTTTCTCCTGCTGTGCGCTGAGCAGCACCATATGCGTAACGGCCGACACCATCAGACTCGTGATCGCCATTGGATCGTAATCGGCGAAGGGCGCAATTTTGTTGATCAAATTTTTGAACGACTCATTCCGGAAGGCCGCCAGCCGTTGCGCCAGTTCGGTCGCGCCGTGGGTCATTTCCCACCGAATCAGTTCCTGCGAGGATTTGCGGGCGCGAAACTCCTGCATAAACTGAATCGTATAGTCAGACCAGAGCTTGCTTCTGGTTTCCGACGACGGTGATTCGGGAGCCGTTTCCAGAAACTTCTCGTTGAAAATCGATAGAAAAAAGCCCCGTTGCACGTAGGCTTCGAGCAGCCCGTTCCAGCCACCAAAATAGCGATAGATTAATACCTTATTGACATCGGCCCGCTCGGCAACGGCATTGATACCTGCCTTTTCCGTACCTCGTTCGGCCATTACTTCACCCATGGCCCGCAGAATACGTTCCATTGTTAATTGTCGGTTCCTGCGTTTAACAACTTTCATTCGTGTTCAGTTTTAATGGTATAATCAGGTACAGCCGGATTCCCGATGATCCAGCGTACCCAAAAGAGGATCGCTAGCTGGCTAGTTAGCAAACAAATATGCCATTTACCAATGATGTTACCAATCGGTAACGTCATTCATTACCAATCAACTGACGAAATTGATGTTGCAACTCATCGGCAGCCTGACCGACGGCTTGCCGGTTAGTCAACAGTGGAACCCAGAACGGTAACAGCGGATTGTGGTACCAGGCGGGAGTCAGGTCCTGATCGAGTTTGACCTGAAGCAGGCACTCATAGGCATCTGCCGTTACGCAATCAAACACCAGACTGGTATCGCTGAACAGCAGGCGGGGTATCAGCGTATGCGGCTGGCCTGCCTGTCGCAGCCAGTCGATAAGTCGTAAGACCTCGTCGGTACGCAGCTGCGACCCCATCCCGACCGATCGGCGTTGTTGCCAGCCCGACCGTACGGCCACTTCCAGCAAAGGCTGATCGTTGGCTGACCGGTCATGCTGAATATCGATCAGGTGCAGTTCAAAAAAGCTTTGATTACCGGTCAGCCGCATACGTGTATGGATAAAAACGACATAGCCCGACTCGGTATTGGCAGAGTCGGGCTATCTGGTACAGACGTACTACCTACAGATGTACGCAATTTACTGTAGTATGGTTGCCTATTGTTCAGGATATGTGTCTAATTGGGCAGACAAGTCCTGTATAGCTTTTTCTAACTGGTTCCGGCTGAGCAACATATCCATTTCCAGCGGAAAGTCAGGATACGGGTGCCAGGTGGGTGTAATCGACTGGCCGAACTGAATACGCAGGCGATATTGATTGTTGGGTAACGCAACTCCCTCGACGGCCAGCCCCGGCTCGGCAAACGACATGGATACCCGATTAGTGGCTTTCGACCACAGTGATTTCAGGACGTTGGCCAGCCGCTGTACCTCCCAGGTACGCATTGGTGCTGCCTGCGTGTCGGCCTGCTGCCGCCACATGGTTGAAATCCGGCAGGAAAGGCTGCTCCGTTCCCGACTGTTGGCCGCCTGGGCAGCGTATCCCATGATCGAGAGTTCGAAAGAGCCGGTAGATGTGTTTAGTTTCATGGCTGACGTATAGAGAGTACCGCTACTTATCTAGTAAGCAAATATACTACTCAATTGTTTGGTCGTCAAGCCGATAAAGCTGTATTTAGCTCATTATCAACGCGCTGCCTATAAAAGTTATGCGCCGGTCCGGCCAGCCAATTTGATAACATCCCCGGCCCGCTTGATTCGCTATCTTTGCGGGCAAATTATCGTATAACAAACCAGGTAAGTACATGGCAACAGTGCTCATAATTGGAGCAGGCGGGGTCGGCAGTGTTGTGGCGCACAAATGCGCGATGAACAGCGACGTATTCACAAACATCACATTGGCGAGCCGCACAAAAGCAAAGTGCGACCGGATTGCAGCCGAAATTCAGGAAATGCACGGCATAACGGTTCAGACGGCGCAGGTCGATGCCGACGTCGTGTCGGAAACGGTCGCGCTGATCCGGCAGGTCGGGCCGGAACTCGTTATCAATGTCGCGCTCCCGTATCAGGATCTGCCGATCATGGATGCCTGCCTGGAAGCGGGTGTGCATTACATGGATACGGCCAACTACGAGCCGAAAGACGTCGCTAAATTCGAGTACAGCTGGCAGTGGGCCTATAAGGAACGCTTCGAGCAGGCGGGGCTGATGGCGCTGCTGGGCTGCGGCTTCGACCCCGGCGCCACGCAGGTGTTTACGGCCTACGCCAACAAGCACCACTTCGACGAGATGCACTACCTCGACATCGTCGACTGCAACGCGGGGAACCACGGCAAGGCGTTTGCCACCAACTTCAACCCCGAAATCAACATACGGGAGATCACCCAGCCGGGCCGGTACTGGGAAAACGGCGAGTGGATCGAGATTCCGGCGATGAGCATTCACAAACCGATCGAGTATCCCGAAATTGGTGAACGTGAGTCGTATGTACTGTACCACGAAGAGCTGGAGTCGCTGGTCAAAAACTTCCCGACGCTCAAACGCGCCCGTTTCTGGATGACGTTCGGACAGGCGTACCTGACTCACCTGGAGGTGCTGCAGAACGTCGGCATGACCCGCATCGATTCGGTGAAATTTCAGGGCATGGACATTGTACCGCTCGAGTTTCTGAAAGCCGTACTGCCCGCCCCCGATTCACTGGGCGAAAACTACACGGGTCAGACCAGCATCGGCTGTCAGATCAAGGGCGTTAAGGATGGGGCCGACCGGACGTATTTTATCTGGAACAACTGCGACCACGCCGAAACCTACAAAGAAGTACGTGGGCAGGCCGTCAGCTACACGACGGGCGTTCCGGCCATGATCGGTGCCATGTTGCTCGTGACGGGCGTCTGGCTGAAACCCGGCGTCTGGAACTGCGAAGAGCTTGATCCCGATCCGTTTATCGAGCAGATGAACAAACAGGGACTGCCCGTGCAGGAGCGTGTCGATGTTTCGTTGCCGCACGAATACTAAAAAATCATAATTCATCGGTAGACGTCCGTTTTTTTACGACTTTTAGGCGTCACACAAATTGACGTCTACCGATGAAAACTATCCTTATTCTAAGCTTATTCATCAGTCTTCCCGGTCTCGCGCAAAAAAAGGATTCGTTGCAGACCACGCCCACCCAGCCACCCCGAACGGGCTACGTCATCAGCCAGCAGGAGCGGCAACAGATGGTCGACATGGCTGCGGCTCCGGGAGTGGGTGTAGGCAATGTTCGTACGTTCGACCACCGGTACGAAGGCCTGCGCGGCACGCCTTATATCTACCCCTACTGGGCCAAAGGCTACGTCGTCCTGACCAACGGGCAGCGCTACGATAAGGCCCGGCTCAAGTACGACGCCTACAAACAGGATCTCCTCATTACCCAGCCCCCCATACGACCGGACTCTATCGTGATCGACCGCAACCGGGTCAGCTGGTTCGTGATTCAGACGCCCGATAGTGGGGCCGCTATGCTGTTCCGGCGGTTCCCCGACCTGCGCACCGGCGACCCGGCCCTGCAAAACAGCTATTACCGCGTGCTGCATGACGGCCCGCATACGCTGCTGCAACGCATTTCCAAAACGTTCCGACAGGCGAACTACCAGGGGGGCTACTCGCGCGACGTTCGTTACGACTCGTTCGACAACAAGGCCGATTATTACCTGCTCAGCCCCGGTCAGCGGCTGACCAAAGTGAAATTGACAACCAAGAGTTTGTTGGCCGCCCTATCCGAAGATCTGTCGACGCAGAAAGCGCCCCGCAATCTGGACGATCTGCGTAAGCAAACCATAAGCAACGAGGCTCAGGCAGCTCAGTTTGTCAACGATTTCGACAGCGGTAGTGCAGCGTCGACTAACTAATCTTTCGATATTGATGGCCCAATTACCATTCACCCACCCATGCTCCGTTTACCTTTTCTACTGACAATTGCCGGTCTGTTACTGACCGGCTCGCTAACGATGGCCCAGTCGGCCGACCCGACGGCCAGTCTGCGGCTGAACAACCTGTCGAGCCCCGGCGGGAGTCCGCTGATTTTTCGCATCGACAATCGCTACGAAGGCCAGCACGGCACGCCTTACCTGCTCGACACCTGGACCACGGGGCAGATTGCCCTGACCGACGGGCGGCAGTACAAAGAAGTACCGCTGAAGTTCGACGCCTACCGGCAGGAAGTACTGATGCTGCGGCCAAAACAGAACAACGATTCGATTATTATCGACAAGAACACAGTCAATCGGTTCCTCATCAACGGCCCCGATGGACAGGCGTACCTGTTCGGGCGGTATCCAGCCGTGCAGACAACGGATGACCTGTTGAAGAGCGGCTATTTTCTGATTCTGTATACAGGTAAAAATGCCCTGCTCAAGCGCGTCGCCAAGACGTTCAAACCCGCCGACTACAAGGGCGGCTACTCGGCCAATGTCCGCTACGACGCCTACAGCGATGCCAATTCGTACTACCTGCTGAAACCCGATCAGCACCTGACGAAGGTAAAACTCTCGAAAAAAGCCCTGCTCGAAGCCATGGGCGACCGCGCCGACGTACTCGGTCCCTACGCCGACAAGGAAAAGCTCGACCTGAAAACCGAAGATGGTGCTATCGCGCTGGTGAAACAGTACGATAGTCTGTAGCACTCCCTGAAACGATCGTTTTGACAGGCCCGTTGTGCAGACACTATTTTTTGAAGCACCCGGATCATACATTCCACCTGTATAGCCATTCGCGCTCACAACTTCAGCCGGATACCCAATCGGTTCAGCCGGCCGGTGACCCAGACGCACAGCAGCGCGAACAGTGCTGATTTAAGCAGCCCGACACCACCCGTCAGCAGCATGGCGGGCAGGTGCAGGTTGGCTAGTACGACAAAGGCGTAGGCGAAGTACGGCATCAGGTAACACAGCAGCGTATCGGTACCGGCAGGTTTGATCGCCCGAAACCAGTTGCCTTTGCCCGCTACATCGACTAGCCAATGCAGGACCGTAAACGCCAACAGCGTGAACGCACTGCACAGAAACAGCCAGGCCGGTGTTGCGCCCAGCTTGGCCAGCCCCCAGATCGGACGGGTGTAGATCGACAAACCAATCAGCCCGCTACTCGCCACGACAAAGCCAATGGTCATGGCTCTGGTTTGCCCCCGTTCGACGCAATAACGAAACACGGTAGCCGTCAGTGCCCCGCCCAGCGTCAGTGCAGCCAGTGTGCCTCCGCTGATCGCATCGGGAATCAGCCGGACGACGGGTGGCAACAGACTCGCATGGGCAACCAGGCTCAGCCCACAGAAACCAGCCCAGATCAGCGCCAGCACCACGATGCGGTCACGGGCGACCAGCGTCGCCAGCGCACCGACCAGGTACGACCAGCCGATCAGGCCCAGAATACCCCACCAGTGCGGCTGAAACCGGCCCTGTGCTTCACCATCCCGATACACGAAAGCCAGTGCCAGCAACACCAGCCAGCCCACGGCTTTCAGGCCCATCACCAGTGACCTGTCCATTGTTTTAGGGTAGCTGTTCCAGATCAGAACAAACGAACTACAGCACAGCACATTCCAGACGACCCGCTTCATACCGGTAGCGCCCTCGTTGATCGACTCACCATTGACCAGCCACAAACCCATCACCAGCAGGGCGACCGTCCGGCCCAGCACATGCCCCGCAATCTGCCCGTCGGAATCACCACGGCTGCGTCGGTGCTGAATGGCAAACGGAGCCGACAGCCCGACGATGAACAGAAAAGCGGGAAACACCACGTCGGCCAGACCGATGCCATCGACGCCACCCGGCACATGCTCCAGCCAGGCGGGAATCGCCGTCAATGACCATAGATCATTGACAAAAATCATCAGCACCATCGTCAGCGCGCGCAACACGTCGATCGAGTCGACGCGGGTGAGCAGCCGGTGAGTTGGGGCGGCTGTGTTGGTTAGGAACGTTGAGCGCATAGTCGTAGCGTTGAGTCGTCAGGGCGTGTTGACGGAGATAGCCAGCAGGTACCAGGCCGCGTGGGGTAACCATTGTTCGGCCCAGCGCCAGTCGTAGTCTTTGCCGGTCTGTTTGTAGGACAGGTTGAAATCGATGCCGTGCTCATCGGTCAAGCCCGACGTAATGCCATTCACGATGCCACCGGGGGCGTTGGTGTACTCGAAGGTTCCGAAAAAGCCGTAGGCCGGGTTGTTGTACCCGACGCCCTGCACCATGCAGGCGTCAAACGGGTTCAGGCCCAGTATCCAATTGAGCTGATCGAGCGCGAACCGCTGCAAACGGTTCTGAAACGGTTTGTCGTCGGCAAACAGCGGAATCGCCAGCCGGGCCGCCGTCGCCATCGACCCCAGCCGGGCGTTCTCCCCCTGCCACCAAGGCGACGCTTCGCTGCCGTGCGGAAAGAAAAACGCGCTTTCCCGAACGCCCAGCGTATCCTGCACCAGCTGCCGGCTGTAGCCGAACGGATTCGCTACCTCGTGCGTAATCCGTAGTTCGTGACTGAGTGACCGACGCGCTGCTGCTTTGATAAGCGACTGCGTTTCGGCCGGAGCCAGTGCATAGTACGCCAGCAAACAGGTCAGCGGCAAACCTGCGTCGGACGGATGGAAAAACGGCCGGTCCTGCGCGTCGACCCGCCAGTAGTCGCGGTACTGCGTCCAGTCAGCCAGCCGATTGATCAGTTGCCGGGCCCGCCTGTCGGCCACCTGCTGGTAGCGATTATTCTGCGTCGTCCGGTACAGCTCGGTGGCCGCGCTGAGGGCGCAGTAGTCATCGAGCATGTTTTCGCGCCCGTCGTTGGTCATGCTGGCATTATTGGCTTCCAGGAAATCAAACGCCCGCTCGGCGGCAGCGAGGTAGGTTTTCCGGTCGTAATCGCCCGCGACGCTGTCCGGGTAGGCAGCGGCCATCGCCAGCCCGGCAATGGCCAGCCCGCCCCCCGATCGGTAACTGACCTGATAGCTGCGCCAGTTGTCGTTGCTGATCCGGTCGTGAAACGACTGCTCTTTCGACTGCTTGATGCGGTAGCTCTGCTGTTCGGGTTGAATAAGCCGGTCGGCCGCCCGTTTACCCGGCCCCGGTGCCCCCACCGACCGATAAAACGACCCGCCGGGGGCCTGTACCCGCACCAGATAGTCGGCCCCGTATATGGCTTCATCGAGCGCCCGACGCAGGTACTGCCGGAAGTCGGTTCCGGGTCGTTTCAGCAGTTGGCCGTGCGTTTTGAACAAACTCCACACCGTCAGGCTGATCTGCTGCGGGTTGAAATACGACGAAAACGACAGGTGCGACAGGTGTTTGCCATAGTCGCCCGACGCGTCGTACCAGCCGCCGTGCGCGTCGACGGTGGTGGCTGTCGGCTGCGCGTTGAGCGGCAGGTGATGATCCGCTTTGTTGAGCAGGCCCGAACTGCGCTGCCCTTTGACATAATAGATCAGGTCGGAGAGCGTATGCTGTTCCAGCACGTTGCGCCCAATCTGAAACGGATGCGATACGACCGGATCATTCTTCGTGGCAACCCGCAATTGGTACGTTCCTTCGGCCGTAAACGGGCTGAAATCAATCGTCCAGAACACCCCCATTTTCCACCGGTCAACCGGGCCGTGGTACGTCGGTATTCCTGTATATACCACCGCGCCGGTTTTGCTGTCGACCAATTGAAACGCCGTCATGGGCACTTGCTTATCGGCCATGACGACCGCCTGCTTGGGTTGGTTCTGTTCGTAGCCAACCTGATTGGTCAGCACGCGTACGGCTTGCCCCCAGGTGGCCGTCGACGCGCTGACGACGAGCAACGTAGTAAAGAGAAAAGCGGCAGGCAACGAACGTATTCGGGCAATGATCATGGCTGATTCGACGGTGTTTGGGCAGCCCACCGGATAGCGTTGCGTACCATGGTGGTATAGGCTGTATGCTGGAACAGGGCAGGGTGGTGCCCCATAAAGAAATAGACGTTGCGCGCTTTGACCCGCTCATTCGACCAGATCACCGGATGATCGCCCATCTTTTTCGGTGAATCAGGCTGGTACGTTGATTCATCGACGGTAGCCAGTACGTCGACGTTCGGGCGCGGACTTTTGTCGTAGGTGTACCATTCCTCCCGCTCGATCGTGAACGAAGCCGGTACGCCCTGCATCACCGGATGCTGCCGATTCTCGACCCGCACCGTAGCCGTGACGAAGCTCGCGATGTAGTCCTTGTAACGAATGCCGCCCATAAACTGCGAGAACCACGGCCACAGTGCATAGCCGTCGAACTCGCCCAGCAGACTGGCATGGTGAAAGCCAATCCAGCCGCCCCGCCCCTGTTCGACATAGTCGACGAAAGCGGCTTTCGCCCGATCTGTCCACCGGTAAGGCGGATAGTCCAGCTGGACGAATAGCTGGTATTGTCGCAGCAATTGGCGGTCAATGGAATCGGTCGTTGTGATGTAATCAACCGAGAAGGACTCCGCCCGGCCGAGCGTCGACAGCCACTCTTTTGCCGCCAGCACAAACGGTTTGTGAACACTCTCCGCTTCGGCGATGGCCAGCACCCGAACAGTTGGTTTTATCTGAGCCAGCGCACCAGTGGCCATCAGCAGCCAGACAATCCCGATTACCGGCAGAAAACGGCTTACTCGTCTGTTCGTTTGCTTCATCTATAGGTTGAATCTACGTCGATTAAAAGCAGAATGCCTGTTCTAACCTACTAGACCGGGGCGCTGCGTCGGGCTTTACCCTGCGTAAAAAAGTCGTTAGTGGCGGTCAGGAGCTACCCGGAGAATGCACGGAACTGGCCCTTCGCCCCGGGGTTACTTAGCTATTTACAGCAGTCAGGCGTTGGATAGTACTTAGTAATTGTGCTTAAACATCTTAATAAGATAATATCTACATTCAAACTATACTATTGACTTTTTTGCCCTCTGTAGAATATTGTAGCTGCTAAAGTATCATTTAACGAATTTTCTATTATTAGTTTTTAAGACGTTTTTAATACTCCTTCGATTTTTTACATAATTTTAACATCAGTTTATTTCCACCTAACAATTCAACAAGACGCGCTTATGACAAAACATTTATTCATGTGCCTAGTGGGAATTTGGCTCCTCGGTACAACAGCCTACGGGCAGTCCCGGCGGATTACCGGCAAGGTAACTTCTGGCGAAGATGGCACAGACATCCCCGGCGTATCGGTTGTTGTGAAAGGAACGACGACTGGTGCAACGACCGATGCCGACGGGCAGTACTCGATCAACGTGCCCAACGAAAACGCGACACTCGTGTACAGCTTCGTGGGTATGACCTCCCGCGAAGTACAGGTCGGTAACCGGTCGGTACTCGACGTGGTACTGTCGTCCGACAACAAGCAGCTTCAGGAAGTGGTGATTACCGCGCAGGGGATCGCCCGGGAGAAGAAAGCGCTGGGTTACTCGGTCGTGGCGCTCGACAAGAAGCTGATCGAAGACCGCCCGCAGGCCGACGTTGGCCGGATTTTGCAGGGCAAGATTCCGGGCGTCAACATTACGGCGACGTCGGGCGTGTCGGGAACGGGTACCAACATCACCATTCGGGGTTACTCGTCCATTACCGGCTCGACCCAACCGCTGTTCGTAGTCGATGGTGTACCGTTCAACTCGAGCACCAACTCGCGTGACGGCTTCACGCAGGGAGGCCAATCGGCTTCCAGCCGCTTTCTGGACCTCGATCCCAACAACATCGAAAACGTGACGGTATTGAAAGGCCTGGCCGCCACCGTAACCTACGGCGATCAGGGCCGTAACGGCGTTATTCTGGTTACGACAAAGAACGGCACCCGCTCGGCCCGGCCAACGGAAGTAGCCGTCACGCAGTCGTTCTTCACCAATACGGCCCACCTGCCCACCTACCAGAATGATTACGTGGGTGGTTTCCAGCAGAACCTGGGGTACTTCTTCAGCAACTTCGGCCCTACCCTGCCCGAAGCGTATGCGTACCCCTCGCAGAATACCAACACCGCGCTGACCAACCACCCCTACGCCTTTTTCAGTCTGGCGTCGTTGCGCGATGCCATGGCTCCCTACGTATCGTCGCTGGGGCAGTATCAGATGCAGGTGTACCCCAACAACGTGAGGGATTTCTTCCGCACGGGTAATGTGGCAACGACCTCGCTCAATTTGTCGGGTGGTGGCGAAAAGGTAAGCTACAACGTATCGGCAGGCTATCACAACGAGCAGGGCTACATTCCCAACAACGGCCTGCGCAAGCTAAACCTGGGGCTGGGCATCAACGCGCAGCTAAGCAAGAAGGTCAGCATCGTTACCTCACTTAATTTCGCGAATACCGATCAGTTTTCGCCCCCGCTCAACGCCGGTCAGGGCAACAATACGCTTGGTGGTTTTCCCTCGGTGCTGGCCAACGTGATGTTTACCCCCCGGCAGGTCGATCTGATGGGCTGGCCCTATGAAAACCCGATTACGGGCGGCTCGGTCTATTTCCGCAGTGGCAACGACATCCCGAACCCGCGCTGGATCATAGACAATTATAAAACGACGGGTGTAGTGAACCGCCTGTTTGCCTCGACATCGCTGACCTACGACATCGTCAAAGACCTGACGCTGCTTTACAAAGTCGGTCTGGACACGTACTCGGAAAACCAGCAGTACATGTTCAACAAGGGCGGGGTCGACCTGGTCAACGGGTTTTATAACACCTTCGATGTGCGGAACACGATCTGGGACAACAGCGCGATTCTGTCGTACACCAAACCCGTTGGCGAGAAGTTTACGCTTTCAGCCCGGCTCGGTGCCAACATGCGGAACGACCGCTACAACGCGACCTCGGTTGTCAGCCAGAACCAGTTGGCCCGTAACCTGTTCCGGCACAACAACTTTATCGACAACGTAGCCTCGAACGGTTTTACGGAGCAGACCCGGATCGGTATTTTCGGCGAAATAACGGCCGATTTCAACAACTACCTGTTCCTGAACCTGGCCGGACGAAACGACTGGACCTCGACGGTCGAAGTAGCCAACCGGGAGATTTTCTACCCCTCGGCCAGCGTATCGTTCGTACCGACAACGGCCTTTACCGGCATGCAGGGTGGTGGTGTACTGAACTTCCTGAAACTACGCGCCGGGGTGGGTACATCGGCCGGTTTCCCCAACCCGTACAGCACCCGCAACGTGCTGAATCAGAGCGCACGGGCCTGGCTCAACTCAGCCGGAACGACGGTGCAGACGCACTCGGTCGATAATACGCTGGGTAACCCCAACCTGATGCCGGAGCTGCACACCGAATACGAAGCGGGTATCGAAGGCAAGATGTTCAACAACACGCTGAACTTCGACCTGACAGTATACCAGCGCAACACCAGCAACCTGATTACCAGCAGCCCACTCGACGCATCGACGGGGTACACAAACACGACGATCAACATCGGTAAAATCCGGAACGAAGGGATCGAGCTGAATCTGAGCGGCACGTTCTTCAAAACGGCGTCGTTCGCCTGGACACCCACGCTTGTTTTCTCGCGCAACCGGCCCAAAGTGCTTGACCTGGGCGGTACGTTGCAGGAAGTACAGGTCGCTGGTTTCGGCGGATCGCTGGGCAACTACGCCGTGGTGGGTCAGCCGTTCAACGTGATCAAGGGAACCGGTTTCCGGCGCAACGATCAGGGGCAGTTTCTGATCGACGGTGGCGGCTACCTGCTGACGACGACCTCGCCGGTTGTACTGGGCGATCCGAACCCGGCCTTTACCTCCAGCCTGATCAACAACTTTACCTACAAAGACCTGTCGCTGGAAGTGATGGTGGCCTACCGTCACGGCGGAGCCATGTACTCGACAACGGCGGGGGCCCTGCTGGGTCGTGGCCTGACGGTTGACAATGCGCTGGCCGGTGGTATCGACCGGGCACAGACGATGATTATTCCGGGAGTAAAACTGGCCGACGGCACGCCGAACACGACGCAGATCACGGCCTCGGATTTTTACTTCAACAACTACTACTTCTTCGGCGACGAAGGGCGGATCTACGACGGCTCGACGATCCGGTTGCAGGAAGTATCGCTGTCGTACCGGCTGCCCAAGCGGATACTGAACAAGATCGGTATCAAGAGCGCGTCGTTTGCGCTGACGGGCAACAACCTCTGGTACCGGGCACTCTATTTCCCCAAAGGCCTCAACTTCGATACCGACAATCTCGGTCTGGGTGTGGGCAACGGGATGGGCTTCGAATTCCTGACCGGGCCCAGTTCCCGGCGACTCGGCGGTACGCTGCGGCTGACGTTCTAAACAGATACGGTACCGAAGCGTAACGGCAGCTTGTCATACGCTTTGGTCCACTTAAAAAAAGCCTTATCAAATGCTGAAACGATACATTGGAATCACGTTGCTGACGGCCACTCTGCTGGGGACCGGTGCCTGCAAACTCGATTTGCTCGACAACCCCAACGCCGTAACAACGAACAATACCGACATCAATTACCTGCTCAACTCCATCGAACTGACCTACCGGGATCATTTCAACGGCGTGGGTGATTCGGGTATGCGGCTGACGCGCATGCTCAACCAGGGCTCGGCGATTTACGACAACGCCGTGTCGCCGGGTAACTACGACGGCGTCTGGACGACGGCCTATGCGGGTCTGCTAACCGACGCCAAGACGCTCATTCCGATCGCGGAATCGCGGCAGTTGCTGGTCCATGCCGGCATCGCCCGGACGCTACGGGCGTCGACGATGGTGAACCTGGTCGATGCCTTCGGCGATGTGCCGTATACGGAAGCCAACGACCCCACGAACTTCAACCCGAAAACCGACGGGGGCGCGGCTATCTACACGGCGGCACTGGCCGAACTCGACAAAGCCATCGAGAACTTTTCGGCTACCTCCAGCGCCGGGGCCACCGGTGACCTGATCTTCGGCGGCACGACCGATAGCTGGATCCGCACCGCCAACACGCTCAAGCTGAAGATCTACCTGAACCGGCGGCTGATCGACAAAGCCGGTTCGACGGCAGCTATCAATACGCTGATCGCGGGCAATAAGCTGATATCGACCAACACGCAGAACTTCGTATTCAAGTTTGGCTCCAATCTGACCAACCCCGACACGCGGCATCCGCGCTATGCCGGGCAGTATGGGCCGTCGGGTGGTGGCGATTACCAGTCGAACTCGTACATGGGTACGCTCTATTCGTCGAAAAGCGCGCCCGATCCACGTATCCGGTTCTATTTCTACCGGCAGACGGTGCGCAACCCAACCGACGTCAATGCGCTGCGCTGCATCACCAACGCCAAACCGGCCCACTATTCCGACGCCGATGTGTTCTGCCTGCCGACCAGCGTGGGCTACTGGGGTCGTGACCACCTGAGCAACGAAGGTATTCCACCCGACGGACTGCTTCGCACGGCCTGGGGCGTGTATCCGGCCGGGGGGCTGTACGACAACAACGCCGGGGTACCTGTATCACTGGGTGCCGGAGCCGGTGGCGCGGGTATCCACCCGATGATGATGCGCTCGTTTGTCGACTTTATGCTGGCCGAATCCGCCCTGACAATGGGCACCACCGGCTCGGCCCGCGATCTGCTGAAATCAGGCATCGAGAAGTCGATGGCCGACGTCCGTACGATGGTCCTCGGCACGACGGAAGCTGGCAAAATCGCGACCTTTGAATCCGACAATAAAATTGTCTGGTCTGATGAGGTAACGAAATACGTCAGCACCGTACTGGCCCGCTACGACGCGGCTACCACCGACGATGCCCGGCTCAACGTGATCGGGACGGAGTACTGGCTGGCGCTTTATGGCAACGGTATCGAGTCGTACAACCTCTACCGCCGGACCGGCAAGCCCGCCAATCAGCAGCCCGCCCTCGACCCAAACCCCGGCAGCTTTGCCCGTTCGTATTACTACCCGGCGTCGTACATCACCCGCAACGCCAACGCCCGGCAGAAAGCCACCGTAACCGTGCCGGTGTTCTGGGATAATAATCCGACCAGTCTGTTCCGGTAGTCATCCCTCCTAACCGATTCGTATCTGTTTATGAAAAAGATCATATCCTTTCTGTTTGCCGGCCTGGCCATTACGGCCTGTCAGACAGACATCGTTAGCCATATCGACGACAAGGCGCTGGAAAACGGCGGCTATATGCGTACCGTCAGTCCCTACCCAGTTATCAACAGCACGTTCAGCGTCAGCAAAGCCAACCTGAGCGGCACCAAACTGGAACTGGTGGCGGAAGCCGTTACACCAAACTACGGGGCGTTGCTCGCGTCCTACGATCTGTCGATTGCGTTTGTCGATGCCACTCCCGCCAATGGCACGAAAAGCGTCGCGGCCGTAGCATTGAAATCGCTCACCCCGACCAACTTCACCAAGGACGCAACAACGGGTTATCCCCGCACAACGCTGGCCATCACCGGCACCGAAGCGCTGAACGCGGTGAAGCTAACGTCAGCTGACATTACAGCGACCGACTACTTTACCGTAACGGCGGTTATGAACCTGACGAACGGCAAGTCGTTTTCATCGGCCAACACAGGGGTCAACGTAACGGGGGGTGCTTTTTACAGTTCGCCCTTCACGTACCGCATCAACGTCGCGAATTAGTCCGATAGCGTTTAGTCAACAGGTCCGGCAACCCGCGTGGTTGCCGGACCTTTTTTTGTGCCTTGTGCAATTCAGCTGGCTAGTGCATCTGTACTAAAAAAACAGACACGCCATGACTATCTTCCGCTTCGCCTTACTCCTATCGGTTACGTTGTTTAGCGGCCTCCGTCCGGGCCGGGCTCAGCAGGTAGTTGCTCAGGATTTACGGCAGCAGCCCGGCCAGACCGGCGAAATTTTTACCGTCGTTGAGAAGCAGCCCTCGTTTCCGGGTGGCGAAAAAGCGTTGCAACAGTACATCAAACAGCATCGGGTATACCCGGACATAGCCCGGAAAGCGGGGGTTTCAGGTCGGGTCTTCGTATCGTTCGTCATCAATACCGATGGCAGCATTCAGAACGTGGAACTGCTCAAAGGTATTGGCATGGGTTGCGACGAACAGGCTATTCACCTGGTTCAGACGATGCCGAACTGGATACCGGGCAGTCAATCCGGCAAAGCCATCCGGGTCAAGTACAACCTGCCTGTCGCGTTCGGCCTGGCTGACTAAGCCCAACGCCATCGTATAATCTAGTCGCCAGTTTTCCAGTGGTATCCGGACTGGCGCGCGGGCCCTGATACTACAAAAAACCGGTGCCGAAAAAGTCCGGCGGACGTCGTATCCTGCCGGACTTTTTTGTGCATATTGACACCCGGCTGGTGAAGATCCGTTTCACTGCCTGTCACTAACACCATATACTATGTTCTTCGTCCGCACCACTGTTGCACTGCTGGTATTCCTGTTTTTCTGGATCCGCCCCGTTGTGGCCCAGCAGCCCACTGCCCCGGCCCAATCCGGCGAGATATTCACGGTCGTTGAGAAGCAACCGGAATTCCCAGATGGGATGAAAGCGATGCGCGCGTATATCGACAAGCACCTTGTCTACCCGGAAGAGGCCCGGAAAGCAGGGATTACAGGAACGGTCTTCGTAGCATTCGTAATCAACGCTGACGGCAGCATACAGGATGCCCAGGTGTTGAAAGGCATCGGCTATGGCTGTGACGAACAGGCTGTCCAGCTGATTCTGGGTATGCCCCACTGGATACCGGGCCGTCAGCAGGGTAAGGCCGTCCGGGTCAAATACAATCTACCGATTCGATTTGGCATACGTAATTAACTCACTTTGAGCGTAGCACCAGATCGACACATCACCTATCCCTGTCTTATTCTCAATTTTATGGCCAACCGTGACCCCGAATTTCCCGGCGGTATCGACACGCTGGTAAGCTCTATAAACCAACGTAAACAGTACCCGCCCGAAGCGGTACAGGCGGGTATTACCGGGAACGTATTCGTCTCGTTTGTCGTCAGCAAAACCGGCGACGTCACTAACGTATATGCACTAACTAGTTTGGGACATGGTTGCGACGAAGAAGCCGTTCGAGTCGTCAGGGAGATGCCCCGCTGGATACCCGGCAAACGAAACGACGCGTACGTCAACGTCAACTATACCATACCGGTATCATTTGGCATGGACGATTGACTTGGCGAGCCCTGCTGGCCTTCGTACCTTTACGGCATGAATTCGCCCCTGCTTCAGTACCTCGACCGGCCTGCCGGATCGGGCATTCCCTCTCCCTGTTTTGTGCTCGAGGAAGCCAAACTCCGCCGGAACCTGCAACTGATCGACTCGGTGCAGCAGTCGGCTGGCGTCACGATCATTCTGGCGCTGAAAGGCTTTTCAATGTTCAGCGCCTTTCCGCTCGTCCGCGAGTACCTCAGTGGGGCAACCGCATCGTCGCTCAACGAGATCAGGCTGGTCAACGAGTATATGCAGGTGCCAGCCCACACGTACATCCCGGCCTACCGCGACGATGAATTTGACGAAGTCCTGACGCGTAGTAGCCACCTGACGTTCAATTCCTGGAGTCAGTGGGATCGGTTCAACGGCCGCGTTGCCGCTTACAATGCCGCCCAACAGGCTGCTGGTAAACCGACGGTATCGTGCGGTATCCGGGTCAATCCGCAGTATTCGGAAGTGGCGACGGAGATGTACAATCCCTGCGTGCCCGGCTCACGGCTGGGGGCCACACGCAATCAGCTACCCGATCAGCTACCCAACGGACTGGAAGGCATCCACTTTCACACCCTCTGCGAAAACGATTCCTTCACGCTCGAACGCACGCTGACCGCCCTGGAAAGTCGTTTCGATGCGCTGCTCCACCAGGCCAAATGGGTGAACTTCGGCGGGGGCCATCTGATGACCCGCGAAGGCTACGACACCGACCACCTGATTGGCCTGCTGAAAGCCTTTCGGGAAAAATACAACGTCGATATTATCCTCGAACCCGGATCGGCCATCGCCTGGCAAACGGGCGTGCTCGTCTCGACCGTGCTGGACATCGTTGATAGTCAGGGCATCGACGTGGCCATTCTCGACACGTCGTTTGCAGCCCACATGCCCGATACGCTTGAAATGCCCTACAAGCCGCGCATCCTGAACGCATACCAAGAACCCGTGGCGGGCAAACCCACCTACCGGCTCGGCGGCATGACCTGCCTGGCTGGCGACTTCATGGGCGACTACTCGTTCGACGAACCGCTGACCATCGGCGACACGCTGGTTTTCGACGACATGATTCACTACACGATGGTGAAGACAACCACGTTCAACGGCGTCAACCTGCCCAGTATCGGCGTCTGGCAGCAGGATGATACCTTCAGACTCATCCGTTCGTACGGTTACGAGAGTTTCAAAGACCGGCTGAGCTAAGCAGCTGACGGGTGCTTGTTTACTACCAGTTTCGATTTTAGTTTGACGTAAATTCCGCTGCTATGCAAACGTTCGTTGTTGAAATTCTGGATGATAAAGCCGTTCCACTCCTACGGGATTTGGAAAATCTGGCGGTTATCCGTCTGACAGAACAGGTCATTTCGTTAGAACCCACGACGAACGGACCCACCCAAAAACGTTCGGATCAGCTTCGCGGCTCGATCAGTCCCGAAGTGGCGGCCGATTTGCACCGCCAGCTAACGGCCCTGCGTAACGAATGGTAACCTCATACCTGGTCGACACCAATGTGCTGATCGATTATCTGGCAAACGCATTACCAGACGAGTACACGCATCTGGTAGATTCTCTGATCGACAGCGATGAGCTGTACATATCGGTCATCACGCAGATTGAATTGCTATGCTTCGAAGCGCTCGAATCGTACCAGCAGACATGTCGGAATCTGGTCTCGCTGGCGCATACAATACCGCTACAGGATACGGCTATTGTTGAGAACGCAATTAGTATTCGCAGAACTACCCGGATAAAATTGCCCGATGCGGTAGTGGCGGTAACGGCTATTGCCCTGAGTCGCTCACTGTTAAGTCGCAATGAACGGGATTTCAAACGAGTCGACAAACTCCATTACCTGAACCCGTACCAGTAACACGACGCAGCCCCGGTCAGTACCTTACTGACCGGGGCTGCGTCGTGTTGATGTATACTTAGTACTGCGAACGACCTTCGGACTGAGCCGAATCGGAGTCGGCAGTACCGCCCGAAACGCCCATGCCGCTCACGCGCGACGCGTTACTACGAGACGACTCAGCCGACGAATTACCAGTCTGCCGATTGTATCCGCTGTCTCCCTCCGCTTCGCTTTCACGAACACCGCCGTCGCTGCCGGTCGTATCGTCCATGTAGTCGACTTCATCCGCATTATCGCGGGTACCACCCTGACGATCCGACAGATCGTCGTCGTCGTCACCGAGGGCTGACGCACCCGCACCACTGCGCGACGATTCACCACCGACCGTACTGGTCATCGGTGCTTCGCCACCCGTCGGTGCCGGGTGGCCGGTACCACCAATCTGCTGACTTAGATTATGCAGCGAACCAGCCAGCGATGTCAGCGTCGATTGATCGTCTGCGTCGACCGTCCCGGCTAGTTTTTTCGTCTGCTGCGACAGATTTTGCAGAATATGCTGCACTTCTGTCGAGTTGGGATTGCCACCTGCAAACTGAGCGTTGAGTTCATTTAATCCGGCCAGTATGTCGGTACCGGTGGTTGGGTCAGTTTTCAGAAAGCTGGTCCAGCTGTCGATAAGTGAAATCCCGTCGGTCATCGATACGCTGTTGGCATCGCCCCCGAACGCTTTTTTCGTCAGGCTAATCAGATTCGCGGCATGTTGATCGAGTGCCATACGATGTTGGGTTTAGTTGGTTTGTGCAGCAAGACCGGCGGCCTGCTGTTGTAAGTTTTCCAGGACGGCAATGAGCTGAGACAGTTCGGTCTGTTCGGCGCTGGCTTCGGCCGTACCGGCAATCGTGCGCGTTTTTGTCACCAGCTGGTCGAGCAGGTCCGCGATTTTCTGGTTGTCGGGCCGGTTATAGTGCTGCGCCGTGTCGATTTCCGGCCGGAGCAGTTCCAGCGTATCCTGGATTTCCTGCGCTTCGTCGGTGCCCGCGTCGTTCAGGCGGCTGAGCCATTTGTCGATCAGCGACAGCCCATCGGTACCGGTCGTGGTATCGATGTTGCCGTTCAGTGTATTCACCGTCTCGTCAATCAGCGAGAGTTGATTTTTGTCGTTGGAGATCATAGCGTGGGTTCGTTGGAGTCGTCGGTTTGTGCTACCTGATGGCCGGATTGCAGTTTGGACAGTCCGTCGCCGAAGTCTTTCAGTACCGTCGACAGGTTTTGCAGTTCGGTTACGTACCGGCTTTCGGCGGCATTGTTGGCCAGGTCGACCGTCATACCCGACAGGCCGTGCAGCAGGCTGTCGATTTCGTGGAGATCATTTTTGTAGATGGCGTCGCGGAGTTTTTCGAGGGGTTCGGCTACCCACTGCGTACTGACGTTCGAGCGAACGACGAAGATCCATTCTTGTACCAGATCGGCCCCGGCGTCGGGCGTGGTGGCCTCGGTGCCGCCCCCCAGCATGGTCAGCGTACGCTCAACCATACTGTCGATTTTCTCTTTTTCCTGATTCATACCGTTGCTGAGTTATGTTGAAACAGAACCGGCGATACGGCTAAATGTTCGGCTGTCGTTTCGGTTTTACCTAAACGGGCCACGGTCGATCAGCGCGGCCAGGTACCAACAAAAAACCTGCATACCAGAAGGCGTGCAGGTTTTTGAAGACAGCTAAAGTCATACTGCTCAAGGCAGTAAGGTGACAAAAATACAACCTTCCCGTTACTATCAGAGGGTCATACGCGCTATTTTTTCTCGAATTCCCGGTGGTAGGCTGCGCGGTACAGCTCTTCGTCGGGCAGGCTCTTGAAATACTCATACGTGATCCGCAGTCCCTCCGCGCGGGCTACTTTCGGCTCCCAGCCGAGAATGGCTTTCGCCTTCGTAATATCGGGTTGCCGCTGCTTCGGATCGTCTTTGGGCAGGTCTTTGAAAACCAGCTTTTGCGTCGTACCGGTTAGTTTGATGATCTCCTCGCCAAACTCCTTGATCGTAATCTCCGACGGGTTACCCACGTTTACCGGGTAGGCACAGTCGCTCAGCAGCAGGCGGTAGATACCATCGACCAGGTCGTCGACGTAGCAGAACGAACGCGTCTGACTACCGTCGCCAAATACCGTCAGGTCTTCACCGCGCAGGGCCTGACCGATGAACGCGGGCAATACCCGACCGTCGTTCAGGCGCATACGAGGTCCGTAGGTGTTGAAGATACGAACGATGCGCGTTTCCAGCCCGTGATAGGTATGGTACGCCATCGTCATCGCTTCCTGAAACCGCTTGGCTTCGTCGTACACCCCGCGCGGACCAACCGGGTTTACATTGCCCCAGTACTCCTCGGGTTGGGGGTGAATCGTTGGATCACCGTAAATTTCCGACGTCGACGCGATCAGTACGCGGGCCTTTTTAACCCGTGCCAGACCCAGGCAGTTGTGAATACCCAGCGACCCCACTTTCAGCGTCTGAATCGGAATTTTCAGGTAATCGATCGGGCTGGCAGGCGACGCGAAGTGCAGGATGTAATCCAGCTCCCCCGGTACGTGGATAAACTTCGATACGTCGTGGTGGTAAAACTCAAAATTTGGCAGCTTGAACAGGTGCTCAATGTTGCGGATGTCGCCCGTAATCAGGTTGTCCATCGCAATCACATGATACCCTTCTTTGATAAACCGGTCGCACAGGTGCGATCCCAGAAAACCGGCCCCGCCAGTAATAAGTACTCGTTTCATTAGTATGGTTTAAAGTTTATAGTTTTAGGTTTAAGGTTTGGTGTCTGACAACATTAAACATCAAACCTTAAACTTTAAACCAACAGTTATGCTTTCTGCTCAACGGGGGCCATGACGACTTCGCGACCAACGCTGTAATACGTGTAGTTCATCTCGCGCATCTGATCGAGTTCGTACACGTTCCGACCGTCAAAGATGACCCGATTTTTCATCAGTAGATTCATCTTGTCGAAATCGGGGGTGCGGAACAGGGGCCATTCCGTCACGATCATCAGGGCATCGGCGTCGTCCAGGGCAGCGTACTGGGTGTGCGCGTAGACAACACTGTTGCCCAGGATGTTGCGTACGTTCTCCATCGCTTCGGGGTCGTACACGGTCACCTTGGCACCCGCGTCCAGCAGGGCCCGGATATTGTCGAGGGCAGGGGCTTCACGGATGTCGTCGGTATACGGTTTGAAGGCCAGTCCCCAGACGGCGATGGTTTTACCTTTCAGATCGTTACCGAAGTGATTCATCACGTAAGGCAGCATTTTCACCTTCTGGCTGTCGTTGACTTCCATCACCGACCTGAGCACTTTGAAATCGTAATCGAAGTCCTTCGCCGTTTTGGCCAGCGCCTGCACGTCTTTGGGGAAGCAGCTACCGCCGTAGCCGATACCGGCAAACAGGAACCGCTTGCCGATGCGGCTGTCGGTACCGATACCACGACGGATATCGTCGACATTGGCACCCGCCCGTTCGCACAGGTTGGCGATTTCGTTCATAAACGTGATTTTCGTCGCCAGAAACGCGTTGGCAGCGTATTTGGTCATCTCGGCCGACCGCTCATCCATGAAGATGATGGGGTTGCCCTGCCGCACGAGGGGCGCGTAGAGCCGGTTCATCACCGTTTTGGCCCGCTCCGACTTGGTACCAATCACCACGCGATCGGGCTTCATGAAGTCTTCCACGGCCACCCCTTCCCGCAGGAACTCAGGGTTCGATACCACGTCGAAATCGACTTTGGCATTGTCGGCGATGTGCGCGTGTACTTTCTCGGCCGTTCCGACCGGCACCGTACTTTTATCGATGATAACAGCGTACTGATTCAGAATCGGACCCAGATCCGACGCTACTTTCAGGATGTATTTCAGATCGGCCGACCCATCTTCACCCGGCGGGGTAGGCAGGGCCAGGAAAATCACCTCCGCGCCTTTGATACCTTCTTCCAGGTCCGTTGTGAACGTCAGCCGTCCCTGCTCAACGTTCCGGTTGAACAGGACATCGAGCCCGGGTTCATAGATCGGCATGATGCCGTTGTTCAGTTTTTCAACTTTCCGTACGTCAATGTCGACGCAGGTCACCTGATTGCCGGTTTCGGCGAAACAAGTACCCGTCACGAGTCCCACGTACCCAGTACCTACAACTGCCAGTTTCATATGAGCTTGTTAAAAATGAATGTCGTTGATCGGGCTAAGTTTACCAGTCGCCCAACAGACTGGTATTCGCAAAAATAGGAGTTTTTTAATAACTGCCCGGTCTAACCGGCCTATACTGACTAAACGGTGCCTTCGACTACCCGGTCATTTTCAGCCCGGTTACAGAAAAAAGACGGGTCGCCACCTATCAGACCCAATGGCAAAGTACCACAAAAACCAAATTATCAGCCGATAGCGGGCCAAACAGCAGCGATTTGTTTCTTTCTGTCGATATATACAGATACCTGCAAATCTTGACCCAGAACAGTTTGCCCCCTCACTTAATTTTTGGATATTAGGGTAGTATCACTTCATCAGCAGGTATCTGTACATGGTTAACGAAATTGTAGAAAACCAAGAATTAATAGCGCAATCGGTTCGTGATTTAAGTGAGCGACTGATCCGCCCAAACGTCCGGGAGTGGGACGAAAGCCAGTATTTTCCCGCCGATCTCTTCCGCCAACTGGGTCAGCAGGGACTGATGGGGATGCTCGTACCGGAAGCCTACGGCGGTGCCGGACTGGGCTACCGGGAGTACGTTACCGCTATCGTGGAGCTGTCCCGGGTCGATGGGGCGGTGGGTCTGTCGATGGCCGCCCATAACTCGCTTTGCACCAACCACATCCTGCTGTTCGGCACTGACGACCAGAAAGCTACCTACCTGCCCCGGCTGGCATCGGGTGAATGGCTGGGGGCCTGGGGCCTGACCGAGCCCAACACGGGTTCCGATGCGGGCAACATGCGCACGACAGCCGTCCGAGAAGGCGACGGGTGGGTACTCAACGGGGCCAAGAACTTTATTACCCACGGTCGGAGCGGACAGGTTGCGGTAGTCATTGCCCGGACGGGCGAACCCAACACCCCGCACAATGCTACGGCGTTTATCGTCGAACGGGGTACGCCCGGTTTTTCGGGTGGCAAAAAAGAAGACAAGCTGGGAATGCGGGCGTCCGAAACTGCCGAAATGCTGTTTGAAGACTGCCGGATTCCGGACAGTCAGCGGCTGGGTGCCGTCGGTGATGGGTTTGTGCAATCCCTGAAGGTACTCGACGGGGGGCGCATTTCGATTGCTGCGCTCAGTCTGGGTATTGCCTGGGGCGCCTATGATGCGGCTTTGGCCTACGCGCAGGAACGTCAGCAATTCGGGCAACCTATCGCCAGTTTCCAAGGTATCAGTTTTAAACTGGCCGACATGGCGACCGACGTGGAAGCGGCCAAACTCCTGACCTACCAGGCAGCCGACCTGAAAGACGAGGGTAAAACCGTGACCAAACAATCGGCGATGGCGAAGCTGTTTGCGTCGGAAGCAGCCGTGCGCGTGGCCAACGAAGCCGTACAGGTGTTCGGTGGCTACGGCTACATCAAGGACTTCCCCGTCGAGAAATTCTACCGCGACGCCAAGCTGTGTACCATCGGCGAAGGCACGAGCGAAATTCAGAAACTCGTCATCGCGCGGCAGATACTGAAGTAAAATAAAGCGGAACGAGGTGAGACGAAAGACTGGTGTACGCCAGCATCTTTCTTCTCACCTCGTTCCGCTTTATTCTGACTGAATACTTAAACCGTTTTCTGCTGTCCCTTTATCAGCGCTGCGATACCAAGTACGATCACGGCACCGACGAAGGAAGTCAGGGTGTTGTCGAGAATGCCGTCTGATTTGCCAAAAATCAGCTTGCCCACGAACCCGCCGACAATACCCAGCAAAATCTGGACGATCAGTGAAAAGGAGAACCGTTTGAACACGAGATCGGCGAGCCACCCGGCTACCGCCCCAACAAGAATAGATACCAGGAAGCCCATAGCCGTAAAGGTGCGTTTGTAGTTAGTGAACAGCCTTAACAACACGCCCGAACCGGTTTTGTTTAAGTAGTCTTTAATCCGATCACGGCCAGCATCCGGCCCGTCTGCCCCTGTTCGGCCCGGTACGAGAAGTAATCGTCGTTGTTTACTACGGTCGAAAAGGGCGACACCTCGATCTGCGCTGCGGGTACGCCCATCGCCAGACACAAATCCATATTGGCCCGTTTCAGGTCGGCACAGGTGCGGCCCGTTTGTGGGTCGGTGTGCGTCAGCGACGCGTCGAACTGCGCAGCTACCTCCGGCCCGATCTCGAAAGCGTGCTGGTCGATGCAGGTACCGATATATATATGGCAGTCGGTGGGCCGGGTACCGAACTGCTGCTGCATCCGCGTCAGCGTCTCCTGCACGATCCGCCCAACGGTGCCGCGCCAGCCCGCGTGAACGGCCGCTATAGCCCGCTGCCCCCTGTCGTAAATCAGAATCGGTACGCAGTCAGCCACGGTTACGCCGATGAGCAGCTTGGGGACGTTCGTCATCAGCGCGTCGTAGCCTTCGTACCGACCGGCTTCCGTTGCATGCAGCACCGCCGTACCATGTACCTGATGGGCTGAGGCAAAGCCGAACCCACCCGCACCAATAGCCGACACGAAGCGGAGCCGGTTTTCGTCAACGTTAGCCGGGTCGTCGGCGGTGTTGATGCCCAGATTCAAGGCCGCAAATGGGGCCGGGCTAACCCCGCCATGCCGGGTACTCTCAGCAGCAATCAACCCATCAACCCGCGCAAACAGGCTGGGAATGCGGTAAAGCGGCAGTTGCTGCGCTTCCGCTGGTGTATAACTCAACATAGCCCGAAGATACGTTTTTCCACTCATCACCGGGAAGGAAACCGTTTATCCAGTTTACCAACCGTTCCAGTAGTTTGCAATGCATAGTACCAGCCGTAGCCTATATCTTTGTTTCACCAATCAGGAAGAACAACACAACAACATAGTCAACCACAAACACACACAATACCATGAAAACGCTCGTCACATCCCTGCTCGTTGCTTTCACACTTGTTTCATCGGCTGTTTCGTTCAGCGAAGCCAAACCCATCGTTCGCCCCGTCAAACAGGCAGCCGCCTATGAGGTCGCCATGTACACGGCGACAAACGGTAGCCTACGGCTGGCGGTGGACAAGCAGAAAGGCGGCCGGGTTACGGTCAGCATGAAAAACGACAAGGGCAGCACGCTCTTCACCCAATACGTCGGCAAGCGCGAAACGCAGTCACGATTTATGTTTGACATCAGCGCCCTGCCCGACGGCATCTACACGGTTGAAGTCTCGAACGGTACCCAAACGACCACGCAGGAACTGACCATCAACACCCCGAAAACACTGACCCCATCGCGGCAGATCGCGCTGAATTAAGCAGCCTCCCACCTTCACGAATCGAATCCGCCGGGCAACCGGCGGATTTTTCTGGTTTATGCCCGCCCGATTTACAGCCATACAGGCCGAAATGGCGTTATTAGCGGGAACGTAACCGATTCAGCGCATGGCTACCCTACCACCCCGAAACTACATTCTGCTCCCCCGCGCGGGCCTTCAGTTCGCCGATGCAACCCCCACTACGCGCGATGCCATCAGGAGCCTGACGGTCGATACGCGCCTGAGCGATGTGCTGGCGGGTGAGCTGACTAATCTGGCAGTCGTGCTCGATTCCACGAGCGGGCAGGGCGCGAAGCTGGTGCAGATTTCCGAGTCTGAGCTACCGATGCTGCGGGCGCAACTGCCGGGTGTGCTGATCGTACCGGAAGTATTTTATTATCCACAACTGTTTCGCGAAAGCATCCGTACCCTGGTTCGCCCATTGCAGGGACAGGCGAAAGTGGCGCTGAAAATTCAACTGGTGGAAGCAAATACGACGAAACCAGTAGTCGGGGCAACGGTCGTTGCGTTTACCAACTTTGCCGACCGGACAGGCGAACAGGCGACGTCGGACGCGCAGGGCGTCGTGTCGTTTAAAAACATCTCGAACCAGAAAATCGACCAGTTGTACGTGTACCCGAAAGTGGGCTACTGGAGCTACTGGAAGCAGAAAGTAACGCTTAAAACCGGCGACAAACTGCCCATTCAGCCCGTCAAACCCGATTATCAGGATGCCAAATCGTTTTTCTACCCGGCCCCGGTCGACGGCGAGCCAACCGGCAGCGGCCTAACCGTGGGCGTGATCGACACGGGCGCGGGTCCACACCCCGACCTCAACATTGCGGGCGGGGCCTGCACTGTCACGGGCGATAACCCCGCCGATTTCGCTGATGTCGACGAGCACGGTTCGCACGTATCGGGCATCATTGCCGCACAGGGAACACCCCCAACCGGTGTACGCGGCATTGCCCCCGGCGCAACACTGCGGGCGTACCGCGTCTTTGGCCGGAACAGCGACGGCGCATCGAACTTCGCCATCATCAAAGCCATCGAGCAGGCCGTGGCCGATAAGTGCGACCTGCTGAACATGAGTCTCGGTGGTGGACCGGTCGATACGGCGACCCAGGAAGCCATCACGTTTGCCTACCAGAACGGCACGATCTGCTTCGTGGCAACGGGCAACGATGGGCGGCAACCGGTCAGCTTTCCGGCTTCGTTTTCGCTGTCGCTGGCGGTCAGCGCGATGGGTCGTAAAGGCACGTTCCCGGCCAACACGACCGATGCGCCCAACGTGGCGGCTCCCTTTGGTACCGACAAAAAGAATTTCATTGCGGCCTTCTCGAACGTCGGCCCTGCCGTCGACTTTACCGGGCCGGGTGTCGGCATTGTGTCGACGGTGCCGGGTGGGTATTCGCCCCTGAGCGGTACGTCGATGGCCTGCCCGGCGGCAACGGGCATCGCGGCCCGGCTGCTGTCGGGGCACCCCGATCTGGTCAGTATGCCCCGTACGGCGGCCCGCTCCGACGCGATGATTCAACAACTGGCGACGTACGTCCGGCCGATGGGTTTTGGCCCGACCTTCGAGGGTACCGGCATGCTGCTCCTGCCGGATACCTCAACGCCCAAACCACCTGTTACGTAAACGACTATCCGTATGGCGCGTTATCTGCTGGCCTTCAACGGCACCCTGCCCCTACCCCCCGACGACCTGCGGCTGATCGGGCAACAGGCCCAGTTGCTCGATACCGCCCGCCGGACGGTGCTGGTTGAAGCCGACGCCGAGCACGGTATCCACCAACTGGCGCGGCAACTGCCCGACTGGACCGTTAGTCCGGAAACAGTGGTGCCCATACCGACTACCCAACCGGCAGTTCGTAAGCGACCGACGTAGGGAGACAGCATAACCTAACCCAGATTTATTTGTACCTTACAAAGCCAATTGGCGCAAATCAACCTGATCGTATCGCGCCGGTGCGGCTTCCCTATACCCTATGACTACGTCCCCCCCCTTTGCGTCGCCAGTCGCCTGGTCCGATGCAGGTCAGCACACTGGTATCTGGTCGGAACTCTGCCAGACGTTGCTTCCCCCCTATATCAATACCTGCCGCTGGTTTGCCGGCAAAGCCCGCCAGCAGACAGGCCTGCAGATGCGAACGGTGATGCCACTGGTGATCGATGCGGAGTCGGGCAAAGTGGCTTACCTGACTGTTCTGACGGTCAGCTATACCGACGGTGGCCCTGAAAGTTACCTGCTGCCGCTATCGTTCGTGTCGGATCGGGCCACGAGGGAACGCGCTTTCGGCGTGGCCGACGTGCCCGACAAAGGGCGTATCGGTGAGGTACAACTGGCGGGAAAAGCGGGACTACTCATCGACGCGATCTACGACGAACGTTTTCGCAACGCCCTCTTCAACGCTGTCTACGACAATCAGACGCTGCCGATGCCGGAAGGGCAGGTCCGGTTTCATCGGGGATTGGGGTTGGACGATGGCGACCGGTCGCTGCCGTCGCAGGTGCTGCCCGTCGATTCGAGCAATTCGGCCATGACGTTCGGCGATAAGTATTTCATGAAGCTCTACCGCAAGCTGTTCCGCGAAACCAACCCGGAAGTCGACATGGTTGCGTTTCTGACGGACGTCGGCAAGTTTACTCATATCCCGGCCTTCGGGGGCAGCTTTGTCTGGGAGCGCGACGGCATTGCCGACGTGACGTTGGGTATGGTGCAGCGTATGGTGCCCAACGAGAAAGATTCGTGGGGACAGACCGGCGACTACCTCAACGATTTTCTCTACGCCGTACCGCAGCGGCTGTTTACCATTCGGGAGGACGTGTTTGAGAAAGCGGAACTGCTGGGTCGACGGACGGGCGAAATGCACAACGCGCTGTACAAACCGACTGCCAGCGCCGACTTTGCGCCCGAACCCTTCACCGACGACTACCGGACGTTTATCATCAACCGGTTCGAGTCGTTGCTCGAACAGCGGTACGCTTTGCTGATCGACCGCTACACCGAACTTGACCCACTGGCCCAGCGGCTGGCGTGGGTATTTATGGAAGCCCGCGAAATGATCGACGCGTTCATCCAGGATTTTCGTACGCGTCCGCTAGGCTCGCTTCGCACCCGTATTCACGGCGATTATCACCTGGGGCAGGTACTGGCGACAGACACTGATTTCGTGATTATCGACTTCGAGGGCGAACCCGAAAGCAGCATCACCGACCGCAAGATCAAGCATTCGCCCCTCAAGGACGTAGCCGGTATGATCCGCTCGTACCACTACGCCGTCAGTGCCAAGCTGTTCAACTCGGCCGAAACCGAAGACCTCGACCCAGCTTACCTGCAACGCGTGTCGGACCGCTGGTTCTACCTCATCCGCGATACGTACCTCGACGCGTATTTCAGCACCTTCGGCAGTCCGCACCCCCTGTTCAAAAACAACAATGAGGTCAACTTTCTGCTGCTGATCTACCTGCTCGAAAAGGCGGTGTACGAACTGGGCTACGAGATCAGCTACCGGCCGTCGTGGGTCAAAATTCCGTTGAAAGGCATTATCGACGTGGTTACGGAAATCGAAAAAATCCGGCTCAGCGACGGCGAAACGTCCTCTCCCGACATCCCTATGCTGCAACGGGGGTTGTTGAAGTAGAGCCGCGCAGTGCAGCGAATTATGTAGCCCAGACGTCCACGTCTGGTGGGCGCGATAGCGGCCAAAAAAGCTGCCGCCGTAAGTAGTTGCCCTGACGGGCACCCGGACCTGGAGCCGCGCCGGCGGGCCGGTCCAGGCTACGTAACTACACCATAAACTATAAAACCTATGTCCACCCTGAAAAATCACACCATCATCATCACCGGGGCCGGGTCGGGTATCGGGCGGGAGCTGGCCGTACAGGCAGCCGCGACGGGCGCGCCCGTTATCGCCACCGACATCAACCTCAATGGACTGGCCGAAACCAATCGGCTGGCCGGTGGCACCGTACAAACCTGTCAACTCGATGTTTCGGATGCCGCGTCGATTCAGCGGTTCGCTGCCGAGACGATACCGGCGCTTGGCAACCGGCCGCTGATCCTGGTCAATAACGCGGGCGTGGCGCTCAGCAGCGGGCCATTCTCCACAACGGAGCTGGACGATTTCGAGTGGCTGCTCAGCATCAACCTGTGGGGCGTAATCCGGATGACCAAAGCTTTTCTGCCGTACATGATGCAGCACAACGCCGGGCATATCGTCAACCTGTCGAGCGTATTCGGACTGGCGGGCGTGATGAATCAGTCGGCGTACTGCACAGCTAAATTTGGGGTTCGGGGCTTCAGCGACGTACTGCGGATGGAACTGCTCGACACCCCGATCAAAGTCACCTGTGTACACCCCGGCGGTATAAAAACAAACATCGCGTCCAGTGCGCGGCAGGGAAAAAATACGCCCGTCACGGAAGCGATGAAGCAAAACGCCGTCGGTAGCTTTGAAAAAGCCGCCCGCACCACGCCCGATGAGGCCGCCCGGCAGATCTGGCGCGGGGTCGCGCAGGACGAAGCCCGCGTCCTGATCGGGGCCGATGCCCGACAGATCGAATGGCTGACCCGGCTGCTGCCCACCCGCTACGTAAACCTGCTCCGTAGCCGTATCGAACGCACGTTCAACACGGAAGGCTGAGTTTTTTTCTAACTTTCCGCCCGATCATCGGGTTCACGATGTAACTCCGATTCGCTACCTAATGGCAAAACGTACGACTAGCACTACCCCAAATGACGCGCAGCCCACTCCACCGGCCGACGCTATTCAACCCTCCTCTGCTGGTACAGCCTCTCCCAAACCAGCCCGTAAAACAAAATCAACCGCTTCTGCCGGGGACCCGGCGGCTGTCAACGCAGCCACGGTTACCTCGCCCGGTCTGGACGCGCCCGTAGCTACGCTACCCGATCAAACCACCCCACCCCCGACGGCCGGGACACCCGATTCAGTTCAGGAATCTACGCCCGAATCGACCAGCCCCTATTCCCGCTTTACCGATTTCGACGTTCACCTGTTCCGGTCGGGCAAGCACCAGCGGCTGTACGAAAAATTCGGCTCGCACGTCGTCGAACACAACGGCGTAACCGGTACGTATTTCGCTGTCTGGGCACCGTCAGCCCGGTACGTAGCCGTCATTGGCGACTTCAACGGCTGGGATAAAGGCAACCACTCGATGGCCGTCCGGTGGGATTCATCGGGCATCTGGGAAATTTTCATACCCAATGTCGGCCGGGGTACCGTTTACAAATATTTTATCGTCCACGAAGGCGGGCGCGAACTGGAAAAAGGTGACCCCTATGCACACTCGTGGGAGGTACCGCCTAAAACGGCGTCGGTAGTCACGGATACCTACTACGAGTGGAAGGATCAGGACTGGATGACTGGGCGCGGGGCCAAAAACTCACTGAGCGCACCCATTTCCGTTTACGAAATGCACCTGGCCTCGTGGCGTCGCGATCCGGGCAATCCGGAGCGGGAGTTGAGCTACGGCGAAATTGCCGACGCGCTGGTGCCGTACATACAGGACATGGGCTTTACCCACGTCGAGTTTATGCCCGTCATGCAGTACCCGTACGCACCGTCGTGGGGCTACCAGATCACGGGTTACTACGCACCCAGCAGCCGGTTTGGCACCCCGCAGGAGTTTATGCAACTGGTCGAGCGCCTGCACCAGGCGGGTATCGGTGTGCTGCTCGACTGGGTACCGAGTCACTTCCCCGGCGATGCCCACGGCCTGTACGAGTTCGACGGGTCGCACCTCTACGAACACCCCGACCCGCGCAAAGGCTACCACCCCGACTGGAAGAGTTATATATTCAACTACGGCCGGCCGGAGGTACGTTCGTTCCTGCTGTCGAACGCCCTGTTCTGGCTCGACCGCTGCCAC
>Ga0160428_1000071_pt1 | contig 125513 bp, 96 predicted proteins | sample SolpanmetagenomM_FD_108198 | JGI IMG/M metagenome (GOLD analysis project Ga0160428, IMG submission 108198) | Solar panel surface microbial communities from Lawrence Berkeley National Laboratory, California, USA - M | ecosystem: Engineered > Built environment > Solar panel > Unclassified ...
CTGCGCCGCCGTCAGCAAGGCCCACCAGCTGGCCGGCTTCTCGACGCCCACGGATGACCGGCAGTTCAAGACGCTACTGGAAGGCATCAGCCGCGAGAAAGGCGTCAAGCAAAAACAGGCGCCAGCCTTTACGCTGGCCTACTTCAAGCGCGTGGTGCAGGGCATCGACACCGCGCGGCCGGATGGCGTGCGCGACCGGGCGCTGCTGCTGCTCGGGCTGGCCGGGGCCTTTCGCCGGAACGAGCTGGCTAGCCTGGACCTGGCGCACCTGCGCTTCGACGAGGAGGGGCTGGTCGTCGAGCTGCCCAAAAGCAAAACCAACCAGAAGGGCGAGGCCGAAGAGAAGGCCATCTTCTTCGCCCCCGACCGGCGCAGCTGCCCGGTGCGGGCCGTCAAGGACTGGCTGGCGCTGCTCGGGCAGCACGGTAGAACAAGCGGGCCGTTGTTTCTTTCTTTTCACAAAGGCCAGCGGCTGAGCCGGCGCCGGCTCAGCACCTTTAGCCTGAACGAGATTGTGCAGCTGCGCCTGGGGGCGCCCTACACAGCGCACTCACTGCGCGCCTCCTTTGTGACCATTGCCAAGCTCAACGGGGCCGACGACGCCGAGGTCATGAACCAGACCAAGCACAAGACCACCGACATGATTCGCCGCTACACCCGCCTCGATAATGTGCGCCAGCATAATGCCGCCCAGAAGCTGGGCTTGTGAGGCTATTTAAGTAGACTGTATAATCCGGAGCAGGTGGCGCTAAGTAAATGGCCCCACTGCTAACAGGACTGTTTACTTAACGCTGCCTAGCTGGCCTTCCACTATAATGCTGCGAAGCAGGAATGCCGAAGTACAGGGTACTGCTTTCAACTGAATGCTTCTCTAGGTGGAGAGCCATTGGTGAGTAGGGTAAACCGTATTTCTACTAGCTGATATTACTCTACCAGAGGTCAGCCAAAAATGCCCTCAAAAAGGGTTCCCAGACAATAGAAACGCGCCCTTCAAAAGCATCCATTAAGGGCCTCCTGATTGTGCATCCTACTCGGACCACCTTGGGCCGCCCCTTAAGCAGCGGGCCTACCATTAGTACTTGCTTCCGGTTCGCCGGGGCCTGGCGCCGCTTCACCCGGTTCCTAGCTACGCTTCACCTTAATTCTGGTGCTGGTGGTTAGCAGGGCTGCCCACCTTTGTGCCACGCTGCTGCCCCACGACCGGTCGCGTTGGTCGGCAAGTGCGCAGGGGAGCGCCTAACACCGGGGGGAAGCTTGGTTGAGGGTAATGCGCACCCCGTCAATCACTTGCTCTACCCTGCCCGGCGCAGTAAATAGGAGCTGATGCTGCACCTGCCGGGGGCGCGGCCGGTTGGCAGGGTTAGCCATAGGAAGAGGACTACGCGCTTACCCGCCTCAATAGGCACGGCCGCCGTGTCGGGGCCGGTAGCCGGGTGCGCCAGCAGGCGGTTGACGGCCGGGCCGGTAAAGCGGCCCAGCACCAGAGGCGTCTGCTCAGCACCAGAGGCGTCTCGTCGGCTAGCACTGTGAGTTGCCGCAGGCGGAGTGTGCCGGTAGACTGGTAGTAGTTGGTGACGTGCAGCTCGTAGGCAACGTGCAATAGCCCATCGCTACCCACCACCGGCTGCGGGGCCAGCAGCACGCGCACTTCTACCGGGGCCTGCGTGCCTTGCGCGCGGGCGAGTTGCGGGCCAGCCAGGAGCCCGGCTACACCGAGAATGAGCCTCCGCCAAATGCTATAAAGGATGCGTGACAAGCAGGTTGGCGAGGCGTAAAGTGAGAGAGGACGCGGCCAGAGGCCGGGAAATCAGCTGTGACTTGGCAATCGGTTTATCGGCTTAGAGTAGTCCGAACTGCCCCAGCAGCAACTCTTTATACTGCTTGCCGATGGGCAGCTTCTCGGGCAAATCGTACAGTTCAACCTCGTTGCCGGTGATGGCCTTGATGGCATCCAGGCGCACGATGTACGATTTTTGAATGCGAATGAACCGCGCGGCGGGTAGCTGGTCCTCGATGCGGCTCATGCGCAGGTAGGTGACCACGAAGCGGTTGCGCAGCACAATACGAATGTAATCGCGCAGGCCTTCGATGTAGTAGATTTCCTCGAAGAGCACCCGCTGCAAGGAGTTACCCTCCTTTACGAATAAAAACTGCGGCGTGGGCGCCACCACGGCGGCCGGCTTACTGCCCACCAGGCTCACGGCCTTGTTCACGGCCTTCAAAAAGCGCGGGAAGGATACGGGCTTCACCACGTAGTCGAGGGCATCGAGTTCGAAGCCTTCTAGGGCATAGTGCGGCGAGGCCGTGACGAAGATTACGTAGGGCGGATTAGGCAGCGAGCGCAGGAACTCGATACCGTTGACCTGCGGCATGTTGATGTCAGATAATAGCAAGTCGATGCGCTGCTTTTGCAGGATTTCCAGTGCTTCGAATACGTGCTCGCAACTGGCAACCAAGTGCAGATTAGGGAGCTGGGCCACGTAGCCTTCGAGCAACTCGCGGGCAAACGGCTCGTCGTCAATGATGAGGCAATTAAGCATGGGCGGGGAAAACGGGGGCGTGGTTGGCCGCGCCGGTGGTGGGCGCGTCAGCTAGCGGCGTGAGCTGCAACGTCAGCGTTACGACGTAAGTCGTGGCGTCTTGCTGAATAGTCAGCGCGTAGTCGGTGGGGGCGTAGTGCAGAGCCAGGCGCTTGCGCACGTTGGCCAGGCCCACGCCGCCCACGGCCGACTGGGGCGTGGTGGGGCTGTAGCTGTTGCGCACGGCAAAGTGCAACTGCTGGTCGCGCACGGCCAGGTCGATGTCGACCCACGAGGCATCAAGGCTGCTGTCGATGCCGTGCTTGAAGGCGTTTTCGACGAACGGGAAGAACAGCAGCGGCGTGAGGCCGAGGCCCGCCGGGGCGCCGGCCTGCTGGTAGCTAATGTGTACTTTCTGGCCGTAGCGCAGGCGCTCTAGCTCAAGGTAGGCGGCCAGAAACGCAATTTCCTGGGTGAGGGGGGCCAATGGCGCGTTCGAGTCAAACACGGTGTAGTGCATCAGGTCGGTGAGGTGCTGCACGATGGTGGGCGCCCGCGCATCCTGCTTGACGACCAGCGTATAGAGGTTGTTGAGGGTGTTAAAGAGAAAATGCGGGTTGACCTGCGCCTTGAGGAAATTGACTTCCAGGTTTAGGTTTTCGCGTTCCAGGCGCAGGCTGTGGTTGGCGCTCACCAAGAGAAACTGTACGAAGCGCACCACCAGCGGCGGCATCACCACGAAGCTGAAATCATTGAGTCCGATGCTGACGCCGTGCCAGGCGAAAACGCCCGTCCACAGACCTTTATCCAGGATGCGGTAGAAATAGTCGTTGGGCCCCGTGCGGTGGATGGCCCCGTAGTGGTCGGCCGCCACAATCAGCCCGTACGCCAGCAGCGCCCAGGTATAGTAGATGGCCGCTAGCCCCACCACCGTGAGTAGCCAGCGCCGCAGCAGCAACCAACGCGGCAGCACCACCCACGAAAAAAAGTAGTAGCCCAGCACGGCTGCCAGCACGTCCTTCAAGGTGAAGCCCCACCGCAAAAGCGGGGTATTCAGGCCGTCTTCCCCCAAAAACCGGATGGTATTGAGGTGGTGGTAGGTAAAGAACAGCCCCCACAGCGCCAGCGGCACCAGCGCCCGCCCCACGGGGGAAGCCAGGAGCCGTTGGCTATAAAGGGGGGCGGTGAGTTGGGTGGCCATCGTCAGAGCAGGAGCTGAAGGGTGAGGTGCAGCGTCGGCCCGTTTTCCTGCACGTGCAGCGTGTGCCGGCCGGGGTATTGCAGCTGCAAGCGGCGCTCGGCGGCCACGATGGCGGGTGCGGCGCGGTAGGGCAGTTCCGGCGCGGCGGAGGTAAGCTGGCGACTCAGCGTCAGCGTGAGGGCCTGGTCCTCGACCCGCACCGCGCTGGTGAGGCGGGCCCCGGCGGAGGCCAGCGCCGTGCAAGCCTGCTCGTAAAAGGGCTGCAACACGAGGGGTGCCAGGCGCTGCGTGGCCACCGGCCCCGTTACCGCGTGGTCGATGGTCGCAGCCGGGTAGCGCAGGCGCTCCAGGGCCAGGTAGTCCTCCAGAAACTCCAGTTCGCGGGCGAGCGGCACGCGGTCGGCGTCGGTTTCGTAGAGGGTGTAGCGTAGCAAGTCGGCCAGATGCAGCACCACATCGCCGGCGCGGGGGTCGTGGGCGCGGGTGAGGCCTTGCAGGTGACTGAGCGTATTGAACAGAAACTGCGGATTGAGCTGAGCTTTCACGTAGCTCAGCTCCAACTTAAACTGCGCGCTTTCGAGCACTAGTTGGCGCCGGTTCACTATCAGGGCGTAAGCTAGAAAGCTGATAATGACGGGAAACATCGTGGACACGAGCGGCCCGTAGAGGAGGCTAACCAAGCCCTCGAACGTGGTGAAGCTTTTTTTGAGAGCCGCCGGCGAATTATAGTACTGCATATGCCGCACCAGGGTGGAGTTGGCGGGCAGGAAGTGCGCCATGAGCAGCGTGGCCCCAAAATCCCACAGGCGGTAGAGCACGCACAGCCCCACCCCACCCGCCAGCGCCAGCCAGTAGCGCCCCCGCAGCAGCCAGCGCGGAATGATGAGGTATACTAGACTGTTGAACAGTATGATACCGTAGCTCACCTCCGTGAGCACCAGCGCCCAGGCGTGCTCACAGGAAAAGTTGGGCCGGTGGTACCAAGCGTAGTAGAAGCCCGTCAGCAATACCCACAGCAGCCCTTGCAGCAGTAGGGCCACGGTGCGGTCGGACAGGGATGAGCGGCGGGCGGTAAGGGCGGGGAGCATGCCGAAAAGTGCGGGGCGAAACGCACTTTGGTGGTAGTGGGAGGTGACTTGGTCGAAGGGAATTTCAGCGGGCGGCGGCGGGCAGCTACTTCGTGCCATATTCTTCGCTGCCCCAAATAAACCACCGGCCATGTCTACTTCGCTCCGCTCCTACTTTGCCGAGGCTCGCCTGGCCCTCGCCCTGCTGCTGTGGCTGCTGGCCGCCACCGGCGCGTTGGCCCAAACTACCCTCACCGGCCGCGCCCTCGACGAAGCCAAGCAGCAGGGCCTGAGCTTCGCCAACGTGGTACTAAAGGCCGCCACACCCGAGGCCAAAGTAGTGCAGGCCGCCGTAGCCGACGAAGCCGGCCGCTTCGCGCTGCCGGGGGTAAAGGCCGGCCACTATCAGTTGCAAGTATTGCAACTGGGTTTTGCCACCCGCACCCAGCCCGTGGAAGTGGCCGCCGGCCCGGCTACCCTTGACCTGGGCCCACTAACCCTGACGCCCGCCGCCCAAAACCTGGGCGAGGTAGTGGTAACCGCCCGCAAGCCGCTGCTGGAGCAAAAGCCCGACCGCGTGACGATGAACGTGGACGGCAGCCTGCTAGCCGCCGGCAACAGCGCCTACGACGTGCTGGCCGCCGCCCCCTCGGTGCAGCTCGTGGAGGGCCGGCCCTTGCAGTTCCGGGGCAAAACGGGCGTCGTTATTCTGCTCAATGGCAAGCGCCTGCCCGGCGGCACTAGCCTCGAAACGCTGCTGGCTAGCATCCCAGGCGACCAGATTGAGTGCATCGAGCTCATCAGCAACCCCTCGGCCAAGTACGACGCCGACGCGGCGGGCGGCGTGATTGAGATTTACACCAAGCGCGCCAAGGAGCTAGGCTGGTCGGCCAACGTGGGGGCTAACCTGCGCCAGGGTCAACGCACCGGCGGCGGCTTCAACGGCAGCCTGCGGGTGAGCTCGCCCAAGTTTGACCTGGCGGCCAGCGGCAGCTTTGCGCGGCGCGGGGGCTTCGAGCGCAGCACGGGCAGCCGGCAGTTTTTTGCGGGCCAGGAGGTTATCGCCGGCCTCGCCCAAACCAGCGACCTCGACAAGGTGCTGCAAGACCAGAACTTCAGCGGCAGCCTCAACTATCACCCCAGCGCCCGCACTACTCTGGGCTTCGACGTGGACGCACAGGGCGGCAGCCTGGCTGGGGCGGGCCATGCCGCGGCGCTACTGAGCGAGCCGGTGGGCCGCACCACCAGCACCGTGCGGGAAGACGTGCTGCTGCAAGAGCAGTTCACCAACTACACCGCCTTCTACAAGCACGAATTAGACAGCCTACACTCTAACTTTCTGCTGAGCAGCACCTACGCCATGCTGCACAACAACCAGCAGCAGACGTTTGACCAGCAGCTTCAGGGGCCGCGCGACTCGGTGGGCCTGCCCAGCCACTTCCGCAACTACATCCCAGCCGTGTACCGTATTTCGACCACAGCGGCCGATTACACCAAGGTGTATAGTGCCAACGCGCGCCTCGAAGCCGGCCTCAAGTACACCGACACCCGCAACCAAAGCCAGCAGCAGGCCGAGCGCCTGGCGGGCGGCACTTGGATGCCACAGGCGCTGTCGCCCTTCGCCCAACTGGGCTACCAGGAGCAGGTGGCCGCCGGCTACCTCAATTTCAGCCGTACCGTGGACAAGCTGAGTCTGCAAGCCGGCCTGCGCGCCGAGCGCACGCACTACCGCGTCGAGCACGGCATCGACTCGACCTATTTCAACCTGTTTCCCAACCTGCGCGCCGACTACAAGGTGACGGACAGCTACACCACCTCGCTAGCCTACGCCAAGAACCTCACCCGGCCCGCCTACGAAAGCCTCATCCCCTACGAGCGCTTCCTGGATACCTACACCTCGCTGCGCGGCAACGCCCGCCTGCGCCCCGAGTACGCCCACAGCTTTTCGTGGAATAACCTCTACAAGGGCTACGGCTTGCAGCTGAGCTACACCCAAACCACGGGGGCCATCTCGCAGGTGTACCTCTACGATGCGGCCAACCTACGCCTCACCGCCACCCAGCAAAATTTTCAGCAGCGCCACCTGGCCACGGCCAATTTCACGGCCCCCATCGCCGTGGCCAAGTGGTGGTCCATGAACAACAGCCTGACGCTGAATTACCAACAGTTCACCTTCCCTAACCCGCTCGACAACAGCGGCACGCTCACCCGGAGCAAGGCATACGTCAACATCAGCAGTGACAACACCTTTACCTTCGGCAAGGGCTGGTCGGTGCGGGCGTATGGGCTCTACAACTCGCCGTCCATCTACGGCCTGTTCGACTGGGCTGCTTATTCCTACGCCTCGCTGGGGGTGAAGAAAACCTTCCTGAACAAGCGTGCCTCACTCAACCTGACGGTGGCCGACATCTTTTACCAGCTCAATTTTCTGGAAACGCTCAGCGTCAAGCCCGTGGCCTACGCCAATCAGCTGCGCAACGACACCCGCTACGTGAAGCTGGCTTTCACCTTCAACTTCGGCAAAGCCGACTTCAAAAGCAAGCGCGTCGAAACCAACACTAATGCCACCGAGCGCGGCCGCCTGGGTATGTAAGCCCGGCTTGACCCGCTAAACCCAGGCGTTGGGATAATAAAGGCGGCCCCGGCAAAGGTGCCGCCTACTTTTCGGAACATTCCTTTTCTCCTCAAAAGCTGCCTAACCATGCCCCTCCGCACCCGCCTGTTTTACGCGCTCGCCGCGCCGCTGGCGCTCAGCGCCCTACTCGCCTTCCGGCCCACCGCCGACACCCGTGAAACGCGCGAGCTACCTGCCTTTTCGGCCGTGCGGCTAGGCACGCGGGCCACCGTGATTGTGCGCCAGGGCAGCCCACAGCGCGTGCTGGTGGAGGCCACGTCCGCCGACCTACTCAATATAAAAACTGAAGTAGTTAACAACCAGCTCCGTATTTATACCGCCATGACGGGCACGCAGATTGGCCCCCTCAAATTCAACCCCCACACTGCCACGCTAATCGGCCCGGTAACGGTGTACGTAACGCTGCCCACCGTGCGCGGGCTGGCCGTGAGCAGCTCGGGCCGCCTGCAAGCCGACACCCTGCAAGCCCAACACCTGACGCTGGGCGTGAGCAGCTCGGGCCGGCTGCTGCTGGGCCAGGTGCAGGCCGGCAGCGTGCGGGCCGGGCTCAGCAGCTCGGGGCAGCTCAACATCGGGCAGCTGCGGGCCGATACACTGCGGGCTACGCTCAGCAGCTCGGGTAGCATCACGGCGGCGGGAGTGTGCAGCTATTCGGCGCTGGGCGTCAGCAGCTCGGGGCGCCTCAACGCGGCCGGGCTGGCGGTGCAAGACTGCCAAGCGCGCATCAGCAGCTCGGGCAGCTGCCTGGTCAACGTGGCCCGCACGCTCGATGCCTACCTCAGCAGCAGTGGCTCGGTGGTAGTGAGCGGCCACCCGCAGGTTACCAGCCACACCAGCGGCAGCGGCCGGGTGCGGCTGGCGCAGTAGCAGTGGCGAAAATATTCGGCGACGCGGCTAGGCCGCCAACAGCTGGGTAAGGCGCTCGCGCCAGGAATCGGTTAAGTAGGGCGTAGCCAGCAGCGCCCGCACCTTATTGAGGTCATGCGGGCCGGGGGCCAGGCAGGCTACCATATCCTGAATCGTGACGGCGTGGGGCGAGGGACTGAGCAGGGTAATGGTGTCGCCGGCCTGCATCACGCCTTCCTGCTGCACTCGGAAGTAGATGCCGGCCCGCTGCGCCTGCTCAAACTCGCGCACCACGCTGGGCCGCCCCAGCCGGATGCCCAGCTTCAGGCAGGGCCGCCGGGGCTGCACGGCCAGCAATACGGCCGTGCCGATTTGGAAGCAGTCGCCCACGCGCACGTTGGCTTCGAGCAGGCCGGTGGTGGTCAGGTTCTCGCCGAAGGCCCCGGGCACCAGTTGGGCGGCGGGCAGAAACTGCTGCCAGTAGGCCCAGTGCTCTTGCGGGTAGGCGTACACGGCTTTGTCGCGGCCGCCGTGCACGCGCAGGTCGGCCTGCCCGTCGCCGGCCAAGTGCTCGGCGTGCACCCGCACCGGCCCAGCCACCGGCTGCTTGAAGATGCTGGTACGCACGGTAGTACCCCGCCAGGTGACATCCTGCGGGAGGGCGGTATTGAGGGAAACGAGCTGCATAAGCCGAAATAACGCCTGGGCGCTCAAAAGACCGCGCCGGGCGGGCGGCGTAACGAATAAGGCCGGCGCGCGGTAGTCGGTGGTGCTTACTTTGCCCGTGTATGCTCCCCTACCCCAAACCCTTGTTTTTACTGCTCTGGCTGCTGCTGGGCAGCCAGCTAACGACCCAGGCTATTCCCCGCGTGGCCATCGAGCTGCAAGCCGACCCGGTTGCCCACACCTTCACTTGCCGCTACACCATCACGGTACCCGCCGCCGACACGGCCTCCGTACTGCGGGTTAATCTACTGCGGCAGTGGCATCTGCAACGCCCCGCAGCCCCGGCTCAGGTCAGCCGCGTGTACTACCCCTACTTTGGCGATACGGTGCAGCAAGTATCGGTAAGCTACCCGGCCCACCGCGCGCAGCACCTGACGCTGACTTACTCGGGTACGCTCGATAAGAACTTCGCGCCCGCGCACGTGCTGGAGTTCAGCGGGCACACCATCTGGCTGCCTTTCCGGCCGCAGGGCGAGTACGAGCTGGTCGACTACTCGCTAACCGTGCAAGTGCCCGCCAGCTACCAGGTGCGCAGCACTACGCCGCCCCGGCGGCACCGGGCCGGCCGCTACGCGTTTGCGGGCCGCACCAGCGCCATCGAGCCCACGGCCTTCGTGGCGCGGCAGTTTTACGAGCTGACTACCAGCGCGCGGCCAGTGGTTGCGGTATGCAAAGCGGGCCTGCCCCTGCTATCCGCCGACAGCGCCCTGCTGCCCAAGGCCCAGGACGTCATCGGCTTTTACAACCGCACCCTCGGCCGGCAAGACCCAATTGCGCGCTTCACGATTTTTCTGCCCGGCACCGCCCGCGATGCTTTTGGCCTGCTGGATAATGCCACGGTCATCACCTACCCGAATTTTGACGTGGCGCAGCGCGGCGAAGAACTCATCCTGGCCCACGAAATCAGCCACAAGTGGTGGGGCTACGGCTCGGTGCACGACGAAAGCGACTGGCTCAACGAAGCGTTCGCCACCTATTCGAGCATGCTCTACCTGCAAGCCCGGGGCGACACAACCGGCTACCGCCAGAACTACGACAAACTCACCCGCACGACCCCAGGTACGCCGCCCATCATTGGCTTCGACCGCACCAAATACGAGTCGGGCATGTACCGGCGCGTGGTTTACAATAAAGGAATGGTAGTGCTAGCGGCTTTGCACGCCCGCGTGGGCACGGCCCAGTTATACGACATCCTAGCAGCCACGGCCGCCCGCCGGGCGCCCACGACCACGGCCTTCCTCGACGTGGTGGGGGAAGTGGCCGGCCCCGCCACCCGCGCCTGGCTGCTGGCGGAACTGAGCCGGTAGGCCCCGCGCCCAGCCCCTTGCCTTAGCTTGCGGCCTTTTTAGATTTAGACTACCCCCCGATGCTGTTTCATTTCGGCGCGCGCAGCTCGCTGCTGCTGCCATTTGCGCTCACCGGCACGCTGGCTACCGGCTGGCTGCTACTGCGGGCCCTGCGGCGCGGCTCTACCGCCGACGCGCTCCTGGCTCTGCTGCTGGCAGTGCCAACCCTGCAAATAGGGCGCGAGATGCTGGCCCACGCCGGCTGGTACGCCAGCCACGACTGGCACACCACGGCCATGCTCTACGTGCCCTGGCAGCTCAATCTCTTCCTGGGACCGGCCTACTACCTCTACTTTCGAAGCCTCACCAACCAGGAGTTTCAACTACGCCCCCGGGCCTGGGGGCACCTGCTGCCGGGCCTGCTCCAACTGGGGCTGCTGACCGGGGCGCTGGGCTACGACCTGCTGTGGCTAACCGGCGTAAGGGGCCAACCCTTGCCCGCGGCGGTCGAAGCCAAGGGGCCGGCCCTGGCCGCGGTGGAGTCCCTCGGGCACTACCTGGGCTACCTGCAATACGTGCTGCTACCCGCCTACTGCTGGCGGGTGCTGACTGATTTTCGGCGCTACCGGCACTACCTCGACGACAACTTCTCGGACCCCGAGCGCCTGCGCTTTGCCGGGCTGCGGCAGCTGGTGGTGGTGCAGATACTGGCCCTGGTGTTAAGCCAGCTCTTTACGGTGGTGGACTGGCGAATCGGGCTGAGCGAGACGACCAGCTGGTACTACTTCTTCCTGCGGGGGCTGCTCGTGTACTGGCTAATTGCCGTGGGCCTACAAGCCAACTACGCCGCCGCCACCACCCCGCTGCGCTTCGACACCACCCCCGACCCGCTCCCCGAGCCCGCGCCGCCGGCCGGGCCGACGACCGCGCCGGACCCGGTGCCCCTGGCCGAAAATCCGCCCGCCCCCACCCCGCCCGAGGCGGCGCTATTAGCTCCGGAGCTGCCCCCGGAACTGCTGGCTTGGCGCGACAAGCTGCTCGCGCTAATGGCCGAGGAACAGCCCTGGCTGGAACCCGAGCTGACCCTGACCGAGCTGGCCAAGCGGCTGCGCCTCACCCCCGGCCTGCTCTCTAAAGTCATCAATGCGGGCTGCGGCCAGAACTTCAACGACTTCGTGAACGCCTACCGGGTGCGCGAAGCCCAGCGCCTGCTCGCCGACCCGCGCTTTGCGCACTACTCGCTGGTGGGCGTGGCCCTGGAAAGCGGATTTAACTCACGCTCAACGTTTAACCGGGTATTCAAGAAGGTGGTGGGCCAGGCGCCCAGCGAATTGACCCGCCCCAAAACATAGATTGGGGCAGGCCAATCTATGCCCTGGGGCACGGGGGTGAAGGGCTAGGAGGAGTTTTGCGGCATCATTTCACCAGCCCCAAAACTGCCGTGCGCCACTGCCTCCGCCACCCTCTTTTTACCTTCTGCCATTACCTTCACTCACTCTACTCACCTGCTGGCCGCGGCCGCCAGTGGCGGCAGCTAATGGGTTTGCTCGCCTTATGCTGGGGGCTGAGCGGGGCACGGCCGGCCTTGGCGCAGAACTCGGCACCCGTGCGGGGCGTGGTGCAGGATGCCGCCGGGGCACCGGTGGAGTTTGCGACCCTCACCCTGCACCGGGCCGCTGATTCGACGGTGGTTAAGTCGGAGTTCAGCGACGCCAAGGGCGCCTTTACGCTGCCGGCGCCGGCCGGGAAGCGCTACCGCTTATCGGCCGCGCAGGTGGGCTACGAGCGCTACTGGAGCGCGCCGTTTGAGCTACCGGCCGCGGGGCTGGAGCTGCCCCCGGTGGTCCTGCGTACCAGCGCGGCCACGGCACTCAAGGAAGTGGTCGTGACCGGCCAGAAGCCGCTGTTTGAGCGCCAGGCCGACCGCGTTATCGTCAACGTGGAAAACTCGCCACTAGCGGCCGGCAACACCACTCTCGACGTGCTCGCCCGCGCCCCCGGCGTCACGGTGGATGGCAGCGACAACCTGGCGCTGCGCGGCAAGCAGGGCCTACTCGTGCTCATCGACGGCAAGCGCCAGACCATGACGGGCACCGAGCTGGCCGACTACCTGCGCACGCTGCCCGCCGAGCAGCTCCAAAGCATCGAGCTCATCACCAACCCGCCCGCCAGCTACGACGCCCAGGGCACGGCCGGCGTCATCGCCATCAACCTCAAAAAAGACCAGCTTCGGGGCGCCAACGCCAGCTTCAACCTGGGCTACGGTCGCGGCACGTACGGCCGGTTTACCACCGGCCTCACCGCCAACTACCGGCGCGGCAAAGCCAATGCCTACGGCAGCTACACCTACGGCGACCGCCGCACCTACCTGCGCCTGGGCAGCTACCGCACCTTTTTCAACCAGGGCCAGCCCACCGGCGGCAGCACCCAGGAAGACTACAACGCCACCTGCACCCTGACTCACAACTGGAAAACCGGGCTGGACTACGCTTTCACCGGCCGCACCACCCTGGGGGCCGCCCTCACCGGCCAGGCGGCCCAAAGCCTCGGCAGCGGCACCAACGCCGTGACGCTGCTCGACGCCAGCGGTAGCGCCGGCCGCGCCCTCACCTCCCCCTCCTACCGCAACGCCAGCACCCCCAACCTCACCGCCAACCTGAATCTGCGCCACACCTTCGCCGACTCCAGCAACAGCCGCGCCCTGACGGCCGACGCCAACTACGCTGCCTACCGCCTCGGCCGGCAGCAGGGCCTCTCGGCGCTGCCCGACGGCGGCAGCGCCGAGCCCACGCTACTCGCCAGCGACCAGACGGGTCGCCTCACGCTGCTCACCGCGCAGCTCGACTACGCGCACCCGCTCCCGCACCGTCAGCTAATGACCGGGGGCCTGAAAGTCAGCCGGGTGCAGTCGCAGAACGACGCGGTTTTTTACCAGACTTTCGACGGGGTTACCACCCTGGACACCACCCAAACCAACCGGTTCCGCTACACCGAGCTTATCCGGGCGGGCTACCTTAACTGGCAGCAAACCGGGGCGCGGGCCACCTGGCAGGTGGGTTTGCGGGGCGAGCACACCAGCGCGCTGGGCGTGCAGGAAATCGGCAATCAGCGCTTCGACCGCCAGTATTTTCAGCTGTTTCCCAGCGCCTCGCTCAAGTACACGCTCTCGCCCCAGCACGAGCTGACGCTGGCGCTGAGCCGCCGCCTCGACCGGCCGGGCTACGACCAGCTCAACCCCTTCCGCATCTACCTCAACGCCACCACCTACCGTTCGGGCAACCCCGCCCTGCTGCCCCAAACCAGCTACAACGCGGAAGTCACCCACACCTATCTGCAGAAATACACCCTCGGTTTGAGCTACAGCAACACGCAGCACCCCTTCCTGGTCGTGGTGCAGCCGGCCGCGGCCACCAGCCGCTTCGTGCTGGCCCGCCCCGTCAATCTGGGGCCGCAGCACTACGCCGCCCTCACGCTCACGGTGCCGCTCACGCCCACCAAAAGCTGGTCGATTTACAACAGCGCCGTGTGCTACTACGCCCGCTACACGGGCGAGCTGGCGGGCACCGCGCTCAACCGGGCCAGGGCATCGGTCAACCTAAGCAGCACTCACACGCTCGCGCTGGGCCGTGGCTGGAGCGCCGACCTGAGCGCCAGCTACCAGTCGCCGGAGGTGTACGGCTTCATCACCTCCCGCGCCAACGGCGACCTAACCATCGGGGCCCAAAAGAGCCTGTTCAACGGCCAGGGCACCCTCAAGCTCAACGTTACTGACGTGCTGTACACCAACCGCCAGCTCGCCACCTCCACCTACGATAACTACGTGGACAACTTCACCCAGCGCCGGGACTCGCGGGTGGCCACCCTCTCCTTTAGCTACCGCCTGGGCAGCAGCCAGCTCGCCCCCAGCCGCCGCGCCGAAGGGGCGGAAGAGGAAAAGCGCCGGGTCGGCGGGCAGTGAGCTCCTGATGAGCTAAGCCGCTGATTGACTTGCTTCAAAACGCATAGACTCCAACGCAGCAAGCATTATTACGAATTTATTCGTAATAATGCTTGCTGCGTTAAAAGCTGCGGGTATATTTGCATTACGAATAAGTTCGTAATAAACCTGCGTTATGGCCAACACCTCAATTACTAAGCCCACGGAGGCGGAGCTGGAGATTTTGCAAGTGCTGTGGCAGCACGGACCGCAAACGGTGCGCTTCGTCAATGACGAGCTCAATCAGAAGCGGGAAGTAGGCTACACTACCACCCTCAAATGGCTGCAGCTGATGTTGGAAAAAGGCCTAGTAATGCGGGAGGGCAGCAAGCCCCACGTCTACCAAGCGGCCGTGCGCGAAGAGGAAACCCAAGGCCAACTCCTCGACCGCTTCGTAGATGCCGCATTCGGGGGCTCCGCCCTGAAGCTGGTGCTGCGGGCGCTGGGCCGCACCCGCACCTCGCGGGAAGAGATGGACCAGATTCGGGAAGTGCTCAAGCAGATGGATGCCGATGACCTAGCCGCCGATGCCAATGACCACGCTTGACCATGTACTCGCCCCGGCCCTGCTAAGGGCCCTGGGTTGGACGCTGCTGCACTCGCTGTGGCAAGGCACCGGGCTGGGCCTGGGGGTAGCGCTGCTGCTTTGGCTGCTGCGGCAGCAGGCAGCCGTGGTGCGCTACCGCGTGGCGGCCGTGGCGCTGGCCACGCTGGTGGGGCTAGCGGAGGTCACTTTCAGCTACTATTACCAGCAAGCCCCAGCCTGGGTAGCTCCGGCAGCCGAGCACTTCGTTTCGCAGCCGACCTACGCGGCGCTGCTAAGGCACCCGCCCGCCACCCAGGCACTACCCAGCTGGCGCGGGCTGCTGCTGAGCGCTGCGGCCTACCTCGAGCAGCACCTGGCGATGGGGGTTGGGCTGTGGCTGCTGAGCTTCCTGCTGATGCTGGGGCGCTTGCTGCTGGCTTTGCGCTACGTGCGGCGGCTGCGCCAGCGGGTGAGTCCAGTGCCGGCAGCCTGGCAGCAGATGCTGGCGCAACTCGTAGCCCGGGCCGGGCTGGCGCGGCCTGTGAAGCTGCAAGCGTCAGCGCTGGTGCCTTCGCCCCTGGTTATTGGCTACTTCAAGCCCATTATTCTATTGCCCTTGAGTGTGGCCAGCGGCCTGCGCCCGGCCGAGTTGGAAATGATACTGGCGCATGAGCTGGCGCACGTGTTGCGCCGCGATTACTTGTTCAACTTTCTGCAAACGCTGGCCGAAACGGTCTTTTTCTACCACCCGGCCGTCTGGTACCTGGCCGCTGTACTGCACGCCGAGCGTGAAAACTGCTGCGACGACCTAGCTGCCCAGCTCGGCGGCAACCCGCGTCAGCTGGCCCGCGCCCTAGCGGCTTTAGCCGAGCTAACAGCCGCTCCCCCACCCCGCCTGACGCTGGCCGCCGGGGTGCGGCGCGATTCGCTGCTAGGCCGGGTGCGCCGCCTGGCCCAGGGGCGGCCGGCGCCCACCACGGGCTTGTGGCCGGCCATGTTGGCGCTGCTGGTGCTGGGCCTCGGATTGGGTCGGGTGCTGCACAGTGCCCAAACTACCCACCACCCCCACGCCACCCTCACGCGAACCCGGCGGGCCACCACTACCAGGAATACGCCCGACAACGCGCCGCGCACCGCCCATCCGCCCCTGGCGGACTCGGATGATGCGCTGCAACTGCTGCTGCAACAACAGCTGCGGGCCGATGGCCTGCTGAAGGCAACCGACCACTACACTATTTCGCTGACGAGTAGCCAGTTGATAGTCGATGGGCAGCCGCAGGCCACCGCCTGGCTGCCCCGCTACCGGCGGCTGTACGAAGCAGCCACCGGCCGCCGCATGACCGCCGCCACCACCTACCGTACGCAGAACGAAATAATTTACCAGGTCGCGCCCACGCCACCCGCGGCCGAACCGGCACAGGCCGCGCTGCTTCGGCAACTGCGCCGCGACGGGCTGGTACCGGCCCATGCCCAGCAGTTTCAGGTGGCCGTGAACCAAGCGGGCGTGCTCTTGCTCAATGGCCAGCCGCAATCGCCGGCCCGCCTGGCCGCGTACCGCCCTTTGCTGCACCTCCTCCCCGACGCGGCAGGTCGCACCACGACCCTGACACTGGCAGTGCGCTAGCTAAACCGGCTACTTTAGCCCGGTTCTTTCCCGTCCTGGTTAGCCGAGCGCTGCACAGCGGCTGGCCTTGGTGTGTCGTAGCAGCACGGCTTTAGCGCTTTTTTTCGCCCCTACCCTCCTTTTCAATGGCTATTTCCCTCTCCCGCCGCCTAGGCGCGATGCGCTTCGTCGTGCCCTTTTTGTTCGTCCTGCTGCCGGGCCAGGTTACGGTAGCGCTGGCCCAACCGAGCCGGGCAGTAGTGCACCTAGCGGCCGGGCCCGCAGCCGTCCCCGCCGATACGGTGCGCCGGGGTAGCCTCACTGGCAGCCTGCGCCGCCCCGATGGTCAGCCCCTAGAATACGCCAACGTGCTGCTGCTGCGGGCTGCTGATTCCGCTTTAGTAAAAGGTACTTTGAGCGATGAGCGGGGCCGCTTCGCGTTTGCGGATGTGCGGCCGGGCCGCTATCGGCTGCGGGCCCAGCAGCTAGGCTACCGCAATGGGCGGTCGGCCGTGGTGCAGGTGATGGGTGGCGCGGCGCTGGCGCTGCCGCCACTGGTGCTGCTGCCCGCCGCCCAGGCGCTGGGCGAAGTGCAGGTAACGGGCCGCAAGCCCGTGCTGGAGCGCCAGCTGGACCGCCTCGTCGTGCACGTAGCCCAGCTGCCGGCCGTGGCCGGGGGCAGTGCCTACGATGTTATCAAGGGCACGCCGGGCGTCACGGTCACGGCCGACGATGCCATCGGGCTGCAGGGTAAAAGTGGGGTGCTGGTGCTTATCGACGACCGGCCGGTACGCCTGAGCCAGGATGCGTTGGCTAACATGCTGCGCAACATGCCCGCCGAGAGCATCCAGACGCTCGAAGTCATCACCACGCCGCCCGCCAAGTACGACGCCGAGGGCAACGCGGGCATCCTCAACATCCGCACCAAGCAGCGCCAGCAACCAGGCTGGAACGCCGACCTGACGTTGCGCGGCGCCCAGGGCCACTACACCCGCTACGGCGTCGGGGCAGTGCTAGGCCTCAAGCAAAAGCGCATTGACTTGAACGGCAGTTACTTTCTTGGTCGCACCCGCTCGTTTGAAGACATCACGCAGTACGCTACCCAGCGCGGGCCGGGCCAGGCGCTGCCCAGCGAGCTGCGCGCCGGCAGCCACCGCGTGAGCACCGCCCGCTACCACGATGCCAAGGCGCAACTGGACTTTAAAATCGGCCCCAAATCCAGCGCAGGCGTGGTGGCCAACCTCTACGTGCTGGCTAACCCTTCGCAAGGCACGGGTACGGCCCGCACCTTCGTGGGGGCGCAGCCCACCGACACAACGGTGCAGACCCAGAGCCGCCTGGGCAATTCTTCGTCCAACTACTCGGTAGATGGCTACTACACCATGCAGCTCGACTCGGCGGGCAAAAGCATGGCGGTCGATGCCAACTACGCCCGCTTCGGCACCGACCAGCAGCAGGACTTCAGCAACCAGGTCATGGACGAGGCCCGCGCCCAGCCGCTGGGCGGGCCCGAGCAGCTGCGCAGCGGTCTTTCGGGCAGCACGTTCATCCACTCCGTAAAGGCCGACATGACGCTGCCTTTCCCAAAGTTTAAGCTGGAAACCGGGGTTAAGTACAGCCAGGTGGCTGCGACCAACGACTTCCTGTTCGAGCGCGAGCGGAGCGGCGGCTGGGTGACCGATGCCCGGCGCACCAACCAGTTTGAGTACCAGGAAAACATCTATGCCGCCTACGGCTCGGCTAGCCGCGACTGGCAAAAGCTGTCGGTGCAGCTAGGGCTGCGCGGCGAATACACCCGTACGCTGGGCACCTCGCGCACCACCCAGGCCCGCAACCGCAACAACTACTTCCAACTGTTTCCGACGGTATATGCGCAGTACAAGTTTTCGCCGGCTTATCAGCTCAATCTGAGCTACTCGCGCCGCATCGAGCGGCCAGCCTACAGTTCGCTCAACCCCTTCCTGAGCTACCAGAACCAGTATTTTTCTAACCAGGGCAACCCGTTTTTGCTACCTTCCTTCACCGATGCCGTGGAGTGGACCAACGTGTTTGCACACGACCTGAGCGTGGCCCCGTTCTTCAACTACACCCGGCAGTTTGCCTCCGAGTACCCGCTGCAAAACCTGGCCACCCGCGAAACCACTTACACCTACGGCAATCTGGGCTACGCTTACACCTACGGCGTCACCCTCATCGCCCCCTTCGCCTTGGGCAAGCGTTGGAAAGTAGATAACAACCTGACGGTGTACGAGCAAGCTTTCCACTCTACCTACGCCGCCGAGCCCCAGCACAGCCGCCTACTGGTGTACAACCTGAGTGTGACTAACTCTTTTACTATCACGCCCCGCCTCACGGCGCAGCTCTCGGGCTACTATAACTCGCCTACTATTCAAGGCTTTTACCGCTCGGTGTCGTACTACGCCTTCAACGCCGGGGCTACCCTCAAGCTGCTCGATAACAAAGCCCTGCTCAGCTTCAGCCTGGCCGACCTGCTCTACACCGAGCGCGGCGCGGCCGATGTGCACTACGCCAGCCAGGACTTTGGCTTCTACCGCCGCAACGATACCCGTTTGCTGCGCCTCTCGTTTACCTACAAGCTGGGCAATACGGGCCTAGCCCGCAAAAGTCAGCGCGAAGGGGCCGGGCAGGAGGAGCGCAACCGGGCCAACTAAGCTTAGTTACTGTGGATTACCCTAGGTTGTGCGAATAATTAGGATGAGGGGTAGCCTGATTTACCGGGTAACAGAGCCAAGTATAAAGTTATAAGATACTGATTATTAATACTAAATAATTCAGCAAGGGCCTCCTGATTGTGTATCCTACTCGGACCACCTTGGGCCGCCCCTTAAGCAGCGGGCCTACCATTATTATTTGCTTCCGGTTCGCCGGGGCCTGGCGCCGCTTCACCCAGTGCCTAGCTACGCTTCACCTTACTTCTGATAGTGGTGGCTAGCGGGGCCGCCCACCTTTGTGCCACGCTGCTGCCCCACGGCCGATTGCGCTGGTTGGCAAGCAGCTCCCCTTCCTTTTCCAGCTAGTTATCTTCTGTCTAATGAACCCAACTCCCTCAAACACCGCTGCGTGGTTGGTGCGGCCCCACGCCCCGCTCGAAGTAAAGCCTGCCCCTTACCAAGCACCGCGAGAAAACGAAATCGTGGTAAAAAACCACGCCGTCGCCATCAATCCACTGGACTGGATGAAGCAGGTGGGGGGCAACTTTATGTTTGGCTGGATTAAATATCCCTTCGTCATGGGCAGCGACACGGCCGGCGAAGTCGTAGCAGTTGGCCCCGGCGTATCACGCTTCCGGGTAGGTGACCGGGTACTGGGGCACGCCGTGGGCATGGACAAGAAGCGCAACCGTGCAGCCGAAGGCGCCTTTCAGGCCTACACCGTGCTGCGCGCGCACATGGCTTCGCCCATTCCCGCTACGCTCGCGTACGAAAAGGCTGCCGTGCTGCCGCTTGGGCTGTCTACGGCCGCCTGCGGCCTGTTCGAGAAAGACCAGCTGGCGCTGGCGCATCCGTCGGCTACCCCCACGCCCACGGGTAAAACGCTGCTCATCTGGGGCGGCTCGACGAGCGTGGGCAGCAATGCCATTCAGCTGGCCGTGGCGGCCGGCTATGAGGTCATTACGACCTGCTCGCCCCGCAATTTTGCTTACGTAAAGCAGCTGGGCGCCAGCCAGGCGTTCGATTACAGTAGCCCGACCGTCGTGGCCGATATCATCCGGGCTTTCCAGAATAGGACCAGCGCTGGCGCCTTGGCCATCGGCGCCGGGTCAACCGAGGCGAGCCTGCGTATTATGCGCGCCTGTCAAGGCAACAAATTTGTGGCCATTGCCACATTCCCCATCGATTTTCAGCGGCTGACGAGGGGCGCGTCACTCTTCCAATTTTTGCGGCAGGTACCCACGCTGCTGGCCTTTCTGCTTTCGCTTCAAGTCAACGCCCGCTTCCGGGGTATTCGCTCGGGCTTCGTCTTCGGTACCACGCTCATGGACAACGAAGTAAGCCAGGTAGTATACGTGGATTTTCTGCCCCAAGCCCTGGCCGAGGGCCAGTTCGTGGCCACGCCGGAGCCACTAGTCATCGGCCAGGGTTTAGGCTATATTCAAGTCGGATTAGACGCTCAGCGTCAAGGCGTTTCTGCTAAAAAAGTAGTTGTCTCCTTATAAGTTGGCTTGGGTTCAACGGGTGGCCTAGCCTACCTTCTTAGTTCACCTACCATGAGCTACTTCTTGTCTACGCTGGCGCAGCGCAATGCGCCGCTGTATTATCTGGGATGGGTTTGCCTGCTTGGGGCGCTGGGATGCGCTGGGCTGGCCTGGCGTGGCACTACGCAGGTAATGGGGGCGAATACCTGGCTCAAGCCGCTCAAGTTCTTCAGCTCCGTCGCCTTGTTCGTGTGGACGATGGGCTGGTACCTGGGCTACCTAGGGACACGGCCAGCCGTGACTGCCTATACCTGGGTAGTCGTTACGGCGCTGGCGCTGGAACTACTTTGGATTACCGGGCAGGCCGCCCGCGGGCAGCGCTCACACTTCAACGTCAGCTCGGCCGGCAACGCAGCCCTTTTCGCAACAATGGGCATCGTTATCACCATTATGACGGGTTGGACGGGCTATATGGGTTGGCTATTTTACCAGGAGCCACTGCCGGGCCTGCCGTCGGCCTACGCCTGGGCCATCCGACTGGGCATCGGGTTATTCGTGCTATTTGCCTTTGAAGGTGGGCTGATGGTGAGGCAGGGTGGGCACACCGTGGGAGGAGCCGACGGCGGCCCCGGCTTGCCGGGACTGGCGTGGAGCACTCGCTACGGCGACCTGCGCGTGGCGCACTTTGTGGGAATGCACGCCTTGCAGGTACTGCCGCTGCTGGCCTGGTACGGCCAGCTCAGCGGGCGCAGCATGGGGGTGCTGGCTTTGGGCTACGCCACGCTGGCCGGCGCGGTGCTGCTACTGGCGCTGCAAGGTCGACCCCTAGGGCGTCGCACCGCTGCCTCAGCCGCGCCAATTGCCTGAAGCGGCCGCCAACATCGTCCCAACCGGCTTGGTAGCGGCGAAAGATGTTGAGTAGCCGGCGCAGTAGCTTGACGCATAGCGTCAAGCTACTTTTTTATTGCCACTACCGGATAACCAGTGAGTCCGTGCGCACGGTATAGCCGGCGAAATAGCCAACCGCTTGGTGAGAGGAATTTGCGTCCAGGTTCCGCACGTTGGTGCGTACGTTAGCGGGTGGCGGGGCAAACAAGCCGCTGTTGTTGAGCTGGATGCGCAGCTCGTTGAGGAAATAGTAGTTGTCCGCAGTTAGGGCTTCGATGGCAACCCGCACCCGGTCGCCTTTGATGAAGGCTCCCCCCCGGTCCGGGTTGGGCGTTAGGTTTAGTCCCCGGAAGTAGGTGCCGTCCACCAGCTCATCAGAGCGCACCTGTAAGTCAGCGGGCTCGTTGCGCAGCACCCCGTTGCGAAACACCTTGAAGCGCACGTAGTCGCCCTTGCCGGCCTGCTCCTGGCCGTAGTAGAAGATGTAGTAGCCGTCGCGCGTGTAGGTGGGCTCACCGTTGCGGTGGTATTCGGCGCGGATACTGTCTATCGGCAGCGGCCGGCGCAATTCGGTTTCGGCTTGGTAGTGTTCGCCTGCGGCGGCGATGGTGAGGGTGTAGCGGCCCCCGACGCGGCCGCGCACGGTGCCGCCGCTAATGTACACGCCGGGGCGCTGCTCGCGTAGCGTTTCCTGCTGCCCGTCGCTGCTGGCCAGTGTCAGCTGGGCGCCGGTCACGGGGGGAGTAGCCTGGTTTTCAAAGTATGGGGCGGTACTGGTAAGCTTCACCACGTAGGGACCGGGTTGGTCGGTCACGGCCCCATCGACCACCAGCAGGGGCGCTGTGCGGGGCACGGTCAGGTTCACGACATCTTCGCAGCCGCTGAGCCCGAGGGTCGCGGCCAGGCCAAGGAGAAAGGGGAAGGGTTTCATAACCAGCGAGCAGATAAGCAGCTTAAAACTTGAAGTTGTAGGTGACCGAGGGCAGCGGCGAGCCAAACACGGAGAGCCGCACGGCCTCGGTTTGCTGCGGGTTATTTTCATTCTGGCGCAAGTAGATGCTGTAGGCGTTGCGGCGGCCGTAGGCGTTGTAGAGCGAGAAGACCCACTCGCCCTGCCAGTGCCGGCTGGCGTTGCGCTTCTGCTGCCAAGTGGCAGAGAGGTCCAGGCGGTGGTAGGCGGGCACGCGGTAGTTGTTGCGCACGTTGCCGTTCCCGTTGGGCACGATGAGACCCTGGTACTCGAAGCGGCTATCGGGCATGGTTGTGGCGATGCCCGTGCTGTAGGTAAAGGCTCCCGACAGCGTCAGCCGCGGCGAGCAGGCGTAGTTGCCCACCACCGACAAGTTGTGCGGCTTGTCGTACTTGGCCACGTACCACGCGTCGTTGTTAATCCCGTTTATGCGGCGCTCCGAGCGGCTGAGCGTGTAGCTGACCCAGCCCGTGAGCGGGCCGTTGTTCTTCTTGAGATAGAACTCCGCCCCGTAGGCGCGGCCCCGGCCGTAGAGCAGGTCAGCTTCGAGCCGGGCGTTGAGCAGCACGTTGGCCCCGTCGATGTAGTCAATCTGGTTGTCCAGCGTTTTGCCGTACACTTCCACGCTGGCCTCGTAGGCGTTGTCGTGGAAGTTGTGGAAGTACCCGAGGGCCACCTGGTCGGCATGTTCGGCCTTGATATTGTTGGTGCTCGGGCTCCACACGTCGAGCGGCGAGGACGCCGTGGTGTTGGAGAGCAGGTGCAGGTTCTGCACGGTACGGGTGTAGCTGGCTTTCAGCGAGCTGGCGGCCGTGAGCGTGTAGCGCAGTGAGGCCCGCGGCTCCAGGTTCGCGTAGCGCTTAATCCGGTCGCCCGCCTCGTATTCGCGTTCACTAACCAGCGTTTTCTGCACCCCGTCGAGGCCCGCGTACTCGGCGGCCCGGCCCGGCCCGCGGTAGTCAAATACGCTCAGGCGTAGGCCGTACTGCACAGCCAGGCGCGGGGCCAGCACCTGCTCGTGGTCGAGGTAGGCGGCCGTTTCGGTGGCGCGCTGCTCGGGCCGCTGCAACGGCTGGAAGATGGAGGCCGGGTCGGTGGGCGTGACCTGGCCGGGCCGCACGGTGTACCACGTGCCGCTAGCCCCAAAGCTGAGCGTGCTGCCTGCCGCCCGCTGGTAGGTAAAGTCCACCTTGCCCGTGCGGTTCAGGATGCTGGACTGCCAGTCGAAACCGGTAGTACCGGTGGGTACGCCCAGGTGGTAGTCGTACTGGCTAGCCAGGGCCGTCACGTTCACCGACAGGCGCGGGCCGAAGGCATGACTCCAGCGTACAGTACCGAGGGTATTGCCAAAATCGGAGCGAAACGAGGCCCCAAAATTGAACACGTCGCGGCCTAGGTAGCCCGACAGGTACAGGCCGTCGCGGGGGCTGAGCGTGAAGCTGGCTTTGCCCGTCAGGTCGTAGAAATAGGCAGCGTTGTCGCGCTGCGCGGGCACGAGTTTCAGAAATAAGTCGGCGTAGGAGCGGCGCCCCGCTAGGGCAAACGTGCTTTTGCCTTTTCTCATCGGCCCGTCCAGCGCCAGGCGCGACGACACGGTGCCGATGCCCCCCGACCCGCGCAGGCTGTCGGCGTTGCCGTTTTTCAGGCGCACGTCCAGCAGCGACGAGAGCCGGCCGCCGTACTGCGCCGGCAGGCCGCCCTTCACGAGCTTGAGGTCGGCCACCGCATCGGGGTTAAAGATGGAAAACAGCCCGAACAGGTGCGAGCTGTTCAGTACGGGCGCCTCGTCGAGGAGCACCAGGTTCTGGTCGATGCCGCCGCCGCGCACGTTGAAGCCTGCCGCCCCTTCCCCCACCGTACTTACGCCCGGCAGCAGCAGCAGGGTTCGGATGACGTCGACTTCGCCCAGCAGCGCTGGCACCAGCTTCACCGTTTTCATAGTGAGGCGGGTCACGCCCATTTCCATGCTCTGCACGTTGGCCTCGGCCCGGCGGGCCGTGACGACCACTTCGGCCGTGCGTACGCTCGCCGCCGTCAGCTGCACATTGCGCGTCAGCGGCCGGTCGGCGAGCGTCAGGGTTTCAGTTCGGGGTTCGTAGCCCAGGCAGCTGTACGTGACCACGTGCGTCCCCGCCGGCAGCACCAGCGTAAAGCGGCCTTGCGCATCAGCCGAGGTTCCCAGGCTCAGCGCTTTCACGACGATGGTCGCGCCAATAAGCGGCTGGCCAGCGGCATCGGTCAGGATGCCGCGCAGGGTGGTTGCCCCGGCGGTCGGCTTAGCGCTCGGCCTGGGTGCTGCTTGCGCCCGCAAGTCGGCCTGGGGCAGCAGGAGGCTCGCCGTCAGCAAACAAGCGAATGGGCAGTAAGAAGCGGCCATAATCCAGAGTCAGGATGAGTATGGCTCAAAGCACGGCGGCGGGCCGTAGCGGCGCAGAAATAATGCGGGCAAGCAGGCTAAACCGGAGGTGAAGCAACGGTGAAGGCAGGTGAAAAAATGTGGCTAGCAGGCGGCGAGCCATGACCAACCTTCTATGCCGCTAGAAACTTTTGCGAGAGTAGCAGAGGAGATTGTTGAAACGCCCGGCGGCACAGGCACCCATTTAGTGAAGCAGCGCCAGCGCTTCACCATTACTTGTGTACCTACTCGCTCTGTTAGTGGTCCGCTTCACCGGTATCGACAGACGCTTCAAGCAGGCTAGCCCCTGCTTCCCCCTTTTAGGCAAGGCTGAAATTTGGAAGCCAGCTTTCTTTACCGTTTTGGGAACGTCAGCCCCAGCCCCCTACCTGCTATGAACCTGCTTGCGTACTTGCCGCCTAATTTTCTTCGCATGAGTCAGGCTTCCCCACCAGCGTCCCCTTCCCCCAGCCAGTTGCCGGCAGCCGCGCGCGCGCCGGCCTGGTCGCTGCGGGAAGTGTGGGTGCGCTGGGCCAGCATCATCGGGCTGACCAGCTTCTTCGTGCTAGTGCAGGCCGACTGGCACAATGTGCCGCGGTGGCAGGTATGGGGGATGCTTTTTCTGCGCATCGCCACGAGCTGGAACGGCAACGCGCTGCTCTTTTTCTACCTGCGCCGACGCCTGCCAGGCTACGAAAACACGATGCGGCGGGTGCTGCTGGCCACCGGGCTGTCGGTCGCCTTCACGGTACTCACCAACTTCCCTCTCACCTGGCTGACCAGGACCACCCTCGAACCCAGCCTAACCTATTGGCCCGCCTACTGGAAGTCGCTGCTGGGCTGCCTGTGCTTCGTGGTGGTAGCCGCCAGCCTCTACGAGAGCGTGTACTTCTTCCATAAGTGGCGCCACACGGCGCTGCAAGCCGCGGGCTTCGAGCGCGAAAGCGCGGTGGCGCGCTTCGAGGCCCTCAAGCAGCAGGTAGACCCGCACTTTCTCTTCAACAGCCTCAATTCCCTGGCCGGCCTGGTCGGCGACAACGAGCCGGCGCAGGAGTTTCTGGGTAGCCTAGCCAGCGTGTACCGCTACGTGCTGCTGAGCAAAGACCACGCAACCGTGCCCCTGAGCCAGGAAATGGCCTTCGTCAATGACTACCTGCACCTGACCGCCATTCGGTTCGGCGCCGCCGTGCAGGTAGTCCTCCACCTGGCCCCGGAAGCCTTGCGCCAGCACGTGCCGCCCTTGGTAGTACAGTTGCTGATTGAAAACGCCCTGAAACACAATGCTATCAGCGAGAAGTCGCCGCTGCTCCTCACCATCCACGCGGCCGGCGACGTGCTTAGCGTTCGCAATAGCCTCCACCGCAAAACGGTGCTGGCGCAACCCACCCGCCAGGGCCTGCAAAATATCGTGGCCCGCTACCAGTTCATCACCGACCGGCCCGTCCTCATTGCCGCTGGCGAGACTGAGTTTGAAGTTCGCCTTCCCCTGCTCCCCGCCGCATGACTACCCTCCTGATTGAAGACGAGCGCCTGGCCGCCACCCACTTGCAAAATCTGCTGCGCAAGCATCCCGATGTGCAGGTAGTGGCCGTGGTGCCCAGCGTGGCGGCGGGCATCGAGTGGCTGCGCAGCCATCCCGCGCCCGACCTTATTTTCGCCGACATCCAGTTGGAAGATGGCCTCAGCTTCGAGATATTTGACGCCGTGCCGGTGCGGGCGCCCCTCATTTTCACGACCAGCTTCAACGAGTACGCCCTGAAGGCCTTTCAGCTGCTGAGCATCGACTACCTGCTCAAGCCCATCCAGGCTAAAGACCTAGCCCGGGCCTTAGAAAAGTATGCCTACTGGCTCCCCCAGGCCCCCGCGCCTCAACCGGATGACGAGGCCCACTTGCTAAAAATGCAGCAGCTGCTGGCGCAGTTTGCCCCCACCCAACCCAGCTATCGGCAGCGCTTCCTCATCACGGCGGGCGAGCAATTGCTGCCCGTGGCAGTGGAAGACATCGCCTACTTCTACACCTTAAACGAGGTAGTTTACCTCGTGCGCCACGACGGCCGCAAATTCACATTGGAGCACAACCTGGAAAAGCTGGAGAGCCTGCTCGACCCAGCCAGGTTTTTCCGGCTTAACCGCCAGTACCTGGCTTCGCTCAAATCTATCGATAAGATACATAGCCACTTCTTAGGCAAGCTCAAGCTAGAATTACTGCCATCCCGCCCTGACGAGGTGCTGGTCAGCCGCGAGCGCACCCCACTGTTTAAACGCTGGCTGGAGTAGCATTCCTAGCTACAGGCTTCCCTAATTGGTAAGCTGTTAGTAAACGTTGGTTCCAAAAAGCAAAGGTTTCCGCCTCCCTGTGCTTGGGAATGAACTACCCGCTGCGGCAACAGGACATTGGCGCTAGCTACGCCTTCTCCGTGCCGAAGCAAATGCGCGCAACGAGCGCGCCGCTAGCAAAGCCAGTTCTCCCGGCAGGCTTGGTCACTTTATTTTTGGCTCCTTGTAGCAATTGCCGGGTTCGGGGAGTAGTCGTGCTGCTCCTCAACTCCTGCTCCTTTATGCGTTTTTCTTTGCTTGTTGCCGCGGCCCTGCTCGGCTCCGCTACTTGGTTACCGAGCCGGGCGCAACCGGCGGCTCCCGTCCGGGTGTTGGTCCACCCCGGCACCGAGTTACTCCAAATTATTCACCTGCTCTCCGATACCGCCCAGGTCGCAGAATCTACCTACAATGCGGACGTCGTGCGCTATTTCGCCCCCTATCGGCGTCATCCGGCCGTGCTCGCGGCCCGGCACTTATCGCGCCGCATCAGCTGCGACTATCCCGTGCGCCTAAGCTGGGCAATCTATGGTTTTCCCACCTTCCAGGTAGCTCCCATACGGCCGCAGCAGTTGGATGGCTACGAAGCGGCCATGCCGCTGGCCGAAGTACAGGCCTACTTTCGCCAATGCGTCCAGTTCGCGCAAGACGCGCACTTTCTGGCGTTTTACCAGGCTCACGAGCCGCAATACGCCGCCTGGGTGCGGGAATTTAAAACCGGCTTGCGCCAACAGAAACTGCTGGAAACTATTGACCAGTTCTACCGCCTGCCCCGCCAGAAGCCGGTGGCCCTGACGCTGGGCGTGCTCAATTGCAGCTCCTACGCCATGTCGTCGCTGCAAGGAATAAATCCTACGCTGCCCGACCAGTACACCATCCTGGTCAGCTACCACCAGCTAGTGCGCAGTCAAGACACGCGCACCCAGGCGCCCCACTTTTACCCAACCCCCCAAACGGCCCAGTTGGTGTGGCACGAGCTCGGCCATACCTACCTGGCGGCTGTGTTTGCGCGGCAGCAGCCCGCCATTGCGCGCTTGGCTTATCTGGTGCAGCAAGACCCGCGGGCTACTCACTGGGTAGCCGTGCGCGGGGGCTGGAGCAACTTCTTCAACGAGAATGTGGCCCAAGCCGTCACCAACGTACTCAAATTGCGCGCGGGCTTTATTACGCGCGCCGAGGCCTTCGAAGCCGATGAGTATTACCTCTATTCCGGCGAGCTTGCGAAGCTCATCGAGGAGCACTACCCTATCCAGACGCCGCACAAGAATTTCGCAGCCTATTTCCCAGACTTGTTACGCGCCTTCGCGGCAGTGCACCCTCAGCCAGCCACGAAATAGGCCGTAGGACAGCGAACGGGCCCAGGAGGTGTCAACACTTGGCGCCTGCATGGGCGCGGGTAGAAAAGTGCTCAGAATTCGCAGCATACCGCAGCCGAGCCGGGTATACGGCAGGGGGGCAGGGGCCAGAAACTGAATAGCTGCCGGGTTCAGGTAAAAGAAGCGGGTAAGCTGCTCCGGACTGGGGTCGGGGTGATAGTATCCGTAGCGAACGGCCTGTTCATCACGCAGCAATTTAACGGGCATGGTAGCGAGTGGCCGTATTGTGCAAGCGTGAAGGCCAACTAGCCAGCGGGCTGGGGCTAGCCACCCAACCCACCCGTATCACCTCGCGGCTGGTCTTCCAGGTTACTGGTGGCCTTGTGCCCCCCCAGAAACCAGGAGAAGCCCAGGTAGCCCACCCGCGTTTCGTATTTGGTTTGCAGGTCGGTGGCCAGCCCGTCGGCCGCGAGTTGCGTGTACTGGCGGCGGGTGTTGAACACATCACTCACGCGCAAGGTGAGCGCCGCCCGGTCACCAAACAGGCGCTGGCGCAAGGCCACATCCACCCCGTACACGGCCAGCAGGCGGCCCTGGGGCACCACCAGCGGGGCCCGGTAGTCGCCGCTGAGCTGCACGGCCAGCGTCTTGGTCGGGCTAAACTGGTTGAGTAGGTACGCCGTGCCAGTGAAGCCAGCGCGAGTGCCATCGCCACTGTAGCTGGCCACTTGATTGCGGTAGTAGGAGCCATTGGCCGTGAGTTTCCACCACTTCGTCACCGTCTGCGTCAGCGAGAGTTCGAGCCCGTAGCTGGCCGTATGGCCAAAATTGGCGTAGCTGGTGCGGGTAATAAAATCGGGCTGGCCACTGCGGCGGGTGGCTGTCGTGTCGATAGTGCGCAGGCTCTGGATAGCCTGGCTGGCAAAACGGCCGAACAACGTCGTGCTCAACGTGGTAGCGTGCCAGGTTAGCTGGTGCGCCAGTTCGGCAACGTGCACGTACTCGGGGCGCAGGTAGACATTGCCCACTACGTAGTTGCGGGCATCGGAATAGAAGGGCAGTGGAATGACTTGCAGAAAGTTGGGGCGATTCACGCGGCGCGAGTAGCTGAGTTGCAGGCGCTGGTCGTGGGGCAGCGTGCGCGCCACCGTTGCCGAGGGGAAGAGGTTGAGAATCCGTTGACTGGCCGTGCCAACAGGCTGCACCTGGGCAGCGAGCCCGGTGAATTCCACCCGTAACCCAGCCTGGTACTCCCACACCTTTGCTTTGTGCCGGTAGGACCCGTAGGCCTGCGGAATGAGCTGCCGGTAGGTGTAGCGGTACGAGCCCGTGTCCCGCCGCACAAAGTCGCCCCCTGGGGTGGCTTGCACCGCATAATCGGACGTGCCGGGCGTCAACAGGGCGTCGGTCTTGACGCCTGCTTCCCAGCGCCGTTTTTCGTCCAGCGGATGTACGTAGTCCACCTGCATCGACGGCATCTGAATAGTGACGTCGAGAAACTGCTGGCGGGCGTTGCGGGCGTAATTGGCCGGCCCGTCCAGGACGCGTTGCTGGGTCCTGACGGTGCCGACGTCCAGGTAATACGAGGCACTGGCGGTTAATTCCCGGCCCGGGGACGCCGCCCAGGTGCGCCGGTACGTACCCGAAACCCGGCTGCCTTGTAAATTGTCGGCCTGCGTGTTCTGGTTGCGCAGCAGGAAGGCGGGGGTGGGGTCCCGGGCGAGCAGGGTCGCAAAGTCCTGCGTGGTGCGGTATTGCTCGGCGTAGTACTGGGCCGTCAGGCTAACGCGCTGCTCGTCACTGAAGGCGTAGTCAACGCCCAGCCGCAGGCTGTGATTGGTTTGCAGGCGCGTGCTGGCCCCCGTCTGGTCTGTGCGGGTGGTGCGGCCCTCCACCGTGGCGACCTGCTGCAAGGCCGAGCTGCCGTGGAACAAATTGCTCAACCCGTCGAGGGTGCCGGAAAAGTTGAATTTGCCGACCCGCCGGTTGCCGCTGAGCGACCCCGTGTATTTCTCCCGGGTGCCCACCGTAGCCAGGGCATCGCCGTTCCAGCCGGGCTGAGTCTGTTTTTTCTGCACCAGGTTGATGATGCCCCCCGTGCCCTGGGCCGCATACTGCGCACCGGGATTGGTGATAACCTCAATGGTTTCGAGGCGGCTGGCGGTTAGTTGGTCGAGGCGCAGGTTGGGGGGCGCGGGCTTGCCGTCGAGGTAGAGCGTGACGCTGGCATTGCCTCGCAGGCTGACTTGCCCATTCTCGTCCACGGCTACCGAGGGCACTTTCTGCAGGATATCCGCCGCCGTACCGCCCGCGCTATTGAGGTCTTTGTCCACGTGGAGGACGGTTTTACCCAAGTCGTTGACGATGGCCGCTTGCTCACCCCGTACTACCACGCCGCCCAGCTGCACAGCCGTCGGCGCCACCAGCCACTCCCCCAGGCGAACTACTGGCGCAGCCGCATCCAACGTAGCCGTTTGGCGGGCGGGGCGGTAGCCCAGCGCCTCGGCCCGCACCACGTACCGGCCCAGCGCGAGGTGCATCAGGGTAAAAGTGCCGTTTTCAGCGGTCTGGGTGTTCCCGATAAGGGTCGAGTCGGACCGCCGTAGCAGCAAGACGTTCGCGAAGGGCAGCGGCTGGCGTGTACGCTGGTCTAACAAGGTGCCCGACACCTCCCCCGGACCCTGGGCCAATAGCCGGCCGGGCAGCAGCCCTGCCGCTACTAGCCCGACCCAGCCAAGGTACCTCACTCCTCGAAGGCAGCCGGTAATTCGGGGCCATAGCGCATTTAATTTTTTCACCTGAAATTTCATAACTATCTGATTTGCAATTTTACTTGCAATACATGCTACCTTGCAATACACATAAATTAGGCAACAAAGGGGCGTATTTTTCATGGCATTGGGACACTGGTACCGGACGCTGGGTGCGCTCGGCTGGCTACTGATTCGCAGAATTCTACCGCGGGCCCTGCGAGAGCGTAAGTGGGTTTTGTGCTGCGCCGGCCGCTGCCGTCCCGCCACCGGAGCCTGACGGCCAGGAGCTGACCAGCACGGCGGCCGGCAGCGTGCCGAAAGCCAGTTTAATCCGGCGGATAACCGAACCCTGGTCCCGGGTCTGCACTTGCACCAGGCAGCGCTGCACCTGGTCACCTGCCTGTATCCACACGAGGTAGCGGCCGCCGGGCACGTGGTCGAAGTCAAACCGGTGGCCGTACGCCAGACCGGGGTACGTTTCGGTGAAGAGGGTTTGCCCGCTACCTAGGCGCACGACCTGCACGCGCCCGGCTAAGGCGGAGGGATTTTCGAGGCGTAGGCGCAGGGAGGCGGGGGCTACCTGGGTCAGACTGATGGCCCCGGATGTTTGGGCCAGGGTGGGCGTAGTGCCGGCGCCCAGCGCTACTAGAGAAAGTAGACAGAGCAGCTTAGTTGGAAAATGCATATAAAAAAGGTTAAAAGAGGGAAGTAGCCACCCGCCAGGTGGTAGGCAGTGGTAAGAATAGACTAGTTGCCAGGCACTGCCTACTTCGCTTGGTAGCGCAGGAAGAGGTAGTAGGCCAGCAACCCGCCAGCCGTGCTAAAGAGCAGAATGATGACGGGGTGCAGCTCCCAGGGCAGGTAGCGACTGCCCAGCGCCAGCCCCGTGCCCGTACTCAGGAGCAGCGCCACCCACTTCATCACCTTGTTTTGCTCGTTCTGCGGCTTAGGCAACAGGCGCTCAACAATGCTTTCTGGGGTAGCGGCCGTCACCATCTGCTTTTTCAGCAAGTAGTTCAATAATAGCTTAATAGCAATCACTACAAAATTGCAGAGCAAAATAAACCCGGTCATCACGAACACTTTTGCGGCTAGGTCCTCATCCAGGACCGGCCCTGACGTACTAGAGCCTTGAGCCGAAGCCTGCCCGGTGGCGAGGCAAAAAAATAGGAGCAGCCAAAAATATTTCATAGAGTGAGCCAGGTAGCGGTACTGGATGAGACTGGCCAGCGCCGGTCATGTTGCAAAAGTTTTTAGGAGAAAGCGAGTTGGCGCATTTGCCGGCGATGCCGGACCAGCAACGCCAGGCACCGTCCGGCCACAAAGAGGCCCCCCGCGGTGACTAGCCCGCCTGCCAGGCCGGTAGCCAAGCTTTGAAAAGTTGGTACCAGCAGGTCGCCAAACAGGGACAGAAACACCACAACCATCCCCAGCACGAGTACGGCCACCACACGCAGCGCCCAGGGAAAAGCCGGCTCGGCCCGGGGCAGCTGCGCCAGGACGCGCGCGGTGAAGTCGAGCGGAAAAGGAGGCGGCAGCAAGTGCGCCGCCGCCGTGAGCAGCTGGTGGTAGGTAGCAACCCGACCCTGGCACACGGGGCAGCTGTGGAGGTGAGCTAATTGAGCGGCGGGCAGCAGGGCGGTCGATTCGGCGGCCTCCTGCAAGGTCCGCTCGGCAAGATGGGGGCTCGTCATAGGTCGTCGCGTTGGTAGGTGGCCAGCAGGTATTGCTTGAGTAATTTTCGCGCCCGAAAGAGGTAGTTTTTCACGGTGCCGCCCGGCAGGGAGGTTATCTGGGCAATTTCCTCGTAGCTCAGCTCCTGCTGGTGATACAAGGCAATTAAGGTGCGGTAGAGCGGGGGCAGCTGGTCGATGGTCTTGCTCAAGATATCCGCCAGGTTCTGGCCGAACAGGGCCGTTTCGGGGTCATAATCCGCACCCGCCACCAGCGGGGGCGGGGCGCGGCGGCCCTCTTCCACAGCGCTATCCGGTTCGGGCTCCGCGGGGTCCACCAGTACCAACTGCTTCTTTTCAAGGTACATCAAGCACGTATTGTAGGTAATTTGACCGACCCACGTGGAGAATTTTGCCTGAAACCTAAAGCCGGCCAGATTCTTGAAAACCTTTACGTATACGTCCTGCCCCACATCGGGTCGGTCGGCCGGATGGCGAATCATTTTGGATACCATCTGCGAGACTAGCCCCTGCGTGCGCTGCATGAGTTGCCCAAAGGCCGCGGTGTTCCCGGCCAGCACCTGCGTCACAAGCTGCTGGTCGGTTGCGGAAGAGGTGGGCGGGTTGCTCATCAAGGCATGAGACTGGTCAGCAGGAATCTTGTTGCAGCTGGGCGGCCTACCGGTGATTCCATAGCCGGTTTACGCGGCCCTTGCCATACGCTGCTACTTGCTTATCTCGCTCGGTTCTTCGTCAATCCACCTTCGCCTACGCTGCCCGGCACGCGGTGCCGTTCACGCCCGAGGGCTTTGTGCGCCAGCTGGTGAGCTGGCGCGAGTTTCTGCGCATCGTGTACGAGCGGGAGGGACGGCGAGCGGCAGCAACTACCTGCTCAAGAAGGGGGACTGGCCCAAAGGCGATTGGCAAGCCACCTAGGACGGGCTACTCTGGCGCTTTCTGCACGTCAACCGTGACTTTTTCACCAAGAACCCGCGCCTAGGCATGCTGTGCGCACCTTCGACAGACTGAGCGAGGCCAAGTGGGCGGCCCACCTGGCGCACGCTGAGGCCTTTTTAGCGAAGCTAGACGAGTGGCATGACGCAGCCCAGCACTAGCCGCCTGCCCCTCGCGGCCGCTACCCTGCTAGTCTCGCCTGTCAACAGGCAGATAGAACTACGCAGTAGCCGGGCGCGGGTAGCACGCATGGCGCCATAACCTAGGAATGATACGAGAAACAGTCGAGCTTACAATACTAAACCAACGAGCGCTGGGCAGGTGTGACAAGCGGGTATTTTCAAAAAGGCAGCACTACCCGGCACTAATTTTATTGCTTGTGGGGGCATTTAAGGGCTTTTATGTCTCAAAAGGGAAGCACTACCGCTGGCAATCAGTGATGAGTAAACAAGTATCTTCTGCGTTTTTCACCTGAACAACGGCGGTTTCAACGGCCCTCGATAGCGGGCACTTTCAAGAATCGCTGGATGGCAGCGGCCCAGGCAGTACATCCCTAGCTGGCACGTCTAGCACCAGTTAGTTGTACCGGGCCGGATTATAGCTGTGTTGTGAACCGCTAGGCGGGCGTGATAGCAATGAGGCCGTTTAGGAAAGCCGTGAAGGAGGGAGCTAAAAAATAGACGCCCGTCCCGTAGTCCAGGGGAGCCGGCGGGGTGGATTCATCGGTGTCTTCGTCATAATCGTATTCCGGCGGCGTGTAGGATTCGTGGGCGATATAATATATGCTGCCATAGTCTTGCGGGCCGACCGATAAGACGAAGATGTCACCGCCCGATTCGCTGGCGAAAGGCACCAAGTCTTCAGGTAGTTCGTCGCGCATATTCGCTAAGGCTGCTTCCACCCTACTGGGCCCGTAGCGAACGGACTTAAAATTTCGCAAGCGCCTTTCTGGTCGGTTACCGCTTTCGTCAGTAGGCTGCAAAAATTTGCTGCCCCCACGAAGCCAACCGCCATTGAATTGCAGCAGCTGGGCTTTGTAGTCATCAGGCAAGACAAACCCATAGTTGGCTTCGATAGCTGCAAAGTCGCTGGGGGCAGGCGGCGGGTTGGTGCCCAGGTATTCTCGTGGTTCCATAAGCGCTTAAGGATAAGGCTTTTTATTGGTCGGATTGTGTCTTTTACATTAGTCGCATGACCCGAAATGCACAAAAGTCCGTTCGTGAGCATCTTCACTCACCAGTCCCATTGTACACGTACCCTACGGTGGGGGAGTGTCAGTAGTAGGAATAAAATCGTCCCGGTGCTGCTAGGTGTAGCCAATAGGCGCTTCGTCTGAGGCTAGCCCCTGCGCCTTCACCAAATCGGTAAGCCCTGCTGCTTCGTTGGCGGCTCCAAAATCGCCAGCGCGGTTGCCGACCATCTCAATTTGCACCACATTATTTTGATTTCCCACCACCGGCATTATGTGCTCGGTACCCGCATAGGTAGGTTCGCCATTGAGCGTGAGTGGAATGCGAAGCAAGCCTTTGCGCGTGCCGGTGACGTTGTAAGACTGTTGGCTTTGCGCATCGTATACCGCTTCCATCTTACCACTGTCCCCAACGCGGTAGGTAAAGGGGGCGCCTGCTACATGAAATTCCGTGTTACGGTCCTTCTTTAGAAAGGTGAATTTTTTCTTTTTGGAAGCCTCATTTCGCTCCCATCGGTCTTTAATCAGGGCCTCCCATTCGGCTTGGCTTACATACACTTGCGCATGGTCGGGCGAAGGATTGGGCTGCGGCGCAGGCAAATGTGGTGAAATGTCCGCTGGGTCCACTAAGGTGCGCGGGGCTGCCGCCCCCTCCCCCCCAATGGCCCTATTGCGCAGCGCACTTGCCGCCGTCGCTACCACCGGCTCCCCATGCGCGCGTGACCGGGGCCACGAACGCGGTGGCCGGCCCGCCGGGCGCGATGGTCCAGCCCGAGGAGTCGCTCAAGGTTAAAAAGCACTGGTAAGCCCCGCCCGCCGCGTCGCCACTGCTGAACTGTTCCTGGTAGGCCACGCAATAGGCAGCCGGCAGGTGCAGCGTCTCCACCGCCCGGCCACCGGTGTCGTCCAGAAACACGACGGCCGTGGCCTGCTGCTTGTGCAGGTCGGCGACTCAGGCGGGCAGCACGTCTCCGTCCGGTACGTCCAGCACCAGCTGCACCGGGCCGTAGCGCACGCTCGCACTCACCCGGCCCCGCAGCTGCGAGGCCTGCGTCACGTCGAAGTGGCAGTGCGTCACGGGGAAGACGTGGCCGGCAACGTGTAATTCAGCGGAAAAGGAGGCCATAACGGAAACGACAGGGCGCAGGCAGCGCGGCAGGTGGGAAGTTACAAAGCTAGGCTATATTAAAAATAGGGTGTCCACTACTGCCGACAACTCCGAATAGGCGGGTCGCCGGCCTGTTGAGACGCCACGTTCGCCCGTAGCCTCGCTTTTGACCCCTAGCGCTGCTGGACTAAGGCCCGAGTACTGCCGCCGTGCGGGCCCGCCTTTTCGCAAAACTATCTGCTGAAGCAAGCTCTCCGTTTTGGTTTCCAGCCGCAGCCCATCGGCCCGGATAACCGTCCAATCAAGTGTGGGTCGGGGCTAGGCCTAAGCTGACGCATAAGCTCGCCTAGAATACCTCCAAAAAATGATTGCCCCCTCCCCAGTACCTAGCTTGAAAAGACAGGCTCGAAGTATACGCAGCAGCACGCCCAGCTACGCGCAAAAAAGCGGGATGGTGGTGGCAGCAGTAGCAAGCGTTGCGCATCGGCTCCGTAAGCCCGCTAGCGTCCGAAAAGCATCGGTCGCCGCTGGTCGGTTCTGCTTGGCGCGCGGCAATATCCCCCGCTTAGGTGGCGCAAGCACCTACTCTAGGTAAGTGAGGCAGGGGGAAAGGCGACAACAGTTCCGAAAGTAGGGCTCCGTTTTCGGACCAGCAGCCCCCACTTCTTGACCTGCTAAAAAACAGCCTTTTGGCCTTTAGCAGCGGAAGGAGCAGGATGAGCAGGATGGTGCACCTTTCGGGGCCAGTTAAGACCTTCTGTTACCTTGCCTTATACTAGCACCGCCTGCTGCTCAACGTAACGTAGGGTTACAGCCCAAGAAAGACTGAACCGGCAGGTAAGGTGTAGCCTACTTTTGCCTTTACAGCCACTTCCCGGCGTCAGGCTTGCCGCACGCACTGACCACTGACTCCTTACAAGTTCTTTTACGATGAAGCGTTTCTTACTCCTCCTTGCCGGTGCCAGTTGGCTGGCTAGCTGCAACACGCTGAAGGATGCGGTCAATCCAGACAATGCGCCCTTAGAGGATTCGGCCAAAGCGTGGCTGCACGAGCAGAATGGGCAACTGCTCGCCTTTCACAATGCCGCTGGGGCTACCCAATTGGTACGGGTAGTTCGACGGCAGGAAACTGCTACCGGTCACGTGGTCTGGTTTTCGCCCGTTACGCGGCAGGCAGAAGTGGCTACCCTTGCGTACAGCCTGTTTCCTGCTAAGCGCGATTCGTTCGCCGTGGTGGCGTACATGGACCGGCTCGAATTTCGGCACCGGGCAAACGCAGCGGGGGACCTCAGCCCTGGGCCAAACATCGCGGCCTCCTACCTGCTCACCCATGACGACGCCAAGCGAGAGCGCAGTACGCCCGACTCGACCGACCTGCGCCCCCTGCTCGTGCTGGGCGGGCGCACGTATAGTCGCCTCATGGTGGTGGATAAGCTAGCCAGCTATAAGTATCAGCGCGACTCTAGCGCCTTTGAGGATATATACTACACGCGCAGTCAGGGGCTGGTGGGCTTCAAGGACCTGGGGGGAGAAGTGTGGCTACGGCAATAAACCAGCAATAGCAGCCTTTAAGAGTTAATCAAGTTGAATTTTAGGGGTAGTAAGCGTAGGGCACTTCTTGTTACCAAGACTAGGTTTTGTCCCTTCACACAACGTGTGTTCTAAATCCACTCCGGGAATCGTGGTGGTTTTTGACCCATCAGGCTGCTACGCTCGATGTGGTACTTTGACGGGAATGCAGCTCGCATTCGGGCGTTTACGAAACGTATCCTCTACGCTCGTTTCGTACACGTTGCTTTGTAGACGAGTTTCGTAGATTCACAAGGGCTGGTAGCGGTCCGTTGGCAGCTAGTGCTAAGCAGCTGTCAGGCGTTCGCCGAAAGAAGCAGTAGGGCAACTACCTTGCTAGGATGACAGAAAGCGAGACGCGCAAAACAATGCGTTACCTGCTGGTAATGACTATCGTGCTGGTGGGTTTGTACTCTGGCACTTTCCGCCCGGCCGTGCCACAGACCCAGCTAATGGGGTCGTGTTTGAGCCAGCTAGCGACGTCCCGCGCCTGCGCATTGTCTGGGCAGTTACACAAACCTCGCTGCTGTTGCTCGGGGTGCCGATGCTGTATATAATTTTGGGAAGTCCTTCTGCGCGCCGACTTTGGGTGCTTTGGGCACTACTGCTTGCAGGCTGGCTATTTCTAGGGGACTGGTACCCCAATGTAGACTAACACAGCACAGCCGTTCCGACCATAGTACACGAAAATAGGTGGCTTGAATAAGCTACTAAGCCCTAGTACATGCTGCACACGACCATCTACAGCTTCTAAAAGGAAGAGTAGAGAGCTCCGTATTGCACGCCTTGTTGAGCCGCAAAATTGCTAGTCCTTTTCACACGAGACTTAGGACGAGGTATACGCCCACCGATTGCATACCTTCGCCGTCTCTTGTGCCGACTATCCGGTCCGACGCACACTGGCCGTTTGTTCAACTCCCCCACATAGCCCGTTCACTGCCGCTTGCGCTGTCCCTCTCTCCTGGCCAGCTGGTGGCTGTTGTGGCTGGTCTGTCTGTTACCGCTCACTGGGGCTAGTCAGCCTACCCCGGCGCACTCCTTTGAATCCCTGGAGGATTTGGTAGAAGGCAGCTTTGCTCAACGGTTGGAAGCGAGCTGCCGCTACCAGGAAACGGTCCTCCCGCCCGGCCAACAGCAGGTAAGGTATTGGTTGAAACAGAAGGGGCACCGTTACCTGCTGGAACATCGAGTCGCCGGAGGTGGCCAGGACTCGGCGCGGGTTACTTATAGCTACCTATTTTTGGCCATCAACGGTCATTTAGTCACCGACCTGACCCACCGCTACCGCGAGTCGGTAACGCCGGCCTATACCCAGCCAGGGACCCGTTATTATGACGCGCAAGACCTGCGGGACGGGGAATTTCAGGCGCAAACGGTGACCATTGTCAAAACGGCCACCTTCGACCCCCTACTGCTGCTCTCCCCTTGGGCTAGCCTTCCCACCAGCAATCCGCACTTTATCGTGCGGTCTGACGAGCCTGCTACGCAAAGCGATACAGTAGCCGCTTATACCGTGCAGGCTGGAGGCCCAACAAAGGACTTTCGTGTCCACTTATGGCAGCCGCGGGACCCAACCCAGCGTAGCTGGTACAATAATCGCGACGTTAGTTGTAGCTGGTGGATAAATCCTGTAACCAAGCAAGTGCGGGCTAGCATGCCGGGCCAGCGGCAGATGTGGCTACGCACCTACCGCAACCCGCATTACTTCACTGAATCCCATGACTATACCTTTGACGTGCTCAGCGGGGGCGGCGCAGAAGAGGGAGTGCGGGTCTATACGCGGCGCGGCTGGCTTCGCCATGGCCGGCTCACGCACGAAGTCTATATCTTATCCAACGGGCAGCGGCTGCGGATACGCTACCGCTACCAGTAAGGAAGCGCGCTACCCAACTTCTACTACGTTAGGTGGCGAAAAGGTAGCGTTCGGTTAGCCTAATTACTCCATATGCTACCATTCGTAAAGCACGCGTTCAAGAAAAGGCTAAAGTCAGCTGAGATATCACTTAATCGTCCGTCGAAGAACCGTGACAAAGTTCACCTGTAGCAACAGCGGAGAAAGGCCGCTGCCATCTAGCGTATATCCCTCCATGAACCAACGACTAAAGGCGCTGCTGTTTTTTGCGCTCCTGCCTATCTGGGCATTTGCTCATGGGGAAGAGGTATTGACGACTATTTCTCTCTTTATAGGTTCCCTGCTACTCTTCTTCGTGGTGGTGCTAGTCGTTCCGCTACCCTATGCTGAAAAAGCGGTGTTGACTGTTGTTTACCTAACGACCATCGGCCTAGCAACTTACTTAATTAGTGGGTGGCCTTATCGCGTGAATATGACGTTGATAAACATGCTGATAGGGCTAGCCCCAGTGCTTACCACAGTATCTGCTTACTTCTGGATGTGGGTCAGACGAAAAAAGCAGCAGGCTAGAAAAACAGGATTTTAGGGGTAGCAGGGAAAAGCCTCTTTCTTCTCTAATTCCTTAGAAACCCCCCTTATTATAACGCGTCTTCAAGAAAGTGTTTAGAAAAAGCACCGGTTTCAGCATCCTCTATGAGGTGCTGCAGAAGTAGCACTTAAATAAGGGAAGGCATTGCTGTACCAAATTAGCTTCCTTATTGCCAAGCAAATAGCTCTAAAGCTATTCCATCTCTTGACCTCCTCTTAATCTAACTTCTAATTGTTAAGTGACTTAGCGCCCAAAGTCATCCTGTACGCGTACAATATCCGATTCATCAGAGGGCTGACTGGCATCGGTATGTTGCCATATTTCGGCTACTACCCCCCAGCTATTGAGGCCGATGAGGCGATGGCGCTCGCCCTGCCGTAGCACGACCCGCTCGCCTGGGGCGTAGGCTATGCTGGTAGTTTCAAGGTCGGTAGGGCTGGTGGCGACGGCTACTGGGCCGGCCACTACCTGCCAGATTTCGGCCCGCCGATGATGGTATTGCCATGACAGCCGTTGCTGCGGAGCCACCAGTAGCACCTTGGGGCTCAGCTTGCCGGCGATACGCAGTGCTTCCACGGAAAGCCCGCCAAAATAAGTATCGGCAAACTGTTGCGCCTGGTCTTCGTCGATAACAAAAAAACCACCCCAGGGGCGTGACTCATCCTGCTGATTAATACGGAAACCCTGTATATGCAGCTGGGCAGCAATTTGCTGGAAAATGGCTTCTTTCTGGTTAGTGGAGTTTTGCATGGTGATTATTTGGTGGTATCTAGCTGGTCAAGGAACTCGTATCGCTCGCGGTGTGGCTCTGGCACTACTTGAGCGTTTAAATCGAGGCGAAGAATTTGACTGGGGAGCGAAGGCGTAATTGCCGGCCACTTCGGTAGCCCTGCGCCATTGGGATTACCGGTTTTGATGAAGTTGACGAAGTAGCGCTGCATAAGTTGGGAGAGTTGATAATCGACTGGCATCCAGGCGTAGACCTTATTGGCGGCCAGGTTGCCCAGCGCATATTCGATTTCCGCTGAATGCACCGCGCCTTTGGCAGGAGCTACTCTGGGAGCCGTGGCCGGCTGCTGCACCACGCCCCCCGCCAAGCCGGCTGTGGCATTTCCCATCGCCGGCACCATCTCGGGGCGAGGGTGCGCGTAGAGATAGCGGTACACGGGTTGGCCGCTAGTGCGGCCGTGCAGGTCGGCCCATTTCCAGGTGGCGTAGGCGGTGAAGCGGTCGGTAGCCAAGTCGGTGGCCGCCTGCTCGGCCCCTGTGGCAGCAGAATAACGTTGGAGGACTTCGTCGGCGCGGGGCCCGTACAGCTTTTGTACGGCGGCTCGGTAGTTTTCCGGCGTGGGCGGAGTAGCCCCCATTAGCGAGTGAAAATCTACCTCCTGCGAATTCCAGCCCACCAATAGCGGCACCTGTGCCTGCTCGCCGGCCCGGTAGGTAGCCAGCGGGGGCTTGGTAAAAAAATAGCCATCGACGGTAGGCCGAAAACGCGGGGCGCCAGGCTTTTCCACTGCCTTGAGCAATACCTGCGCGGGCAAGGCACGTAGCGCGACGAGTGAAGTAGCCCCCAGCAGCGTGGAGAAAGCGGCCCCACTCTGTTCGGCCTCGGCCAGCGGAATAGGAGCCCGGTCAGCGCTTAACATGGAGCCGCTCTCCCCAATGGCCCGTTGGAAGGTAGTGCGCGAGCCGGGCGCCGCTAGCTGGGCACTCACCGACACCGACCCGGCTGACTCGCCGCCGATGGTGACGTGCTGCGGGTCGCCCCCGAAGGCCGCGATGTTCTGCTGCACCCAGCGCAGGGCCGCCTGCTGGTCGAGCAGGCCATAGTTGCCCGAGGCGTGGTGCGGGGACTCCTGCGTGAGGGCGGGATGCGCTAAAAAGCCGAATACCCCTAGCCGGTAATTTACCGTGACGACCACGAGGCCCTGGCGAGCCATGCGCTCGCCATCGTAGCGCGGCTCAGAACCGTCGCCGGCGTTGAAGCCACCGCCGTAGAAATAAACCAGCACCGGCCGCCGCTCCTGCGCCGATTGAGTAGGCGTCCACACGTTCAGGTAGAGGCAGTCTTCACTCATGCCGGCCGACCGGAAATTCATATCGCCGTACAGCGGCAGCTGCATGGCGCGGGGGCCGAAAGCCTGCGCCGCGCGCACGCCCGTCCAGGTGGGCACTGGCTGCGGCGGCTGCCAGCGCAGCTGGCCCACGGGCGGCGCGGCATAGGGCACACCCTTAAACTCGCGGATGCCACGGGCAGCCAGTATCCCTTCCGGCACGCCGCTGGCCAGCTGCACGCGGGGCGCCGGCGGAGCACTCAGGGCCGGGCTCACCCGCGCGTGCACCACCCAGGCCGCTGGCAAAGCCAGGAGGGCAATCAGAGGAAATAGCTTAGTCATGGACTGGTTATTCAAGCAGATTATTATAAGCTTTTGCCCGCGGGCTGAGCGACTGGCCCTCGCTGGCACGAGGGTACTGCACGGTAATCAGCCGGCGCCCGCCCGGCAGCAGCGTGAAATAGCCATCTGAGAAATAGGCTGGTAGCACCGGCTGCGGGCCGCTTTGCAGCGTGGCCGCAGCCTGCCGGATAAGGCGCGGCTCCAGGCGCACTTCGGGCAACGCGTTGAAAGCCTGAAAGTCAGGCCCCATCTTTTGCCGGTAGTCATTGGTTGATAGCAGCTTGCCGGCCGCATCCCATGGTTGAGCTTGGCCGTCTGAGCGCACGCAGGCGGCTTGCCCCACACTACCAAGGCGAACAGGAGCAACCAGTAGGGCCGGCAATTACTTGCGAGAAGGTGCATTTAGGTTACCAGCCAGGTTTTTCTTTGGCGCGGCTGCGCCAGCTTCTAGTACCAACACTACCTCCTGGCGGGGCGCCAACGTGAGGGAGGGCAGGGTCAGCGACTGGTTTTTAGTCCTGAATTGGCCGAGTATCCGGTAGTGGTTGGGACCGGGCGTGAAAGTTTGCGCCGTCAGCTTGCCGCTCGCTACGGCAAACGACACGGGCACCGTGGCCGGGGCCGGACTATCATTGAGTAGGTACACGAAGTACTTGCCGCCGCAGCGCATGCCGAAGCTTTGCACTACCCCGGCCCGCACTACAAAGGGTGCAAACTCACCGTGCCCGGCGGCCAGCATCTGGTCGCTGATAGTGCGCACGGCCCGGAAGTAGGGCGTCATTTTTTGGTCGTCAAACAACTCCCACCACCACGTCATGGGCAGGATGGGGGTGGGGCTGAACAGCCCGTACCACAGCCCGCGCCGGTAGTCGTAGTTGAAATCGGCGGCGTAGGTGGGGTTGGCATCCTCCCAGCGAAAGCCAAACTCGCCCACCACGTACGGCTTGCCGAAGTTTTGGAGGTAGGCCGGGTAGATGGCCGGTATCTTCTCGGTGTGCTTGTAGATGTGCTTCTGGTTGAAGTCGATGTACGGTATCGAGTTCATGCCCAGGATGTCGCGGTGCGAGATGCTGGTCGTGACTAAGTGCTGGTAGGGGTCAATGTCCTTGAGGTAGCGGCTCATCTGGGCGTGCCAGAGCGTCACGGCGGCATGCGGAATCAGCAGGCTGTCTTGCTGGGTGAATACGGCGTTATCAACCTCGTTAAAAAACTCCCAGGCCGCCACGTTAGTACTGTAGCCCCAGCGGGCCACTACGTAGCGCAGCTTATCCTTGTATTTGCGTTGGGCGGCGGGCAGCGTGAAGAACTCGGTGGGCGTGCGCGCCGGGCCGCCGTTGGCCTGGTTGTAGGGGCTGTTGCGCCAGCCGCCGGCTTCCATCAGGTGGCCGTGCCAGTCAAGGGTAAGCATGAAATACAGCCCTAGCGAGTCGGTGAGGTGCACCAGCTCGTCCATGCGCTTGATGGCGCCGGGGTTGAAGTAATTGGGGCTATTGACGTAGCGCTTGGTCGAGCTCACCTTCTGCCACTCCAGCGGCAGGTTCCAATAGCACATCCAGGTGCGGAAGAGATTAGCACCATTTCGGGCCAGCGTGGGCAGCAGGTAGTCGTAGGTAAATTTCTGATTTTCAAACGAGCGCGCTTCCCACCCTACGTTCTCGCCGATGCCCCGAAACAGCTGCCCGTTGTCGAAGCGAAACGTGTACTGGTCGTGCTTATGCAGAAAGCCCGGCTTGCGGCCTGCCGCCACCACGAAGGAGCTAGCCGCCGATTCTTGCGTGCCGGCCTTGCGGGTGAGGCGAAATAGGCCGCGGTAGGTGCCCGTTTGCTGCGGTGCGAAGCGCGCCTTCCAGTGCGAACCCTGCGAGTTATTCTGCTCGAAGTAGGCGGGCACCACCAGCGGCTGCCCATTTGGCGCGGTCAGCACCAAGTCCAGGCTGACTTCCTGCTGGTTATAGGGGTTCGCGAACTGCTCGCCAAGTGTGATGTCCCATTCTACTTTCTCGTACTCGCGAGGGCTAGCCGTGAGGCGTGCCACGTTTTTAAAGAGCTGCGCGTAGCCAACTGGGGCCGCCAGTAGCAGCACCAGTAGCAGGGTTACCCACTTTTTCATACAGTAATTTCTTGGGAATGAGCAAGTAGCGCGGACTTGTAGTCCGCGAGTGCGGAAGCCGATAACCTAGCGGACTAAAAGTCCGCGCTACAACGGGCTAGCCTACCGTTTCGGCAGCTCGTCGCGCGTCAGCACGCGCGGGTCATTGTAGAGCGCTTTAAGGGCTTCGACCGAGTTTTTCTCTTGCACCAGCTCGGCCCAGCTCATGAAAAATACCCAGCGCGGCTGGCTGGCCAGCACGGCCGGCGTGGGCAGCTTTTCGCACTCGCCGATGGCCATCGGCTTCTTGCCCACGATGGGCAAAATGTAGTCGTACCACGACTTCTCGTAGCCCTTGTCATATACGTCAAAGGCGAAGACATCCCAGTATGCATCGCCGGGGTTGTAGGTGGCAAAGTCGCGGCTCATGTCCTGCATGTCCCAGACCCAGATGAGGTTGGTGAGCCCTTTGGTCTTGGCTAAGTAGTCGTGGGTGATTTGGTAGAGGCGGGCGGTGCCCTGGGGGCCAGGCCGGCCACCCCACCAAAATTTCCCTTGGTTCATCTCGTGCAGCGGCCGGAACAGCACCTCTACCTTCTTGTCTTTGAGATATTGCAAATACACCGCGATGTCGTCCATGCGCGATTTCCAGGTCTTGTTCAGCGGCGTGCCGTCGGTGGTCAGCTCCTGCCACTGGGCATCGGTGAGGAGTTGGTTGAGCAGGCCGGGGTCCCAGCCGCAGGGCTCGCCAGCGGCGGGCGGGCAGGCGTGCCACATGATGTTCACCACCGCGCCCTGCCGGTACTGGCGCTCGGCTTCCTTTATCATCTTCCAGCGGTTGTCGATATTTTCCTGCTGAAAGAGAAAGTCGCCGCTCCACAGCGCCGGGTACTTGCCGGTGGCTTTGTACACGTAATCCGTCCACTTGGTGGGCTCGGCGTTGGGCTCCTTGTTGTGCTGGCCGGCCAGGGTCTGGCTGCCCGAAATGCGCTGGAGGTACGGCAGCACCTTGGCCGACTGCGCCTGCGCGGCGGTCGCCGCCAGCAAAGCCGCGCCAAGCAGGGCGGTAGAGAATCGAAACATAACTACTTCAAAAATCAGGAAAAGGAGAGGCGGGCGCCGGCAAAAAGAAAGCGGCCGCTGCCAGGCAGCCAGCCGCTTTCTTAGGAAAGTAAGGGCTTATTTCTGGAGCATGTACCAGAAGTACTTGGCGCCGCCCAGCTCCTGCTTGCCGCCGCTGCCGTTCCAATCGATGTCGTAGGGCCGCACGTCGAACTGCACCTGCACCATCGTTTTGGCGGCGTTGAAGACCAGCGGCATGGTCTTGCTCTGGGCCGTGCCGGGGTTGAAGGTCAACGTGTTATCCGTGAAATCGCGCAAAAAGGTGCCGGTGCTCTTAGGCAGCTTCCGAAACTTGTAGTTGAAATCGGTGCCGCTAGCCTGCTTGAAGTCGCCATAGGCGCCATCAGCACCAGCACTGTGGGTGAAAGTACCGGTCAGGTTGCCGGTGGAGGTTACGCCCGTCACCTTAAACTCGATGGTGTTGTCTAGCTCCTGACTGGCAGTGGCCATGTTGTCGGCCGCATTTTTGGTGCCGTTCCAGCCCCAGCTTTCGCCTTCGCCAATGAAGTACTGAAACTTCACTTGGTTGACGCGCCACACGCCGTCCAGGTCCGACTGGTAGTCCTTCACCTGCACCAGCCAGGTGCGGCTCTCGCCCGACTCCGAAGTGACGGTGTACACCGCCCGGTTCTTATTGGCCGCGAAGTTGGTGAGGCTGCCCGAGCCCGGCGACACGCTGGCCTTGTACGAAGTGGCGATGTTCGGCGTCACCTTCGACAAGTCGGTGCCTTTCACCACGTACACCGTCACCTTGCTGGTGTCGGCGGTGCGCGCAATGTCGGCCACCCCGATTTGCCCCTTATCCAGGGTAAAGGCCGTGATGGCGCGCTCATGGCTCTGCACGTCCTTGAAGGGGTCTTGCTGGCAGCCGGCCAGGCTAGCCAGGGCACCCAGCCCCAGCAGCGGTAGGTAGTTGAATTTCATATCGGTAGGGTGGGATTAGAGCAGGGCGTTCAAGTCAACTTCGCGGGTCGGGATGGGGAAGTAGTACGGGTCGCCGGTGATGGTCTTGCCATACTTTGTCACCAGGATTTCCTCCATCTTGTGGGTGCGGCGCAAGTCGAAAAGGCGGTTGCCCTCGAAGCACAACTCCCAGGCGCGCTCCTGAATGATGGCGTCGCGGAAGGCCGTGGCGCTCAGGCCCGGCGTGAGCGCGCCCAGCCCGGCGCGGGCCCGGATGCGGTTCACGGCCGCGTAGCCCTCGGTAGTGGGCCCGCTAGCCTCGGCGAAGAGCAGCAGCACGTCGGAGTAGCGCAGCACGGGCGTGTTGGTGCTGGTTTGCTCGCCCACCTGGCCGGGGTCGATAAACTTGCGGGTGAAGGGCCGGCTGTAGTCGTTGATGCCCAGCGTGCGGGTCACCTTGTTCACCGTTACCTGGTTGGGTATCAGGTCGGTCTTGCGCTTATCGGCCGGGTCAAAGCTGTTGTAGATGGCCGGCTCGGTGATGAAGTGGTTGTAGCCCGACTTTAGCGCCGTGCCGTCGTTGAGCGTGAACACGGCCCCGTCGATGTAGGGAATGAACATGAGCGGCAGCTTCGAAAAGTTACCCTCGGCCAGGCCGCTGCGGTCCACGGCCACGTCGAAAATGTGCTCGGGGCCGTTCTTCTTGTTCACGTCAAAAATGGCTTTCAGGTCCGGGTCCAGGCCGTAGCTGCCGTTGGTCAGCACGTTGTTGGCCATTGTTTTGGCCTCGGCGTAGAGGGCGCTAGGGTCAGGCACGAACTCGTAGCCCGGCACAGCCGTGAGCTTGCCCGAGGCCAGGGTGGCATCCACCTTAGCCAGCAGGCCCCAGGCGGCTACGCGATTGGCGCGGCCGTCGCGGCGGGTCACATCGGTCATGCTGATGGCCTTTTTCAGGTCGTCGGTGATGAGGGCGTAAATCTCCTGCACGGTGCCTTTTTTCGCGTTCACCTGCTCGAGCGAGGTTACCGGCGCGGTGCGCAGCGGCGCGGCCCCGAACAGCCGCACCACGTTGAAGTAGTGCAAGGCCCGCAGAAAATACGCCTCGCCCACTAGCTGGTCGCGGTTAGCCTGGGCCATGGCCGTGATGTTGGGCACGTTGCCAATCACGGCGTTGGCCCGGTTGATGCCGATGAAGGCGTAGCGCCAGGTGGTGGTCAGGTCTACGTTGTCGGCGCGCACGGCTAGCCGGTCAAACTCGAAGTTGCTGGCCCCGGCGTCGGGCTTGAGGGTGATGTCCTCGGTGGGCAGCTCGGTGATGGTGATGAAGCCGCGCGAGTAGTACTCGATTTCGGGCAAGATGGCGTAGGCGTACACCAGCGCCGCGTTGGCGTCGGCCTCGGTCTTATAGAAGTTGCCCTGCGAGATGAAGCCGTAGGGCTCTTCCTTGAGCGAGCAGCTAGCTACGGGTCCCATCAGCGCGACTGCCAAGCCCAGTTGTTTGAGAAATTTCATAGGGGTAGGGTGGGAAAAATCGCGTTAGCTTAGATACCGATGTTGACGCCCAGCGACAGCGCGCGGGGCCGGGGATAAGAGCCACCGGCCTGGCCGTTGGCCTGCACCTCGGGGTCGTAGCCGGTGTGGAAGCCGCTGAACGTGTAGAGGTTATTGCCCGAGAAGTACACCCGCAGCGTCTGCACGCCCTTGATGAGGTTGGCCTTGAAGTTGTAGCCCACCGTCACGTTTTGCACCCGCAGGAAGGAGCCGCTGGTCACAAACCAATCGGAGCCGTAGTAGGCGCGGTTCGAGTTCACGCTGGGGAAGGCGTTGGTGGGGTTGTCGGGCGTCCAGCGCTGGAGTTGGCGGCTGGGCGCGAACTTGTTGAAGTCGAACACGTCGTTACCGTACACGCCGTAGAGCTGGGCCGAGAGGTCGAAGCCCTTGAAGCGCACATTGGTGTTGAAGCTATAGAGAAACTTGGGGTTGGGGTTGCCGATGATGGTGCGGTCGTTGTCGTCCACCTTGCCGTCGCCGTTCAAATCCACGTAGCGCAGCTCGCCGGGCTTGGCCATGTCGCCGGTGAGACCCGAGGCAGCTGCGTCGCTGGCATTCTGAATCACGCCGTTGGTGCGGTAGCCGTAGAACACATTGATGGGCTGGCCGATGATGAAGGCGTTGAGCGGCGAGCGCAGCATCTCGATGCTAGCCCCGTTCCACACGAAGTTGTCGGAGCCCAGGCTCACGAGCTTGTTGCGGTTCAGGGTGAAGTTGCCGCCCACGCTCCATTGCACCGGGCCGTTCAGGATTTCGGCGCTTAAACCCAGCTCGATGCCCTGGTTCTGAATCACGCCGTCGTTAATCCACACCCGGTCGTAGCCCGACGACGGCGTGATGTAGCTCTGGCGCAACAGGTCGCTGGTGCGCTTGTAGTAGTAGTCCAAGCTCACCGTAAAGCGCTGGTTGGCAAAGCCCAGGTCGATACCCGCATCCACCTGCGAGGTGGTTTCCCACTTCAAATCGGGGTTGGGCACGCCCTCCCAGATTTTGTTGTAGCCGTCGTAGCCGAAGATGCCGGGGCCGTAGCCGGTCTGGAAGGCGCCGCCCGTGTAATAGCGGCCCAGGCCTAGCCGGTCGAGGGTCTGGTAGGGGTTGATGCCCTGGTTACCGGTGAGGCCGTAGCTCACGCGCAGCTTGGCTTCCGAAATGCTTGGAATGGCCTTGATGAACTCCTCTTCCTGCAGCTTCCAGGCTAGCGCCGCCGAGGGGAAGAAGGCCCACTTATTATTCGCCCCAAACTTCGACGAGCCATCGGCCCGGCCGGTGAAGGTGAACAGGTAGCGGTCGAGCAGCGAGTAGTTGAGGCGGCCGATGTAGGAGTTCAGCAGCGACTTGGTCCCGCCGTTGGTAATCACCTGGGTGGTAGCCGAGTTCAGGTTCTCGTTGCCCAGCACGTCGTTGATGAAGCCCCGGCCCTGCAAGTTGGAGGTGCGCAGGTTGAACGACTGCGTGGTGAAGCCCGCCACCGCATTAAAGCTGTGGATGCCGACCTGCTTGTTAAGCGTGAAGTAATTCTCGTTGAGAATCTCGTTGTTGTTGTAGTTGTTAATCGTGCCGTAGCCGTTGAACTGGTAGCCAGTGTAGGTGATGTTGCGCGGCTGGTAGTTGTCGTCCAGGGAGTTGCCGTAGCGGTCGCTGAGCTGGGTGCGGAAGCTGAGCCACTTGGTAATATCCCAATTCACGAACAGCGTGCCCAGCACGTCGAAGCCCCGGCTGGTATTGGTCACGTTGTTGGCGATGGCGATGGGGTTGCCGTAGTCGAGCGGCCCAATCTGGAAGTAGGTGCCATCGGGGTTGTAAACCGGGAAGATGGACGAGCGCCCGGCGCCCACCACCGTACCCGTGCGCTGGGTGTGGGTCAAAATCAGGTTCACGCCCGCCGACACTTTGTCGAACAGCTTTTGCTCGAGGTTGAGGCGGCCGTTGTAGCGGTTGTAGTTGTTCTTGATAACCAGGCCTTCCTCACGGTAGTAGTTGCCCGATACCGAGAATTTGGTGCGCTCGGTGCCGCCGTTGGCCGTGAGCGTGTAGCTCTGCGAGAAGGGCTTGCGGTACACCAGGTCCTGCCAGTTGGTTTGGTAGGGCCACTGCGGCTTACTCGGGTCGGTGCCCTGCAACTCGGCAATGGAAGGGTAGTAGGTGCCCAGGTAGTTCTGGCCGGTGTAGAGCAGCGGCAGCCCCGCGTTGCCGCGCGCCTCGTTGCTGATGATGGCCTCATCCACGGGGTTCGTCCACACGTCGAGCTTGCCGGGGATGGTCGAGAGCGTGTTGAGCGTGCTCAGCGTAATGCTGGTTTTGCCGGCCTTGCCGCGCTTGGTGGTCACCAGAATCACGCCGTTGGCGCCCCGCGAGCCGTAGATGGCCGCCGACGAGGCATCCTTGAGCACCTCGATGCTGGCAATGTCGTCGGGGTTAATCTGCTTGAGATTACCCGCGTCGCCCCATGGGAAGCCATCGACCACCAGCAGCGGGCTATTCGAGCCGTTAATCGAGCTTGAGCCCCGGATGCGCACCGTCACGTCGGCCCCCGGCTCGCCGGTGGGCACGATTACCTGCACGCCCGATACCTTACCTTGCAGCAATTGGTCGACCGAGGCGGCGGGCGTTTTGTTCAGCTCGCTGCCCTTCAGCACGCCCACCGAGCCGGTGAGGTCGCTCTTGGCCACGGTGCCGTAGCCCACCACTACCACGTCGTCGAGCTGCTTGGTGTCGGCCGTGAGGTTGATGTCCTTGGTGCCCGTGCCACTCACTGGCAGCTCCTGGGCCAGGTAGCCGATAGAGGAGAAAACCAGGGTGCCGCTGCCGCTAGGCACGCTCAGCGTATAGGTGCCATCAGGGCCCGAGGTGGCGCCCTGGGTAGTGCCCTTCACGAGCACCGTTACGCCGGGCAGGGGCTCGCCCGTCACGGCGTCTTTCACGACGCCCCGCAGGGTAGCCGCGGCCTGCGCCCAGCCCAGCGCGGGCGTCAGCAGCAGGCAAAGCAGGAAAATAATGTACCGTTGTCTCATAACGAGGGGCACCGAGTGCGGAAGGAATTGGGTGGGAAATAAAGAGAAAGCCCCGTTCGGCCCGCTGCAAATAGTACAAGTTTTGCAGCAGGTCAGAACCGTAGGGAAGTTGCTTCGCTAGCCTCCGCTGGCCAGTAGGAGCGCGGCCACGCCGAGTGAAAACGCGCCGGTGCCAACTAGTAGGTGAGGGCTAGCGGGTAACACAAAATTAATCCGGGCTACATCTGACTAATGATACTATTTTAACAAAGACTTGACCTTTGGAGCAGATAATTGGTAGCAAGTGGCTTATTGTTAGCCGCCCACCGCTAACTCATTAGTAGGCACGCTGGGCCCATCCCGCTAGAAGTAAACCCGGCGTAGGTGATGCCCCTAGCCAGCCAGGGGGGCTAGCCGCTGGCAGCGGTGCAGTACCTCCAGGCAGGCGCGGGTGTTGTGGTAGGGGCATTTCCAAAATCCTACTTTGTCCTGGTCCTGCATGGGGCGGTAGTCGTCGTGCACGCCCCAGCGCCATTCGCCGTGCGCGTGGTCGAGCAGGTGGCGCTCGGCAAAGCGCCAGGCCTGGTGCGAGCAGTGCAGGTGGGCCGCGTCACCGGTCAGCTCGTAGGCATCGAGAAAGCCAACCATGGCCTCGGCGCTCACCCACCATTCGCGGTGGCGGTCGAGGTGGCCGGTGGTGCGGTCGAGCTCGTGGGGCAGGCTGCCGTCGGGCAGCAGCGCCGCGGCGGTGGCCTCCGCTAGGCGCTGGCCCGCGGCTTCTACCTGGGCTAGCAGGGCGGTATCGCCCAGCACTTGAGCAGCTTCGCGCAGCAGCCAGGCGGCCTCGATGTCGTGGCCGTAGGAAACGAGGTTGGCTACCGGCGCCCAGTCGGCGGTGAAAAACAGGCGTAGGTGCCCTGTTCCGGCGTCCAGAATGTGGGTGAGGAAGGTTTCGAGCAGGCCGCGCAGGCGCTCGGCCAGGCGGGCATCGGACCAGCAGCGGTAGAGGTTGGCGTAGGCCTCCAGCACGTGCAGGTGGGTGTTCATGGTTTTGGGCGCGGGGCGGTCCTTGTCGCTCAGGCGCGGGTCGGCCAGCGGCTCGCCGGCCCGGCCGAAGGCTTCGAAATAGCCGCCGTGCTGCGGGTCGTAGCTGTGGGTTTCTATCCACGCAAACAGCGCCTGGCTAGCCGCCAACGCCCGCGGATTTTGGGTGGCGCGGTAGTACTCGCTCAGCCCGTACATAGCAAAGGCCAGCGCGTAAATCTGCTTGCGCGGGTTCAGCGGCTGCCCAGCAGCGTCTACCAGCCAGTAAATGCCCCCCTGCTCAGTATCAATAAAATGGGTTAGCAGATAGTCAAAGGCGCGGGTGGCCGCAGCCAGGTGCGCTGCTTCGCCGGTGTGCCGGTAGGCGGCCGAGAACGTCCACAAAATGCGGGCATTCAGAATGCTGCCTTTGCCGGCCTCGGCGTCGATGCGGCCGGCGCTGTCCATCTGCCCGATGAAGCCGCCCCGGCGCTCATCGAGGGTATTGGCCAGCCAGAAATCAGTGATGCGCGTTAGCTCGGCGCGCATGTCCTGGGCGTAGCTGGCTAGCAGCGTGTTGATGGGCGGCGCGGCCGGCCGGCTGAGGGTCGTGCTCATGCGCCGACGCCGTTGGCGGAATATACCGGGCTAGCGGCGTGGCTAGCCTCCGTAGCTTGGTTGCGGTCGATGAGGGCATTGATGCTGCGCACTGAGGCGGCCGAGGAGAACTCATCGGCCGGGGTGTGCAGCACGTAATTCAGCAATTGGTCGATGGTGGTAGTGGCCACGTGGGTGCGCGTGTCCGACGAGGCGTAGTACAGGTATACCGTGCCATCGTCGTCGCACAGCCAGCCGTTGCTGAACACCACGTTCGACACGTCGCCCACGCGCTCCTTGCCCTCGGGGGCCAGGAAGTAGCCGCCCGGCTGGTGCGTCACGCGGCTAGGGTCTTCTAAATCAGTCATGAACACGTAGAGCACGTAGCGCAGGCCGGCGGCGGTGTGGCGCACGCCGTGGGCTAGGTGCAGCCAGCCCTGGGCGGTTTTAAGGGGCGCCGGGCCCTGGCCGTTCTTGGCCTCGTACACGGTGTGGTACTGCTTGCCGTGCACGATGCGTTCGCTGGTCACCACGGCGTTTTCCAGGCTGTCGGCCAGGCCGAAGCCGATGCCGCCGCCCGCGCCGGCCTCGATAAAGCTGTCCTGCGGGCGGGTGTAGAGGGCGTACTTGCCCTGCACAAATTCGGGGTGCAGCACCACGTTGCGCTGCTGGGCCGAGGGGCTGCGCAGGTCGGGCAGGCGCTCCCAGCGCACGAGGTCGCGGGTGCGGGCGATGCCGCACTGGGCCACGGCGGCCGACTCGTCGCCGGGCCGGGCGGCGGGGTCCTTGCGCTCGGTGCAGAAGAGGCCGTAAATCCAGCCGTCTTCGTGCTGCGTCAGGCGCATGTCGTACACGTTGGTATCGGGCGCGGCGGTTTCGGGCATCGTAATGGGCCGCGCCCAGAAGTGGAAGTTATCGACCCCGTTGGGGCTTTCGGCCACCGCGAAAAACGACTTGCGGTCGAGCCCCTCTACGCGGGCTACCAGCAGGTAGCGCCCGTCGAGGCGGATGGCCCCGGCGTTGAATACGGCATTGATACCCAGGCGCTCCATCAGGTAGGGGTTGGTGCCGGGGTTGAAGTCGTAGCGCCAGGCCAGCGGCACGTGCTGGGCCGTGAGCACGGGGTGTTTGTAGCGGTCGTACACGCCGTTGCCCAGGCGCTGCGGCTGGTTGGGGCGGGCCAGGAGGGCGGCCTGCTGCTGCTCCAGCTCTTGCCGGCGCTGTTGAAAATTTCCCATCAGGAAAAGAAAAAAAGGATAGGTAGTACTTGGTAAAAAGCTTATTCCTTGACGAAGCGCACCGCCTGGCTAGCCCCCGGCCGCTGCACCCGCAGCAGGTAGAGGCCCGGGGCCAGCCCGGCCGTGGGCAGCGGCCGGGTGGGGCCGGTGGCCGGCCCGGCCAGCTGGCTGGCAACCACCCGACCGGCCGGGTCGAGCACCGTGAGCTGGGTGGCGGCCGGCCACTCGGGGCCAAGGGCCACCGCCAGGCTAGCCCCAGCCGGGTTGGGATACACCTGCACCGGCGCAGCCACCGCTAGCGGCTGGCCGGCGGCCAGCGGCACGCTGCCATACGCCATCAGTTCGCGGATGGAAAAGCCGTAGGCCGTGCCCCGCGCGGTGCCCTTGATTTTGAGGTAGCGGGCAGTGGCGTTGAGGTTTAGGTGCTCGTTGAACTGCTCGGTGTTGCCGGTCACCGTTTTGAGGGTGGTCCAGGTGGCATTGTCTGTTGAGCCCTGCACGAGGTAGTCTTTGCCCAGCGCCATTTCCCACAGGATGACCACGCGGCTCAGGGGCTGGGGCGCGCCCAGGTCCACGGTCAGCTCCTGTGGGTCGGCGTAGAGCGAGCCCCAGCGGGTGGTGGGGTCGCCGTCCACGGCGAAGGCGGTCGCGTTGGGCGCCTCGGTGGAGGTAGCCGTAACCAACTTTTGGTAGGCCAGATTGAGTGTGTTCGGATTGGGAGTACCCCAGCCGGGCATCTGACCCAGGGTCAATACGTTGGGCGCTGTGTAGAGCGAAATGAGCTGTGCCTGGGTATTCTGCGAAAACACCAGTTCCGACCAACCCATGAAGTAGGTCCACTTGGGCTGCGCCGCCAGCTGAGCGGCGGTGGGCAGCTTGCCGATTTCGCCGATGGCGATGGGCTTGCCGTCAGCCACGCTGAGCAGGGCGTTGTACTTGGCCGTGGTGAGGCCGTCGCCATTGTAAAAATCCAGCGAGGCCACGTCGAAGTAGCTGCTGCCGGGCGAGTAGGTGTTGACGTCGCTGGCCAGGGTCGGGAAGTCCTGGATGTTCCACACCCACAAGATGTTATCGAGCCCCTTGGTGGTTTTTAAATAGTCGTGCGTGAGCTGGTACAGCTTGCGCGAGCCCGCGGGCCCCGACCGGCCGCCCCACCAAAAGGCCGGTTGGTTTGTCTCGTGGAAGGGCCGAAAAGCCACTTCCACGCCCCGCGCCTGGAGGTACTTGAAATACGGCACCAGCTCATCAAGCCAGCTTTTCCAGCGGGTGTTCAGCACCGTGCCATCGGTCACTAAATCAGCCCAGTCGGCGTCCGACATCTGGCTCGTCACGCCGGTACCGAAGGTGCAGGGCGACACGTTTTGCGCGGGGTTGCAGGCGTGCCAGGTGAGCGTGACGAACGCGCCCCGCTGCCACTGTCGCTCGGCCTCGCGTATCATCGTCCAGCGGTCTCCGTAGGAGTTGAAGAGGAAGTCGCCGCCCCAGAGGCCGGCCACCTTGCCGCTCACAAATTCGAGCTGGTCGGTGTAGGCGGTGGGCGCGTTCAGCGGCTCTTTGTTGTGAATGCCGCCGATGGTTTTGGTGCCCGAAATCGAGTAGAGGTAGTTGAGCGACTTCAGCGGCGTCTGGGCCGCGGCGGGCTTTGACGCGAGGCTGGCCAGCAGGGCGGCCAGCGCCAGGGCGCAGAACGGCTTGGGTAGAAAATGCGACATAGGTTGGGTGGGAAAGGAAAGAGGGGCTAGCCAGAAAGCCAGTACCGCCGCACATTGGGGCAGGTAGTCAAATTTACCTGACCGGCCAGGGGGCGGAATAATGCTTTTTTACCCTTGTGTGGTACTGATTTGACCAAGGATAGCCAGGGGTGAGGTGCCACGCCTAAACGGCCTTGGTACCCTCTAGTACTCACTCAGCCGATTCCACCAGGTCTTCTTCAAAATAGACCCTACAACCACCAGAATACCAATCGTCACGAGCAGCGGCAGCGTCTGCGAGAGCAGCAGGTACATAGGCAGAATGGTGAGGCAGAGCTGCGCCACGATGCCCAGCACTACGTTGAACATGTTGAGCCGGAAGTTGCGGTTGGGCTGAAACGTGGGGTCGTCGGCCAGCACGAGGGCCTTCACCGGGCCCCAGAAGCCCCAGGGCCGCACGGTGCTGTAGAAGGATTTGAGCACGGCCTCCTCAGTAGGCGGCGATAAGTAAGTGCCTACAATAGAACCCGTGAGCGAGATGGCGAACAGCAGCGGAAACCAGTACAGCAGGTTGCCCGACGGGATGAGCACCCCGAACACCATGGCCGATACGATGCCCGTGCTCATGCCCACGAAAAAACCCGTGGCGTTGAAGCGCCACCAATGCCACTTAAGCACGTTGGCCGCAATGTAGCCGCCGTAGAGCGCCGACACGATGAACTGAAGCACCGTGTTCACGTCCTTAGCAATGAAGCCCAGCGCCACGCCCACGGCTACCACCACCACGCCCACCACGTAGTTCATCGAGATGATGCGGCTGGTGCTAGCCTGCGGGTTGATGTACTTGAGGTAGATGTCGTTGACGATGTAGGCCTGGGCCGCGTTCACGGTGCCGCTGAAGGTGCCCATGAAGGCCCCGAGCAAGCCCGTGAGCACGAGGCCCACCAGGCCCACCGGCAGGAAGTTGTTGATGGTGAGGGGCAGAATGCGCTCGAAGTCGATGGTGCCATCGGGCGCTTGCAGGTTCATTTGCCGGTAGTAGAGCAGGCCTAGGATGGTGAGGCCGATGATGAGCGCGTAGCGGATGGGCAGCAGGATAATCGAGACGAAGCCGCTCATTTTGCTGGCGTCCTCGGGCGAGCGGGTGCTCAGGATTTTCTGCATGTCGTAGTTCGGCGCCGGCCCGGCCAGCGACGCGAACACGCCCTTGAAAGCCATCATCATGAAAAAGATGCCGAACAGTGAGTAGCCGTCGCTCGAAATCTTGCTGTTGACTTCGGGGATGAGCTTCTGCCAATCCAGCCCCAGCCGCCAGCCGAAGAAAGGATTGAACCAGCCCTCGGGCACCGCCAGCTCGTGGCCTTGCAGCTTGGCGTAGGCAATGCCGGCGATGGCCACGCAGGCCACCGTCATCACGGCGTACTTTATCATGTCGCCCAGCACGATGCTGTGCATGCCCCCGATGATGGAGTAAAACATGGCAAACAGCGTGAATACAACGCCGTACACGTGCGGCACGTACTGCGGCGCCACCGCGAAGGGCACGTAGCCCTTCACCAAGTCCCAGGGAATGAAGATTTCCATGAACTTGCCCAGCCCCACGAAGCCGTAGGCCAGGAAACCCAGGCAGCTCAGCAGCGCAAAGGCGATGACCACCTGGTGGCTAGCCCACACGCCCGGGCCCTTCTGCCCGAAGCGGGTAGCCAGCCACTCGGCCCCAGTGGCCGCCCCCGAGCGCCGCAGCCAGCGCGAGAGGTACATCATCAGAAACACCTGGTTGAACACCGGCCAGAGCCAGGGAATCCAGATGCTTTTCATGCCGTACACGAAGCACAAGCTCACCATCCACATCGTGCCGCTGATGTCGAACATGTCGGAGGCGTCGCTCAGCCCCAGCTTGTACCAGGGCAGTGTGCGCCCGCCCAACATGTAGCTGTCCTTATCCTGGCTCGATTTCTTGCGGTAGTACAGGCCAATGGCCACCATGGCCAGCAGGTAGGCCACGATAATGAGGATGTCGGGTAGGCGTAAGTGCATGCGAAGGGTGGGAAAATGAGGTCGAAAGCCAGCCGCCGGCCGGCAGAAGGCAGGAAAATAAGGGGGATAAAAACGCCTTATTTCCGCCGCAAACTAGTACCTCAAAATTACCGTCCTGCGGTAGGCCAACGTAATGCTATTTTAACCTTAGCCGGTACTCGCTTATCAAACGGCAGCTTTTTAAGGCGTTGAATAGGGGTTAGCTGGCTTGTTGTGCGTTATTTTGATTTATCACCCTAGCCCGCGCAGCGGTATTATTTTACCCTGCTACTACGCTCCCTACCCCACCCACTCTGCCATGAGCCACCAGCTGATGAGGGAAATCACCCCGCTCACCCAGAACGACTGCTTTATGCTATTCTCAAGGGTGAAGAAGGAATTCAACTTTCCCATTCACTGCCACGAGGAGTTTGAGCTGAACCTGATTCTCAACGCGGCCGGCGCGCAGCGCGTGGTGGGCGACCACCTCGAAACCATCGGGAGCGTGGAGCTGGTGCTGGTGGGCCCCAACCTGCCGCACGCCTGGTTCACGCACGAGTGCCGCAGCGGCGACATCCGCGAAATGACTATTCAGTTTCACAAAGACCTGCTCGACGAGCGGTTTTTGCGTCGCAACCAACTACACTTCATCCAGAAGATGTTTGAGAACGCCCAGCGCGGTATTCTTTTTGCGCCCGATACGGCCGAGCGGCTCCGCGACCGCATCCTGGCGCTGGAGCACAAAATGGGCTTCGACTCGGTGCTGGAGCTGTTTTCCATCCTGCACGATTTGTCGGCCTCGCGCAACATGCGCCTGCTCTCCGACTCGTCGTTCACCAACGAGCAGCCGCAGTACAGCAGCCGCCGCATCGAGAAGGTCTTCGAGTACCTCAATGCCCACTACAGCCGCCCCATTACCCTGGCCGAGGTAGCCAAAATCGCCAACATGCCCGAGGCCTCGTTCAGCCGCTTCATCAAGAAGCGCACGGGCAGCACCTTCATCGACAGCCTCAACGAAATCCGCCTGGGCCACGCCTCGCGCATGCTTATTGACACCACCCACAGCATTGCGGAGGTGGCCTACAAGTGCGGCTTCAACAATATTTCCAACTTCAACCGCATTTTTAAGAAGCGCAAAAACTACACGCCCAAGGTATTCCGGCAGAGCTTCTCGGGTACGCGGGTGTTTATTTGAGTTAGCATTTTAGGGGTTGATTAGTAGGTTTTTAGCAATTCGTAATTCATTTTTAACGCGTTGGCCGGGTGATGAGGCGGGGGCAATTTCTTTGCTTTAGCTTCTTTCTCACCCGGCGGCGGCCCAGCGGGCAGTAGTAGTTGGGTGGCGCCGGAGGGAGCTGTTTTCTCACTTCCTTTTCCCACCCACTTTTATGCGCCTCACCCGCTACGCTGCGGGCCTGTTGGTTGCGGCCGTATTGCACGGCTTCGCTGCCCCGGCCCAAACGGCTTACAAAAGCCTCAACTACCTGTACTCGATTTCGGGGTCTAAAACGGCCTCCGGTATCCACAACCGCGAGCCCAACTCGGCCCCGGCCACCTGGACCAACCAGGTGAAAACGACCACCGGCCAGTACCCGGCGCTGTGGAGCGGCGACTTCCTGTTTTCGTCGGCCGACGTGGCCAACCGCCAGACGATGATAAACGAGGCCAAGGCGCAGTGGGCGCGGGGCTCGCTCATCAACATCATGTTTCACGCCTGCCCGCCTACCCAGGCCGAGCCTTGCCAGTGGGAAGGCGGCGTAAAAAGCTCGCTCAGCGACGCGCAGTGGCAGGAGCTGATAACCAACGGCACCACCCTCAACACCAACTGGAAGCGCCGCATCGACGTGGTGGCCGGCTACCTGCAAGACCTCAAAAACAGTGGCGTGGAAGTGTATTTCCGCCCCCTGCACGAAATGAACCAGGGCGTCTTCTGGTGGGCGGGGCGCACCGGCGCCAACGGCACGGCCAAGCTGTTTCAGATAACCCGAGACTACCTGCGCAATACCAAGGGCCTAACTAACCTCATCTGGGTCTGGGACTTGCAGGATTTCAGCTCACTTTCCTCCGACCTCGCCAACTACAACCCCGGCGCCAGCAACTGGGATGTGCTGGCCCTCGACATGTACTACAGCGACGGCCAGGGCTACACCACGGCCAAGTACAACGCGATGCTGAACACCGCCGGTAGCAAGCCCATCGCCATCGGCGAGTGCGAGGTGCTGCCCTCGCCCAGCCTGCTGTCCGCGCAACCCAAGTGGGCCTTCTTCATGGGCTGGTCGGAGCTGGTGTTCAACAAGAATTCTACGGCCGCCATTCAGCAAGCCTACGGGGCCAGCAATGTGGTGACGCAGAACGAGATGCCCGGCTGGGGTAGTGCCAGCGGCACGGCGCCCAACATCGCCTACCAGCGGCCCGTCACGGTCACCTCGACCTACACCAGCACCAACGCGGCCAGCAAGGCCGTGGATGCCGACGGCAACACCCGCTGGGAAAGCGCCTACGCCAACAACCAGTCCATCTACGTGGACCTGGGCGCCAACTACGCTATCAACCGCGTGCGGCTGGCCTGGGAGGCGGCCTACGCCAAGGATTACCAGGTGCAGGTATCGACCGATGGCAGCACCTGGACGACCATCAAGGACGTGTGGGGCAAGGCTTCGGCCGCGGCCGACGACCACACCGGCCTCAGCGCCACCGCCCGCTACGTGAAGGTGTACTGCATCAACCGGGCCACCGCCTACGGCTTCTCGCTCTACGAGCTGGAGGTGTACGGCACGGCCAGCGGCGCCCGCCTAGCCCTGGCCGCCCCCACTCCAAATGAGGCCGAGGAGTTGGCTATTTACCCTAACCCAGCCACCAGCCAGCTAACCATTCGGCTAGGGCAGTTTGGACCGGCCGGTGCCAGCCTGACGCTCACCAATGGCGTGGGGCAAATGGTGCGCCGCCAGTCCGTACAGGGGCCGCAAGCCACCGTGGGGCTGGCGGGCTTGCCGGCTGGCATGTACGTGCTCACCCTCTCGGGCACGGCCGGGCAGACAAGCCGTAAAGTATTTATTAGCAACTAAACGCGCTACAACCTTCGGCTGATTCTGGTCTAAAAACTATGAGCAGCCGGCGGTCTTGCTTGCCCAAGGTTGTGGCTAAAACGGTTTCGTAGGCAGAATAGCTAGCGTCGAATTTTGTCTGCCAATGGTGAGATACTCAGCTGATATGGGGGAGCGAGTTACGGAGCACCGGGCTCCTGGAGCAGATGAAATTCGGGAGTTGTTTGATACTATTTTATCAACTCGGGGCGGTTCCTTGGGGCTAGGTGAAAAGGCGGGTAATTTGCGCTACTCCTTCCTTTTCCCACCTGCATTTTATGAATCGGCGAATTGCTCTTAAACACGTGGCGCTGCTGGCCGGGGCGGCCGCGGTGCTGCCCGGCTGCCTACCGCAGGCCGAGCGGGAACCGACCGTCACGGCGCTGAGCGCGGCCCAGCGCCAACTCGTGGCCGAGGTGTGCGAAACCCTGCTGCCGCGCACCGCTACGCCCGGCGCCCTCGACCTGGGCCTGCCCCAGTACGTACTGAAAATGCTGGCCGACTGCACCCCGCTTCCGGAGCAGCGGCTTTTTGTGGCCGGCCTGGGGCAGCTGGATGCCGCCGCGCAGCGGCAGCACGGGCGCGCCTTCGGGGCAAGTAGCCTGGCCCAGCGGGCGGCACTCCTTAAGCAACTCGACGAGCGGCCCGCTGATTTTACGAACGAGCTCGTGGGTTTTTACCGCACTGCCCGGCAGCTGACGATAGACGGCTACACCAATAGTAAATACTTCATGACCAAGCAAGTAGTGTACGAGCTGGTGCCGGGCCGCTACAACGGGCATTATCCGGTAAGCAAGGTCGATTTAGCCAATCCGCGTCATGGCCAATCTTAACATTGACAGCGTGAAGGCACGCACCTTCGACGCCATCGTCATCGGCTCGGGTATGAGCGGTGGCTGGGCGGCCAAGGAATTTACCGACAAGGGGTTGAAAACGCTGGTGGTGGAGCGGGGGCGCCAGGTGGAGCACAACAAAGACTACCCCACTACCAACCTCAACCCTTGGGAGTTTGCCCACAACGGGAAGGTACCCCTGGCAGTGCAGGAGGCCAACCCCATTGCCAGCCGCTGCTACGTGTTCAAGGAGGATGCCATGCACTTCGTGGTGAAAGACCAGGAGCACCCCTACGTGCAGGAAAAGCCGTTCGACTGGATTCGGAGCTACCAGGTGGGGGGCAAGTCGCTGCTGTGGGCGCGCCAGACCCAGCGCTGGAGCCCGTACGACTTTGAGGGCCCGGCCCGCGATGGTTTTGCCGTGGACTGGCCCATTCGCTACGCCGACCTGGCGCCCTGGTACAGCCACGTGGAGAAGTTTGCGGGCATTAGCGGCAACCGCGACGGGCTAGCCGAGCTGCCCGATGGTGAGTTTATGCCGGGCTTTCCGCTCAATGCGGTAGAGGAGCACTTTCGGCAGCAAGTCCGGCAACACTACCCCGGCCGCCACGTCATCAGCGCGCGCTGTGCCCACTTGTCGAAGCCGCAACCTATTCATTATGAGCAGGGCCGGGTGCAGTGCCAGAACCGGACGCTGTGCCAGCGGGGCTGCCCGTTTGGTGGGTATTTCAGCAGCAACTCCTCGACTCTGCCCTGGGCCATGAAGACGGGCCACCTCACCCTCAAGCCCGATTTGGTGGTGCAAACCATTCTCTACGATGAGCAGCGGGGCCGGGCCACCGGCATCCGGGTGGTTGACACGCACACCAAGGCGACCGTGGAGTACTACGCGCCCGTAATTTTTGTGAACGCGGGCGCGCTGAATACCAACTTGTTGCTGCTTAATTCCATGTCGCACCGCTTTCCCAACGGCCTGGGCAACGACAGCGGAGTGCTGGGCCAGTACGTGGCGTTTCACAACTACAGCGCTCGGGTGTTTGCCGAATATGAAGGCCTGAAAGACCTGACGACTGATGGGCGTAACCCGGCGGGCGGCGGCTACCTGCCGCGCTTCCGCAACGTGTTGAAGCAGGAAACCGACTTTCTGCGCGGCTACGCCACCAGCTTCGGCGCCTCGCGCGACCTGGTGCAGCCCGCGCACGGCCTGGGCGCCAGGCTCAAGCAGCAGCTCGAGCGCCCGGCGCTGGGCCCCTGGCGGGTGCACGCGGGCATGATGGGCGAAACCATTCCGAAGGTCACCAACTACGTGCGCCTCGACCCCACGCGCAAAGATGCCTGGGGCATGCCGTTGCTGTCGGTATCGGTTGATTACGACGACAACGACGCGAAGATGAAGCAGGATTTCTTCGAGCAGCTCCCAGGTATGCTCACCCAGGCGGGCTTCACCAATATTCAGACCCAGGACTCGCGCCAAGCCCCGGGCCTCGACATCCACGAGATGGGGGGCGTGCGCATGGGCCGCAACGCTAAAACGTCCATGCTCAACCGCTGGAACCAGCTGCACGCCTGCCCCAACGTGTACGTGACCGATAGCGCCTGCATGACGTCGACCTCAACCCAAAACCCCTCGCTGACTTACATGGCCCTCACCGCCCGTGCGGTAGACCATGCCGTAAGCGAGCTTAAAAAGCAAAACCTGTAATTTTTCGCCGTTCCCGCCCATGACTTACCGCCGAGATTTTGTAAAGCAAGTGGGCCTGCTAGCTGCCGCCTGTGTGCAACCTGCCTGGGTACTGGCCGCCGCGCCAAAGTATAAGGCAGGCTTGCAGCTGTATAGCCTGCGCGACTATATCGACAAAGACGTCAAAGGCATGCTATCCAAGGTAGCCAAAGCCGGCTACCAGCAAGTTGAAACCTACGGCTACAGCCCCGAAAAGCACTTTTGGGGCCTGAAGCCCAGGGATTTTAAGGCGGTGCTCGTCGCCAACGGTCTCACCACCCCCAGCGGACACTACGACCTGGGCGACTACCTGCGCACCGGCAGCGAGGCGCTGCTGGCATCTACCATCGCGGCGGCCAACGCCTGCGGGCAGCAGTACCTCATCGTGCCCTATCTCGACGAGCTGCTGCGCGCCACGCCCGCCGACTTCAAAGCCCTGGCCGCCAAGCTCAACAAGGCCGGCGCCCGGTGCAAGGCCGCGGGCCTGCGCCTGGGTTACCACAACCACGACTTCGAGTTTAAGCCGCTTGGCGGCACCACCCTCTACGAGGTGCTGCTGCAAGAAACCGACCCGGCGCTCGTGGCCTTCGAGCTGGATATCTACTGGGTGGTGCGCGCCGGCCAAGACCCCGCTAAGCTGATACAGGCCCACCCCGGGCGTTTCCCGCTCTGGCACGTCAAGGACATGGACAAGGCCAACCCCGACCTGAATACCGAGGTCGGCAGCGGCTCGATAGACTACCGCCGCCTGATGGCTTACGCCGGGACGGCCGGCCTCAAATACCCCATCATGGAGCAGGAGAATTTTGGGCTCGATGCTTACCAGAGCATTGCGCAAAGCGCTACCTACATGCGCAAAAACCTTTTTTCCCCGAAGTAGGGCGTCGTCCGGTGCCAGCTAGGCTCGTAAAGTAAGGTCTTGATGCTCATGCGCATCGCGCAGTAAGCTAGTAGGGGTCTCACTAGAGACCCCATCCAGATGCGGCTGCTTAACTCCGCTGCTAAGGACGGCAAGCCCTGGAGCAGCAAGAGACCGAAACAGTGCCAGCGTGGCGCCGAGCTATTTGGCTGGAGTAAGGCAACCCCAAAGTCGGGTAGCTCTGTCAGGACAAGCTGCTGGTAGGCTGGCGGCTAGCTACCTCGCGCACAACTTTGCAGAGCAACGCCGACGTGAGCCTCTACGGCAATGGCCATGACATGGTGCAGGCCGGCGCTACCGACCTAGACATTGGCGCCTTGAAAACGAGTTATGCTCATCTAACGTTCATGTAGCGTAGCTCGACTCGTTTTCACGTTTTCCCTACTCCCCCCATCTGATGCAATACCGCCTGTCTTGCCTCCTTGCTGGTTCGCTATCCTTGCTCTCATGCTCGCGCCATGGTGACCCGGTAACGCCGGACACGCCTACGGCCACCGGGCCGCCGGTAGAAACCAACGCCCCCAACGCTACTTATCAGCCCGCCTTTACTGGGCAAACCCGGATAGGGAGCGTGAGCACGGCGGCCAGCAGCTACCGGGCCACCGTGCTCACATCATCCTTAGCCAGTCCGTGGGGCGTCACCAGCTTGCCCGATGGCCGTTTGCTCGTCACCGAGAAAGCGGGTACTATGCGCCTGGTCACGGCGGCCGGTGTGGTCAGTGCCCCCATTACGGGCCTGCCAGCGGTCAATGCGGCTGGGCAGGGTGGCCTGTTGGGTGTATGCCTCGACCCCGACTTTGCCACTAACCGGATAGTGTACTGGTCGTTTTCGGAAGCCCGCCCCGGCGGCAACCTAACGGCCATTGGCCGGGGCCGCCTGGCCACTGATGAGCGCACGGTAGAAGCGGCTACCGTCATCTACCGGGCCGAGCCCGCCTACGCGGGTACCCTGCACTACGGCGGCCGCGTGGTATTTGACCGCACGGGCAACCTGGTCGTGAGCACCGGCGAGCGGTCGGACCTGGCCACCCGGCCCCAGGCGCAAGTGGTTTCCTCTGGCCTAGGTAAGGTTATCCGCCTCACCCGGACCGGGCAGCCGGCCTCCGGCAACCCCACGTTTGCGCAGGCGGGTGCTCTTCCCGAGCTGTATTCCATCGGCCACCGCAACCCGCAGGGCCTAGCCATTCACCCCACCACCGGCGAGGTGTGGCAGAGCGAGCACGGCCCCCGTGGGGGCGACGAGCTCAATCGCTTACAAGCCGGCGCGAACTACGGCTGGCCCACCATCGGCTACGGCCTCGAATACAGCGGCCAGCCCGTCGGGGGCGGCCTCACGCAGCGCGCAGGCCTGGAGCAGCCGGTCTATTACTGGGACCCGGTAGTATCGCCCAGTGGCATGGCCTTCTACACTGGCAACCGCATCGCCGGGTGGCAGAATAATCTGTTCATCGGCGCGCTGAGCGGCCAGCACTTGCTGCGCTTAGTCATCGACAACAACCGGGTAGTGGGTGAGGAGCGGCTGCTAGCCAGCGAGGGGCAGCGCTTCCGCGACGTGACCCAGGGGACGGACGGGGCCTTGTACACCGTCACCGACCAGGGCCGTCTGTATCGCATCGACCGGCCATAAGCCCTTCCCGGAAGAATAATAAGGCAAGTATTACGCAGACGGCAGCTGTGTGAACAGCCATCCGGGACGTCCTCTCGCACCAGTAGGAAAGCTTGCTGGCACGAGGGAACGCTTTTTCAGTAGCAACCACCACCCACCTAGCCGATTTGAGCAACGTGCACAATCGTAATCTGGCCGACTGCGGGCTCAGGTGAGTCTGAAGCAGCAAAACGCGCGGCCTGGGAGGGTAGCTGCAACTGAGCGACTGGGTCAGCAAAGCGGCGGGGGCGACCACGCCGCTGGTGCAGCGCGGGGCGTCTCGCTCGCAGTAGGTATGCGTGCCCCCAGTGCCCACCCCCTCAGGGGAGCTACCGCTAGTCCCAGTAGGTAAACGGAACATGCACCCTCTTTACAAGCTATAATCGGTCGTTGAGAAAATGTCTTTTCGTCAAAAAGGCTTTTTCGAGCCATTTTCGTAGACAGGTACTGTTACACCAGGGTGCTTGCCTGAATGGTCGCGGAGAGGACCAGCAGCGAAGGGTCATACTCGCCTTCCTCGTGTTGCTCTTGGAAATAGACCCGCCGCTGCAGTTGCTCGCTTAGACCAAGCAGTGGCATAGCCGCCTGCACCGTTTGCCTCACCACCTCCGAAGGCTGCGGAAACAAATAAAAGGAAGGTGGAGTATCGCCCACCGCGTCTTCTAAGGTGTCTCGCTCAAGGGGCCGGCCAGCGGCAGAGACCGCGGAGGTTGCCAGACGAATCACGAGCAGTACCTGACAGTCTCGCTGAGCAGTTAGGTGCTCCAAGGCCTCCAGCACTAGCATACTCGCCTCTATCCAACGTCCGGCACGTCGAAACTGCGCGTCCAGCACGTCCACGTGCAAATCGGCGTACTGCTCCCAACGTTGCTCCCGGATGACCTCGTCGACCCATTGCTGGAGCGCGGGCGCATAGTCCGCTACGTTCAAGGGTGCCTCGCTCACAAGGGAATGCTGGAATCCGGGGCTTTGCGGGCCTGGGCCGAAGCCAGCAGCCGGCAGGCGTCGCGGTGCAACGCCGTAGCCGCGCGCGTCACCACCTTGTCGAGTTCCACGCCCGGCAGGGCCCCACCCAGTACCGCGATGACGGCGAGGCAGACCAGGGCGAGCCCCGCCGTGAGCAGCGCGGCTGCCCGGAACAACAGCTGGGCGTAGAACTGAAGTAGGGGCATAGGGCGGGGCGGCAAAAGCCGCAAGGGGAGTCCTTGCGGCGGGCTAAGATAGGGAAGAAAATAGGCCAGCACCCAGGCGCGGGTGGCCGTGTCCACCTGGTTGGTCAGCCTAGTAGGATGGGTGTTCAGGATAAACAGCCGATGTCTTTTTACATGCTGTTAATCAAAGTTTACAGTGTACAAAAGGGAAGCTTACAACGTTTAGTGAACCCACTATCAATTTATTTTATAAGCTCCGCTGTCACATGTGACAACGCTCGTTTAAGTAATGTGACAAGCTTGAAAACATCTTTTACCACTCCCCTATTCGGTATTTAGCTGCCGTGTCACTTGCGTAATAGTTAGGACACGGAGTTCACAAGCGTTCGGTCACTGGCTTTTCCGCCACCCTTACTTATAGGTAGTTCCTGCACTGCCTTCCAGTAGGTGCCAACCTGCACTACCATAAGCGCCCCTCGCCCGCTGCTAGTTTTGGCGTTAGCTTGGCCTTCTTCATGCGGCAAGCAGCTGAACGTTGCCACCTATCCCTTCTTATGCGCCTACCAACTACTCGTGTGTACCGCCAGCAAGTGCTGGAGGGATTTTCGATTCCTGCCCTCATCCATAATGGTAGCTACTTCTTCGTTGACCTAGATGTGTATGAGAATGGACGGGTACAATGTTGGAACTTCGAAGATTTTGCTTCTTTCCAACGCGATGTGCACCGGGGCTGGGTGGTGCTCAACATTCCTGATGGCCAAGCTATTTCGATTCATGGCTTAGGAAACTGGCGTATCAATCAAGGGCAGTGGCAGTTTACCAAACAGACCTTTATTGCCTATGTCGAGCGGCTGATTCGGGAATTGAACCCAAAGTGGCAGAACATCTACACTTACCAGCAGCGGCGAGTCAATGGCGTGGTAGTGGGCGAGTCTGGTAACGGTACCGTCTACAAGAAGAACCCGCCCGCCAGCTTCTTTTCGGCCAGGATCGACGGGGCAAGCCTGAACCTGTTTTACCGACACGAAGCGACCTATTGGTTGGTGCAAGTCACTGTTTTTGCCGATAGGTTAGTGCAGCTAGGGCGCCTAGAAACCCCGGTAGAGCTTACGATGACCGAGCTAGAGCAACTGGTGAGCCAGCAGGTAGTAGTGACGGAAGTACCACTGGGGACGAGAGTGCGGGTGCATGGACTAGGTAGCTTTATGCTTGAACAAGCATCGCACGTCGTGTCAATTAACAGTAAGCTGCTAGAAATAAGGGATATGCATCGCACCCTGGCCGGTGAGCCTACAACCTTAGAACTCTGTCGGCAAGCTTATAAGGACTATCTCGAAAAGCCGACACTTAGTCACAAAGAAGCGTTGCGAAAAGCTTACGAGCGGGTGCCGGAACACTTGCGTGCCTATGTAGGCGACATGGATACGCGTGACACAGCCGTACGGATGATTCTGCATGGCGAGCAAGAGATTGAAGGCTGGTCGCACTACCAAGTCGCGCAAGCCCGTGGAGAGGAACTGCCAAGTATTAACCTGCCGAAACCGGAGGAAGAATAATGTCGGCCTTTTAAAAACGTCCGAGAACGAAATTCATGATAAATACTGCCCCTAACTAGTTGGTTATCAAAAAGTTTATAATAGTATAAGAACTAAAAATAGCGCGAAATACTATTTTGTACTAACAGCTGCTTTACTACTTAATTAATACTTGAGAGCAAATAGTATTTGTACTCAAGTATTAATTAAAATTCATTCTCTCAAAACACCTTTCAATTTAACTGAGAAATCTAACAGAACCCCATATCAGGTTGTCAGTTTCTTAGTTAACGCTGCAATTTCAGCCTCAACGGTAGCGATACGGGACAATTTTTCCTGTACAAACTTCAAGCGCTGCGCCGCTACAAAGTCACAGCTGGCTGCTTTCAGCCTTAAGACTGGTATACAAGCCCGGAAATTCTGTCTTGAGTAGGTTAATAGTTGCCCCACCCAGGTTATCAAAGTTACGGCTGCCCGACTCGTAGTCACGTAGCAAGGGGTGGGTAGCTTTCATAAGCTTGGAGAGTCGCGCCTCATCGTCGCCGAGGAAACCCAGCACGTGCTGAACCTGCGCCATTGTGAGCTTGAGCTTCTGCAGGCGCGTCACGATGCGTTGGTGCAACGTGGGCTGGTCCGCAGTCAGCGGCAGGCTCATCTGCTGGTCGGGCTTGCCGGCTGGCTGACTACGAGCCGCGGCCTTATTCGGTGACTTAATTTCTAATAGTTTAACCGACTTGGGAGCAGCTTCAGCCTGCAACTTCGGAATGGTGAAACGCAGACCCTGCACTTTTTTGCCCTCCTTGAGTACCTCGTAGCTCACCAACCAATTCAAGTTGTGCATCTCCTGCAGGGCTGGCTCCAGCACGTAGCGCTTAAAGTCATAAAACAGCGTGTAGGTCACATCGTTATCATCGCCCAGCACCTGCTTGCGTAACGTCTCGAAGGAAACCTCCCAGCTTCCCACGTCATCCCATGATTTAAGCAGCCAAAACAAGCGGTGTGTGTGGGCGGAGCGCAGGGTGAGCAGCGTCTCAATTTCCACGTGGGTATATTGCTCGGCGAGTTGCAGTAGAAATGGCTTAATCTCCGGTGCGAAGTTACCGGTAATCAGCCCCGTACCCTCGTTGATGTCGATGTAACTGATAATGGAGTAGGCCTGGTAGCGATTTTTGCCCGTTTTTCGCATCTCGATGGATACTACCTTCGACATCAACCCCTTACAGGAGTCCCGAACGGTTTCGTATATCTTGCCGCCTTTTTTCTGCGTCAGCACCCGTTTTAGTGGAATAACGATGCCTGGCAGTTCCGTCTGGCCTTGGTGAATGCAAGCTAGCGCCAGGGCGAAGATGCGAGCCTCCAAATGCGTAAGCTTTAGGGGGGCTCGCACCAGAGCATTGGCCTGATAGGCACGAGGATAATCAGGAACTTCTGGTAACATCAGCTGACGAGCGAAAAAAGCAGTGGGGCAGTTCAAAGGTAGGTGAAACTAAGTGAACCCGCTTAAGCTCTCACGTAACAGGGCATACTGCCCATACCCATACTCAGGTAATCTGAACTGAGACCAACTGACGCGAGTAGCCAGGTAGACAACCGACTGGCTGCCCAAAGCCGACCCACCTGGCAAGTAATCCCTCTGCAATGGGTGCCCTTTTTCACGCAACGGCGACTCCCTTCGACTAGCGCGGTGCCCTTTTTCACGCAGAAGTGCCCTTTTTCACGTAGAAGTGCCCTTTTTCACGTAGCAGAGTGCCCTTTTTCACGTAGATGGTGCCCTTTTTCACGCAGCAGAGTGCCCTTTTTCACGCAGCAGAGTGCCCTTTTTCACGCAGCAAAATCATTTAAATAATTGGTAATCAAACATTTATGGCGTACAGAAGAAAGAAGAAAGAAAAGTGTTTGAAAAACAGAAGATGATTCAGTTTTTTTTTTAATTTTAATTTTTTTTGTAAAAATCTGACAAATAATAAGTTACTCGTCTAAGAGGGATTTTCACCAGCACCTAGCTACTGGACTGGTAAGTGCCCTCCTATTCGCTTGCTCCAAGGTAGCTAGCAGGCCTTCAGCAAGGATAACAAGGAGAGCAAGGAATCCTTGTCATCCTTGCTGAAGACCTGCTAAATCAAGGATTTAGGGTTCCCAGGGCAGCCAGTTATCGCTCTCGTAACATCTCGCTGAGCAACTACGTGAAAAAGGGCACTCTATAAATAGGCTACCCCTTCCCACTGGGTTATTTATCTACGTGAAAAAGGGCACCCGTGGCAAGGGAAAACTACTGCAGACGGTGCTAAGCCATCCTTGTCATCCAAGGATACCTTGGATGACAAGGATGGCTTAGCACCGTCTCCGGATTACCTATTAGTGGGCGAACGGGCGTACTCACCACACCGACTCTACCCACTTCAGTCAACCCATTCAATCGAGCAAATTGACAAGTTCAATGGTACCGGCTGAACAGCCGGCCAAACCGGTTGTATGCTCACCCAGCGCAGGTTCAGCTTTATGGTAGCAATCTCAACAGCAATACTTACACAGCAGTTGCCGACAGACTCGCCGCTACTCTATCCAGGGTTTGAACAATTTACTTCTTAGTAACACTAGTAATACTAAAAACATTAAAAACATTAAAAACATTAAAAACTTAATAAACTAAGCCAACACACATAACACAATCTTACACTACCTTTGCCACATGAGCAAGATTCTGGCGTTTACCAATCAGAAGGGTGGCGTAGGTAAGACCACATCGGTGGCCAACGTCGGTGCAGGGCTAGCCCGCCGCGGCAAGAAGGTGCTGCTGGTTGACCTGGACCCTCAACTGAACCTGACCACCGGCCTGGGGCAGGCTGGGGCCGAGCGCAACGTGTACGGAGCCCTATTGGGCGAGTACGAGCTGACCCCCTACCGGGTGCAGGACCGGCTGGGGCTAGTGGCGGGCTCGGCGGCGCTCTCCGGCTTCGAAAAAGTAAAGGGCGAGGAGCTGGACCGCGAGTTCTTACTCAAGGAACTGCTGGAGCCCTGGCAGCGCAAGCTCGACTACATCCTGCTCGATTGCCCGCCCGCCCTGGGGTTAATCACGCTCAACGCCTACGCCTGCGCCCAGCGGCTATTCATCCCGTTAGAAGCCCAGCTCTACGCCACCGACGGGTTGGAGAAGGTACTACAGCTGGTGGGCCGGGTGCAGCGGCGCGTCAACCCAAAGTTGAAGGTGGGCGGCATCTTCTTCACCCGCTACGACCAACGCAAGGTGCTGCGCCGCGAGACGGCCGAGCAGCTACGCGCCCAGTACCCCGACCTGTTGCTACAAAGTACCATCCGCGAGAGCATTGCCTTGGGGGAGGCCCCGCACGAGGGCAAGGATATCTTCGCCTACGCGCCGCAGAGCGCCGGGGCCCAGGACTACGACGCGCTCATCACCGAGTTGCTCGCCCGCTAACCCTCCCCTCCCCCGTCATGGCCAAAACATTCAAGCACCTCACCCAACCCGCCGCAGCTGCGCCGAAGCCCATCTCCGAGCGCGACTTCTTCGACCTGACGGACGAGGAAGCCACCGCGCCCTCGGCCAACGAAGTACCCGCCCCCTCAGCTGCGGGTGCTAATAACACCAGTAAGGCACTACATACCTATAATAGTAGTAACACTCGTAAGCCAGTCGTCCGTCAACCGGCAGTTCCTGCAATTCCTACCGAAGCTGCTGCCTCCGAGCCGGATGAAGACCGGGATGTGCGGCAGACCTTCGTAGTAGGCAGTCGTTACCTGGAAAAGCTACGCGACCACGTGCACGCCCGCCGCGCCGGGGGCGACTACGAGTACTCCCAGAAGCAGGCCCTGCAGGAAGCGCTGGACTTACTGTTCAGCAGCGGGGAGCCCGTACCTCCCCGGCCGGCCCAGGCGCGAGCCTCGGAGCAGCGCCGCAGCGAGCGCATCCGGCGGGGACGCTCGACGAGCAGCGGCGAGTAGGTACTCCGCTCTGCTGTCCTGGGCAAGCAACTAACGACGACCGGAGGGCAGGAACAGACGAGCAACCGAAGGCTCCGCCGTTTCACAGCCGGGAATGCGATGGGTAAAATATAATGCTCAGAATTTAGCGCAAAACCCTCTCTTTTTGCTTAAAATAGCCAGTAGTTAGCTTGAGCGATAGGCCGGACAGCAGCTAAAGGCCGGGCGCAACGTCTCAACATCCTGCTGTTGTGGCGCTTCTACTGGACGGCCGACCAAGCGCAGCGTTTACCTTACCTACTCAACTCACCCTGGGACTATACAGACCATACATCTAGACCCTGTTATGGACCTGTGAAGAGGTTCATCGCTGTAGCCTTAGCAAGCATCAGCCCGACAAAAGCCAACTAGTGGAGTTGTTGCAAGCTCAAGGCGAGGCGCTCATAGTCGCGGGCTAGGCGTTTATAACGAGCGCTCCAACTCAGGCTGCGCTCAACGACCCAGCGGCGCGGTAGCAAAACAAAGCCACGCTTGGCTTGGCCTAACTTGACGACCTGCAGGTGGATACCCTGTGCAGCGACCGCTTCGGCGGGGACGTCCCCCGTGTAGCCTTGGTCGGCGTAAGCCAGCGTAACCTATTGGCTTGACTGACTTGCACTTCTTGCGCCAGCACACCGACCTGGGCCCGGTCCTGCGCATTAGCGGGCGTGACAACGGCGGCCAGCAGGTGGCCCAGCGTATCAACGGCCACGTGTACTTTGCTGCCCTTCCGATGTTTAGCGCCGTCATAGCCCGCCCGCTGACCACTTTCGGGCGGGCTTGTCAGGGTGCGTGAGTCGAGAATGACGGCACGTGGCGCGGCTGGGCGGTCACTATGAAGTCGCAGCAGTTGACGCAGGTCATCGATTAATGCTTCGAACACCCGCGCATCGCGCCACCGCGCCCATTGCTGATAGCAGGTTGCCCAGGGCGGTAGGTCGCGAGGTAGATAGCGCCAGGTGCAGCTAGTACGCACGACGTAACGTAAGGTGTTAAATAACTCACGGAGTGCGTACTGACGTTGCCTGGCATCCTCCCGCAGGAGCAGCAGATACGGCAGCACAAACGACCACTCTTCGTCGGTCACATCACTGGGGTAGGTGCGGCGACTTGCTTCCATGCCCCTAATTTGGCATCCAAGTCCATAACAGCAGGGTCTAGGCAGTGGGGAAAAATACCAGCTTACTCAATAAGCATGATAATAAAAGTAATACTGATAATACAGAATTTTTTTTGTATTTTGACTGAGGTCAAGTTTGAATTGGTCAATCCTATCCTGCGGATAGTGGAATAAAAGGCACGGCCGGCGACGCTCATCTAGGTCTGTTGTGCGGAATAAGCTATCTGATGTAGAATACCTGGCCTCAATGCAATCCTTTCAGAAGATGTACCAAGTGACAATCCTTGTGTGAACAACTCCTGTCGCAGGGCAGGATTTAAGTCACTGAAGAAGAGGTTGACCATCCGGAGCTTGCCCTGCCTGCTCGTATCACGGCCCGCTCGGCGGTCGGTACCGACCGACGGTTTTTGCGTGTGCGTAAAGCGAGACTCCGGAAATACCAACTTCGACCAGCCAGCGGCCATCACCAGTTACGCCAATCAGTAGCACGCTGGCTGCGCGGCCGTCTTGGCTGCGCCACCCGAATCTAGTGTTGATTAAAAGCTTAATATAGTGGCTATCCTACCTAATCTTAAGTACATAAAAGTAACATGAATAATACAAGGTTACGCGTGTTAATAAGCTAGACAGCCTACTGAGTTCACGGGAGTGCTTTGTTACTCAATAGTGGTTAGTAGACAGAGTTTTATTGGAGATAAATGGTGCCCTGGCTTACCGGCACCTACATTAGTAGCCGAAAATTGTCAGCCATTCCCCCTACCCGAATGATTGCCTCACCAGCCGAGTTAAAAGACGTTACCGAGCAGCTATGCACCAGCGGGCTGGCGATGGGAGCGGATGCCCTAGACTACGTCACCGAAACCGAGAGCTTGATTGAGCAGGCCTACAACGGCCGCAGCATTTTCGAACTGATTCAGAACGCCCGCGATGCCAGCCAACTGCGGGGCGAAGACGGCAGCATCCGCTTTGAGCTGGCCGCTGGGGTGCTGAGCGCCGCTAACACGGGCCAGCCCTTCTCGGCGGCGGGCATCCGGGCCATCTCGCGGGTGGGGCGCAGCGATAAGCACAGTGCCGAGATGATTGGCTTCAAGGGCCTCGGTTTTAAGTCCGTGCGCCAGCTGACCGATACGCCGCGGGTAGTGACGGCCCACGGCACGGTGCAGTTCGACGCGGAGCTGACCCGGCAGCAGCACGGCAGCCTAGGCCTGGCCGAGCTGCCCCTGTTCCTGCTACCCTACTACGCGCCGGCTGGCCTGAGCGAGGTGGAGCTAGCGGCCGGCGTAGTCACCCGCATTGAGCTACCACTGCGCGACGGTGAGGCGGAGCAGTGGGTGTACCGCAGCTTCCGGGAGCTGCACCTGCGGCAGTTGCTGTTTCTGGGGCGCATCCGGGAGCTGCACGTGGAGCTGCCGAACCTGAGTAAGCGCTTTCAGTTGACTACCAGCGGCCGCTTCTTGGAAGGGCAGGTGAGCGGACAGGCTCCGCAGCGGTTCTGGCTGCTGACTCCCGCTGCGGGCATCGTTATTCCGCCGGAATTGACCAGCGGCTTGAGCAAGAAAGAGCAAACAATCGTGGCGGCTATGGGAGTGGCGGACGTGCGGGTAGCGCTGGAGGTAGACGCGGCCGGTGCGTTCAAGCCGGTGCCGGCGGCCCCGCTGCACCTGTTTTACCCACTGGAAACGCTGACCGGCCTCCGGTTTCTGGTGCACGGCTACTTTCTGGTGAACCCGGAGCGTACCGCCCTGCGCAAGGCCAATAAGCTTAATACCTTTTTGCTGGAACAGATTGGCACGTTCCTCGGGCAGACGGTATGCGAGCAGGTCCGGGAAGCCGGGTGGAACCCATGCGAGGTGCTGCACTACGTGCGCCAACCCCAGGCAGGCCTGGAGCCGCTCTATACCCAGTTGCGGGCCGCGCTGCGGCAGCAGGCTTTCATCCTATCCGAGGGGCACTACTACCGACCTGGGGAAGTGATGACTATCAACCCCCGGCTGGCATCCGGCCTGCCGCTGCGGCAGGTGGGGAACCAGCACTTGGTAGTGGTTGCCTCCCCGGATATCCGCCAGTGGCTGCGGGAAGAGTTCTGCGTGCGGGAACTGGAAGCGGAGGGCCTGCCCGCCGCGCTGGAAGCCGCCTGCCGCCCCCGCCTAGCGGCTGGGGACTGGGACTTCTTCACGGAGCTGTACCGGTTCCTGGGTACCAAGGGAGCCCCGGACATGAGCGAGCGCGCCGTGCTGCTGACCGAGCACGGCGTGCTGGTGGCCGGCAGTCGCGTGGAGGTCTTCTACCTGGACCACCCCCAGCAGGCGCCCCAGTTGCCGGCCTCGCTGCAAGACCAGGTGCAACTGCTGCACAGCCGCTTCCGGTTCGATGGCCAACTGGGGCTGCTGCAAAGCAAAACCAGCCTGCGCAACTACGAGCGGGCCTCGCTGGCGCGGGCGCTGCTGCGGGAGATGGGACCGCAGAAGACCCACAACTGGGAAATCCTGCGCGTGCTCTACGACCTGCGCCACGTCGTGCCGGCGGTGGACTTTCAGCGCGAGGGCTGGCTGCCCACCCGCGCGGGGCAGTGGGTGCGGCCCTGGGTCCGCCCCGTGTACGCGGCCAGCGACGAACTGACGGCGCTCTACCCGCAGGGCCGCTTCCTGAACGAGGCCGTCTTCGGGCGCGTGGAACTGCCGGACGACCCGGCGGCGCGGGCAGATTTTCTGGGCTGGGCGGGCGTGTGGCAGCGGCCGGGCGTGTACCTGGCGGACGAGCGGCCGGTGCCGGCCACGCAGCGGCGCTACCGGCGCATCGCCAGCACCGGCAGCCCCACCCTCACGCTCACCAACGACCGCCTGCTGGACGTGCCGGCCACCCCTACCCCGTGGTTCGGCCGGCAGCTGCTGCGGCACTGGCCCACCTACCAGTACTTCCTGCGGCAGGAAACCGGCACCCGCAACCTGGGGCTGGCCTCCAACACTACCCGCCGCGTGGTTTCGTCGCCGCAGCGCTCTACCTGGAGCGAGGCCGTGGAGTGGCTGCAAACCCGGGCCTGGCTGTGGCTGGCTGGGGAGGAAACCCCACGCCGGGTGCAGGAGGTAGTTATTGTGCCGGAGGGCGCCGCCGAAGCCGACCAGCTCATCCTGGCCTACCTGCCGCTGCTTGAAGTACCCCTAGACGTGTTCCAGGCGCTGCAGTTGGACCTGGACCTGGTGAGCTGGCAGGCGGGCAGCAGCAGCGACCCCGTGCGCGTGCTGCAGCTGTTTCATCAGCGTAACGCGCCCACCCTGGCCGCGCTGTCTGCCCCCAGCCGGACCCGGCTGCTGAAGGCCTATAACCGGCTGCTAAGCCGCCTCTACGAGTACTGCGCCGCCCGCAATACATACCGGCTGGCGGGCCTGGAGCACACGCCGCTACTGGCTGTGGATACGCTGACGCAGCAGCTGAGCTGGCAAGCGGCCCCGGCCATCTACTACGTCGACGACCCGGCACTCTACGAGTCGCTCCCGGCGGTGCTGCAGGCCCGGCTCCAGCCGCAGTTCACGAAAACCGAGCCCAACCAGTTCGGTAAGATTGCCGGCAGCTACGGCCTTAACCTGAGCACCGTGCTGAAGGTCGAGGTGGAGCCCGGCCCGGCCCGGCGCGAGCTGCCGGCGTGGGAAGCCCTGGGCGACACGCTGCTGGACTTCCTGAGCATTGTGGATGCCCGGCTGCCCGAGCAGCTTACCGAGGCCGAGGCGCAGCGGCTGCTGCGCTTCCCGGTGTGGGAGGTGGACGAGCTGCATCTCGCGTTCCGGTGGCGGGAAGAAGCGCCGACGGCCGGGCAGCCCGCTGACTACGCCCCGGGAGAGGACGCGGCCGGCGCGACGGGCCTCTACGTTCGGCGCACGTTCCCGCTCAGGCAATCGCTGCACACCGGCAAGGCCTTGGTGGGGGTCTTCGCCCGCCTGCTGCCGAATAAGGAAGCCAACTGGCCAGAGCTGGAGTCGACGCTGACCGACTACCAGGAGCTGGAAAACAAGGAGCGCTTCGTCAAGCGCCACGGCGACCCCCAGCGGCGGCAGGAATTGCGCTACCTGCTGCTAGGGGACGATGACGGCAGCCCGGCCGCATTCTGGCAGGCCGTGCGGCGGGCCACCGGCCAGCCCGAGCTGGCCGGGGAAGCCCTGCGGGAAGCCAACATCGCCGAGCTGGCGGTCAGCCTGGAGCTGCCCGCCGACCAGCTGGCGGCGTTCGCGGCCGGGCAGTTCCGCTACGAGCAGCTGTCCGTGCCGGGCAACCGCCGGGCGCTGCACGGGCTGCTGCGCACGCTGAACTGCCCGCTGGAAGCACTGCAGCGCGAGTTGGGCGACCCCCTGAGCGTGGAAGGGCTGTGGGGCAACGAGTGGACGAAGCTGAAGCGCACCTATAAGCCGGCCTTCCGCGACTGGCTCTACGACCAACTGCAGGCTACCAGTCGCACTGCCACGGGGCTGCAGCGGCCCGGCTACCGCCACTGGCTGCAGGCGTACGATGAACTGCCAGCCCGCCCCTACCCGGCGGAGCTCACGAACAGCCTGCTGGCGCATTTTTACCACCGGCTGCGGGAGCTGCTGCCGGCCGTGGTGGAAGCTGGCGAGTTGGCGGCTGCGGGCGGGCGGCCCGAGCAGTGGTACCTGGCCCAGTACCGCGAGGCCCGGCAGCAGTTGCAGGCACGGGTGGCCGGCCAGGAGCAACAGTGGCTGACGGAGTTTCTGCTGGACTCGCAACGCGACAGCCTGCTGTACTTCGGCGAAGTGGCCACGCTGGCCCGGCAATTTGAGGTGTGGGCCAGACCCCGGCGGCAGGTACCGATTCTGGCCGACGAAGAGCCGGCCGACCCGTTGCACCGGTTCCGGAATCTGACTCACGTGTACGGCGGCCGGCTGGCCATGCACGCGCTGGCCCCTGCCGCCGCCTCGGCTGAACCGGCGGCAGGTAAGGGAGAGGGCGGTCCTGGTACGGGGACGAGCACCGGCTACGGGATAAGCGGAGCGGCGGCGAGCAGCGCCCACGCTGAAACCGGGCGCGTGGCCGAGCAGTGGGTATGCGCCTGGCTACAGCAGCGCCACGAGTCAGTGCGCTGGACTTCCTACAACGCCGTCAGCGTTGGGGTAGCCCACCCCTGGTACAACCCGGAGGGGTCGGACAGCCTGGGCTACGACTTGAGCTATTGGGACGCGGCGCTGGAGGAGGAAATCGCGGTGGAGGTGAAAAGCTCGGCTGGCAGCCGCCTAAGCTTTTTTATGAGCCGCCAGGAGTTGGCCGTGGCCGCCCAGCGAGGGGCGCACTACCGGTTGCTGTACGTGACCCACGCGCTTAACAACGAGCAGCGGCGCATCTACGACTTGGGCAACCCGTTTCCGCTGGGCATGAAGTCGGTAATGGATAATTCCTGCTTCACGACGGAGTGGGAGAAGGTACGCATCTCCTTCACGGGAAGCACCGAGCCACTGAATTCCTAAAGGACCAGCCAATCACTGCGTAAAAAAATAACAGGTAATTACCAAGTGTTACAGTAAATATTGGTAACACTAGTGTACCAGGTATTTTATTTTATTCTGTCTGGTTCAAGTAGGTAGCCGAACCGCGTAGATTGCCCGCAGACTAGCGCCCAAGGACAGCACCATTGGGTGCCTCACAGCCGAATGCCGGGCAGTAGTTCAGGAGCAGACCGGTAATCAACTACCCTCGGAATAGAGCCAACTCTCCTACGGCATGGCCGGCCAGGAGCGGAGGGGTAACGCCCGCCCCGGAGCCGGCCGCACCAGCGTAGTGGCTTCACGCACTTAGGAAAGCACCGGTGCTGCCGGATGGGTCTGGGAGCACCAGCTAGAAGGAAGACCGTGCAGCCCCCGGTACCTAGAGGAGGTGGTGCTGCAGGAGCACCAGACTGATGGGAATTGCCCACCGTAGCATGGCCGACAACAGCTTCAGGGGCATTTCCACGACACTGGCAACTTGACGTTATCAGTGCCCGATTCGCCGTTTAGGCTGGCCATAGTTGGGTTGGATAAGGGGTGCAACAACCTCCGTACCTTAATGGGGGCTGCATCCGTGGCGGGGTGCAGTTCCTTGCAGGTGGTGGGACTGCCGGGCCGAAACCGGACTGCTGGATTAGTTCGGCGGGCGGCTTATGTCAAAGGTAAAAAGACGCTTTTTCGTACGGTAGAAAAAATACCTGCCGGGTGAGTAGCCTCCCTGACCAGCAGCCCCAGTAGTCTTATCAAGTCCTGCTTGGGCGTCTGGTTCCTGCCGAAGCCCGCTTGACAAAAGGCTTTAGTATGCCCACAGCACGCATTCTCACAGTTGGCACAGCGGAATGTTTTAAGGCCATTATTTCCGTTCAAGCCAGCCAGACTGCAAAAAGGCTGCCTTTCTGGTCATAGTTCTGTCTTGGCAAGTAACTAGGTCCAGTTATCTGACGGCCCGTCGTATTGCCTGCTGGCCGGTAAGGTGGTCAATAACAAGCTAGCAGATAAGAAAACAGTATATTGTTAATAAGCATAAGTAACACTAATAATATAAAATCAGCACTCGCAACGCTGTCTTGGTGAAAGCAACGGAAAAGCTGGAGATCCAGCCCGGCCGGAATTTGTGCCGGAATCACCAGCCCCAGCAGCAGCAGGGGGGCCAGTACGGGCGCAAGGGCGAGCAGCTTGGCCCATTGCGGTTCGGGGCCCCGCACGATGAGCCACACCCCGAGCAGCAGCCCGCCGGCCGGCACCAGCAGGAGAAGCACGTAGGGGGCTATCAGCACCAGCACGAGGCCCAGCAGCAGGCTACCAATGAGCAGCAAGGGCCCCACCCAAAAACCGAGGCGGCGCCACATAGTAAGGCGAGTGGACATAACAACTAAGCAGAGCGGGGAAGGAGGGAAAGCGCTCCTGCTGAAGGTAGACCAAGTACTCCTTTAGCCCAGTGTCCTCGTAGCCTGCCCTTAGCTACTGGGGCGCTGTAAGTAGGACGCCGCTCGCGCGTAAGCGACCGTTATGCAGAATTGACGGAAGCGAACGCCTAAAGTGCCTAGTGTGGGAAGGAGGACTTAGCTTCAGACGAATTGTACGATGGCACTACCAGTGCCTAGTAATGTGTGAGGAGACAACTCTTGTGTGGCAGCGGCAGGTGTTAGGGGCTCAGAAAGTACCTCACGGAGCTAATGGCTCAGAAAGTCCGCCCGAAGTGCGTTTCCAACGCGTATTTGGGGATAAGTAGGCCGCAAACGGGTGATTCCGAAAGGTGCACCTTGCTGACGCATTAGCGAGCCTCACTTTGCTGGTAGGCGGCAGCATTGGCTGGCACTGCCTTTCTTGCCATGTGCAACGAAACGACGTGGGTTCCGGCTCTTGGGATGGGGGTAACACAGCCGTCGGTAGCGGCTTCCTGCACGAACTATTTTTCCTTTTCCTACGCACGCACCTTACTATGAAACACCTCGTACGTTACCTGCTGTCAGCGGCCAAGCAGACCCGGGCGGCCCTGTTACTCGTCTTCGCCGGCTGGGTGCCAGCTGCCCTTGGGCAAACGCCTACCTTCGCCCCGGTGGTCAATTATGACACGGGCACCCGCAGCGGCCCGGACGCGGTAGTCGCGGCGAATCTCAACGGCGATGACAAGCTGGACTTGCTTACGGCCAATTCCTCTAGCAGCACCGTGAGTGTCCGACTGGGCACGGGCACGGGCAGCTTTGGAGGCATGGTCCTCTATAGCACGGGGGCGGGCAGCTTCCCCTATAGCCTGGCCGTGGCCGATGTCAACGGCGATGGCTACCCCGATATGCTCACGGCCAATTCGGGCAGCAACTCGGTCGGCGTGCTGCTGGGTACGGGCAGCGGCGGTTTCGGGGCCGTCGCCACGTATGCAACCGGGCCGCTGGGCGGCCCTAGTAGCCTGGCGGTGGCCGATGTCAACGGCGATGGCCAGCTCGACGTGCTCACGGCCAGCAGCACAGCCGATGCCGTGGGGGTGCTGCTGGGCACGGGCACGGGCAGCTTTGGGGCGGTGACGCCCTATGCCCTCGGGGTGAAGAGCCGGCCCTTCGCCGTGGCCGTGGCCGATGTCAACGGCGACGGCCAGCTCGATGTGCTCACGGCCAACAGCGGCACGGGTACGGCGGGGGTGCTGCTGGGCACGGGCACGGGCCACTTTGGCCCCGTGCGCACCTACAGCACCGGCCCCGACTTCCAGCCCTTGAGCCTGAGGGTGGCCGACATGAATGGCGACGGCTACCCCGACCTACTCGCGGCCACCGGTAATGCCCCGACGGTGTGTATTCTGCTGGGCACGGGCACGGGCAGCTTTGGGGCCGCCATTGCCTACAGTGCGGGGCCCAATAGCTATCCGCATAACCTGACGACCGCCGAGCTGAACGGCGACGGCAAGCTCGATGTGCTCACAGCCAATTCGGGCAATGACACGGCCGGCGTGCTGCTGAGCACGAGCACAGTGCTGGCCACCCACGCGGCCCTGCCCGGCGCCGTCGCCTCGCTCTACCCCAACCCGGCCCGCGCGGCGGCTACGCTCACGGCCACGGGCTTACCCGCGGCTGCCCGCACCGTGGAGGTCACGTTCCTCAGTCCCCTGGGCCAAGTCGTGCGCCGCCTGCCCTTGCCCGTTGCGCAGGGTGCCGCGACGGGAAATGTGCCCACAGCCGGGCTGGCGGCGGGGCTCTATCTGCTGCAGCTGCGCGCCCTCACGGGGCAAGGCGCGGCCCTCGGGGCATTACCCACGCAGCGGCTCAGTGTGGAATAGCGGACCGCGCCCCTAGCGGAAGCGATGGCTACCACGGGCACTTGGCAACCAGAACTAGTCGCGTAATCAACCGGCCAGCTAACGTTTCTAAACGGTTGGGTTATCAAATACCCAGCGCAGGCTGAGACAGCTTAAGAGGTTGGCTTAAGTAATGTGACAAGACCTACTGCTAACTAGGTCGAATAATCGGCACTCAGCGTTTCTTTTATAATCTCAGTTTTACTTGCGATGGTAAGTCTTTCCTTTTCGTTCGATGGTGAATGCCCGCAGGGAGTGAAGGAAGAATATGCTATTCACCTTATTGATGGCCTGCTGCAAATATCAGGATGGAAACGAGGTGTTTGTCAAAGACGAACACGTGCCCCTCATCGAACTAGCCTTATGGTTGTCCGAGTGGTTAGACAGTGTTTCATCCCCGACTGACCGCGTGTTCTCGTTCTTCCCTGACTCGTTCGAGGCAGCGTTATTCCAACTCGCACCACTTGGTGATTCGCGCTATCAACTAGCCTATACCTATCTAATCTATGAGGAGCAAGAAACAACGAGCTACTTGATAGCTGATGAGGCTGACTTTCAGCTTGCTTTCACTGAGTTTATCAGCAGTTTAGCGCAAGCATTGCAGCAGGACTACAATATTAGCTTGGAAAATATTATCCGGCGGTTCTCGAAGCCAGAGGCTCAGAAAAATAGAACTTTAGGGGGAAAGATGGGTAATTTCTTTTTCGGCTGGTTCCTTGGAAAGGCCACTTAACATAACCCGTCATCTCGGACAAACCTCGGAAAAATGGTGGTTTTTAGCCTCCTGGCAAAACGCGGCCAGCGTGGTACTTTTACAAGTAACCAGTCTTCTTAGCCATCTTGGGGTTTTTCGCCCTTGGCCAATGAGCGCATTTCATAGAGCACTTGGCTATACTGCGTGTGGACCAGCAGTAGACGAAAAATATCTGCTGGTGTAACAGGCACATAACCACTCGGATTCGCCACTGGGACAGTACGTACTGGTCGGTCTAGAAAAAGACAGTTGGCAAATGGATTGGCGTGCACCAACTCTAGTTCGTGTTGCTTAAAATAGGTCACAAACGACTGATTTCTAACTTGGTATCTTGCAGTTAGAAAGTAACGGCCTGGGTGAAAGGGAATCGAATCATAGAGCGGATTGGTCGCATTACGGGGTTTCAAGAATACGGTCATTGTGTCGTGACCCTGAATGCAGGTTACTTGTCTGATAAATTCACCCACCTCATTATTATTCCCAAGTACTAGATAAACTGCTCCAAAACGCAGCTTAGTCAGAGAATAGTCACCAGGCACCCGTTCAGCGAAGGGGAGCGGAGGTAGAAGAAATTTTCCTTTAGCGCAGAAGCGTAACGCCGCGTAAGAGGGCCATTCTTGTGGGTCGTTCGTCACCCCATGGTCTGGACAATCTGCACAACTACTGCTACTACTCAACGCCTTCTGGGATGGCCGGCAGGCTCCTAGGCTGAACAGGAGCAAGAAGAAAAATTTCATAACCAGCTTCGATAAGTGCTCATGGTAGACTAAGAAGACCTTTTTACATTCTAGCAACGACCCTCTACACTACGTAAAAAAATAGACTGTCACTTCAGCCAATCATCCAATACTCTGTGTCTGGATAGGGCAAGAAGCGAGGTTGCGTTTTGCGCAAGTACTTATAACGCCAGATGTACATCGACTTACTCTCGCGAAAGTCAATCGGCAGATTGTCGTGAAGTGTTTTCATGCCGAGCAAGAAGTATCGTGTAGCCAGGGACTGGTCCACGACCGTTTGTAGCGGCTGGCTCAAGCCGGCAAAGAGGCACGCATAGCAGGTGCCGGTGGAAGCGAGCCGTTCATGGGGGAGATGTTCAGATGAGCAAGCGCAGTCAGCTACGGCCATAGTCTACACGATAGGAAGCTAAAAGCTAGCAAGTAACTACGGAGAGAAGATTTGCCCGTTGGATAGGCTATGGTAGCTGAACTGGGTCAGTGTTGGACACCTGTCTGATACCCCACTTTGAGTAGTTCAGGCTTGCGGGCGCGCATATATCCCCGAGGCAGGCCCTGGCAATTGCCACTGACCGACAGTGCAAACTGGGTGCTGCGCGAGACCATGAGAATGAAGAAGCTAAAAAACGGGCAAAAAGGGCGTTTGCAGCCCGCAGGGGCATTTTGCCGCGAGACTGGCTTTTGCGGCGCTTTCCCCAAGCGCACGTTGTGGCAATTGCCAGGGCCTGCCTCGGGTCACTGGACGCGGCCGCGGCCACCACCGTGCCGCTCAACGTGCATGTGTCTTCTACCGGCACCTACACCCTGAACGCCGCTAGCCTGACCAACTTCACCAGTGCCACCACGGTGTTGCTGCTCGATGCCGAAACAGGGGCCCGCATCAACTTGGCGCAGCAGCCGCAGTATAGCTTCACGGCCACTGCTACGGCGCTGCCGGGCCGCTTCAGCCTGTACTTTGGCCCCGCTACTCCGCTTGCCGTGAACAACGCCGCGCTGGCTCAGCAGGTGCAACTTTTCCCCAACCCCGCCCGGGGCAGCTTCACGGTAGTAGTGCCCGCTGAGCTCGGTAAGGGCACCGTAACGGCCACGCTCTACAACCAGCTTGGCCAGGTGGTGACCCAGCGCAAGCTCGCCATGACCGCCGCCGGCGCTACCTCCCAGTTCGACGTTTCCAGTTTAGCGCTGGGGGTTTACACCTTACAGCTGTCGGGCAGCGAGACCAAGGTAACCAAGCGTCTGGTTATCGAGCAATAAGCAGAAGGGCGCTGTGCCAGGCCCTTAGCGCGGTTTGGTACAGCGCCCCTCTCGTTTTCTACTTCATTCTTTCGAATTTTCTCATGAAAAAATATTCCTCTCTATCTTCCCTCGCTGGCGCGTTGGTCGTTGGCCTGCTCGCTGCCATGCCAGCAGTAGCGCAGCAACCCAGCACAGGCGGCCCCACGCCGAGCGCCCCAGCGCCTGACCCCACCCAGGTTCCTATTGATGGGGGCGCATCGCTGCTGCTGGCCAGTGGGGTGGCCTTCGGCCTGAAAAAACTGCGCGACCGCCGCCGTACTCGTTAGTCGCCCTTGGCAATAGCAACACAGGTAATGGCCTACGTAAATAGAGTATCCTCTATTTACGTAGGCCATTACCTGTGTTGACACTATTCAAGAAACGTTCGCATCAGGCCTGACGGGAGTCTGCGGTGCACTCCGCTTCCAAGAGCCATTTCTTACCGGTCTAGTAATGAAACCCCTCACATGGGGGAAAATTTATGCGCTGGTATTCTTTCAGCAGCAGTCATGCCTGCGCCTCACGATAGAATAAGCCGGTGCGAGGTTGTTTGTTACCAGGTAGGCTAGGCCGCAAAACTAGCTGACCATAAGTTCTACAACCAAAGAGCGTAAGGCTTGCGGTTAGCCAATTTTGCGGCGGTTAATAGGTGTTTGGTGCAATTGTAGCAAAATGAGGTGGTCGAGTAAAAACAGACAGTGTGAAGTCTTATCTTCCACTGCCTATGCCCGACAACAGTAATCCAAGCGGCCCGCCGCTGACCCGCAAGAAATACACGCCCGCTTTTAAAGCCGAGTGCGTGCGCCAAGTAGCCGCTGGGGCCCGGCAAACGGACGTGGCCCGTGCCCAAGGCCTATCGCCCGCCTTGCACGGCCGCTGGCAACGCGAGGCGTTAGCCGAGGCCGTGCCTAGTAGCGCCGAGCGCGAAGAGATTAAACGACTGCGCGCTGAGCTCAAACGAGTGGAACCGGAGCGCGATATTTTAAAAAAAGTCGTGACCATCTTTGCGCAACCGCCTCAGCCATGAGCCGTTACCAGTTTATCGAGCAGGTGGCGACCACGGAGCCGGTGCAGGTGCTCTGCCGCGTGTTAGCGGTCAGTGCCGCTGACTATTATCAGTGGCGGAACCGCGCCGCGCGCCCAACGGCCACTTGGGAGCCTGCGGCCGCCGCCTTTTCCCGCCATACCCAGCGCTACGGCACGCGCCGCTTGCGGGCCGAAGGGCACGCCGTTGGGCGCTACGCGTTGCGCAGCTGGCTGCGTCGCCGCGGCTGGCGGGCGCTGAGTACGCGGCCGCAGCACCCGCGCACCACCGTGGCCGACCCAGTAGCGGTCGTTGCCGAAAACCTGCTCCTTGGCCAGCCCGCGCCCACGGCTCCCAATCAGATCTGGGTCGGGGATATCACCTACCTGCCCCTAGTCGGCGGGCGCTGGTGCTAGCTGGCCACCTGGCGCGATACCTGCTCACGGCGGGTAGTGGGCTGGCACCTTGACCAGCAGATGCCCACCGAGCTGGTGCTTATGGCCCTAGAGCAGGCCCTGACGCTGCACCAGCCAGCTCCTGGCCTGGTTATCCACGCCGACCGCGGCAGCCAATACACCAGCGCGGCGGGCCGGGCACTCATCGAAAAAGCCCAGGCCCTGGCCAACTACAGCCGGCCGGGCAACCCCTACGATAATGCCCAGGCCGAGGCTGGGTGGAGCACGCTCAAAACCGAGCTGCTGCTGCATGGCGGTGCGTTTGCCAGTCTCGAAGAGGCCCTATTGGAGGTCGCTTATTACCTCGACACTTACTTCAACCTCGACCGCCGCCACTGCGCGCTTGGCTACCGCTCGCCGCATCAATTCGAGCACGACTTCCTAACCACCATACCTTAGCTCACTGTCCGTTTTCACTGGACCACCCCAAGGCTTAGTTTAAATATAAAAGCGCACCGACTGGAAAGTTGGTGCGCTTTTATGTTTAAACGAAACCCTCAGCGCCTAACGTTACATCTGGCCAGACTAGCTTATTTGCTATCCGTATCCAAACTCTTGAGATAGGCCACCAACTGCCCCCGCTGAGCGGGTGTGACTACGTAGAAGGGGTGCGGGGAAGTCTTGCCGCGCTTGGGGTCCAGCAGCTCGTCGAGGCTGTGCACCGAGTCATCGTGCAGGAATACGGGCTTGCGGGCCAGGTCTAGCAGCAGCGGCAGGGCATTGCCCCGAATGCCGCCGCCGGGGCTGGCATCTACTACTATCATTTTGTCATCAAACGTGCCCGGCGCGTTCTGGATGGGCGTGAGCGGCGGTTTGCGCTGGGCCAGCACCTTGGGCGCGTAGCCCGGCCAAATCACGTTCATGGGTACCAGCTTGCTTTGCACCGCGATGCCTTGATTGGTGTTGTGGCAGTCGGTACACTTCTGTGACACGAACAGGGCGCGGCCCTGCGCCACCAGGGCGGGGCTGGTTACCTGTCCTTTGGGCGCTTGCAAGCTGTTGACGTAGGCTTGCAAATCGCGCAGCTTCTGCTCGTCCACGCGCTTGCCGGTGGGCGTGGGCGGGTCGCCGGCCTTGCCCTGCAAGTGGGCCGTTACATAGGGGTAGCCCGTGACGCCGGTAGCGGCCAGCACGCGCTGGTAGCCAGCCAGCATCGAGTCGCCGGCCGTGGCGCCGAGGCTGTGGATAAACTGCTTGCCACCGGGCGAGAGCAAATTGCTTTGGTCGAACAGCGCCGTATACACGGTGTTGTTGAAATCGTTGAGGTCGCTATTCTGGCCCGACGAGCCGTAGGGAGCCGCCAGGTCCTGCCGGAAGAAGGGCGTGATGTGCACCGGATTGCCGTTGCCATCGGGCGAGTCGTCGAACATGCCCACCGGGTAATATTTGGGGTTGCTGAAGTAGGCATCAAACTCGGCTTCGGTCGACTTGGCCGTCAGGCCCTTGGGGGCGCGGCCGATGGTGCTGCCATCGGGCCCCACCAATTGCGCGGTGGGAAAGAAAGCCCGCGTATTACCGCAGGTAGCCAGCAGCTTGCCCACGTTGAGCGCGTGCTGGGTGGGTCCGTCGATGCGCTTGCCAATGGTGCCTTTGCCCGTAAGCTCATACATCGACTTGTCGGTGACGGCGTGGCACAGGGCGCAGGTCACGCCCACTTTTCCGCCCTTGGGTACCATGCCAATCACGGCGTTGGCCTGCACCAGCTGGTCTAGGATGCTGGGGTCATTGAGGTGGGGCGCTTTGGCCGCCGAGTGGTCGGTTTTGACCTCGCTGGCCAAAGTTGCTTTTAGGGCATCCGGAATAGCATCGGCATCGAAGTTCACCCCGGCTTGCAGGGCTTGCAGCACGGTGAGCTTGGCGGCTTTCATGCCCTGGGGCATCCGGGCGGCGTCGGTCCAGAAGCCCTCGTCGCCAAAGGTTTCGTAGCGGTACACGTCGCGGCCAGCCTCGATGCTGCCCGCGTGCAGGGCCGTGCTGGTAGCGCCGCTTTTAGTGGTGTCGCCTACGGCCTCGTGGGCGGTGGTAGGCGTATCGGTGCTGGTGGTGGGGCTGCTGTTGCAGGCTACTGCCGCCATTACGGCCAAGGCCGACGCGGCGAGGGCTGGTAAACGCCAGGAAGGAAACGTGCGCATGAACCGGTGAGAAAAAGGGTGAAAGGACTAATCAGGCAGTTGGTTGATGTCAATCGGCTCGACCTTGGCTACGGCATTCATACCGTGGCGGTACTGGGTGGACGATGCGTAAGCCTTGATGCGTACCCGATTGATGCTACCTAGGGGCAGGTGCTCGGGCAGGCAGTGGAAGGGGTTGAACGAGAGCACATCGTCGGCATACACACGGCGGGCAGGGCTGTAGGCATCCTGGGCGGGCAGCACGATTTTGCCCAGCACCTGATAGGGGCTTTGGTCCTGGGGCCAGTCGATGCTGGCATCCTCCACGGGCATGGCCTGGAGGTCAGTGCAGAGCTGGGCCCGCAGTTCGTACTCGGCGCTCTGGGTCTGGAAGAAGTCCACTACCATGTCGCGGTACGCGCCGGGCTCGCTCACGTCCATCTCCTTGCCGGCGATGGCCTGGAGGTTGTCCGAGAACGGGGCCACGCTGATTTTGGCCACGTAGTCGCCGTAGCGGATGGCCCCGAGCGTAGTATAGGTTTCGCCTAGGATATGGGTGTTAGGGTGGGCCTGCACTACCATCGGCAGCTCCTTTTTGGTACCTAGCGCATCCAATACTTTATCGACGATTACGCCGGCCTCGTTCACTAAATTTTGCACCGCTTCGGGGCCGTGGACCAACTTCTCGATGCGCAGCTGCATGTCGTGGTAGCTTTTCACATCGCCGGTCGGGATGATGGTGTCGTTCACCAGCAGAAAATCCTGGGTGACGGCATCGACCTCGTCAGCCAGAAACTTCTTGCCTTCTACGCCAATGATTTTCAGGACTAAGCCCTTCACGGCCGGGCTCTTGTCGGGCTGAATAGCGCCCGGCGAGGTCGAGAGCCGGATGATAATCGGGTAAGTTTTGGCTTCGGTAAACATGCCCTGGGCTAGGTGCTCGGGCAGGTTGGGGCCACGTGCAGTTCACCGCGCAAAATGCCGTGGCTCTTGGCGTGCGCATCGCGGATGGCGTGGCAGTTTTTCTCGAACATCATCCGGGCCACGCGGGCCATCGAGGCCACGGTGTCGGTACCGAGTTGGTCTTCGTTGGGCTGAATTTCTTCGACGCCATCGGCAAAGCGGACGTAGGAAGTAGGCAAAGCCATAGGAGGAAAACGTTAGAAGGCAGAAGGAGGTAGTCCTATGAAAAACAGGACTTACGTGAAGGCAGCCAGTTCTCCCGTAAGTCCTGCACTGTCAAACTATTGAAAAGCTGTCTTGAGGCGCGTGGCGGCAAAATCCTGCGCCTCGTTGGCCAGCGGCACGACGGCGTAGGTGCCAAAAAACTCATGAGTAGTGCCCGTATACAGCTGGTACGTGGTGCTCACGCCGGCGGCCGTCAGCTTGTCGCGCAGCGACATGCCCTCAGTTTGCAGCGGGTCAATTTCGGCGGCGATGATGGTGGTGGGGGGTAGGCCCTTGAGGTCGGCTACATCGACCAGCGAGATGAGCCGGTTGTCGCCATCGGCCGGCGAGTTGAAATACAAGCTGGTGAAATACTGAATATTAGCCTTGTTGAGCGGCACCGCGTTGGCGTACTGCTGGTAAGACGTCGTGTTCAGGTTATTGTCAGCTACGGGGTACACCAGCAGCTCGTGCACGGGTAGTGTGAGGCCACGCTCGCGGGCCAGGATGCACACCGCAGCGGCCATGTTGCCGCCGGCGCTTTCACCGGCCACCGCAATTTTAGCAGGATTCACGTTGAGCGTAGCGGCGTTGTCACGCACGTACTTATAGGCGGCGTAGGCGTCTTCGTGGGCCGCCGGAAACTTGTTGGCCGTTTCGGAGGCCAAGCGGTAATCGACCGAAAACACGATAGCCCCCGTGCGCTCGGCCAGGGCCTGGGCCGAGGGCTCGTACACCATCAGCGAGCCGATAACCCAGCCGCCGCCGTGGTAGTAGACGATGGCCGGGCGGGCGCCGGTGGCCGCCGCCGTGGGCGTATACACGCGCACCGGCACGCCATCGGGGGCCGAGGCGGTGGTGTAGGCCTTGGGCAGCACCATCTGGCTGGTAGTCACGGCGGGCGCGGGGGCGGTGCGGTTGTTTTTGGCCAGCAACGCGTTCACGGCGTCGGTTACGCTGTGGGTCATGCGGGCCTGGCGGGCGGTGAGGGTGGGCAGCGCCGGGTCATTAAAGGCAATAAACTGCTCGATAACGGCCCACATCTGGTCGTTCTCGTTGGTGGCGTAGCTGGGCTTGGCCGTGGTGGGCTGCACGAGGCTCGGCGACGAAGAATCACCATCTTTCTTACAGGAGGCCAGCGGGGCGCCTAGGGTAGCGGCTAGGGCGGCCAGCGTGAGCAGGCGTGGAATACGGTTCAGGAGGGGCCGTTGGGCCGGGGAGGGGGAGGGGGATAGATAATGCATCTTACTTGGAAAAGGAAGGAGCTTTCCCTTACGCGCTCCCGCCCAAACAACCGGCTCCTAGGGACGAGCCGGCCGCTATCGGGGACGAGTTGCGTACTCCGGCCGGCGACTAGTCACCTCTCACGAAATAAACTGCTTGAGAAACTGCTGCAAGCCCGCGGCGTAGCTGCGCGAGGAACTCAGGTGCGTGCCGTCGTGCAGGGTCAGCAGATACTCCCCGTGCGCCCAGGAGTGCAGCTCCTTGATGTGGTGGGTATTGACAATCAGCGAGCGGTGAATGCGTAAAAACTGCGCCGGGTCGAGCTGCCGTTCCAGCTGGCTGAGAGTGATGCGCAGCCCGTGTTCAACCCCTCGGGCGTGCACCGTCACGTAGTTGGCCGCCGCCTCCAGGTACTGCACCTGGTCAGTGGGCACGAAGTAGTAGCGCCCCGGCTGCTTAATAAGCAGCTGGCTGGCAAAGGCCGCCGGGGCGGGCGGCAGGGTATCCAGTAGGTCCGTGAGCGGGGAGGGGAGTGCCGGGGCCGCCGGGCGGGCCACGCGCTGGCGCACCCGGGCCAGGCAGTGGGCAAAGCGGTCGGGGTCGAGGGGCTTGAGTAGGTAGTCGACGGCGTGGTGGTCGAAGGCCTGCAGCGCGTACTGGTCGTAGGCCGTCACGAACACCACCAGCGGCAGCCTAGGCAGATGCCGTACCTCTTGCAACACCTGCAAACCGCTGAAATCCGGCATCTGTATATCTAGAAAAACCAAGTCGATGCTGTCGTCCGTGCTAAGAGCGGCCACGGCTTCTGCCCCGTTGCTGCACTCGCCCTGGATGGCAAAATCGGGCCAGTCGGCCAGCAACTGCCCGATGCGGCGGCGGGCCAGCGGCTCGTCGTCGACTAGCAGGGCACGAATGGGTTCAGCAGGCGAAGGCATGGGGCGAGGCAGTGCTACGTAAGAAAAGGCAGTTCCAGATGCACGGCCGTGCCCTGGCCGGGTGCGGGCCGCAAGGCGAGCACGAAGTGCTCACCGTAGAGCGCACGTAGGCGCTGCTCGCTATTGGTGAGGCCCACGCCGCGGGGGCTGGCGGGCAGCGGGCCGGGGCCCGAGTCGCTCACTTCGAGCACCAGCTGCCCGCCGCGGCGGTCGGCCTGAATGTGGAGCTCGCCCCGCCCGCCCGCGCTTAGGCCGTGACGCACGGCATTTTCGACCAGCGGCTGCAGTACTAAATGCGGCACCAGGGCCGGCAAGGCCGCCGGCGAGACCTCATACGTCACGGCCAGCCGGTCGGAAAACCGTAGTTGCTCCATTTCCAGGTACAGCTCGATAAAGCGCAGCTCGTGGGCCAGCGGCACCTGCTGCGCCTCGCTGTGGTCGAGCACCATGCGCAGAAATTCGCCCAGCTTGGCCGTCATGCGTTGCGCCTGGCGTGGCTCGTCGCCGATGAGGGTAGCGATAGCGTTGAGGGTATTGAAGAGGAAATGCGGGTTGAGTTGCTGTTTAAGGGCCAGCAGCTGGGCCTGCACAAGTTGCATTTCGAGGCGCACGGCTTCGAGGTTACGCCGCTGCCATTTATCATGGTAGTCGAGCGCGTAGGCCACGAACAAGACCATCCAGTAGATGGGAATCCAGACGTTGACCGAGGCCAGCACCACTTGCCACGACAGTGGTCCGCCCAGTGTGCCGGTGAGGTACAGCGCCCCCAGGTAGAGGCCGCGGTAGAGAATGGTGATGCCCACGCTAGCTCCGGCGTGCACCAGCAGGTAGGGCAGCCAGCGCGCCCGCCCCGCCGGAGCCGCGAGGTTGAAGCGCGTGGCCAGCCGAAACACGAGCGGCGTGAGTAGCAGCCCAATCAGACCGTAGAGCAGCGGCCCCAGCACTAGCGGGCGCCAGTGCAACGGCGCGGTCCCGGTGAGGGCCTGCCCGGTCACGAGCACCAGCATAAAGAGCGCAAACACCCCCCAGGCCAGGGCCACGCGCAGCCAGGAAATACGTTGAAAAAGGGACATGCTTACCTAACGAACTGCCCTTCTCCAACGGCCAACCGCCCGGCCGAGTTGGCGCCGGCGCCAGGAGTAGCTGGCTCTTACGCCCGCGACCCTAGCGGCCGTTGAAGTAGTGTGGCCTCCTGGATGTCATCTTTTCCACCGTGAGCGGTTGGCTGATAGGGCCAATAAGTGGGAATAGCCTTAGCCCTGCAGCTAGAGACTTTCCTCATCCTGCCCCCTGGGTGAGTTAGTCAGCAGTAGAGTTAAATCAGCCTCGGTGGGTGAGGTAATCAACAAGTAAGGTATACCCAGCCTAATTTTACGTAGTTCAGCTGGATAACGACAGGCGAAGCGGATGACTACTTAGCCACCTCAATCGAAAAAGGAACATATGGAAGCTAGGAGTGGCAAGGAATGGCCAGCCGGTAAAGAGGTTAGGTAAAGTCGAGTATAGTCGGTAGTACTAAAAGGAAAAGGAGAGGGGCAGCGAAAGCGACGGGGCGGCAGCCGGTCCTAGAAAGGCAGTAGTTTTCAGTGGCTGCTTTTGTCCTTGCGGGGCAATTCTGCGTTGTAGGGGACGCTGGGCAACGCCGTTACGACGGGCCGGTAGCTATCGCCCGGCGGCTACTTGCTGGTTTTCTTTCCCATTCTGCTGTTTTATGGACCTGCACTTCGTTCGCCGCGGCACTGGCCGCCCCCTGTTACTAGTTCACGGCATCGGCGGCAGCTGGCGGTCTTGGAACACCATCCTCGACACGCTAGCCGCCGAGCGCGACGTCATTGCCGTGGACTTGCCCGGCCACGGCGAAACGCCCCAACTGGCCGGCGAAAACTCCATCGCCACCCTGGCCGACGCGGTAACGGGCTTTCTCACCCAGCACGACCTGCTGGGCATTGATGCGGTCGGCAGCTCCATGGGCGCCCGGCTGGTGCTGGAGCTAGCCCGGCGCGGTGGAGTGCTCGGCGCGGTGGTCTCTTTGGACCCGGGCGGCTTCTGGCAGGGCTGGCAGATTCCCTTTTTCTACCATTCAGTGGACCTGTCGGTCAAGCTCGTCAAAGCCCTGCAACCAGTAATGCCCGCCCTGGCCGGTTCGGCGGTGGGGCGCACGGTGCTGCTGCCTCAGTTTTCGGCCCGGCCCTGGGCCGTGGATGCGCAGCAGGCCATTGACGAGATGCACACGTTCGCCCACTCGCCCGCCTTCGATGAACTGCTCGACCAGCTGGCGCACGGCCAAGTGCAGCAGCCCGCGCCCAAGGGCAGTATCCCCGAGCCCCTGGTCATCGGCTGGGGCCGGCAGGACCGAGTGTGTTTGCCGAGCCAGTCGAAGCTGGCCCTGGAGAAATTCCCCGATGCGCGCCTGTATTGGTTTGCGCACTGTGGCCACTTCCCGCAATGGGACCAGCCCGCCGAAGCCGCCCGCCTGATTCTGGCGGTGACCAGTCGCCAGCCCTTCACGGAGGCGTCCATTGCCCGAACTAACCCAGCAAAGGCAGCGCCCGCGTTGCCCAAAGCAGCCTTAGTGGGGGCTGCGCTGGCGCTGGTAGCTGGTAGCATCGGGGTGCTGTCGTCGCGTCGAAAAGGGAGGCGTGAATACAGCTAGTAAGTGGAGCAAACGCTTCAAGTGGCTCGAAATCACGAATGCCAAAAAGCCCCGGGACCATTAGCAGGACCGGGGCTCTTGGTTTGCATTCGTTAACACCTGCCCCTGCTCTACGTGCGGCCGGACGAGGCTGTGCGTTATGCCCACGAAGAAGTCGCGATTGGAGGACTGAGCATGCGCACGTTCCAGGTCGGGTAAGGGCGTGCCGGTTTTCCGGCCTAAGTGCGCCAATCAGTACTGGAGAAAGTCTTTTTTAGGAGATAGGATGGCTGGCTTCGCGCAGGTAGAATAGGTAGTGAGAAATAAAGGACAGAGTTACTTAGCAGCAATTGTCAGAAAAAGCAGGCTGATTAAGGGGCCCTTATTGGCGTAATTTATTTTGATAGTCAATGCATTATTTCTATTCGATAGTTCGCCTGGCTGCCAGACTGTCGCACGAGCTTTAGGGTCTGCTGGCCGAGCTGGCGGCCGAGCACCTCGGTGAGCCAGAGCGTCGCCGGCCCGGTTTGGTCGGTGCGTACCGCGAGGGTGATATCGCCTGAGGTTGGGTTGGGGCGGGCCTGCACCAGCAAGCCCGCGGCGAGCGGCACCTGCCACCGTGCGCACGGGCGAGTAGGTGACGGTGCCAACTATATCGACCTAACGTAGGCGGTAGTATACCTGGGCCGCGGCGTATCGCGCCAGGTGGGCATCGGTGAACTGGTAGGTTTGGGTCTGACTGCCGGTGCTGGCCCCCGCCACCTTGGCGTGGTCCAATGAAAACGGACAGTGAGCTAAGATAGGCTGGTTAGGCAGTCGTGTTCAAATTGGTGTGGCGAGCGGTAGCCCAGGGCAGAGTGGCGGTGGTCGAGGTTGAAGTAGGTGGCAAGGTATTAGGCGACCTCTAACCAGACCTCTTCTAGGCTGGCAAACGTGCCGCTGTGCGAGAGTAATTCAGTTTTGAGCATGGCTCCAGCCAGCCTCGGCTTGGGCGTTATCGTAGGGGTTGCCCGGCCGGCTAGAAGCTAGCCAGCACCTGGGTTTTTTCGAGGCGTGTCCGGCAAGCCAAGTGGGTATACTGACTGCCGCGGTCAGCGTGGATAATCAGGCCGGGAGCCGGTTGGCGCAACGTCAGCGCCTGCTCCAAGGCCAGTAGCACCAGCTCTGTGGGCAGGTGCGTATCGAAGTGCCAGCCCACACGCGCCGCAAGCAAGTATCCCACCAAGTGGCCAGCTAGCACCAGCGCCCGCCGGCCAGCGGTAGGTACGTACTGGCGCCCACCCACACCTGATTGGGGTTGCGTTAGATACTGTGCTAAAATAGTAGCCTAATGGGCATCCCTTTTAGCACAGTATCTAACGCAACCCCTATAATGCACAGCTGCCAGCAGTAAGCTGGCGTACCTACGGAAGCCATTTTGTATGTAGGAGCCGGGTCGCGAACCACTTACTAGCTGCTCGTGGGGGTAATGGGAATCTCAATAGTCACTTGGGTTCCTACTCCGGTAGCGGGCGTATGGATGGAAAATTTGCCGTTCAGTAGCTTTACCCGGTCCTCAATTGTACGCAGCCCAATTCCCGTCGGCTTGCCTGGCTTGGAGCTCATGCCTTTGCCGTTATCGCGCACCTTCAGTACTATTTCGCCGTTTTCCTGCACCAGCAGCACCTCCGCACTGGTGGCCTCGGCGTGCTTCGTCACGTTCGTCAGCAGCTCTTGGCATATGCGGTAGATGGCGAGCTCGAGGTGAGCTTCCAGCCGGCGTTCCAAGCCCGCTACGTCGCAATGTATCCGGATGCGCGTCTTCTTGTATTTCCGGCACAAATCCCGAATGGATTTGGCCAGGCCAAATTCATTTAGGGTAATGGGTACTAGCGCGTGCGATACCCGGCGGGTTTCCTGAATGGCTTCGTCCAGCAGCTGGTCGGCTTGCCGGAAAACCTCTTCTGGCACGAGCTTCGCCACTTGGTCGAAGTTAAGCCTGGTGGCAAACAGCAACTGGCCTACCCCGTTGTGCAGCGACTCGGCAATGCGGCCGCGCTCTTTTTCCTGGGCGTCCAGAATGCCCAGCAGCAACGCTTTTTGCTGATTAAGGCGCATTTGCAGGTTTTCCTCTTCCAAGCGCTTTACTTCCGAAATATCCAAGTCGATACCCAGCATCTTCAGGGGCTCGCCCTGGTCATTGCGCAGTACCACCGCTTTGATGCGGATGGTATGCACCTGGTCCTTCAGCAGCAATTGGAGCGTCTTGTCCAGTGGCTCATGGCTTTCCCGCAGTTTTTGCACCAATTGCTCCGCCGTGGGCTTATCGGCTTCTACCACGTAAGCCAGGTAGATTTCGGGGCTGACCGAGCTACCGACCGGCAAGCCAAACAGCCGGTACATGCCGGCGCTCCAGGTGATTTCGCCGCTGGCGATGTCGTATTCCCAGCTGCCCATCTGGGCTACTTCTTCGGCTTGCTGGAGCTTGGTTACGTTGCGTTGCAGCGTGGCGGTGCTCAGGGTGAGCTGGGCCGTGCGCTGCTGCACCTGGTGCTCCAGGCCCATCGATACCTGTTCCAGCGCCTGAATGGCCCGGTGGCGCTCCACCAGGTCGGCGGCCGTCCAGGCCAGTACGTCCAGCAATTGCAGCTGGTGCTCGGTGGGGCGGTGGGGCGCCCGAAACTGGGTGCTCAGCACGCCCACCAGCCCACTGCTGCGGGTGAGCAAAGGGGTAGACTGCGTGGCTCGCACGCCCTCGGCCAGGGCTACTTCGCGGTCGGGGGTACCCCGCAGGGGGGGGTAACTCTCGATGTCTTCGATGAGCAAGCGGGGGTGGTCGCGGCGGGACGCGTCGCGGCGCACCTGCCAGCCTTCGGGCCGGAAGTGCTCCACAAACCGGCTGCCTTCCGCGTAGCCGTGGTAAGCGTAGGCTTCTAGTTGCTGGCCATCGGGGTTGAGGAGCTGCAAATACCCCCGGTCGGTGCCCGTGAAGTCACAGGCCAGGGCCACCAGCTCTTGCAGGGCCGTTTGCAGGTTGGTTTCGGGGGCGAGCTTGGCGTGCAGCTCGTGCAGCCGCTGCATGCCCGCCAGGTCGGTAGCCAGCGCTTCTTCGGCCTGCTTGCGGGCGCTCACGTCGATGACGTACTCGGCAATGGTGCCGTCGCCCAGGTCGGCGGTGGCAAACATCAGCCAGATGCGCGTGCCGTCTTTGCGGAAGTACTCTTTCTCGTAGGGGCCGCCCCGGCCCGTCTGCCGCACCTGGGCGAGCGCCCGCCAACTCGCCTCCACGTACTCGGGCGGCGTGAAGTCGAGCCACGTAAAGGTGCGCGCCGCAAACTCCTCGCGGCTGTAGCCCATCAGTTCCAAAAAGGCGTCGTTGGCCTGGAGCAGCGTGTTGTTGTGGTCAAACGCGAGCATGCCCACGCTCGGCACGTCCACCATACGCTGCAAGCGCCGCTCGCTAAGCTGCACTATTTCTTCGGCTTGCTTGCGCTCCGTAATGTCGAAGAGCGTGAGGACCACGCCCTGAATTCGGTCTTCGGCCGTGCGGTAGGGCAGCATCCGCAGCAGAAAGGTGCGGCCGTCGGTGGTGGCTATTTCCCGCTCCAGCTGGGCGAGCTTGGTGAGTACGGTTTCGGCATCCGCTAGCAGCTCGTCGTAGCGCAGCCGGTGGGTGATGTCGGAGATGGGGCGGCCATAATCGGTCGGAATCAGGTTGAAAAGCTGCTGGGCCGCTGGCGTGTAGAGCTGAATGCAGAAGGCGCGGTCAAGGAAGATGGTAGCCACCCCGGCCGAGTGAATCAAGTTGTGCAGGTTGTTGCTGGTCACGCTGATTTCCTCAATCTTGACCTTCAGCTCCTGGTTTACCGTGCGTAGCTCCTCGTTTATCGATTGCAGCTCTTCCTTGCTGGTTTCCAGCTCTTCGGCGGCCGAGCGCAGCTCCTCGTTCACGGCCTGAAACTCCTCGTTCGAGGCCTTCAGCTCCTCGGCCTGGTACTCGTACTGCTCGGCCGAGTAGCGCAGCTGGGCTTTCACCTGGATAAGCTCGGCTTCGAGATGCTGGGCAATGGGCTCGTCCGACCGCAGCATGACCTTTTCGGTAGTCGGCTCCTGCTCGGTAGGCTCAAAAATGACGAGGATGAACCCCCTGGACGTGTCGCCCTCCTTGATAACCGGCCGGACCCGGATGGTGAGCGACTGGCGCTCGCCGTCTTTATTCCACAGCACATTGCGCGCCTCAATGGCCGTTTGGCGCTGCACCGCCTGGTGCAGCGCCGAGCGCAGTTCCATTCGCAGCTCGGGCCGGATGAGCTTGAGCAGGTTCTTGGTAAGCTCGCCGCCCGAAAACTCCAGGTAGCTACCCACCTTCTCCGACATGTGCAGGATGTCGTAGTCGGCATTCACCACCAGCGAGGGCGGCGCGTACTGCTCTAGTAGCTGCTGGTGCAGCTCGCCCAGCGCTAGGCGGTTGAGCTGCCGGCTGTCGGCCTCCTGGTGCTTTAGCACGGCGGCGGGCGGGGGCTGCACGGCAGCGGGCCCCGCCTCGGGCACCGGGTAGTGGGGCAGCACCACCTGCCGGGCGCGGTAGGTATGGTTGTCGCGGCTCACGGTGGCATACAGGTCGCTGGCCCCGTCTACCGACTCAGAAGACCCCAGGAACAAAAAGCCGCCCGGCCGCAGCGCAAAGTGAAACGTTTCCATCACCCGCTCCTGCGCCGTCTGGTTGAGGTAAATCAACACGTTGCGGCACGTCACGAGGTCGAGGCGCGAAAAAGGCGGGTCCTTCAAAAAGTTGTGGTTGGCAAACAGCACCATCTCGCGCAGCTCGCGCTGCACACGGTAGCTGTCGCCTTCCTTGGTGAAGAAGCGCAGCAGCCGCTCGGGCGACACATCGGCGGCATCGTTGAGCGTGTACAGCCCCTCGCGGGCCACGGCGATGGCGGCCTCGTCGATGTCGGTGGCGAATATCTGTACCTTGGGCGCATCCAGCACCCCGAGGGTGCGTTCGGCCACCAGCATGGCCAGCGAGTAGGCTTCTTCGCCGGTGGCGCAGCCCGCCACCCAAATGCGCACGGACTCGCCAGCTTTCTTCTGGTGGAAGATGGCGGGCAGCACTTCCTGCTCCAGGGCCTGAAAAGGCTTTCTATCCCGGAAGAAATTAGTTACCGAAATCAGGAAATCTTTCAGCAGCGCTTGGCTTTCGTCCGGGTTTTGCTGCAAAAAGGCGGCGTAGCTGGGCAGGTCGGCCAGGCTGCGCACGTTGATGCGGCGCTCCAGGCGGCGCAGCAGCGTGGCCTGCTTGTAGTTGGAGAAGTCGTGCCCGGTGCGCAGGCGCAAGTGGGTAAATATCTCGCGCAGGGCCTGCTGCTGCTGCTCGGCCCGCTGCTCGGCCTGCACCGGAATCTCCACCGTGCCCATGCTCGCCCGGTAAGCCAGGATGCGGCCGGGAATTTCGGCCACCGGCAGCACTTCGTCGATGAGCTCGGTGGCTATGGCGTTGCGGGGCATTTCGTTGAAGTCCGCCTCCCGCGGGTTCTGCGCGTAGGCTACGCCCCCCTGCTCCTTCACCCGCTTGAGGCCCATCGAGCCGTTGGCGCCCGTGCCCGATAGCACCACGCACACCGCCCGCGTGCCGTGCGCATCGGCCAGGGTGCGGAAAAAGATATCGACGGGCGCGCGCCGCTCCTCCACGCGCAGGTTGGGGGAAGGCACAATATAGTCCTCCTCCATCACCAAGTGCTGGTTGGGCGACACGACGTAGATGTGGTTGGGCACTATGCGCACCTTTTCCGTCACCTGCGCCACCGGAATGTGGGCCACCGTTTGCAGCACCTGCGCCAGTTGGCTGTCGTGGTCGGGCGAGAGGTGCAGGATAACGACGTAAGCAATCTGAGAATCGGCGGGTACGTGCTGAAAAAATTCCCGCAGCGCCTGAATCCCCCCGGCCGAGGCCCCCAGGCCCGCAATGAGAAAGCCTTGCGGCTTTTCGACCATAAAATCAGTAGACTCAATAGATTCCATTGCCTGTCGCTTTACCCTCTTTTCAAGCTAGTCATGCTGGTGCGTTCCTACCCCAGCGGGCGCCTGCCCCTGCTCTTCTTCCGCCTGCGTGCTGATGCTGGCCGCAGTCAGCTGCTCGTGGTTAAAAACGGTCCCGCGCATTACCTCGGCCCGGCTTTCCGCTTCCTGCGCTTTCTTAAAGTACATGGCCGCCAGCTTGGGCTGGTTTTTGTCGGCGTAGTGGTCGCCTAGGTTATTGAGCAGCAAGATGCTTTCTTCCATGCCCCGAATGGCGTTCCACAGCGTGTCTTCGATGTGCTCGGTAATGGTAGCCAGCAGGCTATCGGCCGAGTGCGCGTGCCCGGTGTGGCACCGGTAGCGAACGAGGTCACCATCGGCGATGGCCAGCAGCACCCCGTGGCAGTCGGGGCAGGCATACGGCGTGAGCGTGCCCAGCGTCAGCACGCCCTCGTGCAGGGCCGGCTTTTGCGCCGCGATGCGCGTTTCAATGCGGGTTTTTCGTTGCTCTTCCATGGGTATCTCGTGGGCCTCGGTCACCGTTTCGGCTGTTAGCCGCACCAGCAGCGGCGCCATTTCAGCTATTGGCACCCGATAATCTACCTCTACGGCGGCCAGGGCGCTTTCGGGCATAGAAGAAACGGCTGCTTCGGCCGGTTCCTGCACGATGGCCAGGCCACCCCGGCTTTTTATCGTCCACAAGCCGGCCGTGCCATCGTCCAAGGCGCCCGATAAGATGATGCCGATAACCCGGTGCCCGTAATGCTCGGCTGCTGACCGAAACAACGGGTCCACGGCGGGGCGAAACCGGTTTTCCTTCGGCCCGCGCGTAACGCGCACCAAGCCCTTGTCCAGCAGCAGGTGCTTATCGGGCGGCGCTACGTAGATGTGGTTGAAGCGTACCGGCTCGCCGTCGATGGCATTGCTGGCCGTCAGCCCTTTTTGCCGGTTTAGTACCTGCGGCAGCAGGCCCGTCACGTCGGGCGCCATGTGCCACACGATAAAAACGGCAGCCTCCAGCGTGGCCGGCAGCGTAGCCACCAGTTGCTTGATTGCCTCAAATCCTCCAGCGGAGGCACCAATGACGATAATATTTCTCTTTTCCAAAAGGTAGCGCTAGCAGGAAAGCTGCTAGAAATTATACTTTACTTTCTGCTGTGCGCTCACCGGTGATGAACTGCATGTAGGGTAAGGGCCTAAGCCTTAATGAACAGCTGCCTGCGCGTCTATTATCCAAAGATAAATTAGATGCCTTTCGGTAAAGCAGGAGTAGGAACCAAAAAAGATGGGAGCATCCTTCGGTCCACGAATGCCACACTAAGGGAATGCCCACCCGCAGGGTAAATTAAATGCGCTGCTTGGGCAACAGCCGTTGCAATGCAAAAATTGTCATAATGAAGTTGTTTAGGAAGTCGAATGAACGTCATGCTCCTTCAGGTAGGCTTCCTAAACAGCTTCAATTTATTAGTTGATAACTACGAAATCAGCCCCTCGCTCATGGCCAGTTTGATGAGAGCGGCGGTGTTCTTCGTCTGCGTTTTTTCCAGCAGATTTTGGCGGTGGGTTTCGACAGTACGCTTGCTCACGAAGAGCTTGTCGGCGATTTCGTTCGTGGTGGCGCCTTCCGAAATGAACTGCAAGATTTCTGCTTCGCGCCGGGAAAGCTCCCGCTTGGCGGGCGCGTTGGCTGACAGGCGGGGGGGCGGGGGCCCCTCGCCGGAGCCGGGACGCAGCTTGTGCAGGGCCGCCAAGCCCACCGCCGCGCACAGGTACTGCCCGCCCGCGGCCACCGTGCGGATGCCCGCGCTAACTTCTTCGATGGGGGAGCTTTTAAGCAGGTAGCCTTTTGCGCCCGCGTCGAGCATCTGGAAGAGGTAGTTGTCCTGGTCCAGCATACTCAGGGCTAGTATGTGCACGTCGGGGTAGTGCTCGCGCAGCTGGCGGGCGGTCTCGGGGCCGTCCATGCCGGGCATGTTGAGGTCGAGTAGCACCACGTCGGTGGGCGTGGTGGGCAACTGCGCCAGCAGCTCCAGGCCATTGCCGGCCTCGCCCACGATGGTGAGGTCAGGCTGGGCCGCCAGCAGCAGCCGCAGGCCCGAGCGCACGAGCGCGTGGTCATCCACCAAAAAGACGCGAATCATAGGTTGAAGTAATTCTGGGGTTTATTTGAGCAAGATATAGGCAAAATGCGGTAGCAGTACCCAACTCCCTGGCCGCTCCCGGCCCGCCGCCCGGCGGGCGGATAGGCCCACCCGCCTACCCCCGGTAATTGACGTTGCGGCGCGCCAACGCCTTAGCCAGCACAGCGGCACGGGCTTAGCAGTTGCTAAAGTGGAGGTGTGGAAACCTGCTACCGTGCAGCTTGGCAGTGAGTAGACTGGCGATGAAAAAAGTATTTTAGGCACCGGCACTTGGCCCGTGGGGGCCAGTGGCCGATGGCGAACCGGCCGGGCGGGGGGGGGCAGGTTCGGCCTCGGCCAGCGGCAGCTCGACGGTGAACGTGCTGCCCTGGCCCTCGGTGCTGGCCACGGCGAGGGTGCCCTGGTGCCACTCCACGATGGTTTTGCACAGTGCCAGGCCCAGGCCCGTGCTGGGCTCGCCGCGCAGCCCCGGCCGCCGGGCAGGCGTGAAACGCTCGAACACGTACGGCAGCAGGTTGGCCGGAATGCCGATGCCTTCGTCCTGCACGTGCACCCGCGCCGTGCCGGGCCCCGCCGCCACGTGCACCACCACCTGCTTGCCAGCAGGGGTAAACTTGAGCGCATTGCTCACCAGATTGGTGATTACCTGGGTAAACTTATTGGTATCGAGGTAGACGTACAGCGGCGCGGCTGGCAGCGCGTAGGTGAAGGGGTGCCCTAGCAGCTGGTGCTCGCGCCGCAGCTGCTCGAGCAGGGCGTGCAGCGTGGCCCCCAGGTCGACGCGGCTGCGCTTGAGGTCGGTATTGGCCGAAGCCAGAAATTCCAGGTTGATGAACTCGCGAATCATGCGCACGCTGTCGCGGCTGGTGTTTTCGAGCACAGCCAGCATTTCGGGCACGCGGCCGGGGGGTAGGGCGGGCAGCTCGTCGCGCAGGTGCTGGGCTATTTGCTGCACCAGCACGAAGGCCCCACTCAGGTCGTGCGACACGATTTCGAGCACAACATTTTTGCGCGTGTTGAAGGTGTCGGCGTTGTGCTGGTAGTCCTTGGCCGCGCTGATGTCGCGCAGCTCGCCGCCGAGCAGCACGGTGCCATCAGCGGCTTGCTGGTAGGAGGGCGTGAGGCAAAACCACTGGTCGGGCTGGCCGGGCCGGGTCAGGCGCAACTCCGTGTCGTCGGTCATCCGGCCGCGCGCCCACAGCTGCCAGTAGCGCGCCAAAAAAGCCCGGTCGTCGGGGTGCAGGCGGGCCAGCAGCGCCGGCAGCTCCTCGTTGGCCCGGCTGGCCGTGCCGTGCAGCACCGCCGCGTAGGCCGCGTTCACAAACACGAGGCGGCCCTGCGGCACGTTGTAAATAAACTGGATGTGGGCGCTGGCTTCCGCCTGGGCCATAAAGAAGGCGGTGAAGTCAGTCACGGGGCACGGCTTGAGGAAGGCCGAAGGTACACGGGGGAAGCACTCGCGGGCAGCCTTACCCCTCGGCGGCCATTGTTTGTTGGCCAACGATTTAGCTTACTTGTTTCATTAAGAACAAACTAGCTTTCAGGGGCATTTATTATTAACCGGACGGGTAGGTGCGTCTAGGGGGCGCGCCCTCAGGGCCCTACCCCCCACCAGGCGGGAAGTAACCGCCCGCTACCGGCCCACTCTTTGGCCGCTGGCACAACAGGCACCCGGCCCGTTGCGTTAAGGGGAAACTTGTTTGGGTGCCCCTGTTGTGAAAGAGTAGTAAGGTAGGTTCATCCGATTGCCTGGGCCTGCGCGCGTCATTTTATCATGCTCCCTCCTTATCGGCCAGCCAGCGTTACCCCCTCCCGCCCAGCCGACCTGGCCGGGCGGGTGCTGTACACCATGCCCTGGGGCGTGCTGGCCCTCGACCGCCAGGGCGTGCTGCGCCTGCTAAACCCCTACGCGGCGCGCCTGCTGGGCCGCCCCGCCGCCGAGCTGCTGGGCCAGCCGCTGGCCGAGGTGCTGCCGCCCGGCTTTCCAGCCGAGCTGAGGGCGGCCCTGCAAGCGGCCCTTACCGCCCCCGGCTCCGTGACAGGCGAGTTCTTTCTTTCGGCCAGCCAGCAGTGGCTGGAAATGACGACCGACCCCAGCGACGCGGCCGAGGTGCTGGTGTATTGGCAGGACGTGACCCGCGTCGTGGCCACGCGCCAGCAGTACCAGGCCCTGGCCGACAACACCCCCGATGCCCTCTCGCGCTGGGACGCCGACCTGCGCCTGCGCTACGCCAACCCCGCCCTGGAGGCCAAAATCGGCCAGCCGCTCGCCACCCTGCTGGGCCAGACCCTGGCCGAACTAGGTGTGCCGGCCCTGATGGCGGAGCCGTTTGAGGCGGCCGTGCGGCAGGTGTTTGCCACGGAGCAGCCGCAGCGCTACTTCCACGTCCTGTCCCTGCCCTCGGGCGATGAGTTTTACCAGCTGCACCTGGTGCCCGAGCTCCACGATGGCCGCGTGCACACCGTGCTCGCCCTGGCCCACAACGTCACCGAACTCAAGCAGGCCGAGCTGGCGGCGGCGGCCCAGGCCCACTTCAGCGCCCAGCTGGCCACCACCTCGCCCGACCGCATCCAGGTGCGCGAACTGGCCACCGGCCGGGTGCTGTACGTGAACCGGGCCGTGCTGCCCGAGCTGGGCTACGACCCCGACCAGGTCCTGGTGGCCCACGCCCGCGGCGAAATCCCGTTTCCGGGCGAGCCCCGCGACGAAGCAGCGCTGGCCGCCTACTGGGCAGCGTTTGCCACGGCCCCCGACGACGAGGTAGTGCGCGTCGAGCACCGCCTGCAGGCCCGCGATGGCCACTGGCACGCGTACCGGATGCGGGGCAAGGTCTTTGCCCGCGATGCCGCCGGCCGGCCCACCCAGGCCCTGTCGGTGGCGGCCAACCGCACGGCCGAACAGCAGGCCGAAGCCGCGCTGCTGCGCCTGCAACTAACCCAGCAGCAGCAGCTCGCCAACGCCGTGCTCAACGCCCAGGAAGTGGAGCGCCGCCGCATTGCCGAAGGCCTGCACAACGGCCTAGGCCAGCTGCTCTACGTCGCCAAGCTCCACCTCGATGCCCTCGGGACTGCCCCTACCGCCGCGTTTGCCGCCAGCCAGCGCCAGGCCGCCGAGCTACTCACCACGGCCATTGCCCAGGTGCGCACCCTCTCGCAGCAGCTCATCCCGACCGTACTCGAAGACTTTGGCTTGGCGGCGGGGCTGGAGAAGCTATGCCAAGGTGACCGGCCGCCGGGCCTGCGGCTGCGCTGCACGGTGGCGGCGCTGCCCCCGCTGCCGTTGTCCTTCGCACTGGCCTGCTACCGCGTGGCCCAGGAGCTGGTGCAAAACCTGGTGCAGCACGCCGCTGCCACCGAAGCCCACTTGCACGCCGCAGCGCCCGCCGGCTGGCTGGAACTGCGCGTCGCGGACAATGGCCGCGGCTTCGACCCCGAGTTGCCCCGCCCACCCGGCCTGGGCCTCAACGCCCTGCGCGACCGGGTGCAGCTGCTGGGCGGCCACCTGCGCATCACGTCCTCGCCGGCGCACGGTACGCGGGTGGAGGTGTGGGTGCCGCTCCCGGCGGCGGCTACGCCGTAGTGCCGGTACTACACTTTGCTGAAAACCAGCGGCTAAAGCGCGGCACTAGTGCCGTTTAAGCTTTTCGACCCGGCAAGCGCGAAGCCATTCTTGGGCCGCGGTCACCGTATCGAAAATCTGTAACTCAAAGGGCAGGGCCGTGGGCCCAAGCAACGTGAGCACATCGTACGAGCGGTCGGCTTGCACCACGTGGGCCACGTAGCGCAAGCCCAGACGCTGGGCCTGCGGCAGCCAAACTTGGGCCAGCCATTCCGTCCCCTCAAACCACGGCCCCTGAAGCTGCGAATTGTCGTTGAGCAACAGCGCGGCGGGCGCGCGGGCGGCGTGCCGCAGGTAAGCTTCGGCCCCGCGCAGGGCTTCCAGCGGGTCGATGTAGCCCCGCCACGTGGCCCGCAGCCAGTGCTCGGCTTCCTCGTAGGTCAGGGCACAACGGCTGTGGTCACGCGGGTCTTCGTTAACGTTCAGGAACATGGGCAGCAGCGAGCAAAAAACTCGTCAAAACGACTGCAAAATTCTAGCCGCGTAACCGGTACCACTCCTCGGTAAGTACGGAATCGTCTTCCGTAGAAATACGGATTGAGGCTCAAAATAGGGCGTCGTTGGTGAGGAACGGACAGGCGATGGCCACGGGCCGGCCAAGACAACAGCCCTTCGAACAGCCCTGAATCGGAAAAGCGGAATTGACTTATTCAGTCTTTTTACTGAAATAAACCCAGTATTTTCGACCTGTTATGCCCGGTGACGGCGTCGGAATTTTGTGTTGTACTCAAAGCACTACCAGTTATGACTTACGACTCCAAATTTGGCCCCGCTGCGCAAACGCCCGAGCAGCGCGCCTGGGTACTGGAGCAGATGCAAAATGTGATTCCTAGCCTTAAAACCAAAGCCACCGCTTACGCCCAACAGCTTTACTCTCGCTACGTGGCAGGTGAGCTAAGCTGGCTTCAGGTGCGCCAAGCGCTTGACACCACGCCGAGCACGAGCGGCCGCGCCACGTAGACGCAGCACGCTTATGGCCTAAAGCCCAGCGTCGGCCCCCACACCGGCAGCTGGCACTACAGAAAGAGCCTCCTCGCTGCGTCGGGGAGGTTCTTTCAAGGCCAAACTTGCCGCAAGGCCTACTGCTAAGCAACAGCCGATGTAGAACCAGTCTTGGAGAAGCGTTTTAAAGGTCATGGTTAAATCTGGCGGCGCGCAACGGTTTTTTAAGCTCCTTCGCTAGCTACCACCGATGCTGCCTATGCTCATCTAGCGGTGAAACGGCGCAGGCAGTTCTAAACTCGATGATAACCTGCTTGCGTGGGCGGCGGGCACCCTACTTCCCACCCATTTTCCAGTTATCGCGATGAGCGTCAGTCCTCCCTTTCCCACATCCGCTGGCCCCAACCCGCCTTACCGGCCGGTCTCTTTACCGGCCTCAGCCGCCGAATCGGTGGAATGGGTAGGGCGCCCCACTGTCCGGAGCTGCCGGCCGCGCGTCCTAGCCATCCCGCCGGGGCCCGCGCTGATTGCCTCGCAAACGCTGGCGCTACCAGTTGGCCAAGCCACCCTCGCCGGGGAACTGGAGCTGCCGACCCAGGCGACGGGTTTGGTGGTAGTTGGGTATGGCGGCAGTAGTCGCCTCAGTACCCGCAGTAGCCACGTGAGCCGGCTGTTGCAACAGGCCGCTTTGGGGGTGCTCTCCCTCGACCTGCTCACGCCGGCCGAAGCGCGCGAGCCCGAGCCCCGATGCACCTGGCCCAGTTAAGCCAGCGTCTCGTGGCTATCTGCCGCTGGCTGCACCAGCAGCCGGAGTTGGCTGGCCTAACGCTGGGCCTAATGGGCGAAGGCAACGTCGCCGCCGCGGCGCTTACCGCCGCCCGGCAGCATGACGCGGCGGTGGGCGCGTTAGTGGCGCTGGGCGGGGAGGGGGCAGCTATGACCCCCGACTGGTCGCAACTATCGGTTCCCACCTTGCTGCTGGTAGGGGAACATAATGCGTCGAAGTCGCTACTTGTCTCCCAGCAGCAAGCACACCAAGCCGGCAGCGCTCCGAATGCACTTCGTATCATACCGCAGGCAGGGCCTTTCTTTCAGGAGCCGGGCACGCTCGCGCAGGTCTGCCAGCAGGCCGCCGCTTGGTTTACGTGCTACTTGGCCAGGCCGTGGACTACTCACGGGTGAGGTACTTGCGTTGCTAGAAAATGCCAAAAACCAGCGTGCTGGTTAGCAAGCACGAACGGCTAAGCAAGCCATGGGGCCCTTATTGGATGCTTTTGACAGGAGCGTTTACAGCGTGTAGAGGCACTTTTTTCAGGCCTTTCTGGCTGACCCTTATTGGAGTATCTTCAGGGCATGACAACCGTCGCCCTCTACGCCCGCGTCTCGACCAAGGATAAAGGTCAGAGCACCGAAAACCAGTTGCCCGAGCTGCGGCGCTTTGCCCAGGCCTACGGCTATACCGTATACAAGGAGTATGTGGAGCATGAGTCGGGTGGCACTGGGAAGCGCTCCGAATTTCAGGCGCTGTTTGCCGATGCGCACCGGCGACGTTTTGACTTGGTGTTATTCTGGAGCTTGGACCGCTTTAGTCGGGAAGGGGCACTGCCCACCTTACAATACCTGAACCAACTACAAGGCTGGGGTGTGGGTTATAAATCACTGACCGAACAATACTTGGATTCCGTAGGGCTCTTTCAGGAAGCCATTATTTCCCTTTTAGCTACGCTGGCTAAGCAGGAGCGCATACGGCTGAGCGAACGCACCAAGGCAGGTATGGCCCGACGTAGGGCAGAAGGTGTGCTGATAGGGCCGCCGACCAAGAGCGCTGCGGTCATCGAGCAGATACGCGAGTTGAAAGCGAGCGGCCTTTCCAATTACGCTATCAGTAAGACGCTCGCCATCTCAGCTAGCACCGTAGCCAAGTACTTAACTTCATAAGCTATGCCGCCACATGCATGCGAGTGCCAATGAGCGCCAGCGTTTGGTCAGGGGATTCGGCGGGCGTGAGCGTCACATAAACGGGCTTGCAAAAGCCATTTTGTCTGTTGGCAGAAACATAAAATGCTTTGATAATGACTTTAAACGGCAAAATTTAGTAAGGGTCTGTAAAGTTGCGAGCGGCCTCTTCAGCTATGCTCTTGTTGAGGTAGCCAATTTGGCGAATGGCTTGCTGCCGATAATCGAGCAGGCTAAAAGTCTGCGTTTTCTGCTGGTCAATAGTTTGAATAACCTGCTCCCACATCTTTTTGTCGGCCTCGTGTACAGGAATCCAACTGCTACCAGTAACTCGATGCGAAGGGAACAAGCTGAGATGCTGAAATAGCTCGTTGGGATTATCAGGATAAGTATGAAAAAGTAATTCCAACGTGGGCATGAGTTGTTCGGGCATCCCCTCGCGAACGGCCTTAAAAAGCAATTTAACGAGTTCGAGAGAATCGGGGCGAGTCTTGATGGTACGCTCGATGTAGTAAAGCATTCGCTGCTTTTGTTCGGGGTTGGCCTCTTTAGGAAATAGAGCTTGGACTGCTTCACTTCTAGAAAACCACCCGGTCTGCTCAGAGAGGAAAATCAGGATTTTGGTAATTTGCTCATCGTAGTCGGTATCCTGCCAAAGAAATGTGAGAGGCCGACGCTCAGAGCGCGAAAGGTCAGCATATAGCTTGCTCTCACTACTGTAAAGTTCAAGCAAGAAATCAGGGTCACGCTTAACTAAAATGTCTAATTCCTGGCAATTCCAGTCATGGTAGACCTCCCGGTTATTCCACCATTGGTAATAGCGCTTAAGAAGAGGCAGTTGTTGGTCGGTGAAGAAGTGGCTAAACCTATCAACAACTGCATAGCATAGATGCACTGCCGAATCTTGGTCGGCGGCTTCTAAACCAATTAACAGTAAATCAGGGTATAGAGATGGTGAAACTGACTCAAAATGCTCAAGGTTATAGAAATTAAAATCGGTAATGCCAGACTTAAAAACGCGCATCAACTTATGAAGCCAATGGGTGGAAACCTCGGTTGTAGGCAGGTACTTTAGGAATAATAGTTGCCAAACTGCTTTGGCCTGATAATCACCCTTACTGATTAAAGCATAATTAGCTTCCACATCTTGCTGAGCCAACAATTGAATAGTTTTCCAGGGCGTGAGCTTAGCAGGGTTACCTGTTGTGAATAGGTGAGCTATAACTCTCTTTGTTAGAGACAGGTCACGTTCGGTTAGCTCGTGGAAGAGTTCTGCTATTGAATTCACAAGCTGATGATGCTGGTCAAGGTGGCTAGCGGCAGCTTGCGGCAACAGGTTGTATAACTGGTGAAAATCGTCAATTAGGCTAGCATAGGAAGAGAAGCTCTTAAATTGGAGCGGTCTGGTACGACTACGGATGTAAGCACTGCGTTTGATGTCATCATAGATGATCTTGTGCTTTGGCTCGGAGAATTTTTTATAAGGCTGGTTGTACGCTAGCAGATTATAGAGCTGGAAAAAGCGGGCGTTGAATTTGCGTCGAAGTGGCTTGAGGTCAGCATGAGTAACGCGCCATTCAAGCCAGTTACAGTACTGGTTGACCAAGTAGCAATGAGCAAATTCGTTTGGGGCGAGGTTACTATCGAAGAAAGGAATTACACGGTCGGCATCCCACTGTCGCCACTTTTTGTTGCTATCGCCGTCGTGCCGCTGGTTTAGGTAGTCGCCGATACCCTTAAGCGTGAGGGCGGGGTGCGTAGGATATAAGTTGAAAAGCAATTGCCAAAGCGACTCGCGCCACGCTTCAAGACTTTTGCCTTTATGAGGCAGTTCATCGTTAGCAATGTTGATAGTATTGTGCTTGTTGCTGGGGCGAACACCGTGGAAAACGGTAGCCAAGCAGGACGGAACGATGTGAGCAATGAGCCACTGATAAAACGCAGCGTATGGTGCAGAACTGGCTCCAATAGTCAGCACCTTGATCAGCATTTCCTGAACATAGAGCCCTTGATGACGGTATTGGTAAGCGTCGAAGCGAGCAATGGAACGTAGCAATTCCAACGCTTTGGCAAAGTGGTCGGGATGCTTAGCCGTGAACTCTATTAATAGGCGAAGCGCAGTAGGTAATTCGTCTAGCGCGTGGTTGCAGAGGTCTTTGAGGACGACATAAAGCAGATTCTCCCGCAAATAAGAATGGTCATTGCGCTCAGGGACAGGGTAATGAGCTGCCTCGAAGCTGGGCCAAGGCTGAGTTGCCAGCTGGCTAGCAGCTTCAGCCAGAATCTGATTGATGAGGAAGGGCCAAAAAACATGGTAGAAATTCCAACGGTCTTCGGCAGGTAGGTCGGGTTGGGCAAGCCACTCTTCCACTGGCTTCTGGATTCTAGGCCGGACAGTATCCATGCCGAAGTCGTTGATACTACCATTAAGGGTGTCGATTATCCGGCGTTGCTGCTGCGGAAAGAAGTAGCGCAACAATTGAGAGTAAGATAGTTTGGGATGTTCCGTGAGGAAAAATCGGTAGAAAACGAAGCTCCCAAGAATCTGGTCAGCACTTTTGACAATGAGGCCTTCGTGCAGGTCAACTAACTCGGCTTCGTGCAGTTCTTGTACTGCCTGCCAAAATTGCTCGGGGGAAATGCCGAAAGCCACTTCAACTTGGCGGGCCTGCTCATCGTGGTTTTGGTGAACGACGCGCAAGAGATGGATGATGGCCAGCACTTGCCCAAGCAGTGGATTTTGGCGAGCCGCCAACTCGTCCAAAATAGGGCCAAAATACCCCTCGTAGATATCGTAGATGTTATGAAGCCGGTGTATGCGTTCGGCTTCGCGAACTGCTTTGGCCGACATAATGGCCAAACGGGGGCGGCCAGCACTAAGCTGCTGAATACGTTGTACATAGTCGCCATTACGAATGCAGTAGGGTTCAGCAGCTAGAAGTTCTTGGATGGCCTCGTCGGATAAGGGCTTCACTTCGAAGACATCATTGGGGTTTTTCTCGGCGGCTTTAGCCACACTGTCGCGGGCGTAGTCGCGGACGGTAGCAATGATTTTGAGGGTACCCGCAGGATGAGCGAGTTGCTCGGCAAGTAGCGCGTTGAAGTAAGGGCTGACGCGGTTGGCATCATCGGCAACTACAACAATCTGCTGGCCAGGACGCAGGGCAAGCTGAAGCTCACGAATAAAGTCGGGTGACTTTTTATCAAATAGAAAATAGAGCTGGCGGTGGTCGAGCTGCTCGGCACAATACGCTTGGGCCACGGTCAATACGAGCTGCGTTTTGCCAACGCCCGCAGGTCCAGTAATAAGCAGCAAGTCGTTAGCTTCGAGTTTGTTCCGTAACTTAATCTGCTCAGCTTCGCGGCCAAACAAGGTTTCAGTGAATTGAGTAGTGCCTACCTGGCGCTGATGGATACTAATAAAATCGGGGGCATGAATAAGCTGGCCGCTGCCAAGGTCGAGGCCGATATATTCGGCAGCCAGCGACGGATACTCCAAGATGTACCGAACTAGCTGGTCGAGGTCGATGAGTTCAAGCTTGTAACCAGCGGTACGAGCCTGCTGGTCGAGTAGCGCAGCGGTTTCGTGAGGGCAACGACGGTTGAATACCAAGCAAATGCTCTCGACTTGGGCCGGGGTAATAGCCGGCTGGGTGCGCGTAATGCAATCCGTAAGGTCTTTTTGGAGCTTGGCCGGAAGGTCTTTGTTGGCGGTAGTGTAGGCTAGGAAAATAAAACGGCCGTCAGGGAGCTGGCACCAAGCATCGGGCACGCCAGTGCGGTCTTTGTCGGCCCCAATCATAGTGCCCCACGACTGGATGCGCCAGCCTCGAAAACGGGCTAGGTAAGCATCCCCAAGGTTTTGAAAGCTGGAAGGGCTAAGAGTGGCCAGTTTTTCCTGGACGAGAGCAAGCTGGAACATAATCACCTTGTTACAACGGCTTATTCGGGAAGCTACTCAGCTTGAGCAGATGGGAGCGGCCGATTTTCATATAGCCAGATGAATTGCTGCAAGCGTTGGCGTGGGGTAGGCTGGTCAGGGTCTGTAAAATCAACACCTGTCACAGGTTCATTGCCGAATTGTATTCGCGCTAAGTCATAAAGTCGCTGGCCGAATACGGTACGGAGCAGGTCAAATTGGTCAATACTCAACCCTCCCCAATAAACTCGACCAGAGTGTATACGCTGACTACTAACCTCTAAAAAATCATTGACCTCATCGGGATGACGGTCAAGAAAGTTGAATACATAGTCGGCCGGGCCGGGTGGCAGGTCTTGTTGCCTAGGCCAGAAGAGAGCCAGCAACTTCAAAGCGCGTTCGGGATGGGTACGGTAAAGCGGTTCGGAACCTGCTTCACGCAAAGCTCGCTCAAGTAAACGGCGCGGATTACTATTTAGCAATTGTTCCCATGCTTCGGCACTGAGTAAAGGTTGGACGCCAGATGGTTCACCAAAAGTGCTGATACGAGTTTCTGCCTCGCGGCGCATTTGAAGCCGCTGGTCAAACTCGTAGGCTAATTTGAAAGTGCCTCTTTCCTGAACAAGCTGAGTTGCTAAGTCCTGTCTTTCGGATGCATCAGGCAGTTTATCTAATAGCTGAGTTAGCAATCGTCCTACTTGCGGCACTTCACCGTGACCAAACATATCATTATGGTCAGAGATATACACGTCAGCAGCTTGGGTGAGAGTATTAAATAGGGCCCGACTTTGGTCGACGGTAAGGTCAGGCAAGCGGTATTCTAAACGCTGAAGTGTAATAGAGACCCCTATGCGCTGAATGAAGTCACGGAAATACGTTATTTGCTCAGAAGCAGAACATTGCACAAAGGTGTTGAATTCTTGGTCAGAAACATCGCCGCGTGCAATTGAGTAGGAGAAATAACGGCTGAAATAAGCAGGAGCGGCTACTGACTGCCTACGGTTTAACTCGGCTTCGGTGGTCGGAGTATTGCTATCAGACCAGAACCACGGGCTGGTGGTGGCGGTTAGCCGTGGGAACAAGTTCGTGAGTAGAGCCTTGGCGGCGGCAGCTGTCTCGCCAGTGTAGTTAAAGGTTTGTAGCAAACCTTCAAGCTGGGTGTTTATATCTGGTTCATCGGTGTTGCCGAACGATAGTACTACTTGTCGTTTTTCACCATCACCAGCAAAGTGGTCTTGTCGGGCTGCTACGAACTGATGTAATTCGGGGTAGAAGATGTTGAGTGCCTCCACCAAAAGCAGATCGACGGTATTGACTTCGCCGCGCAGAAGCGGTAGGCTGAAGCGAATGGCATTAGCGTAGCGGATTGCGAGGCGGGGCGTGGTCAGGCGAGGCAAAATACCCCGGCGTAATGCGTTGTCGAAGCGTTGAGCATTTAGCGCTTGGCCGGTACGTTGAGCTTCTTGGCTGTCTAGCTCGGTTTGGGCTTCGTGTAGCGCTTCCTGAGTACGAGCACGGCAGTACTGCCATAGGTCTTGTTGGCGGGCGCGGGGTAGGCGCAGCGGCACCTGCACAATTTTCTCTAGGAAGTTCTGGCCGGCCGTCAGGGCATCGGCACTAGTGGCGTCGGCGCCAGCAGCGAAAGTTTCGCCAATGGCGCGAGCTACCATTACGTCATCAAAAGCTAGTAGGTAAGCAGTTTGCCGGAAATTGGCGGTAAGCTTGACGAGGCGAAAAACGGATTGAATCTGCGTCTTTTCGAGGCGGTCTATATCGTCAATGAACACCACTACGCGCTTTCCAGACTCAGCAATAGCTTGGTCGACGCGACGGTGTAATTCTTCAATACTGGGCTGGGCAATGTTGCCGATGGCCTGCAAAGTGCTACCAGGGTCGGAAGTAAAGCCAGCGAAACCCATCTTGGGTATAAGAGGAGCTACGTATTTGGTGACAGCTTCGGCAATCTTTTCGCCAGTGCCATGTAGGCTCTGCCCCAAAGCCTTGGTGAGTTGCTTAAAAAAATCGAGTAACAATTGACTTTCGTCCGGAAAGCGCCACGGGTTAAGATGCAAAATGATAGGTGCGGGGTTGGCATTAAGCAGGTAGTGCTCAATGAAATGAAGCACTGTACTTTTACCCTCGCCCCACTTACCGTAAAGACCAACTACGCTACTGGCAGAGTGAGTCGATGTTAGTAGTATTTGAGCTAAACGCTCAGAAAAAGGAGCCCGCTGAAAGTCGTCGTGGCCAGGGTTAGTAAGAGGAGTGTCAGTTGAACGGTCAGCGGAGGTAGGCATAACTATAAGGCGCGTAGATTAAGACTGAGGCGTACTATGCTGTGAATATGATACTAGGTATCGGTAGGTGTGCAAGCGGTAGAATTTAAGCTTCAGTAATCAGCCCTTTATATGGCCATGTGGCGCTGAATAGTTTGCACTAGTTTGTAGACAAGTGTGGTAGACTCGCGTTGAGCTGGTGAAGTGCCCTGCTTAGTCCACTCCTGGTCAATTTTGCGGGCGCGGCCAATGGCTACTTTGCGACGGGTACGACCTGAATTTGGCTCAGCAGTTTGTAGCAAAGCGAAAAACTCGGGACTAATGAGCTTGCTGCCGGTGCCGTCGTAGCGCAGACCGAACGGTTCGAGGTGGGCGTTTAGGCGAGCCATGTAGTCGGTGCGGGGCATAGGATGGCCGTCGTGGTTTTCGAAGTGTAGCAAGAGCCAATACTCAAATGCCTGGTTGGAATAGGCAACTTGCAGGCCGTGAGCCTCGGCGCGGGCGATAGCATTGTTGAAGTTGTTGGCAGGAAAGCTGTCGCGGTCAAAGACGCACCACACTTGGTCGTACTGTTGCTGTCGGCTGAGTTGGATTGCCTGCTGCACCGTACTGGTTGTGTTGTTGCCCTCCCCAACCGCGATAACCCGGGCGGAGGCCAGCCGGAACTGGTTGAAATAGGAGGGTTCGGTGTTCTGGCCGTCACACACAATGAGGATAGTGGGTAACGGGGTGCGGGTAAGCCGGCGACGGGTGAGGTTTTCCAGGCTGGTACCCCCGCGGCGGGCCAGCGTAGCAGGGGCCGGCTGGGGGCGAACAGGTCGGTGCTTAGCGGGCATCTTCAGGCTGAGACTGAGTAGCGGTAAATGGATGGCCAAAATCACCTAGAATGGGAATAGCTCCGTACTTACCGCGGAGATAGTTGTCCTCGTACTGGCCGTCTTTTTTAACGCCCGTAAAGTCACCCAGTGAATAGAGGGTGGTGGCGCCGAACCGGTCTTTCTCAGTGAACCAGACCTGGTCGCGGCGGAAGCTGCTCTTACCGAGCAGGTTGCTATTATGGGTGTTGAATAGTAGCTGGGCGTTGTGCGGGTTGAGCGTACGCGAGTTGAAGAGGGCCACAATCTGGGCGACCAGATTGGGGTGGAGGCGGGAGTCCAACTCATCGACCACGAAGACCATCCCGTTGTCGAGCACGTCGAGCAGGGGGCCGGTGAGATAGAAGAACTTTTCGGTACCGGCCGACTCATCGGAAGTTAAGGAGAAAGCTACCGACCCGGCCGCTTCCTGATTTGCATCGTATTGGAGACGAGCGGTATATACATCGGAGTAGATAACCGGCTTATGGCCCTGCTTGAGTTGCTCACGGAACTGGCGGCGTAGCTGCGTGGGCATAGCGGAGCTGACCTGCTCAAACTCGGCAGTTTCTATTTCCACGTCCAGAATAGCCAAATCAGCCTGGCGCAGCAAGTCGAGCATGCGCTGCTTCTGCGCCGGATTCTCAGCCTCGCTCATCGAGTAGCCCTGGTAGCTGTCAGCGCTCAGGCCGGAAAGACCATTGAGTTTATCATCGAACCATTCGAAGGCGTGTACGGCGATAGGGTTATTGAACTGGCTGGCCACGGAGAGCAGCAGGGCATTTTCGCGCACATTTTTACCAGTGACCAGGCTTTGAATAATGCCCGAAAAGCGCGACTTGTGCAGGCGGATGCCCTGCTCGTCGCGGTAGAACAGCTCAACCTCCTTGGTTTTTGGGCGGTAGTAAAACCACTCGGCCACTACCTGGGTGGTAGAGGCGGTAAAGCCGTAGCGGTATAATACCTGCTCGTGTAGGAAGACCACTTCGAATTCAGAGGGTTCGTGCTCGGTGACGGTGCTGAGCCGGAAGGGCTCGACAGCAATAGCGTCGCCTTTCTGGGTTTCGCGGGAGGAGTTAAGCACGAAGTCGCGCATGAACATAATGGCCTGCACTAGCTTGCTCTTACCACTGGCGTTGGCCCCATACACTACGGCACTGCGCAGCAGGCGCAAGCCGAATTCAGGTACATCCACTACGTTGTCAGCCTCACGGGTGGTATCGAGGCTAGCCAGTAAGCTCCACTCGGCAGGCTCGCGGAAGCTCTTGTAGTTGCGGATAGTGAAGCGAACAAGCATAATAGAGGTCGTTTTTAGCGCTAATCTGCGTAAAGTAACACTCTATTTTATCAATTAATTTGAAATGGTAGCGTTAGCTTAGGGTCAGGACCTGCGTTGTCACGGATTTAAGACCGGATACTGCATTGCTCGTCCAGATGGGTGCGGACGAAGCCTTCAATGAACTGCTCTAAGATGAATTCGGTGGGCAATAGGATAGCGAAGACACGCACTTCTTCGATGTGGGCGAAAATATAGCTGGAGCTACCCTATTACTTCTATCTTAAGGGCAGGGATAGGCCCTTTTGCTATCTTTAGAGTTGTACAAGCAGCGGTTACCGGGCGGTCCGCAAGTGCTCCTCTAGCACACGTTGCATACGCTGTTCAGAATACTTGACCGTGGGTAGTTCGTCACCCGAAACCACCGCCTGTTGATAGGCTCGCCACTCGGCCTCGCTCGGCAGGCGGTGCAGCCGCTGCTGGTACGCTTGCACGAAGATTTGCTGGCGGGCCGCCCAGAACCGCTCAGCCGACAGGCCGTGGAAGTACGCTAGCACCTCGGAACGCTCGGCCAGCGTAAAAAACCGCAGTGACAAGCCAGGCTGGTTGATGCTGAAGCCTACGCCCACAGTCTGTTCTAGGCCGTCCACCTGTGCTGAGGTATAATTGAACAGTAAGATGTAGTGATTGATTGCCAATAAGCGCGAGATTTCGCCTTGCCGCGGCAGATGCACTACATTGTTGCTGTTGTCCTCGGCAGTAGGCAAGTAGCCTACCAGCAGGTTTAGTGACCCCAGGCGCAGAGCTTCTTCCGCTATCTGCCGACTATTTAGCTCGGTCTGCGCAGCTGTGTCGGCCAGCAGTTGGTTGACTAGACTCCCTAGCACGGCTTGCTGGTCAGCTGGTAAGGCGTAGTCATCAAACTGGGTAACAGCGCACCGGTAGATGGTAGACAGCCAGAACACGTAAGCAAGCTGATATTGGGATTCGGTCAGCGCCTGAGCCCGGCTCAGGGCGGGCACCACCTTCTGCTTGTAGACAGATTCGAGCACGCCGAGCCGCGTTTCGCAGACCGTGCAGAAGATGTGGTCGGCCACGTAGAAATTCTGCGCGGCATCCGTTTCGTCTAGGCCCCGGCCCATCGTCTGCTCGATGGTTTCGGGGAGCACCTGACGGCCGAAGAAGGCCTGGGAGCCGGCCCCAGTGACGCTAAATAGCTGTTCCTTATCTCGGCCCTTCACCGCCCCGCCGTTGGCCATGTCTTCCAGCACCAAGTGGGAGATGATGTGTGAGCCGGTAGCGTTGGCCTCGCGCTGATTGCAAATTAAACACGTCATTCGAGATAGCACAGGGAATATTAGCAGATACAGCAGCTAGTGGCACGCTACAGGTTGTCCCCGCATTGCTGCCAAGTGCTATACGTGGCAGCCCCGCTTAGGTAAGCTACCAACTCAATCTAGAAAATATCGATGACCGCGCAGGTAGAAATAACTCGGGTCGGGCAGCAGCAGCGTAGTGACGACCGGTTGGTATGCCCAGTGTCCAAACAAGTCAAGCACGGCAGTCTTTGCTTGGGCAAGCTCGCTGTTTGAGTCCTCGTAGCATGCCAGAATCAGCCGGTCGGGGCAGATAATTTTGGCTGCCTCCACCAAACTGCGCAGGGGCTTTAGGTCGTTGGCCATAAAGGCCGAGCCGCTGTGCTTAGCCTCACCAATGATTAACTGCCCATCCACCAGTCCGATAATGTCTAGCTCTGCGCTGTTCAGTCCTAACCGATAGCTGTCGTATAGGTTGAGCTGCGGGCTGTATCCGAACGACTGGTGGGCTTGCTCATGCAGACTTGCCAATGTCCGGATAACGGTTAAGTTACCGTCGCGCATGGACCGAGACTGGAACATACTGTTTTTAATCACGCTGTTCAGTTTATAAGCAAAGGGCTGCTCGACCGGGAAGGCGAAGTCGCGCAGACAGCCGCTACATGGCACAGTCTGGGCCGCACCATTAAGCGGGTACCAGAAAATGGACGAGCAGCGGGGACATTTTAGCTTAAAGCCAGGCAGTAGCACCCCGTAACCGCACAACTCCTGCACCGTGCGCCTCAAGCTCTGACGCAGGTTTCCCCCATTTATGGCGGTGGCTTTACTCAGTTTAATGCCCGCCTGCGATAGCGCAGACTGACATCTCCTCACTAGTTCCTCGAACACAATAGCATCGCCTGCTAGTGCCTCGCTCCTGCATAGCTCCTCGAAGACGTCTACCCAGAATTTATCGTCGAAGAACTCTCTAACTAGGGCAAAGTCATGGTTGAATATGCTGAGGAAAGCGCTTAGTCGGTTGCTGTCGTCGTGCGGTCTTTGGTCAACAAACCGAGTATGCGTTGCCTGCCCATGCAGCACAGGCGTGGCAATGAGTTGGCGTAGCAGCTGCGGAAACGAGGGCAGTTCTACCGTGACTGCGGTGGGCTCGTTGCCCTGGCTTGCTACCAGCACAGACAAATCCCGGCCCGGCCGTACCCGCCCCTTGCGGCCCTTGACGATAAAGCCACAGTTGGTAGTCAACGGAAACAGTAGCCGGTTGCGGTAGTCATCTGTACGCTGGCTTATTTCTAGGTCTACGGCCCACTGCTGCGGATAATAGTGCAGGTTTTTCGAGAAACTGGGCATGGGCAACTGAATCAGGCCGCTGTCCGAAATCAGCGTCTGCGTGGTAGGCGATTCGCTACTTTTGTGGGGGAGGCGGCCACTGGCATCCATAATGGCAAGCGGAAACTCAGCAATTGCGCAGTAGCGAAACGCTCGATGACGGGCAATGGGTCGGAGCACGTCAGTGAGTAGCACATCAACTTCTGCCTCATTCAGGGAAAAAGAAATTACTTCAATCAGTTGGTCATACGTGCTCATGTTGTGAAGCACTGCACCGAAGTAGCGGTCTCGTCCCAGCTCCGTCAATTCCTCTACTGTGCAGTAGAGCAAGCTTCGGCATTCGTAAAGCTGACGGTTCCAGTAATAAAGCAGGTCGGCTGTGGCACTCCGGTCTTTAGCCACTATTAATTCCGTCACGTTGTATGGCTGATAAACGCTGGTCCGCAGCACGACGGTGTGAAGGTTTTGCCGGGCCAAATCCGAATGCAGAATTGAGGGCTGTTCGTACAGGAGTTGGTTGATAGAGGCAAAGTTTTCGGTGGTCAGTGCTACCTGTCGGTAAGACCGGGTAATCTCCTCGTCAAAGGCAGCCGCCGACACCAGGCCAAAGTTGAGCTTGTAGAACGGTAGAAGCGGACTTGTCACTTGGTCTAGGCTTGATGCTACCAGCACAGGTAAGCCTGGCGTGAACTGTGTTAGCAGGTGCAAGGCGTACACGCCGCGCAACTCCTTACTATAACCTTTCTCGTTCAAGTCGAAGTAGCCGACAGGACTGAAGCAACGCAGCTGCTTGACTGCCTCTACGTCCACGCCCGGGCCGCACAGCACGTAGTCGGGGTCGTAATGCTGGAGCAGGGCAACGTAGCCGGGAGAGATGCCAGTAGCGGGCACCGGAATAATAGGCGTGTAGCGGCCACCCCAGTATTGTTGCAAAGACTGCATAAGAGCAGTCAGCGCCTCGTGGGTATACTCGTCCCTAACAAAGCACACATAGCGTAGGTGACGTACCTGGGAGACGATTTGGTACTGATTCATAGGGCGAGCGTTGATGCTGCCTGAGCCCAGACCAGGCAGCATAGGTAACAAAATTGGGCTAGCACGCAAGCTAATCGCTGCACACCGACTTGATTCTACCGCCTTTAACCGGGCGGTTGCCGTCTATAGCCCCCGCCCGGTCTGCTCGTGCACGCCGACTGCGGCAGCGAGTACACCAAGAGGCCTTTACTACCCTGCTGGACCGCACCCAGGCCATTGCCAGCCTGAGCTGGCCCGGCAATCCCTACGACAAAGCCTTGCCGAGAGTGGCTGGAGCACGCTTAAAACCGAACTACTGCCCCGTGGGGCCTGCTTCGCTGATTTGCAAGAGGTTTGACTCGGACTGGCCGAGTGCCTCGACTACTACAACACCCAGCACTTGCATTCTGTCTTATGCTACTCTACCCCACTCGAAATCGAACTCCACTACCTTTCCAACCTACCTTAGCTTAGTGTCCGTTTGCACCCGACCACCTTAAGGACTGAGTTTTAGACTCAGGTCGCTGCTGGGGCCCTAGCCGCGGTATTGCGCAAATACTTAATTAGCTAAACAGATAGATGATGAACAAGGAGATAATATATGAAAAGCTGAAAGCGGCTTTTATAGATGGGTTAGATAGCTTAACTAAATTTTTAGATAAACAAAAGCAGGATAAATATTCATTTTTTTCGATAGATTATCACAAGAATTTTCCGGTTCTCAGAAATGCCGAGTTAAATGTATACCCTACATTTTATGTTGGTGATTCTGTAAAATCCGACTATTCTAGTGTTTTCAGTAACTGGCGTTATAGTGAAAAGGCTGAAAAACCAGAAAGTTGGCAAGATTATAAAAGATATATTCTCTCTGATGAGGAATTATGTAGGTATTTTAAAATTGGAGAATTCTACCCAATAGATAGAAAAGAAGGTGGTAGGGATTTCTGGGAAGACTTTATGTTCGATGCTTTTATTGGAGATTTAATAGATGCTTACATTCATAAGCATTCAAAGGAGTTTAATGAATTCTTTTTTTGGAAATGTTTAACCTTTATTATAATTCTATCTCCTCAAAAAAGCTAATTGTTGACATACTTATTCCAATAATACTTGTGAACTTCACGGTTGTTGACTTTCATATCAATGAAAATATATCCATAATTCATATGCCAAATAGCCTGCAAATTTCTAGAAATATTAGATTGAGTAGCAATAGAACTTCACATCCTGATGTAGCTGGCGCAGCAACTCATGCTTTTTTGTTTAAAAATATATCTTTTGATAATGCCAATTGTGATAGTATTTATAATATATTATCTGATATTGAATTTTATAAGAATACCCTCGTTGAGGGCGATTACCTGTTTGCATGTTTAAGAAGTGTTTCCAAGGTTGAAACAGGTTATTGCCAGATAGTTGCGCGACCCTTAGGCTGGCAAAGTAGTTTTAAAGCAGATTTGGAAGAAACTTTCATAGCTTCAGATAGAAAATATCCATCTCATTTTGAAAATAACGCTTGGTATAATGCATATTCGTTAGTTGATGAGAAAAAATGCGAAGATATTAGGTTATTATATTCTGGTTTGAGAGGCGATGCTAGTAAAAGTTTAGCTAACTTCGACTTGTCTATTCAAAGACTGAACAAAGCATGTTTAAATAGCCCAGATGATGACGCAATTATAGATGCCGCCATAGCTCTAGAGAGCTTATTGATAAGTAGCGATGCTCATGGAGAAATAAACTACAAATTATCAACGAGAGTATCATTATTGCATAAATTTTACCCATTCCCTGGTTTCTCTCCTGAAGGTCTGGCTGCTCTTTGTAAAAAAATATATGCTTTCAGGAGTGTAATTGTTCATGGAAATGCCAAGAAGTTAGATAGCCTGCGAATCGTTGGAATTGATGGCAATGATGAATTAACAGTGGTAGTTGCAATCAGGCTTCTTGAGCATATTATTCAAGTGCGCGTTTTGAATAAACAATTTGCAAAGGCAGAAGACATTGACAAGTTGATATTTCAACTTGAATTGCCCTCTCTGCTGACAGGCACGTCGGATAAATAATATTTTAATATATATTTGCGGATTTGTACAAAACACTAAGCCCCGCGCCGGAAACGGCGCGGGGCTTAGTGTTTTGAAAGGCAATTGCGCTATTCGATGCTATGCCAGTCTCTTTCCGGAAAATTGCTACCAATCAGGTCGTGAATCAGCGAGTAACGAAGCTTAGATGTTTCATTTTGCATATTGTAAAGGAATCCTTACTATGCGTAAAACAACTCATTGGGTCGGTTTGGGCAGTAAACGCTGTACGCCCATCGGGTGAAATGCTTTTCCGTGCCGCGTGCGGTACCCCGACTGGTTAAGCTGCTCGGCGATGGCGCGCAGCGTAGCACCCGTGGCCCGCAGCAATGCAGCCAGCTGCGCGGCTTGCCGGTTATTCAGATTGGCCTGCGCATTCTGCGTCATCGCTGCCCAGGATTTCTCGCGTGCGGCCTGGGTCAGATTAGTCGGTGTACCAAGTTGCGCTCCACGCGCCTTCTTCGCCGCGAGAGCATCGCGGGTGCGGGTAGAGATGGCCGACGCCTCCTTCTGGGCCACGGCCGCCATAATGTGCAGGGTAAACTCATCAGCGGCGGGCAGGTCGACGGCTTGAAAGCGAACTCGACTTTCCATAAGGGTTGCGAGGAAAGCGACATTGCGCGCGAGGCGGTCCAACTTCGCCACCAGCAGCACGGCGTCTTCCTGCCGGGCCCGCGCAATCGCTGCCGCTAACTGGGGCCGCTCATTTTTTTTGCCACTCTCGATTTCGAGAAAGGTGGCCACGAGTTGGGCGTAGTCACGGAGGAAATTCTGCACCGCCGCTTGCTGGGCTTCGAGCCCGAGGCCGGACTGGCCCTGACGGACGGTGGAGACGCGGTAGTAGGCGACAAACTTGGTCATTGGTACAAAACTACCCCTGAATTGTCGCTTGTCACAAAAGTTAAACGTACATTCAAGAGACGTCAAATCGCTGTTCTGCAGCTATTTATTGTGCCTTGTATGAAGTTCATTTTGAGCAATTAGCACTTCTTAGCAAAGTCTTATTTGCAGTGTCGCAGGAATCACTTTTACTGCTAGCTGGTAAGTAGCTGCTACTGCACTAGTTGCCTATGGCTGGTGTTTTGAAATATTTAAGCTAAGCTAGCACTATGCAGTTTGCTCGCTAGCTTTCGGAATGTCCACGCCAGCCCATCTAACGCGCCAGCCCCGTTCTCGCCGTGCGCAGCGTCGGCGTCGCCGACGTTACGTGTTGCTAGCGGTAGTATTGGGAGTGGCACTCGCGGGTGGGGCTTACTGGGTTGGCTAACGAATGCCCCGAGTACCAACGTACGAAAAGTAATTTTTAACTTCGGACTGCTGACGTATGCTCCGTACTAAGAATGCCAAGTTTTCTGATGAGATGAAGTGGTCGACTAGCGGAAGCTGCACAAGCAAGTTGCCACTCCGTATTATATAGGTGTCAGGCGACCTCAAAGAGCGGAACTACCAACTGACACCCCAAATAGTATTTTGCAGGATATATCTGGTACTTTTACGCTATTATTGTACAAATTTGCTTTTTATTGTTTTTTCTGATGATTACCCTTGATAATGTTTATTTATCGAGGGTAATTTAGCACTGCTTTTGAGGGTCATTGTAGGCTGCTCGCGCCAAGTGGCTCGCCAAGTAATTACTAGCTGCCTTATGTCAACAGTCCCAAAACTTGTCAACTCCCAGGCCCTCGGGACAGTTCGCCACATCGACGAGTACGCCCAAGCCGGGGCCCGCTACGTCCACACCGGCCAGCAAGGCGCCGCCAACACCCAGCGCGCCTACGCCGGCGACTGGCGCCGCTTCTCCATCTGGTGCCAGCAGCACGGGCGCGAGGCCTTGCCCGCCGACGTGCTGACCATGGCAGCCTTTGTCACCTCGCTGGCCGAGGCCGGCAAAAAGGTGGCCACCATCCAGCGCCACTGCGCCGCCGTCAGCAAGGCCCACCAGCTGGCCGGCTTCTCGACGCCCACGGATGACCGGCAGTTCAAGACGCTACTGGAAG
>Ga0160428_1000073_pt1 | contig 125154 bp, 111 predicted proteins | sample SolpanmetagenomM_FD_108198 | JGI IMG/M metagenome (GOLD analysis project Ga0160428, IMG submission 108198) | Solar panel surface microbial communities from Lawrence Berkeley National Laboratory, California, USA - M | ecosystem: Engineered > Built environment > Solar panel > Unclassified ...
CTTCGCGCTGCTCCTTGCCTTAGTATGCGTGGCGTTCGCCGCCTTTCCGACGCTCTACGCGTTCCTCGCGACCCCGGCCGGGATGCGGTACGTGGGCTTCCAGACCAACGTGGACGATCACATGGTCTACGCCGCGTGGACCTGGCAGGCAGCCCAGGGCCATGTCCTCTTCGACAACCGCTTCGCGGTCGATCCACAGCCGGGCCTGACGTTCCACCTCTATTTCCTGCTCCTAGGACAGATCGCCCGGCTCACCGGCGTGGTGGCGGCGATGACGATCGGAAGGCTCCTCTTCACCTTTCTGTTCGTCTTCCTCCTGGCGCGCCTCGTTCGGCGGCTCCGACCGAGCCTCTACGGAACGAAGCTCGCCCTCGTGTCCGCCATGGTAGCCGGCGGCGTCGGCTTCCTTCCAACCTTCTGGCATCTCTACGGCGACGCATGGCCCATCGATGTTTGGCAGCCCGAGGGTTTCGTCGCGCCCTCGATGCTCACCAACGGGCTGTTCATGGTGAGCCTTTGCCTCATCCTTTCCGTCTTCCTGGGCGTTCTGGGAGCCCGTGCGGGCGGATGGAAGCCGGTGGCGCTCGGCGCGCTGGCGATGGGCGCGCTCATGAACATCCACAGCTACGACGCCCTCCTCGTGGGGCTCGTACTACTCGGCTTTCTCGCCGCGCTTCTCGCCCAGCGGCTTGCGACCGTCGCCTGGACGGTGCGCGCTACCCTGATCGTGCTGGGCGCGCTTCCGCCCGCTCTCTGGTTCGTCCACGTCCTGAGCTTGGACAAGGTGTTTCAGATGCGAGCCGCGACGGAAACCTACAGCCCTAACTTCCGGCTCGTCCTGCTCGGCTACCTCCCCCCGATGGTTCTCGCCTTCGTCGGCCTGTACCGACGTGCCGAAGGCGATCGGCGGCGTCTTGGGGGTCTGGCCCTAGCGGTCGTCACTCTCCTCATCCTTACCGCCCTTTCCACCCAGTCGACGGGTGGCTACTTCCTCTCCGCGCCTGCCTGGACCGCCGCCTTCCTCGCGATGGTCGCCGCGACCGCCCTTCTCGCGGAAAGGTCGCCCGCGCGAAACCTCGTCGTTTCCTGGGCCTTGATCGGCACGGTCGCGATCTACTTCCCCGCTCTCTTCCAACGAAAGCTTACGATGGGTCTCGCGATCCCCTGGGGGCTGCTCGCCGCCCTTGCCCTCGAAAGCCTGATCCAAAATTGGGAGCGCAGCGCCCGCAATCTCTTCACGACCGCCACCCTCCTCGTCCTGGGACTATCCTCGTTCCAGTGGTGCTTCCGTGAGGTAGGACGCGCCAGGGCCAATCTCTCTTCGACCGCCCGCCATCCCGTCTACCTGAGCCCAGACATCCAGCGGATCGTCGCCTATCTCGATGCCCAACCGGGGCGCCACGTCGTCGCCACGTTCCCCACCCCGTTTCAATCTGGCGTCGACGAGACGGGACACGAAATTCCCGACACGTTCGTTTTGCCCGCCTTCCCCGACGTGGCCCCTTTCCTGACCGGACTCGCTGGCGCCTACACCGTCGCGGGGCACTGGAGCGAGACCCCCGACTACAACCGACGCCTTGGGGAATGCTTCCGCTTCTTCTTCACGCCCGAAGCCTCCGAGCGCGCGATGGACGACGCCCAGCGGCGAGACTTCGTGGCGCGCTACGGCGTCGAGTACGCCGTCGTTCCCCGCACCCAAGGGATCGTCGTTCCCGAAGCCTTGGGGCAGGTCGTCGTTCCCGGAAGCCAGTTCGCGCTCGTCCGCGTCGGCCAACGGTAACGGCCCCTCCCGCCCGAAAGCCGCGAACCTCGTGATTCTTGCGGTTTTCTTCTGCCAGTCCGAAAGTACTGGCACTGTTTCCAAGTGGACGACCGAACAATACGGGAAGGACCTACTGGCCTCGCCACTAAGGACACGAATCGGTGAATTTAGACTTTTCCCGGGCGATCGCCCGTTACAGCTTCGCGATGGCGACCTTCGGGTGCCTCGCCGCCTTCGGATTCGCGCAGACGACGTTCGGCCCGACGGCGACCCTCGACCGCATGGCCGCCCCGGCCGCCGTCCGCCGCGCGAACCTCGTCGGTCGCCCCGCGGCGGCGAAGGCGCTGCACGTCTCGGTTAGCCTCTCGCCGACAGACCCTGCGGCGATGGAGGCTTACGCCGACCGGGTGAGCGATCCCAACAGCCCTGACTATCGTCGGTTCCTTACCCCCGCCGAGGTGGGTCGCCGTTTCGGCCCCTCCGAAGCGCGCGTCAAGGCCGTCGCGTCTTACCTCAGGTCGCAAGGTATGACGATCAGCCTCGTGTCCGAGAACCGACTTTCCATTCTCGCCGAGACGACGGTGGCCCAAGCCGAGAAGGCGTTCGACACGCGGATCGCGACCTACCGCGCGGTACCCCTTCAGGCCACCGATCGCGCGGAGTTCTTCTCCTACACCGAAACGCCCCGTCTGCCCGCCGCCTTCTCGTCGAGCGTGATCGACGTCGGTGGTCTGGAAAACGCCACCAAGCCCGTTCCTCGCGCGCTCACCCCTACCCAGACGCTCGGCCTCTACAAGGCGGCCGCGTTCTATAGCGGCGGTCTCCGAGGACAGGGCCGAACTCTCGCGATCTCGAACTTCGACGGCTTCCGCCTCTCGAACGTCCCGCTCTACTACAGCAAGTACGCCCTTCCCACTCCGAGCGGCGGCGTCGGAAGCAACGTCAAAGTGACCGTCTGCGGCTCCCCGAGCGGCACCGGAAGCCCTCAGGGCGAGGGCGATCTCGACATCCAGATGGTCCTGGGCGTCGCGCCGCTCTGCAATCTGACGGTCTACGACGGCATCGATCTGGTCGCGGTTTTGACCCGCGAGGTGAACGACAACACCGCCGATGTGATCAGCGAAAGCTACGGTTGGAACCTTTCCGCCTCGACCGCCGCCGCCGCCCACAACCTGCACGTCTCGATGACCCTCCAGGGCATCACCTACCTCGCCGCGTCGGGCGACACCGGCACGAGTTTCGGCGGCTACGACTATCCCGACTACGAACCGGAGGTTCTGATGGTCGGCGGCACCGTGGCCTCGGCGGATGCGAGCGGGAACCGCACCTCGGAAGTAGGCTGGAACGGCAGCGGCGGCGGCTACAGCACGAACACCGCTTCGTTCAACGTCCTTCCCAGCTGGCAGAAGGGCACGGGCGTGCCGACGAACATCAACAAGCGGCTCGTCCCCGACCTCGCCCTGAACGCCGCCGGGTCGGGAAGCGGCGCGTACCCCTTCTACTATAAGGGGTCGCTTAGTACCGCCTACAACGGTACGAGCTTCGCCTCCCCCGTTCTGGCCGGTCTGCTCGGCATCGCAGAGCAGAAGCTCGACGTCCTAGGCTATTTTGGAACGGGCAAGAAGCGCCTAGGCCGCCTTCAAGACGCGATCTACGCGATGAACGGACGGACCGACGTCTGGTACGACGTGACCTCGGGCTCCAACGGCAAGTTGCCGAACGGCACACCGAGCACGGCCAAGGCGGGTTGGGACACCGTGACCGGTTGGGGCACGATCAAACTCGACGGCTTCGTCGCCGCGCTCGCCGCTGGCGGCGGGGGTGGCACCAGCGGGATCACCACGGGCCCGGCGGTCTACACGCCCACGAGCGTTTCGGTCTACAGCACCCAGGGAGCCTACGCTTCCGGCTCCACTTCGAGCCTCATAGCCGACGATAAAGCCTATTACAGCGTCAAGTCGGCCATCGTGTCCGGCGTTGGCCGGGTGGCTACGATCGCACCGAGCTTCACCCTTCCCGCGACCGCGACCTCCGCGACGGTGACGATCGTGACGAACGCTTCTGCCGGAACCGCGTTCCAGCTCTACGTCTACAATACCGCGACCGGCGCCTACGACCTCTTGTCGAGTTCGACCTACACCGGTACGGATAGGACGTTCACCGTCACGATGTCGAGCCTTAGTCGATACCTGTCGCCGGCAGGCACCCTGAAATTCGTCCAGCGCGCGCTTCGCTCGTCCGGAACGTTCACTCTGGGCGGCAATCGGTTCGTTGTGACGGCTCAGTAAGACCTGCCGCACACTTCGGAAAACCCGCTCCCGAAGGCGGGTTTTCCGGATAGCCTCGTCCCAACGCACTTCGTCGTCGTCTAAGTACACTCGTAGGCGAGCCTCTCCTTTGGACGACATCTTCGGCGTGTTTCCCGGACTTCGGACGTTCACCCTCCGCGACGGACTCGTCGCGCTGGTGGACATCCTCCTTGTCGCGTACCTCATCTACCGTTTGCTGATGCTGGTGCGGGGAACCCGCGCGTGGCGCATCCTGGTCGGAATCGGGATCTTCGTGTTCCTTCTGGGCGCAAGCGACCGGCTCCACCTCACCACCCTCCACTGGGTCCTTGCGAGCGCGACGCCCCTCGGTCCGGTCGCCCTCGTGATCCTTCTCCTGCCGGAATTCCGACAGGCGATCGAGGGTCTGGGCAAGCTCGACCGCTGGACCCAGCGGCTCGCCGCGCCCGCCGAGACGAGGGCCGAGGCGCGCACGGTCGAGGAGATCGTCGCGGCCGCCGCCGAGTTGGCGGCGGGCCGCGTGGGCGCCCTGATCGTGCTTGAGAAGGCCGCGCCCTTGGAAGAGATCGCCTCGAACGGCGTCGCCCTCCACGCCACCGTCTCCGCCCCCCTGTTAGGTGCGATCTTCTACGAGGGCAATCCGCTCCACGACGGGGCGGTCGTGGTGCGCGGCGACGAGATCGTCGCCGCCGCCTGCCGCCTGCCCCTTTCCGAGAGCACCCGGATCGACCAGAGCGTCCACATGCGCCACCGCGCCGCCGTCGGCGTCACGGAGGCGACCGACGCCCTGTGCATCGCGATCAGCGAAGAGCGCGGCACGATCAGCGTCGCGAACGAGGGAAAGCTCCGTCGTCTGAACGGCCACCTCGAACTGCGTGACTTCCTCAATCGTGAGCTGCGCGGCGAAGAGGCCCCGAAGAAAGAGGGCAAGAGCCGTCGATCTCGCAAGGAGACGGCCGCGAAGTGAGGTTCAACGTCCCGATCGGCCTCGCCTCCCTGATGCTCTCGATCATGCTCTGGTTCGTCGTGTACGCCCAGACCGTGCCCGAGCCGATTCCCCTTCGCGCCACCCTCGCCCTCGACGGCCTGAACGACGCCCGCTTCTTCGTACGGAAGGCGCCTGCCGACGTGCGACTGGACGTCAGCGCTCCCGTCGAACGCGCCAAGGAGCTTCGCGACCAGCAGATATCGGCTTCGGTCGATCTCTCCGAACCGAAGGAAGGAACCCACGACTATCCCGTGGCCATCACGCCCTCATGGGTCGTCCGATTCCTCTCCGGAACGCGGCCTATGGCGCGTATCACGATCGAATCGGTCGACAGCCGCACGATGGACGTCACGAGCGTCGTCAAGGGCTCCCTACGCGACTCGAACCTCCGGATCAACGAGAAACGCGTTCTTCCCCAGCAGGTGACGATCAGCGGGCCCGCCAGTGAGGTCGCCGCGATCCGGGAGGCCCGGGTGTACCTCGATCTATCCTTGGTCGATCCTCGTCAGCCCGAGTACCAGGAGGCCGAGGTGATTCCGCTCGATACCAAAGAGACGCGCCCACCGCACGTCCACGTTTCGCCCACGCGGGTCATCAACTCTTTCTCCGTCGGGCCCTCCCCTAGCACGAAGCTCGCCTCCGTCGTTCCTGACCTTTCCGGCGTGACCTACGCCTCTTCGGTCCTTCCCGACGGCTACCGCCTAGATCCCGAGACGATCACCCTCGCGGGCAAACCCGCGCTCCTGGCGAACGTGAGCAAGGCGCCGACGGAGGTCGTTCACGCTCGGGGCCTCACAAAGACCCGCACCTTCCGCGTCAAGCTCGTGGCGCCGGCAGGCACGGTGATCGTCGGCCCGGACACGGTGAACGTCACCGTCCGTACCGTCCCCGCCCAGCCGCCCAAGACCGAACCCTCTCCCACTCCGACGACCCCTCCCGCCTCCACGACCGAAAAGCCCCGATGACCGAGATCCGTCCCATCCGCCGCGAGGAGGCCGACGATTTCCTCCAGCTCCTCTGCGACGTCTTCGGTCTCGATTTCGACCGCGCCTACAACCTGTTCTTCGAGGATCCGATGTTCGACCTGCGCCGTAAGTGGGCGCTCTTCGAAGGCCGCGAGATGGTCTCGATCCTCACCACGACGCCCCTAGAGTTCGGTTGGGGCCGTGCCTACGGCGTCGCGGGAGTCGCGACCCGTACCGATCGGCGGCGCGAGGGCCACGCGGGCAAGCTGATCGAGCGCGTCCACCGAGAGGCCCAGCGTCTTGGCGAAGGCGCCGCTCTCCTCTTCGCCAAAGAACTGGGACTCTACGAGCGGCAGGGCTTCGAGCCCCTCGACCGGGTCGTCCGCGCCCCCCTCGCGACCGTTCCCGAGGAGATCGTCCCGCCGACGATGCACGTCGAAGAAATCCGCGCGATGTACGCCGCCTGGGCCGACGGCCACCCGGACCGCCTGGTTCGCGACCGTAAACGATGGACCCTTTGGAAGTGGCACTTCCGCGAGTGCAATCCGTTCGGAGACGGCTATCTCTGCTTCGAGAACGACACCCTACGCGAAGGCCTCTGGTCGGAGCCTGCGATGGCGCTGCCCCTCCCTGCCGGGACGGAGTTCTTCGGCACCACCCTCATCGCCGACATGCTCGAACTTCCCCTCGCCGCGCCGCCGACCGTCGAACTATACGTCATGGGCCGCGACATCCCTGGCGTTCCCCAGCTATTCATGACCGACCAGTTTTAAAGGAGCGGGTAGCCTCTCGTCGGTGAGTTCCGAGTCTTCCCCCGGCGGCGCCCTCCTCTTCGTGATCTCGGGCCCGAGCGGATCGGGCAAGGGCACGGCGATGGGCCACATGACCCGTCTCTTTCCGGGTATCCAGAAGGCGGCGACCTTCACGACCCGCGCCTCACGCCCCGGCGAGCGGCCGGGGATCGACTACCACTTCATCACGCCCGAAGCGTTCCAAGCCAAGGTCGAGAGCGGCGAGATCTACGAGTTCACCCGGACCTACGGCGACTACCTCTACGGCTCTCCGCGCCGCCTGTTGGAGACCGATGAGGCCGCGCCGCTTCTCGTGGAGCTTGAGGTCAAGGGGATGCTCCGCCTCAAAGCGGCCACGCGGCGGCGCCTCGTCAGCGTCTTCGTCCTACCACCCGACCTTCCGACCTTGCGTACCCGCATCCTGGCCCGCTACCCGGAAAGCAACGTCGAGGCGCGGCTGGAGAAGGCGGTCGATCAGATCGAGTACGCCCTCGCCTACGACTACGTGCTCGTCAACGACGACCCCGCCCGCTTCGAGGCCGACCTGTCGTCAGCGATCCGGGCCGAACTGATCCGGGCCGCCGGCATCGAGCGTGCGCGTCTCCTGTCGGAGGTCCGCTAGAGGCCTGCGATCTCGCGTTCGATGTTCGACCGCGCTGCCGCCTCGTCGAGGAGGGGCGACGTGAAGAGCCTTCGCGCGAGCAGCCCTTTCAAGACCCTTTTCCGTCCGGCGCGATAGGCGTCGTCGGGCACGTGGGCGTACTCCTGCCGGATGGCCACCGCGTAGGCGTCGTACTCGCGGGGAGAGGCGGCAAGGATCGCGAGGTCGGCGTCCGCCACCAAGGCTCCCAAAGGATCGAACGCCCGATGATCGCGGGTCACGAGAATCAGCCGTTCGATCTCCGCCAAATCGCTCTCCTCAATACCGAGGGGATTTAGCGAAGTCCGCGCGAAGGCCGCGCTCTGCGCCTCGTTGTCCGCCGCGCGGGGATCGTACACCGCGTCGTGGTAGCAGAGGGCAAGAACGACGCGCGCCGCGTCAAGCGGGTCGAGGTCGTCCGCCAGGACGAGGTAAGTCTCAAGAACGGCCTCGATGTGACGCAGATTGTGGTACGAACGTCCTCGGCACGCCGTATCCAAAAGAGCGTAGGCCGCGCGTGTGGGTGGGCCGATCCGCCCGCCGAGCGCGGCGACGGCGCTGAGGAAAAGAGACTCGACCATCATCTCAGTAGACCCGAGAAGGAAAGTCCCGAGAAAGCCTCTCTATTTCCGCAAAGATAGGCTATATTTCCTATGAGATAACGAAGATGGCGAAAGGATCGAAGGAGATCGCGGAAGACATCGCCCGGCGGATCGCCGAAGGCGATCTCCTGCCCGGAGCCCGACTCGACTCGGGCGAGGCGATCGCCGCCGCGTGGGGCGTCAGCCGCCACACCGCCCACCGTGCGGTGGAAGAGCTTCAGCGCCAGGGCCTCGTCGTCCGCCAGCGCCGCTGGGGTACCGTCGTCGCACCACGCGAGACGAAGACCGCTCGGCGGATCGCCCTCATGGTCGACCGTTTCGCTCCGGCGGTCAACTTCCCGCCCGCCGAGATGCTTCGCGGACTCCAAGACGGGCTGGGCGAGTCGGTCGACCTTCTCGTCATCGACTCCCGGAGCGACCCCGCCACCGAGGCGCGCCGCCTTGCGGACCTCCGGAACGTGGACGGACTCGTTATCGTTCCCACTGCCGACCCTGCGAACACGCCCCGTCTCCAGCGTCTCGTCGACTCGGGCCTACCGGTGGTCGTCCTCGATCGCATCCCCGAAGGTCTGCGCGTTGACGCGGTAACGAGCGACAACGAGGGAGCGACCCTCGCCGCCCTGCGCGCCCTGGAGGATCGCGGTCACCGACGGATCGGGTTCTTCTCTTTCCACAAGCCCGGTTTCTCCAGCGTGCGCGAGCGACACGAAGCCTACGTCGCGGCTTTGCAGGAGGTGGGCCTGACGGAACACGCGCCCTATGAGCGCTGGTTCGCTCGTGAGTTGGACAGCGACGCGACGCGCCTTTTCCAATCCGTCTCGGACGCGCTCGTCGCCCTCACCCATGGCCCTCAGCCGATCACGGCCCTCTTCTGCGTCCAGGACGTGTTCGCCGCCGCCACCCTCGAGTCGTCGATGCGGCTCGGTCTGGACCTACCGCTCGCCACTTTCAACGATTGGCCCGCCGCGATGCTCCGGACGCCTCCGGGCACGCTCCGCATCGTCCAGCGGGCACACGACATCGGCCTCCAAGCCGCCCAGCTTCTCCATGACCGCATCGGCGCCGCGTCGATCCCTTCGGCTTCTCTGGAGCCGAGGCTCGTGCGCGTCCCCGCCGCCCTCGTCCTTCCCGGCCCGGAGCGCGCTCATGCGCCCGCCGCCCTCTATCACCGGCCAACGGAGGCCATCCCGCAATGAAAAGCAAAGCCTTCACCCTCATCGAGCTTCTCGTCGTGATCGCGATCATCGCGATCCTCGCCGCGATCCTCTTCCCCGTCTTCGCCCAGGCCAAGCTCGCCGCCAAGCGGACCGCCGACCTGAGCAACGTCAAGAACATCTCGCTCGCCATGCCCATGTACGGGGCCGACACGGACGACTGTGTGCCTCCTATGTGGCAGATTCAAAACTGGGGCCAGCAACGCTACCAGATGCGCTTCTGGAAGGACAGCGTCCTTCCCTACATCAAGAACGGCGGCGTCTACCCGGCGCCGGGCGATCCGCCCACACTGACGAGTCAGCGCGGTGACGGCGGCATCTTCAAGTCGCCCACCTTCGACCAGGCCTGGGCTACGAACGGTCTGCCCGCCGGTTCTAGCGGCGACGCCTCGACCCGCTTCCCTCGCTCGTACGCGATCAACAACGACGCGGGCAAGAACGAGGGGCTCGGCGGCAAAGAGGGCGATGGCAAGTGCCATTGGTACTCGCAGCAATGCACGATCTGGCCTAAGGTCGAGCCGAATCCCAGCGACCCAGGCAACCAAGGCGGAAGCGGAAGCATGACCTCGCTCGAAGCGCCTGCGGGAACCGTCATGATTACCGGCTCTCGCGATCCTTATCCGAACGCGCAAGCGGTCCAGATCGCGGACGAATGCACCGTCGACGGAAACGGCTATGGTGGAACCGGCATCTCTTGCGCTCGAAGCGTCGGGAACGGTCTGCTCAGTCTCGGCTTCTTCGACGGTCACGCGAAGGCGGTGAAGGCATCGAAGGTCATCGCCGACGATATGTACGGCCTGTTCAAGAACAGCCCGGACGACACGAACCAACGGGGCGGCCAAGCCTACGCGGCGAAGGCCACCGCGACGATCAAGGAGTGGCGAGGCTGAGACGCCTCGCTGTGGCGGCGGCTTTGGCCGCCGTCCTTTCCGGATGTGGCTCGCATGAGGTCACATCGGCGGACGTCAAGCTCAAAGATCCCTACGCCGGAATGTCGGGGCAGCAGAAGGTCGACGCCATTCGCCAAGACCCTGCCATCAACCAGATGGACAAGCACCAGAGGATTTCCGACGCTCAGAAGGAGGCCGGGCTGCCCGTCACGGGGCAGTAACCCTCGAAACGGAGCCTGGAGGGTTCCAGGCTCCCTTAAGCCGATGCCAAACTACGACGTCGTAGTCATCGGAGGCGGTCCGGCGGGTAGCACCGTTGGGAGTCTCCTCAAGAAGTACGATCCCTCCCTTTCCGTTCTTATCCTAGAGCGTGAGACCTTTCCCCGCGACCATGTCGGCGAAAGCCAGCTTCCAGTGATCTCCATCATCCTCCAGGAGATGGGGGCTTGGGACAAGGTCGAGGCGGCAGGCTTTCCGATCAAGGTCGGCGCGACCTATCGCTGGGGCGCGACCTCAGATCTCTGGCACTTCAACTTCGTCCCGCACGGCGAACTGAAATCCGAGGCCCGCCCCGCGCGTTACCGGGGACAACGGAAGGAGACCGCCTTTCAGGTGGATCGGGCGATCTACGATACGATCCTCCTCGACCACGCCGCTTCCCTCGGTTGCGAGGTGCGGCAGGCGACGAAGGTCGCCACCGTCGACCGCGAAGGCGACCGCGTAACCGGGCTCGTCCTAGAAGGTGGCGATCGGATCGAGGCGACCTACTACGTCGACGCCTCGGGTGGCGGGGGCGTCGTTCGGCGCACGATGGGCGTTGAGATCGATTCGCCCACTTCGCTCCGCAACATCGCGATCTGGGACTACTGGCGCAACGCCGCCTGGGCCGAGGAGATAGGGGTCGGCGGTACGCGCGTCCAAGTCATGAGCCTTGGCTACGGCTGGATCTGGTTTATCCCCCTCGGGCCGGACCGCACCAGCGTCGGCTTGGTCGTGCCCGCCGCCTATTACAAAGCCTCGGGAAAGCGCCCCGCCGACCTTTACGTGGAGGCCCTTGCCGAGGAGCCGCGCGTCCGCGCCTTGATGGAAGGAGCCACGAGCGAGGCCAAGCTTCAGACGACGAACGACTGGTCGTTCGTCGCCGATCGTCTCGCGGGCGAAAACTGGTTTCTCGCGGGAGACGCCTGCGGCTTCGCCGATCCGATCCTCGCCGCCGGCATGACCCTCGCGCATGCGGGCGCGAGGGACGTCGCCTATACGATCCTAGAGTTGACGCGTGGAGCCATGGACGGAGAGTGGCTTCGGGCGAACCACGACGAGACGGGCCGCCGCCGCATCCGCCAGCACATCCGATTCGCCGACTACTGGTACAGCGCGAACGCCCAGTTCACCGACCTTAAGGCTTTTACCGCCGAGATCGCCCGTGACGCCGGACTCGACCTTGATCCCGACGCCGCCTTCCAATGGCTCGGTACGGGCGGCTTCGTGAACGACCATTTTCAAGGAGCCTCCATCGGCACCTTCTCGGTCGCCGCCGTCAAGCAACTGGCTCGCATCCTTTCGGACTCAGACACGACGTGGGAACTCGCTAAAGTTAACGAGTTGCGTCTCGATCTCAATGGCGCGTCTCAGCGTCCTTTCGCCGTGATGGAAGGTGGGCGTATCGTGCGCGAGCGTTCCTACGAACGCGACGGCAAGCGGTTACCTGTTATCGGCCCTTTCCGGCTGGCGATCGGGGCGGTTCAAGCCGAGCGCGAACTGCCGCGCATCGTCGCCCACATTCGAACCCGCGCGGGCGGCGACGTCGCGTTCCTCGAAGCTCTCCAGGCCTTGGAGGCCATGCTTGCGGAAGGTTGGGTCAAGGGACGCCGCGATCCGAAGAAGCCGCTCGGCCTGAATCTTACCGTCGATCCCGAGAGCCCGATGATGGAGTACGCGCGCTCGTAAAGTAATCCTGACTCGGCCCCTCATATGAACCTAAGCAAAGAGGCGATCGAGGCCAGAAAAAAGGAATTACAAGCCGCCTTCCGGGCGGCGGCGACGGACGCGGGCTTCCGCGTGAAAGGGACGACCGCCCTCCGGCATCGAAGTGGTGTCCAACAGGTCATGCGGCTCGACCGAAGCCGCTTCGGGCCTGTCTGGAAGATCAACATCAAAGTGCGTGTCGATCGCCCCGGCGACCAGGGTGATGAGGCGCTCAAGGCCAGCGACATTGGCGTCTCCACCGATCAGCTCGCGCAGGATGCCGGTTGTCTCCCTGAGTACGATGCGGCTTTTAACCTCGACCTCGCACCGCCCGAGGAGGGCCGCGCCGAGGTCCTGAACCGCTTCGTGCCTCTCATCATGGAATGGTTCGACGAGATCTCGAGCCGAGAGGCGATCGAGCGTGCGACTCGAGACGATGAGTATCGCATTCGCATGGGCACGGTCACTCGCAACTTCTTCGACGACTTCAATGTCGAGCGGGTCTCCAGATATTCTTGAGACGGCAAAGGAATCCGCTGAAAGAACCGGTGAACCAAATGCTCTCGGCGGCTTCGTCATAGGATAAGCCTGAACCGAGGGCGGCTTAGAAAGACTGCGGTAGCCAAGTCCAGCCGGTCGCCCGGTGGAGAGTGTCGATCAGGACGGCCAGAAGCAAGGCTCCCGACATGACTTGGAGCAACCCCATGCTCCAGATGCGCCGGAAGGGGTTCGATGCGGCATAGGAGGCGGTGGCGTTGCGCTCCAGAAGCTCCCGCCCGGCCTGGATCGCACCTTCAAGCTGACGGTCGGTGGGCCGCTTCGTGGTTACGAACCGCTGCACGATCGACCCGAGAGGCCGCGCGAACACGACGCCCAACACCACGGCGGGCAGGATGCGCAGGCCGATCTCTTCCTGGGAGATCTTGTCGCTCAAGCCGAGGAAAAGGACGGCGCTGAAAATCGAGACGCCCACCATCAGGTTCGTGCCGCATCGCGGGTGGACGAGGGGCATGCGGCGAACGGTGGACAGACTCAACGTCTCCTCGCGCTCGATGGCGTTTACGACCATGTGCTCGGCGCCGTGAGTGCCGCTCAGAGGCACGAGACGCATGAGGAGAAAGAAGATTCCGAACGTAAGGGGGTGCACGCCGACCGCAGGGAAACCTGCACGCACCGCCTGCTCCGCGAGCGTCTGACCGGTGATCAACATCGCGAACATCGCCGCTCCCGTCGCCATCAGGCCCCACCAGGGGGCGCCCGCCGCGACGTTGCCGGTCGTCAGATAGACCCCGAACGGCGTCGCCATGCCGCCGACCATCGCAGGCTTGGGTAGAACCCGAACCCGAGGCCAAAGGTCGACCGCCGAGACGAGGCCGACCACGCGTCCGGCGTCGTCGGCGACGACCATCGTCCGACCGTCCTCGCCTCGGCGCAGGGCCTCGGCGGCGGTGGCGTAGGGTGGCAGGATCTCGGTGGACTCGAGGAAGTCGCCGACGGCGTCGGTCGGTTCGCTCGCCTCGCCCAGGGCTCGGGCGAGGCCCACGTTCGTGAGGACGCCCACCAAACGACCGTCCTCGACCACGGGCAGGAGCGACGCGCCGTTCTCGCGGAACGTTCCCGCCGCGCGTGCCAGGGAGTCGACGGTTTCGACGGTCAGGGTCGGGCGCATGACCGTGCCCACGGGAGCAGCGAGGTCGGCGGCCTGCGGAGCACGGATCAAAGGATTGCGCACGGCGTTAGCCTTTCCACGCTCGAGAAGAGCGAGAGGTTCCAGAACAGGCGCTAGGCTTTCGGTCATCGGGCGTTCGGACGATTCTCTTCGCCCAACCCTCTAAAGACCCTCTGCCCTCTCGCCCTGCCATACTCTTCCCGAACTTGTGAATTGTATCGGTGTGATCACGAGCGGGGGCGACGCCCCGGGAATGAACGCGGCCGTGCGGGCCGTGGTCCGCGCGGCCCATGGACGCGGCGTGCGGGTCGTCGGCTTCTATCACGGCTACGAGGGCCTGATCAACGACGAGAGCGAGCCGCTCTCGTCCAAGAGCGTCAGCGGCATCATCGAGCGGGGTGGCACCTTCCTGCGCACCGCCCGGAGCATGGCCTTTATGACCCCCGAGGGGCGAGCGAAGGCGATCGAGCACCTACGGAAGAACGAGTGCGAGGGGCTCGTCGTGATCGGCGGCGACGGTTCGCTGACCGGCGCGCTCAAGCTCCACGAGGAGTTCGAATATCCCGTGGTGGGCGTGCCCGGCTCGATCGATAACGACATCAGCGGCACCGATTTCTCGATCGGGTTCGACACGGCGGTCAACACCGCCGTCGAGGCGATCGACCGGGTACGCGACACCGCCTACAGCCACGAGCGGGTGTTCGTGATCGAGGTGATGGGACGGCGCAACGGCTTTATCGCCCTCGAGGCGGGCCTCGCGGGCGGCGCGGAGGCGGTCCTGCTTCCCGAGGTGCCCTATTCGCTTTTCGAGATCTGCGGCAACCTGCGGCTCGCAGCCGGCAAGGGCAAGCGCTCGTCCATCCTGATCGTCGCGGAAGGCGCGGCGAAGGCGGAGACGATCAAGGACTTCGTGCAGCGCAACACGGGCTTCGAGACGCGCCACGTCGTGCTGGGCCACATGCAGCGCGGCGGCTCGCCGTCCGCCTTCGACCGCGTCCTTGCGCTACGCTTGGGAGCCCATGCGACAACCCGGCTCCTGAGCGGCTACCGGGGCGAGATGGTCGGCGTCGACGCTCGAGACCTCGTCAGCCATCCGCTCTCGTACGTGCTCTCGACGGAGCGCAACCTCGACCCCGAGCGCCTGCTCCTGGTCGACGTCATGGCGCAGTAGGCAGAGCGGTCCTCGTCACCGCCGGAAGGGGCAGAACCCGCTGGCCCACCCGCAAGCGGAGGCTGAAGAGAGCGTTCGGAAGCGGGCTGTCGACGGACGACCAGGAAAGGGTGCGCGTCGTTCGGCTCAGGCTCGATCCGGTCGCGCCCAGCGCCTCGGTCTCGATGCTCAGAGGGAGGTGGGTGATTTTGCTTACGAACAGCGAGGCCCGGAAGCGGGGCGCGTCCACCGCGACCACGTCGCAAGGCTGGCCCGCCGAGGCCATCGTGCCCACCACCCGGACGCGCGCGTCGGACGGGAACAGAGCGAGATAGGGCGGGGTGCGGACGAGGATGCTGCGTGCCAAGGGATCGACCTTGCCAAGGGTCTGGGCGACGAGGTCGATCACCGCGCTCCGCTTCGAAGCGCCCTGATAGGCGGCTCCGGGTGTGACGATCGTCAGGCTCTGCCCGTCGTAGGCGAACCCCGTGCCGCCGTCCTCGTAGCGGACACGCCGGCCGCCGACCCAAAGGGTCGCCGCGCCGTCGATCCGGACGATCGCGCTCGTAAGTCCACCGCCTGCCCGAAGCATCCCCTCCACCACCGCCTTCGCCTTCGGGTCGGCATAGTGGGGAGGGCGGGGGCGCACGGTAAAGTTCTCGACCCGCTTGAGCCCCCGCGCGACGGCGAACAGCTGGGCCGGACCGTAGGCGATCGTCCAGTCGAGGCGCGAACCAGGGAAGGCTAGGTGGAGCCCGGTCAGGCGACCGGTTCCGTCGAGGTCGAGACGCGTGAGGCTGCTTTTCCCCGCCGTGCTGGTACGCCGCTCCAAGCCATGGGCGATCGTCTTCCAGCCTCCGAGCGCGCGCATCGGCTTGAGGTAGCGCTCACGGCCCGCCGAGGTCAGCAGGAAGGCGATCGACTCGTCCACTCCGCCGAGGGCGTTGATCAGCCGAAGACCAAGCGGTCCTGCCGAGGGCGCGGGACGACTCAGGGTTTCGCCGTTTCGCGCGTCCACCGCGGTCAGGGTTCCGTCCTTCAGACGGTAGGTCTGATCCGTCGCGTCGTTCGCCCCCTGCGGAGGCACTTGGAGGCGTAGGGTGACCCCACCCGTCCCGTCGAGGTCGAGGCGGAACCGAGCGCGGCTCGTGCCCTGTGAGGTGACGTTGGCGACGGCGATGGTGGCCGCGCCGCGCTTCCAGGCGGCATGGGCTCGCTCGATGCGGTCGAAGGTCTGGGCGGGGGTAGGGAGGGGCATGGCGAGGAGGAACGCGAAGCGTACCGCCGCCGGAGCGGTTTATGGGCGTTCGGTCACGGCTTGACCGTCGCCTTGCGGACGACGTTCTTCGCTCCCACGAGCGCGAGATCGAAGCGGACGGTCAGACGGTCGAAGCCGAGCTCTACCCAGCCTTTGCCGCGGTGGACATCGATCGCCATGCCAAGTTCGCGCGGGACGCCACCCTTGCCCCGGTGCGCCAGGAGCCAGTCGTCGGCGGCGCGCACGGGATCGAGGGGCTCCGTCCTCACGAGCCGCACCACCGATCCCTTCGCACTCCAGGTGGAGCGGCGACGCACGAGGGCGGTCGCGTTGTCGGTGAAGAAGGCGCGGGGCGGATCGAGGGAGAGCAGGATGATCCAATCGCCCTTGGCGACGAGGCGCAACCCGGGTGCGCCCTCGTAGAGCCACGTTCCCTTCGCCGTGCCTGCCGAAGCGTAGCCTTGAGGAGTGCGGCGGAGGAAGCTCAGACGGTAACCGAACCGGATGCCCGCGTCCGAGAGCGACGTCGCGTCGAAGGCGATGAGACCGCCGGTGCGGAAGAAGGAACCGAACTCTCGGTAGCTCCAGCGAAGATCGGGCGGCAAGGCTAGGCGACCGTTCTTGCCGAAGGCGGAGACGGACGAGGCGAAGCCCATCCGTACGTTCACGAGCCAACGGTCACCGTCCCGGAAGGCGGTCGCGTCGAGGGAGCCGGGGTCCGAGACCGCGTCGCCGTTCTTGACGATGGCGAGGAACGGTTTGAGGGCGGCCTGCACCGTCGAGCCGTGGGCCACCCGTGCGACGACGCCCTCGGCCAAACGGTCGAGGGCGACCTGAAGCTTCGCGTTCGGCTTTTCATCCGCGACGACCGCCGAGGCGGCCTGCCATGCGACGCGGAAGGCGTCGACGTCAGAGATCATGGACCGACCGTGACGCGGCCCTCAGCCTGACGGTCGATCGGCGAGTGGGCCTTGATGTAGGCGACGAGGGCGTCGATGTCGAGGAAGCCGGTGTCCAACCGGCGCCCCTTCGCGTCGCGCAGGATGAAGTGCGAGTCGCCACCGTTGGCGGTGAAGTTCAGGAAGGTGAGGCGGTAGAGCTTCGCCGGGTCGACCGGCGCACCCGCGACGATGGCCTGTACGTCGTCGCCCACGATCTTGTAGCTTGTCCCGGCGGAAGGCGTGAGCTGGCCGCCGTGGGCGGGCGAGCGGGCGCCTTGCAGGAGAACGGCCTTCAGTTCGGCCCCGGTGAGGTCGAGGACGGTCAGAGTGTTGTTGAAGGGCATCACGGTGACGGCCTGGCCGTAGGTGATAGGTCCCGCCTCGATCGCGGAGCGGACGCCGCCCTGGTTGATAAACGCGGCCACCGCTCCCGTGCCCTTCGTCGCCCCGAGCATCGCGTCGGCGATCAAGTCGCCCATCGCGCTGTCGCCGCCTTCGCGCTCGCGGGTGAGGGCGGTACGCGCCTCGCCGATCCGCTCGTTCGAGACGGCGAGGATGGGCCGCTCGAACGCCTGCGCCATCGCCCGGATGCGCGGCTCCTCCGGAACGGCGTCGTCCACAACGATGGGCTTGGCCTCCTTGATCCGCTTGACCTTGCCCTTACCGTCGAACTCGATCTGGATCTCGCCCAAGACCTTGCCCCACTCGTAGGCCTGCACGATGGGCACTTCGACGCCCTTAAGGTCCTTGACCAGGGTGGGATAAGGCCCGGCCGCCTTCGCCCACCCCGCGATCTCGGGCGTTCCGAGCGGAGTGTGGCTGTGGCCGCCCACCACAAGGTCCACGTCGCGAAGCTGGGAGACCATCTTTTGGTCCTCCCCATAACCGATGTGGGTCACGACGACGATCTTGTCGACCTTCGCGGCGGTCAGCTCGTCCACCGCCGCCTGGACGGTCGGCACCACGTCGCGAAACGTCACGGTGTCGCCGGGCGAGCTGATGTTCGGCACGTCGGGGGTGTCGGCGCCCACGACCCCAACCTTCTCGCCGCCGACGTTCAGGACGACGTACTTCGCGATCTTGCCCCGCAGGCGAGGCTCGCGGGAAAGGTCGAGGTTGGCGGCGACGAGAAGCCAGCCGACGGCGGCGGCGTAGGTCCCAAGAACCGCAGGGCCGCGATCGAACTCGTGGTTGCCGACGGTGCCCGCGTCGACGCCGATGGCGGAGAGGAGGGCGGCGTCGGCGAGGCCTTCGTAGGTGTTGAAGTAGAGGGTGCCCTGGAAGGTGTCGCCCGCGTTGAGGAGAACGACGTTCTTCTCCTTGGCACGGATCTGCCGGACCAAGGTGGCGAGGCGCGCATAGCCGCCGTAGGTCTTGCCCCGGATCGCGGTGGGCATCACGTGGGCATGAAGGTCGTTCGTGTGGAGGAACGTGATCTTGATCGGCCTGCCGGCGAGGGCGAGACCCGAGAGGGCGAGCAGGGCGAAGACGGTCGTCCGGCGCATAGGGAGAGTTTATCCAGGGCGGTAGGGTGATGAGCGGTAGATCGTGAGGAGTCTAAACGCGAAGCGTTCGTAGCCGAGGCGGAACCTTCGCGAGAGCGTAAAGCCCTACGCCAGCACCGAAACGATTGCACGCGGGCCTTCGACGTCAGGGAGCCAAAGAGCGGGGTAGATTACGAGGCGTTGGAAAGGGGCTTCCACATCCGCTTCGAGGACGCGCACGTCGAGTACCGCAGCCATCGGGGCGGGGTTCGCGGGGTGTCGCTGGCTTTTCGTCCCGGCGAGTTCGCGTTTCTCGTCGGGCCGACGGGCGCGGGCAAGAGCACGCTCCTGAAGCTTCTGAGCCGCGAGGTCCGGGCGACGAAGGGGCACGTCTTCCTGCTGGGCAATACGGGCGAGACGCTCGACGTGGGACGCCTCCGAGAGGGCGCCGTCGCCGGTCTGCGGCGGCAGATGGGGATCGTGCCCCAGGACAACGCATTGCTCATGCGCAAGCGGGTCTGGGAGAACGTCGCCTACGCGATGCGCGCGGTGGGTGCGTCGCGGCGCGAGGTGCGGAGGCGGGTGCCGGAGGTGCTCGACCTGGTGGGCATCGCGGGGCGGGCGGACGCCTTCCCCGCCCAGCTTTCCGGCGGCGAGACCCAGCGGGTCGCCATCGCCCGCGCTCTCATCGCGAACCCGCCCCTGATCCTCGCCGACGAGCCGACGGGCCACCTCGACCCCGAGGCGTCGTGGGGCATCATCCAGCTTCTGCGCCGCCTGAACGACCGGGGGACGACCGTCCTTGTGGCGAGCCACGACATCCAGGTCGTGAACCGGATGGCGGTGCGGACGATCGTGCTGGACGCAGGACGCGTCGTGGAGGACGGGCTTGATCGATAGGGTCGTGTTCGTCCTGGGCGAGGCGATCGTCGGGATGCGTCGCAACCTGCTCCTGGGCTTCGCGGCGACGACCACGGCGGCGATCGCGCTCTACGTCCTCGCGAGCATGGCCTACATCGGGCGGCAGGCAGCGATCTACGTGGACGTGCTTCAGAGCCAGTTCGAGATGACGGTGAACCTGAAGCCGGGGACCGATCCGGCGGGGATCTCCCGCACCGCGAAGTACCTTCGGACGACGCCTGGGGTCGGGAGCGTCGTCTGGGTTCCCGCCGCCCGGCGCTGGGAGAAGGATCGCAAGGCGCACCCCGAGCTGACCGAGGGGTACGGCTTCACGGACAACATCTACCCCGACGCCTTGAGGGTGCGGCTGAACGACCTCTCGCGCAGCGAGGCGGTGGCGTCGAAAGCGAAGCGGATGAGCACGGTCGACGCCAAGAACGGCGTGATCTACTACGCGGACGCCCAGCGGACGGTCGCCCGCTGGATCAAGGTCGGGCGCGAGCTTTCCCTCTTCGTCGGCGGCTTTCTGCTCGCCGTCTCCGCGATCGTGATCTGGAACTCCGTCTCGCTGACCGTCGCCTCGCGGGCGACGGAGGTGCGGATCATGCGGCTCGTCGGGGCCTCGCGGATCGTGATCGCCCTTCCGTTCGTACTGGAGGGCGTCCTCCAGGGGGTGGTGGCGGGCGCGGCGGCGGCGGGCGGTCTCGTCGCCACCCGCCATTCGGTCGAGGGGCTCCTGCGGGAGCGGGCGGTGACGTTCGCCCTCGCGCCGGTTCCCCTGGCGCTGACCCTTTTCGTGCTTTGCGGCGTCGGCGGAGGGTACGGTGGGTTGTGCTCGCTCGCGGCGCTGCGCGCGTCCCTTCGCGCGCGGCGAAACGGCTAGCCGAAACGTCTCCAGGGATTAGGAGACGGGGAACCCACACGGATGTCGAGGCTCGGACTGCTGTTTTCGGTCGTTTTGTCCTGCGCGCTGATCGGCGCGGCGGGCGCCCAACGGAGGCACGTCCCACGAAAGCGCGCTCCGCACCCCAAGGCGGCGTCGCCCAAGGCACTGAAGGGTCGGCTGGGCTCGATCAAGCAGAAGAAGCAGAGGGTAAAAGCCGAGCTTCACCAGACCCGGGTGCAGGCGAAAGTCGTCAAGGGCGATCTCCACACGGTGAACGTGCGCCTGAACGACGTGCAGACGCGGATCGCGCGCACCCAGCGCGACCTTCAGGGCGCGCGTTCGGAGCAGCGCACCGTGGCGGGGGACCTTCGGCAGGCGACGTCCGAGCTGGCGAAGGTCCGGGAGCTGGCCCGGGGCCGCCTGCGGGCGATGGCGAAGCAGGGCGAGTCGAACGTGCTCGTCGGCCTCGTCTCCGCCCACAGCGTGGGCGATCTGGCAGAGCGGCAGGACCTGATGGAGCGGATCGCGCGCAAGGATCACGAGATCTTCGCGCGGACCCGGGCGCTCCAGGCGCGGGTTGCGGAGCGCAAGCGGCGCAAGGACGCCCTGGTGACGCGCGTGGGCGCCCTCGAACGGCGGCAGCGCTCGCAGCGGACGGAGCTTCAGGCGGTGCGGGCGCAGAAGGGGCGGACCCTAGCGAACCTGAATCAGCACGCGGGCGAGCTCGAGTCGGAGCTGAAGCAGTTCGAGCAGGACGAGCGGACGATCGCGCGCCTGATCGCCCTGGCCGCACGCCGCCCTCGTCTGCCGGGCCACAAGCCCCTGCCCCGTTACGCCGGGCGGTTCCGGATGCCGGTGGCGGCGCGGATCACGAGCGGCTTCGGGCGTCGGTTCCACCCGATCCTCCATATCTGGCGGCTCCACGCGGGGGTGGACTTCGGCCTGCCGATCGGATCGGCGGTCCACGCCGCCGCGCCGGGCGAGGTGATCGCCGCGACGTGCATGCGGGGCTTCGGCAACGTCGTGATCGTCGACCACGGCGGCGGCGTCTCGACGGTCTACGGGCATCTGTCGCACATCGGCGTCCGTCCGGGCCAGCGCGTTGGGGTGGGCCAGACGGTCGGCGCGAGCGGAAATTCCGGTCTTTCGACGGGCCCGCATCTTCATTGGGAGGTTCACGTCGGCGGTCGGGCGGTGAACCCCATGGGACGCTAGCGGGAACCTAGACCTTCCTGTTTTCGCCCCAACTCCAACGATGAAGGCGCTAAGATTCCATGAGTACGGCGGACCCGAGGTCCTGAAGATCGAAGACGTTCCGACGCCGGAACCGGGGGCGGGCGAGGTTCTCGTGCGGGTGTCGGGTTCGGGCATCAACCCGGTGGACTGGAAGATCCGTGAGGGCGAGGCGAAGGAGCGGTTCCCGGCCACGTTCCCGGCGACGGTGGGCTTCGAGTACTCGGGCACGATCGAGAAGCTCGGCGATGGAGTCGAAGGCTTCTCGGTGGGCGACGAGATCTACGGTATCGAACACGCGGGCACCTGCGCCGACTACCTCGTGACCAAGCCAGGCGGCTTCGCCCTCAAGCCGCCCTCGATGGACCTTCCCGATTCGGGCGGCATCCCCCTCGCGGCGCTGACGGCTTGGCAGGCCCTCTTCGACCAGGGCGGGCTTCAGAGCGGCCAGAAGGTTCTCGTCCATGCCGGAACCGGCGGCGTGGGAACTTTCGCGATCCAGTTCGCAAAGTGGGCGGGAGCCTACGTGTATTCGACCGGTTCCTCGAACCGGCTCGACACCCTCCAGGATCTGGGAGCGGATCGGCCGATCGACTACAAGGCGGACCGCTTCGAAGATATCGCGAAGGACGTCGATCTCGTGCTCGACCTTGTGGGCGGAGAGACCGCCGAGCGGTCGATGAGCTGCCTCAAGCCGGGCGGCGTCCTGGTCTCGACCGTCGGGGCGACGCCGCAGGCCGAGGGCAAAAACTCGAAGGCGTTCATGATGGAAGCCTCGCCCGAGCAGCTCTCTAAGATCGCGGACCTAATCCAAGACCTGAAGGTGCGTCCAGTGATCGATGCGGTGGTGCCGCTCATCCGCGCGGTCGAGGCCCAGAAGGAAAGCCAGGAAGGTCACGTGATGGGCAAGCTGGTCGTCGACGTCCGACGTTAGAAAGAAGAAGACGGGGCTTCCTTAGCCCCGTCTTCTTCTTAGCCTCCAGTCTTGCCGCTGAGGCTGAATTTGCCCCCCTTGCTACTACCGCCAGGCGATGGTGCGCCAGCTGGCGCGGGAAGGTCCGGGCTTGGCTGAGGCCCTCCCTGCGAGGCCGACTGCTGGATGTCCTTTACCGCCTGCGACGTGTCGCCATCGTCCTTGCCCGCGCCGCATCCGCCGACGACGACGACGAGAAGGCCGGTTATGAAGAGCATCGCGTCTTTTCTCACTGTTCGATGTCCCACTGGTAGTCGTCAACGTTTGTCGCGACCATAGTCGTCGGGTTGCAGCCTTTGACAAGGTCGCCGATCTTCTGTCCTTTGGCGTGCCCGTCGACATAGCCCGAGTTAACGATCGTGTGGCTAGTGAAGAAGGGGTAGGTGTAGCCGAACTGGGTCGGCGATGTGTTGTCAGTGTAGTCCCACATCTTGCCGGTGCGGGTCGACAGATAGTAGTAACTGTTACCTGACGGAACGGGAGAAAGATACTTTCCGCCGGTGGGGTCGATCACGCAGGGCGGGTTCACAGCCCAGTTGCCACCGCCCTTAGGCGCTCCGCCGGAGCGGTCCCAGATACTGGTCGTGGTCATGATCGTCTTCGCGGGCTGTCCCGGCGAAGTCATCGAAATCGGCATAACCTGACCGGCGTTCGTGGGATAGCTGATGTAGCTCAGAAAGAAGTAGTTGTATCCATAGCTGCTCCGCCATCCATAGCATTTCCCTTTGTCCGCGGCTGTGCAAGGTCCAGAGTCGTCGGGCATGAGGCCGTACTGGGCTTCGCCAGCGGAGTCGCCTGGCGAGCGATGAATCTGCCAGTTCTTCTCGTAAGGCTGCACGAGGAGGGGGTAAGTCGGGCAGTCGACGCTCCCATATAGTGGGTCGGTCCAGGCGGTTCCCGTAACCGGGACGGCCATGTCGTCCGCATCGGACGTGTACTGGAGCATTCCGAGCAGGTTTTGCTTGGTGTTGCTGAGGTCGGCGGTCTTCTTCGCTGCTTCCTTGGCCTGGGCGAAGACGGGGAAGAGGATGGCGGCGAGGATCGCGATGATGGCGATCACGACGAGAAGTTCGATGAGAGTGAATGCCTTTCTGTTCGACATGAATCGTCCTCCGGGACATAAATTTCGATCTCAACGCCGAAATCGATGGGCCTATAGTCCTACGGGTTCTATGAAAACGCCAAGTGTTTTTTCGGTTTTTTACGAATATCGCCTTGCCCGAGAACTTTTCCGACTTGCGACGTGTTGCGCGTCGACTTGAGGCGTCCTACCCGTGCACGGGGTACCCTTCGCCCGTGGCGGAGCGGTTAGGGTTCGTCGGGTTGGGCGTGATGGGTGGGCCGATGGCGGGCCATCTGGTGAAGGCGGGCCGGACGGTCACGGTGTGGAACCGGAGCCGGGAGAAGGCGGAGCCCTTGCGGGCGGCGGGAGCGGCGGTCGCTCCGGACCTCGCGAGCCTCGCGGAGGCCTGCGACCTCGTGTTCCTGTGCGTACGCGGCTCGGAAGACGTGGCCGAGTGCTTGGAGGCGATGCGCGACGCGCGTCCGGGAACGCTTTTCGTGGATCACTCCACGATCGCTCCCCCCGCCGCCGAGGGGTTGCACGAGGAGATTCGGGCGCGGGGCCAGCGCTTCGTCGACGCGCCGGTGACCGGCGGCTCGGCAGGAGCCCAGAACGGTCAGCTCACGATCTTTCTCGGGGGGGCCGAGGAAGACTGCGCGGAAGCCCAGGCGGCTATGGTCCCGTACACCAAGCGCGCGGAGCGCGTCGGGGAGGGCGGCAAGGGGCAGATGGCGAAGATGGCGAACCAGATCGCGGTGGGCGGCGCCCTGCTCGCCCTGTGCGAGACGCTGAGCTTCGCCAAGAAGGCGGGGCTCGATGTGGCCCAGATCCGCTCGCTCGTGGGCGGCGGTTCCGGCGGCTCATGGGCGTTCGAGAACTACGGCAAGATGATCCTCGCCGAGGACTGGCGCCCCGGCTTCTCCGTCGACAACCAGCGGAAGGATTTCGCCTACTGTCGCGTCGCCGCCACGGAGATCGACGCCGCGATTCCCCTTACCGACATCGTCGACCGCCTACTCGCCCCGCTCCAGGAGGAGGGCCGTGGCGGCGACACCACCGCCGCCCTGTACGAGATCCTTCTCGGGATGCACGCATGAGTTCGGCGGTCTCGCTCCAAGGCATCACCGTGCGCTTTGGGGCGGTGACCGCGCTCGACGGCGTCGATCTGGAGGTTGAACGCGGCACGCTCCACGCCGTCGTCGGCGAGAACGGAGCGGGCAAGACCACCCTGATGCGCGTTCTCTACGGAGCGCAACGACCGACCGAGGGAACCGTCCTCGTCGAGGGAGAGGCGCGCCGCTTCCACGGTTCGAAGGACGCCATCGCGGCGGGCGTCGGGATGGTGAGCCAGCACTACGCGATCATCCCGGAGCTGACCGCACTCCAGAACCTGATGCTCGGCGCGGAGGGCGGGGCGGCCCCGAGCCGGGCCGCCGCCCGCGTGCGCGCGCAGGACCTAGCCGATCGGATGGGCTTCGCGTTCGAGTGGGACCGTCCGGCGCAGGAGCTGGGCTCGGCGGGGGCCCAGAAGCTGGAGATCCTCAAGCTTCTGTGGCGGGAGGCGCGGATCATGATCCTCGACGAGCCGACGGCGATGCTCTCGCCCGCCGACGGGGACGCCCTGTTCGGCTCCCTGCGCGTCCTCGTCGACGCGGGGGCGACGGTGATCCTCGTGACCCATCGGCTTCCCGAGGTGATCGATCATTGCTCCCGGGTGACCGTGTTGCGCGCGGGTCGGCGTGTGGCGGACATGGCGGTCGCGGACACGAACGCGCGCGAACTGGCGAGCCTGATCGTCGGCGGGGGCGACATGCCGGAAGGCGCGACGCTGGGGCTCGGGGTCGACGGGCTCGCCCGCGAGAGCGTGAGGGCAGGGGCGGCCGTCTTGAGCGTCGCGGGACTGACGGTGCGCGACGCGCGGGGTCACGAGGCGCTGAAGAACGCGTCGCTCACGGTGCGCCCGGGCGAGGTCGTCGGGATCGCCGGGGTGGACGGCAACGGGCAACGGGAGCTTTTCCAGGCGATCGTCGGAGCCGTCCGGCCCACGGAGGGCAAGGTGGAGCTTGAGGGCAAGGACGTGACCTTCGCCCCGCCCGCAGAGCGGCTTCGGCTCGGCCTGCGCCTGATCCCCGAGGATCGGCACCAGGAGGGCGTCATCGAAGGCTGGTCGCTGGAGGAGAACTCCGCCCTCGGGCTCCAGCGGAGCTTCGCGGAGGGCGGGCGCATCGACGAGAGCGGGCGCCATCACTGGGCGCAGCGGGTCGCGGACCGGTTCAGCACCCGTCACGGTGGCCTGGGCCTTCCGATGGCGAGCCTTTCCGGGGGCAACCAACAGCGTTTCGTGGCGGCCCGCGCCTTGGAGTACGGTCCGAGGCTCCTGCTCGCCTTCTCGCCCACGCGCGGCCTCGATCTCAAGGGAACCGCCGACGTGTACGACGCGATCCGGGCGCGGGCACGGGACGGCATGGCCGCGCTCGTCGTCTCCTTCGACCTGGACGAGCTGCTGGCCCACTGCGATCGGATCGTGGTCTTGAACCACGGCCGACTGACCGAGCCCGCCGCGCGCGAGCGCGACGCCATCGGACGGGAGATGGTCGGCGCGTGAGGTGGCGCATCCTGGCCCTCGTCGCGGGGGCGGTCCTGATTCTCCTGGGAGCGCTGTTCATCAGCCACGTCGGTCCCGTCACCGCGCTTTCCGCCCTTCTCAAGGGGAGCCTGGGCACGGCTCCCGGTCTTACCGAGTCGTTGCGGCAGACCACGCCGCTCCTGATCGCGGGAGTGGCGGTGTTCCTCGCCCTACGGGCGGGTCTGTTCAACATCGGCGCGGAGGGTCAGCTGATCGTGGGCGCGCTCGCCTGCACCCTGGTCGCGCTGCGCCTGCCGGGGGTGGTCGGGATGGTTCTCGGGACGCTGGCCGCGGTCGTCGCGGGGGCGCTATGGGCTTGGCCCGCCGGAGCGATCAAGGCATACCGGGGGGGCCACGAGGTGATCACGACGATCATGCTGAACAACGTGGCGGTCCTGCTCACGGGATACCTCGTCGCAGGGCCGGTTCGCGCACCGGGCGGGGATACGACGACGGCCAGCATCGCCTCCCGGCTGCCGAACCTGCTGAAGAGTGGCGGATTCTCGGTGAGCCTCGCGCTTCCGGTCGCGATCCTCGCGGCGGTCGCGCTCGCCTACTGGCTTCGCCGGACCGTCACGGGCTACGAGCTGCGAGCGGCGGGAGCGAATCCGACGGCGGCTCTCTACGCGGGCGTCGACCCGCGCCGGACGGCGGTGCGCGCGATGCTGGCCTCGGGGGCGATCGCGGGGTTCGCGGGGGCGGTCCAGGTCCTCGCCTACGAGGGCCGGTTCTACAGCGGCTTCTCGCCGGGCTACGGCTTCGACGCGCTGGGGGTCGCCCTTCTGGCGGGCGAGTCGGCCCTCGCGCTCATCCCGGCGGCGTTCCTGTTCGGGGCGCTCGCCAAAGGGGCGCTGTCGCTTCAGATCGAGGGGGTGCCCAAGGGCATCACCACCGTCGTGCTGGCCCTACTCATCCTGATCGCGGCGGCCCTGCGTTCCCGGGGGGTGCGGAAGGTTGCCTAACGTCCTCGTTTCCCAGACCCTCGCCCTTTCGACGCCGCTCCTGTTCGCGGCGATGGGTGGCTACGCGAGCGAGCGCAGTGGCGTGGTGAACATCGGCCTGGAGGGGCTGATGCTGACCGCCGCCTGCGCCGCCGCCGTCGCCGCGCCGCACTATGGTCCCTACGCGGCGGTGGCGATCGCCCTCGCCGTCACCGTCCTTCTCAGCCTGCTCCACTGGCTCGCCACCCAGGTCTACCGAATCGACCACGTCATCTCAGGCATGGCGGTCAACCTGCTTGCGGCGGGCGGAACGAACTTCGTCGCGAGCCTCGCCAACGCCGCCTCCTCGGACGTGCCCCACCTGCCCGTGGTGGGCTACGAGGGGGTCGCCCTCGGGCTTCCCTTCGTCGTCTTCCTCTACGTCCGCGCCACGCGGGGCGGCCTGCGGCTCGTGGCGACGGGGGCCGATCCGGACAAGGCGCGGCTCGCGGGCCTCGTGCCCGAGCGGGTGCGTCTTGCCGCGCTGATCGCGACGGGGCTGTTCGCGGGGCTCGGTGGGACGATGCTGGTCGCGTACACCGAGGGGTTCACGAACGACATGGTGGCGGGGCGGGGCTACATCGCCCTCGCCGCCCTCGTGCTCGGAGGCTGGCGGCCGTTGCCGACGCTCGTCGCGTGCCTCGCCTTCGGCCTGATGAGCGCACTGCGCATCCAGTACGCGGGCGGCACGGTGCTGGGCGTGTCGCCGCCGAGCGAGTTCTGGGCCGCCCTTCCCTACCTCGCGACGGTCGTCGCGCTGGCGGGTCTGCTCGGCCGGGGCCGCGTCCCGGCGGGCCTTGGAAAGTCGTAGGTTCGCGACCTTCGTCTACCGACGCCTTCGGAGTTCCCAGTTCGCGCGACCTCCCGCATAGCCGAAGACGTACGCCCTTCCAACCCTGCTCGCCCAGCTTGTCCAGCTCTGAGTAAACGGTCTTCTCCGAGTTCGGCGGGTAGGCTCGGTACTCCCCGCGCTCGACCGGTCTCGGGTCCTTGGTACGGGCCGTCGAGGTGAGGGAGGCGGTCGCAAAGGCGCCGAAGGCGAAAGAGGAAAGGACGATGAACAACGCGCTATGATTTCTCATGCAATACGTTCGAAATAAGCCAAGCCGCGTTCCTGATGGAAGCGACCTTAGCTTCGGAGCGTGTCTTGCCAGGCGCGGAGGGCTTCGCCGGCGGTGAGGCGGGTGGGGGGCAGGAGTTCTAGGACGGCGACGCCTTCCCAGGCGGCCTTGTCGAAGCCGCCTTCGCGAGCCTCGAAGAGGGCCTGGGGGGCGCCGTAGCGGTCGCCGCTCTCGGGCGGGTCGCCCATGAGGGCGTTCTGGGCGCAGGCGACGAGGAAGCGGCCTGCGAGGCCGATCTCGTCCGGTAACAGGTTCTCGATCTCAAGTTCGGGCATCCCGAACTTGACGAGGCCGTGAGTCGCGACGTGTTCCCGGCCCGAGGCGCCGCGCCGCCCGATTCCGACGTGCTCACGGACGTCGATCCGGGAATCGAGACGGACCGCCTGTCGGAGTTCGTGGGGCAGAAAGTAGCGGCGGCCGATGGGGTCGGCGACCACGCCGTCCGAGAGGTAGGCGAGCCGACCGGCGACGTCGATCAGAAAGTCGAGGGCGGGATAGACGTCGGGGTCGTGCGACTTAAAGACGAGTTGGGCGACCGTCCAGGTCGCCTTGAGGCGCACCAGGAGTTCGGGGTCGAGGCCTTGGGCGAGCGGGCTCCGCAGGAAGGCCTCGGGGTCGAAGCCGGCCTCCTCCTTGCTGAGGACGCTCATCTGAAGCACGGTCTTGCGGTCCTTGGTGGCGATGGCGTACTGCCCGCGCTCCATCGGTCGATCGAGGTCGGCCTTGTCGCCGGAGTTCAGGGGCACCCCGAAGCCCACGATCGCCCCAACGTCGCCCTTGGGGTTAGTCAGGGTACGGATCGGCGGCATAGGCGTCCGGGTCGAGAGGACGGTCAGGTAGTAGCCCGCGTCGATCCCGAAGCCAGGCCCTTTCGGACGGCGAAAGCGGATCACGAGACCGCCTCCGTCGAAGTCGTCATCAGGCGGCGCCAGAGTCCGGGAACGACGAGGAACACCCACGCGCCCGGCGCGCGGTAGGCCACACCTCGAAACGGATGGGCAGGCTTGCCGTTGTCCTTGAGGGCCGACCAACCGTCGCGCGCCTTCTCCTCGGTCGAGGGAAGGGCGGCGCCCGGAAGATATCGGACGAGACCCATCGGATCGATCGCCGCCAGGAACCGCTCGCCCGTCGGGCTGAGGCGACGGTTGGTGGGCAAGGTCACTTCGAGTCCAGCCAGGGGACGGAGCCGCTCACCCAGCCGACGGAAAAAGCCCGCGATCTCCTCGCCGTCGTAGAAGCACACGTAGTAGCTCACCATCAGGTACGAGAAGAACGGGACGTTCATCGAGTACTCGATGAACGCGTGGAGCATCACTCCGCCGAACAGAACGTACTTGCGCAGGGGTCGGAAAAAGACGAGGGTTCCGAGGGAGAACTCCAGCAGGACGGTGCCGTAGGTCGTCAGATAGACCATCGGGAGGTCGTTCATGAAGCCGGGTACCGGGAAGCGCTGAAACTCGGCAAGGCGAGCGGGGTACCAGGTCGCGGTACCGTCGAGCCAACGCGTGCCAAACCACTTGGCCCACACGGTGGTGAAGTAGATCAGGGCGGTGTTGAACTGCACGAGACGCTGACCCCAAAGCGAAACCTCCACTGGCCCGTCCTCCTCGCCTCGCCGCAGGCGGAAGAGGCGGTCGAGGGAGCAGGCCCTTCCGGAGGGCGAGACCGCGAGGTAGAGCACGGCGATCCGCATCGCGGTGTCGCCGCCGTGGAGGATGATGGGATTGCGGTGGTGGAGGGAGACGAGGCAGAGAGCTAGGGCGAAGGCGGCGTAGCGGGTGAAAAGGCCGAGGGCGGTGGCGAAGGCGGCCACGCAGGTGAAGGCGAAGAAGGCGAGGAAGATCCGGAAGTCCGTTACCCCGCTGATCAGGTCCAGCTTCGGAATGTCGCCTAAAGGCGTCGCGACGCGGGGAACGAACCAGACCTGACCGACCCAGGCGGGCACGAAGCCGTTCTCCCCGTACCACCAGCGCAGGTCCCCAGTCAGGGTCAGAAGGTTCAGGAAGACGAGGGTCGCGATGCAGATGCGGAAGATGCCGAGGCTCGTGGGCGAGCCGTAGCCGAACCACCAACGATCGAGGCTCCGCAGGATCGGCTCATCCGCCTCTAGGCTTTCCGCCTGCGGGCTCTTGGCCGCAGGCGAAACCTTCGCTACTTTCCGCTCGCCGCCTTTTCCAGCCATCGTTCGTCCACCGCGTAGGTGTAGTAGATCCCCGTGGAATACTCCTTCGGCTGGGGTTGGCCGGGCGGAGCGATCGCAAGGCTGTGCGATCTCAGGGTCACGATCGTGGGGGGATTGCTCCGGTCGGTAAAGGCGCGCAGGGCCATGGCCTGCGCGAAGGTCGGGAACAGGAACGGCTCTTGAGCGTTGTGCGCGCGCTCGTAGAACTTGCGGTAGCGCTCCTTGACGTACTTCAGGGAGATCGGAAGCTTCGAGATACGGGGGTAGTCAACGATCCGCTTTGAACCGTCCCGATACGTCACCTCGGCGTCGCCGTACCAGTCGATGTTCGAGGGATTGGGGGCGAACATGTCCCAATACTGCCAGCCGCCGGTCACGGTCAGGTAGGTCTGGATCGGAACCGTAGGCTTAAGATAGCGCTGGTTCCAATAGAGGAGCCACTGGCTCGCGTGGGGCGAGACCGTCCCCGACATCACGTTGCCATCCAGATTCGGGAGGGCCCAGATCGTGGTCGCGAGAACGTGGAAGCCGACGAGGAGCTTGACCCACGTCGGCGCCGTCCGCCCTTGACCCTGTGGGGCGGCGCCGGGAGAGGTCTCCCGGCGCGCGCTCACCCTTCGATCTCCGCGAGGATCTCTTCGACCTGGCCGCGGTTCGGGTCGCCCGCGAGGGCCTCCCGGATCTGGCGGGCGAGGCCGCGCGCCTCGTCGATGTGGCCCGCACGCTTGGCGGCGAGGCCCAGGTTGAGGTGGATCGGAAGGGAGCCGGGGTTGTTCGAGGCGGCGTAGCGCATGAGGTTATAGGCCTCCTCGTGCTGACCCTGGCCCGTGAGGGCGGTGGCGAACTCGCCGAAGGCGGGCTCGCAGCCGGGGAAGATCTCCAGGGTGCGCTGGGCGGCCTCGGCGGCCTCGTCGTACTGCTCGACCTGGTTGTTCGCGGCGGCGAGGAAGAACCACAGCTTCCAGTAGTCGGCGAGCCAGTTCTTCAGGGGGCGAAGCTCGCGTAGGGCGCCCTGGAAGTCGCCCGCCTCCATCTTCTCGCGAGCGGCCTCGACGTTCTCGACGCGCTTGGGCTGCTCGATCTCGATGAGGCGGGCGACGACGGTCGCGCGGGTATTCGGATCGGGCTCGGCGGCAAGAATCTGCTTGAGGACGTCGGGCACCTCGTGGAGCCGGTCGGCGGATTCTAGGGTCTGGGCGTACTCGACGAGCACGGGGACCTCCTTGGGCGCGACCTCGATCACGTCCTCGTAGAAGTCCATCGCGCGGTCGTGGTCCCCCTTCTGGACAAGGAGAGGCGCGTAGAACCGCTTGACGACGGTGTTGTCCTCCAGGACCTCCAGGGCGTTCTCAAAGGCGCGGACGGCGCCGTCCTCGTTGCCCGCCTGCATGAGGGCGACGCCGTACTTCGCGTGGGCGTCGGCGTTCTGGGGATTGGTCTCCAGGATCGACTTCCAGAGCGGCGGCACCTCGTGGGCGCGACCGTTGGCGGTGAGGACCTGGGCGAGCAGGTCGGCGCTGGGCTTGTCGTCGCCCTCCAGGTCCATCGCCTTGCGGAAGTTACGCTCGGCGTTGACGGGCATCCCGGCCTGCGCCTGGGCGATACCGAGACGGGCGAGAAGGGAGGGGTCCTCGGGGTTGCGCTGGATCGCCTTCTCGAAGGCGTCGGCGGCGCGGTTGAAGTCGTTGAGCGAGCCGTAGAGCTCGCCGAGCGCGAAGTAGGAGGCGAAGTCGTCAGGCTCGAGCTCGATCAGGCGCTTGAGGGCGCCCTCGACCATCTCCAGCGAGCCGATGCGGTTCGCGCCGCAGGCGCGGGCGAGCTGGATCGCGACCTGGAACGGCCCTTCGAACTCGGGGTCCTTCTCGACGGCGCGGATCAGGGAGGCGAAGGCGCCCTCGGGGCTGAATTCACGCGCCACCTGGCCGTTGGCCTGGTTGATGTAGGTCAGGGCGTCGTAGCCTTCGAGGAAGTCGAGGAATACGTCGGGATCGTCGGTGCCGAATTCCATCGCCTCGCCCGCGAGGCTCTCGGGAAGCTCGATAGCCCCCGCCTCGGCGAGGGTCTTGACCAGCCGGTGGAGGGTCGTGAACAGCTCGGCCTTGGTGAAGTGGATCTCCTCCGAGCGGATGGGCTCCTCGCTCTCCTTGCCGTGGTAGCGCAGGGTGAGATCGAAGGCGTCGCCGTCCTGCTTGAGGTAGCCGTCCTGTACGAGGGCGACGTCGGCCTGCTCGAACAGGTCCTTGAGCTGCTCGTAGGGGAGGAGGGCGTCGCTGATGTTGACGAACGCCATCCGCTGCTCGCCGCCTTCCTCGTCCTCGATCTGGGTGAGGAAGGAGACGACGTTGATGTCCGCCTCGGCGTGGGCGCGAAGCTGTTCGGCGGCAAAGGCGGCAAACTGGCGCCCAAGGGCGGGTTTGGTCCCTTCGGCGGCGTTGAAGGGCAGGACGGCGATCCTCATATTGGGGGTGATTGTACCGGACGGGTCCTTCGGTTGGCGGGAGGGGGCATCGGGCGTTTCTCCCGTTTCGCGGGAACCACGCTCGCGGCCGGAGGCCTTCCGCGCCCTTTTTCGAGAGCCTGGGCGTGCCGGAAGCGAGCGATCCGCGAGCGCGCAATTTTGCGGCCGCGACGAGAAAAACGTCGGGATCAACGCGTTTTTCGCGCGAACCAGGGAGAGGGCGAAGGTCGTCGCGGAGTCAGGTTGAGGGTGGGCGTCGAGGCGGACATAGGACGAAGGATCCAACAGCGGACACGCTCTTCTATGATCCCGTCAAGAGGGCAGGCCTGTTCTTCCGGCACGGCACAGAGCCGTTCCGAAAGAACTCCTGGCCCCGGTTCCCTCTAGGGAACCGGGGCCAGGAGAGGCTTCGTGGGTCCGAATCTTCCTTAAGTAAGCATGACGGTGCCGCCGCCGATCGCGGGGTACCCGCCTGAGACCCCGAGGTTCTGGCCGAAGAGAGCGGTGGGTTCCCCATACCAATCGATTCGGGAGAGAAGCTCCCGGTCGGACCGCGCCTCCTCGGCGTACTCCGGAGCGGGGTTTATCGCCCGTTGTCGATAGGCGGCGGCGTATTGAGAGATCGCCGCGTAGAGCGGCGTTCCACGCTTAACCGGCATGCCGCCCCCGACCCAAGGTTTTCGGTAAAGATCCAGGAGAGTCGAGTCGTCGATCCAGTTCCAGACCTCGACCGCCATGCGATAGTGGGAGACGGCCAGAGCATCACGAGAGTCTTTGGGAGTCCAGGACCGGACGGTCGTGATCGCCCGCTTGCGGAAAGCCGACGGATCGAAATGAATCCGCCATTCGGCCTCGTCCTCAACGAGCTTGCCACCCACCGCCCTCGCCAAAGTCGAGAGGGTCGCCCGCTCGTCACCGTCCCGGATCAAAGGCACGACCCACATCTTCTCGAAAAGCCAATGGCTCCGCACCTTCTTGGACCAAGGCAAGCGAACGATCTGCTCGACCGTGACCGCCTGACGGGGCTTAATCGCTGTCGTGAGGCGCCCGTTCTTCAGTGACAGCGCGGGATCATCCGTGTCGAGCCTCTTTCCAAGCGCGTCGGACCAACCATCGGGCAAGGGCTGCGGAAGTGCGCCGGTCGCAATCCGCTCCGTTTCCCAACCGGCTTCCCAAAGCGCGACCCCGTCACTACCGGCCGAACTCTCGATCTTCCCTTTCACTCCGAGAAGTCGAACTAAGCTCTTGCCGTCACCAATCTCCGGCAGACCAATTTCGAACTTCTCGTGCAAACGAGCCGGTTTCCATTCGGGAGGAATGGGGTCCATCTTGAGCTTCGCACCGTTGACCCTAACGTAGCCGTCTTTGTCGGGCACGTATCCCGAAGTTCCTGGCGAACGTCCTCGTTGGGCCTGCACGAGCGCTACTACAGGGCAGTGGCCCCAGTTCTCTACCGAACGAGCCAGAACATCGATCCCGCCCCCCAGGAAGACCAAGAGACTTACTGAAACGATTAGTGTCGCCAGCATGACTAAGTGAACTTGATGATCTTCGTCACGCGGGGACCAGGCGTGTCTTTGATAGGCACGGGGGCTCCATCGTTCAACTGAGCGCCCCACTTACGGTAAATCGGATAGGACGCAGGAGGCACGTCGATGGCCTGGTAAACGGAGTCATATTCCGTCTCTTCTTTGAGCTTGTGCGGCTAACCGCGCAAGCTCATTGTACGACCAAAATGCCTGACTGCACAGATTTTTACTTTGTTTAAGGCGCTAAGACTTTAGAAGTCGAACACGACCTTGCCCGCCTTGCCTGCGGCCATCAGTTCCATCGCGCGCTCGAACTCGGTGTAGTGCATCCGGTGGGTGACGACGGGCTCCAGGTTCAGGCGACCGGCTTCGAACAGTTCGCGCATGAGGTTCCAGGTCTCGGGGAGGCGGCGGCCGACGATGCCGTGGAGGTTGATGCCCTTGAAGATCACCGCGTTCATGTCGATGGTCTGGCGCGCCTCGCCGTAGACGCCGAGGCAACTCAAGCGCCCGCCGGGGCGGGTCGCCTCGACGGCGAGGGCGAGCGAGGTCGGGTGGCCGGACATCTCCAGGGTGGCGTCGACGCCGCCGGGGAACTCGCGAGCGAGTTCGGCGCGGGCGTCCTCCTTCGTAGGGTCGATCACGCGGTCGACGCCGACCGCGTGGGCCAGTTCCGTCCGGTAGGGACTGATCTCGGTGGCGACGACGCGGGCGGCGCCCATCGCCTTGGCGACGGTCACGGCGAAGAGGCCGATCGGGCCCATGCCGGTGATGAGAACGGTCTGGCCCTCGACGGGGCCGTCGGAGACGGTATGGACGGCGTTCCCCAGGGCGTCCTGGAACGCGGCGAGGTGGGGCGGGACGCGGCGGTCGGTCGGCATCGCGCACGAGGCGGGGATGGTCGCGTAAGGGCGGAAGCCGCCGTCGATGTCAACGCCGAGGATGCTCGTGTTGGCGCAGACCTCGCGCTGGCCCGCCCGGCACTGGCGGCAGTGGCCGCAGGTGGCGTGGGACTCGGTGGAGACGTACTGGCCGACGCTCAGCCCCTCGACGCCCTCGCCCAGTTCGACGATCGTGCCGCAGAACTCGTGCCCGATGATGCGCGGAGGACGGATGCGTCCGGCGGACCAAGCGTCCCACTTCCAGATGTGGAGGTCGGTGCCGCAGACGGAGGCGGCTTCGAGCTTCAGCTTCACCTCGCCGGGGCCGGGAGTGGGATCGGGGGCTTCGACTATCTCGACGCCCGGCTCCGGCCGGACCTTGGCGATGGCTTGCACGGAGGTAAAGGGTACCGCCTGGGCCTAAAGTCCTGTCGCGACGGTTTTCAGAGGTCTTTCACCATCGTCCGATGCGGGATGCCGACCTCCTCGAAGGGCTCGCCTTCGAGGGCGTAGCCGAGGGCGAGATAGAAGGGGACCGCCGTCTCGCGAGCGTGGAGGACGATGCGCCGGGCGCCCCGCTCACGGGCGACGGTCTCGAACGCCTCGACCAGTCGCCGTCCGAGCCCCTTGCCCTGCTGGTCCTCGCGTACCGCGACCTGTCGCATCTTCACGAGGTCTGAATCTTCGGCCGTCAGGATCAGACAGGCCACAGCTTCCCTACCCTCGAACAGGGCGAGATGGACGTCGTCCGCCTCCGCCGCGAGTTGCTCGGGGGTGAAGTCAAGTCCGAGGGGACGGCGCAGGACCTGCCGACGGAGTTCGACCGTCGCCTCGTACTCCGGGGAGCCGTAGCGGACGTGCTCAACGCTCAAGCCTTTTTGGTCCGTGGGCTCTTCGGCTTCGTGGGGGCGGTGGTCTTGGGTTTGGCCGCCGCCTTGGCGGGAGCCTTCTTCGCGGCGGCGCGGCGCACGGGCTTCTTGGTCGAAGGCCCAGCCTCGCGCTTGGCGTCGAGGATCCGCTTGGCGCTTTCGGGATCGAGCGTCTCGGGATCGGTCCCGCGCGGCAAGGTGGCGTTCGTCTCGCCGTCCGTCACGTAGGGGCCGAAGCGACCGCTCATCACGCGGACCGGGCCCGCCGCGCCCTCCAGGACGCCGAACTCCTTAAGCGGGGCCATCGGCGTCCGCGCGGCGCGTCCCTTCGGAAGGGCCAGGATCTCCAGGGCGCGCTCGATCGACATCGCCTTGCCCTCGGTCCAGTCGTCCACGGTCCGTCGCTCTCCTTCGTGCTCGACGTAGGCGCCGAACTTGCCGACCTTGAACACGACCGCCTCCCCGTCCTCCGGGTGCTTCCCGATCTCGCGCGGCAGGACCGAGAGGAAGTCGAGGTCCTCCTGCGACATCTCGCGCGGGTCGGAGCCGGGCGGCACGGAGATCCAGGTGGGCTTTTCTTTCGCTTCGATCTCCTCAGGAGTGCGCTCGACCTCCAGGTAGAAGCCGCCCTTGTTCCGAAGGAGCAGATTGCGGCCCGTCTGAGGGTGAACGCCGACCGACTCGGCGGTCGCGCGGCGCTGGCCCAACAGCTCGATGGCTTTTTCGAGGGTCAGATCGGCGGGCGCGAGATCCTCGGGCACATCGGCGAACTTGCGGGTCTCGCCCTCACCCATCTGGATGAAGGCACCGCCATCCTTGCCGTTGCGCACCACGATGGGCTCGTTCGTCTCAGGGTTCTCGCCCAGCAGGAAGTTGGGATACGGGATCTCCTTGGCGCGCTCCTCGATGATCTGATGAAGGCCGAGCTTGTCCTCGTTGCCCATGAAGAACTCCTTCAGGTAGCGCTTGCTGTCGTCCTTGCCCTCGCTGATCCGGTCCAGGGCCTCGTCCATGTGGGCGGTGAAGCCGAGGTCCATCAGCTCGCCGAAGTTGTTCTCCAGGACCTCCATCGCGAGGAAGGCGCGCCAGGTGGGGACGAGCTGTTTGGCGACCTTGCGGACGTATCCCCGATCGACGATGACGGCGATGATGCTGGCGTAGGTGGAGGGTCGACCGATGCCCTGCTCCTCCAGCTTCTTGATGAGGGTCGCGTCGGTGTAGCGGGCAGGCGGCTTGGTCGCATGTCCCAGGGCGTCGACACCCAACCGCTCGACATCCTGGCCTTCGGTGAGGCGGGGCAGGCGGCGCTCGCTCGGGTCGGCGGCGTCGTCGTCCCGGCCTTCGCGGTAGACGCGGAGAAAGCCGTCGAACTTGATCTGGCGACCGGTGGCGACGAAGGAGAGCTTGTGGTCGGGCGTCTCGGCGACGATCTCGGCTTCGGTCCGCAGGACCTGCGCGGGCTTCATCTGGCTGGCGACGGTGCGCTTCCAGATCAGCTCGTAGAGCTTGCGCTGGTCCTCGTTGAGGTAGCGCGCGATCGTCTCGGGGCGGCGGGCGGCGTCGGTCGGGCGGATCGCCTCGTGGGCCTCCTGGGCGTTCTTGACCTTGCTGCTGTAGACCGGCGGCTTGTCGGGAAGGCAGTCGGCGTAGTCCTTCGCGATCAGCTCTCGGATCTTCCCGACCGCCTCTCCCGACAGCGTGAGACTGTCGGTTCGCATGTAGGTGATGAGGCCGACCGTCTCGCCGCCGATGTCGATGCCCTCGTAGAGCCCCTGCGCGATCTTCATCGTGCGGTCGGCTCCGTAGCCGAACTTGCGGTTGGCGTCCTGCTGGAGGGTGGTGGTCATGAACGGGGCAGCGGGGCGCTCCGTAGCTTCGGTGGTCTGGACGCGGTTGACGCGGTAGGGCTCAGCCTTGCGCGCGGCGGCGGCGAGGGTTTCGGCGGTCTTCCGGTCAAGAAGAACGACCTTGCCTTCGCGGTCCTTCTTGAGCAGGCCGGTGGTGTCCTCGAAGTCGCTGCCATTCGCCACCCGCTTTCCGTCGAGACCGCGCAGGTCGGCGGTGAACTCGGTATCTTCCGATTTCAGGGTGGCGCGCAGGTCGAAGTACTCCGCGGTGCGGAAGTTGCGCCGGGCGATCTCGCGCTCGACGATGAGCTTGACCGCCGGGCTCTGGACGCGGCCTGCGCTGAGGTTCTTCATCACGCGGCGCCAGAGGACGGGCGAGAGGGAGTAGCCGTAGAGCCGGTCGAGGATGCGCCGGGTCTCCTGGGCCTCTACGAGGTCGGTGTCGATGGGGCGCGGGTTCTGGATCGCGCGGCGGATCGCGTCGCGGGTGATCTCGTGGAAGGCGATGCGCTCGACCTTGACGTTCCGCGAGGGCTTGAGAACCTGGAGCAGGTGCCAGGAGATCGCTTCGCCCTCGCGGTCTTCGTCCGTCGCGAGAACGAGGGAGTCCTTCCCTTTCATCGCGGCGCGGAGCTTGCTGACCTGGGCGGCCTTCTCGGCGGGCACCTCGTAGAACGGCTCGAAGTCGTTGTCGACGTCCACCGCGAAGTCGGCCCACCACTTCTTCTTGTGCTCGTCGCCGAGTGAGCGACCGTTGGGCATGAGGTCACGGATGTGGCCGATGCTCGCCATGACCTCGTAGTCGTCCCCGAGGTACCCCCCAATAGTTTTCGCTTTCGCGGGCGATTCGACGATGACGAGCTTTGTTGCCATGGATTCCTGGACCCTCGGGGCCTCTATACGTATGGGCGCGGAGTTCGTTCGCGCCCTAGGGCCGTGGATTGTGCCGACCCAAGCGGCCTGAAGTCAAGCGTGGGGGCCCAGGAGGGGGACGACGGAAGCTTCGGTCGGGTTTCCCATGAAACCCGATTCTGGGGTTTAAACCGGGCGACGGTCGGTCTTGAGCAGGTCGCGGATCTCGGTGAGCAGCGCCTCCTCCTTGGTCGGTTCGGGCGGGGCAGCCGCTTCGGTCTTCACGACGCGCTCCTTGAACTTGTTGGACGCCTTGACGACGAGGAACAGGGCGAAGGCGACGATCAGGAAGTTGATGACCGCGGTGATGAACGAGCCGTAGTTGAAGGTCACGGCGCCCGCCGTCGTGGCGGTCGCGAGGCTGTCGTAAGGCCCCGCCGTCTTTCCCTGCTTGAGCACGACGAACTGATCGTTGAAGTTCGCAGAGCCGAAGATACCGAGGATCGGGCTCAGGATATCTTTGACGAACGAGTTCACGATCGCGGTGAAGGCGGCGCCGATGACGATACCGACCGCGAGGTCGATCACGTTGCCCTTGGCGATAAAATCTCTGAACTCTTTCAACATGGCCGTTTAATCTACCGTGCGTCGGCTTTTCCCGTTAGCGAAGCGATCCTTCGTAACGCGCATTATAGAGGGATGGCCTCCGACTCCACCATCCGCTTCACCTCGCGCGTCGGCGACTACGTCGCCGCGCGTCCGGGCTACCCCACCGGAGTCATTGAAACCCTGGCGCGCGAGTGCGGCCTCGGTCCCGGACAGGCGGTCGCCGACGTGGGCTCCGGGACGGGCATCCTGACCGCCGACATCCTGGCGGCGGGCGCGACGGTCTATGGGGTCGAGCCCAACGTGGCGATGCGTGAGGCCGCCGAAGGTCGCTTGGGCGGCGAGGCGGGATTCCGCAGCGTCGACGGGACCGCCGAGGCGACCTCTCTGCCCGACGCTTCGGTGGACCTCGTCGTCGCGGCCCAGGCGTTCCACTGGTTCGACCAGACGGCCACCCGTCGTGAGTTCGCCCGCATCCTGCGCGGCCCGAAGTGGGTCGCCCTGATCTGGAACGCGCGGGCAGAGTCGGGGACGCCGTTCCTCGAAGGCTACGAGGCGCTTCTGCGCGAACACGGGAACGACTACCTCCAAGTCCGCCACCGAGGCATCGACGCGTCCGAACTCCAGGCGTGGTTCGACAACGGGATGGGGATGGCGAGCTTCGTCAACGTCCAGCGGTTCGACTTCGACGGCCTGCTCCGGCGGCTCCTGTCGTCGTCCTACGCGCCGCAGGCGGGCGAGCCGAAGCACGAGCCGATGGTCGCCGCCCTTCGGAAGCTGTTCGACGCGACGGCGAAGGACGGCCGGATCGAGATGCCGTACGAGACCAACGTGTACTACGGCACGCTCTGAGGATTCGGGTCCAAGGCGAGAGGGCCGAGCGTTATCATACGCCCAGCGATACGACGTATCTGAAGCTCGTGAATCGCTTTCGGCTGGATATCCATTCCGACCCAGAGGATCGGTCCACTCGGGTAGGTGGAGATTCCAGCCGGACTCGCAGGCGGCGACTCTGGGATGCGACGCTCGCTTTTAAACGCGGCTTCCCAGAGTTCTTTTCCCCGTCTCGCATCGACCGGCCACCCTTGGGGATCGACATAGGAGATCGGCTTTCCATCGTGTCCCACCGGCATCACCTGATATCCGCTCGGCGCAGTGGTCTCACCGATCTGGATAGGAAGTCGCCATTCGCCCCAAACGGATACTCTGGAAACGTTGAAGCCGCCGAACTCGTCTCGCGGGTTCTTACCGATCCGACCGATTTCGACCGGAACTCCGTCGACGACCGCCTTGGCACCTTCGTGGAAGGGAACAGCCACGGCCTCACCTTCTGGAAAGCCGGGGATGATCGTGATGTCGGCCGTTGCGACATCCCTGTCCGCAGCAATACGGAATGCCGTCGTCCATAGGCCGCCGTCGTGCTCAAGGGGGAAGTTCTGGGGCCGCAGCGAGTTCTTTCCGTAAGTCAAGGTACCGAAGGGCGTGTGGCGCACGATCACGAAGCGGTTCTTCCGCCCTGGCAAGAAAGATAGCGGAGATTCCATCGCCGCAATCTGTCGGCGCACCTCTTCCGTGAGGCCGGGCTTCGGACCGCCGTCGGGCGCCCAGCAGTCGACGGTGGCCGCGTCGATGGCGCAGACGCCCCGCACCTCGAAAGTCGGACTTTGGAAGCCGGCGAGCGGCAGGAGGAAGAGGGTTGTGAGAACCTTCATTTGGGGTCGAGGGGAAACGGCCCGAGGTCCTTCGTCTCCACGTGGCTCGCCCGAATGCGCAGGGTGGCGATCGCCTTGGGATCGATGTTGGTGGTCGCGCGGAAGGCGGGACTCGGCCCGCCGCCCTGGAAGTAAGCGGCGACGGCCTTAGGCTTCTTCACGAGGGCCGCTTCGCCGTTAGGGTAGTAATTGTTGTTGCCCGGCTGCAGGGTGGGTTCGAGGGCGAGAGCCTTGATGGCGGAGATCGGCTTGCCATCGGCGTCCACGTAACGGATGGGGGCTCCTGAGGCGTCGAGCGGCGTGTAGCTCCACTGGACGTACTGGTTCTGGCCGTCGCCGCCCTTGAGGCCGATCACCACCGTCCAGTATTCCGTCACGGGAAGCGGGTTCCCATAGTTGTTGTAGCGGCGCGCGTTCGTAGCGGTCTCGCCTTTCTTCGGGATCACCTTCTGGGACTCGCCCACCTCGACGTCCCAGCCCTCGATGGTCGCTCGGCCTCCGACGCGGAGCGGGAGGTCCAAGTCCTTGTCGCTCTGGACGGTGTCTGAGCGTGGAGGACGACCGACGTCTCGGAGGGGGCGAGCGACACCCGCAGGAACTCCGTCGTCGTCTCTCCGTTCAGGCTGAAGTTGCCGTAGACGTTGTCGTTGGCCGAGAGCCGGTAGCTGGCGCTCAAGGCCTGAGGCCGCCGCACGACAAGGTAGCGGTTCTTCCTTCCCAGCCGGAACTGGGCCTCTTGCCCGTTGCTCAAGGCGATGCGAACGCTGTCCGCCAGCTCTTCCGACGGCTTGCCGTCCATGCCCCAGCAAGCCACCGCCTCGGGCCGGACGTCGCAGGCTCCCCGCGCCTCGATCTTTCCGTTCGGGAACTCGGCGACGAAGGACGGCCCCTGTGCCGCGAGGGCAAGCAAAGGGACGGCGTACATCAACGGGCGCATACGGTGAGGACGCGCCAGAAGCCGGTCACGTTACGGCGTTTGCGCCTTAGGCGGGAAAGCCGGGGGCGTTCTTGATCAGGTACGCCTGTCCCTGGTGGTAGCCCGCGTGGAAGGTCAGGCGGGCCATCGCGCCTTCGCCGGCGATGACCGGGCCGAGGGCGCTGACCAGGGAGGCTTCCCGCCGCGCGGGCGTGGGGTCCTGGACGATCGGCTCCCAGACGGCGCGGGACGCCTCCAGTATCTCGGCGACGAACTCGGGCGTCATCTCCGCCTCGGAGAACGGGAACGGCTTGTCGTTCACCACGCCGTCGGTCGCGGCACTCGCGACGCGCTGGAGGAGCGGGTCGAGTTCCAGGCCGTCGACGCCCGCCGCGAACTTCGCCTCCACTCCTGCGACGTGGACCGCGCCTTCGGCGAGGGTGAGCATCCCCGGGTAGAGCCTCCAGGCAAGCTGCGCGTGGCTCAGGCCTTCGATCTCCGCGAGGAAGCGGCCCCGCGAGAGGGTCCAGGCGGCGTGGAAGTCGGTCATGGGAAGAGGATAGCAGGGGGTGCGGTGGTTGGCGGTCAGTCCGGTAGAAGGACGGCGGACTCCCTTCTGCGCCGCGCGGCATCTTCGACCGTCCGTTCGATCTCTCGGGCGGCGCTTCCCGGCACGATGGGCAGGCCGACGGCATGGACCATCGCCTTCGAGACGAGCGAGAAGTAATCGCCGCGCCGCCACCAGGGCGCCTGTTCGAGCATCACCACCTCCAGCCGGGCCATCGGCATGAACTCGGTCCTTCGCCGGAAAAAGCCTTGCCGGACGGCGAGGAAGCCCTCGTCGACCGCGTAGGCCGCCTTCCTGGCTCCGGCTAGCCGGTCGATCGTCGAGCCGAGGACGACAAAGGGAAGGACGACGAAGATCCAGCGGAGCGGAACGCCACGGGCTTGGTAGAAGAGGGCGGCGAGGGCCGATGTGAAGAGCAGGCCCAGGACACCGCGGGCGAGGATCACGAGCGGGTAGCGCGTCGGGAAGGGGCGCCACGCCAACCGCCCCAGGTCAAGCCCCGGCAGGACGGCGGCGAGGGCGGCAGGCGTGGCGGCGCGGGGCATCATCAGGGCGAGCTTCGCGATCCGGCCCTGGTCGCCGAAGGCGCCGGCGGTGCCGACCGAGAGGGCCTCGCGGCCCACCAGCCGCTGCCATGGTGTCGAGGTGACGAGGGCGTACTCGATACGGGCGGGCCGGATCGCAACCTGGACCTTCGTGAGCAGTCCGTAGACCACGCGGGTCGTCCCCGGCTCGCGCCGCACGGTGAAGCCGCCGTAGCGCAGGACGTACTGAACCGCTCCGAACGTCCATCCGGCAGCAAGCCCCAGGATCGCCGCGAGGCCACCCACGACGATCCGCGCGAGGAGGGGCAGATGGGACCAGAACGCGGTCGCGGCGAGCAGCCGGGCCCCGCCCAGGAAGGGCAGGGCGGAGAAGAGAAAAGCGACGGCGTGGTGCTCGGTAACGGCTCCCAGCCACAGGTCGGCGGTCGTCATCCGGTAGACGTCCTCGTCGCGCGTCGCCTCGTGGGGGTGCGCGGCCTCCGCCATCAGCTCGACGCGAAGCCGCTCCGCTTCGGGTTCGGAAAGCACGGAAAGCCGAAGCTCCGCTCCCTTCCCCGCTGCCGTTTCGACCTCGACGGTCACGACCTTCAGGAGCCGCTCGAGGAGACCTTGGCGCAGGTTGACGTTCTGGATCTGGGCGAGCGGGATGCGACGGTCGCGCCGCATGATCCAGCCGCTCCGGTGGACGATCTGTGCGTCCGCGACCTCGAAGCGGGTGGTCACGTAGGCTCCGATGGCGCCGAAACCGCCAAGCACGCCGAGGAGGGGCACGATCAGCTCGGTCCGGTCGCCGCCGTTGCGACCGCCGAAAAGCGAGATGGCGAAGACCGGGAGGACGGCGCGCAGAGCCTCGGCCAGCTTGGGGAGAAACGCCACGATCATCGTGGCGGGGTGGAGCCGCCTCAAGGGCCGAGAAGCTCCTCACGGAGCCGCTCCGCCCGCTCGGGCTTCAGACCGGGGATCTTTCCGACCGTCGCCCCAGCGGTGTGCACGACGACGTGGACGAGACCGAAGCGTCGATCGAACGGGCCGGAGGTCACATCGAGGTGCTGGATGCGGTCGCGGGCGACCACGCGCCGCTTGCGGAAAAGCCAGCCGTGGCTCATCTCCAAGGTGTCGGGAGTGAGGCGGAAGGTCCACGACTTCCACTCCAAGCGCAGGGTGATGGCGGTGAGAAGGTAGAGCCCGGGCAGGGCGAGGGTGCCGAAAAGCCAGAGGGGGTTCGCGCCGCGCGTCACTGCGAAGACGGTCCCGGCGGCGATGGGGACGGCGAGGAGCGCGTAGCTCAGGCCGTTCTCCCAGAGCCAGACCTTGAGAACCTTCGGGTCGGGTCGTTCGACCTCGGTCGTCATGCGAGCATCACACGGCCCCGGTTTTGGCGCTTGGTCTGGAGGAGGGCGGCGTCGGCGCGGGAGAAGAGGCCGGTAGCGTCGTCCTCCGGCACGGCTTGGGCGACGCCCACGCTGGCCCGGAGGGCGTGAGGGCGGTCGCCCAGCATCGCGGGCTCGGTGGCGAGCCGTTCCAAGACCCGCTCGACCGCGCTGAGGGCGGCGGGACCGTCGGCGCTCCAGAAGCCCACGAGGAACTCGTCGCCTCCCCAGCGGGCGACCCAGTCGCCCTCGCGTACGACGCCTTGGAGGACGTCGGCGAGATGGCGTAGGGCGACGTCGCCCGCCACATGGCCGTCCCCGTCATTGATGACTTTGAGGTCGTCGAGGTCGAAGATCGCGATGGATAAGGGGACGCCACTGCGCCGCGCGCGGGCGAGGTCACCTTCGAGCCGAGTGGCGCAGGTACGGCGATTGAAGATTCCGGTAAGCGGGTCCCGGGCGGCGTCCGACTCCAGACTGCGCACGACGCGGTCGAGAGAGGCGAGAGAGGCCTTGACGCGCTCCTCGGAACCCTGGGCGTCGCCCGTGGCCACGGGCAGGCGACCATTCTCGACGTAGCCGTGCACGAGGCCGACGATACGCTCGACGCGGACGCCCCAGGCGAGGGCGACGCCGGCCAGGAAGGTGGCGGCGAGGAGACTGCCCGCGACGTAGGCGGCAAGGACGGCGGGGCCAGGGTCGCGAAGCGCGAGGAGGAGGGGCAGGGCCGGAAGCTGAGTGAGGACGAAGGGCCCGAGAACCCAAGGCGCATGGCGACGGACCTCGCGAAGAGGCGGAAGAGACGGGGGACGCATATCAAAAAACGCGAGAACGAACAGGCAAGCGACACCGCGCCGGGAACGTAGCCCCGAACGTGGAAGAGTGGGTATATTATCCCTCGTCTGGGGAGTTGCCCGAGTGGCCAATGGGAACAGACTGTAAATCTGTCGGTGTACGCCTTCGTAGGTTCGAATCCTACACTCCCCACCACTGACCCCGCCTCCATAGCTCAGCGGCAGAGCACTTCTTTGGTAAAGAAGAGGTCATGAGTTCGATTCTCATTGGAGGCTCCAGTCTTAAGCAAGAAAGGCCCGCGTGGATCTTCCACGCGGGCCTTTCACTTTCGAGAAGATCGTGCCACGTGGCCATGGCCTTCTACTCCTATTATCCGAAGGCCGTCATTGCCGCTGAACACGCTCGGATCTCTAGACGATCTCCATCCCAAGCTTTTCGAACACTCCGGCCATGAGATCGACAGCGGAGTCCTCCGCCGTTACCGTGGGCAATCTCACGAGTGGTCCGCCAAATTCCGTCAGGTTCAGTAGAGGATCTTAAGACGAGCGTCTGGGCGGTGGCAAAAGATCAGAGGCGTTCTGCCTTCTATAGGAACGGCGTCATCGTGGTTCCCTAGAGAATTGAAACTTTCACAGACGAGACTCTCGCTGCTGACGATGCCCACGTTGGCTGCCTTCCTCGTTCCAACGAATCCGAGCCCCGCAGGGTCCTTGATACCGAAGTCGTTCCTTCGCCCTACTACGATGCTCCGATCAGATCCGAGGAGGACGGCATGACGGACGACATCGCGCATCGCGTCGACGTTGCCCTGGCGGAAGTCGCCCTCGACGCCGGAGTCTGCGGCACAGCCTGCCAGCGAAGACGAGTTGAGCCGCGCTGGGGACCTCGCCGAAGCGAACCTCGACGAACCACACGCCGGAACCGGCGCTGTTCTCGCGTTGCCATCCCTCGCAGCAGAGGCGGGCCTAGAAACGCCTGGCGAGGTTCGCGTCGGTCAGCTTGTGGGCGGGTTGGTTGAGGGGTATAGGACGATCGAGGGGCTATGTCGTGGTATCCGCGTACGTTGAACTTCGTGAGCGCCTGGGCCGTTCTAAGGCGTAGGTCTAACAGAAGTGCGAAAGTCTGGAGAAAGACCGGCGGTCGGCGCAGGCGACCGGAAGCCGTCTGCCCTTGAGGCCCTATGGACTCGACTGTGGCGATTCGTCCCAGAGGAGCCACCCTACCCGCTCAGCGAGGGCGAGACCGCGCCCACCGAAGAAGACCTCCAGCGCGACCGAGCCCGGCGCTGGGACGAGGAAGGCGGCAAGTAGAAGGGCCGCGCCTCCTCTCGGAATGCGCGGCCCTCTTCGGGTTCTAAGGTGCGGAGGCTCAGGCGCGCTTGCGGCGCCTGAGGGCCATCAGGGCGAAGGGGAGGGCGGCCATGGGGCCGGGGGCGGAGGCGACGGACGGCGAGCCGAAGGTCGCGCCGAAGCGGTGGTCGAGTCCGTACTGCTGATAGTCGCCGTTCTCCTGGCGCCAGTAGGCCTCGCCGTCCGCGTAGGCGTCGTACACGAACCCCACGTTCTCCCGTCCGGCGTCGAGCGCCCTCAGGTCGAACACCGCCGCGTAGAGGGAGCCGGAGGTCAGCGCGAGGTCGATGCCGCCGACGGCGTAGTCGCCCGTCCCGGAGGAGGCCAGGCTCGTCGAGTACAGCGCGGGGCCGACGGCGTCGGTCCCCGACCAGGCGTAGACGCTGAGGCCGATCGTGCCGCCTGCCGGGCCCAGGGAGAACGAGTAGCCCTTGAGCACGCTGTCGGAGGGCACGAGGAAGGTCTGGGCGGTGTACGCCCAGTTGAAGGTGTAGTTGACGATCGGCGCGGAGCCGGTGCCGATCGTGGTGTCGGCCTGGGCGGCGAGGGCGCACGAGGCGAGGGCGAGGAGAGAGACGGGGCGGAGGATTCGCACGGAAATCGAGGACCTTGCCGAGGAGGCGACGTCGCCCGCCCGGAAAGTCGTCAAGCTATCTGGAATACCGACGCGGTCGAGACAGAGGCGGTCCATACCGCAAGATGCGCTCCAGCGTCCCGGCAATTCGTACTCGCCTCACCTTCGCCCACGCCCACGCCCACGCAGGCGGCTCCGGCACGGGCGAGGCGAGGCGAGGCGCGCGGCATGGCGGCGACGCAGGAGACGCAGAACGGCGCGCCTAGCCCTGCGACGGCTAAGATCGGCGCCTGATCCGAGCGTCGCCTTTCTCCAACCCACGACAAGCACGACGGCATCGACGCTTTTCGGACGTTTCACAGGGGAGCGAGAGAGGCGACGAGCGGCGGGCTTAGAGGCGTCTATCGGGATAAACATTCGAACGAAGGGGGAGAGAGGTTTCGTCCGGGCCGATCGCCAGCAGCCTAGGTAAGGTAGCGAGGATGCCAGGCCCCTTCGCCCTCGCCGCTTTGCTCGCCGCCGGGGTCGCGCCCAAGGTCCAAGAGGTTCTACCGGGCGTCTGGCGCTTCCGGTACGGATCGCCGGAGCGACTCACTCCGCTGAGCTACCGCTCGGCGCCCGCCGCGAGGGCGGGTCTGGCCGCCCTGCCCAAAGAGAGCCAACCGCTGGCGAGCATCGGCTTCCGCCGCACGCCGCGCGGCATCGCGATCGAGCTTCCGCTCGACGGGGACGAGAAGCTGTACGGGCTGGGCCTGAACACCCGCTCGTTCGACCTGAACGGCCGCCGCTCGTGGGTCGTGCCGTCCGACAATCCGGAGGCGGAGACGAACGAGTCGCACGCGCCGGAGCCGTTCTACGTCTCGACGAAGGGGTACGGCGTCTACGTCGACACCGCGCGCTTCGCCACCTTCTCCGTCGGAAGCGTCGATCGCGCGGGCGACCCGGAGACGAAGAAAGGAGACGGGAAGGTCGCGACCACCACGGACGAGTTGTACGGCAAGCGCGCCGAAGGGCGAGGGGGCGTGCTGGTCGACGTTCCCAGCGCGCCGGGCGTCGACGTCTACGTTTTCGCCGGTCCGACGGCGCGGGAGGCGGTCCAGCGCTACGTCCTCTTCTCGGGCGGCGGCGCGACGCCGCCGCTCTGGGGGCTCGGCATGGCCTACCGGGCGAAGGGCGACTTCAACGCCGACCAGATTCTCGGCCTCGCCCGCTCGTTCCGCCGGGACGACATCCCGTGCGACATCTTCGGCGTCGAGCCGGGTTGGCAGACGCAGACCTACTCCTGCTCGTTCCTCTGGAACCCAGGGCGCTTTCCCGACCCGGACGGCTTCGTCCGGTCGATGCACGACGAGGGGTACCGCCTGAGCTTCTGGGAACATCCGTTCACCCACCCGACCTCGCCCATCTACGCCGCGCTGAAGCCCTACGCCGGGGACTACCGGGTTTGGAACGGGCTCGTGCCCGACTTCGCGACGACGCAGGGGCGGAGCGTCTTCCTGGGGCTGCAGGAGCGCTCGCTTTTCTCCAAGGGCGTCGACTCGGTGAAGGTCGACGAGATCGACCACCAGCCTTTTCAGTCCGATCCTTGGTCGTTCCCGGAGGCGAGCCGCTTCCCTTCGGGGCTCGACGGCGAGACGATGCACTCCCTGATCGGCAACCTCTCGGCCCAGACGCTGAACGAGCCGTTCCGGAACCGGAACCTTCGGACGTGGGGGCTGATCCGGCAGGAGGGCGCGCTCTCGGCCCCGCTTCCGTACGTCGTCTACTCGGACAGCTACGACCTTCGGAGCTACGTCCGGGGGATGGCGAAGTCGGGTTTCGGCGGCCACCTCTGGACGCCGGAGGTTCGCGACGCGAAGAGCGTCGAAGAGCTGATCCGGCGGACCCAGGCGGTCGTCTTCTCCCCGTACGCGATGATCAACTGCTGGTACATGGGCATCCCGCCCTGGCGGCAGATCGATCGGGACAAGGCGAACGCGGGCGTCGAGATGCCCGAGGCGGCGGAGACGACGCGCCTTGTGCGGGAGCTGTTCCGGCTGCGGATGAGCCTCGTGCCCTACCTCTACAGCGCGTTCAACGAGTACCGGACGACGGGCCTGCCGCCGACGCGCGCCCTCGTGCTCGACTACCCCGAGGACGGGGAGACGCGGGGCATCGACGACCAGTTCATGCTGGGGCGGTCGCTGATGGTGGCGCCGATCGTCTCCGGAACGAAGCGGTCGGTGTACCTCCCGGCGGGCGAGTGGTTCGACTTCTACACGGGCGAGCGGCTCGTCGGCGGACGGCGCATCGAGGTCGAGAAGGGGCTGGACTCGCTGCCGCTCTACGTCAAGGGCGGCACGATCCTTCCCCTGGCCGAGTCGATGGCCCACGTCTCGAAGGACTCGACGTTCGTGCTGAAGGTGCGGCTTTACGGGGCGAGCCCCCTTCCCTTCACGCTCTACGAGGACGACGGCGAGACGCTGGACTTCGAGAAGGGGGCCCAGAACCGGGTCACGCTGGGGCCGGACGAGACGGTTCGCCGGGAAGGAAGCTGGAAAGGCGAGCGGTACCGCGTCGCGTCCTGGGAGCGGATCGGGGCTTGAGGCTTTCGAACCCCGATCCACGGCGATCCCGGCGCGATGCGCGATCCGCCTCCGCCGGCCCTAGCGGGCGGCGGATCGGAGCGCGTTGAACAAGAGCGGGTAGGTCGCGAGGGAGAGACCCCGGTAGTTCGGCTCGAAGCCGAACAGGATCGCCCGGCCCTTGCCGACGTGCGCCTCGACCAGGGCGGCCTTTCCCGCGATCCGCTCGCCGCCCAGGAGCCAGCCGGAAAGGAGCGGGCTCGCGCCCGACGGGTACTTCGCGACCACGTCGACGGGGATGCTGGGGTTCGCGTCGGTGACCTCGAACGCGGGCGAGCTTTCCGCCCAGACGATCGACTGCGGGGCGAGCCCCTTGGCGAGCGGGTGGGCGACGTCCAGTTCCGTTCGGAGGATCGATCCGGGAACGTAGAAGTCGTTCCGGCCCAGGCCTTGCGTCACGTCCCGGACCGGCAGCCCTAGGGCGGCGATCACGGAGTTCGACGCCCGGTTGAGGGCGACGACCGTCCCGCCGTCCTCGACGAACGTCCGGAGTTTCGCGGCGGCGGCCTCGCGATCCGTGCCGCCGGCTCCCTGCACGGCGTAGAGATCTGCGCCGGAGATCGACGCGTCGCCGCCGCCCGCGCCGCCGCGCCCGCCCCCGAGGGGCGTCGGCAGGAGCAGAGCGTCGAAGCGGGCGCGTAGATCGTCCTTCGCCAGATCGGCGGGCTCGATCAGCGTGTAGGGCACCCCGTTGCGCTCCAGGGTCCAGCGGACCCAGCCTTCGTCGATGGTGTTCGACCGCAGGACGGCCAACCTTACCCCCTGGACCGGGCGCTTCGAGGCGACGCGCACGGCCTTGCGGCGGGGGTTCTCGGCCCGGGTCTTCGCGTCGAAGGGCCCTTCGACGGCGACGGCGGGGGTGTCGAGGAGAAGCGGCAGGGTGTGGGCGGTGACGTCGTAGGGGCGTACGGGGCGGCCCTGCTCGTCGAGCAGGTGCGGGTAGTTCTGCACCGAGAGCACCGCGTTGGCGAAGCCGCCGAAGGGCTGGTCCAGCCGCACGACGGCGGTGCCCCTCGGGTAGGTGGCGCCGCCCCGGCTCAGGGGTTCGGTGAGGCTTCCGATCTCGACGCCCCCCGTCTTCAGGATCGTGAGGAGCGGAGCGCGGTTGGGCGAGGGGGGCAAGAGCCAGGCCGCCGTCTCCCCGGCGCCGCGCGGGCGCACCGCCGTCTTCGCGATCGCGTAGGCGGTGCGAAGCCAGCGTTCGCGGTCGCTCGCCACGCGGTCGAGCAGGGAGAAGGCGGCGGCTTCCGCGAGGGCGGTCGCGTCGCCGACGCGCCACGTTCCGCCCGCCCAGGGCTTGGGATAGTTGGGCAAGGGCGCGCTCGGACGCACCGCGTCGGGTTCGATCGTCGCGGGGGCGGCGATGCGGGCGGAGGCGGTCTCTTGGAGCATCCGCACGGCGTTGTGGAAGTGGGCGTACTGCCGGAGCGGCGACCACGCGTCGTAGCCCGTCGCGCCCGCGCCACCGATCAGGACGCCGGTGAAGCCCTGGTCGAGCAGATCCTGGCCGATGCCTTTGCCCAGTTCGGTGTAGCCCGCGACGAGCTCTTTGGGGATGTTCGGCTCGATGGGGTCGGTGTAGGGCGGCAGGGTGATGCGGGGGCCGTTCGCGCCCTGCTGGTGGATGTCCTGCAGCACCTGCGGGTGCCAGGGGTTGATCACCTTCTCGACGGAGATCTGGGTTTCGGGCTGGGTGAAGCCGACCCAGTCGCGGTTGTCGTCGTGGCCGATGTACTTGTGGTAGAGCGGCTGGGGCAGCCCGCCCCGGCGTCCGGCGCTCCCTTCTTTGAGTGAGGCGTCGAACTGCCGTTTGACGATGTCGACGCCATCAGGGTTGAGCGAGGGCACCAGGACGACGATCGCGTTGTCGAGGATGCGCCGGGTCTGCTCGTCGTTCGCGGAGGCGAGGCGGTAGGCGATGTTCTGCCCGCTCAGGTAGGAGGCGACCTCGTTGGAGTGGATGCCGCAGGTCACGACGATCACCGTCTTGCCCGTCCTGATCAGGCCTTCCGCCTCCGCGTCGCCGCCTTTGAGGCGGCGGGGATCGCTCAGGCGGGCGTTGGCCTCCTGGTAGCGCTTGAGGTTCCGGATCGTCTCGGGGGCGCCGAACACGGCCACGAGGTAGGGTCTCCCTTCCGTGGTCCGGCCGAGGGTTTGGAGCTTCACGCGGTCGCTCGTCTTCGCGAGGGCCTCGTAGAAGCGCTTCGTGTCGGCCCAGGAGCCGAGCCGGTTGTCCTCCCCCGGCCGGAAGCCGAGGATGGAGGCGGGGGAGGCGACGGCGGGGTTCGGGGCCGCGACGGGCGCGGACGCCTGTTGGGCTTTGGGCGCCTGTTGGGCGAGGACGGGAAGGGCGGCCAGGGCGAGGGCGGAGAGGGCGAGGATTCGGATGCGCTTCATGTTAAGGCTGACTTTCTCCCGACCAGGCTTCGAGGTACTTGACCCCGCTGCCGGTGTTGAACAGGACCACGCGCTCGCCGCCGCCGACCCATCCCTGGGCGGCGAGCCGTTTGAGCGCGGCGTAGGTGGCGGCGCCCTCGGGGGCGGCGAAGACGCCGGTCAGGGCGGCGAACTCGCTCCAGGCGGCGCGGGTCTCCTCGTCGGTGACGGCGACCGCCGTCCCGCCCGAGTCGCGGATCGCGCGCAGGATCAGGAAGTCGCCGATGGCGCGGGGCACGCGCAGGCCGCTCGCGGAGGTGTGGGCGTCCTCCCAGGGCTCGGCGGTCTCGGTTCCCCGCTCGAAGGCGCGCACGATGGGGGCGCAGCCCGCGGCCTGGACGGAGACCATGCGGGGGCGCTCGGAGCCGATCCACCCCAGGGCCTCCATCTCGTCGAACGCCTTCCACATGCCGATCAGGCCGGTGCCGCCGCCCGTCGGGTAGACGATCACGTCGGGCAGGGCGCCGCCGAGCTGTTCGAACAGCTCGTAGCCCATCGTCTTCTTGCCCTCCAGGCGGTAGGGCTCGCGCAGGGTGGCCATGTCGAACCAGCCGCGCTCGCGGACGCCTTTCTGGATCAGGGCGTTCGCGTCGGTGATGAGGCCGTCCACGAGGGTGAGGTCGGCCCCGAACGCCTCGCACTCGGCGGCGTTCACGCGGGGCGTGTCGCGGGGCATCGCGACGCGGGCAGTCAGGCCCGAGGCGGCGGCGTAGGCGGCGAGGGCACTGCCCGCGTTCCCGGCGGTGCCGACGGCGAGATCGGTGGCGCCGAGCTCGTGGGCACGGGCGACGGCGACGGCCATCCCGCGCGCCTTGAAGGAGCCCGTCGGGTTGACGGACTCCTCCTTGACGAGCACGTTCGTCAGTCCGAGGACCCGGCCCAAACGGGGGGTGTCGATGAGCGGCGTCCAACCTTCACCGAGGAACCGGACGAACGAGGCGTCGCGCACCGGAAGCAGCGGCGCGTAGCGCCAGAGGCCGGGAAGGTCGGTCTCACGAAGCGACTCGGGGGTGACGAGACCTTTCGCCCGCGCGAGGTCGTAGCGCGCCAGGAGGGGAGCGCCGACGTCCGAGAGGTTCTGGGGCACGTCGGCGTCGTAGCGCTTGCCGGTGCGGCTGCACTCCAGGTGGGTCAGGAGACTGCGGAGCGGGGCGAGAGCGGGGGAGAGCCGCTCGCTGGGTCGGAAGGTGGTCGTCGGCATGGGTTACTGGGGGGTGGCCGCCGGGCGCGCGGGGCGGACCGCCGGGAGGATCGCCCGCTTGGCGAGGTCGAACCGCTGGCCGCGCGTGAGGAAGTAGATCTTGCCCTTGTGGGCGGCGTCGTTGGGCGAACTGGCGTTCGCCGCCCACTGCCGCGCGTCGGTGATCGCGACCACGTTCGCGCCGAGCACCTCGAACTCGTCGCCGTGGACGAGGATCGCGGTCGCCTCGTTGATGCCGATGCCGAGCAGTTCGGGATGCTTCTCGATGAAGGGGACGAGGTCGAACTGGCGGTTGCGCACGAGGATGTGCTGGTCGATCGCCACGCCCTTGAGGTAGGCGAAGCCGACGGTGTGGTCCCCCTCGACCTTGTCGGGGCCGCTCGTGTCGCCGCGCCAGAGGTATTCGCCCTGGATCGTCGCGCCCGCCGAGGAGCCGCCGATCGCGCCGCCCCGCTCGAGCACCGCCTCGAACGCCTTCTGGGTTTTCGTGCCTTCGTACGAGTCGACGATGTGCCACTGCCGCCCGCCGTCGAACCACACGGCGGTCGCCTCGCGGATGGGCTTGACGAACTCGTCGGAGTCGGCGACCTTCCGGTCCGTGGTGTGGAGCACGGTGACGTGCTTGACCCCGAGCCGTTCGAGGGCCGCCGGGGTGCCGGTGCGGGGGACCTGGCCGTCGTCGGGGACCTTCATGCCGGCGGTCGGGACGACGACGATGCGGGCGTTCTCCGCCCCGCCCGCCAGCTCGACGAACTTGGCCCACAGTTCCGGGCCCATGGCGCCGCCGCCGACGATGAGGAGGTTGCCTTTCGCCGGGCCGAGCGTCGCCTTGGCAACGGTCCCCGGGGCGGGCGAGGGGGCGGAGGGGGTTTGGCCTCCGGCATGGGCCGAGCCGAGGAGGGCGGCGAGAAGGAAGAGGGGAAGAGGTTTCATGGAGTGGCTTTAAAAGGGGAGAGGGAGGTGCGTGCCGCCTGCGGCGCGGCGGATGCGGCTCGGCCGCAGGGGCACGCAGCTCCCGAAGGGAAACGGGAGGGACCTTCCTTCTGGGGCGCTCAGTCCTCGCGGAACCAGCCGGTCGCGCCGGGGTTGAAGCTCTTGCGGAACACGATGGGTCCGCGCGAGGTGGCGAGGGTCGCCTGGGGCGCGACGCCGACGGTCTTAAGGTCCGTGTAGCTCGTGGCGGGCCCCTTGGCGGACTTGACGTGGCCGTCGAGGTAGGCGTAGTTGGCCCCGCCGTTGTGACGGACGCGGCCGACCCCGTACGAGGCCGAGTCGTTGCGCACGATGGTCGACATGTCGCCGGCGCCCCGATCGTTCGTCAGGTTCGTGTAGGCGCTGTAGTCGTTGGTGTCGTTGCCGTGGGTGAAGATGCGGTTGCCGCCGCCCTCGGTGACGGCGATGAGGTTCGCGGGCGACTCGAACTGCGTCGTGCTGGTCACGGTGTAAGGCCAGTAGGACCACGAGGCGCGCGGCTCGCCCAGGTGCGCGTTGTAGAGGTAGCTCCATCCCTTCTCGAAAAGCGAGTCGCTCGTCCGTTTGAAGGAGGGGCACTGCCACACGCTCGTGCCGTTGCGGTTGTCCGCAGCCCCGTTCTTGTAGTTCGCCTTGATGTAGGGGTCGATGGAGACCATCCAGTTGTAGACGCCGCCGGTGTCGGAGATCCAGTTGGAGCTGGGGAGGTTGTCGTCGTTGTCGTTCGCATAGAGCACGAGGCCGGTGCCCTCCTGCTTCAGGTTGCTCACGCACTGGGTCTTCTTCGCGGCCTCCTTGGCCTGGGCGAAGACGGGGAAGAGGATCGCGGCGAGGATCGCGATGATCGCGATCACGACGAGAAGCTCGATGAGAGTGAAGGCCGCCGAGGGGCGGGGGGAAGGAAGACGGTTTTTCATGATCGGATCCATCCGGGCGTTCGAGACGACAGCCCAACGGAAACAGCATAGGCCAGCCTCCGACCTAAGCACAAGCAATTAGAATATTAATCGATAGATTAATATTGATCTTTGGCGACGCCTGGGTTTCGCCGTCGATCCTTCGTCCTCGAAGGTTCTTTCCGCACACCTGGGGCTTCCGACTCCGACGCGCCTCCCGTCTTGAAGGCGGTATTGCGATCTTCTTTTCGCCCATGCTGATAGAAAGCCGATGATGATCCTTCCCGCCTTCGTTCCCACTCCTACCGCCGAGCGCGTCGGTCCGGGCATCCTGCGCTACGACGCGGACGCCGTTGCCCGGCGGGACGCGCTGCCTTCGCTCGCGCTCGCGCGTCCGTTCAAGGGGCGGAAGGCGGCGCCGGGGGCGCTGGCCGTCGTTTTCGGGACGGAAGGGGCGCGGCGCTCGGCGAAGGTCGCGATCCCCCCCGGGACCGACCTTTACGGCACGGGAGAGAGCGCGGGGCCGCTCCGGCGCAACGGCAAGGTGACGGAGTGCTGGAACACCGACGCGTACGGCGCGAACGAGCGCTGGGACGGGCTGTACCAGTCGCATCCATGGGTGCTGGGGGTGCGGCCGGACGGGACGGCGTTCGGCGTGCTCGCCGACACCACCTACCGCTGCCGGATCGACCTGCGGAAAGGGATCGAGTTCGACGCGGAGGGGCCGGCCTTTCCGGTGTACGTGATCGACCGGAAGTCGCCGGAGGAGGTCGTCAAGGGGCTGGCCGAACTGACCGGCAAGATGGAGCTGCCGCCGGAGTGGACGCTGGGCTACCACCAATGCCGCTTCTCCTACATGGACCAGGCGGAGGGGCTGGCGATCGCGAAGGGGTTCCGGGACCACAGGATCCCGTGCGACACGATCTGGTTCGACATCGACTACATGGACGGGTACCGGGTCTTCACCTTCGACAAGGGGCGGTTCCCCGATCCGAAGGGACTGACCTCGGGGCTCGCGGGGATGGGGTTCCACAACGTCTTCATGATCGATCCGGGCGTGAAGCACGATCCCGGTTATGGGGTGTACGACTCGGGGCTCGCGGCGAACGCCTACGTGAAGACGGCGACGGGCGACGACTACCGGGGCAGCGTGTGGCCCGGCCCGTGCGTCTTCCCCGACTTTACGCGTCCCGAGACGCGCGCCTGGTGGGCGGGGCTCTACAAGCCGTTCATGGCGCAGGGGGTCGACGGCGTGTGGAACGACATGAACGAGCCGTCGGTGTTCGACTCGCCTACGCGGACGATGGACGAGGCGGCGCGGCATCGCGGAGGCGCTTTGGGCGGTGAGACGCTCTCCCCCGACCTTCACGCGCGCTACCACAACGTCTACGGGCGTCTGATGGTGCAGGCGAGCCACGACGGCATCCTCGCCGCGAACCCGGACAAGCGGCCCTTCCTGCTCACCCGATCGGGTTATCTGGGCTACCAGCGGTACGCCGCGACGTGGACGGGGGACAACTTCGCGGACTGGGACGGGATGCACAACGGGATCACCACGATCCTCAACCTCGGGCTGTCGGGCCAGCCTTTCGTGGGACCGGACACGGGCGGCTTCCTGCTGGACGGACCGGGCGAACCGCAGGAGCGGTCGACGTTCTACGCGCGCTGGTGGGGCCTGGGGGCGCTGCTTCCCTTCTCGCGCGGCCACGCGGTGAAGGGAGCGATCCGCAAAGAGCCGTGGGCGATGGGGGACCACGTCGAGAGCGTGGCGCGGGTCGCCCTGGAGCGGCGCTACCGGCTGCTGCCCTACCTCTACACCCAGTTCGACCTCGCCTCCCGCACGGGGCTTCCGGTGGCACGGCCCCTGTTCTTCGCCGACCCGCGCCGGGCCGACCTGCGGGTAGAGGACCACGGGTTCCTGTTGGGCTCCGACCTCGCGGTGCAGGCGCCGCTCGATGCGCCGGGCCACCGGGTCGCACTGCCGTGGGTTCCGGTCTCGTTGATCGAGGGCGACGACGACGCGGACCAGCCGACGCTCGCCCTGCGTCCCGGCGCGATCCTGCCCTTGGGCGACGTGCAGCAGCACGTCGGCGAGAAGCCGTTCGACCACCTCACGCTGGTCGTGGCGCTCGACGCGAGGGGACGGGCGTCGGGAACGATGTACGAGGACGCGGGCGACGGCTTCGGCTACCGGAAGGGCGACTACCGGCGCTCGACCTTCACCGCCGTCCGGCGCGGGGACGCGGTCGAGGTGCGGTTCGGGAAGGCGGAGGGCAAGCGGCCCGCCGCGAAGCGGACGGTGACGGCCCGCGTGTGGGACGGCACCGCATGGACGGCGGCGGAGGGCGGTTCGGGCGAGAGTCTGACGGTTCGTCTCTCCCACTGACGCCCCCCAGGACGCATAGCCGGTTTCCGTCTTGGAGCCGGTGTCTCCGCGCAGTTCGAGCTTAGGGCTTCTCGGTACAAGGATATAGCCGCTTCCCTTACTCGTAACGTACGTCTTGCGAGGCGTGTTCAACCCGTGTAACCTCTCTACGTCCCCTACCGACGATGTCGGGGATCGAGAGCGACCCATGGCCACCGAAACCCCGTACGAGCCTTCGAGCGTGCTGGTCGTCGAGGACACCCTCGACGACGCGGCGCTCGCCCTGCGCGCGCTACGCGGGTGCGATCGTCCGCTTGCGGTCTCCGTGGTGCGGGACGCGCTTCGCGCTCGGGAAACGCTGGGGCTCGACGTCGAGACCGGCGTGTCCGGGCGCAAAGCCCCCGACCTCGTGATCTCGGACCTGAAGCTTCCGGGTCTGGACGGTCACGAGCTGCTGTGCCTCGTGCGCGCCGACCGTCGTCTCGCGCGCGTTCCTTACCTTCTATTCTCGTCCTCGAATGAGCTTTCAGACGTTCAGCGCTGCCTCGATTGTGGCGCGGACGCCTACGTTCAGAAGCCGATCGGCTTCGAGGCGTACCTCGATTGCCTTCGCTCCGTCGTCCATTGGGCCTTCGACGGGTTTCCTCCGTCCCGCACACCGTCGTGCGTGATCGCCCAGGGCGGAATCCACGCCGCCGCCAGAGAGGGGGCGTAGGCATGTCGTCCGTGCGCGTCCTCTGCGACGAAGGCCTGCGGGTCGCCGTGGACGGCGGAGGCGACCGGACGCTGCTCGCGATCACGGACGGCGGCGCGATCCGGTTCTGGACGGAAACGGAGGCTCTCGAACGGATCGTGCGGGGCGGTTCGATCCAGCTCTCGGCGCACGGCGGGGACTGCGCGATCGAGGTCACGGGCGGAACGGCCCGGCTCGAGTTCGCGCTGGAAGGCAAGGGTCGAAAGCGGTGCGCCTTCCCTGCGGCCGAGTTGGCCGACGCCCTCGCGTGGGTTCGGAGCCTCCGTCCCCACTTTGAGGGCGAAGCGATGACCGAGAGCCCCTAGGGACCGTTCCCCAGACAATCTCCCGCCCGCCTCTATGGCATAGGGCTCCGCCGACCGCCTCACTCCCCTTTTGAAAGGAGGAGCCTTCCAAAAGGGGTCAGCCAAGAACCGCCCGGAAGCTCACGCCGAGTTCGGCGGCGTTCCGCAGGCGTTCCACGCAGGCGTGCTCGTCCTCAAGCGCGTGGCGGAGGCTACGCGCGATCAGGGGTCGCTCCGCGTAGAAGGCGAGCAGGCGCGCGGTCTCGTAGCAAGGGATCTTCAGGTGGACGGCCCGGAGCAGCAGCGATACGGCCTCCATGTCGGTCTCCGGACTCGCGCAGGAGCCCAGAAGCCGCGCTTCGACCTCCGCGCGCCACGCCTGGACGAGGGAGCATTCGGGGCCTTCCATCGTCCATCCCTGCTCGCCGCCGATGCGCTCGAGTTCGGCCATGTGGCGATCGGCGGCGTCGATCAGCATCACGATCGCCACGGCGGTCTTTCGGAAGCGGACTCTTCCCTGCATCGCGTCGAACGCGGCCACGAGGCTCCGTTCCGAAGCATAGAGCCACTGAATTTCGCGCATCAGCATGTCGTCGGTGTGCATAAGCGAGTCGAGGGGGCCCACAACGATGCTACAAGACGGCCGCCCCCAAGGAAAGCCGTCCTTTTGACTTGCGAACATTCCACTACACGCCGGGGCGCTTTCGGAAGTCGGCCTCTTCTAGACCCACCGGTCAGGCGGGATAGACGCGGACGCGGTCCTTCGCCTCGTCGATCGCGATCCTTCCGACGCCGAACTGGGGAACGAGCCAGGCCATGGTCCGAAGGTGCTCGGTCACCCGAGAGGTCCGGTACTCGCTCGCACCGTCGGCGAAGAGGGCGGGCAGGACGAGTTGGTCGGCTAGGTGTTCGTCCACCGTCGCACCGGAGCCGTCGAACGCCTCCATCGCGGTCCAGGCCTCCTCGACGACGCGCTCGGTGGGCAGCCCTTTCCGGCCCAGGGCGGTGAAACCGCCCGCTCCGTTCTCGTAGGCCGCGTCGAGGTGGACGGCCATGCCGGGGCTGAAGGTAGGCGACGTCACGAAGACGGGCTCCAAGACCCAGCCGGACGCCTGAGCCCGTCGCCGGATCTCCGAGTGCGCCCTTTCGACGATGTGCGGCGGCAGAATGTCGCTTACGGAGACGATCGCGGTCAGGAGGGTCCGAGCGCCCCGTTCGGCCCGGTCGATCGGGCCAAGCCGGTCCGGTCGGAGGTCGACCGTCATGCGTCCGCCGCCGCGCGGAAAGAAGCCGACCCGCTCGACGGCGATCTCGACGTCCTGAAGGGCGGCGCCGCGCAGGAAGGTGTGGCGAAGGTAATCGCTCGACGGGGCGTTGAGGTTGTGGGTGCCGCCGACGAGGGAGACGTGGGACGGCTCTTCCGTCCGGAGAAGGGGCAGAAGCAGGGTCTGGAGGACGAGGGCGGTACTTCCGGCGGTGCCGATGTCGAACTCGTACCGGCCCGCCTGGACGGGCGAGCCAGGAGTCAGGACGACGTCGGTCGAACCTACGCGTGCGCCTTCCAAACTGCCGTTGCAGACGCGCATCGCGGCCTGGATGGCGGTGAGGTGCTGCGCCTTCAGGCCCGGCGAGGCGCGTCCGGCGCGGACATTCTCGATCCTCACGGGCTGGCCGGTGATCGCGGCGAGACTCGCGGAGGTTCGCAGAATCTGCCCTCCGCCTTCGCCGTAGGAACCGTCGATCGTGACCACCGTCCATTGTGGCCTTTGCGCGAGGGGGCGCTCGTCGCCCACTGAGGCGTTCGCCCTACCGTCGGTTCCCTTCCGGCCCTCGTCGTCCAGACCGTTTTTCGGATCGTGAGAGAGACGTTTCTAAGCGGTTCCGGCCTCCTGCTTGATCTCTTCGAGAATCTGCAGCCCCCCCTTCTCCCAGTCGGCGGCGAAGCCCGCGAGACCGTTCTTGGTGAGGGGATGCTCGAACAGCATCGCCATCGTCTTGTAGCCCATAGTCGCGATGTGGGCTCCCGCTTCGATCGCCTCTAGGACGTGCAGGGGGTGCCGCACCGACGCCACCAGGATCTCCGAAGCGAAGCCGTACGTGTCGACCATCGCCACGGAGTCGCGTACGGCCTGCATACCGTCGCCGCCGCCGTCGTCCACGCGTCCGACGAAGTTCGAGACGAACGTCGCGCCAGCCTTTGCGGCGAGCAGGGCCTGCGGGACAGAGAAGACGAGGGTGACGTTCGTGCGGATGCCGCGTTGGGTCAATTCCTTCACGAGCTTGATCCCTTGTTCCACCAGGGGAACCTTGACCACGACGTTCGGGTGCCAGGAACTCACCTCGAGCGCCTCCTTGAGCATCGTGTCATAGTCCGTCGCCACGATCTCCGCGCTGATCGCGCCTTCCGAGACGGCTTCGCAGATCGCGAGCACGGTCGCCTTGAAGGGTTTCCCGTTCTTGGCGATGAGGGTGGGGTTGGTGGTGACCCCGTCGAGGATGCCCCAGTCGGCGGCCTTGCGGACCTCTTCCACGTCGCCGGTGTCGATAAACAGCTTCATGGGCTTAGGGCGAGTTCCAAAGCATAAGGTTCCGCGCGAAAACATGGACCTTAACTCTTTTAAACTGGTCTTTTCCCATCTTCTATCGCTTTTGCGGGCAACCCGTGTCGCTTCGCGAGGGTCGTAGCCCCACGCACCGACCGCGGCGGACCGACGTCGTCGACCTCACGCGGGACACGAACCCTATGGAAACCGTCAGTACCACCACGAACAGCCTTTCGGGAGGGCTCCAGAGCGCCTGGGCCACCACGCTCGCGTTCATCCCGAACCTCATCGCCTTTCTGCTCATTCTGGTCGTGGGCTACTTCGTCTCGACCTTCCTGGGCAAACTCGTCGGCAAGGCTCTCGGGAGGGTGGGCTTCGACAAGGCGGTCGAGCGTGGCGGCGTAAAGAAGGCCCTGGAGGCGAGCGGCTACCACCCGAGCGCCATTCTGGGCAAGATCGCGTTCTACACCGCGTTCCTGTTCGTGCTGGAGCTGGCGTTCGGCGTGTTCGGCCCTAACCCCGTCTCCGAGCTGCTCACCCGCGTCATCGCGTTCCTGCCGAACGTGTTCGTGGCGATCGTGATCGTCGTGCTCTCGGCGAGCATCGCCGCCGCCGTCAAGGAGATCGTCAAGGCGGCTCTCGGCGGTCTGAGCTACGGCAACGCCCTCGCGAGCGTGGCGGGAGGCGGGATCGTCCTGGTCGGGGCGTTCGCGGCGCTGAACCAGCTCGCTATCGCCCCCGCGATCGTGAACGGCCTGTTCTACGCGATCCTGGCGATCGTGGTGGGCGTGAGCGTCGTGGCGATCGGCGGGGCGGGGATCGTCCCCTTGCGCACCCGCTGGGAAGCGGCGCTCGGCGCCATCGAGCAGGAGGCGCCCAAAGCCATGGAGCACGTCCAAAGCCGGGCGAGCGCGGTTCCCGAGAGTCCCGCCTCGAGGACCACGCTGCTCTAGGAGTGCGGGCTTTTCCCAACGAAATCGTAAAGAATAGAAGACATGGAGAACCGGCGGAGCAAGCCCCGATCGAAGCTGAGCGACGTCGCCGCCGCAGCGGGCGTCTCTTCGAGCACGGTCTCGCTCGTGCTCGCGGGCAAGGGCGAGGAGTACCGGATCTCCGGAGAGACGCAGGATCGGGTCCGGCGCGCGGCGACGTCGCTGGACTACGCGCCGAGCCTGCTCCACCGCTCCGTACGGCGCGGAAAGACGGGCATCCTTTCGTTCTACAACTCTTTTCGCAACCGCGAGGCCGGCGACCTCTACATGGACCGGCTTTCGGCGGCGATCGAGCACGCGGGAGGGAAGCGCGGTTACAACATCCTCGTCCACTGCGACTTCCATCCGGGCGTCCAGGAAACGTACGAGTTCCTGAACGGAGGTTTCGCGGACGGCCTGATCCTTTTCGCCCCGGAGCCGGACGAACCTTTGCTCGAGCGGCTGCGCGCCTCCGGCCTCCCTACGGTGGTCTTCAATCCCCGAGGCCCCGAGACCATTCTGTCAACCGTCCAGGACGACGGAGAGCAGGGGATGGCGCGAATCGCGGAGGCTCTGGTCGAGAACGGCCATCGACGCATCGCCGTCTTTACCCAGCAGTCGCCGGGATGGCCCGACCCCCAGCTACGTGAAGGGTGGCTTCGGAGCCATCTGGTCGCCCGAGGCGTGCGGGCGGAAGACGTTCGAACCGTCGTCTGCCTGCGCGATTTCGACGCTAGCGTCGCCCAAGCGATGGCTCCGGCGGAAAAGCCGACCGCCTTCTTCGTGTGGAACGACCGCACCGCGTACGACGTGCTCGAGGCGAGCGAACGGGCGGGCTACCGCGTTCCGGGAGACGTATCGATCGTGGGTTACGACGGCATCGTCTGGCCGTCCACATCGAGCCACGTCGTGGCCTCGGTGCGGGTCTCTTTCGAGGGGATCGCGGACGCGGCGGTAGGGGTTCTCGACGATTCGATCCGGGGAGAAGCCGGGCCTTCTCACCACAAGGTGGCCGGAACGCTCGCTCTCGGAACGACCCTCGGTCCTGCCCGGCCGAATTTTTGAAGCGGTCTGCGACTCTTTTTGCGGGATTGAAGGCCTACCCGAACGAATCGCCTCTCTATACCCATCAAATGGGTGCTAAAGTGTTTTTTCGCGATGGTTTTCCATCGTCCAAGAACGAAGCGGTTCTCATGAATAAAGCCATTTCTCTCCTGTTTCTCGCCGGAGCCTCCGCCCTAGCGAACGCAGGCCCGATCGCGGGCAAGATCGCTCTGGGCACCTGGAACACCCAAGCCGAGTTCGCCGACATCAAGGTGGTCAAGGGCTCCCAGCGGCTTTACCAGAGCAACTTCTGGGCGGGCACCGCGGGCATGACCCTCTCCGGCGGGAACTGGTCGACCGCCAACGGCATCCTGCGTCAGACCGGCGGCGGGACGCCCGCGCTAGCGACGGTCGGCGACCCGAGTTGGACGAACTACACGATCACGCTCAAGGCGCGGAAAACGGGCGGGGCGGAAGGGTTCCTGATCGGCTTTGGGATGCCGAACGACTCGACGACCAGTTGGTGGAACATCGCCGGCTGGAACAACACGCAGAGCGCGATCCAGGCTCCCGGCTTCTCGATGCTGACCCAAAGCGGGTCGGTTCAGACGGGACGCTGGTACAGCGTCAAAATCGAGGTCAAGGGAAGCGATCTGCGCTGCTATCTCGACGGCGTAAAGACGATCGACACGATGCGCCTCTCGGACGACGCCGAGTGGAGCGACCGCAACGATCAGATCTTGAATTCCAACGGCCTAACCCGACTGCCGGGTTGGGAGCAGGATCAGGTCCGCGAGCTGCTCGGGCGGAACGTCTACCGCGGCGGGGCGGCCCGGGCGAAGTTCGATGCGCTTCCCGGCAAAGACGCCTTCATCGCGCTGGGTTCCGTCGAGCAAGCGGCGCTCATCCGCAAGGTGAACCGCAACCGCGCGACGTGGAACTGGGGCTACATCAACGACCCGAACGACGCCTACAAGATCAACACGATCGCGGACGCGATGGACGGCGCCTGCATGCTGTACAACTCGGCCGGCGTGTTCGACAAGCACGAGACGGTGGAAAGCGTGCCCTCAGAGTGGGTACCCACGGCGGATGCCGGATACGGCGGCACCATTCGCTTCGGCGGCTCCTGGAACCGGCGAGTCGCCATCCACGAGATGTCCCACACGTTGGGCACCGGCACCACCGGGGAGTGGGGCGGCCTGATGTACGACGGCTTTTGGCACGGCGCCTACGCCGATCTTCAGATCAAGGCGTTCGACGGTCCCGACGCCCGCCTTTGGGGCGACTCGCAGCACTATTGGCCTTACGGGGAGAACCAAGACTCCGAGTGGAGCCCCGAGAACGAGCGCCGCACCGCCTCGATCGTGGCCGCCTTGCGCCGCGACATGAATCTCAGCGGGGTTCGGAACACCGTCTACGCCACCGATGTCGTCGACGGCACGTACCGGCTGACGCCGCGTCTCGCGCCGAACTCGGCGATCGAGGTGGCCAACGGCGACGCTTCCACGCCGCTGAACGTCCGCGCGTACTCAGGGGCCCAAGGCCAAAAGTTCCGACTGGAGAAGCAGGCGGACGGCTCGTACCGGATCCGTACCAACCTGCCGGGCGGGCGGTGCGTGGACCTTTCGGGCGGCGACGCCTCGAACGGTCAGACGGTCCAGCTTTGGGAGGACAACGGGAACGACGCCCAGCGCTGGTACCTCATCCCCATGGGCGACGGCTGGTACAAGGTCGCGCCGAAGAACGGCGTCTGGAAGACGCTCGACCTGTGGGGCGCCAGCGCCGCCGACGGCACTCCGGTCAAGCTCTGGGACTTCTACGACGGCTTCGGCCAGCTGTTCCGGCTCGACAAGCTCGGCTAGCCCCGCCTAGAGATCGCCAAAGCCATCCCCTCGGCATCCCTTTCCCCTCTCCAGGGGAAAGGGTTCTTAACAGCCTTCGTTTCGATCCCATGAACTCTTTCCGCCTCCTTTCGCTGCTCACGTTGTGCGCCCTCGCGGGCGGCGCGCAAGCCGCCTCGATCCTCTTTCCGGACCTGACCCTCACCGCCGGGCCGCCCAACACCGTCTTCACGACGACCGCCTCAAGTCTGGGCGCGCTCCAGAACGGGGCCACGCTGTCGTTCACTCTGACCACCGATGGCGACACGTGGCTCAGCGACCTCGCGTTCTCCCTGACCGATCCCGCCGGGTCGACGGCCTTAGGACCGTTGCCGGGAGCTCCCGACGAGCCCGGCGCCTACTCCGGGGCGGTCAACTTCGCGACGGTCAATCCCGGCTCGGGCACGTACACGCTTTCGTTCGCCAACACGTTCGGCTCCGGGTTCGACGCCACGCTCTCGAACGTCCGTTTGGAAGTGACGCCCGCATCGCCGGTTCCCGAGCCTGCGTCGCTCGCCTTCCTCGGACTCGGGGCCCTCGGCCTGGTTCGGCGGCGCGGGTTCGGTCGATCGTTACCGAACGAGCCCGTCCAAGACCCGGTTTAGCGCGAGCACGTTGACGGCGGGATCGCCGAAGACCCCGATGAAGGCGGCGTCGGTGTTCGCGGCGACGAGGGCCTTGACCTTGGCCACGTCGAGTCCGCGCGCCTTGGCCACCCGCGCTGCCTGAAGCTCCGCGTTGCGGGGCGAGATGTGCGGGTCGAGGCCGCTGGCGGAGCGGGCGACGGCGTCGGCGGGAAGGATCGCGTCGGGAGCGAGGTCGTTCTCGGCGCGGTACTTCTTCGCGAGATCGGCCACGCCGTCGAAGTCGCCGGAGGGGTTCTTCGGATCGTGGACGCCGTGAATCAGCTTGTCGCTCGTCGGACCGAGGTTGGTGCCGCTCGAGTTCGCCGCGTCGTAGCCTGCGCCCGCCGCCGAGGGGCGCGGATGGAAGTACTGCGGCCTCGTGAAGTTCTGGCCGATCAGTTCTGAGCCCACCACCTTGCCGTCCTGGACCATCAGGCTTCCGTTGGCCTGCTTGGGGAAGGCCACCTGGGCGATGCCCGTGATCACCGCCGGGAAGGCGAGGCCGGTCACGAGGACGAAGAAGAGGGTGAGGAGGAGGGCGGGGCGGAGTTGTTTCATTTCGTCCAGAGGGCGACGATCTTGTCGAGGATCCAGATCGCGGGGAACGGGGCGAGGACGCCGCCGAGACCGTACACGAGGAGGTTGCGGCGCAGAACCGCTTCGGCTCCCATGGGCTTGTAGGCGACGCCGCGCAGGGCGAGGGGGATAAGGAACACGATGATCAGGGCGTTGAAGATCACCGCCGCAAGGATCGCGCTCCGGGGATTGCTCAGGCCGAGGACGTTCAGGGCGGCGAGCTGGGGGTAGGTGGCGACGAAGATCGCGGGGATGATCGCGAAGTACTTCGCGACGTCGTTCGCGATGGAGAAGGTGGTGAGGGCGCCGCGCGTCATGAGGAGCCCCTTGCCGATCTCCACGACCTCGATCAGCTTCGTCGGGTTGGAGTCGAGATCGACCATGTTGCCCGCCTCCTTGGCGGCCTGGGTGCCGGAGTTCATCGCCACGCCGACGTCGGCCTGGGCGAGGGCGGGGGCGTCGTTCGTCCCGTCGCCGGTCATCGCGACGAGCCTTCCGCCCGCCTGCTCGCTGCGGATGTAGGCGAGCTTCTGTTCGGGGGTGGCCTCGGCGAGGAAGTCGTCGACGCCCGCCTCGGCGGCGATGGCGGCGGCGGTGAGGGGGTTGTCGCCGGTGATCATCACCGTCTTGATCCCCATCTCGCGGAGCTGGGCGAAGCGCTGCTTCATGCCGCCCTTCACGATGTCCTTGAGCTGGATGACGCCGAGGGCGCGCGGCCCTTCCGCGACGACGAGCGGGGTGCCGCCCTCGCGGGAGATCGCCTCGACCTTCGCCTGAAGCTCGGGAGCGAAGTGGCCGCCCTGGCCTTCGACGTAGCGCCGGATCGCGTCCTGGGCGCCCTTGCGGACCTCGCGCCCGCCGACGTCGACGCCGGACATCCGCGTCTGGGCGGTGAAGGGCACGAAGGTCATACCGACCGTCTCGCGCTCCCGGATGCCGTACTTCTCCTTTGCGAGGACGACGACGGAGCGGCCTTCGGGCGTCTCGTCGGCGAGGGACGAGAGTTGGGCGGCGTCGGCGAGGGTCTGCTCGTCCACGCCGGGCGCGGGGTGGAAGGCGGTGGCCTGACGGTTGCCGAGGGTGATGGTGCCGGTCTTGTCGAGGAGGAGGGTCGAGACGTCGCCCGCCGCCTCGACCGCCTTGCCGCTCATCGCGAGAACGTTGTGCTGCATGACGCGGTCCATACCGGCGATGCCGATCGCGCTGAGGAGACCGCCGATGGTCGTCGGGATCAGGCAGACGAGGAGAGCGACCATCACGGTGATGGAGGGCACGCTTCCCTGCCCCGCCTGGGCCACCGCGAAGTGCGCGTAGGGGAGAAGGGTGACGGTGGCGAACAGGAAGATGATCGTCAGGCCGCTCAGGAGGATCGAGAGAGCGATCTCGTTGGGGGTCTTCTGGCGCTTGGCGCCCTCGACGAGGGCGATCATGCGGTCGAGGAACGACTCGCCGGGGTTCTGGGTGACCTGGACGACGATACGGTCGCTCAGGACGCGGGTGCCGCCGGTGACGGCGCTGCGGTCGCCGCCGGACTCGCGGATGACGGGGGCCGACTCGCCGGTGATGGCGCTCTCGTCCACCGAGGCGATGCCGTCCACCACCTCGCCGTCGGCGGCGATAGGATCGCCCGCCTCGCAGACGAAGCGGTCGCCCTTCTTCAGCTCGGGAGCGGGCACGACCTCCTCGCGGCCGTCGGGAAGGAGGCGGCGGGCGCTGGTGGTGGTCTTCGCCTTACGCAGGGCGTCGGCCTGGGCCTTGCCGCGCCCTTCGGCCATCGCCTCCGCGAAGTTGGCGAAGAGGACGGTGAACCAGAGCCAGAGCGTGACCTGGAGGGTGAAACCGACGTCGGCCTTGCCGGTGGCGGCGTCGCGCAGGGCGAAGAAGGTGGTGACCACGCTTCCGACGAGGACGACGAACATCACGGGGTTCTTCGCCACCTGCCGGGGGTCGAGCTTGACGAACGCGTCCTTCGCCGCCCGCCGAACGAGGGCGGGTTGGAAGAGGCTGCTCTTGGTGGGTTGTACGATGGACATGGGGCGGAACCGTCCCTTAGAGGATGCGGCCCGGTCCGGTCAAGGCGGCGTCAAGGCGGGTTCGAACGGCGTCAGGATTCCGTCAAGATCGGCGCTCGGTCTCGACGGCCTTAACGTTCCAGCCATCTGCGCGAGAGGATGACCGGCGCGGGTTCGTCCGCGGCGAGGCCTCTTTCCGCCTTATAGCGCGCGGAGTTCGGCGGTCGCCGCTTCGAGGGCAGCGGCGTGGTCCGCGACGTGCGCCAGCGTCTGCCGAATCGACGTCGTCTCAAGGTCGAGGGGAGCCCCCTCGGGAGCTTCGCGCAGGCGGCGCAGCGCGTCCCGCACATCGAGGGCGACCTGGGCGATTCTCTCAAGCTCGGCGTCGATCCGTTCCACGCTTTGGGCGGGTTCGCAAGCGGCGGCCAGCCGTCGTTCACAGGTTTGTAGTCCGTGCTCCAGTGCCGCGCGAGCGGCAGGGTCCTTCGCCTGAGCCAACCGATCGGCGAGCTCGTGGCGTTCGACCTCGACGGTCCCGAACGCGTCCGTCCGTTCGACCGCCCGCGCCTGCGCGGCGATCAGGCGCGTCTCCTCGTCTATCAGCCGCCTCAGGTCCTTTTCGAGTCCGCCGTCCGGATCGACGGCAGGGCCGAGATCCCGCAGCGCCAGCCAGCAATCCAGGTACGCCGCCTGGACGCGCGGCAGGCGCAGGCCGGAAGCGAGGGTGGCGATCTCTTGCGTCGTGAGCGGCACCCAGAGGGTTTGGGAGAAGAGGATGCCGAGGAAGGCGACCACGAACGCCATGAAAAGGAGAACCGCCCCATCCTCGCCCAGCAGAGTCCTGGGGACGGGCCACACGCACGCGATGACGATCCCGAGGCCGAACAGAGTCAACGGCGCTCGCAACCGCTTCCAGCGCAGATCCTCGAACGCGGCCAACGCCGCTTCCTGGTCGGGTTCCCGGCGCGATCTCAGGAGGGCCCGTGTCGCAGCGAACGCTCTGAGGGCGGCACCCGGCGCCGGATGAAGAGGGGGGATTCGCGCCACGAGGCTCCATCATACGCGAGGAGCCTCATACTAGAGCGTCGCTTTGGTGACCCTCCCTATGCTTGCGCTCACGCTCCGGCCCGTTCTCGCCCTCGCTCCCACGCTTCTCGGAGTTCCGTTCGGTCTCCCGCAGGACAAGGCTCCGGAAACGGAGACGATTCCGCTTTACCTTTCGGACCGGCGCGTTCTCGCGATGCTGCGCGTCGGCGATCACGCTCCCGCGCCCGTCGTGTTCGACACCGGCACGAACGGCAACCTGCTCGACCTAGCGTACGCGAAGTCGCTCGGTCTGCCCGAGAACGGTCCCTCGCCCTCCATCGACGGCAGCACGGGCAAGCCCGTCCCCGGCTTCGACACCTTTATCAAGGACGCGCGGCTCGGCGGCGTTCGGATCGCGGACGCCCGCGCGACCGCGTTCGCCTACCCGGTGACGGATGAAGTGGGCATCTTCGGGCCGAACAGCTTTCCCGATCGTCTCGTCACCCTGGATCTCGCCAAGGGGCGTCTCATCGTGCAACCGAAGAGCCCAGCGACCCTTCCCGCTGGTCCTTCGTTCCCCTACAACGCGAGGCGCCTTCCTTCGATCCCGATCGACCTCGGGGGCGTTCGGGTCGATGCGCTGCTCGACACGGGGAACGACGCGCCGATGCTCCTGCCCCTGAGCCTGGCATCAAAGCTCCGACTCGCGAAGCCCCTGACGGAAGTGGGCACCGCCACGTCCGCCGCCGGAACCCAGCCAGTGTACGGCGGACGCCTCAAGGGCAAGGTGCGAGTCGCGAGCGTCGTCCTGGAGAGTCCGCGCCTGCTGTTCATCGAAGGCGGCGGGACCAACGTGGGCCTCGCCCTTATCCGGCAGTTCCGCATCGTGCTCGATCCCACCGAAGGCCGGACGTGGGTGCTGCCGCCCGCGCCGAAAGCGAAGCCGTAGGCCCACGAAAGCCGAGAGGAGTGTGCATCCTCTTGGATACCATGAGGATCCTTAGGGTGGGCGAGCGCTTCGGCCGGGGCGAGCGCGGGCTGACGATACGGGCCGTCGAGACGGCGGGCGACGAGACGCGGTACCGGACGCAGGGCGGAGAATGGGTCCGGCACCACGAAATCGAGGAGCGCGTCGACTCCGGCGCGTTCTGGCTGGTGGACGCGCCGGAACCGGAGGACGGGGACTGAAGCGAGGTCGTCTTCTCCCGTATCTGCGGCGGGGTAGCGATCCGACTCTAGCCCTAGGTCTGACTCGACCGGCTCAGATGGAGGCGCGAGAGCGTTCCAGCGGGGCGCCGAGCGGTTTGAGGATACGTTCCAGCCGCGCGAGGGTTCGACCGCCCGCGTCGCCCGAGGTCCCGCTCCCTAAAAGCTCGCGCACGAGGCGACGGGTTTCCAGGATCACGCCGACCTTCGCCGCAAGCCGTTCCAGTCCGGCGAGGCTCAACGAGGATGCCTCACCCGGTTTGGTGTCGAGGACGCACACCGCCCCGAGGGGCAGGCCTTCCGCGTCGACGATCGGGGCTCCCGCGTAGAACCGGACGTAAGGCTCGCCGGTGACGGTCTTCAGATGGGCGAAACGCGGGTCGGTCCGGGCGTCTTCCACCACGAGCGGGACGTCCGAAAGGATCGTTTGGGCGCAAAACGATTCGTCGCGGCGGGTATGTTCCAAGTCCGTTCCGACGCGTCCCGATATCCACTGATCCTCTTCCCAGAGAGACGTCACGAGCCCCATCGGCGTGGCGAACAACCTTGCCGCGGTTTCCGCGATCGCGTCGAGAGTCGGGTCGCTGGCTCCGCCCGGCTCGCACGGTCCGCACACGGTGGCGAGGCGGTCTTGTTCCTGGGGATGCAGGGGGATTCGACAGACGGCATTGACTGAGAAATCCGAGAGCATGGTGGATTATACGTGGCTTATCTCGCGATCTTGCAGCCTATAGCGCCGACAGATCAAACGTTAGAGTCAAGCCTTACCAAGTTCGCTCCGTCAACCTGGACGACGGTCGCCAGGAACCTGGGCTCAGGATCGCGAGCCTCGTCAGCGCCTTAGCACGCCGAGTCCGCCGGTGGATCGGAGTTCCCGGGAGGTAGGGATCGCGAGTAAGCCCAAGGATCGTCCATGAACCGGGTCGCATCAGACTCGCGAATCAGGCGGCGCAGGTTGTCCTCGGTGGCTTCGATCGTGGTCCCATCTTGGAGCCGAAGCCGGAGCCCAGCGTCGATGAGGAGGGTTACGAGAGCACGGACGAAGGCGCGGTCGAGGATGCGCAGGTCGAGGCGGACGAGGATCGTTCCGTCCTCGTCGTCAAGCCAGAGGCGAGCGTCGTGGTGGTGGTATGGGCCCCAGTGGAGCGCTTCACCATCAGCCTCCGTCGTTTCTTCGCCGAAAAGCAGGACGAGGGCCGCGCGTAGGTCAGGTAGCCTCGGCCAGTTTCCCCAGCCGCCGGGAACGGGCGGCTGGAGGATGGCGTGAATTCTCGCTTGCCAGACCGCCATGTTCGATCTTGACCCGTTTCGGGCGGCAAAGCCAAGCCTCTCGAAGATCCATCCTCGTCTTGAAAGCGACGTCTGTGGGTCAGACATCCACTGCTTACCGACTTCGGCCGAGTTTGACGCTCACGAGTTCGCTCCATAAAAAGCGGGCGCAAGCTCCCGCACTCCCAAAACGGGGTGGGGCGATCCTACTCCGTACGCCACTCGCCCCAGACGTTGGCCTCTTCCCACTCTTCGGAGGGTTCTTGGCCCGCGCGGCGCAGGGCGAGGAAGATCAGGCCGACGTGCCAGCCTTCGTGCCAGACCATGTGCTGGAGGAAGAGGACGGGATGGTCGTAGCCACCGATCGCGCCGGTTCCGTCGTTCAGGAGTTCGGCCATGGCCGCGCGGATAGCGACGGCGCTCGCCTTGAGCTGGGATTTGATGGCATCGAGGTCGTCGACCGGGGTCGTCCAGCCATCGGTAAAGGTATCGCCGAGGGTGACTCCACGCTTCGGAGAGACCTGGGTCAGCCATTCTTTGCGGACGGCGTGAACGTGGGCGAGCTGCCGGTCGAAAGGCCAGCCGTCCTCGGACGGCTTGACCTTACGGTTCACCTCATCGACACGGGAGGCGACGGCGTCCACGATTCGGCATTGACGATCCCATGATTCGAGCAGGGCCGTTAGCAAGTCCATCGATCGACTTTACACTAGACGGACGTCTAGCGTAAAGAGAATTGAGAGGCTCCAGAGACGAGGTCTTTTAGACTCTCCCTCCCTTCCCTCCCCTTGCCGGAGCGAGGGAAGGTTTTCGTCGCGCTACTTCGTCACGCCCTGAGCCATCTGGAAGTGTTCGACGACGGGGCCGAGGGAGAGGGCTGGGAAGAAGGTGAGGGCGCCGACGATGACGACGGTGCCGACGAGGAGGGCGACGAAGGTTCCGTTGTCGGTGCGGAGGGTGCCCGCGCCCTCCTCGATCCGCTTCTTCGAGGCGAGGTTGCCCGCCATCGCCAGGAGGGGAACGATCATCAGGAACCGGCCGATCAGCATCGCGAGGCCGATCGTGAAGTCGTAGGCGCCGGTGTTCGCGGTGATACCCGCGAAGGCGGAGCCGTTGTTGCCGGTGGCGGAGGCGTAGGTGTAGAGAATCTCGCTGAAGCCGTGGGCGCCCGCGTTGTTCAAGTTGCCCGTCATGGAGTCGTACGGGGTATCGGAGCCGCCATAGGCGCTTCCGGCGAAGGTGTTGAGCGCCTTGGGCGGCGCGACGTTCGCGGCGAGGGCGCTGAAGCCGAGGATCGAACCGGCGAGGACGAGGGTGGCGAGCATCGCCATCTGGACTTCGAACCGCTCGATCTTCTTACCCAGGTACTCGGGGGTGCGACCCACCATGAGGCCCGCGATGAAGACGCCGAGGACGGCGAACATCAACATCCCGTACAATCCCGCTCCGACGCCGCCGAAGATCACCTCGCCGCTCAGGATGTTGAAGGTCGGCACGAGGCCGCCCAAGGGGGTGTAGGAGTCGTGCATCGAGTTCACCGCCCCGCAGGAGGCGTCGGTGGTGATCGTCGCGAAGAGGGTGGAGGCGCCGATCCCGAAGCGGGTCTCCTTCCCTTCCATGTTCGCGGCCTCGACGCCGAGCTTCGCGATCGTCGGGTTTCCGGCGGTCTCGGCGGCGAGCGAGACGAACGCCCCGACGAGGAAGAGGGACGACATCGCGGCGAGGATGGCCCATCCCTGGCGGACGTTGCCCACCATCTTGCCGAAGGTGACGGTCAGGGCCGCCGGGATGAGGAAGATCAGGAGCTTCGTGAAGAGATCGGCGAAAGCGGTCGGGTTCTCGAAGGGATGCGCGGAGTTCGCGTTGAAGAAGCCCCCGCCGTTCGTGCCGAGCTGCTTGATGATCTCTTGCGAAGCGACGGGGCCGAGGGCGATGCGCTGCTTGACGCCTTCGAGGGTCAGTGCGTCGACGCCCGCCGAGAAGGTCTGAGGGACGCCGCTGGCGACGTAGACCAGCGCGCCGATGAAGCACAGAGGGAGCAGAACGTAGAGGGTCGCGCGGGTCGTGTCGACCCAGAAGTTGCCGATCCCCTTCGCGTTGCGACGGGCGAAGCCGCGCACGAGGGCGACCGCCACCGCGATGCCCGTCGCGGCCGACATCCAGTTGTGGATGGCAAGAGCGACCATGTTCGAGAAGTTCGACACGGCCAGCTCGGGCGAATAGCTCTGCCAGTTCGTGTTCGTGGCGAACGAGGTCGCGGTGTCGAACGCGAGGTGGGGCGTCATCTGCCGACCATCGAGCCCGCCGGGGTTCATGGGCAAGGAGCCCTGGAGACGGAGGACGACGTACGAGAAGACGAGGCCGACGACGCTGAAGAGCAGCACGCCGAGGGCGTACTGGGTCCAGGGCTGGTCTTCGTCCTCGCCGACGCCGAGCAGGCGGTACAGCGGGCGCTCGAGCCAGCCGAAGAAGCGCGTCTCACCCGTGAAGACGCGGAAGAGGTACGTGCCCAGGGGCACGACGGTGGCGAGCAGGATCGCGAAAAAGAGAAGGATCTGGAGGGTGCCGCTGAGCATGGCGTTTTAGAATCTCTCCGGCCGGAGAAGAGCGTACAGGAGGTAGCCCAGGAGAAGGAGAGTGAGGACGGAGGTCCAGACGTAATCGGTCATCGCCGTTCTCCGTAGCGCGGGCTACTCATGGGCTTCGCCTCGCGATCCGTCCGAAGGAGGTCGGAGAGCTTCGCAGCCGCGTACGTAGAGGGCGGCGACGAGGAAGAAGGCGACGACGACGGCGAGATAGAAGAGGTCTTGCATCGCGTTTCACGGACGTCGAGCCGCCAGGCGCCCGTCCAAAAGGCGCCGAACAGGAGGAACGGAACGAGGTCGTAAGGGGTCACGGTCGGGTTTAGGGATGGACGGCGAACGCCAAGAGGCCAACCGCGCTCGTGACGAGGGCGGAGACGAAAAGGAAACCGAAGGTCGGAACGAGGTTTTTCATGCTCTCTATAGGCTCTATGGTGAGGGCGGGGCGGGTCAGGGCGGCGTCAAGGGGCCGCCCCATCGCGTCAGGATTTCGTCAGGACGCCTAAAAGCGGAAGGCGATCCCGGCCCCGAAGAACTGGCCGTCGCGGTTCTGGGCGAAGCCGCTGCCGTAGCGGACGTCGATCTGGGTCGCCTTGTCGAGAAGGTAGGTGAAGCCCGCGTCGGCGAAGGCGCCGCCGTTCGTGCCCCGGCTTAGGGGCGTCAGGCCATAGGTCTCGACGAAGCTCGCGAGGCGCGGATTGAAGGTGTGAGCCCAGTAGACGCTGGCGGCGTACTGCACGAAGTGGGCGTCCTGAGGGGTGTAGGAGGCGACGACGAGGTTGCCGCCGAAGCCGTCGGTCGCGCTCACGGGCAGGTAGGCGGCGAGCTTGACGGTCGGCTGGAGCGTGTCGGCGCGCAGGCCGGGGCCGCCTGCCGGAGCCTGGAGAAGGCCGACGAGGGCGAGTTCAGGCTCGCCCGCCGCCTTGCGGTTCGCGCGGGAGAGGCGAAGCTTGAAGCCGACGCCGGGATCCTGGAAGCCGCTCCCGTGGCCGCCCTCGAAGACGCTGTAGTTGACGTTTACGAGGCGAAGCTCGAAGCGGTCGCTCAGGGGAACGCGGACGAGAAGTTCGGGCAGTTGGCCGTATTTAAGGCTGCCGATCTTGAAGTCGGTGCCGCCGGTCTCCACCTGCCAGCGCCCCATCGGCACGAGCGAGGAGGCGTCGGAGAAGCTCGGGCGGTCGGTAGCGATGGGAAAGCCGCTCGGAGAGGCGGGTGAGGGAGCGGGAGACGTCTGAGCGGCGGCGGAGGCCACGAGGGCGAACGGGAGGAGGATGAGGAGGGTGGTGTGCATCGAAGCGCCTGTCCTCTCGATGGTGCGACCGGGACGCCTCAAGGCCGGGTCAAAGGAAGCGGGCCACCCATCAGGATCGTGTCAAGGGTGTTTTATCTCTCCTCGGGATCGTAGGGGATGCCGACTCGCCACTCGCGTTCCTGGGCTTCCCGGCGAAGCCGCTCGTCTTCCTTTCGGCCCGCTTCGGAAGCTTCGACGTGGCGCCGAAAGGCGATCAGCGCGAAGATGTAGCCCGCGAGCAGGGATATCTGGAAGGCGAGGTCGCTCATCGTCGCGGCGCGTCCTTACGACCGGGCTTCGGCTCGAAGATCTGGGAGAGGATCAAGCCGATCCCCATCACGAGCAGAGTCACAAGGGCGGTGAAGAGCAGAACGGTCGCGAGAGGCTTACCGAGGGCGGTTTCGGCCATGGCTTCAGCTTGCCCCTCGCGCGCGTCCGCCCCCCGTCAAGATCCGCGACGACCCCGTCAAGAAGGCCTCAAGGTCGGTCGAACCGCCGGCTCCGCGTTTCCACAATGGGCCGATGGCGAACGACAAGTCTCGAAAGACGAGGCCCCGTCCGAAGACGGAGCCTCGGGCCTCCTACGACTGGAACCTCCCGAAGCGAAGGCCGAAGCCGGGCGCCAGGAGCCGTCCGGATCAGGATGCGGAGGCTTAGCGTGGGCGACATCCAGGCGTCGCTCGGTCAGGCCGACGTTCTTAGCCTGCTGGACCGGACGATAGGCTTCCTTGCGCCGGGGGACGATCCCCTGACCTACGTCGTCCGCGAAGCGGGCCTGGCGGTGACGATCTACCCCGACGGAGGGATTCCATCCACGGCTCCTGGCCCGGCTTGGCCCGCCTACGCCATCGCCCTGCTCGGGGAGAAGCCGCAGCCGGGCATTCGCCCGCTCCTCGTCCTGACGGAGATTCTCGATCGGCACGGAAGCCTTCCCGTGCCGCGAATCGTTCACTTCGGGGAGGGGACCGGACCGAACGGTCGCGACTTCGCGACCGCAGAGATCCTTCCGGGAAGGCCATTCGACGGAGAGCGCTTTCGTATGGGAAAACGCGCCGCGCGGCAGCTCGGGGAGCATCTAGGGCGAATCCACAAGGCAACCGCCCGCATCGACGGGTTCGGCGCTTTCGGCGAGGCGCCGACTCGTTGGAATCGGTGGTGGAGCCGCTTCGCCCTCTCGTACAGCGTTCTCGCGGACGTAGTGTGCGACGCTTCACCCGCCCCGAGGGGCTTTCGGCGGCGCATAGACGCCGCGCTCGATCGCGCGACCCGCTCGCCCGACCCCCGCGACTTTACCCTGGTCTGCGTAGACCAAAACCCTTCGCGCTACCTTGGCGACACGCACGGAACGATCTCCGGCCTTGCGGGCGTTCAGGGGCATCTGTGGGCGCCGGCGGAGTGGGAGCTGTCGGCGATCCTGCTCTGGATGCCCAGCCCGCGCGCCTTTCGGGAAGGCTACGAGCGATATCGATGTTGGCCTGAACGGATGGATGAGACGCGCGACGCCTACGCGACCTACACGCTTCTGAAGCGATGGCGGCGCGCGCTCGAACGGAAGGAGCCTCCTGGCGAGTTCGCGGAGATCGAAGCGCGGATGATCGAGACCCTCGCCTAGCGATCGACGTCGCCGCAACGTTATCGGGGTCACACGCCTTCCGTAGGCGCGGGGGTAAGGTCGAACCGCCTTCCCCCCGAGAAATCGACCGATGCTGTTCGCCCTTCCGCTCTTACTCGTTCCGCCGTCCGCGATCTACCACGTCTCCGTCGCCGGTCGCGACACGAATCCGGGAACGGAGGCCGCGCCGTGGCGAACGATCCAGTACGCGTGCGACCACGTCGCGAGCGGGGACGGGGTGGTGGTCCACGGCGGCGTCTACGCGGAGCGGGTGACGGTCCGGGTTCCGATGGCGCTGGCCGCCGCGGCGGGCGAGGCGCCGACGATCGACGGGACCGGGCTCGCCGTTCCGACGGAGGACGCGGCGCTCGTCCTGATCAAGAACGTCGACCGGGTCGCGGTGACGGGGTTCGAGATCCGGAACTACCGGACAACGGTCTCCTCGCGCGTGCCCATGGGCATTCTGGTGCGGGGGAAGGCCGACGGGGTCTCGCTCGTGGGCAACCACGTCCACCACATCGGGAACGACGGCACGAACCGCAACTCGATCAACGCGTTCGGCCTCGCGGTGTACGGCGACTCGAAGCGCGGGGCGATCACGAACCTCCGGATCGAGGGCAACGAGATCGACCATACGAAGACGGGCTGGAGCGAGACGCTGACGGTCAACGGCAACGTCGACGGCTTCCGGGTGGTCGGCAACGCCGTCCACGACGCGGACAACATCGGGATCGTCGCCATCGGGTTCGAGGGAACGTCGCCGATCAAGGGCAAGGATCAGGCACGCAACGGCCTTATCGCGGAGAACCGCATCGAGAACGTCTCTTCGGGGACGAACCCCGCCTACCGGGGTGAGCGGAGCGCGGGCGGGGTCTACGTGGACGGCGGCACGGGGATCACGATCGAGCGCAACGTCGTGCGGGCCGCCGACCTGGGGATCGAGGTCGCGTCGGAGCACAAGGGCAAGACGTCGTCCAACGTGGTCGTGCGAAGCAACCTCGTGACGGGGTGCAACGTGTGCGGCGTCTCTATCGGCGGCTACGGGTCGAATCGGGGCGGAACGCTGAACTGCACGATCGTGAACAACACTCTCGTGAGGAACGACGCTTTGCGGACGGGGACGGGGGAGTTCCTCATCCAGTACAACACGCAGGGCAACCTGTTCGGGAACAACGTCCTGGCGGCCTCGGCGCAGGGCGTCGTGATGACGACGGTGACGGGGAGGAATTCGAGGGTCGGGGTCGTGTCGGACGCGAACCTTTTCGACGCGCCGGGGGTTCCGGCCTGGAACTGGAAGGGACGCGCCTATGACTCACTCACCGCTTTCCGGGCCGGCACGGGCTTCGAAGCCCATTCCCTTTTCGGGGCTCCGGGCTTCGTCGGCGCCGACGATTTTCGTCTGGCGGCGGATTCTCCGGCGCGGGACGCGGGTTGGAGCTTTGGATCGGCGGTTTTGGGCACGCTCGACCTAGCGGGTAGTCCCCGAGTCCAGGGGGCGGGCGCCGACCTCGGCGCCTACGAGTCGGCCAGGATTTAGACCGGCTTTCTGAGGCGCTCCTCAAGATCGCGTCAAGATTGTCCCGGAAGGGCGACCCGGGCCCGTCGCTTGCGGTCTTATGGAAGCGTGGCCTTCCTCGACACCCTTCTTGGCCGTCCCCTCGCGACCCACGAGGAGGGCCACCAGCGGGTCGGCCCGCTCGCTGGGCTACCGATGCTGGGCCTTGACGGCCTCGCTTCCGCCGCTTACGGTCCCGAAGCGGCCCTGACGATCCTGATCCCGCTCGGGGCGACGGGGATCGCCTACTCGGCGCCGATCATCGGCGTCATCGTCGCGATCCTCTTCATCCTCTACTGCTCGTACCGGCAGACGATCGCGGCGTATCCGGGCGGCGGTGGCTCCTACACGGTGGCCCGCGAGAACCTGGGGACGATCCCCGGCCTCGTCGCGGCCGCCGCCCTGCTCCTCGACTACGTGCTGGTGGTCGCAGTCGGCATCTCGGCGGGCGTGGGGGCCCTGGTTTCGGCGCTGCCCGGCCTCCAGCCCTACATCCTTGATCTCGCGCTGCTCACGCTTTTCCTGATCACGCTCGTCAACCTGCGTGGCGTCAAGGAGAGCGGCGCCGCCTTTGCGCTTCCCACGTACGTGTTCGTCCTTTCGCTCGGCGGGGTCCTCCTGCTCGGAACGGCGAAGGCTTTCCTCGCGCACGGCCATCCGATTCCCGCTCGGGTTCCTCCGGCGCTTCCAAGCGGGACGGCGGCGGCCTCGCTGTGGCTTCTCCTGCGCGCCTTCGCCAGCGGCTGCACCGCGATGACGGGCGTCGAGGCGGTGAGCAACGGCGTTGGGGCGTTCCGCGAGCCCACGGTAAAGAACGCGCAGACGACTCTCACCGCCATCGTCGGCATCCTCGCCGCCTTCCTCGTCGGCATCGCCTATCTCGCGAGCGCCTACCGGATCGGAGCGACCGACCCCGTCGGCAAGGGTTACGAGAGCGTGCTCTCCCAGCTCGTAGGCGCGATCGCCGGGCGGGGAGCGCTCTACGCCGTCACGATCGGTTCGACCTTGGCCGTCCTCGCCCTCAGCGCGAACACCGGATTCGCCGACTTCCCGCGCCTGTGCCGTCTGCTCGCCAAGGACGACTTCCTTCCCCACGCCTTCGCGAACCGAAGCCGCCGCCTCGTTTTCGGCTCGGGCATCCTCGTCCTCGCCTTTCTCTCGGCTGGTCTGCTGATCGCGTTCGGCGGCATCACGGACCGACTGATCCCTTTGTTCGCGGTCGGCGCGTTCCTCGCCTTCACCCTCTCGCAGATCGGGATGGTGGTCCACTGGCGCCGGGAGGGCGGCGCCCGCCGGGGCTCGATGCTCGTCAACGGCCTTGGGGCGGCGGCTACGGGCGTCGCTCTGGTCGTGGTCCTTGCGGCGAAGTTCGTTGAGGGGGCGTGGATCACCGCCCTCCTGATCCCCGCCTTCGTCCTCGTCTTCCTAGGGGTCAAGCGGCATTACGCGAGCGTCGAGGGGGCGACGCGTCTGCGGGGGACGGTCGACCTCACGGCAGTGCGTCCCCCCCTGGTAGTCGTTCCGATCAAGGCGGTCGACACGATCAGCGCCAAGGCCCTGCGGTTCGCGATGGGCGTCTCGCCCGACGTGCTGGCGCTCCACATCACGACCGGCGAGGCCGACCTGCTCCGGATGAACGCCGAGTGGCAGGAGCGGGTCGTCCTTCCCCTCTCCGCGGCCGGAGGCACGGCGCCCGAGTTGCGCCTTCTCGCCTCGCCCTACCGCCGCCTCTTCAACCCCTTGATCGACCATATCGCCGCGCTCTTGGACGCGAACCCCACGCGCACGGTCGCGGTCGTGATCCCCGAGTTGGTCGAGGCACACTCCTGGCAGTACCTTCTCCACAACCAGCGCGCGACCGGTCTGAAGGCGGCCCTCCTGCTGAGGGGCGGCCACCGCGTGGTGGTGATCAACGTGCCGTGGTACCTGGGCGAAGAGCCGGCCTAGACCTGTTCGGGAGGTCCTTCGCCAATGCAGGGATCTGAGATCGATCCGGATGGTCGGCGCGCTCCCCGATTCTTGCGGCGGCGCAGAAGCCAGCGGCCGAGGCCGGTGACGAACAGGCCGAGCGGGAGGAGGCCGAGGAGGGCGTAGAGGATCTTGACCGTCCAGCCGCCCCACTGGCCCAGGTGGAGGAAGTGGATCCAACGCATCACGATCCCCGCCGTCGGGACCTCGCGGGCGTCCTCCTTCTGGATCACGCGGCCCGTGTAGGGGTCGAGAGCGAGCGAGACGTAGACGGAGAGCCCCTCGTCCACCGCGCCGTAGGCGGTGAGCGGGGCGTCCGGCTTGGCCGGATACGTCATGCCCTGGAGCGTCGCGCCCGGCATCGCCGCCTCGACGTTCGCGACCAGCGTGTCAAGCGACAGTCGGCGAGCGCCGGACGGGACGGGCACGGAGGTGGGCACGGCGGCGGGCTTCGTCTGACCGAGAACGCCGTAGAGGGCGTCGTGGGCGGTCTGCCACACGCCGAACACCGCGCCGGTAAGGCAGGCCATCAGCAGGAAGGCGAGGCCCGCCATCCCGAGCACGTTGTGCAGGTCGTTCATCGTCCGCTTGAGGCTGACGCCGCGTTTGACGCTCAGGCGGACGCGAATCTGGCGCACGGTGGCTGGCCACCAGAGCCAAAGGCCGCTCGCGACGAGGAGGGCGGTGAGGAGCCCGCCGTAGGTGTTGAGAAGCATCCCCTTGGCCTGCCACAACAGGTCCATGTGGAGGTTGCCGACGATCTCGATGGGATTACGGGAGGGGTCCACCTGCCGGATCACCCCTCCGGTATAGGGATCGACGAGAACGGTCTTCTCGTCGACGGACAAGACGTAGGCCCCGCCGGGATGGCGGGGGAGGGTGAGGCTGCTCAGGGTCGCCTCGTCGGCCTTCGGGAAGCGCGTCCGCACCGCCGCGACGACCGCCGAGGCGGGAAGGGGCCGCGCGCCCGCCGGGCAGACGACGCGCGCCAGTTCGGGGGCGACGAGTTCCTCCACGTCGCTCCGGAACACGAGGAAACTTCCCGTGACGCCGAGCATCGCGAAATAGAGTCCGAGACCCAGGCCGGTCCAGAGATGGAAGAGGGCGAGGGCCTTACGCAGGCGCGGACGGAGGCTCACGGGACGACTAGTTCGTAGGCTTGGTCAGGAGGAAGTAGTAGTCCTCGTTGCAGGCCCCGCCGCTCATGGCGGCGCATCCGTCATACGGATACCGAGGGTTGATCAGCTCGCCGAGGCTGTGCTTCCTCGCCTCCACGCCGTTGCCCGGAGTCGCCGGGAACGAGACCTTCATGCTCTTGGAGTGGCCGTCGAACCAGACGGCGTTCGCCGATCCGCCGCTATGTCGGGCATGGACGGTCGCGAGGTCGAAGTAGCCCTTGCCGTCGGCGTGGGAGGGCGGATAGAGGAAGCCGGAGCGGGAAAACGACCCGAAGAAGAGCTGCGCGGCGTCGGCTAGGTAGACCGTCTCGGCGGTGTTCTCGATCCGCGAGGACGGCACGCCGTGGAAGTCGTAGTTCGGGGCGACGCTGTCGGGCAGGGCGGCCTGGTTGTAGCCGTAGGCGATCGGCGCGTTTTGGGAGCCGAGAGGGACGGCGGTGGCCTCCGGGCAATCCTGGATCTGGGCGTTCTTCATGTAGGGATAAAGCAGCCCCTTGGTGAGGTCCGTCTTTCCGGTGGCCGAATCGTAGAGGCCGTACCAGTAGGCGTACTGGTAACCGTCCGCGTCGTAGGGGGTCACGTAGTAGCCGAACGGAGCCGTCGAGTCCTCGTTGTCGCCCTCGTACATCATCGTGCCGAGCCCGATCTGCTTCAGGTTGCTGAGGCACGCGGTCTTTTTCGCGGCGGCCTTCGCCTGGGCGAACACGGGGAAGAGGATCGCCGCCAGGATGGCGATGATGGCGATGACGACCAGGAGCTCGATCAGGGTGAATGCGCGACGGACCATTGTGGACGGAAGAGTATAGATAGATTCCTCTCCCAAATCTCTACTATCTCGTCCAGATTCACGAGGGTCTTTTCCCATCACGGTCGAAAACCGAGCGCCGCGTATGGATTCGGAGCGGAAATTCGCAGGCCAGGGTAGGATGGGCTATGGCGTCGACGCTGCCTTTCCTCGAATTCGATCCTTCGTCGCAAAGGCCGCTCGACGCTTTTCGGACTCGGCCGGACGTGGTGTCGAAGCTGGGCAAGGACGTCTGCACGGGCTTCCAGATCGGGGTAAGCCGGTTCGGGAGCGAGGACAGCAACTGCGACCGCGGGATGCACCTCTACCTGGCGCTCAAGCAGGTGGTCGGGACGTCGCTCGTGGCGGACGGGTTTCGGCGCGAGCCCAAGAACAACCACTTTCGTCTCGTCGCGCCGGGCGGCTTCTCCCCCTTCGCGACGGAGGTCTGCTTCACGCGGGGCTCGGTAGACGGCGACCTCGTCGAGTTCAACCGCAAGGGAAGGATGTTCCAGGACTTTATCCGGAGCAACGGCGCGTTTATGGTGCAGGGCGAGCTCGACTTCGGGTTTTCCGCCGGGACCGCCCAGTCGCGGCTCCTGCTCGTGATCGACATCCGGGAGGACGCGGTGTCGGCGCAGGGCTACTCGGGCTCGATCTACCTCGTCGACGGGGAGTTCGCGCGGGAGTCGGCGGAACTGATGGCGATCAACGACCTTCTGCTCGTCAGCCACTTCCCGGATCTCGGCGACTTTTCGAGCGGCCACTACGAAGCGCCGAGCCTGGGTTGATGCGGAGCCTTTTCCCGGAAGAGCCTTCGGTCACCCCGTCGCGCCTGCTGGCCGCGCGTCAGGCGGCGGGTTGGACCCTCGTGGAGACGGCCCGGCGGCTGGAAGTATCGCCGGGGCTGGTCTCGATGTGGGAGTCCGGCGCGCGGTCGGCGGACGCCCACCTGGAGCGGCTGAGCCGGGCGTTCGAGCGTTCGACGGCGTACTTCGCAGGGCCGGAACTGGACGACGTGCGGTCGGAGGCGGTGAGCTTCCGCTCGCGAAAGTCGCTTACCGCCCGCGTGCGCGAGCAGACCTTGGCGCGGACGCGGTTCGCGACGGGCGCGATCGACCCGTTCCTGCGAGAGCGTGTGCGGCTGCCTCAGCCCAACGTTCCGGACCTTTCCGGCGAGGCGCCCGAGACGGCGGCGGCGAGGGTCCGGGCGGGGTGGGGCATGGGCGACGCGCCGATCGCGCAGGTCGTGCACCTTCTGGAGGCGCGGGGGGTGCAGACGTACTGGCTCAACGTCGATTCGGAGTCGGTGGACGCGGTCTCGCTGCGGCGCGAGGGCACGCCGTTCGTCTTTCTGAACCTGAAGAAAGAGTCGGGGGAGCGGGGCCGGTTCGACGCCTGCCACGAGTTGGGGCATCTGGTCCTCCACGGCGGCAGGCGGAGCGACGAGTTGGACGACTCTCGTCTCGAGCAGGAGGCCGACCGGTTCGCCAGCGCGTTCCTGATGCCGGAGGCGGTTCTCGCCCGGCACGGGGTGAGTTCGCACCGGATCGAGGCCCTGCTTCCGCTCAAGCGGCTTTTCGGCGTCTCCCTGAAGGCGGTCGCCCGCCGTCAGCGCGACCTGGGCATCCTGTCCCAGACGCAGTACGTGAACCTTCAGAAAGAGCTCAGCCGACGTGGCCAGACCAAGAGCGAGCCGCAGCAGATCGTCCGGGAGCACTCGAGCCTCCACCCGCAGATCGCACGGCGGCTGGAGGCGGACGGCTTCACGCCCGAGGATTTCTGCCGCGCGGTCGCGTTGGACGAGCGCGACGTAGCGGAGCTGATGCCCACCTTCGCGCCGTCGCTCTCTTCTCCCCGTCACCTCCGGTCGATCCTTCAGGTCGAGGCGGGGGGACGAAACGAAGGGTAAGAGGCGACCTCCAGAGTCTTACCGAAGGTTTCGTCTCCGACTGCACGCTTCGCGTTCCCTCGTCTCTATTCCGTCTTGAGGCGGTAGCCGACGCCGGGTTCGGTGGTGAGGGCTTTGGGCTGGCCGGGGTCGGTTTCGAGCTTGTGGCGGAGCTGGCCCATGTAGACGCGGAGGTAGTGCGACTCGTCGGCGTAGGCCTCGCCCCAGACTTCGCGCAGGAGCTGCTTGTGGGTGACGACGCGGCCCGCGTGGCGGGCGAGGACGGCGAGGAGCCGGTACTCGTTGGGGGTGAGGTGGATCTCCTCGTCGCCCCGGAGAACGCGGCGGAGAGCGAGGTCGATCGTGAGATCGCCGGCACGGACGACGGGGTCGGGCGGGTCGGCCTTCTGGGCGTGGCGCAGGGCGACGCGGATGCGGGCGAAGAGTTCGCCGACGCCGAAGGGCTTGGTGAGGTAATCGTCGGCGCCCGCGTCGAGGGCGTCGATCTTGTCCGCTTCCTGCCCCCGCGCGGAGAGGACGATGATGGGGACGGCACTCCACTCGCGCAGGCGGCGGGCGACCTCGATGCCGTCCATGTCGGGCATGCCGAGATCGAGGAGAACGACCTCGGGGTTCTCGGTGGCGGCGGCGCGCAGGCCCGTCGCGCCGTCCTCGGCCTCGACCAGGGTGAACTGGGCGGGGTCGAGGCTCGCGCGGAGGAAACGGCGGATGGCGGCCTCGTCGTCGACGACGAGGATCTTGCGGGCTTTCGTCACAGGAGGCTCCTCATGGACTTTCGAGCCTCCACCCTTCCCTTCCTTCCCCAAGAGGAGGCGCTTCGGAAGGATCTAGCCAACCGGGACCTCGGGTTGGGCTTTCGGAAGGGGAAACTCCAGGTGGAACTCCGCGCCGCCGCCGTAGCGGTTCTGGACCCAGACGACGCCTTTGTGAAGCCGCATAATCGCGCGACAGATCGCAAGTCCCAGGCCGAGCCCCTGGCCTTTCGCGCCCGCCCCGGAGGCCTGGGCGAAGCGCTCGAAGACGGCAAGCTCCTGGCCTTTGGGAATACCGGGGCCGTCGTCGGCGACGATAGCGCGGACGAGGCCCGCCTCGGCGCGCGCCCGTACCCAGAGGTGGGCGTGAGGAGGGGTGTGGTTCGCGGCGTTCTCGAAGAGGTTCACGAAAAGCTTCATCACGAGGTCGGCATCGATGCGAAGGAGAGGGAGGTCGGCGGCGATCTCGACGGTGACGATCCGGTCGTCCAGGAGTTCGTGGCTGCGGGCGAGGGCGGAGCCGACGATCTCCTCCAAGGAGTTCCAGTCGAGCCGCGCCTCCACTTCCCCGCTCTGGAGGCGGGTCATGTCGAGGAGGTTCTGAACCTGAAGGTTCAGACGGAGCGACTCGTGGTAGATGGTGTGGGCGAGTTCGCCGCCACCCGCCGCGACGAGGGCGCTGGCGGCGCCCGCGATCGAGGTAAGGGGGGTGCGCAGATCGTGGGAGATGGAACTCAGGAGAGCGTTGCGCATCCGCTCCGACTCAGCGGAGAGCCGCGCCTCGTGCGACTCCTTCGCAAGCTGAGCGCGCTCCATGGCGAGGCCGATGCCGTTGGCGAAGGTCTCCAGCAGGCTGCGCTGGGCGGGCGGAAGGGGCCAGTTGCGATCGTTCGGAAGGAAGGCGAGGACGCCGACGGCGCCCGCGCCTCCTAGGAGCGGAAGGTAGAGGCCGCGCGAGCCGGGCAGGGTGTCGGTGCCGCGTCCGGCGGGCTCTGCGTGGTCGAGGGTCCACCGGGCGACCGCCTCCTCCTCGAAGCCGCTCGGGGAGGCGACGAGAGGCCGCTCAGGTGCGAGGATGGCGATCTCCGTCTCGAAGACGCCCCCGATCTCGCGCGCCGCCGCCTGGGCGATCTCCAGCTTGCCCCGGCTTTTCGACAGCTCGCGGCTGAGGGCGTAGAGGGCGGCGGTGCGCCGTTCCCGCTCGGCGGAAGCCTCGGCGACGGTCCGCAGGCGAAGGGTGAGTCGGCTGACCACCAGGGCGACGAGCAGCATCGCGCCGAGGGTGATGAGGTACTGGGTGTCGGAGATCGCGAGGGTGCCGAACGGCGGGATCAGGGCGACGTCGAACACGGCGGCGCTCAGAACGGAGGCGAGGACCGCCTCACCGCGCCCAAAGCGAGAGGCCACGAAGGTGACGCCGAGCAGGTAGACCATCGCGAGGTTGGTCGGTTCGACGTGATTCCGCAGGCCGACGCACACAGCGGTGCAGAAGGCGACGGTCGCGAGGGTCCAGCCGTAGCCGCCGCCCTTTGAAGGCTCGGCTTCCTGAGGGATGACCCGGGGAGAACTCTCCACGGTGGCGGTGATGACGTGGACGTCGATCTCGCCGCTGCGGCGCACGAGCTCGTCGACGACGGAGCCGAACAGGAGCTCGCGCCAGCGGGGCTTGATGGGCTTGCCGACGACGACGAGGTTCGCGTTGCGTCGCTGGGCGTAGGCGACGATCTCGGCGACGATGTCGTGACCGCTCAGGGTGACGGTCTCCATGCCCAGGCTCTCCGCGAGGCGCAGAGCCTGGCGGGCGGCTTCGTGCGCCTCGGGTCCCCGGTTCTGCTGGCGATCGCTCTCCACCACGACCGCGATCATCTCGGCGTGGGAGGCCGCTCCCATCTTCGCGGCGGCCCGGACGACCTTCGAGGCGAGCGGGCTGGGAGCGACGCAGACGAGAACCCGTTCGCGCGTGGGCCAGAGACCAGAGAGACCCTGCTCCGCCCGGATGCGCCGCATCTGGGCGTCGACGCGGTCGGCGGCGCGGCGCAGGGCGAGTTCGCGCAGGGCGATGAGATTGCCGCGCTTGAAGAAGCCTTCGAGGGCGTGGTCGATACGTTCGGGAACGTAGACCTTTCCTTCCCGTAGTCGTTGGCGCAGCTCGTCGGGCGGGATGTCGACCACCTCGATCTCGTCCGCGCGCTCGACCACCGCGTCGGGCACCGTCTCCTTCACGACGATGCCGGTGATCTGGACGACGACGTCGTTGAGGCTCTCCAGGTGTTGGACGTTAACGGCGGTGTAGACGTCGATGCCGGCGTCTAGCAGCTCCTCGACGTCCTGCCAGCGCTTCGGGTGGCGCGACTCGGGAGCGTTAGTGTGGGCCAGCTCGTCGACCACGACGAGGCGGGGCTTGCGGGCGAGGGCGCCGTCGAGGTCGAACTCCTCGACGGCGACGCCCCGGTACTCCCGTCGCGCACGCGGCAGAACGTCGAGCCCCTTGAGCAGTGCCTCGGTCTCGACACGCCCATGGGTCTCGGCATAGCCGATCAGGACGTCCACGCCCCGCCCTCGCTGCTCGTGGGCCTCACCGAGCATCGCGTAGGTTTTCCCCACGCCCGCCGAGGCCCCGAGAAACACCTTGAGCCGCCCCCGACCGTCCTCCGGCTCGTCGAGCCGCAGTTCTCGCAGCAGCGCGTCCGGGTCGGGCCGTGCGTCCGGATCGGGTCTTTCGCTACGCACGTCTGAGGTTGGCACAAGCAGGCGCGTCGCGGGCTCAAGATCGCGTAAAGATCCCGTCCGTGAGAGGGAGATCGGAGAAGCCTCAGCGGGGATCGCCAAGGAGCATCTGGACGACGGCCTGCTTCATCGTCGCGACATCGGCACGACCGTCGCTGAGCAGGTCGCGGTAGCTACAGTCCTTCGAGATGCTGAGGAGAGTCTGCGAGACGAACATCGCGGGGACGGTGACGCGGATCGAGCCTTCCTTCTGGGCCGCGACGACGAGGGCCTCGATCTCTCGGCTGAAGGCGCGCTCGGCCTCGCGAATCGGCCCTTGGGCCATCAGGGAGAGGGTGATGCACAGGTCGGTCACGGGACCGCAGTCGTTCTGGGCGCGCTCCTCGATAAACCACTCGATAAGGGTTCTCAAGGCTTGGCCGGGGGGAAGGGCGGCGGAAAGCTCGTGGAGCTTGCGGCCCGCCTCGCGCAGGGCGCGGGTCATGATGCTCGAGACCAGCTCCTCCTTCGAGCGGAAGTGTTGGTAGAGGGTGGGCTTCGAGATGCCGACCTCGGCGATCACGTCGTCGAGCGTCATGGCGGCGAGGCCCTTCGCGAAAAGGATCTCTTCGGCAGCGTCGAGGATCGCGTCCTCGCGCATCTGGCGCTGTCGCTCCTTCATCGAAGGCTTCCGCGTCTCTGCGGCATCCGAGCGTGGCGTAACCATCCCGATTGGCATCCTACCTTATAGGACGATTATTTTTATTTTTACGTGTCATTTTTCTTTACTCATGGTAAATAATAATTTCCATGAGGTTCATCCGCTTCTATAGGGTTAGCCGTTCGGAGCTGCGACACCCATGACTCCCCTTTCCCTTTTCGCCTCGGCCTTCGCTCTCGCCTCGCAAGGCGCCGCCCAAGGTGCGAGCCCCTTGAGTCTCGCCGACGTCGTGCGGGAGACCCGCGCTCACAGTGCCGAGGTCCAGGCCGCGCGGAGCGATCTGCGCGCGGCCCAGGCCCGGATCGGTCAGCAAAACGCCCGCCGCCTGCCGCAGATCGGCCTCGTCGGGAGCGCCACTCGCTTCGACAAGGCCTCGAACCTCTCCTTCGGGGGCCAGCGTGTCGAGGTCGTGCCCGACCACCTCGAGACGCTCACCCTGCAGCTCGACCAGACCCTCGATTTCACGAACCAGATCGGCAGCGCGGTCGCCCAGGCGCGGCTGTTCGCCCTCGCCTCCGAGTACGGCCTCGCGTCGGTCGACGCGGACGCCTCCCTCACCGGGACCGCCGCCTACTACGATCTGCTTCGCGCGGAGCAGAGTGTGCGGGTCGCCCAGGCCGCCCTCGACGCCTACCGCGAGCAGTTCAAGACCAACGTCCGGCTTTTCGAGGGCGGGGTGGGCCAGAAGATCGACGTCTTGCGGGCGCAGAGCCAGGTCGCCGACGCCGAGCGCGAGCTCGTGCGGCGGCAGAACGCCGTCAGTTCCGCCCGTAGCCACCTCAACGACCTGATCGGTCGCCCGCTCGACGAGGCGACGACCGTCGTGCCCACCGGCGGGGCCGCACCGGCGGAGATTCGAAACGACCGCCCCGCTCTTATCGCCCAGGCCCTCGACCGGCGATCCGAGATCCTCGCCTCCGCGACGGAGGTCCGGGCCGCCGAGAAGGGAATCAAGCTCGCGCGGGCCTCGACCGATCCGCGCTTCAGCGTCGGCCTCGCGGGCAACTACTATCCGACGACCTCGTTCCAGTACGTCCGCCAGAACACGGCTGCGATCACCCTCGGGGTGACGATCCCGATCTACGAGGGCGGACTCGCCCGCGAGCGGGTCCGGGAGGCGCGCGCTCTCGTCGACGCCGCCAAGGCGCGCCGCGACCGGGTCGGACGCGACGTCGCGCTCCAGGTGCAGAACGCCGCCCTCGACGTGGAGACCGCCCGCAGGCGACTCGCCGCCGCGAACGTCGCGGTCGCCGCCGCGAGCGCCGCGCGCGATCTCGCCCAGCGTCGCTACGAGGCGCAGGTCGGCCTCTACCTGGAGGTCACCGACGCTCAAGCCGCGCTCACGCAGTCCCAAGCCGCCCAGGTGGACGCCACCTACGACCTCCTCACCGCCCAGGCGCGCCTCAGCCGCGCCGTCGGCGAACCGCTTACGAAGTGAATCCCATGAACGCCCCCTCGACCGAATCCGCCCCCCTCGAAAACATCTCCGATCCCGTCCCTGAGAAGAAGGGCGGGGCTCGCAAGGCCGTCGTCGGCGCCGTGGTCGCCGTCGCGGCCCTCGCCATCGTCGCCAAGGCATACGGATCCTACAGCTTCGGCAAGACCCACGTCGAGACGGACAACGCCTACGTCACCGGCGACCTCGTCGGCATCGGCCCGACCGTCTCCGGCACCCTCGTCGAGCTGAAGGTGAAGGATGGCGACTTTGTACGGAAGGGCCAGCTTATCGCCCGGCTCGACACCGCCGGCGCCCAAGCCGAGTTGGCGCAGGCGGAAGCGAACTATCAAGCCGCCCTGACCCAAGTGCCCCAGGCCCAGGCCGCCCTCGCCTTCGAGCGGCTCTCGACCTCCGCCGCGATCCAGCACTCGGAGGCTGCGGTGGCGTCCCAGAGCGCGAACACCGCCGGGTCGCGGCTGCAGGTACGCCTCAGTTCCGACGCGGTGACGAACGGCGTCCGGCAGGCCGAGAGCGTGCTCGGCCAAGCCCAGGCGCAGGCTACCCAAGCCCGCGCCCAGGCCGCTCAGGCGAAGGCGGGGATCGCCAGCGCGGAGGCGACCCTCGCCTCCGCAAAGCAGACGGTGGAGACGGCGCGCAAGACCGCCGACGCCCAGATCGCGATGGTCGGGGCATCGAAGGCCGACGCGGAGCGCGCCGCCGGAGACCTCGACCGCTACGAGAAGCTGCTCGCCAACGAGGCGATCTCTCGCCAGCAGGTGGATAACGCCCGCGCGGCGTCCACCGCCGCCCAGGCGAACCACGAGAGCGCCCAGGGGCGCGCCCAGGCCGCCCTTTCCGAGGTGGCCCAGGCCAAGGCGGGCGTGGCCCAGGCCGAGGCGGGGCTCGTCGCCGCACGTCGCCAGTCGGAGGCGGCCCAGCGGCAGGCGGAGGCGGTCGCTAAGCAGATCGAGGTGGCCCAGGCGGGACTGAGCCTCGCGAGGTCGCGCTCGACGGAGGTCGGCATCCAGGACGCCAACGTCCAGAAGGGCGTCGGCGAGACCTCGCAGGCGACGGCCGACCTCGCGACCGCCCAGGCGGGCAGCCAGCAAGTGGCACTGCGCGAGAAGCAGATCGCGACCGCCCAAGCGGGGGTCGAGCAGGCTCGCGCCGCCGTGGTCCGGGCGCGGGTGCGGGTTCGCGACGCCAACCTCTACGCGCCGTGCGACGGCTACGTGGTGAAGCACACGGTCAACGTTGGGACGGCCATCAACCCCGGCCAGACGGTGGCGACGATCACGCGCGGCGACGAGGTGTGGGTGATGGCGAACTTCAAGGAGACGCAGCTGTCGGGCGTCCGCAAAGGCCAGGGCGTCGAGCTCGAGGTCGACGCGTTCCCGGGCAAGACGTTCCACGGGCGGGTCGAGAGCATCATCCGCGCGACGGGCTCGGCCACGACGCTCCTGCCGCCGGACAACTCGACGGGCAACTTCACGAAGGTGGTCCAGCGCGTTCCGGTGCGGATCGCGCTGGATCCTTCGCCGGGCTCGGAGGAGATCCGCCAGGGGATGTCGGCCATCGCCGTCGTCGACACCGGTTCCGGGCGGGCCGAGTGAAGCCGCTCGCGGAGCTTGGCGGGGAGTACGGGAGCAAGCGCTGGCTGCTGCTGTTCGGCTTCGTGCTCGCCTCGATCCTGGAGGTGCTCGACACGAGCATCATCAACCCCGTGCTGCCGCAGATGGCGGGGTCGCTCGGGGCGACGACGCAGGAGATCGGCTGGGTCAGCACGTCGTACATCCTCGCGAACGTGATCGTGCTGCCGATGACGGCGTGGCTCGCCAACCGTTTCGGCCTGAAGCGGTACATGCTCGTCTCGATCCTTCTCTTCATCGTCGCCTCCGCGCTCTGCGCGATCTCCCACAGCCTGGGCGAGATGATCGCGTGGCGCCTCATCCAGGGCGCCGCGGGAGCCCCGCTTATCTCGATGACCCAGGCCGCGCTCGCGGAGATCTTCCCCGCGAAGGAGCAGACGGTGGCCCAGGGCATCTGGGCCACCGGCATCACGGTCGCCCCGTCGGTCGCCCCCGCTCTGGGCGGATGGCTGGCGGACAACTACTCGTGGCCGCTCGTGTTCCTGATCAACATCCCCATCGGGGCGCTGACGATGTCGGTGATCGGGGCGATGTTCCGAGAGAAGCCGCGCCCGGCGGCGGGCCGGGCCGACTGGCTCGGGATCGGGCTCTTGGCGATGGGGCTCGGCTCGATCCAATACGTGCTGGAGGAGGGCAACCGCGAAGACTGGTTTGAGAACGCGCGCATCCTCCAGCTCACGATCCTGGGCGTGGTCGGAACCGTCGCCTTCGTGGCGTGGCAGCTTTCCGCCCGCAACCGTTCGCCGGTGGTCGACCTGCGGGTGCTCAAGGACCGGACGCTTAGTTCGGGCTTTATCGTGAGCTTCGTCGCGGGGATCGGGCTCTACTCCGGGCTGTTCATCTTCCCCCTGTTCGCCCAGGCGGTGCTCGGCTTCACCGCATTCCGCAGCGGCATGTTCCTGCTCATGCCGGGCCTCGTGCTCGGTGTCGGAATGATGGCGACGGGGGCGATGATGGACAAGGGCGTCCCGGCGCGGGACCTCGCGCTGGTGGGGGTGTTTATCTCCATCGTCGCGAACTGGATGCTGGGCCACTCGACCCCGCAGAGTAACGAGAGCGACGCCCAGATCGGCCTCGCGATCCGGGGTGTGGGACTCGCGTTCATCCTGCTCCCGATGGCGATCGCGGGGATCGCGAACCTCAAGGGGGCGGACGTCGGTTCGGGAGCGGCTCTACTGGGTCTCGCGCGGCAGCTCGGCGGCTCCATCGGGATCGCGGTCGCCTCGACCTACTTGACGCGCATGACCCAGTTCCACCGTTACGGCCTGATGGACCACGTCAACGCGGGCAATCCGTTCGCGGAGGACCGGCTGAATCTGTTCACGGGAGCGTTCTACTCGCAGGGGATGGACATGGAGCGCGCCCACGCCGCCGCAGCCAAGGTTCTCGACGGCCAGATCACCCAGCAGGCCTACGGCATGGCGGCGAACAACGTGTTCATCCTCACTGGGATGCTGTTCGCCTCCGCGCTGCCGTTCATCATGCTGATCAAGCGCACGCGCGGCGGAGCCGCGGCCGCCGGGATACATTAGGCTTGCGTATCGGGGGCGTCGAGGATGATCTTCCGTAGATTCGCGGGCTAGAGTCGCCAAACGTGGAAAAGGTACTCTGACCTGATTGACGCGGGGCGAAGTCGCCCTGCGCGTGGGGGTTCGAAGCTGGCCTTCGGCTCGTTTCTGAGGGTTCCTATGCGTATCGTTCTCGCCTACATGTCCGGCAATCCCAGCTTCACGGGAGGCGTCGACCAAGTCGTCGTGACGCGGGCCCGATGGTTCGCGCGGCAGGGGCACACGGTCGAGATCGTCTGCCAAGGGAAGGAAGGGTTCGACGCCCCGCTGGAAGTCGGCCCCGGTGTCGTCGCGCATCCGGTACTCGTTCCGCAGATCCCGGGCAAGCGGACCGGCGTCTTCCATCCGACCCTCGGCCGGAAGCTGGCGGCGAAGATCCGCGAGCTGTACGCGGAGCGACCGATCGATCTGATCGACCTTCACGACAGCCCCCTCGCCCGCGCCGTAAAACCGTTGCTGGACGAGTTCGCGATCGCCTCCACCTACACGATCCACTCGGCGACCCTCGACATCCCCACCAAGCGCGCCCTTCCCCTCCAGCGCTACCTTGAGCAGAGCGAGACGAACGCCGCTCAGACGGTGGATCTTTGCCTCGCGGTGAGCCACGCCGTGGCCCAGGCGGCAGTAGCGACCACCGCCCAAGGCGCCGTCATGCGCGTGACCCCGAACGCCTTGCCGCCCGACCTCGTCGGCGCGTTCGCCCGCAAGCAGGTTCGGACCGATCGTTCAGAGCCGCTCCGCCTTCTCTTCGCTGCCCGCCTAAACCGGGTCAAGGGGCTCGACGTGCTTCTAGAGGCCTTGGCGCGGCTGAAAGACCCTTCGCGCTTCCAACTGCTCGCACTGGGGGGAGGTCCCGAGGAAACCGCCCTCCGCACCCTGGCCCAGGAACGCGGCCTCGAATCCTGCGTCACGTTCGGCGGCCACGTCTCGGATCGCGAGACCTTGATCGGCCACTTCCTAGAGGCCGACGTCTTCGTCGCCCCCACCCGCTATGAGGCACTGAGCATCTCAGCCCTGGAAGCCATGGCCTGTGGGACGCCCTGCGTCCTAAGCCGCATTCCGCCGTGCGAGGAGGCCGGAGGTGAGAGCGCCCGCTACTTCGCGCCCGACGACGCCGCCGATCTGGCGAGCGTCCTAGAGGGTGTCGAAGCGGATCGCAGCGTGCTGGCGACGATGTCGACCGCCGCCCGCGCCCAGGCCGACCGTTTTGTCCCGGAGACGGTCCTCCCCCTTTTGGAGGCGGCGTACGCGGAGGCGATCCGGTTGCGAGCGGACCGCCTGCGAGCCACCCTCTTCGGAAAAGAAGTCCCGAGTACGCCCAAGCCGAGGGTTTCCGTGGTGATCCCCGCCTACAACGTCCAGGACTTCGTCGTCCAGGCGATCCGCTCCGCTCAGCACCAAACGGTTCCGCCGGACGAGATCATCGTGGCGGACGACGGGTCGAGCGACGAGACGGCCTCGCGGGCCGAGGCGGCGGGCGCGACCGTCCTGAGGAACGGCCGAGGCAACGGCAGCATCGCGCGCAACCGGGGTGCCGCCGCCGCGACGGGCGACATCCTGATGTTCCTGGACGGCGACGACTGGTGGCACCCCTACAAGGTCGAGATGCATCTGGCGGGCCACGCGGTTAATCCACAGAGCGCCTTCGTCTACGACGGGGCCAAGGTTGTCCAGTCGGATGGCATCGCCGAGGGGATCATGGGCGACCTCGGGCCCGCGACTCCCGGCTGGCGTCACTTCCTCGACTGGCGCTCTTGGACAAGCGGCTCCAGCTTCTCCGTGCGCCGCGACCGCTACTTCGAGGTCGGGGGCTTCAACGAGACGCTGATCGCCCTCCAAGACGTCGATTACTGGATCCGCGCTGCCCACGCCCACGACCGCGCGACCCGCTTGGCGGCGCCGCTGACCTTCTATCGGGTACTGCCCCGGTCGGTTTCGAAGACACCCAAGAACGTCGCCCTGAATCTCCAGGCGGCGATGAAGGGATGGCCCTTTATCGACGACGGTGAGAAGGAGGTCTTCGCGCGCCAGGTCTTCCTGACCGCCGCGCGCTGGTGCGACCTCAAGGCGGGAAGCCAACATCTGTCCAGCGCAGGTTGGCCGGTGTACCAACTGAAGTTCTGGAAGGTGCTCGCCAAGATGGCGCTGAACTCCGCGCGCTCGCTCCGTTCGGGCTCGGCTCCCACGGGAGGCGGATAGGCCGTTGGGAAGCTCCCTGTCGCAAGCCGTTTGGCATGAATCTTGCGCATCGTTCCGCATAAGTCGACGTTTGGGCACGACCCCGTCGGCCCCGGCGTTTAGCTACAGGAGGATGAGATGAAGAGAAACGTCACGATGGGCACGTACCGGTCGCCCGGCTCGAAGGGCCTTCCAAGCCTGGGATGGGTGAAGAGCCTGCCAGCCTCGCGAGCGGATCGCTTCCTGTACATCCTGGGGAGCATCTATTTCTGCCTTTACGCGGTATTTTTCATACTTCCTGCAAACGGTGGAGGAATGGTTATACAGATTAATTATATTGTTGCGATCATCTTCTGCACAGGAGCCCTCATCAAGCGTCCCAACGCGTTTCCGATGAGCTTTCCCATCGCGATGATCCTGATCCTCCAAATCTGGAGCTTCGTCTGTGCGCTCGCAGCAACTTACTATCTAGCGCGACCGATCAAGTTCGGTCGCGCGGACACCTACATGCTGATGGCGATGATCCCCGTGTTCGTGGCTTGGCGCACCGCCCTGATCCAGCCGGAGTTCCGACGCTACGCCATGAAGGTTCTGGTAATGGTGTTCACCGCCTCCGCGATCGTCGCCTGGGGCCAGTTCCTGCGCCTTCCGCCTGCGATGGCCCTCTCCCGGAGCTACACCTACAAGTCGATCGACAACTGGGACGGCCATCCGGGCATCCGCGCCGTCGGGCTGAGCATGCAGCCCAACTACCTCGCCTACGAGGCGGCGGTCGGCCTCGCCCTCGTCTGTTCGGCGGTAATCTACCGCAAGCTCAGGCCCGTGGAGATCGGCCTTGCGGCCGTCTTCGCGGGCGCCGGCCTGTTCTCCCAGTCGCGCGCCGGACTTATCCCGATGGGCCTCATGGGCCTCCTCATCCTGTTCTTCGTCATCAAGCGTGACCCCAAGCACGGAGCCAAGGTGATGGGCGGACTGGTCGCCGCGACGATCCTCGCGCTCGTGATCGGAGCCAAGCGCTTCGAATACATGATGATGACGACGAGCGGAAACGATTTCAGCGCTCAGATCCGCGAGGAGAAAACCTGGGCGCAGTTGGAGCCGATCCTTCCGAATCTTCCCCTCTTCGGTGTCGGCCCCTCCTCGGGCCTTCTCCTCGGAACCGGGCCGGAAGACAAGTACGTGCCGGTTGGGCGCGTCGTGGAGAGCGGTTATCTGACGTTCCAGGCGATGTACGGCGTTCCGGGGCTTATGCTCCAGATCGTCGCGATCTTTGGCAGCATCGTCGCCGCTATCCTGGCGATCCTGCGCACCAAGGACGAGCTTCAGGGACGATTCTTAGCGTCGGGAGCGATCTGCGCCCTCTGTCTTGGCATCAACGCGAACTACTTCAACACTTTCGACAGCTATCTCCATCTTCCCCTTGCGTGTTTTATGGCGGGCTTTGCGGCTATCAGCCCCAAGACACCCTATCGATCCGCCTCGCGCTTCTTCTTCGGCGCCAAGGGAGGCGAGTCCTTCCACCGTCGCAACCTCTCTCGGAAACTGCCTTCCTGATGCCGGAAACCAACGCCTCTGCTCCCTGGGTCGTTCTCGCCACAGGGACGATCGATCCTAAAGGAATGCGCCTAACTGCGCGTTCCGATCCCGCCCTGCGGCTTGAGGACTACAAGCACGCCCTCAAGCTCTGGCGCGCATCGACGTCGCTCCCTTTCGTGTTCTGCGAGAACTCCGGCGCTGACCTGCGTCCGCTTCAGGATGCGCTCGGGGCTGACGCGGATCGGATCGAGTGGCTGGGATTCACCGCCCCCGACTTTCCCGAACAGCGTGGCAAGGGCTACGGCGAGGCCCTGATCCTGCGCCATGCCCTCGACCACTCGAAGCTGATCGGTGAGGAGACCCGACTCTTCAAGACGACGGGGCGCCTCTTCGTGCGGAACTTCCCGCGCATCGAGGAGGCTCTTCGGCAATCCGCCCCCGACGTTGCCTGCGACCTCAACCCGATGACCCTGCAGGATTCCGACTGCCGGCTCTTCTCGGCTTCCAAGCCCTTTATGCGCGACTACCTCCTGCCCGAGGCGGAGACGATGGACGAGCTGGCCCAGCCGATGATCAACTTCGAACGCGTCCTCTCCCGCGCGGTACTCAAGGCCGTCGCGGACGGCCGTTCGTGGCGCGACCTGCCCGACACACCTCAGTACGAAGGCTTCTCCGGCACCTTCGGCCACCAATACCGGAATCGCCGCTACGTCCTGAAGGCGGGCTGGCGACGGCTCCGCCATCTGGCGAACCATCGCTGGTGGTAGGGATACGAGCAAGGCGGGCTCGCAAGATCCTAAAGCGTCCCTGTATCGCCTCCCGGCACCCCTTCCTCACACCGCAGTGAGGAAGGGGTGCCCGCGCGTTACGACGTGCGCTTGAGAGCGGTCATGAGATGGCGGGCGAAGTAGCGCCAGTTCCGGGCCGAGCGACGGATCTCCGACGTGCGCCAAGGGCGCCAGCCCGCGAGGGCGGTCCGGTCCAAGGTTTCGAACGTCTTGCGCGCATAGCCGTTGACGAGGCCCGCCCCGAAATCCCAGGGCTTGGGCGCGCCCATGAAGTGGAGCACGCTCGGGATGCCGCTCCGGTCGACCGCCGCGCGGGGCATCTTCGCGTGGAGGTTGTAGGAGGGATCGAGGTGAAGAAATCCGCCCGCCGCGATCGAGTTGAGGGCTGACTGGTCGTGGGCCACGAGCGCGTCGCCGTGCTTTTCCACGATCTCCTTCACACGCTTGGAGAGGTTCTGTTCGCGCCAGAGGTCGACGTCGAGGATCAGGACACCCGCGTTGAAGGTCGGCGTGTCCGGCTGAAGCCCCATCGTGCCGCACAGGAAGTCGCGGTCGATAAAGCCGCTCGCGGTACCGTTGGTGCGGGCGGCGAACCCGTGACCTTGGAGGTCGAGATCGAAGAGCGGCGAGAGGTCCTTCTCGATCAGAAGGTCGCTGTCGAGATAGACGATCCGTCCGCCGTCCAGATCCTCGTGCGTGAACAGCCGCCCGTAGGTCGCGTGCGATCCACGGAGCATGGGAGAATCCGCCAGATAGTCCGGCAGCTTGTACTCGCGAAGGAACAGGCACGTTCCGGGACGGGCCGACTCGACGGTCTTCTCAACGAGGCGAGCCTCGTCCTCCCGGAGGCCCGACGTATAGACGTAGACCTCGAACTCGCCCGTCTTGGGCAAGTTCGCCAGCAGAGAGTAGAGCGACAGGTGGAGGCCGACCTGAAGGTTCCGGTCACAGCAGAAGAGAAAACGGCGGGCCATGGTTATCGTCGCTCCGTGGAGGCGCGCTTGCCGAGGAGGTAGCTAAAGGCGGAGAGGACGAAGACCCACACAAGATAAGGATGCCTCAAGGTGAGGCTCGTCAGGGTTTGGACCCGTCCCTCTTTCGGCCCGAAAAGGATCGCGTAGAGGGTACGTCGCCCTAGCTCGAACCGTCCGTGACGGACGTCGATCCAGTAGACGAGGCCGCTCGTCGCCCAAGCGCGGTTCTTGCGATGGACCCGATCTGCCGCGTCGAGCATGACGTGGTGATGACTAGACATCTGGCCCTGCGACTTTCGGTAGAGAACGGAAGGCTCGACGTCGTAGCCGATCCCGTAGCGACTTGCCACGCGGATCACGAAGTCCCAATCCTCGCAAGAACGGAGCAGGGGATCGAAGCCGCCCACGCGGAAGTAGGCGTCGCGGCGGAAGGTCCACCCCACGGGCGGTCCCCAATTGCGCCGCACCGCTTGGCGGAAGGGGGCCTCGCGCCAGACTTGGCGCAGTTCGGGGGTGCGTTCGATAGGCGCCCCGTCCACGTCGATCTCGCGGAACCAGCCGGCGACGAGGCCGAGTTGCGGTTCCGCGTCGAGGAGCGCGACACGGCGGGCGAGGCACTCGGGAAGGAGGACGTCGTCTGCGTCGAGCAGAGTGACGTACGTGCCCGTGGCCGCCTCGACGCCCGCGTTACGGGCCGCGCTGAGGCCTCGGTTCGGCTGGCGCACGACGCGGACGCGCGTCCCGTAGCGGGCGGCGACCGTCGCCGATTCGTCCGTCGAGCCATCGTCCACGATCACCACCTCCACGTCCGGATGGGTCTGGGCGAGGGCGCTGTCGACCGCCTGTGCGAGGGTGCGGGCGGCGTTGTAGCAAGGGATCACCACGGAGACCCGCGCGCCCCTGGCGCGCGGGTCTCCGTGGTTGGGACGCGACTCGGTCAGGCTCATCGTCGGGCGGCCATGTAGCGGTTCTTCTCCGTGAAGGCTTCCTGCTTCGGCATGGCGCCGGTCAGAACCACGCTCACGACGGAGGCGCCGCACCGCTCGAGGAGGGCTCGGGCGAGGGCGATCGACTGGAGGTTGGTCTTGCGGGCCGAGACGACCAAGCACACCTCGTCCGCCATCGGCACGAACCGAGAGGTGTCCGCCATCACGTCGATCGGCGGGCAATCGATGACGATCAGATCCGCCTGGGTCTGGAGCGTCTCCAGAAGGCCGTGGAGCAGGGCGTTGGGCGTGTCGGAGATCTCCATCTCGGCGGCGCTGCCGATGGGCAGCATCGAGAGGTTGGGGTGCTCCGTCGCGATCGCGATCGGAACCTCTTCCGTGGCGAGGAGCTTGCGGCCAAGGAGGTCGCGCAGGCCGGGCTTGTCCGACATCTTGAACGCCTTGGTCAGGGTGCCAAAGGTGGTATCCGCGTCGACGAGGATCGTCCGGACGCCCATCTTCGCCGCCGCCACGGCGAACTCGCCCGAGGCGCTGGAGCAGCCGACGTTGCCACCGGAGCTCGTGAAGACCACGCACTTGGGTCCGCCCTTGGCGAGGGCGGCCGCCGAGGCCATAAAGCGGAAGCTTTCCTGCGGGCTGTGGGTCCGCTGCGAGAGGCTCTGCAGCTTGCGGCGGACGGTGATGTCGGGCAGGCTCGGGACGGTGGCCACGACGGGCAGCTCGAACAGGCTCGCGATCTCGTCAGAGGAACGCGCCGTGGTCCGCAGGCTCTCCCGGAGGAAACCGACCAGTAGGCCAAGGATGCCGCCGACGATAAAGCCGATCGGCAAGATCTTGCCCGGAAGGGGCGAGATCGGCGTGGCGTTCGCTTCGGCGGGGCTGATGACGAAGGGAGCCATGAAGCTCGTGTCGCTCTGAAGCTGAAGCTCCGTCAGGTTGCCCTTGAAGCGCGTGTAGTTCGACATCAGGATGTCGTAGCCGCGCGTCAGGTCCGTCAGTTGCTTTTCCTTGGCGGGAAGCGCGGCGGCGAGGGCGTCCTGCTGCCCAAGCATCTTCTCGATGCTGCGCTGGCGCGCCTTGTTGCTGACCATGGCGATCGTGTCCGCCGCGAGCTGCGACTCGAACGACGTCCGGATGGGATCCATCTGGAACGTTTGGTTCGCCTTCTGGTACATGTCCTTCTGCTGCACCAGCTGCCGCGACTTGGCGGCCGCGATGAGGCCGTCGATCTGCTTGATCTTCGTCGAGTTGGGCGTGTAGATCAGGAGTAGATCGGTGCGCTGCTTCTCGTAGCCCGCGATCTCCATCTCGATGTTGTTCAGGATGGGGTTCTTGATCCGGGACATCTCAACCTCCTTCTTCGCAGGGATGCTGTCGATCTTGGCCTTGAGCGCCGGCATCGTCAGGCCGAGAAGCGCCTCTTCTTGCTTCGCCGCGTCGAGCTGCTGGGAGAGGGTGCTTCGGTAGGCCGTGATCTGGCTCACATTGGCGGAAAGGTCGGTCCCGCCGAGCGACTGCTTGAACGCGGTCAGCCGTGCGTCGGCGGCGTCGAGATCCCGCTTCGTGTCGGCGAGGCGCTGCTTGACCGTGGTCTGGGCGAGCGTGTAGGAGTTCGACGAAGAGGCTTTCCGGCGAGCGCTGTAGACGGCAGGCAGCGCGTTCGCGATGGCGGCGGCGACCTGGGGATCGTAGGCGCGCACCACCGTCGTCAGCACGCGGGAGTTGTTCAGCGCACCGACGTCGTAATAGGCGTACAGCTCTTTCTCCATCTCGGGGCTCCGAAGACTCGGCTTGTTGAGATCTTCGGAGACCTTCACGAGAGCCTGCTGGAACGTCGCCTCCGACTTCATGAACGCGGCTTCGGTGTTGATGTTCTGGCTGATGCCGAGCCCCAGGAGGTCGTTCATCCCCTCGAGAGTGCGGCTGCTCGACGCGTTGAGGAACACCTGAGTGCTCGCCTCGTAGATGCGCGGCTGGGAGCGCCAGTACATGACCGCGCATAGGAGGCCAAGGACGCAGCCAAGAAGGACGCGAATAAGGTGGGTCTTGATCACAGTGTTAGTTCGAAAGACGTGGCAGAAGACAAGGAAGGAAGGTGAAGAGGCCGGTTCCCCTTAGAAGGGGAACCACCGATTGAGGAACCCGAAGACGCCGATGCCCTGCGAGAACTCGCCGTAGCCCGCCTTACCGCTCTGGGCGATCACCACGAGATCGCCGTCCTGGAGGATCGGGTCGATGACTTTGTTCTTGGGGTCTCCGCGAAGAAGGGCCTTGAGGTCGTACTTCGTGGCGACCGGCTTGCGGTCGGGTCCCATGCGGACGATGCCCACGCTGTCGAGCTTGGCGCCGCGGCCCGGACCTCCTGCAAGAGAGACCGCCTTGGTCAGGGTCAGGATCTCGCCGTCTGGCACGACGATCGGACCGGGGCGACCGACCTGGCCGATCACCGCGATCTTATTCAGGAGGGTCGGCACGACCAGGGTGTCGCCGTCCTGAACGGTCACGTTCTCCGAGGGCTCGCCCTTAACGACCGCGGTGTAGAGGTCGACCGGGACCTCCTTGCCCTTGCGGAGCAACTTGGCGCCCGTCAGGCGAGCGTCGGCGCCGGTACCGCCCGCCGCCGCGAGGACCTCAGAGACGCCCTGGCCTTCCAGCACCTCGACCATGCCCTGATGGCCCACCTTGCCCACGACGTTGACCCGAACCCGGACGTCCGTCTGGAAGTTCACCACGTCGTTCGGGAAGACGTCGACGTTCGCCTTGTCGTCGCCGTCCACGAGAAGCCGCTTCATGGGAATCTCCATGTGGTCGACGCCCTTGCGGAAGATCAGGACCTTGGTGCGCTCCGGCTCGGAGGCGAGGCCGCCGCCGGCGGCGATCAGCTCGGTCAGGCGCCACTGGGGCTTCCAGTCGATGACGCCGCCCGATCGGATCGCACCCAAGAGGTAGATCCGCCGCTGGCTCGTCGAGGTCACGCTGACGGTGACGATGGGGTTGCGGATCTCCTTCTTCAGCTTGGACGCCACGAGATCGGCGATCTCCTTGCGCGTCAGGCCCGCGACGTTGAGCTCGCCCGTCAGTTGCATGTTGATGACGCCGTCCTTCCCGACGGTGAACTGGCCACCCGCGTCGGGCACGTCCTTGACCGCGATGTTGATCTGGTCGTCCGGCTGGACCTTGTAGCTCTCTTCCAGGATCGGGGTCTGGGGCGTCTGCGCCGGAGCGCTCGCCGGAGGCGTCGTGGTCTGCGCGAGAGCGGCACACGACAGGGCGAGGGCGGCAACGGCGATGAAGGATCGGACTTTAGTCATGGGAACTCTCGTTAGGAAATTTGAACGGCAATTCGGGAGCCTGAATCAGGGGTCAAGGAGAAGAGGGCGATTATTGCGGCGTATGCCGCTAAAAACCGAGCCTCGTCACCGCAGTCTTGCGCGATCGCGTCTTGCGTGGGCGGCGCTTCGGATGAGGAAGGCGGGGTTGCCGAGCACGTAGCGGACGAACATCCGCCGGGGCTCGATGACGAGTCGGTAGGTCCATTCCAAGCCGACCTTGCGCAGCGCTTCGGGGGCGCGGGGCTTGGTTTCGGAAAGGAAGTCCACCAGCCCGCCGATGGGCAAGAGCGCCTTCGCTCGGAGTTCGTGGCGCCGGTCGACGCAGAACGTCTCCTGGCGAGGATGGCCGAGGGCGACGAGGACGACGTCGGCCTCGGCGGCGCAAATCGCCGCCACGGCCTCGTCCGCCTCGACGTAGCCGTTGACGCGACCGACGACGCGCACCTGGGGGAACCGCCGCCCCAAGGCCTCCGCCGCCCCCAGGTTCGACGCCTCCGTAGCGCCGTACACGAAGACCCGCACGGGACCGCTCGCGTCCGCGAAGAGGCGGGGGACGAGGTCGGTACCGTTAAGGTTGGCGCGTATCTCGACGCCACGCATGCGGCTGGCGATGCGGAACCCGATACCGTCGTTGATGCGGAGGTCGGCTCCTTCGAGCGCACGGCGGAACGCGGGATTGCGGACCGCTTGGTTCAGGGTGTTCGCGTTGGCGAACACCACGACGCGTCCCTCGCGCTCGGGGCTCTCGAGGACGGCCTCCCACCAGGACCGAAACTCTGCGTAGTCGGCGTTCCAGAAAGGAAGACCGAACACGAACACGTCGTCCGTGACGGACGGCGCACTAGGGTTCGGGTTCCTTTCCATCGTTTCCATGTCCTTTACATCCGGGCGATCATCGTGTCGGGGCGAATCTGGTTCTCGAGGGTTTTCCAAAGATTCTCCGCAACTTTAGGATCGGTCGGCTCGGCGGGGTTGGTGCTGTGGGGAAGGGCGATCACCCGGATCGCGAGCCCTTTCAGCGTCGATCCGACGAGCGCCCGCTTCAGGCCTTCCATCTTGAGGCCGCTCGACATATCCGCAATGCTGCCGGTCGGGGTGCGAAGCCAGTAGTACATCGAGACCCGCGACGAGTCCTTCTGGAAATCGGCGCGGCTTACCGGATAACCCGCGCCCCACGGGCACTGGACGGTGTGATCGTCTTGAAGCGCGTAGCCCGAGCCCGCCATGCACAGTTTGGGGTCGTGCGCGTTCTGGGTGTTGTTCACCTGGAGAACGAGCACCTGCACCTGATCGCCCGTCGAAGGGTCGTTGTACACGCGCTGGCTCGCCGCCGGAGAGTCGAGCATCGACTTCTCGCCGTCCGAGAGGGGAACCGAGCGGCTCTCCCAGTTCCCGATCTTCTCGGGCAGGGTCGTCTCGGCGACGACGATCTTCGTAGCGAACTCGCGCTGGGCGACGAGCCCGGAGACGAGGGCGGTCGGCACGAGGAGTCCGGCGGCTACGAGCGCGCGGGCGGGAACGCCGTTCACGCGGTCACCTCCTGCGGCTTGGCGGCGTCGGCGGCGTCGTCCTCGGGCTCACGTGCCCAGGCGGGCATATAGCGGTCGTGGTACTTGCCACACCCGATCATCGCCCCGAGTCCGGAAAGGATCAACACGCAGATAATGACGCCGACAAAGCCGCTCGCGTCGTGCAGACGGTTCGCCAGTTCGGTGCCGCCTTGGTTGCCGATAAGGCCGACGAGCATGATGCGCCCGGCATTGGTGAGGATACTGACCGGGACGGAGAGGGCGACGAGGGCGATCCGGCGACCGAGCGAGGCGTTCACCATCATCGCGGTCAGGATGGTGCAGGCGACCGTCGGGAAAAGGATCGTGAGGCCCGCACAGGCCGGGGCCACGTCGAAGCTGAAGTTCGGGAGCAGCACCGTCGCCCCCTCGATAATGGGATTCATGCCCATCGCGCCGAAGATCTTGGCCGCGAGGACGACGCTCAGGTGCTGCATCTTGAAAAGCACCACGTTGATGATCTGGCCGGGCCAAGGGATCATCGTCGCCGTGTACAGCAGAGCGGCCCAGAGATAGCGGTAGCGCGCAGGCCCCCACACGCACAGCGGCACGAGCATCACGAGCGCGAGGAAGGTCAGGCTCTGAAGCACGTTGACCGCCGCTACGAGGGCGACGAGATTGACCACCGCCGCGAAGACGGTCAGGGCCCAGGCCCAGGCGGGGGCTTTCGTGACGGGCGCGGAGCGGATCGCGTCGCGGTTGGCCCACAGCAGGAACGCCACGGAAGGCGGCACGAAGTAGCCGTAGCCGAACGGGCCGTGCTCCTCCGTCCAGCGGTGCCAGAAGTAGGTGAAGAGCTGAAGGTAGGACGCGACGAACAGAAGGCCGAGAAGGCCCAAGGTCCACACGATCCCCCGGTTAGGAACGCTCGCGGGCATAACCGCGGCTTGCTCCGTCTGAGAACTCATTGATCTTTCCAACAAAAAAGGCGTCCGTGCGGCCGCACTCACGTCACGCGAGCCGGGCCGGCATCGGCGTGTCCAACCCTCTCCGTCATGGAAAGGTTCCTCATTATCGCTCCTTTCGCCCATTCTTGGGCCATCGAACCTGTAAACACCGCAATAATCCGTATTTTCCGCATGGTCTCAGGAACCCTGTCGAAAGACGCGACGAGGGCTCCGGACCATGGCACGAAGCCACGGCGCGGAGCCCTCGAAGGTGGCGACACGCGACCCTTACTTTTTGGCCGCTCGGCGACGGCGGGCGGACGCGCGGAACGCGAGGCCGACCCCGAAGGTCGCGAGCGAACCCGGTCCCGGCACGGACTGGATCGAGCCCACGCCGTCGCCGCTCAAGGCCACGATGTTCGTTCCGGTCCGGGGACGGCCGATGGACAGGTCCTCGACGCCTAGGGTGAACGTGCCCGGCTTACCGTTGGGCTGGACGAAGCTGAACGACTTGGGCGTGTTGTCGAAGTTGACGGAGACGCGGCCCCCGTTGCTCGAGATCGTGCCGGTCAGCGTCGACGCGAAGATCGCCGAAGTCGCGGTCGGCGCCGTAAAATTCACGGTCAGGCTGAACGTGCCGCTGTAGGTTCCGGCCTTGTTCTTCAGCGAGAAGATGCCGAGGCTGTTGTCGGCCACGTCGGCGCTGCCGAGCGAGTAGGCCCATTGCCCGGTGACGGGGTCGAGGGCGGTGTAGGTGTCGAACGAGCCGCCGGTGTAGGTCAGGCCGCCGGGGTTGCCGTTGCCGTGACCAGCGACGGAGGTGTAGTGGAACAGGCCGGTCGTGGAACCGACGAGGTGCAGGGGGAGATCGGCGTGGGCGACGGTGGCGGTGAGGGCCAGCGCGCCGAGGATGAGCGTTCGGTGAAGTCTTTGGATGGCAACCATAAAAGGGATTTCCTAAGGGGAGAGTGTGGTTGCGAAAAGGGTCGTTTACGCCTTTAAATTCATTCAGGAGGATAAATACAGGTAGGATTGCCGTTACAGAGTTAGACAGCGCATGTTTGGGCCGTACACTATCGGCAGACGTTCGTTTGCGCGTGTGCGCTTTCGGGTGACGGAGGACATCTTCCGGGTGAGATAGCCCATGATCCTCATCCCGCTCCTCGCCACCGCCCTCGTCCAAGTCCCTCCTCATTCGTCGCCCGAGCCGCGCGAGGAAAACCGCGCTCTCCCCCGAAAACCGCGCGGTCCGCCCGGCGGCCTCCTCGTGCCCCATCACCCGAACCCCTGCTACCCGGTCAGGGACGCCGCCCTCTACGTCTGGCGCCACAACACCACCGTCCAGAGCCTCGCCGGAGATCTGACGCTCGTCGAGTACGGCGCGTACATCAACACCGGCACGGATGGCTGCTGCGAACGACGATGGCCGGAGACCGGTTCGCCGAGAGCTACCATTGTCCGGAGCGCGTCTTCGCAAAGACCGCGTCTACACCGATCCAGACAACGCACGGCGAAGCGAGAAACCCCTCCCCGGCGACGCGCTCTGGTTCTTTATCGCCAAGGACGCTAAGAGGCGCCTCTTCAAGGGCATCGGCCTCGTCGAGACGAGGGAACTCGGGGAACCTGGGCGAGGCCGTCCCTACCCTTGGGGGCTGTGTCACCCTAAAGGGGCTCATGGCCTCCCTTCCCCGCGACGCGAACCAGGCTCTCGGCCTTGGCCAGATCGCCCTCGATTTCATGCGCGGCCCTGGTCCTGAGGCCGCCGTCCTGGAGCGCACCCGCCTCTTCCACACCGACGCCGTCCTCTGTGGGGCATCCGCCCTCGCTCTGCGCACGAACGCCCCCACCGTGCTGCGCGCGGAGTCTCTGGAATACCCCGGTCCCGCCGGGCTGCTTGGCGGCGGCCCCACCGTGAAGGCGGAGAAGGCGGTCGTCGCGAACTGCGCCGCCGTACGTGAGTGGGACGCTAACGGCACGAACTTCGGCTACGACCCGGCGCGAGGTCGGACGGCGGGCGAGTTCGGGCACAACGACTTCTATCCCGTCGCGGTGGCGGCGGCCCAGCAGAACGGCTTGGATGGTCCTACCCTACTGAAAGGCATGGTCCTGATCGATGAGATTCGGGGGCGCCTCGCAGAGGTGTTCTCCCTGAAGTCCTACAAGATCGACCACGTCCTCCACGGGGCGATCGCCAGCGCCGTCGTCTACGGGGCGATGACGGGGGCCACCGCGGAGCAGATCGAGAGCGCGATCGGCATGGTCGTCGCCCACTACACTCCCTGGCGCGCGATCCGCGCGGGCAAGCAGCTCTCCGACAGCAAAGGGGCGAGCGCCGCCCTTTCCGCCGAAGTCGCCGTTCTCAGTATGGAGCGCGCGATGCGCGGCTTCGTCGGTCCCCGCGACGTCTTTCGCAACCCCGAGTCGGTGTTCCGCCAGTTCGAGCCCCAAGGTTTCGACCTCGACGTCTCGACCGAGGGCGACGACTTCGCCGTCATGGGCATGCACTTCAAGCTTGGCCTCTACGAGCACCAGTCGGCGGGCGCCCTCCAGGCGGCGATCGACCTTCTCGCGCGCCGACCTGATCTACCCGCCCGACTCGAACGCCTGGAGATCGTCGCCTACGAGCCCGCTTTCGGCATCATCGGCGACCCCGCCAAGCGCGATCCCCGCACCCGCCAGTCCGCCGACCACTCGATGCTCTACATCGTCGCGCGCCTGCTTCAGAAGGCAAACGACCGTTCCAAAGGTTTGGGGGTGGAGAGCGACGACCTCTGGCAGTCCCTCATGCTCCTGCCCGACGACTATGCCCAGGACGCGATCCTCGACCCCGCCACCCGGGCCCTGATGGAACGGATCACCTTCGTCCACGGCGGCCCGGAGTACGACGCCCGCTACCCCGAAGGCATCCCAACCTCTCTGCGCGCGACCCTCGACATGGGTGAGACCCTCGACAGCGGCCTCATCCTGTTCCCCGCCGGCCACGCCCGCAACGAGAGCGCCAACCTGCGCGCGATCCTCGCCACGAAGTTCCAGCGCCTCGGGTCCCTCGCTTTCGGGGACCGCACGAACGCCGTGATCGACCGCCTCCAGCACCTTGAGACTCTCAACCCCGACGAGGTCGCGAGCCTCTACGACTTCGAGATCGAGAGCCGTCCCGGCTACGAGTAGGGCGCCTCTCCTCTCGTCGGAGCGAGAGGAGAGGCACTCGGATCTACACCCGAGCGATCGGGAGGACCGAGGCGCCGAACACCGACTCGTCGAGGCGGATGGCGTGCATGAGGGAGGGTGAGGGCTCCTTATCGACCGCGATCTGGGCGATGGCCGCCTTCGCGCCGCCGAGCACGATGTTCTCCATCTCCTGCACGGAGATTCCCTCCTCCTTGAGCTTCGAGAGAACGCCCGCAAGGACGCCGACGCGGTCGATGTGGCGCACGATCAACAGGTGGGTCGCCACTTCGGCGCGCTTGACGTTCACGAGGTTGGGCACGATGCCCGTGTTCTTGAACTCGCGCACCAGCCGCACCGTCTCCATCGCGACCGCTTCCTGAGCTTGATCGGTGCTGGCCCCGATATGATGGGTGACGTACACACCGTCGATCTCGCGGAGCGAGCCCTCGTAGGCGCCGACGGGGCCCGTCGGCTCCTCTTCGAACACGTCGAGCCCCGCCCGAATGCCCTTCTCGCGCACCGCGCGCTCAAGGGCGGCTTGATCCACGACCTCCGCGCGGCTTGTGTTCACGAAGATCGAGCCAGGACGCAGGGCTGCGAAGAACTCCTCGTCGATAAGACCGCGCGTTTCGGGAGTGAGGGCGACGTGCACGGATATCACGTCGCTCAGGGCGGCGAGCTCCGGCGCCGTCTCCGCCACCGCGAGGTCGAGCGCGCCTGCGACGGCGTCGGTCATCCAGCGCGAGTGGGTCGCGACCTTCATCCCGAAAGCGCGGGCACGGATCGTCATCTCCTGCGAGATTTTGCCCATTCCCACGAGGCCCAACGTTCGGCCGTAAAGTCCGCGCGCTTTAGAAAACTCGCCTTTGTTCCAATGGCCCGCCCGCAATTCGGCGACATTGTCCGGGATGCGCCGGTCGCAGGCGAGGATCAGGCCGAACGCCAGTTCCGCGACCGCCTGCGAATTCTTGCCGGGACAGTTGGTGACCATGATGCCCCGGTCGCTCGCCGCGGCGACGTCGATCGTGTTGGTTCCCGCGCCCGCGCGGACGATCAGACCGAGCCGCGAGTCCTTAAGAGCCTCCGCCGTGACCTTCGTCGAACGCACCACGAGGGCCTCCGCCATCGTCTCCCGAAGTCGCGCGCCCAGGCCGTCCGCCGTCAATGAAGGCTCGTAGACGACCTCGCCCAGCTCCCTCAGCCCGCGAAGGCCGCTCTCCTCGAATTTGTCCGCCACCAAAACCTTCATGCGCTGATCTAGTATGATCTTCTTAGCGCCTGCCGGGATGGCGGAATGGTAGACGCGGCGGTCTCAAACACCGCTGATCGAGAGGTCGTGCGGGTTCGAGTCCCGCTCCCGGCACCAAACGACGTTTCGCGCGTCTATAAAGGGTATGAGACGTGCGTTCCTGTTGCCTGCCCTTGTGGCGATGGTCCTGACCGTTCCCGCGATCGCTCCCGCCCAGCTTTTCGGTATCGGCAAGAAGCCGAGCGCCCAGTCGCAGATCAAGCTGGGACGCCAGGCGGCGCAGGACCTTCGGAAGCAAGGCCACGTTCTCCCCGACAACGATCCGCGCGTTCGCACCCTCCGGCGTGTTGCCCAGCGGCTTCTAAGCACGATCGAGGCCGACGAGCCGTGGGAGTACTCCTTCGACATGATCGACAGCAAGGAGGTGAACGCTTTCGCCCTTCCCGGCGGCGCGGTCTTCTTCTACACCGGCCTCTACGATCGCCTGAAGACCGAGGACGAGCTGGCTGGCGTTCTCGCCCACGAGTTGACCCATGTCCGCCGCGAGCACTGGGCCCGCCGTTCCGCAGAGCAGCAGAAGCGCAACGGTCTCCTGATGATCGGCATGATCGCCCTCGGGGCCAACAACAACGTCGCTCAGGGCGTCGGCTTGGTGAACTCGATGTACACCATGCAGTTCAGCCGGGGCGACGAGAACGACGCGGACGTCCGAGGCTTCGACATGATGACCAAGGCGGGTTACAATCCCGAAGGCATGGCCGATGTGTTCCGGATGCTCGGTTCGCTTGGCGGCAAGCAGCCGGAGTTCCTGAGCGACCACCCTTCGGACAAGAACCGCGTCAATCGGATCGAGGATCTCGCGAAGAAGTCGGGTAAGAGCTATCCTCCGTTGACACCGATCCGGAACTAAGGCCGTTCCTAGAACGGCGGTCGGTACGCGAAGAAGGCTGGTGGGCCCTCGGGAGCGCCCACCAGCCTTCTTCTTGATACGCCTTTAGCGTCCGCCGCCGCCAGGGCGGCCCCAGGCTCCGGGCGTGCCAGGCTTGGGGTCTTTGAACTCGAACGCCTTGCCGCTCATCTCCTTGAGCTTCGCGCGCTGGGGCTCCGTCAGGAGCTTTCCGACCGCCTGATCCATGATCTTGCGGTTCGCCTCCATCTTGTTGCCCATGTCCTCGCGATCGATCTCACCGCCCTGGACCTGTTCGATCAGGTTGCGGTTCGCTTCGTCCTGACGCCGCTGAAGATCGTCGATCTGGGCTTTCTGACCGGGGGTCAGACCGCCAATCTCCTTGTCGACGTCGGGCTGGAGCACGGCGAGCGTCCCCTGGGCCTGAACGACGAGTTCCTTGAGCCGCTTCTTCTGATCCGGCTCGAGGATGGCGAGGGCGTCCTTCGAGAGGTCCTCGAAGAGGGCCGCCATCGTGGTCTGCGCCGCTTTCATCATCGCCTCAGGGTCTCCCCCGCCGCCGGCGTTCTGGCGCATGTTCGCGAATGCCGCCCGGAACTTGTCTTGGGCGCCCGACTGAAGGGAGTCGAGCTTGCCCTTCTGGTCGTCGGTCATCTTGATCTCGCTCTGCACGTCCTCACGCCGAAGCAGCATCAGGGACTGGGCGGTGGTCCCCTGCATCATGCGCATCATGCCGGCGCCGCCGCGCATACCTTGACCGAAGGCGGTTCCGGAAAGGACGGCGACCGCCGCGAGGGAAAGAATCTTCTTGATCATCGAGGATTGCCTCCGCCGGCGGGGGGCGGGGTGCCTGTGCCCGTTCCGCCGCCCGCCGGGGGCGTCGTCACGGGCGGGACCGTCCGCTCCGGCGTCTTGTTCTTCTCGTTATTACCCTTTCTAAGGTAGTCGTTGAAAGCCTTGTTCGTTTCGGGGCTGATTTTCCGCTCTTCTTCCTCACGAAGGCGACGCGCCTCGTCCGAGTCGCGCACGACGTGTGGGGTGAGGAACACCAAGAGTTCCGTCCGCTCCTTGGTCTTGACGTTGGAGCGGAACAGCTGGCCCAGCAAGGGAATATCCCCCAGGACGGGAATCCGGCGCACGTCGGTGGTGACCGCGTTGCGGATGATGCCGCCCAGGATGATCGTCTCGCCGTCCTTGACCGACACCCGCGTGTTCGCGATGCGCTGGTTGATGATCGGCGCGTTGAACGACGTGTAGCCTTGAAGGTCGTTCGCCGTCTGTTGCACGTCCATGGCCACCATGCCGTTGCTCGTGATGCGCGGGGTTACCGTAAGGACGATACCCACGTCGGTGAACTGGTAGTTGTTCGTGAAGGTGCCGTTCACGTTCTGGATGGAGGACGTGATGTAGGGTAGCGACTGCGAGATGTTGATCTCCGCCTCCACGCCGTTCGAGGTGAAGATCTTCGGCGTCGAGAGCACCTGGAACTTCGAGTCGGACTTGAGCGCGTTCACGAACACGCTGTAGTTCGTGCCGGTAAGAGTGTAGCGGAAGCCTTGATTGTCGTTCGTGGTGGAGGCGGTCGCGCCGACGTTGTTGTAGTCGGTGACCACGTTGCTGCGGTTGTTGCCGCCGCCGGTGTAGCTCCACTCGACGCCCAGTTTGTCGCTGGCGGTCAGGGTCGCCTCGACGATGATCGTCTCGATGAGGACCTGCTCGGGAATCTTGTCGAGCTGGTCGAGGATCGCCTTGATGATCGCCGCGTTCTCGGGCGAGGTGACCACGATCAGGGAGTTCGTGTTCGTGTCCGCGATGGCGGTGACCTGGTTGGAGAGGTCGCGGGTATTCACGACCTGACCGGCGGAGTTGGTACCGACGGTGCGGGTCTGGGCTCCGTTCGTGCCTCCACGGCCCTGGTTAAGGAAGTTCTGGCCGAAGCCTTGGGTCACGCCGACGCTGGTCTCCAGCTCGTCGGCGCTGCCAGGGGCCATCGCGAGGGCGAGGTCGTTGCCCTGGACCTGCGCACCAAGCCGCTGGCCGCCGCCGTTGTTGCGGTTGTTGTTGTTGGAGTTCGAGGTCGTGCTCGTTCGCCCGGCGGTGGTCGTGCCACCCGTTCGGCCCCCGTTCACGCCCGTCCGGGTACCGAACGCGCTCTGGAGCAGGGTCGCGACCTCGTCGGCCTTGGCGTTGTTCAGGGGGAACACGAAGGTGGTGCTCTCGACCGGGATATTCTGGTCGAGTTCCTGGACGATCTTGTCCACGATCTTGATGTTCTCCGGCGTGGCGGTCACCACGACGTTGTTCGACCGGATGTCCGCGGTGGCGGTGCCGGAGCCCGCCGTCTGGCCGCGTAAGGCGCTGAGGAAGCCGCCGGGCCCTGAGGTCTGAGCCGTCGTCGCGCCGCCCTTGCCGCGCGGCACGTTGGCGCTGAGAACCTGTTGGATCGTCGTCACCGCCTCCGTCGCGTTCGCGTACTGGAGGTGGTAGATCTTGGTCGTGGTGGGGTCGTCGGTCAGTTTGTCGAGTTGCTTGATCAGGTCCCGCACCTGCGACTGGAAGCGCTGGGGCGCGTTGACGATCACCTGGTTGGAATAGTCGTCGTAGTCGGCCTGGACGAGGCTCGCCTGCTGGCCACCCCGGTTGAACCCACCCGGGAAGCCGCCGCGCTGCTGATTACCGCCTTGTTGCCCAAAGCCGCCACGCTGCTGGCCGCCGCCGAAGCCGCCGCGTCCTTGGAGAGCCGCTTCGACGTCGACCGCGCCCGCCTGGTTCGAGCCGAAGCGGAAGCCGCCGAAGTTTTGGCTGCCGGAGTTTGCGAACACCGAGTTCACGATCCGCGCCACTTGGCTCGCGTTGGCGTAGGTCACCGGGTAGACCTGGAGCACCGTCTGGTTGTCGGCGCCGAAGTCGTTGTTGTTGCCGTTGTTGCCGCCCGGGAAGCCGATCGCCCCCCCTCCGCCTCCTCCGCCCTGGTCTTTCTTGCGGATCACCAGGAGGTTCTCCTGCTTTCGAAGGTCGTAGCCCTTCAGGCCGAGCGCGGTCGAGAAGATCTGGAACGCGTCGGTGAGAGGCACCGCCTTGGCGCTCGTCAGGGGGAACGGCCCGACGAGCGACGGATCCTTCACGATGGTGATACCCGTCGTGTTCTGGAACCAGGCGATCACGCCGTCGATGCTCGCGCTTCGAAGGTCCAGCTTGACCCGCGTCTTCGGATTGAGCTTGAACGGCGAGGCGGTCCAGGGCTTGCTGACCTCGCTGCCGATAAACTGCGGCGCGGCGAGGGGCGAAACCGACACGGCCACCGCGAGGGCGACGGCGCGAAGCGTCTTGGAGCCCGAGATCCGGGGGATGGAAGTGCGGTTAGGGGACATTGTTGAGGTTTCCAGGGTTGCCGAAGTTGCCGTTCGAGCCGTTATTGCGATTGCGTCGGTTGCGCCGTCCGTTCCGGCCGTTGTTGGCGTCGGCGGCGGTCGTCGCGGCCGACGCGTCCAGGGGAACTTGGACCGTCGTGCCGTTGGGGAGCGTCATGGTCGCCGTGCCCGCGACGGGCCGGACGTTGAGTGTCGGGTTGGGAGCGTTCCCGATGGCTCCGGCGATCGCTCCGGACGGAACGTTCAGGGGCTGGCCGCCCGCCTTGCCGCCTGCGGCGGGCGTCTTTCCGGGGAACTCGCCGTAGTCGAGGATGGGCACCCGGTGACTTTTACCGTCGGGGCCGACGAGCACGACCGTCGACACGTCGACGGTCGTGACGCGCGTCCGCTTCCAGCTTTCGCCGGAGGTCACGTAGTCCGTCTCGCCCGTGGTGGGGTTCTCCAAGAGGGCCTGTCGCCGTCCGTCGAGCTCCACCCAGCCGGTGTAGTACCAAGTTCCCTCACCGCCGGTGAGCGACGCGTCGATGCCCGTCGGGCCGCCCGTCGGAGCGACCGGAGTCGTGATCGCGGCGGGTTTCGCCTTCTTCACGAGCGGGTTGAACGAATCGACCACCGCGAGGGAAAGCGGCGGGAATCTCGCGTCCTCGTCCTCCTTCGTGTACAGCCCGTCGGCCTTGGCCGACGTCGTCTTCTTCCGAACCTTGGCGCTCGTTCCGGTGGTCGCGGGGCCGCTGTCGCCGCCCAATCCGAAGTAGAGCAGACCGAGGAGCACGACGACGCCGCCCACAAGGACCTTGGGGTTCGTCTTCTGAGGGGCGCTAGGGGCCTTTCGCATTCTTCTTGTCCTTATCTACGACGTTGGTCTGGGGCGGAACGCGATGGGCGACGATCCCGATGCTGGCCGAGACGTCGTTGGTGTCCGACCCCGAGGATGCCACCTGGAACGAGTTGACGGCGAGCCGATTCGCCGGTACCTCAAGGTCGCGCTCCAGGGCGGCGACCTTGGGGAAAGCGCCCTGGACGACGAGCAGGTAGGTGTACTCCTCCAAAGGTCCGCCGGTCGTGGCCCTGGAGGGCGGCTGGAGCCGAACCCACTGAACCCCCCGCCGCTTCGCCAGCGTGGCGGTGAGGTTGACGATATCGCCGGTGATGGCGGCGGGATCGCCCGCCCACGTCTGAGCGTCGACGGTGCGCTGGGCGGCGTCGGTCTCCGATTTCGCCGTCTCCGCCTTCAGGAGCTCGGAAACCGCGTCGCGCTTCTCCTTGGCGACCGCCGCCTTCGCGTCGGGCTTCTTCAGGACCAAGCCTGCCACCGATCCCGCCAGCAGGACGCAGGCGAGGACGAGGATCGTGTTCGAGGTGGCCTTTGGGTCGGCCGAGGCGCGCATCATGGGGATTTTCTCAAGGCGTTACGCGGTTTTCCCCGCGTGGGGTTCCCGCCGGGAACGTGCCCAGGGACTCGCACGGCACTTCTTGATTCGTGCGAGGGTACCGGGATCGGAGGCGCCGTCGTATGAAGAGCGGCGCCGCGTGGGAGGAAGGGGTGGGCGCCGCAGGCTACCTTCCCGTCTTGGAGCGGGAGAGGAAGGGCAGGTTGCCCACCGGGAACGCCGTCACCACGAACTCGGTCACCGGCACCTTGTTCTCCTGAGCGTTGTTCACGTTCGTCGAGGCGACGTCGCGGAAGCGCCCCTTGAAGCGTCCTTCCACGCCCTCATTCAGGTTCTTCAGGAACGTAGCGACGGCGTTCGTGGTCTTGGCGGTGCCTCGAATCGAGAGGGGGCGTCCACGCTCGAAGGTGACGCCCTTGAGCCAAGCGCCCGGAGGGACGGACGCGGTCACCACCGCGAAGATCTCCGAGGGTTTCTGGGCGGGCGCGAAGGCGCCCTTCAGCGCGTCCCGCATCGCCACTACCCGGTCGCGCTCCGTAATCGTCTTCTTGCCCGCATTGCGAAGGGCGGTGATGCGTCGACTGGAGCTCGCCTCCGCCGACTTCGCGTTCTGAACCGCGTCGTACCAGCCGGAGGCGGAGATAAGGGCCGCCACGACCCCGAAGACGAGGACGAGGGAGGCCAGCCTTACCCGCCGCCGACCCGCCGACGCCGTGCGCGCCGCCACCGCCTCCGGAAGCTCCAAGAGGAGATTCAGCCGTTCGATGGGCGAGTCCGCGAGAGCCATGAGGGCGGTACGGTCGGAGCGGTGCGCCGCGCTGGGGATATCGGCCCCGCCCGCCGCGACCACCGGAGCCTGATCCATGCCGGCAAGGCCGAGGGCGCGCGTGACCTCCAGTTCCAGGGGCGTCGTCGGCGGGGCGGCGCGGGTGGCGCGCAAGGCGCCGCCGGAAACCACGTCTACCGCCGGGCCGTCTTGGGCGGATTCGACCACCACCGCCTCTGCGAGGCCCATCTCCTGCGCCAGCAGGGTCGCGCCGACGGCGAGGGGCACCGCCGCCTGCACCCGTAGGCCCGCCGCCGAGGCCGCATCGAGCGCCCGTCGTAGATCCGTGCAGGGCACCGCCGCGACGACCGCGAGCCGCCCTTCAGAGGTGACGTCGTCCGTCAGGGCGAAATCCCAGGCAAGATCGATGGGCGGCAGGGGGAACAGCTCCCCGACCTGCATCATCAGGATCATGCGCACGTCTCCTGCCGCCGCATCAGGGACGCGGGCCGTCCGGACGAACACGCCGCGCCGGGAGAGGGCCAGCACCGCGTCGCGGCTGCCCAGGTCGAGGCTGGGCAGATCGACGGCGGTCGTGGTCTTCCGGCTGGTCGCGTCGTAGGCGACGACGCCGCGCGGCGACCACTCGATGGCCAGTCCAACCGGACCGTGGGTCCGGCTCAAGAGGCTTCCACCAGCGTGGTCTCGTTCGTGACGTCGGCGCTCCAGCCCCAGCGGGCGGGCATGTCGGAGTAGGGCTGGTCGTGCATCTTGATGACTCGAGGCGTGCCGGACGAGGTGTCCACGACCGCCTCTAGGGCGATGGTGGAGCCGTTCGCCTCGCCGACGACACGGACGAGGAATACGGAAGAACGCACGGTAAAGTATCCCGCGAACTGACGAAGGTTGTTCGCATCGCTAAAACCCGACACCTGGAGAAGGTCGCTGAGCTTCGTAAAGCCGGTCGACTGGTAGTTCACGATCCCCTGCGCGAGGTCCTGCGTCATGTTGGGGAGCGTCATCAGGACGGCTTCCGACGCGGTGTTCAGGTTGATCTTGCCCGCGATGCGCGGGGCCGTGCTCGTCGTGAGGTAATCGAGAACGTTGCCGTAGTTGTTCGAGTTCGTCCGGGCGAACACGTCGCCCAGACTGTTGTAGGGCACGTTCTGGGCGATCCGCTGGGCGTCGGCCCCGAAATACTGCTGAAGCCGTTGCTGGACGTTGTTCGCGCCCTGGCCCACGCCGATCATGGCTTGGCCGTTGGGCTGGAGCTGTTGGGCGTTGCTGTCGACGGTCAGCAGGTCAGCGAGCACGGCCTGCCGTCCGTCCGCGAGAGTGGGGAGGGCGACCGCACTGGTCGAATTCTCTGTGATCTGATACAGGTCGCTGGGAGTGAAGTAGCGCACGTCGAGCAGCTCATCCACGCTGTCGAAGGCCCGGAGCTTCGCGTTGTACGGCTTGGTGAGCCCGTTGTAGTAATCGTCCTTCGCCCCTTCCGTCCGCGCCGCCGTGCCGGTTTCGCGCCAGTCGAGGATCGACGCGACCTGCTGAGTCGTGAGGGGCATCGTATTGAGTTGCTGCTCGGTCGCGGTGTTCAGATTGGCAAGGCTTCCCGCGTCCACGATCTCCATCCGGAACCGGCCGGTGCCGACGGTGAACCACTCGGCGCCCTTGTCGCCAAGGGTGTACCACTCGTCGGTCTGCATCTGAGCTTGCCCCTGCACCGTACTCGAGACCGTGCTGCTCGTCGTGGCCCCGCTCGCGTCCTGGATCGTATCCGCTAGGGCAGCGATCGCCCGCTGGACGCCGGAGGACGCCGCTACGCGCGCCCGACGCGCGTTGATCCGATTCTCCTCCGCTCGCAGAGCGAGCTGCTGGGACGCCACGACCGAGGCCACGAGCGCCACGAGCCCGACGAGCATCGCCAGCGCGATCACCAGGACCACGCCCCGCTCTCTTCGTCTACGAACCGGGGGTCTCATGCGCTGGTGTCCTGGATGGGGTTGTCGGGAGTCACGTCGCTCGCCGGAACGGCGAGGATCAGCGTCTTGTCCACGTCGTCTCCCTTAAGCCGATAGGTGACGCGGACCGCCGACGGAAGCCGCCGGGTGGTCATCGTCGTGGTGTCCCAGGTGGTGAGCCACTGGGTGCCATCGTAATACTCGAACGAGATCGTATCGACGTCGGGCGAGAGCTTCGACTCCTCGCCGCCCTGGGTCGGATCGGTATCGGAAGGCGACTGCTCGCGCAGATAGAGCCCGCCCTGCTCCGTCTCGCCGGTCGGGGTTCCGACCGGCGAAGCGCCGAGCTGGATTTCCGTGACCCCGCCGATGGGGCCGTACTTCTCGTTGTTCGTCTCGAAGTCGTCCGTGCTGGAAAGCAGCGTGGTCGGCAGTCGGCGCCCGATCGTGGTGAAGCAGAGGGAGCTTTGGTCGCCTCCCGAACCGGAGCCGGACGAACTCGAGTTGGACGAGCTTCCGCCGACCGACTTGCTGGCGAGCGCGTCGCCAGAGATAAAGTAGGTGTTCAGGTTGTTCGCGTCCGCGTCGAGATAGGCGTGCTCGAACAGGTCTCGCAGGGACGCTTCGAAGACCACCCGCTTGGCGACCGCGTCGCGGCCCGCACCCAGTTCCTGCTGGGTGCGCGCACCGAACACGTAGGCGTTACCCGCCGCCATCATCACGAGGGAAGCGATGGTGAGGGCGAGCAGCAACTCGACCAGGGTGATGCCGCGCCTTCTCGTCACGGGGCGGCCGTCCCCCCCGCCGTCGTCGAGGTGGTGGGCGGCACGTAGATCAGGGTGTACACCTTGGCCGTCTCGCCTCCGTTCGTGTGGGTGACGGTGATCGTCGCCGAATCGAGGTTGGTGATCCCACTGGTTCCCGATTCCAAGCTCCAGGTGTAATCGGGCTCGCCGTCATCGGTGAAGTTGCCGTCCGTCGAGGTCGTCGCGGTGCCGAGAGCCTGAAGTTCCGCGAGCTTCGCCTCCGCCAACCCCTGCATCTTCTCCGTCATCCGCGACCGGTCCTCGTTACGAATCAGGTTGCCGAACGATGCCGTCGTCGCCACGATCCCGATCCCGAGAATCGCCACCGCCGCGAGCGCCTCGAGAAGCGTAAAGCCCTTTTGGAAACGGAGAGCGGAGAGGCGAGGGCGGACGGGGAAAAACTTTCCGCCCTCCGACTTTGCCCCTCCGCCTTCGTCAGCCCGTCGTCCGCTGCTCATACTGTCCGGCCTCCCAACTGGTGTCCCCCGTCTGGGGCAGATCGCCGTCTTGCAAGGAGGCGAGGCCCCGATTGGTCACCATCAACGTCCGCTTGGAGCCCTGATCGACCAGTTCGAACCCGCCGCCCTCGCTCTTGCCGTCGGCGTAGAAGTGGAGGGTGAAGTCCGAGGCGCTCGACTGCTTTCCGTCGAGCGACATCTCGCCGAGGGTGACCCCATTCGGGAGCGACACGCGGGCCACCTCCTCGCGTTCCGCCGTCGTGTCGTCCTTCGGAATCTGGCGCGGGTCGGCTGTGGTCGTCTGCTGATCCTGGTCCCGCTGGAGGGCGACGGTGTTGCCGCTGTCGGTCAGGACAAGAGCGTAGGTCTTCCCTTCCTGGATCGCCGACTCCCGTCCCTTTTGGGCGAGCCGAAGGATGGCGTTGTAGGTCTCCTTGCGCTCTCGATTCGCCTTCATAGCGACGAGGTTCGGCATGACGAGCGCCGCCATCATCGCAAGGATGGCGCAGACGATCGTGATCTCCACGAGGGTAAAGGCACGGCGGCGCATCGTCGGGATCTCCCTACTCGTCGAGGTTGCTCAGGTCCTTGTTATAACCGTCGCCGCCTTCCTGGCCGTCCTGAGCGTAGGTGATGATCGTGTAGTCGCTCGTGCCGTTGGCCTCGTAGACGTACGGGTTGCCCCACGGGTCGTTGAACAGGGTCTTGTCCGTGTACGGTCCGGCCCACTTGCCCTCGAGTCCGCTCGGTGCGGCGTGCAGCGCGGCAAGGCCTTCCTCCGACGTCGGGTAGCGACCGCAATCGAGGTGGAACCGGTCGAGCAATCCCTTGTACGTCGAGATCTCGCTCTTAGCCGAGTCGTACTTCGCCTTGTCGCCCGCGCCGACGATCTTCGGCACGACGAGGGCTGCGAGCACAGCGAGGATGAGTACGACGACCATCAGCTCGATGAGCGTGAAGGCGCGGAAGCGGCGAGGTCGCGAGACGGTTCGGAGGTTCATGGTCTTAGCAAGGGGTACGCGGAAGCGGGGCGGGAAAATTCCCGCACGAATCGGGGAGGCTGGCGAGTCGATTGTAGAGAGTGTGGCGCAAGCGGCCTGGGCATAAAGCCCTAGGCCGCGAATTCGGAGCCACCCTTCTAAGCCGCGGCGGGCCGCCTACTTCACCGTGTCGCTGCCGGAGAAGATGGGCAGCAGGACGGCGATCACGACGAAGCCCACGAAGGTGCCCATCGTGAGAACGATCAGCGGCTCGACCATCGCGGTGAGGCGGCGCATCCCGTTGTCCACCTCGAAGTCGAGAGAGTCCGACACGCGGTTCAGCATCTTGGGCAGGTCGCCCGTCTCCTCGCCGACCGCCACCATGTGGGTAAGGACAGGGGGGAAGGCGCCCGCGTCGCGCATCGCATCCGCGATGGGCCGTCCTTCGCGCACGTCGCTCTCGACCTGGACCGCGCTACGCCGAAACACACGGTTGCCCGCCGCCATGCCCGCGATCTCCAAGGCCTGGAGGATGGGAACGCCGCCGTAGACGAGGGTGCCGAGCACCCGCGAGAACCGCGAGACGGTCGCCTTGCGGACCACCGGTCCCAGGATCGGCGCGTGCAGGAACGCCTGGTCCCGCGCGAGAGCCCCGGGCTCCGTGGCGACCCACAAGCGATAGCCCACGATGAGGGCGGCGGTGACGCCCAGGATAACGAGGCCGTTCGCGGTGAGGAAGCCCGTCACTGCCAGCAGGATCTTCGTCATCGCGGGCAGGCTGCCGCCCTTTTCCATCGCCTTGAACATCGGCGTCATGCGCGGCACGACGAAGGTCAGGAGGAAGACGATGACGAACACCGCGGTCGCGAACAGGATCGCCGGATAGACCAGCGACGAGGTGATCTGGCTTCTACGCTGGACCTCCTTCTCCTGGAACTCCGCGAGCTGGCCCGAGACCTCCGCGAACTGGCCCGAGGCCTCGCCCGCGCGCAGGGTCTGGGTGAACACCTCGTTGAACAGCTTCGGGTGCTTGGCGAGGGCCTCGCTGACCGGCGTGCCGCTCTGGACCTCCCGCAGGGCCTCCTCGGCCACGTCGGAGAGGGTTCCGCTCTCCGACTGCTCCGCCACGACGCTCAGCACGCGGTCGAGCGGAAGCCCGGCGGCGGCGAGGTCGGCCATGCGCCGGGTGAAGAGGGCTATGTCGCTTCGACTTACCTTCCCACGCCGCTTCGCCTCCCCTTGCGAGGAGGGGCCTTGTCGACTGGCCGCCTGTTCGGCGATCTCCAGCACGTAGCGTCCCTCGGCCGCGACGGCGGCGATGGCAGCGTCCCGGTTCGCCGCGTCGACGAATCCGGTCTTGCGCTTGCCCGAGGCTTCGAGGGCGGTGTAGGCGTAGGTCATGGGAGATTTTCGAACTGGATCGCGGATTCTCGATCTGAAAACCCGAAATCGAAAGCGATCAGATGTCTTCGCGCTGGCTGACGCGCATGACTTCGGCGGGAGTCGTTTTACCCGCAAGCACGGCGATACGCCCGTCGCCGATAAGGGTCCGCATGCCCTGGTTCGCGACCGCGTGATCCTTCATCGCGCTGCTGGGGGCGCGGTCGACCGTCATGCGGCGGATCGTCTCGTCCACGAGGAAAAGCTCGTAGAGACCGACGCGGCCCCGATAGCCCGTGCCACTGCAGCGCTCGCAGCCCCGGCCCTTCCGAAAATCACCGATCTCGTCGGGCGAGATGCCGATCGCGCGCAGTGCCTCCGGCTCGTAGCGGTGAGGCTCCGTGCAGTTCGAGCAGACGCGGCGGACGAGACGCTGGGCGACGACGCCGCTGAGCGACGAGGCGACGAGGAACGGTTCCAGGCCCATGTCGACGAGTCGCGTGACCGCGCCCGCCGCGTCGTTCGTGTGGAGCGTCGAGAACACGACGTGGCCGGTGAGGGCCGCGTGGATCGCGATCTCGCCCGTCTCGTGGTCGCGAATCTCGCCGACCATGATGATGTCGGGGTCCTGCCGTAGGAACGAGCGCAGGCCGTTCGCGAAGGTGAGGCCGATGTTCGCCCGCACCTGGATCTGTGAGATGCCCGGCACCTGGTACTCGACCGGGTCTTCGATGGTGAGGATGTTCGTGTGGGGCGAGTAGATCTCCTGGAGCGAGGCGTAAAGGGTGGTCGACTTACCCGCGCCGGTGGGGCCGGTGGCGAGGATGATGCCGTACGGGATCGTGATGAGCTTACGGTAGCGCTCCAGCACGTCCGAGCCGAATCCTAGCTCCTCCAGCGAGAGCATCGCGGTCGACTTGTCGAGGATACGCATGACCGCGCGCTCACCGAAGCCGGTGGGAACGATGGAGACGCGCACGTCGATGGAACGTCCGCCGAGGTTGAGCTTGATGCGACCGTCCTGGGGAAGGCGCCGCTCCGCGATGTTCATCTCGCCCAGGATCTTCAGGCGCGAGACGATCGCATTGTGGAGGCGGCGCGGCGGCCGCATCATCTCGTGGAGCATGCCGTCGATGCGGTACCGCACCTTGACCTCACGCTCGTAGGGCTCGATGTGGATGTCCGAGGCGCGGTCGCGCACCGCTTGGGCGAAGATCGCGTTCACCATGCCGACGACCTGCGAGTCGTCGGCCATCCGGGTGATGTCGGAAAGGTCGCTGATCTCCTCGATGGTCGTCGAGTCGTCCTCGCCCGCGAGCCCCTGCAGGAGCTTCTGGAGGAAGTACTCGTCGATCTTGTCCTTGATAAGGTTCGGATCGGCGAGCTTCGGCAAGACGGGCCGTCCGGTCAGGATGCCGAGGTCGTCCGCCGCCTGGAGCGAGTCGGGCGAGCCGATGGCGACGATGAGCGTCTCACCGTCGAGCGCGAGCGGCAATACCTTGTGCTTGACCGCGAAGTCGCCCGGCGCGAGAGCGAGGGCCGCCTCTTCGGGCTTGACGAGCTCCAGATCCACGTGCTCGAAGCCGTGGCTCGTGGAAGCGAGAGGCGCGCTGTCGCTGACCGGCAGATTGATGCTCATAGGAAGCCCGAGACGGGAAAGCTACCCTGCAAAAGGGGAAGCTGGGGGGACGGACTTCCTTACGTTCGGGCGGGCGACTAGGGTTCCCGACCGAGGACGACCCCGTGGCCGATCGAACCGGAAGGCTCTCCCTCGGACGGAGCCGAGGGAGAGCCTTCCGGTTCGGGATGGCGTTCGGGTTCTATCCGATCCCGCCGAGGGCGTCGAGCACCGCCACCCGCGACGCGCGGGGCTTGTCGCGCAGGATGGTCACGATCCAGTTCGCAAGGTCGAACTCGCTCGCCTGGTGGACGAGGTCGACCGGGGCGCCGTTGATCGTGATGAAGTGGGCAGAGCGCGGCGGCTGGGCATCGAACGAGACGCGCGGCTCCAACCCCTCGGGGAGATCGGCTTTCGACATCGCCTCGGCCATGTCCTCGGCCTCCCATTTGTCGAGGAACAGCGCGAGATTGCGGATCATGCCGTCCTCGTGGTCCAGCTCCAGCCGCTTGAACGACGACGAGCCGTTATGGTGGAGGTAGGCGCCGGGGGCGGTCCAGAGGGGGAAGCCGCTCAAACGGGCTCGCAGGTTGAGGTCGTCGTCCTCGAAGTTGCCGAGGCCGAAGATCGGGTCGAAGCCACCCACCACGTCGAGGCACGCTGCCGACATCAGGTAGAACAGGCCGCGCACCTGGACGGCGGCGTCGACGTGCGAGTGCCGCTCCGCGCCCCAGGCGAGCGCCCGGTCGTGAAGCTCGTGCAGGTTCACGTATTTGCCGATCTCGACCTGCTGGAGGCCGCTCACCGCGTTGCTCACCGGGCCGATCATGCCGACCTCGTGGCCCGCCGCGAAGATCGCCTGGGCGGCGGCGGCAAGCTGGGGCAGGCAGTCCGGCGCGGGCACCACGTCGTCGTTCGTGACGCCGTAGAGATCGAAGCCCTTCTTCCGGAGAAAGTCGAGGCCGACGTTCGCGCCCATCCCGTAGCCAAGGTTCTTCGGCAACTCGATCAGATGGACGGTGTGCGGCACCTCGGCGGCCTCC